>JAABUX010000117.1_pt1 | contig 136676 bp, 121 predicted proteins | sample 5561851 | NCBI WGS metagenome assembly JAABUX01 (sample SAMN10711883, study PRJNA513361) | rock metagenome | isolation source: Antarctica rocks | place: Antarctica: Victoria Land, Richard Nunatak red sandstone | collected 2016-01-03
CGGCGAACGACGTCTGCGAACCGGCCGTCCTCGCCACCAACGCGACATCTGCAATCGTCCCGTAAGCCGAAAACGGATTACTACGATCGGCCTATCTTAGCAAGACGGCCTATAACCGGCGCTTACGTTTGTCTTAGCGCACAACGTTCTTTACACGTATGTCGCGCCGTTCATCGCGCAAGCAGATCTTTCGAGCGCAGTCGGAATCGTGCTGTTGGCGTTCGGCGTTTGTGCGCTTATCGGAAAGGTGATCACAGGTGCGCTCATTGACCGGCATCCACGCGCACTTATGGTTGGGAGCATCGCGCTCTTTGCTTTGTCGCTTTGGCCTTAGCGATTTGGGGGCACGAGGCGATTGTGGTGTTTATTAGTGTCGCCGCGTGGGGTTTTGCCTTTGGCGGTACCCCCGCACTGTTCCAGATGGCGTCCGCTCACGCATCGGGCGAAGCTGCCGATGTCGCTCAATCGATCATCGTGACGGTGTGGAATATTGCGATCGCCGGCGGTGGCATCGTTGGTGGCGTGCTGTTAGATGCGCTTGGCGTGCGCGCGTTCGCATGGACGCTCGTTGGGCTACTGTTGATAGCGACTGTCATTGAGTTGGCCTATCGCGGCGGGTTTCCAATTGCGACGGGAAACCGCTGGCAGGCGAGGCAGCACCATCTTGGCCGTGTGCCTCAAACTCGCTACGCCCGGTACGTCGACTGACATGTGCTTAGACTGCGCGCAACTCATATTCGAGACACGTGTTCAGGCAGTACTGACGAATTGGGCTTTTAATGCGCGCGTAGCCAATGGTCAGCCTCGCGATGCCACTTGCGCGATGTGGAACACACTGCTACTTGAGCTAAAGAGGTTGCGGCCGGAATGGGCGGCGCGATCTTCATACACTCCAAACGTACCGCAAGCGGCCGGGGCTTTAGAATGGCCCTCCGTGCACGAAGTCAGGTGTAAACCGAGCGGGGACGGACTTGCAAGCGTGGCTTGGTGTAACGGTGCAAGTAGCCATAGCGGCACGGCAATGCAGCATAAAGCGAACATTGACAAAAGCTTCCGTATCAACCGATGGCGCACACCTTATCATGCAACGAGCGGCCAGCCGTTGACCTTTCGCAAGCGATCCCCCTTTCAGGATAATGCGCCGAGCCAGTAGGCTCTGGTAGCGCAATCGCCAAAATTGGGAGCGCAATCCGCCGTTTTGACCGTAAAAACGGCCGCGCTCAATCGCGTGCATACGCTTACTTGATGAGTTGTTGAAACCGGCTGAGGCAGAGACGCAACGATGCTCGTTGCAATCCTTCGCGATCTGTCAGGAAGAACGAACATGCGTTCGGCGCGCATGTCGCTCTTCCATCCGTGCCAATCGCGGCTTTGCTCGGGCGAGACTCGCACGTTGTTCTCGCCCGGCGAAGGCGACGAAATAGTGAAGGCGGTTAGTTCCATGCGTCATCGGCAGCCGCTGATCTCGACTTAGGCGGTTATCGTTCAGCCGTGCCCATCGCGCTACTTCGCCACCGCGGACAGTAAACGGATGGACGAGATAGAATTAAGGCGGCGAGCGGCCTCGCTCTGCTCGGCGTTTCGCCTCCGCTAAAGAATGAATCGGGATCCCACAGCGGATTGTACTCGTAGGCGTAACCGTGCGGCCAGCGGTTCACGGTGATCGCCGCAATGTCTCGCGCGGATCGAACCTGGCCGGCCCGAGCATGCGAGCGAATTGATCGCGGATGTTGCGTTCGAAGAGCTCGAATGATCGGCCGAGCAGCTCGTACTGGCCGGCCACGTGCTGCTCGCGCTCTGAGAGCCCCGGCTTGCACGGCGTCCGGAGCATCTTCACCAAAGATCGGGCCGATCCGTCGCCCCGGACGAGGCGTACGCGACTGGAAACGCCGATCTAGACCGGATCGTCGAGCCGTACGTCGACGTGAATCATCCCGGCGTGAGGATATGCTGGGCGCCGAGCGCCGGAACGCTTCCCCAGTTCCGTAGCGCGACGACCGTATAAGACGAGCGGCACCTTTTTACGTAGCGCAAGGCAGTCTTCTGTTCCGGCGGCGGGCACTACGTACGGCACCATGTTTCAGCAGGCCATCATGACGCCGCAGCAGGGACCGCATAGCTTACGGGCGCCGCCTTTGTCGCAAACGCGCGTCGCCTATAGCGGCTTCATCAAAATGCCACCATCACTGTAAACGTTCGATAAAGCGTTATCGCCGCCGTCACCAACGATCTCACCCGAATCGTTGATCCCGACCGCGGAGAAGACCTCCCACCCAGGCGGCACGAACGTGTTGAGATCGTACGACCTACCATTCAAGTACAAGAACGCCGTGTCGGGGCCGGTGCTCGAAACGATCGTACCGACGATCTCATCGCTCGCATTGATGGCGGTCGCAACCGCGTTTCCAGCCTCGTCTCCGGGCGGCCGGGGCAAATACGTCACGCGATTATTCTTATATAAGAACGCTTGACTGCCGGCGTTGCCGACGACATCGCCATGTTGATTGACCGCTTGGGCGGAAGTACTGACGCCGGCCGCACCGACCGGCAGCACCGTTGCGTAACCCGTCTGGTTGAATTGAACCGCCCGACTCGTACCGTTGGAAAGTTTCGCATAGCCGACGATCTTGCCCGCGTCGTTGATGCCGGTCGCCGTACCGATCCAAGACGTATTCTTGGGAGGTAAGAGGGCCTGCGGCCTCTTATCGCCGCCCTGCGCCGTGATCTGGAAAAGCGCCGCAGTCGTATTGCCGTTTATCGGCGCCTGCCCCACGGAAACGTTGGCATCATTCAGCGCGTAGGCCACACTAGGACTATCGGTTGGATCGAGGTACCCACCCGTCGGTGTCCAATCGGCATGAGCTTTGAAAAAGTGGCCGGGAATCTGGTAAGACCAGAAGCCCGCTTCATAGCCCGTGTTGTTAATCGCATACGGGTAAGCCGCAAAGATCGTCGATAAGTCAGCCCCGGTAAAGAGAGTTAGGTAACTTCCATCGGGATGAACGACGAAAGCGCTGACGCCGATTGCGCTCGAGTAGTAAGCGATGTTCCCGGCGTTGTTAATCGCTAGCGGCGAACCTTGCTCGATATTGGCGAGAATGCCGAGATCCGTGACGGAAAAGGATGGACCGCCCGTGTTCGGAGCTTGCGCTCGCGCCGCCACCGCGCGCAACATGGGCGGCCGGGTCAAGCGAGAGAACAACCGATCGTAGATGACTCCGTCATACGTGTAGATGCTTGCGGGCGCCCTCGGCATACGGAGCACCTGCGCGGAGTCCGCAGAGGCTGTAACCGCGGCCATAGCCACACAAGAGAACGCGGCTGCGACGCTCGCGCGACAGCCGCCATACGAAACGTTAAGGTTCGCCATAAAGCACTCCCGATTCGCTAGCTCGACGAGCCCAGTGATGAAGCGAACTTGCGACACCAACGAGTGCGTCTTCGCGCTTATACTAGCATTCGAGGCACGCGCATAGCAACTCGGGGCGAGTTCTTTACAGCAGCATATAGCTGCGAACGTTTGCCGCTAACGTCTTCTCCTCGAGGAGGGCCGACTCTCGCGTCGCCGTTCGTGGGCGACCGTCATACTCACGACCGTCATAAGTCCGAAAGCGATGGAGCCATTAATCGGTGGTCTTGGCCGTCGCGGGCGAATGATTGTGGTTGGGAGCGTTGCATATCCTATGGAAAACGCAACAGGCGCCATGATATTTGGCGAGCATTCGCTCTTCGGCGCCGCGCGAGCCGTGATGCCGAATAAGCCGATCTGATCGAACACCAATGCTGCGAGCAGTTGACCTGCGACAACGAGCCCAAACGTCGCTGCAGACCCGAGACGGGCGATCTCCGTGCGCCGCCTGCCGAACGGGCGCCTCGCAACTCAATCAAGTCCCAGTGCCGCTTCCGCGCGCGCCTCGCGCCTATGGACCAAAACTTGCGCAGCGAGCTTTTCCGCACGAAAGACGTCCCCAAGCACGGTACCGCACATCGCTTCCGGCACGGGAGCAGAACTGGGGCGCACCTGCAAAAGGGGATTGTTGAGAACCGCCTCGACGTCTTTACGTGCGGCAATGACCCATCCATAATCCATGGATCCATGATAGCCGACCAAGAGTTCACTCGACCGTGAACTATGATTGTCACGATCGTGGTTGAGATTCGCGAGGACGTTTACGCTTTTGCACAGTGGCTTCGCTCGAAGTTTGTGGGAGCACTAGAGCGACATTATGCACGGTGGTGAATTTCATTTGCTGCTCGACGCCGACTGCATTGCACCTGAGATCAGCTGCCGCTTGAACGACCAATCGGGATGCCGTTGTCTGTTTGCGCGACGATGGTAAAACCTGGTCGTCTCAACCTAATCGTCTGACTATTCACAGTGAGCTAACATCTGTCGACCTCAGTCGCCCTCCCGCGGGGCGTCGCAGCGGTTTCACACGCTCGCCGTTCGTCGAGTCGGCGATCAGCGTGGTGAGACGGCCGCGTCGCGTTTCATCCTTTTTTGCACTGCACACCCAAAACGCTGCCGTACGGCGATACCACGGCGGCTGCGCTTGGAAGAAAGTCCAGGCGCGTGTGTTCTTCTTAAACGCGGCCACCATTTCCGGATCAAACTCAACAGTCTTGCGTTGCTCATACGAATATTTAGCGTCGTGTTCGTCACGTTGTGCGAATGCGCGCACTCCAGCAGCGTGCATTAAGCCAAGCTCCACGAGCTCTTGAGCTCGCCGGACGTTCACATCGCTCCACCGGCTGCGCCGTTTTCGCGGTGTAAAGCGAATCGAGTAGCAGTCTTCGTCGATACTGCGCCGCACGCCGTCAATCCACCCGAAGCAAAGCGCCTCGTCAACGGATTCGGGCCACGTTATGCTCGGTTTCCCCGATCCGCGCTTGTAGAATCCAACCAGCAGCTCCCCAGCCGTCTCGTGGTTAGCATCCAACCAGCCGCGAAACGCCGCTCGCGTCGTGAAAAACGTCGGCTTCATGACCCTTCGATTCTCGCCACTCCGCCTTCACCCTAGAGTATCAGCGCGGTAGCTGAAGTCGCGACGTCTGCACCAAGAGAGATTCCTTGAGCGGCGATCCGCTCTCTTCATCGATCAACTGACGCTGCTAAGGGAGCGCTGAGTATCATCGCGATCTTTGCCTTTATTAGCTTCACAATTAAACCGGGAGGATACATAGCGGAGCGGGGCACGTCGTTGGGAATTGCGGCGGTCGCTGACTTGAACTTGGTGCAGATACGAAATTCCAAGGCAGGAGCTTCGCTTTCAAAGCGCGCTCGATATAGAGCCACCCAGTGCCTTGCGTCGTCGAATCTCATTACCATCGCGGAGTTGCAGCAGCTAGCAAATACACGCCTTGTCGCCGTCTCATCGATCTTGAGCGGGCTCAGGAGTTCAACGCCTTTTGAGTATGCGACGCGATCCGATCGGTGCATCACGTACGCAGTACCCCCGTCCTCATCCTGAACAGGCCTAGCATTCGGCAGAGCCTCGAGCTCTCGAGAGCCTATTTGGCACGTATCGCAGTAGCAGACGGCGCTCGTGATGGGAGCGCCATATACTTTCATTTCGACGCTCCCGCACGAGCACCGCACGAGGACGCTTGTCTGTGCTTCTTCGGAGATGGGTCGGCCAACGCTTTTGAATACTCGGTCAGGGGCGGCAGCGGCTGACATGGCAAATGGCGGCGGTCACCGCGTTCCTCGACCGCCTCATGCACCACGGCCACCTCATCGAGATGCGAGGGAAAAGCTACGCCTCTACCAGTCTAGCCTGACCACCCGGACCCGAAAGGGCGCCGCGGCCAAGTAGCTAAACGCGACGGCACATCACCAACCCGAGCGTGCGGTTTTGAAGTGCCCACGGGTGTGCGGTTTTGAAGTGTCCGCCGAGGCACCTCGGGGGGCACTTCAAAACCGCACACCTTCGGGCAGTTCAAAACCGCAGACCCGTCGGTGGGTATTTTCAAAACCGCACGCCTGACTTAACGCGGCGGCGAGGAGCCTGCTCGATCTAAGCCGTTCGGGTCCGCCTGAGGGTGGTGGCGCGAAAAGCGCTGCCATGAACGAGTTGAGCGCACCTGAACGAGAGACGATCCTTGGCCTATTGCGCTTGGGCTGAAGCATCCGGCGTGCGGCGCTCGCACTCGCGCTTACTGCACCCGGCTCTGCCGCAGCCGCTCGGGCCTTGGGATCGGTGCGCTCGAGCCAGTGCCGCTCCGTCTCGCCAGGACGTCGCTCGTTCCCGGATACGTCGACATCTTCGTCTTGATCCGGGAACATATGCGGAACGCGATTCCAGCAGGGCGCGGAAGCAAACCGGGAGCGATGAGGGCGCGAAGCCGTAGCCTCAACCGAAGAACGACGAAGTTTTCGACGAACATGCCGGTCCTAGACAGCGCCGGGCGCGCTGCCGATTCGCTAGAACGCTTTAGCGGCTTCGAGCAGTAGCGATTGCGCGCAGATGCGCGGCTCGCCGTCACTCGCGACGCGCCGCACGTACGTGCCGTCGGATTGCAGCCAGCGCGTCTTCGTGTTGTCCTCACGCAGCACGTCGAGGATCCCTACGCTGATGTGGTCCCGTAAGACGGGGTCGAGCACCGGTACGATCGTCTCGACTCGGCGGTCGAGATTGCGCCCCATCCAATCCGCGCTGCCCATGAAAATTTCGCCCTCACCGCCGTTGACGAAGCTGAAGATTCGCGAATGTTCCAGGAAGCGCCCGACGATACTCCGCACGCGAATCGTTTCGCTTACGCCCGGTATGCCGGGACGCAGTTCGCACATTCCGCGCACGATCAACTCGATCGGCACGCCCGCCTGCGAAGCGCGATAGAGTGAACCGACCATTCTCGCGTCGCTAATCGCATTGAGTTTCGCGACGATGCCGCTCGGACGGCCTGCGAGCGCGTGCTCGCGCTCGCGTTCGATGAGCTCGACAAAACCCGAGCGCAACGTCGTCGGCGCGACGAGAATCTCTTCATACCTGGTCGTCTTGGAAAAGCCCGTAAGCCGGTTGAAGAGATGAGTTACGTCGCGGCCGAGTTCCGGACGGCACGTGAAGAGCGAAAGATCGGTGTATATTTTGGCCGTCTTATCGTTATAGTTTCCAGTCCCGAAATGGACGTAGCGGCGGAGTCCGTCGGGTTCGTCGCGCACGATGAGGATGACCTTGGCGTGCACCTTCAGACCGGGAAAACCATAGACGACGTGGGCGCCGACGCGCTCCAGATTGCGCGCCCAATGAATGTTGTTCTCTTCGTCGAAGCGCGCCTTGAGCTCGATGAGCGCTGCGACTTGCTTACCGTTTTCCGCCGCCTCCAGGAGCGCGTTGACGATCGGTGAGTTACCGGAGGTGCGGTAGAGCGTCTGCTTGATGGCAAGCACGTGCGGGTCTTGCGCGGCTTGTTGTACGAATTGCACGACCGGATCGAACGAGTCGTACGGGTGGTGCAGCAGAACGTCGCCTTCGCGAATAGCGGCGAAGATGTCGGCTTCGCCGACGAGCCGCTTCGGGAAGCCCGGCGTAAACGGCGGATCGTGCAAATCCGGCCGGTCGAGGTTGACGACCGTCCAGAGGTCCGACGTTCCGAGCATACCGTCGATCGCATAAAGGTCGACGTCGCCGAGCGAGAGCGCATCGAGCAACATGGCGCGCAAGTATTCCGGCATCGAGACTTCGACTTCGAGCCGCACGGGTTCGCCGAAACGCCGTTTACGCAATTCGGATTCGATGGCGCGCAAAAGGTCGTCCGCTTCATCTTCTTGCAGATCGAGGTCGGCGTCCCGCGTTACCCGGAAGCAGTACGAAGCCCGAATCTCCATGCCCGGAAAGAGCGCATCGAGATTGTGCGCGATGACGTCTTCGAGCAGCACGTAATGCAGCTGCCCTTCCGGCGCGTCGATCGGCATCAAGCGCGGCAGAATGCCTGGCACTTTGAGGCGCGCGAAGTGCATGCGCGGACCTTCGTCCGTGGCCTCGTACATCTCGACGCCGAGCGAGAGCGAGAGATTCGAAATGTACGGAAAAGGATGACCTTGATCGACGGCGAGCGGCGTCAGCACGGGAAAGACGCGCTCGTCGAAAACGCGCCGCAATTCGCCTTGTTGCCGGAGGGAGAGTGAGTCGTAGCGTCGGATCACGATGCCCGCGCCGTCCAGCGCCGGCAGCAGATCGTCGCGCATCAAGTCGCCGCAACGTTCGAGCGAAACGCGCAACCGCTCGGAGATGGCAGCGAGTTGTTCGGCGGGCAACCGTCCGTCGTTCGAACGCTTGACGACTTCGGCCGCAACCTGTTGCTTGAGCGCGGCCACGCGGATCATGAAATACTCGTCTAAGTTCGTGCTGTAAATCGCGACGAATTTGAGCCGTTCGAGCAACGGGTTGAGTGCGTCGCAAGCCTCTTCGAGGACGCGCTCGTTAAATGCGAGCCAAGATAGTTCGCGGCTGAAGTACAGCGACGGATCGGCAAGCGAGATACGCTCCTCGAGCGCGGGCGCAGAACCGTCGGTTACAGCTTGCGTTTCGGGCAGTACGACCATGGCGCAGGGCATTCGGCGCTGCAGCCGTGAACTCCACCGGGCTCCTTATGAACGATCTCGCGCTCCACGTCCGCGACCATCTGGCCCTCTCGTCGTCCGCGCTGCTCGTAGCGATCGCGCTCGGCGTGCCGCTCGGCAGCGTCATCGCCCGCGCGCCTCGCTTCCGCGACGTTTCTCTCGCCGGCGTGAACGTGGCGCGGGTGATTCCGAGTCTCGCCGTGCTCGCCCTCGCGCAGCCGTTACTCGGTATCGGTTTTTGGCCGGCCGTCGTCGCACTCGTTTTTCTGGCCGTGCCGCCGATAGCGATAAATACGGACGTCGCACTGCGCGGTGTGCCACCGGCATTGATCGATGCGGCCCGCGGTACCGGCATGAGCGAACGCCAAACGCGGTTGCGCGTTATGTGGCCGCTCGCAACGCCCGTCGTCTTCGCAGGCGTGCGCACGGCTGCCGTGGAGGTGATTTCGAGCGCTACGCTCGCAGCCTTTATCGGCGGCGGCGGCCTCGGCGAATATATTCTCAACGGGCTCGCCGGCGGCGATAACGCTCAACTCTTCGAAGGGGCGGCCGCAGTGGCGGTCCTCGCGCTCGTGGCGCAGGGCATGCTCTCCCTCGTCGAACGACGGCTCGCCGCGCGGACCGCATGAAGACGCCGCTGCGGCCTGCGCCCTCGCGGGGGCGCGTGCTCGCGCTCTTGGCGCTTCTCGCGAGCGCGCCGCTGGCGAGCGCGTGCGAGCGCAGGGGCGGTAATGCGGTCTCCATCGGAGCAAAAAACTTCACGGAAGAACTCGTGCTCGGGGAGTTATACGCGCAGGTGTTGGAGCGGCACGGCATCCATGTCGTGCGCAAGTTCAACCTCGGCGGAACGCAGGTCGCGATGGAAGCGCTGCAACGCGGCGACATCGACCTGTACCCGGAATACACGGGCACGGCGCTCCTCTCGGTACTGCGGGAAACACGCATCCCGAGCGCGGCCGAGATTTACCGCCACGTCGCGGAGGTCTATCGCGAGCGCTATAAGTTACGTTGGCTCGCTCCGGCTCCGTTCAACGATACGCAGGCTCTCGCGACGACGGGGGCCATCTCTGCGAAATACGCGCTACGGACGCTCAGCGACGTCGCCCGGGCAGCTCCCCAGTTACGGTTGGGCGCGATACCCGAATTTACAACGCGTCCCGACGGCCTCCCCGGTCTCGAGCGCGCGTACGGCGGGTTCCGTTTCGCTCACATCGCGCTCTTCGATATCGGTCTCAAATATACGGCGCTCGAAACGGGACGCGTCGACATCGTCGTCGCGTTCGGAACGGACGGACAGATCGCGTTCGACCGTTTGGTTCTACTCGAAGATGACAAACATTTTTGGCCGGCCTATCAAGCTGCACCCGTCGTCCGCGAGGATACGCTCGAGCGACTCCCCAAGCTCGCAAGCTGGCTCGACGAGCTTTCGCCGTTGCTGACCGACGACGTGATGCGCAAACTCAATCAACTCGTCGACCGCGAGAAGCAAGATCCGGCGGACGCGGCAAGCGCCTTTCTGCGCGAGCACCGGCTCGCATGACGGGCGCCCCCGTTGTCGCGCGCGACGTCGTCGTGCGCTATCCGGATACCGACCGCAACGCCGTCGACGGCGTCAGTCTCGACGTCGCGCCGGGCGAGTTCGTGGTTCTTCTGGGACCGTCGGGTTGCGGCAAGAGCACGTTTATGCGCACGATCAACCGGCTCGTCGTTCCCGAAAGCGGAACGATCGAAGTCGATGGCCGAGACGTCCGCGCGACGACGCCGGAAGCGTTGCGGCGCGGCATCGGTTACGTCATTCAAGCGGTCGGCCTCTTTCCGCATCTGACGATCGGTAGGAACATTGCGATCGTCCCCGAGCTGCTCGGCTGGGAGCGAGCGCGCATCGCAACGCGCGTCGACGAGTTGTTGCAACTCATACGGCTCGATCCCGCGCGGTATCGCGACCGTCTGCCACGCGAGCTTTCGGGCGGCGAGCAACAGCGTGTCGGCGTGGCTCGCGCGCTGGCGGCCGAACCGCGCGTATTGCTGATGGACGAGCCGTTCGGCGCCGTCGACGCGATCGTGCGCCTCGCGTTGCAAGACGAAACGCTGCGCATCCACCGCGCGCTCGGTACGACGATTCTCTTCGTCACGCACGACGTCGATGAGGCGCTGCGCATCGCCGATCGGATCGTCATCATGCGCGACGGACGGATCGAACAGGCCGGAGCACCGCTCGACATGCTCGCGCGCCCGGCGACGCCCTACGTCGAAGAATTGCTCGGCACGAAAGACGTCGTGCGCCGGCTGCAACTGCTAACGGTTCGCGACGCGCTCCGCCCGAATGAGGGCTCGAACGAAGACGCGTCTGGGAGCGACGCCCTCATTGCCGGCGAAGCGTCGCTGCGTGAAGCGGTTTCGGCGTTTCTCGAAGGCGTCGATCGGCTCTCGGTTACCGAAGACGGCCGGCGGGTCGGCGTATTGCGTTTCGAAGACGTGCGCGCAGCGATCGTGAGCGAGCGGTGAACGACCCGTTCGGCTATCTCGTATCCCATCCGGGAACGGTCGCGATGCACCTGGGAGAACATCTTTACCTCGTACTCACGTCCCTCGCGATTGCATGCGTCGTGGCGTTGCCGCTCGGAGTCTTCGTGGCCCGCTCGAAACGCTTCGGCGGTCTCGTCTTGCAAACGCTCAACGTCGCCTATACGATCCCGAGTCTCGCGTTATTCGCCGTGCTGGTGCCGCTCTTCGGGATCGGAAGCACGACCGCCATTATCGCACTCGCCGTGTACGCGCAGATGCTTCTCGTACGCAATGTCGCGCTCGGCATTCGCGGCGTTCCGGTTATACTCGTCGACGCAGCGAGGGGTCTCGGCATGACGGCTTGGCAACGCTTTTGGCGCGTGGAATTCCCACAGGCGCTACCGGTCATTCTCGGTGGCGTGCGGGTAGCGACGGTCGCGCTCATCGCGCTCGCGACGCTCGGTGCTTGGGTCGATGCAGGTGGCCTCGGCGTCCTCATCCTCTACGGTTTGCAACACGACGCGCCGGATCGCACCGTCGCGGGAAGCGTCGTCGCTGCCTTTCTTGCGATCGCCGCCGATCGCGGTCTGCGTCTCATCGAACGAACAAGCGTCGCGTAAGGGATTACAATCGAACGGCAATGCCCGTACCGGTCACCGCCGTCCCGACCGTAGGATCCGAGATCTCGCGCACCGGTGCCGCGTCTCCGGCCGCGCCCGGCGCGAAGACGACGATGTGGCGCGACGCGGAACTCACGTATAGCGCGCCGGAATCGTGCGTCATACGAGTAATTCTCACCGGCCACGAAATAATCGGCCATCTGCGAATCGACGGCTAACGCCAGGGCGTCCGGTCTCGCCGCTACCAAACGCAGCGGCTGCACGTTGCCGTCCGCTTGCGAAGAGTCGACCGCGAGCACGTACGGATCGCCGGATTGAAACGAGAGCGAGTGCAGTTCGCCGTCGATGCTTACGGCGATATCGCCGTAGGGTAAGCTGCCCGAGACGTGCGAGGCGCTGCCGGCGATAACCGCGCACGGCCTCGTTTCGCCGCTCGCTTCCAACGGATAACCGCGAATGTTGCCGTAGCGGCGCACGAAGACGGCGCGTTCCGGGCACGGCGTTCGCGCACCGCTTTGCAGCGCTCGAACGCTGCCGTTATCGCCGAGCGGGGTTCGCAGCGCACCGGCGCGCTAGCTGCCATCCGTTGCGCACTCGCGTGCACGGGCCATTCGCGCTTGCCATTCTGTTAGCAGATTATCACGGCGATATCAATGAACGCGCGAACAAAGGGCGACGGCCACGCATCTCGGACGTAGCAACGAATAACTGATAGCGCCTTTAGCGCCGCCGTTCGCTCGCGTTTCGTATCAACCCCGCGAATAAGCGTTCGCTGATCGGATCGGTAGCGAGTTCTTCGGGATGCCATTGCACGCCGAAGAAGAACATCTGGTCGGCTTCCGTCTCGAAAGCCTCGACGATTCCGTCGCTCGTGTGAGCGACGGCTTTGAGACCCGCGCCGACGGTGCGTAATGCTTGATGGTGCATTGAGTTGGTCGGAAACGAGGTTGCGCCGGCAAGCTGCGCGAGTTTGCTTTGCGGGTCGACTGTAACCTCATGGCCCGGCGCGTAATCCGAACGATCTTGTCCGTTCTCGTAGGTCTGACGGTGATTGATCGCATAACAAACGCCCAGTTCGTCTCGCACATCTTCGACGAGCGTTCCACCTAGCGCGACGCTTGCAATCTGGATGCCGCGACAGATACACAACGCCGGTACGCCTACTTCCCGGAGCGCGCGCACGAGCGAGATCTCGAATCCATCGCGATCGGCCCGGTACCTATTGGCCTGTGCGTGCGAGTGCTCGGGCTTCCCGCCATAGCGCGCCGGATCGACGTCGACACCGCCCGTTAAGACGACGCCGTCGAGTACCCCAAGTAATTCATCGACGTTCGCTTCATCGTTGACGAGCAGAACCGGCTCTCCGCCGGCTCGTACGACCGAGCGAACGTACGGCACGAGTTCGTGGTGAAGCGAGCCATCATGTTCGTACGCGTCGGACGACGTAATTCCGATTTTCGGCAGCGGCCGAGATCTCACGTTCGCCGTTTAAGCGATGACGAGTAGCGAGACCGCGAAACGCCGCGCGTCGTCGGTCCATCGGCGAGCAACGGTAAGCCCACTATCGGCGGCCAGCTCCGCGATGTCGCGTTCGTCGAACTTGTACGACGATTCCGTATAGATCGACTCGGCAGGCGATAGACGTACGTTCAAGCCGAGAGCGTCGATCGCAACGTTCATGCCTCGTCTCGCTACGAGAAACGAGTCGACGGAACCCCGCCGAGCGTCGTAACGCGCGACGTGTTCGAAAGCGTCGAGATCGAAATGGCCGCTCAACTCGCGATTGATGCGCGCGAGCAGATTCTTATCGAAAGCGGCCGTGACCCCGGTTGGATCGTTATATGCGAGCTCGAGTGTGACGGCGTCCTTTTTGAGATCGGCTCCTAGCAGCAACCCGTCTCCCGGCTTAAAGGCCGACGAGATGGCGCGCAATAACGTGCGCGCCGATTGCGGGTCGTAATTACCGATATTGGAGCCGAGAAACAACGCGAGCACGCGGCCGGCGGTACTCAGACGCGCGGATGCCAAGACGTCGAAGTAGTCGCTCGCATATGCCGTCACGTCGAGACGCTCGTATTCCGCGACCAGGGCGCTCGATGACGCCAGCAGAGCGCTCGGAGAAATATCGATGGGATGGTAGGCGACCCGATTTTGCACCGAGAGCGCCGCCGACAGCAAGGCCCGCGTTTTGGCGGCGCTTCCACTGCCGAACTCGACGATCTCGACGGGCTCCTTGAGGGCGGTGACCATCTCCAGGGCATAGCGCTCTAAGATCTCTGCTTCGGCGCGCGTGAGGTAGTATTCGGGTAAGGTGCAAATCGCTTCGAAGAGTGCGGAGCCGAGTTCGTCATAAAAATACTTGGGCAGAAGGTGTTTGCGCGGCGCGCTCAAACCGGCTCGGACGTCTTCGGCGAAGCTGTCGACACGAACGCTGGCCGGCGAGCGGTAGAGCAAAAAGCGGTCGCTTACCGGAGATAATTCGTTGCGTTCTGGAACGATCACTAAAGACTTATGCCCCGTAAGGAGTTCAGCGTGCAGACTGCGGACCTGACGATCGCCGTTGACGGCAGCGCGATGCCGAGTTTTGTTGCCCGGCCGGACGGCGAGGAGCCCAAAGCCGCGGTCATCGTGCTACAAGAAATCTTCGGAGTCAATAAAGAGGTGCGGCGTATCGCCGAGCTCTTTGCGGATGCGGGCTATGTTGCGCTCGCGATCAACTACTATCATCGGTCGGATCCGGGTCTCGACGAGCCCTATACCCAGGAGGGGCTGCAAGCCGGCTTTGCTGCCGCAAGCAAGGTCAGCCGTGTTACGCTGAGAGCCGACGTCGCGGCCTCGATCGCCTACCTCGAGGCACAACCCTACGTTCGGAAAAACCGTATCGCAAGCGTGGGATTCTGTTTCGGCGGCTCGGTTGCGTTCGTGACGGCTACGTTGCCGGGCCTCGCCGCCGCAATTCCGTTTTACGGAGTCAGCATCGCCACCGGCTTTCCGAACGGCGAACCGGCCGGCATTGCGGATGCACGTGACATCCGCGTCCCACTGCTCCTCTTTTTCGGGGGCAAGGACGAGTATATCGATCACGCGGCGATCGCCTCGATCGATCGGGGGCTCGCCGACGCCGGAAAGGAATACGAGATCGTCAGCTATCCCGACGTCGGACACGCGTTCTTCCGCGAAAGCTCGGCCGCTCTCAACCAGCACGAAGTCGACGACGCGTGGCAGAAAGTTCAGTTCTTCCTCTCCCAGCACTTGGCCTAAAAACCTCCGCCTCAGCCGCATCGCGGGTGGGATTAAGCGAAGCGCAATCCGAGTTCCGAGCCGATGAACGCCCATTGATCGGCCAGTTCGGCGACCCGTTTGTGGCGTGGTTTGCCTGCGCCGTGGCCGGCATCCGCTTCCACGTTGATGTAAATCGGCGCGCCCGGGCCGCCCGCCTCGCGCAAGCGCGCCCCGAATTTCTTAGCATGCATCGGATCGACCCGGCCGTCCGCTTCGGCGGTCGAAATCAGCATCGCCGGATAGGCGACGCCGTCGCGCACGTTATGGTATGGAGAGTAGGCTTCTAAAAACTCGGCGTCGCGCGGATCGTCCGGGTCGCCGTATTCTGCAATCCACAAGCGCGCGATAAGAAACTCGTGAAAACGCAACATATCCGTCAGTGGGACGAGGCAGACCACCGCCCGCACGAGTTCGGGGCGTTGGACGGCGACCGCAGCGACCAGCAAGCCTCCGTTACTGCCGCCGACGATCGCGATCCGCTCCGGATCGGCAACCCCGCTCGTGCCGAGATAGGTCGCCGCCGCGATGAAATCGTCGAAGACGTTCTGCTTCTTCTCGCGCATGCCGGCCCGGTGCCACGCTTCTCCGAACTCACCGCCGCCCCGAAGGTTCGCGACCGCATAAACGCCGCCGGCCTCGAGCCACGGTACCAGGCTCGGGACGAACCACGGCAGGAGCGAGACGTTGAAGCCGCCGTAGCCGTACAGCACGGCTGGCGCCGTGCCGTCGTACCGCACGTCCGAGCGCGCGATTAGGGTGAGCGGAATGCGGGTGCCGTCGCGCGATGGATACCAAACCTGCTCGATGGCGTATGCGCCCGCGTCGAATGGGACGGCAACGCTCGACCAAACCTGCGCCTCAAATCCGCCGCTCGAGAAAGTCAAGCGCGTCACTGCAGGCGCCTCTAGAAAGGAAGCATGCAGGACGTAAGCCGACGCCGACGCTTCTCGCGCCGATAATGCGAGGATGCTGCGCTGCGCGAGCCTGGGCACGTTTTCGAAGCGGCCGTCCGCGTAGCGCACCTTCAACACCGAGCGCGCATCGACCAGATAGTGGAGTAGTAGGGCGTCCTGAGCCAAGGCGAAGCCGTCGAGTGCTCCGGCCGCTTCAGGTACGATCTCGCGCCAGTCCCGGCGTTCGAGACGCGCGTAATCGACTTCGTACACGCGGAAACGAGGGGCCCCGTCGTTCGTCCGCACATAGAGCTTGCCGTTCGCTGGTAACGGTTCGTAGACGGCGTCGCGACCCTCGCTGAGCGGAACGAACGTGAGAGCGGAATCATCGCCGCGGGCAACATAGGCATCGCTGCGGGCCCACCCGTCGTAGACCGCCGCGACCAGGTGAGCGCCGTCGCCGGAGAGCGAAACATCGATCCATTCTTCCGGTTTGCGGCCCTCACCGAAGACAAGCGGGTCCGCTTCCCAAGGCGTGCCGAGGGCGTGACGGTAGAGCCGCACGTGGTAGTCGCCGCCCGGCGGGTAGCGCGTATAAAAGAATCCGGCCTCGTCCGGTAACCAGGCGAGGCTGCTGTGACGGGTGTCGGGAATCGCTTCTTGCAGGCGCTCGGCCGTCTGGACGTCGAGTACGAATAGCGTGCTGCGCTCGTCGCCTCCGGTCGAGAGTCCGAACGCGATGTAGCGACCGAACGGACTTGGAAACCACCAATCCAGAGCGGTCAAGCCGCGCGCATCCAGCGCCGCCGGATCCAGCAAGGTGCGCTCTGCGGCCTCATCGCGGACGTAGAGAATCATTTGCTCCGCTTGTCCGCGCCGAGCGGTATAGAACGTCCGTCCTGCGCGCTCCACCGGTATGCCCTGGCTATCGATGGCAGTGAGCGCCTCGAAGCGGGCCGCTAAGCGCGGACGCTCGGGCAATGCGTCGAGAGCGGCGCGGGTCCGCGCATTTTCACGAGCGGTCCAGAGGGCCGTGGCGGGATCCGAGGCATCCTCGAGGTAGCGGTAAGGATCGGTGGCGGGCTTTTCGAGCATTGAGAGCTCTTATCGCCTGCTCCTCAGGCTCCCCGTATCGTGGACGATCCGCGACCAACGGTCATAAATATCGCCGATGTAGGTGCGCGTTTCCAGGTACGGCGGCACGCCCTTGTAGTATGCGACCGTGCCGGGGCCCGCGTTATAGGCGGCGAGTGCCGCAGCATACGGATCCGGGTACGCGCCGTCATATGCGTTCACGTAACCTCCTAGGAGACGTGCCGAACCCTCCATCGCACTTTGCCAATCGAACGGGTCGACGCCGTAATCCTGCGCCGTAGCGAGCGTAAACTGCGCGATTCCGACCGCCCCTGCCCCCGAAAGCGCGTCCGGTGCGAAGGCCGATTCCTGGAGCAGCGTCGCACAAAAAAATCCGTAGTCGAGCCGGTGTGCGCGCGCGATTCGTGCGGCTGCCGTCGCGAAAATTAGAGCATCGAAGGGATCCAGCCGATGATTACTTCGGACGACCGAACGCACGACGGCAAGCGTTGGACCGCCCCGAAGCGGGGTATCGTAAAGTATTCTCAGTCCGCGTACTTCGGCGGCTTGCAATGGAATTCGCCAACTGAGAACTCGATCTTGGAGCAGCGTCGTATCTGCAGGCAACACGGGCTTTCCCGTTTCTTCATTCATAACCGGCGAGCGATTGTCGCAAGCCGTAAGCACAACCACCAAGGCGACCAATGCGGGCAGGTAAGCGCGGGCGCTCGGCCCAAATCGAACGGAAGCTGGGTCGCTCATCTAGGGGATCGGAAATAGTAATCGATAGTAATCGTATGAAGGCGGCGACGTCGTGATGTTCTTCGTTTCGCTCATCATCGTGCTAGTCGTTGGAGACTTCGCGTCGACGTTCTTATATCACGTTCCACAACACTTGTGGTTCAAGCTGCATTTACGTACGCACCACGATCGTACGCGCTCCTATTGGGATCACGCCGTTATCTCCAAAGACCCCGGCGTCATGCTGGACGGCATGCTCGGCGCGCTGCCCTATCTTGCCGTTGCAGCGCCGCTATGTACGCTCGGTACCTGGTCGATCGCCGGCGCGGCGCTCGGCCTCGTGCTCGGTCAGCTTCACGTGTGGTGGCGCCATACGACCGAGATCGGCTGGGTCAGTCCGGCCTGGCTCGTTCGCGCGTGCCGGATGTTGCAGATCGTTTTGCCCGAAGATCATGACGGGCATCATCGCAATCCCGATATCGAATTCGGCGATCTCTTCCGCTTTTACGACGCTCCCGCGCGGGCGTTCATGATGTATGTCCGCTCCGTTCAGCGCCACCGCCGAACGGCCCTCAAACGTCTGCAACGGATACGCGCGCTTCGTTCGCTGCGAAACACGCAGCGCGCGTAGCAGGGGTTAAATGACCAAACGGATCCTCTTACTCATCTCGGATACCGGCGGCGGTCACCGCAGCGCCTGCAACGCAATCACCGCCGCTCTGGATCAGACGAGTTTCGGACCGCACGGTCAAGCGTTGCACCTCGAACACCGGATAGAGGACGTTGCCTCCCACTGCAGCTTCCCACTTTCTCAACTCGGGCCGGCGTACAGCGCGGCCCTTCGCTTTGCTCCGCCGCTCTACGGCGCGATGTACCATGCCACGAATGGAAAGCGGCGCTTTCGAAGCGTCATCCGCTTTTGCGAGCCGCTCTATCGTCGCCGGCTGCGGGACCTTTTTACCAGTTACAAGCCGGACGTTATCGTTTCGGTTCACCCCTTACTCAACCATGCGGCTCTGCGCGCGCGCGCCGACGCGGGCATGCTCGACGTGCCCGTAGTCACCGTGATCACGGACCTCGGGCGGGTCCACGAGGGTTGGCTCGTGCCTGAAGTCGACGCGGTCGTGGTGCCCGCGCGCGAAGTGTACCAGCGCGCGCGCGAGCGCGGCATTCCTTCCGAACGCATCTATCATCTCGGGCACCCCGTGCATCCGAAGTTCGAAGACGTAACCGAGACGAAACAGCAGATTCGCATCGCGCTCGGGCTACCGGCCGAGAAAACGATAGCGCTGCTCATGGCCGGCGGCGAAGGCGGCGGTAAGTTGTTGCCGACGACCCTCGCGCTTGCGAAGTCGAAGCTCCCGCTGCATCTGGTCGTCGTCACCGGCCGCAACACGTCGCTGCGCACGAAACTCAACGAACTCGCGCCGACTCTCGCAACGCCGATGACGGTGCTCGGTTACTGCGATAACGTGCCCGAATTGATGCGCGCGGCCGATTTGCTCGTTACGAAAGCCGGCCCCGGGACCATCGCCGAAGCGAGCTTGGCCGAGGTGCCCGTGGTCGTGTACGATTTCATTCCGGGTCAGGAACGCGGCAACCTGAAATACGTCGAAACCAACGGCATCGGCGTCGTCGCTTTAACGACGGCCGACGTCGTGCGCTCGACGCGACGCATCGTTGCGAACCTCGAACGCCTGCAGACGATGCGCGCCCGGCAAGCGTCGGTCGCACCGCGCGGCAGCTCCCGACGCATCGCAGAGCTTATCGCAAACATCGCGTGCGGCGAACTCTCGGACGCGCCGCCCTTGAAACCTCCGACTCCGACCCCGTTCGCCGCCGCGCTGTAGCCTCGCACGGCGCGCTCGTCCGTTACGAGACGTGAGCCGGGATTCGGTCGCCTTGCGTCGTCAAGCCACCACGTCGCGCCATCGTCGCCGCGCCGATCGCACCCGCGTCATTACCGAGCGCCGCCGTCACGATACGCGTTGCGCCCGGTGGCACCATCGTCGAGAGCACTTCGACCCTCGGCCGCAACGCCTTGAGCATGTAGTCACCAGCGCTAGCGACCCCGCCGCCCAGTGCGATCACTTCCGGATTGACGAAAGCAACGATATTCGCGATACCGCGCGCGAGATCGTCGAGGTAGCGCGCCCAAGCCGCGACGCCGTGGGGATCGCCCGCCTCGGCGGCTTTACGAATCGCTTTAGAGCCTAACTTATCGGCCTTGCCTGCGACGAGCGTGCTGCGCGGAAAGGACGGCGCTACCGCCAGCGCGTGGCGGATCAAGCCCGTACCCGATGCCTGCGCTTCGAAGCAGCCGATCTTACCGCAATTGCAGTAGAAGCCGTCGGTCGCCCGAATCTGATGATGCCCGACTTCCCCGGCGCTCGCGGCGTTGCCGATAAGAAGGGTGCCGTTGGCTACGATGCCTCCGCCGATCCCCGTCCCGAGCGTGAGCAAGACGAAGTTCTGCGTATCCTGTCCCGTTCCGTGGGCGTGCTCTCCGAGCGTCGCGCAACGCGCGTCGTTCGCGATGAAGATCGGCATCTTCAATCGCTCGCGCAACTTCTCGGCGAGCGGTACGTCACGCCAGCCGAAGTTGGGCGAATACTTGATGATTCCGGCGTCCAGATCGATATTGCCGGGCGAGCCGAGTCCGAGCGCTGCTATCTGATCGCCTTTCGCAGCGGCGACGACTGCATCGACGGCTTCGAAAATGATCTTGATGACGGCGTCCGGCTCGTGATCGACGACGTCGATCTCCTTGCGATCCAGAATCTTTCCGCCCTCGTCCACGGTTGTCGCAAGGACGTGCGAACCGCCGAGATCAATGCCGATCGTTCTCATAAGAGGCGCTTCGGCTCCGGTTAAAAGCAACCTCGCGGCGAGGGCGAAGCTGCCCGGATGACGACGCTCTCGGAACTCCCCTACGGCCTCATCGACGAGGTCGTCGCCGTTCGGCGCGACCTGCACAGACACCCGGAACTGGGCTTCGAAGAGTTGCGCACCGCCGGCATCGTCGCTCGGACCCTCCGCGCGCACGGTTACGGCGTTCACGAGGGCATCGGCACTACCGGTGTCGTCGGCGTCATGCGCGGAACGCGTCCGGGCAAGACGGTCATGCTGCGCGCGGATATGGATGCGCTCCCTCTAGCGGAAGAAGCGGAGCACTCATATGCCTCGCGCGAAGCGGGCAAGATGCACGCCTGCGGTCACGATGGACACGTCGCGATGCTACTGGGCGCGGCCAAACTCATCGCGGCTCGTGGCGGCGAACTCGCAGGCACCGTCGTGCTGTGCTTTCAGCCTGCGGAGGAAGGTAAGGGCGGCGCGAAGGCGATGCTCGAGGAAGGTATGCTCGAACGCTTCGGTATCGAGCGCGCTTATGGACTGCATCTCTTCTCACAGTTGCCGACCGGAATACTCGGCTTTAGAGAAGGGCCGTTTTACGCCTCGAGCGATTCGATCGAGATCGGCATCGCCGGCGCGGGCGGCCATGGCGCGGCGCCGCATCTCTCCGTCGATCCTATCCTCGTTGCGGCAGAATTTATAACGAGCGTCCAACGAATCGTCAGCCGCGAGATCGATCCCATGGAACCGGCCGTCGTTACGATCGGCGCGGTACACGCCGGTACGACGCACAACGTGATCCCGTCGCGCGCGACGATGCTCGGCACCGTTCGCGCCTTCGACCACGACGTGCGCGCGAAGATGGCCGAGCGCATCGAACGCGTGCTGCGCGGCGTGTGCGACGCAGCCGGAGCGACGTACACGTTCGATTATCAGTGGCGCTATCCCGTAACCTCGAACGACGCCGCACAAACGCAATTCGTTCGCAAGCTCGCAGAGGGCGCGTTCGGAACCGCCCGCGTCGTAACGTCGGACAAACACATGGGAGCCGAAGATTTTTCCTTCTTCGCAGAACGCGTCCCCGCGTGTTACTTCGTCATCGGTTCGAACGGTAGTGCCGCGACCAGTTTTCCACACCATCATGGCAAATTCGATATCGACGAAGCGGCCCTGGAGACGGGCGTCCGCGTCATGACCGCTCTGGCCCTGAGCGCCCCGGTCGACGCCCCGTAGTCCGCACCTTGCTAGGAAACCAAACGCACGTAACGGACCCCGTCGCGCTGCTTAACGGGCACGTCGGCCGCGGCGCTTTCCGCAAAGGCGTACCGGTTTTTTCCTTGCGCCTTAGCAGAAGACAGCGCCGCGTCCGCACGATTGAGCAGGCTCTCCGCATTTCGGCCGTCCGGCGGAAACAAGCTGATACCGATGCTGGCGGTCAAGGAATGCGTTACGCCGTCGATCGTAAACGGCCGGCGCAGCGTGCTCAGAATCCGTTCCGCGAGCGTCGCACCATTAGCCAAGTCGACGAGCTTGGAAGCGACGACGACAAACTCGTCGCCACCGAGCCGAGCTACCGTGTCGCTGTCACGCAGCAGCGAAGTGAGTCGCTTCGCGACGGCTCTGAGAACGTTCTCGCCCATCGCATGGCCGAAGGTTTCGTTGATCGTTCCGAAGTCGTCGATGTCGACGTACAGCACCGCAAAGCGCTCGTTATGACGCTCGGCCGATAAGAACGTTTGGAGGAGGCGGTCTTGCAGGAGTACGCGATTCGGCAGACCGGTCAGTTCATCGAAAAAGGCGAGCGCATCGAGTCGTTGGCGCTGCAATCCCCGATCGATCGCCGCGCCGATCAAATCGCTCGTCAGTTGAATGAAATCGAGATTCGATTGCGAGAACGCTTCGGCCCGGCTCTGACTGCCGACGAAGCCAATGACGCCGTACGGGCGGCCCGATACCTTGACCGGAGCTGCGATGTACGAACCGGTCCCTTCGTACGAGGATCCGAGATCGTCGAAGCGCCGCGCCTGCGAGAGATCGGCGATCGCAATGGTGCGCTTGGTCTTGAGCACCGAGGCAACGTGCGTGTGATCCAGCGGCATCCGCGAACCCGGCAATTGCGACTGTTCGAGCTCGTGACCGGCACCGACGCTGTTGGCGATGATGAGTTCCGATTTTGCCGCATCGACCGTTCCCAAGTATGCCCAGTCTAGTCCGAGCTCTTCGAGGACGAGCAGCAGTGCGGCGTCGATTTGGTCCGGGCGCGCGGTGACGACGGTGTTCGCGATCGCATGCAGCGAGCGCAGTTGGCTCGTGAAGACCGCCTGCTCCGCTTCGTGCCGGCGCGCTGCGAGTTCAGCCGCCTTGCGTTCGGTCATATCGTTCGCAATTCCGAGGTAGCCGTAACTCGCACCGTCCGCATGCAATAACGGCGCAATCGTGGCCAACACCGCGACGTGCGTACCATCGGCGCGGATCAACGTCCATTCCGACCGTTCGCCATGCCGCTCGCCCGGAGACTCCACGAGGCTGCGGAAGGCGGTTTCATTCGAGTGCTCGGGTTCCTCCGCTGATAGGACCACATCGGTGCCGAGCTCCTGTGGCAAAAGGAACCGCTGGGCGCTAAGCTGGCCGACAGCCTCGGCCGCAGTGTAGCCGAGCAGTTGTTCCGCGCCGCGATTGAACGACGTTATCGTACCGTCGGTCGCCGTCGTAAAGATCGCGTAACTCGTGCCGTCGAGGATCGCGCGTTGTAGTACGTTGAGTTGAGCGAGCGACTCATGCCGTACCTGCAGTTCGCGAAACATCGTCTGCAACGATTTCTCGACCTCGGCGATTTCGTCGTTATCCGCCGTCGACAGTGCGACGTGTTTTCCATCCGCGAACGCGGCGGCGTTACTCTCGAGTCTCCGTATGCGCCGAACGAGCGTCCTGCTAATCATTAGGTAGTGAAGTACCGTTACGACGACGGCAAGGATCGAGCCCACGGTCAAGAGTGCGTACGTGCCCTGCTCCAGCGCCCGCAGATGCACCGTGTCCGTCTGATACCGGTCGAGTTCGAGCTTGCGGTAATTGGCAAGTTCTAAGCGAAACTGATCCAAGGTATCGCGCCCGGCGCCGAAACCCACTTCGCTGACGGCTCGAGCCCGTTCGCCGCGCTCGACAAGAGCGACGTAGCGATCGATGATGCTGACCGTTCTTCCCGCGAGTCCCGTCACGAGAAGAGCCTGCGCGCGCGTTGCCGGCTCGTCGCCCGTGAAGCCTTCGAACAAGCCGATGCGTAGTGCCAAGGCCGCTTTCGCATCGAGATAGGGGGCCAAGAGTTGCGAGTTGCCCGTCGCAACGTAGCGCCGCATCCCCGTCTCGGCCTCGATCAAGGTCTTGTTCAGCCGGTCCGCCAAACGAAGCGCCGCTATCGACCTCGTCGTGTTCGTCGCGGCCCTGGCACTAATGGATGCCGACCACGCGAAAGAACTCAGAAGAACGATCAGTACGAGAAGCGGCGTTAGGACGAGGACGAACAGCTTATCGCGGACGCGGAGATTCATCGCAAAGTCACCAAGGCCGATACGGCAAGCAAAGGTCGTGCCGCCAAAAGACATAAAAAGCGACGAACTGCACGCGTTTCCGTCGCCACATATACCTGTTCGACGAGGAAGCGTTCAAGTTTAGGTTAGGCTAATCGGCCCGCGCTGAGCACCCGCAGTGACAGCAATCACTTGCGCCCAGGGCTGTCTGCCGGCGCGAGCGCGTCCACGCCGCGAATCGTGGCACATGTCCGCGCGGCCGGGTCCGAAGCGCGAAGTCCCCGCTTTTATTTGACGTTCGGAACGGTATTCGACGGGTCGTTATAGCCGGAGTAGAGCAGCGTCAACTCTTCAGCTTTACAGCGCGTAACGCGATAGCTCGACTTATTATAGTTGCAAGTTTCCGTCGTCCCGTTCTTGAACGTATACTGAAACGTTCCGACGCGTTTGCCGTCCTGCGTTTGATCCGGAAGCGCCGCAAACGTAGATTTCGGATCGTTTTTCGCGCTACGCACGAGCCCGGCGATATCGGAGTCTAGATTGTTGGCAGTCCCCGACTTCTCCCATTTGCCGTCGGAGAGTACCCAGTAGGCGTGACCGACGATGATCGTCCTAATCGGTTTGCCTTCGAGCATCGTCGTCATCTGGTACCGGTCGGGCGCAACGTAGACTCCGAGCGACCGCACGGATCCGAGAACCGTCAACTTGTAGGATTTGACGCCGGCGAAGGCAGCGAAGATCTTCGGCTTGAGCGACGAATCGGCCGCCCCGGCGGATCCGATGGGCAGTGCGAGCGTAAGGCAGACGGCGGCCACGACGCGGCGGGTGGCAAACATGACGTATCCTCCGGCAGGTTACAACGCTAACGTTAGGTTCGCACAATACGTCGCGGGGTCCGCGTCACGGACGCCGCGAAGTCCGGCCCATGAACGAGCCGATCGATCTCATTTCGCACCAGGCGCTGCGCGAGCTGACTGCGTTCACGAGCCGCACGCGCCAGCCGACCCGGGTCGAGCTCCTCGACATCGCGCCGATGGAGCACGTCCAAGAAATCGAGATCACCGAAGAGCACATCACCGTCACGTACAATCAGAAGATCACGCATCGCTATAATGCAAACGAGATCACGCACAAGGAATGGTCGTACAAATACAACGACGATCCCGAGTTCGTCAAGGCGATCGGAGCCGTGATCGAACTGGCGCGCAAGCACGTTCGCGACATGCCGGACAACGTTGCTTGCCCGCCGGGTTGCGCGGAGTGTTGCAGCGGTTACGAGCCCTTCGTAAGCCGGACCGACGTCGAGCGCATCGCGAGACACTTCGGAATTTCCTATGACGAAGCGCTCGAAGCGTACGTGGTCCGGCGTGAGTCCGCCGACGGCTTCGCCGTCGGATACCTCAAGAAAGTAACCGACGACATCGCAAGCCAATGCGTTTTCCTCAAGGGCAGCGCATCCGGGCGGTATTACTGCGGTATTTACGAAGCCCGTCCGCACGACTGCGGCGCCTTCACCCCGATTGGGTGTGAAGACGTCGATGCGGGTTTACGTCACGATCGCAAGTTCGTTCCGGGTTCGCCGTTTCAGCCGAAACCGCGCGCCGCCGCCAAGCGTAAATTGCGCCGCTGATCCGTGCAGTCGTACGACGCGCTCGTCGTCGGCGGCGGCCATAACGGACTGGTCTGCGCAGCGTATCTGGCGCGGGCCGGCCGTCGCGTTCTGGTCCTCGAGCGCGATCGAAGCTCGGGAAATTTCGCGCCGCCCGATCTCGAAAGCAGGCTGCCTTGGCACCCGCGCAGATCGCCTAGGCTGCGAGTGCTACGTCGCCTTCGAGTTCGTCGCGCAGCCGCCGTTTGGCCCGCGAGATGTACGTCTTGACGGTGCCGATCGGTATATCGAGTTCGAGCGCGATCTCGCGATAGCGCAATTCGGATAGGTAGTAGAGCTGCAGCACGCTGCGGTACTTGTGCGGCAAGGCATCGAGAGCAGCATGCACGCGCGTGGCTTCATCGCTCCGTAACGCTATCTCTTCCGGGCCGGGCTCGACGGGACGCGACTCGACCGGTTCCGGGAGCGTTACGAGCCGGCGACGGCGCCGGAGCGTATCGAGGGCCGCATTGCGAGCGATAACGAAGAGCCAGCGCGAGAACGGACGCTCCGGGCGAAATTCGTCGATCCGCCGAAAGGCGCGTAAAAACGCATCTTGGGCGATATCCTTCGCTTCGTCCGCATCTTGCGTCAAGCGATACGCGAGCCGTACGACCGGCGCCCGGTACCGGTCGACCAGCTCCGCGAACGCATCGACCGAGCCGGCCTGAGCGGCGCCGACGAGCACGCTGTCGAGATCGCTCTTCACGTACAGCAATTCCGGCCGAGCGGCGCGCTACGTTCGACGCTGCTGCGAAGGCGTTCGAAATAGTCTCCGGCCGGTTCACCCGCGGCAAACAGTTGCCGTATCCAGGTGGAGAGCGCCGGCCGCTCCTGTGTTGCTCCCTCATTCACGATCGTTCCCCTAGCTGAGCCGCCGCTCAGACACTTTAGTTACTCAACTATTTACTTTATAACACCCACAATTGATGAGGTCAATAGCTTGCATGTACCACAGTTGGGGTGTAAGATAGTCGGGTGCCACCTCCTACGGAAGCTGCTTCCACATCGCATGGTGCCCGCGCTTGGGACCTCATGTATGAAATATTTCGAGCAAGTAAGCCTTATATGGAGGCGGTTGCCACAACACTCGATTTAACGCCGCAGCAAATGTTCGCCCTGCGGCAGCTCAGTAACGAGCGGCCGCTTCCCATGAGCGCGCTAGCGACGATGCTCGGCTGCGACGCCTCGAACGTTACCTCCATCGTCGACCGGCTCGAATCGCGTGGCTTCGTCGAACGGCGCAGCGCCGAAAACGATCGGCGCGTTAAGGCGCTGGTCATGACGGCCTCGGGCGTCGACTTGCAGGCCCGCGTGATCGAACGCATGCGTCAGCCTCCTCCGGCTATCGCCAATCTCTCCGCGCGCGACCAACAAGCGCTGTGCGAATTACTCGGGCGCGCGCTCGATACGCTTTAAGCCGTGTGGGGCTGTCCACCGGCGTCGCGCGATTCGGCAGGCGAATCTCGCACGCTTGCGCCGGACGTGATGATTGCGGCATACGCAGCCGCATCGACGTTTCCGCCGCTCAACACAACGCCGACGCGTTTACCGGCCGCATCTATTTTTGCATGCAGCAGCGCGGCGAGCGCCGCCGCCCCGCTCGGTTCGAGGACGAGTTTGAGCCGTTCGAAGGCGAAGCGCATGGCGCTTCGGAGCTCGTCATCGGCGACCGTGACGATTCCGGCGCAGAGCGCTCGCACGATCGGAAAGGTCAGTTCGCCCGGCATCGTCGTCTGCTGGCCGTCGGCAATCGTGTCGGGCACCGCGATGCGGATTCGCTCGCCCGACGCGAACGAGCGCGCGAAATCGTCTCCCGCCTCCGGCTCGACTCCATACATTGCCACACCCGGCTGCAACGCCGCGGCGACGAGCGCGCAGCCAGCCAGTAAACCACCGCCGCCCGTGCTCACGAGCAAGATGTCGAGTTCGCAGTCCTGCAGAAGCTCGAGGGCGACCGTGCCTTGGCCCGCGATAACGGCCGGATCGTCGTAGGGCGGCACGAGCGTCGCACGCCGCTCGCGCGCTAAGCGCTGCGCGATGTCGGTGCGGTCCATCGTGCGCCGGTCGTAGCGGACGATTTCCGCGCCGTAACCGCGCGTTGCCGCTACCTTCGATTCGGGAGCATCGAGCGGCATGACGATCGTTGCCGGAACGCCGAGCAACTTCGCCGCCAGCGCCACGCCCTGCGCATGATTGCCACTCGAAAACGCAACGACCCCGCGCGCACGCTCTCGCGCATCCAACTGCACGATGCGATTGTAGGCGCCGCGAAACTTGAACGCGCCCATGCGTTGCAAGTTCTCGCACTTCAGATATGCTTGCGCGCCGCTTGCGGCGTCCAAGCTACGCGACGTGACGACGGGCGTTCGATGCGCTACGCCGCGCAAGCGTTCGGCCGCTGCGAGCACGTCGCCGAATGCGACGCTGCCCGCGCGCGTCATTGCGTCTCGCTCGGTCCGATATGAAACCGCTCGATCTTACCGTCGGCGTCGAGTTGATACTTCTCCACGAGCGTGCCCTTCGCGAAGCGCTCGCTAAAGTGATGATAACCAGTCGGCGAACCTGCGGGCGTGTCTTCTTTGCTGCCCTTGAAGGCGCCCATCGAGACGACGAGGTCCGAGAGGTGGCCGACGCGAGCACGATCTTCGAGTTGCGAACGGTTGATCGCGTTAAAGGCATGTTCGACCGGCCGCATATCGTTATTCGCGATCGCTTTCGTAATCGCGTCCGCCGTCGCTTCGAAATGATTGCGCCGGTGAATGATGAGCTTATCGACGATAAAGATCAGCGCGATAACGATGAAGATGACGACTGCGATCCGGCGTACGTCGTAGCGGACCGGAGGCTTGCCCCCCGTACGATACGAGGGCGGCATCGGCTGTTGTCTCAACCGACCGCCTCCGCAACGCGCTGCGTCGCATCGAACGGCTCGAAGCGCAGCCCCGGATTCCATTCCTCCGCCAGCCGCAGACTCCAGTCGCTCTCGAAGAGCGCGACCCGCGTCCCCGCGCCGTCCTCGACGAGCTTGGCATTGGAGGGCCAAGTGGCCGCCACGCCGTCGCCGGCAATCCGTCGCGCGAGACCATACGGCAGGCGGTAGAATTCCGTTTTCACGCCGTATTCGGCCGCCAGACGGTATTTCGCGACTTCGAACTGCAGCTCGCCGACTGCTGCGAAGATCGGCTCCGAATGAACTTGGCCCGCGGAGTAAAACACCTGAATTGCTCCCTCTTCCGCCAACTGCGCGATGCCTTTGCCGAACGACTTATAGGCTCCGGTATCGATGTTACGGACGCTTGCAAAGTGTTCCGGCGCGAACGACGGGATACGATCGTAGGCAACCGGTGTTCCCGTGCAAAGGGTATCGCCGATTGCAAACGTGCCGGGATTCGCCAGACCGACGACGTCGCCCGCATACGCTTCGTCGACGACTTCGCGCTCGCTTGCGAACAGCTTCATGGCGCGCGTGACCCGCACGTCCTTGCCTGTGCGCACGTTGCGAACCGTCATATCGCGTTCGAATTTCCCGCTACACACCCGCAGAAACGCGACCCGGTCCCGGTGACGCGGATCCATGTTGGCCTGAATCTTGAAAACGAAGCCGCTAAAATTTTCGGATTCGGGCGGCACGGTTTTTGCTTCCGTATCGCCTGCCCGCAGCGCCGAACGGCCGCGCGGCGGCGGAGCCATATCGAGAAAGCGGTCCAGAAAGAGGGCGACGCCGAAGTTCGTGACCGCACTCCCGAAAAAGACGGGCGTCGCATCGCCCGCCATGAGCGCGCCACGATCGAACGAGGTACCGGCGCCCTCGAGCAGTTCGAGTCCGTCGCGAAATTCGCGATACGTCGTCTCGTCGGTCAGCGAAGCGATTTGGGGATCATCGATGCCGGTAATGCGGACGGGAGCCCGCTTTGCGCCGTGCTCCGTACGTTCGAAAAAGTGCATATCGCGCGTTTGGCGATCGTAAACGCCGCGGAACGTCGGCCCGCTTCCGAGCGGCCAATTGATCGGGTAGGTCGCAATGCCGAGGACCTTCTCGAGTTCGTCGAGCAGTTCGAGCGGATCTCGGCTCGGGCGGTCCATCTTATTGATGAAGGTGAACAGCGGAATACGCCGCGCTCGACAAATTGCGAACAGCTTTTTCGTTTGCGGCTCGACGCCCTTAGCGGCATCGATCAGCATGACGGCGCTATCGGCCGCGAGCAGCGTGCGATACGTATCCTCGCCGAAGTCTTGGTGACCGGGCGTATCGAGCAGATTGAGTGTATGGCCGCGATACGGAAATTGCAGAACCGTCGACGTAATCGAAATACCGCGTTCGCGTTCGAGGTCCATCCAGTCAGACGTTGCTTGCCGCGCGCGACGGCGTGCCGCGACTTGACCGGCCGTATTGATGGCTCCGCCGTAGAGCAGCAGCTTTTCTGTGAGGGTCGTCTTACCGGCGTCCGGATGCGAGATGATGGCAAACGTTCGCCGTTTTTCTACGGCGTCCGCAAGTGAAAGCGAGTCGTGCATGTCGTTCCGCTCAGTATACCGCGTCGCTCAAGGAACGGCCGCTTTGCGGTCTCGCGAAACGACGGGCAGCCGGCCATGGGCTACGGCGTAAAGACGTACATCTTCGCGCTTCCCCTCTCGGCGGTCGAGAACGAGCCGGCCTTCACTCGCCATAAGCAACCGGGTTCGCGGCGGTATCCGAAGATGCTCGGAACCACGGGAGACGAGCACTTCGTCCGGCAGCACGTGGAGCGTACAACCGGGGACCGCGACCGAATCGCCGTTGCGCAGAAGCCGCGCCTCGAGAGGAATTTTCGCTCGCGCGAACGCGGGCGACCCGCGCGCGTCCAAAAGTTGCCGAAAGCATTCTGGCAGCGCCGACAGAGCCCAGGGAGCGTCTCCCGATACGCCTTCCGGAAGGTGACGTACCGCGCTAACGTGCTGCGGCGGTCCCGGCGCGCCGCTCGCCGACGTGTAGTGCGACACACCGGGGGTGCCGCGGGAGAAATGCAACGAGGTGACGACGGCGAGGACGGCGGCGACCAGTGCCGTGGCGAGCGCGAAATACCTAAGCGTCTTGCAAGGCGATCCGAACGCGGCCGATTTTCGAATCCGCCATGCCGTAATAGACGTCGAAGGTTCGCGGTCCGGGCTCGGGCGCAACGTCGATGCCGGTCGGAAACACGACGTTCGCGACGACGCCGTGACATTCGTCGGCCGTCTCCGGAGCGAAGAGCGGTACCGTAGACCGGTATCGGATGATATCCGGCCGCTCCGCGTCGTGCATCACCATACCCGCCGCGTACACGAGCCCCGATACCAGGCCTTGCTCGTTCGAACGCACGTCGACACCGTGGAAGAACGAGAGCCACCCCTCGGCAACGCGAACCGGCGGCGTGCCGCCGCCGTTCTTCACCAGGCCCCAGGCCGGACCCGCCTCGAGGACGAGCGCGCTTTCTGCAACTTTAAGCAAGTTCGTACGGTCGGCAAGCACGGCCGCGAGCGGAACGTAGGCGATGCGCGTGCACTCCCGTTTGCGGGGCGGCCGCTCGAGCGCAATCGACGCGGCAGCTCGTCCATCGGGAGCGATGATGTGCTGCATCGGCCGATGATAGAAGGCCAGACTGATAACGCCTGCGGGCGAAAGCACGGGTTCCGGAAAGAATACCCCGTCCTTATCGTCTCCGTGCGGAAGCCCCGGAGCGGAAAAATCCACCGGGCCCAAGCGTTCCCAAACATACGCATCGTTGGAGAGCGCGAGTGCGATACGCGGGCCGGCCGCTCCGAAAGCCGTATAGGCCATGACATAGAGATCGAGGACCGGTACGAACGTTACGCGCGGATCCTCGCAACCGAACCCGCCGGGCGTGTCGCGCAACTCGTACGGCTCCCGCGGCTCGAGGGCGAATCCCAGTCGCTCGAAGATCGGATCGCCGGCTGTTGCGGCCGCCTCGACGAGGCCGATGCGCGACACGTTGCCGGCGGCAACGCAGCGCGGATACATGAGCAACGTGCCGTCGCGGCTGCGCGTCGTCGCAGGATTGAGTACGCCTTCGACTTCGCTTGCGTCGCCGTTCGAATCGAGTGCGATCCCCATTCGCTCGACGCTCGCTCCGAGCGTGTCGATCATCCAAGTCTTCAAAAACTCACTTCTCCTGCGTCGGTGCTTGCGCTTCGACGGCCCACGAAAGTATCGGGTAAGCGAGGCGCGTGGACAAGTGGTTTGCGAATAATTTATCGCAGCGTGGTCGATGCGATGTGGTCACCTTCCGGCGTTACCACGTCTAAAATGGAGTCAGCACGGTAAACGGAGTTCGGCACGATCCACAGCGTGTAGGTCCGATAGGCATCGGTCTCTTCACCGCCATCGAGCGGCGGCCGTTCGAATGCGACTATGCGAACGCGCGACGAGTTGGCACGAATAGACTCGATATATTGATGCCAGCCGGTCGAACGGTGCGGACCCATCAATAAGAGGACTCCGAATTCATGATTGAATCGAACGGCGGCACGAATGCCGAAAGCTTCGAGATCGTGCCGGCTCCGGAAGACGGCGATGCGGTTACCGCCGGGCACCGTCGTCGTTCCCTGCGCATACGTTTTTACGCGAACTTCACGGCAGCCAACAAGTGATACCAGTAGAAAGCCGAGCACGGCAACCCTCATCCAGGGGCGCTTCGCGGGCCGTGACCTCCGGCCTAGCGAAGCGTCCCAGGAGATGCGCCGACCACGCGTACGCTCTCCAAAGTCGTTGCCGGTTGTCGGCGCCACTTCTAAACTAGGAATGTTGTGAAGCTCTTTCGCTTGTTCGCGTGCACGAGCGCCGCACTGGCGTTCGCCGTCGCCGTTCTCGGTAGTTGGGTGCGCATCAACGACGCCGGTTTAACGTGTCCCGATTGGCCGCTGTGTCACGGTGCCCTCGTGCCCTCGCTTGCGGGCGGAGTCGTCCTCGAATGGTCGCACCGCCTCATCGCTTTCCTAGAAGGCTTCGTCATACTCGGGGCGATCGTCACCGGCTTGCGCGTACGGACTCGCATCGCCGGCGTAACGCCCACGCTGATCGCGCTCGGTGTCATCTTTCTATTGCAAGTCACCCTCGGCGGCGCAACCGTGATGCTGGCAAATAGCCCGCTCTCCGTGATGTTGCATTGGGGCATGGGCATGGCGTTGCTGGCAACGCTGTGCGCGCTGGCGGTGCTCGCTGTGTGCGCACAACCGCCGGGCAGCGTAACCAATGCCCGTCACGTTCTGCGTGACGGTCCCGCTCCGGCTCTCGCTTTGGCAGCGTTCTTCGCGTTCGCAACGATGTGCATCGGCGCGTACGTCAGCTCGAGTTTTGCGGGTCTGGCCTGCCGCACGTTCCCCGCGTGCGACGGCACGGTGTGGGGAAGCGGCGCGCAGCAGTTCGTACAAATGTCGCACCGCATCGCGGCCGCTGCCTTTGCGGTCGTCGCAACGGTCGCAACTTTCGTCGCGCTCCAAACGGGCTCACGGCGGGTTCGTTCGTTCGCCCTTACCGGCTTCGTCCTGCTGCTCGTTCAGATTGCGCTCGGTGCCGGCAACGTTCTCTGGCAGCTGCCCACCGTGCTGCGCGAAGCGCACGCTGCCAATGCCGGAGCGACCTTCATTTCGTTCGTCATTGCGTCCGTGTTTGCCGGACTCGAACCACGTCCGTCGCTGCTACCGGAACGGACTGCGGCTGCTCGCCGGATGGCGCCCTACGCATGAGTTCCACACTCTCGCGTCTCGACGGTGCCCGACCGGTCCCCCCCGGCGGCTGGCGCGGAACGCTGTTCGATTACTACGAGATTACGAAGCCGCGGATCATTTATCTGCTGCTCATCACGACGTTTGCGGCAATGATGATGGCCGCGCATGGCATCCCGCCGCTAGGCTTAACGCTCGCGACGCTATGCGGCGGAGCGCTCGCCGCTGGCTCGGCCGGCGCCTTCAACTGCGTCATCGATCGCGACATCGACCGGCTGATGACGCGCACGATGACGCGCCCCATTGCGACCGGCCGCATCTCGCCGCACGCCGGCGCTCTATTCGCCTTGCTGCTCGGTATCGTATCGTTCGCGATCCTCTTCCGGCTCGTGAATCCGCTCGCGGCGTGGCTTTCTCTGGCCGGTAACGCCTATTACGTCATCATCTACACGTTATGGCTCAAGCGCACGACGACGCTGAACATCGTCATCGGCGGGGCGGCCGGTGCCGTTCCGCCACTGGTCGGCTGGGCCGCCGTCGCACACAACGTCGGCGGTCCGGCCCTCGGCCTATTCGCTCTCATCTTTCTTTGGACGCCGCCCCACTTCTGGGCGCTGGCCCTCATGGCCAATACCGACTATCACAAAGCGAACGTGCCGATGCTACCGAACGTGCGCGGCGCACGTCGGACCAAGATCGAGATCTTCGTCTATTCGGTCGTTCTGGTCGCAGTGTCGCTCGCGCTCACACCGCTTCACGTCATGGGCCTGTGGTACTTCATCCCCGCAGCCATTCTCGGCGGTATCTTCCTTTGGGACGCGTGGCGCATGCTGTCGGGTCCGACGAAACCGCTCGCGCGGATTCTCTTCAAATATTCACTGTTGTATCTCGGCCTCATGTGCGTCGCGATGGTAATCGATCGCGTGATACGCTAGTGTGCCGACCGGTAGATGGCGTGACACAAAGCGACAGCGATGTTTCGTCGTCGCAAGGAGCGAAGAGCGCAGAATTGCGCGGCAACTTAAGCGATGAGCGACGCAGCGACGGCGGAAAAACGCGGAGCGACTGTCGCGGCATTTACCGGTCGGCACGGTAGGACGCGTGGCTAGCGCACGGGCCAGCGTAGCCGGACACTCGTTCGACCGCTCTCATCTTCCGCTGCTGCTGACGCTCGGGCTCGGCGTCTTTGCGGGCGCGCTCGATCTCGGCGTACTGTCGCCCGCGCTGCCGGCGATCGCGCACGGCTTCGGCATTCCGGCACGCGACGTCGCCTGGACGTTCACGTTATATCTCTTTGCGAACGTCGTGAGCATTCCGATCATGACCAAGCTCTCCGACACGCTCGGACGGCGCCCGATCTACACGCTTTGCGTGGCGCTCTTCGGCATGGGCAGTATCCTCGCGATCGGCGCGCCGAACTTCCCGTTCTTTCTCTTCGCGCGCGCGTTGCAAGCCGCGGGTGCTGGCGGCATTTTTCCGGTCGCTACCGCTGCCATCGCCGATCGCGTGCCCCTCGAGCGGCGCGGTTCGGCGCTCGGTTTGCTCGGCGCGATCTGGGGCCTCGCGGCGATCATCGGCCCCAATCTCGGCGGCGTCGTCACGCACTTCTTTTCCTGGCATTGGATCTTCATCGCGAACGTGCCGCTGTCGCTGGTCGTGATCGTCCTCGCTCAGCGCTACGTCCCGCAAGCTGCGGCCCGCGTGCGGGGACCGCTCGACGTCGCCGGTATCGCCGCACTGGCGCTGGGACTCCTCGGCATCATGATCGGCCTCACGCGCCTCGACACGCGCGCCGCGTCGTTCGGTAACACGGCGACGATCGTCGCACTCATCGTTGCCGCGCTCGCGTTCGCGGCGCTCGTTCCGATCGAGCGTCGCGCTGCGGCACCGGTCATCGCGCCGCAGCTGTTTGCAACGCGGCAGCTGGCGCTCACCTACGCGCTCGAAGTGCTCATCGGACTGCTCGAGGGAGCGCTCTTCTTCATTCCGGCCGCGCTCGTCGCAGCCGACCGGCTAACGCCGATCGCCGCGGGCGGTATCGCCGCGATCGGCGCCTTCATGTTCGTAGCGGTCATTCCGCTTGCCGGCCGCGCGCTCGACGCGTTCGGGAGCCGTGCGGTGCTGCTCGTCGGTGCAACGCTGACCGCCGCCGGGCTCGCAATCTTCGCCGCCGCGCTCGCAACGCTTTGGGCCGCGATCGTCGGGATCGTCGTCGCGGGCATCGGCTTCGGCGCACTCCTCGGGGCCCCCACGCGCTATATCATCACGAATGAAGTTCAGCGTGAAAGCCGTGGCACCGCGGTCGGACTCTTGAGCGTATTCTTGATTATCGGCCAGATCTTCGGCGGCTCGCTCGCCGGGGGCGCCATCGGGGGACGCATCGACGACGTCGATGCTTACCGGCTGGCCTACGAAATCTTCGCCGCGTTCGCGATCCTGACCGCGCTCGCTACGTTGCAACTCGCTTCGCGCGCGCAGGAACGCAAAACGCCCGCCGGGTGAGCGTTTACGTCGCGCCGCGCGCGATGCTGCGTCCGAGCTTCCAGATCAAAAAACCGAAGAAAGCGGAGATGCCGATCACCGTCAGCAGGTCGGTGAAGCCGGAGAATCCGGCGACTGAATTACCGCAGACGGCGACCGCGGCCGACGACATCCAGAGGTTTAGCCGCTCGAGCGGATTCGACGCGAGGTGTTGATCGTGATCGATCGTGGCCATAATCTCACCCGGCGACCACGAGCTCTCGTCGATCAGTTCGCGGATCGTCCCGTACTGATCGACAATAACGGTGCGCTCCGGATGGATCAGGCCGATCCGCTCGTCGGGAAAAGCCGTTACGTCGAACTGCGCGGCAAAATCGAGGACCTTCTCCGGATCGCCGGTTGCGAGCGTCCAGCGCGACGGATTCGCACCGAACGCTTCGCCGTAACGAGCCAGCACGTTCGGGCGGTCGAATGCCGGATCGAGAGTCACTTCGACCAAATGTACCGGCCGGCCGCGCAGCTTCTCTTGTAACGTATGAAATTTTGCGGAGATCAACGGACACGCGCGGGCGTCTCTACAGCGCGAGTACACGAACGCCATGACGACCATTTGACCGTGCAAGGCGCTCAGCGCAAACGGCGCGCCCCGCTGATCGACGAACTCCGCGCCGGGCGCGAACTCTCCGACGGAAACGTGATGTACGTTGCGCAACACGCTCGAAACGTCTGCGGGTGCGGGTGCCGCCCCCGTAAGTTGCTCGCTGCCCGTCGAGGAGACCGACTCGAGAGTCCACGGCGTCTCATCGATATCGGCGAGCGCGCTGACGGACTCGCCGATCTTTACGTGACGGATCGCAGCGGCTGGAAGGACGCGAAACGTAGCGATTCCGCCCGGCTTACCGAGGAAGCCATCGTATCGCACCACCAGCTCCGCTTTCGCCGGAAGCGTCGCCAGAACGAGCCCGTGCAATGTGGCTTCGTGCGCCGAGGCACTCTGCGCCGTCGCTAGAATAGCTGCCAGGAAGAAGCCGAGGAGGGCCCCCGTGCGCGCCGAAAAAGTCAACCCAGCCGGCCGGGCCCGCGAGCGGGAAATGCTGCTCGTGCGCCGGGCGTGGACGCGCAACGAGCGTCGCGTCGTGCTCAGCGGCTTATTGGGGCGGTCGTTCATCGCGATCGAACCGTTCATATGCTTTCTGGTGTTCGGGGCACTCACGGCCGGGCTCATCTTTTTCCCGCGCCCATCGGGTTCGCCGATGACACGTTATGAATCAGCGATCATCGTCGCGCCGATTTTCGGACTGGCCGCCGCGGCATGCCTCGCCTGGCTGATCGCAGTGCTCTACGCTCCGGCGCGTGCGCTCACTCAAACGTTTGCGCCGATCTATATCGTCGACGGCTACGTTCGCTATCGAAGGCCCGATCGCGAGACGGAAGCGGATTCGAACGGCTACATCGCCGTTCTCGGCGCCGATCGTTATCCGGTCGCCGAATGGAGGAGTCTGGGACGGCATCCATTGGCCGACAGCGTCACGCCGGCCCATATCGAATTCAGTTACTACGGCGGCATTCATCGCCTCGACGGCCGCTCGACGGGCGTGATCCCCGAAACGATGACGCCGGGCGGCGTGGGTTTGAACGGGCGCCGCTCTTGAGCGCGCTACGACCGCGTTATTGATTGAGGTCGAGCGTCGTCGAACCCGACGCGGGCCAGACGTGACCGACGCTGCTGTTTGCGAAAACCATCGTAACGATCGCAAGAATGACGATGACGCCGGCGATAACGGCGAAGACGACCAGGGGCGGGATGCCGGCCGAAATAGGAATGCCGCGTTCGTCTCTATTTTCGTGCACTCAAGCGGCTCCGAGGACGCCGACGGCGGCCAATACGACGAGGATGCAGCCGAAGGCCATGAGCCCCAGAAGCACCTTCGTGACTTGATTGTCGAGACCGCGCGACGACCAGTCCTTCGCCAATTGGACCGACGTCGTTCCGCCCACCACGAGGGCGAGCAGGAAAGCGATGGATTTTTCGATTGCTGCAGCGCCCATATCGTCCTACCAGAGATAAAAGAGATAAAAAAGTGCGACCCAGATGACGTCGACGAAGTGCCAGTATAACGTGCCGGCTGTCAAGCCGAAATACTTAGAACCCGTGTAAACGCCTCGATTGGCCTGCACGTATAACACGCTCAGATAGATGACCCCGACGAATACGTGAAAACCGTGCAAACCAGTCAGCGTGAAAAAACTGGCGCCCATCGTAGAGCCGGACCACGTTATGGCGGCATGACTGTACTCGTACGCTTGTCCGCCCAGAAACATAATCCCGAGCACGATCGTGGCAAGCATCCACATATTGAACGCGGCCCGATTGAGATGCTTCCAGCTTTCCATGGCCGCGTGCATGGTCGCTCCCGACCCAAACAATACGCACGAGTTGATGGCTGCGAACGCGACGTCGAAGCGCGGCAATTGGTGCCCGGCTTTGTTGATCGGCGGCCAGTCCGGGACCGAATTACGAAGATACAAATACGCGAAGATGAACGCCGAGAACAGCACGACGTCCGACACGAGAAAGAGGACGAAGCCCAGCAGCCGCATCTCGCGCTGCTCGCGGTAGGCGGGGTCGACGCTGTCGTAACGCGCGACCACCGCCTGATGGCTCGAATTGAGGGTGCTAGCGGCCACCGTGCTAAGCGTGAGCGGGCAGCGGCGTGCCCGGTGCCGGGGGCTGGTAGTCGTCCGGGTAGTCGTCCGGGATCGGATCGAGACCGATGTACGGGAGCGGTTCGCCGAAATCGTACGGATTCTTGAGCACGGCCGGAATGTGCTTGAAGTTGTAATACGGCGGCGGCGACGTGAGCGTCCATTCGAGCGTACGCGCGTTCCAGGGGTTCGCGGGCGCGCGCTTCCCCTTGAGCAGGCTCATCGTCATGTTATACAAGAGGACGAGCGTCGAGAGCGCGAGCACGAACGATCCCACCGACGCGACGTCGTTCCAGAACTGGAATTCCGGGCGGTACTGCGCGACGCGTCGCGCCATGCCCTCCAACCCCAGCCAATGCATCGGCAAGAACGTGACGTTGAACGAGACGAACGTCAACCAAAAGTGGATGACGCCGAGTTTGTAATCCATCATGCGGCCCGAGATCTTCGGCCACCAGTAATAGAGACCGGCATAGATGCCGAAGACCGATCCGCCGAAGAGCACGTAATGGATGTGCGCGACGACGAAGTACGTGCCGTTCGCATCGAGATCGAAGGGCACGGCGCTCAAGAAGACGCCCGTAATACCCCCGAAGGTGAACGTCGCGATAAAGCCGATCGCAAAGAGCATCGCCGGATGATATTCGATCTTACCGCCCCACAGCGTAGCGAGCCAGGAAAAGATCTTGATGCCGGTCGGAATCGCGATGACCATCGTAAGGATCATGAAAGGAAGCTGCATCCATGGCGCGAGGCCTGCGACGAACATGTGGTGAGCCCAAACCATGAAGCCGAGCAGCGCGATGACGATCGACGAGAACGCGATCATCTTATAGCCGAAGATCGGCTTGCGTGCGAAGGTCGGGAAGATCTCCGAGACGATGCCGAACGCCGGTAGGATCATGATGTAGACCGCCGGATGCGAATAGAACCAAAACATGTGCTGCCACAAGATCGGACTCCCGCCCCGCCCCGGGTCGTAGAACGGCACGTTGAAGGTGCGTTCGATAAAGAGCGCCGCGAGAGCGCCCGCAAGCGCGGTCGTCGCGATCATGTTGAGCATCGCGGTCGCAAGCGACGCCCAAACGAAGAGCGGCATACGCGTGAACGTCATACCGGGTGCACGCATCTTCACGATCGTCACCAGGAAATTGATGCCGGTAAGCGTGGAACTGATCCCGATCAAGAAAATCGCGATGCACCACATCGAGGTTCCGGGCGGCCCTTGCAACGAGATCGGCGGATACTCGGTCCAGCCGGCATCGGGCGCTCCGACGAGGAACGAACTGAATAAGATGACGGCGGCGACCGGATACATCCAAAATGCGACGAGGTTGAGCCAGGGAAACGCGACGTCTCGCGCGCCGATCATGAGCGGCATCACGTAGTTTCCGAAACCGCCCGTGACGACCGGAATGATGACCATCCAAACCATGCCGGAGCCGTGCAACGAATAGACGCCGTTGTACGTGTCGTTCGAAACGATCGCGCCGTTCGGAAGCAGCAGTTGCGCGCGAATCACCTCGGCGAGCAAGCCCGAGATGATGAAGAACAAGAGCCCCGCGACCAAATACTGCACGCCGATGATCTTGGCGTCGATCGAGAAGACGTATTTCCCGATGAAGGTCTGTGGTTCGGGATGGATGTGGTCGTGGGCACCGGTCGGGGCGGTGCGAATAGCAGCTACTGCCATGCTATTGCCTTCGCTTTCGTTGAGATCATGAGCGTCGCTACTTCTTGGCATTGAGGCTGAGAACGTAAGCGGTAAGATTCGCGATGTCCCGATTGTTCAGGGCGTTGGCTTGCCGGTTGGGCATCACGCCGAGCGAAGGCCCAGCCTTCCCTTGCGAGTTATCCGGGCCTTGATAACCGTTGACGAGAATGTAGGCGATATCGGCGGCGTTGACGGCCTGACCAGTGACGAGTTTGGGGTGATCGGGATCCGAAGCGAGCGCTCCGAGCCCGGGCCCGACGATCTTCTGCGTGAACGGCCCGACGGAATGACAAGACGAGCATTTCTGTCCGAAGAGCTGCTGCCCGGCTGCAACTTGGCCTGAAGCGAGCGAGATGGTGCCGCTCGCTTGGCCCGGCTGCTTACCTTGATCCGCGAGCCAGCGGCCGAACTGCTGTTGCGTGTCGACGTACACGGTTGCGAGCATGTTGCCGTGGTTGGTTCCGCAAAACTCGGTGCAGATGATGCGATACTTGCCGGTGTGTTCGGGTGTAAAACGCAGCGTTTGAACGAGGCCGGGAACCATGTCGGCTTTGATGCGCATCTCCGGCACCCAGAACGAATGGATCACGTCGGCCGCCGTTACGTGAAGCGTCACGGGCGTGTCTACCGGCAAGTGCATCTCATCGTACACCGACGCCTTGAGGCGCGGATAACGAAATTCGTACTTAAACTGATGTCCGACCGCTTCCATCGTGAGCACGTCGCCGAGCGTATTCTGCAGATTCATCCAGATGCGAACCGAAAACACAGCTAGCAAGATGACGAGAACAGCAGGCACGATCGTCCACCACAGTTCGAGTTGGGGAGCGTCGTGGATTTGGATACCGATCGCATCCGGGGCATCGGTCGCGCGGCGTCGCCAAACGATCGAGAAATAAACCAAATACCCGACTACGTAGAAGAAGATCGCGTTGCCGACGATCGACATGAACTTGAAGAGCAAATCGATGTCGCCCGCCGGCTGACCCATTTCCGCGACGAAGGCTTCGATCGGAAAGATGACGATCAAATACGACACGATCGCATTGAGTATCGTAAGCCCGATGGTGACGGGCCAAAACCCGGGCCCGAGATCGATCTTACGCGGCGCCGCGTGCTGTGCCAAGGATACTCCTCCGGGTATGAACCGCCGACGATTGTTTGACGCTACGCGGATCCGCCGCCGGCCGAACGCTGCGGACTCGGACAAGTCGAGTCTGGGGACGCACGGCGTTAATTCTTAGACTTACGGCGCCGACTCTCCGTCATTGCGTCGCTTCATGGTAGCGGCGGGCCGGCGGCCAAACGATGACTTAGGTGGTGGAACGCGGCACGGCCGCAATGAAGCGGCGTACCAGGACGTCGATGTTGGTGAGCGACGTACCGACAACGACACAACTCGCACCGGCGGTAAAGGCGGCTTGCACGTGACGTGGCTCGCGGATTCCGCCCTCGCAAACGGCAAAAGGGTGCCACGCCGCAATTGCGCTCACGACATCGAATGCTGGCAGCGGGCGTCCGTGCGACTCACTCGTGTACCCGGCAAGCGTCGTCGCGACGAGCGCGGCGCCGGCGCTTGCGGCAACACGCGCGTCGCTCGCATCCGAGCAGTCGGCCATGGCAAGGCGGCCCTGCGCCGCACAAGCGGCGACGAGCGTCTCGGCCGTCGAATCATCCGCATGAGGACGTAGCGTCGCGTCGAAAGCGACGACGTCGGCCCCCGCCGCGGCGACCTCGGCAATCTCTTGCTGCGTCGACGTGATGTACGGTGCGAAGCCGGTATAGGCGCGCTTGCTGAGCCCGACGATCGGCACGTCGACCGCCGCACGCACCGCGCGAATGCGCTCGCTGCCCTCGATCCGCACACCTGCCGCTCCGTTCGCGACGGCGCAGCGCGCGAGCAACGCGATCGTCCCGGGCGTGTCGAGGACGGAGGTGGTTTCCACCTGGACGGAAACGATCAGGCCGCCGCGCAAAGCGTCTAAGACTCGCTCGTTTACATTCACCTTGTCGCCGCTCGCTAAGTCGCAGCGTCGTGAGCCGCCCGCCGGGCGAGAGCGAGCGCTCCCTCGACCGGACCGGCCCACGGCGGTTCGACGACGGCATTCGGAACGCGGCGCCGGACCAGGCGCCCGAACGCGTGCGCGAGAGCAGCGTTCGAAAACACGCCGCCGGCATAGGACACGCGCCGCGTCTGCGCCGGCGCGAGACGGCTCTCGACCGCTCGCACGAGCTCGACCAGCGCCGCCACCGCGGCGAGCCGCAGCCGCCGCGACTCTTGCGTCTCGAGCGCCAAGGCCCGTGCCGCGAACGCCGCGAGCGCCGGCCGGCTCAACTCGCCGCGCGCGAAGGCCCGTTGCACGGCACGCAGATTCGGTAAGCCGAAGAACCGGAGCGCCTCCTCACCGAGCGGCGTGACGCACCCGCGATCGGCCGCCTGCATCGCCGCAGCAATCGAGCTGCGCGCGATCCAGAGCGCGCTGCCCTCGTCGCCGAAAAAATAGCCCCAGCCGCCCGCGCGCACGAAGCCGCTTCCGGCGGCGTTTCCAAGCGCAACGCTGCCCGTTCCGGCGAGCACGACGATACCCGCTTCGCCGCCCAGAGCACCCGCATGCGCGATCTCCGTATCGTGCACGAAGCGTGCGCTTGCGTTCGCGAATGCAAACGGTGCGGGCGTGCCCGCGTCATGACCCGTCAAGCCGATAACGAGCGCTGAGAGTCGCGTCTTGGGCGCGAGGCCCGCTTCCCGCAGCGCCGCCGCGAGGGCGCTTTCGAGCGCGAAACGCTGGCGCGCCGAGCCCGGAGGTTCACCGACGAGATCCGCAGGCGGCCCGGCACCGCGCCCGAGAATGCGACCGTGGCCGTCTGCGACTGCTGCCTCCGTCGCGCTTTGGCCGCCGTCGATCCCGCCGACGAACGCCATTACGGCTCGACGTCGCGGCGGTCGTAGCGGACGCGGACGAACGTTTCGAAGCGGCGCGGATCGGAACCGGTCGCAGCGCGTACGTGCGCGTGAACCGCCGCTTCGCTCGCGTTCGGCTGCGTACGGTGGAACGCTTCATGTGCGACCGCACTGGCCATGAAAAGTTCCGCTTCGAGCGCCCCGCGCTCGGCGCGAACGCGCTCGAGCGCACGCCCATTGACGCGGATCGTATCGACCTCAGCATCGTATTCGGCAAGCAACAGCGTGTCGCCGCACGGGCCGAAGTCGGCGATTTCGATGCGTGCCGGCCGGCTCACGCTGGCGCCGCGGAAGCCGTGCGCCGCAAGTCGACCCCGTCGCGCATGAGTTCGGCGCGCAAGACGTCGATATCGACGGCGCGCGGCGAGATACCGCCGCGCGCGCAGAGCGCGGCTGCCGTTCCTGCGGCTTGCCCGAGCGTCATGACGGTCGGCGTCAAACGCGTCGAGGCGTGCGCTTCGTGCGTCGTCGAGATGCAGCGGCCGGCGACGAGCAGCGCATCGACCGTCCGCGGCACGAGGCAACGATACGGAATCTCGTAACTCGCGCCGGTCGGCAAGCGAAAGGTCGTCGTTCCCGCGCCCGACGGATTGTGAATGTCGATCGGATACGCGCTGCGCGCGACGGCATCGTCGAACGCGCGCGCACTGAGGACGTCGCCTTCCGTGAGCGTATATACGCCGACGATGCGTCGCGATTCACGAATACCGATTTGCGTGCCCGTTGCCGCAATGCGCGCGTTCGCGAATCCCGGTACGTCGCGGCGAAAGAAGCGTAGCAGCTGCAAGACCTGCGCCCGGGCCTCAATCTCGGCGCGCGTCAAATCGTCCGGATCGAGCGGGTCGATATCGGTAACGCGCGTCATGTTCACGCTGACTTCGTCCGGATACGGTGAGATGAAGAACGAGACGAGCTCGCGCGGAACGTCTACCGTGCCGCTTTCCCGAGCCCGATTCCAAAGCTCGTAGAGTCCGGCGACCGCAGTGAGCGCGGCGGCGGCGCGCTCGTGAGGTGCGAGGCTCGTACGCATCTCTCCGGCGTTCGCGCGTACGTAGGCCGCCGTTTGCTCGAGGTCCACGTGACTGAGACGAAACATCAAACTCGCGGGCTGAACGCGACCGCGCGCGTCGCCTTGCTGAATCTCGACGCCGGCCGAAGCCGCGAGATACGCATCGGCCGAGGCATCGATCGTTACCGCAGCTTCATAGGTTCGCAGGCCGCCGACCGTCGCTACGCGCGCACCGCGCACGGCGCCCGTTCGCGGTTCGACGAGCGCGTCCAAAAAATAGGCGTGTAAAAGCAGCTGCACGCCGCTTTCACCCATCAGTTCGAAGAGCAACGCCTTGTGCAGCTCCGGGTCGAAGGGGGTGATGCTCGCGACGTAATCCGAAGCGTCGGCGATGTGTCCGGGCGAGCCGCCCATCGCCACCAGCCGCTCGACGATCTCTTGCGCGATCCCGCCGACGATGCGCTCGGCACCCGAATGGAACGTCATCCAGGGTCCGACCATGGCGGCCGTCGCGGTGCCTCCGAGAAATCCGTAGCGTTCGACGAGCAACGTCCGCGCGCCGTGTCGTGCCGCGGCGAGGGCGGCCGCGCAACCCGCGTTACCGCCGCCGATGACGAGCACGTCAAAGCGGTTTTCCAAGCGCCGAGTTGATTCGAATGCTTGCGGGGGATGCCTTTGCGTCGCGGTTAAAACGCCCCGTGTGGCGGAGCCGAAGCGCGTTATCTGGTGGGGTGGATCGCTCGCGGCCGCGGTCGTGTGGGCGTTTTCCGGCGCCGACGTCTACGCGCATCATGGAGCGCTCGATGCGACGAGTACGTTTCTCATCGTCGTCGGCGGCCTGCTCGTCGCGGTTCCGCGTATCGAGAATCTACGCGCGACGATCCCGTTTTTCGGGCGGCACGGCGTCGAAGTTTCGATTAACGATTGGGAACAGGCGGTGCACGCGGCGGACGAAGCGTCGACGCTCGCGACCAGCGCGGGCGACACGGCCGAGGAAGCCGCGAAGCTTTACGAGAGCTGGTTACGCGAACTCGAAGCGCTTTTCGAGGCGCTCGAGCGGGTGCCGTTCGAGAAGTCCGCCTACGTTCGAGCCGTCTTTCGTTTCATTAATACGCGGCTCGAGGATCTCTCGCGTTGGGTCGGCGGTGAGAACGAGGAAGTCCGCGCGGCCCTTTGGTGGTGGAGCGAAGCCGACGGCGGGGCCCGCGTCGTGGCGGCGCCGCGCATCAAAGATGCAGCGACGCTCGCTTACGTCTTCGCGCCGGGCGTCGGCATTCTCGGCCGCGTGCTCGTCGACGGTCAAGTCGAGAATCTACCCGACGCAACCCTCGACGTTGCTTGGCAGCGGATTGCGAGCGACCCGCCGCGCTACCACGGCCTGCTGTGCTTACCGATCCTCGTACGGGGCCGGGTCGCAGGCGTCCTGACCGTCGATCGCGTTAAGCCGGAGGCATTCGCCGACGACTCGATACGCTTCGCACGCCAAATCGTCGCGCTCGTAAAACTGGCGGCGCTCCACACAACCGCCCGCGGGAACGTCTTTAGCTTGCCTTTGCCGCAAGACGAGGTAGGCGCGCAATCATCGCCTGCGTCTCCGTAATCCGGCGGCGCAAATCGTCGAGCCGGACGGGCGCGGCCGCGGCGACCGTACCGACGCCGGCTTCGCGCGCGAGTTCGCGCAGCTCGACGACGCTCGGTATCGTGACGGCAGTAGCCCTCATAGCGGCATCATAAGCCCGCGGGCCGGCTTCGTCTAGTGGGCTCTAACGTCCACTAAGAGCCGGGCCGAACGAGTTGCCATGTTCACGCAAATCGCCGCTGGAACGCCGGACAAGGAACGGCGCGAAATGTGCGAACGTACGTTCGATGGAGAGCGTCGTCAAGGCAGCTGGGCGAACCACCTGGATCGAGATCGAGGCGAAATCCGTGCTCAATCGCGTGCGCGGCATGCCGTTCGGATGGTCGATCAACCCCTACCGCGGCTGCTATCACCAGTGCGTTTTTTGTTATGCTCGCCGCACGCATACGTTTTTGGAGCGTAGCGGGCTCGGTGATTGGGGTTCGTCGCTGTCGGTGAAGGTAAACGCCGCGCGCGTGCTACGAAGCGAACTTGCAAGTCCGCGCTGGAAGGGCGAACACGTTGCCATCGGTACGGCGACCGATCCCTATCAGCCGCTCGAAGGCACGTATCGGCTAACGCGCGCGATCCTCGGCGAGCTCGTCCGGGCGCGCACCGAGGCCCATCTCATTACCCGCTCGCCGCTCGTCGTGCGCGACATCGACGTCCTGAGCGACCTCGCGCGCGCCGCGGGCGCGAGCGTGTGCATCAGCTTGCCGACGCTCGACGCGCAACTCGCGCGCAAGATCGAGCCGACCGTCGCTCCGCCACGGCAGCGCTTACGCGCGGTGCGCATGCTAGCGGCCGCAGGTATCCGCGTCGGCGTTGCGGTGGCTCCGATCTTGCCGCATCTTACCGACGGCGAAGCGGAGCTGCGCGACGTATTTGCCGCCGCCGCCGACGCCGGAGCGAGCATGGCCTGGCATAGCGTCCTGAACCTCAACGAGGTCGCGCGCGAAAGTTATTTCGCTTTCTTGCACGCTCAATTTCCATCGCTCGTCGCGCGGCACGAACGTTACTATCGCGGCAAGTACGCAACCAAAGCAATTTCCGAGCGCATCGAATCGCGCGTGCGCGCCGTCCGGGGCGACATCCGTCTGCGCCCGCGCGCAACGATCGTCGCCGAGCCCAAACGCGTCCAACTCTCGTTACTCGAAGACCCGCAGCCTACCTCATCTTCGATAAGCCCCGCCGTAGCAACCCGAATCTCGAGGACGTTCTGATTGCGCGCAGGGCGAGGCGCCGAGACGCGAAGTGTGCATGGATTCGGCTTCGCCGAATCCCGCCCTTCGGGCGCGGCACTTCGTGCCGGGATTCGCAAAGCGAATCCGCACATGAGCGTCTCGGCAACGACGCCCTGCGCGCAATCAGGACGTCCCCACTACTATATGTAGCGTTGGGTTGCGGGCCACCACGCGGCGATGGGGCGGATCGGATTCCGACAGACGTACAGCGGCAGATTGTTAACGTCCGGTAGCACGAAGTCGTCGTGATAGATGCCGGCCGCTTTGACGCTTCTCCATTCCGTGCGCAACAGCGCGGTATCGACACCGACCGCGATGACGACATTGCCGGAAGCGCCGCGCGTTCCATACAAAAAGTAATTGTTATGGCCGCTAATCGCCTGCGGCAGTCCGTAGCGCGAACCGAGAAAGTCGATTGCCGAGGCCTGCCCGTAATCGCGCGTAAAGACGACGCTCTCGCCGCGCTCGGCGCGCGGCAAGGTTGCGTACACGCGGGCAACCTTGGCGACAAGCGTATTCCAGCCGAGCTGGTCGGCAAAGTGCTGCGGCACCTGACCTTCGGGATGACGTTCCATCTTGATCCCGCGGAAATCCAAGACGTGTTCGTAGCGGACGAACGCCGGAAGCGGCAGGAGCGGAAAGGCTTCGGGTGCGATCGCGAGCCCGCTCGCGAGCAACAGCACCGCGTACGCGGCGCTTGCATGGCGAACCGCCGTCAGCCGCGCTTCGAGCAGTGCGGCACCGGCCGCGAAAAGCACGGGATAGATCGGCGCGAGATAGTAGACCTTCGCCCCAAGCGCGAGGTAAATGGCGGATAGAAAGAGGTACGCGAGCCCATACCAGCGCAGAGGCCGTCCCTCGCTCGTCACGAGGAGCGCATAGAGGCCCGCGAGCCAGAGCGGGGCGGCGAAGGGATTCATCATCAGAATTTGCTGCGCGTAGAACGGCAGCGGCCCCACGACGACGTTCTTATCGGCGGCTGCGTGCTGCAATACGGTAAGCTGCGGCCAGCCGTGTTGCGCCTGCCAAACGAGCGTCGGCGCGACGATCGCGAGTGCGAGTCCGACCGCAGCGGCGAATCCGGGACGCCGCAGCGATCGGCGAACGGGCGTTAAGGCGATCGCCACGATACACGAACCGAGGAAAAAAAACATCGAATATTTGTTGATCAGGCCCAGACCCGTAACGGCTCCGAGCGATATCCACTGCAGCGGTAGATCGTCTTCGTCGGCGCGCACGAAGAGATAGGCGGAGCCGATCCAGAGCAGCGGCTCGAACGCATTCATCGTTAATAAGTTGCCGACCGCAAGATAAAACGGCGCGAGCGCGATGCCGAGCATCGCGAGCGCTTGTGCGACCGGACCACCGCCGAGGCGGCGCGCGAGCAGACCCGTCAATACGACCGTCGCCGCAGCAGCGAGCGCGGGCAGCAACCGGATCGCGTAGAGCGAGTTACCGAACAGCCAGCCGGCGCACTTCGCAATAAGCGCGATTAGCGGCGGCTGATCGACGTACCCCCAAGCGAGATGTTGCGCGCAACTGATGAAATACAGCTCGTCGCGCTGATAGCCGTAACGCCCCGCATTGACAATGTGAAAGACGAATGTCGCAACGCCGAGCAGCATCGTAAGTACGGTTGCGACGTCGATGCTAAAGGAATCGCCAGTTGCGTCCAGGGATTGACCCACATGACCAACGGCTCGCACGCCCACAAGACCCTCTTCTGTCAAACCTTCATCAACTCTCACCGTACTTTTGAACCGTCGGAACTGCCATGGCCTACACTCGATGAAGCCTCCATCGACCGTTTGCGTTCCATTCCCTTTTGGAGCGTTGCTCTGGCCGCCGAACGTAATGCCGGCTACATGGTCACCGAATTCGCGCAAAAGATTACGGACCCCGAGATTCGCGACGCGCTGGCCATGCAGGGTATCGAGGAATCGCGGCACGCGCGACTGCTCGACGTGATGCTACGGCACTACGGCATCTCGGTGAGCGAGATCGATATCGGACCGCAGAGCGCCACGGAGAGGGCGTTTCTCGATTTCGGTTACGAAGAGTGCATCGATTCGTTTTTTGGTTTCGGCATCTTCGGTCTGGCGCAGCAGATTCAACTCTTCGTACCCGAACTCACGGACATCTTCGAAGTCGTGCTGCTCGAAGAGGCCCGCCACGTTACCTTTTTCGTGAATTGGATTGCATACGAGCGCATTCGGCGGGGGCGCGGGTTCCTGCCCTTTCAGGCCTATTGCACGGTACTCGGCTACGTCCGCGCCGTGAGACGGATCGTGACGACCTTCGCTCCGCCCGCGAGCAACGGCGGAATGAAGACGCAGGGCGTCGGCTTCGGCGCGGAAGGGGCTTTTGCGATGTTCGACGACGTGACTTGGCGTTCGTTCCTGCAATCGTGCGTCGATGGTAACGCGTACTACCTCGGCGCGATGCCCTCGCAACTACTCAAGCCCACGCTGCTCGGAACGTTGGCAAAGGTCGCAATCACTCTCCCGATACCGTCGTTCGGACCGAAACTCGGGGCCGACTTCGCGCGCAAACGAACTCCGCCCACGACCGTAGTGAAGGACCTAGCGGCCGGCAATCGAGTCCAGCCCGACTTCGCCGGAGCGCGTTAGGCGTCGCGCCGTGCGGCAATAACCGCTACGGCCGTCGCACCCGGGAGTCCGCGAAGCTCCTCCGCGGCGAGAGCGATGACGTGCTCGGCTTCGGCCAGCGTTCCGAGGTCCGTAAGCCGCGAGCCATAGGCCAGATGAATGCCGGGCAACGCTCGCCCGACGTCGCCGAAAGCGGTGGCCGAGTCGAGCAGTTCGGCGAGCGCCGCTTGCGCACCGGCGGCGGTCGCCGAGCGTACGAGCGCCCGACGGCTTACGAGCCGCACCACGGCTCGCTCGTCGACCACGGCGGCACGAATCTCCCCTCCGCGACGGGCCACATAGACGATGAATTCGCCGGCGCTTGCCTGCGCGAGCAGTGCCTGGGCCGGAACGCGCAGGCTGCGAGCGGCGGCGGCGGCTCGCTCGCCATCGCCCGCGACGCGACGGTCGCCGGAGTACGCGGCAGCTGCCGTGGCGCCCGACGCGGTCGCCCGCACGAGGTTGCGGCGCGCATCGATCTCGACCGTTACCTCGACGAGTGCTGGGGCGGCACCGGCGGCGACCACGCGTTCGAACGCTTCGCGCCGAACGCGCACGACGTCGGCGGCAGAGGGCGCGACGATCGTCCGCTCGACGACGTCCCGCACGAGCGCGAGCGCGACCCCGAGCGGCGAAATCACCTCCGCATCGCGCGCGAGGCGGTGCGGCAACGCGAGCCGTTCGGCGGCAAAGGGAATGAGCGCGGCCGCTCCGCCGCCACCGCCGACCAGTTCGATGTCTTCCCATGCGAGCTCGTAATCGGCCGCCAACTCCTCGATGGCGGCGCGTAATTTGTCGGCCGCTCGCTCGAGCATCGCCCGAGCCAAGTCTTCCGCAGCGAGTCCGCATACCGCTCCGGCGAGCGCGAAGGCGCGGCGCGCGCTCTGCGCGTTGCCGTACGCAAAATCGCCGGCCGGAACGTAGCCGAGCACATTCGCGGCGCACGTCGGCGTGACCGTAATGCGCCGCCCGTCGCGCAGTTCGAGTGCCAAATAATCGTCCGGATCGCCCGGCAGCGGACGCAGAAAGAGCGCCCGCGCTCCGGCGTAGGCAGCCGGGTCCGTAAAGGCGGCGTAGCCCAAGCCCGCGATGTGCGCGGAGCGCGGCCCCACGTCGCGCACGGCCCGCATGCCGCGAGCGTCTGCCGCGATACGCGGGATGCTGCCGCCCGCAATCGCGAGCGTCCGCACGTCGAGCGTACGCAGCATCGTGCGGTGGCCGCCGACGCGCGCCGGTCGCATCTGCGGTTGTCCGCGTCTGATAACCGAACAATCGGCGCTCGTTCCGCCGACTTCGATGAAGATGCCGTCGGTCACGGCTTCGTGCAGGAGTGCGCCGGCGATACCGGCCGCCGGCCCGGAAAGCATCGTGAGAATCGGCCGCCGCGCGACCTCCGCAACGTCCATGACGCCGCCGTCGCTACGCATGATCATCAGCGGCACACCGATGCCGGCGCCGGCGACCGCCGCTGCCGTCATGCGTGCCGTTCGCTCCATGCGCGGCAGGATCGCGGCGTTGAGCACGGCCGTGCGCGTGCGTGCGCGCAGGCCGTAGGTGGCCGCGACCTCGTGGCCGGCCGTGGCCGCCAGGCCGCGTTCGCGCGCGTAAGCGACCGTAAAGCGTTCGTGCGCGGGCGCATCGACGCCGAAAGCTTCGCTCGCGACGAGCGTCTCGCTGCCGGCGGCGACGAGTTCGGCAACGGCGCGTGCGATCTGGCGTGCGTCGTTTCCGCGCGCGTATGCAACGCGCGGCACGAGGGCCGCGCCGGCACCGAACTCGATCGGGGGCACACGCAGCTGCGCGCGTTCGAGCCATGAGAACCGCCCGAGCAGAGCCACGATGCCGACCGATGCTACGTCGCCTTCGAGCAAGGCGTTCGTGGCTTGCGTGGTGGAGTGCGCGATAAATGCAACGCGCGCCGCGTCGACGCCGGGCGTCGCGAGGGCCAGGCGCAGAGCGGCTACGATTCCGGCCGCGACGCCTTCGGGAGCATCGTGGCTCGTCGGGATTTTAACGCGCGCGACGATCTCGCGCGAGTCGGCAGCAACGACCACGATATCCGTAAACGTTCCGCCGACGTCGATGCCGACACGCAGCGCCGATGTTAGGGACGAAACGGATCACCTAGCTGTAACGTCAGTTCGTTTGCACCGCGCTCGACGAGGAAGCTATGCGGTTTCCCATCGTACGCTCGGGCCTGCGTTTGATACGTGCCGTAGAACCACCAATACTTCCCATCGAGTTTCTCCACGATGTCATTCGTCCGCAGGCCGGCGTTGTACGCCGGGCCGCCCGGCCGAACGAAGACGCGCATCTGGCCGTCCTCGGTTTTGAAGAGCGAATACAAATACGTCGGTTTGTCGCCGGCCTGGTAGGCGAGTCCATACGCGAAGAGCGTGCGAGCGAGTTCGGGTCGCTCCAGAGTCCAGGTCTCCATCCGGAAGAGTGCGCCGAGAGCCGCCGCCCCGATGGCAACGTTGCCCCCGGCGAGCGGACGCGGATCGTCTTTCGTGACGAACCACTCATCGACGGGCCAGCCGGCGCAGTCTTCGAGCGTGAGACCCGTCTCCCAACCGTCGCGCGCCAACGCCGGATTGTCGGAAATATTCGACGAGATGACGACGAGCGCCGCATATGAATGCTCGGCGCACGGCGCATCGGGCGGCGGCGCGGCAAGCAGTTGGGCATGAAAACCATGCCACCCGCGGGCGAAGTTGTCGTACACGGCGCGCGCCGCGAGAGCCGACCAAATACCGGGGCCGGGCGCGACCGCAATCGTATCACGCGCGTCCGGCCGCGCGCCGATCGCGCTGATGTCGGCCGCACTCGCTCGCAGCGCCACGATTTCCGCAGCGCTCGCCGGCGTGCCGGCCGTAAAGGGTTGAGTCCCGAGCAGTGCGCCGCCGAAGAGAACGACCACGCACGTCGCGGCGAACGCGACGGCAACTTGATACGGAAGCGTCGCCTTCGTGATCTCATCGACGCGAATGCCGGTGAAATTGGCAACCCAAACGTTCTGTGTATTCGTCGGATCGCACACGTTCTGTACCTGCACGACGGCCATGATCGCGGCGACGAGCGTGACGGCGGGCAAGACGCCAAGACCGGCGAGTACCGTGTAGACGGCGATGCCGACGCCGAACGGATTGAGCGGTCCACGATAGAGCGAAAGCGGCGATAGCAGGCCGAAGAGCACGACGTATCCGAGCCACGAACGCGGCGCGACCGCCGCGACGAGCGGCGCGAGCGCGGCTTTCACACTCGGTAAGCCGGTCGCGACGAGCAGCATGCCGATACCCATGAAGAGCACGATAGCGGGCGCCACGTCCTCGACGCCGCGAATCGCCGCCGCGACGAAGACTTCGATCGCGCGCCGCGGTGCGGCCGTGACGATGCCGTAAAGTGCTGCGAGCGCGAACGCGACGACCGGACTCGCGCCGAGAAAAAAATAGAAAACGATCGGTAAGAGCGGCGTGAGCAGCGCGTAAATCGGAGCCCGCTTACGCACGAGGGGCTCGTCCGCCGCAACGGCCCACGCGGCGGAGCCGCGCGTGGCGCGAAAGCGAACGATCGCGAAGAGCGCGAGCGCCGCTACGTCGAGCGCGGCGAGCGCGAACGCAAACCGCTGCATCTGCACGCGGTCGACGCCGAAGGTGCGCGTATAAAACGTCCACTGTGCGATGTTGAAAATGAAACCGAGCGCGAACGCAAGCATGAACAGCGTCGCCGCCGTTTTCCGTGGGACGCCGATCGTCATCATGATCGGTAGCACGATCGAACCGACCATGATGATGGCGCCGAGACCGGTAAGCGAGGTGAAAAGTACGGCGACCGCGACCGACAGCGCGAGCGCGAGCACGGCGGGCCGGTCGCCGCCGAACTCCGCCGCATACGTCACGATCGTCTCCGCGATCCCGGTTGCGAGGGTCACGCGCGAGAGTAAGGCCCCGAAAATCACCGTCACGATCACGGGCGCGAGTTTTGTGGTGCCGTCGACGAGCGTGGTCGCAAGACCGCCCAGACCCGCTCCGGCCACGGCCGCAATCCCGAGGGCCATGAGTGGTACGGCCAGGAGCGCGGGGAGCAGCCGCGCGTACATGAGCCCCGCCGATGCCGCGAAGATCGCAAGCATGGCAAAGCCGCTCACCGCAGGCCGAGGGCGTCGTCGAACGCGGGCAGCGCTTTCTTCGCTACGTAACCGCTGTAGGTCAAATTTTGAATGCGGTCGGCGCGCGCAAGCGCGAGATCGGCTGCGAGGTGATAGCGCTCGAGGGCGCTGGATTCGTGGCTCGAGCGGTCCTCGTATTCCCACGCTGCGCGCGCGAGCGGCTCGAGCCCGAGCATCATGTCGCGCTGTTCCCAAAACAAATACTTCGCGACGTTGAGGCCCCGGCTAACGTAACCGCCGTGCACGCCCAGGTTCGCACGCGCTTCGTCATAGTACGCGCGCGCTTCGCGCGCGATCTGATACTCGCGCCCGAGCGCATCGTAGCGGCGCGCGGCGAGAAACATGACGGCCGCGGCGTCGGCGTGTAAGGGCGGCGGCGGTGCCAGGCGCAAGTGGGTCTGCGCGTCTTCTGCGGCGAGACGAAGAGCGGCGAGATCGAGCGTCGTTCCGACCTGTGCGAGGCTCGGCGCAAAGGGGTCCGCCCAGAAAAGATAATCGCCGTACTCTCGCGGATTGCCCCGCAGCAGCGTGCGAGCGGTACCGAGATCGGCCAAGTCCGTCGTATAACGGGCATCCTCGGATCCGAAAAACGCATGTGGAAAGGCGCGCGCGAAGCGTTCGCGTTCGACGGAACTCTCTTCCCAAGCGCTGGCGGCGGCGTAGACGACGGGATACCACGTCGCTTCGAACAGCGTCTCGCCGTCGTCGTGCCAAACGGTTTGAAAGAGGCCGAGCACGTGCGCGGCTTTACCTTCAGTTACGAAGCGATCGATATTGGAGAGCGCGGCGTCGAGGTCGGGATATAGCTCGTTCCAGTTGAGCGCTCCGGGCGCCACCATCTGCTCGAAGCCGGCGCGCGCGATACGGTCGATATACGGCTGATACGTCGCTTCGGTACCGTAGTGCCAATTGACGAAGACGAGCGATTTCGGCAACGTACCGAAGAGTTCGGGGTGCTTCGCGAGTGCGTCGTCCCAGATCATCGGCCGGCCGCCGCCGTGCGCGATGACGAAGTTTGCCGTATCCACGACGTGACGCCCGTAGACGACTCCCTCACCGGACCCCGCCACGAGCGTCCGGGAAGCGCCGCGTCCGAGATCGCTCGGTTCGTCCGAGCCGATATGAAAGAAAACGGGTCGCGGTACGACGCTCAGTTCGTCCGCAATTACGTCCCGTACGTACGCCGCACTCGCGTTCGTGGCGGGCGAAAGAAGATAGCCGTGCGGCAACTCTGCGAGCGGCGCGTAGCGCTCCAGACGTAAGGTTTCGTGCATGTGCGCGAACGTCTGCTGCTCCGGAACGAAGGCGACGTGATAGCGCCCGGCATACGCGGCGAGCTCGTGCAGTTGGCCCGGTGTAATACCGTCCAGCGGCGCCGGCAGCGGATGCCGCGGATCGACGAAAACGTGTTCCATATACGGCGAATAGCCGTTCATCTTAAACCCCGCTAGCGTGCGGATGCGCTCTTCGAAATAGTGCATCGTCGGCAACGGCCCGCGCGAAACGTCGTCGGAGAGAATGCGCCAGCGCAGCGCCGGCGCATCGTCGATGCGCACGCAGGGCAACGACCAGCCACGCCTTTGCGCTCGCGCGAGTTGGGCGAGCGTCGTAAAGCCGTCGAAGGCGCCCTCGGCATCGGCTGCCAGAATGCGCACCCCGCCAGACGAAACCAGGAGCCGGTAGGCTTCGCTGCCTTGCGGCGCTTCAGGGCCGCCGACGGCTACCGAAAGTGCGGCAGCGGTCCGCGCGCGTGCCACCCCGAGCGCATTCCAACGCTCGCGCACGAGTGCCGCGCCCGTATCCGCGCGCAGCGCGGCCACCGTGCTTAGCGCCGTCAAAATCCGACCCGCCGCAAGGTCGCAGCCGGCCGCTAAGACGACGGAGTGCGGCATGGGTAGCAAGGGCAACGTTTCCGCCGCCGGCTGCGCAGAGGTCGCCGCCGGGACGACGCATGCGATCAGCAGCACGAACACACGGGAGACGACGCGAGTCACCTCGCGGCTGTTCGCGCGGCAAACGCGAACGCCCCCGCGCGCCTACGCGTTCCGCGCTACGGATCGCCCGAGATCGGAATGTGGAGCGGGTCTTCGCCGTCGCGTTCGACGACGAGCCGTTCGCGCTGCACGGGAACCGTAATCGTCTGTTGTTCGGTAACGGTCTCCTTGCGAACGCGAGCCTCGCCGTACGTGCGCTGCTTTTGAATGTCGAGCTGCTCTTCGCGAAGTTCGAGCGTCCGCTCGCCCGTCGCGCTCCCGGAAGGTAGACGGGTTTCCGTAGACACGGGAGCCGCTGCGGGCGAAGGAACGGCCGTCGCCGCGGGAGTCAGGTCGACCGGCGTCAACGTTTGCGCGGGGACCGTTTCGCCGCGCAGGACCGCGAGCGCGCGCTCGACATTCGAACCGGCGGCGAGCGTGACGAGCGTCCCGCCGCGAGCGACGGCGTCCGTCAGGCGGCGGGCATCGTGGGCTGAAAACCCGGCATTCTCCAAGGTCGTGGCAAAATCGCTCGCGGTCAGGCCGGCGCTCTCGGGAACGTGCGCTTCGGTCGTCGTTCCGGCGCCCTCGCTCAACCGGACGTCGGGAAAACCGGCCGCGCGCAGGCGGCGCGCCCCGCTCTCGGCTTCGTCCGCATTCCGAAATACGTGGCCGACCGTTCCGGCGACCGTCGTCGCAGCATGTTCGCTCATCTAGCAACCTCCCGCGTCTTGCGCTGCTGCCCCCGTACCCTGCCGAAGTGCGTTCTCTAACGCCCGCAGGGCCGGTGCACACCGGCATGGCATCCTGGCGGCATGCAACGAGTATTCGGGCTCTTCTTGACCGTCCTCGTCACCGTCGCCGTTCCGGCGGACTTGGTCTTCGCTCAGACGACGCAGCAGCAGGTCCAGCAGAAAGCCGGCGCCGCCGCGAATAGTGCGACCAAGGCCGTCGATTCGGCAAACACCGAAACGCAAGCAGCGGTAGCGCAACCGAAAACGCATAAGAAAACGCTCGCGATTATCGGCGTGGTCGTGCTTATCGCCCTGCTGCTGCTCTTATCAGCGCTTCGGCGGCGGCGCGCCAAAGAGACGATCATTCAGACTCGCCGCTAGCAGCAGCTACAGGCGCCCGGCATGAAGCTATCGACTGCGGACTACGCCGTAATCGCCGGGTTCTTCGCACTCAATCTCGGGATCGGGCTGTACTACGCCCGGCTCGGCGGCAAGAGTCTTAGCGAGTTCTTTCTTTCCGGACGCAGCGTGCCGTGGTGGCTCGCAGGCGTCTCGATGGTCGCGACCACGTTCGCCGTCGACACGCCGCTGGCCGTAACGGGCTTCGTGACGCAGCACGGCGTGGCCGGAAATTGGGTCTGGTGGAGTTCCGTGATGTCGGGCATCCTCACGGTCTTCTTTTTTGCGAAACTGTGGCGCCGCTCGGGCGTGCTGACCGATGTCGAGTTTATCGAGCTGCGCTACAGCGGGCGGCCCGCAGCCGCGCTGCGCTTGGCTCGAGCGCTCTTTCAAGGCGTGTTCGTCAACACGGTCATCATGGGTTGGGTTAATCTTGCGATGGCAAAGGTGTTGGAGCTGACGCTGCACGTCCCGAAACTCGAGGCCCTCGCCGCATGCCTCGTCTTCACGGCGGTATACGTGACCATCGGCGGACTGTGGGGCGTGCTCGTTACCGACCTGCTGCAATTCGTCGTAAAGATGTCGATGGCGATCGTGCTCGCGGTCGCAGCGGTAAATGCCGTCGGCGGTATACCCGCGCTCGAAGCGAAATTGGCCGTCATCGACGCGACGCACGCCGTCGCGACGCACGGTTCGATCCTCGCCTTTTTTCCGACGACGAACGAGGCGTGGCTCCCACTGCTCACGTTCTTCACTTATATCGGCGTGCAGTGGTGGGCGTCGTCCTATCCGGGCGCGGAGCCCGGCGGCGGCGGTTACATAGCGCAGCGTATCTTCAGCGCGAAAAGCGAAAACGATTCATTACTTGCCACGCTCTTCTTCAACGTCGCTCACTACGCGCTCCGCCCGTGGCCCTGGATTCTCGTCGCACTCGCCGCCCTCGTGCTCTATCCACACGGCGTTGCGGGTCCCGACGGTAAGATCGATCCGGAACTGAACTACATTCAAACGATGATCGATCAGCTACCGGCCTGGCTGCGCGGTTTGATGATCGCCGGTTTTCTATCCGCCTACATGTCGACGATGGGGACGCACCTCAACCTGGGCGCATCGTACCTCACGAACGACATCTACCGGCGCTTCGTGCGCCCGGACGCTTCGGAAGCCCACTACGTTTGGATATCGCGACTCGCGACGCTGGTCGTCATGGGGCTGGCCATCCTCGGCGCAAATCTCAACAACTCGGTCAGCGGCGCGTATATCTATCTGTATAATCTCACTGCGGGCGTCGGGCTCGTTATGATCTTGCGCTGGTATTGGTGGCGCGTCAATGCATGGAGTGAGATCTCCGCCCTCGCGGCGTCGGCGCTCGTTTCCAACTTCTTAATCGTCGCGCACGTTTTTAACGATGCGAACGCAAGTGCGGAAGTGTTACTCGTTACCGTACCGGTTACGACCGTCGTGTGGCTCGCGGTTACGTTCTGGACGCGACCGGAAGCGGAAACGACGCTCGTGCGTTTCTACGAACGCGTACGACCGAGCGAGTTCGGCTGGGCGCGCATCGCGAAACTCGCGCGGCCTGCACCCGGCGTCGAGCGCCTCGGAGTCAACCTCATCGATTGGATAGCGGGTTGCGGCCTCGTCTACGGAGCGCTGTTCGGGATCGGGAAAGTCGTGCTCGGTGACACGAGTCGCGGGTTCGTCACGCTTGCGTTCGCTGCGTTGTGCGGCGCCCTCATTTGGTACAACGTTGCGCGCACGTCGCTGCACGAACGGCGCAGCGCGGCTTCTTACACGAGTGGCGTCGGAGACCTACGGTAATCGAACTGCGCGTCGATCTTCGTTAATAATCCGAGCAGCTCGTCTGCCGGAACCGTCTTCGCTTCGTCGGCATATTCGATGAGCACCCGGTCCGAATGCACGAGCGCAGCAACGAGCGGTGCGTCGAGATCCGCATGCTCGAACTTACGCACGAAAACTTGGTCCGTAAACATGCAGCGGTACAGTACGGCTTCCAGCGCCGCCTTGGTCTGGTCAGAGAACGTCGCCCCGAGACGCGTTTGAGCGCTCGTCAACGCTTCGCCGACGTACGCTCGAACGCGCATGTCGCTGTCGTGACGATCTAGCTCCTGGCTATACGCCTGATAATCCGGTAAGCGCCCGGAAACGAACGCCAGATCAGCAGTCATTGCGCTGCGCACGACACGACGGGACCGAGCCCGGTTTCGATGATGGCCGGAAGCAGCAGCGCTGCAGGTCCGCGCATCACGGCGTCGGCTCGCTCCGTTATGGCGGTTCGTTCCGTATTGATTTCGACGACGAAAGCTTCGGGTCGCGGAAAGCGCGTCGCAAGCAACGCCGCCGGTTGCACGATGCCCGAGGTTCCCACCACGAGAACGACGTCCGCGCGCGCCGCGGCGGAGACGGCCGGTTCCCAGACCTGCTGCGGCAAGCTCTCTCCGAACCAGACGATATTGGGCCGAAAACGCCCTCCGCACGCGTGACCGATTTCGCTCGGCACGAGCGGAACGTCCAGCGATCGCATCGTGCCGCAGCCGTCGCACCGCGCAGCACGCAAATCGCCATGAAGTTCGAGTACGTTTTGCGAACCGGCACGCAGGTGTAACGAATCGACGTTCTGTGTAACGAGCGTAAAGTCGGAGACGCTGCGCTCTAGCGCGGCCAGCGCCACGTGTCCGGCATTCGGTTCGGCGGCACGATGAGCCGCTCGTCGCTCGTTATACCACGTCCAAATGAGTTCGCCGTCTTGCGCAAACCCTTCCGGCGATGCGAGCTGTTGGACGGGGAGGGTCCGCCACAAGCCGCCCGCTCCGCGAAACGTCGGCAACCCGCTCTCGGCAGAGATGCCGGAACCGGTTAAGACGCAAACGGACGCGGCTCGCGCGAGACGTTCGCGCACGAGCTGCGTCACGCGGCCTTCCGTTCCTGCTCGGCCGGTTTATGAACCGGACGCGTTTCGAGCAGTCTAAGTTGCGTTATCCGCTGGCCTCCTCGCGGCGGTTTCGACGGCGGATCGCCCGTTTGAAAGTACACCATGATGTTCGCAACGGCGCCTGCAAGTGCCGCCAAACCCCACAAACTGAAGAACAAAAACGCCGTGTTCGGGTGACCTTTATGCCAGGTAAAGGCGGTGGCAATCACCGACGCCGCGATAGCGCCGAAGCCACCGAGCGCGGCAACGCAAGCGAGATATAAGAACGTGGGGTCGCGTCGACGCGGATTCCGGGTCATGCGCTGATTCTAACATCTGCTTGTCTCCGCGCGGCGTTTGCCATGTAGAGCCCTTTCGAGGGCCGTATGAAAGATGGGACGAAGCGGACCGTGTGGAGGAAGCGACTCAACTCATGGCTAGAGTCCGCGACCGAGACGTCGCGGCCTTCGAAGCTATCTACGATTGCTACCACCGGCTCGTGCATGGAATCGCACTAAAGATCTTGCAGGACGCGATGGCCGCCGAAGATTTGACGCAGGCCGTCTTTCTGAAGATATGGAGTTCGCCGGACGCTTTTGCATCGGGGAATTTCGGGGCTTGGATCGCTCGCGTTACGCGCAATCGCGCGCTCGACGTGCTGCGCAGCCGCGCTACACGCTCGGGCGGTCTCGAGCTTCCGGTCGACTTGCCCGTCGAGATCGTCATCGACGATGCCGTCTTTGCGCGGTTGGATGCCGAGCAGGTCCGCCGTGCTCTCGAGTCGCTGCCCGCCGAACAGCGCCAGCCGATCGAGCTCGGCTTTTTCGGCGGGATCACGCACGAAGAGATCGCGCGTCAAACGACGACTCCGCTCGGTACCGTTAAGACGCGAATTCGAGCCGGCTTGCGTAAACTACGGTCGGCGCTCGAAACGAGCGTGGTCGAATGACCCCGCACGACGACGAATTCCTCGATCTGGTAGCGGTTCTGGCGCTCGGCGCATTGCCGGAAGCCGAAGCACGCGAGGTCATCGCGCACCTGCGTACGTGTGACGAGTGCAGAGCGCTGTACGCTGAACTTCGCCCCGCGGCCGATCTCATCGGCTATGCGAGCGACCCGGCAGCGACGGATGAAATCGCTTCGAAGCGCATGAAGGCGCGTGTCATGGGCGCCGCTCGCGCAGATGCAGCGGTGATAGCCGGCGACGAAGCCCGGCCTGCGGCAAAGGGTTCGCGAGCTTCCTTCCTTCCTTGGTACGCCGCGGTCGCAGCCGTCGTCATCGCCGCTCTCATCGGCGCCGACGACCTGTCTTTCCGCACGCGAGCTGACCGCACGGCAACCGCGCAGCGGTCGCAAATCGCCGTTCTCGGGATCGAGAAGCGAGCCGGCGACGCGCGCGTCTCCGTCCTGCTCGCTCCGGGCAGCAAACACTTTTCGATTCCGCAAGGTGAGATCGTCACCAAAAACCGTCGCCTCTTCATTGCGATGAGGCTACCCGCGCCGCCCAGTGGAAAAATTTATCAAGCTTGGACTCTAGCAAAGGGATCGAAGACCATCTCTCCGAGCGTTACCTTCTCGCCCGCATCGAACGGCGTGGCGATCGTCGAACTTCCCATCAACGCAGAAGGGCTCGCCGCGGTGGCCGTCAGCGTCGAACCAACCGGCGGAAGCAAGGCGCCTACTTCGACGCCGAAATTCATTCGCAAGTTGTCGTAGGGCCGTGGGCCGGTTAGAACATCTTTCGGCCACGAATACGCCCGCAGCGCTGGCGTTTCTGGAACGCCGTCCCTTTGAGAACGTTTACGTTTATTGGCTTATCGCGAGCGGACAGATCGGACGCGGCGGCGAGTTCGTAATCTGGCGCGATACTGCGGGCGAGATCCAAGGCAGTTGTTACGTGGGCTCGCAACTCGTGCCGTGCACCGAAGACGGCGCTGCGCTCGAAGCGTTCGCAGAACGCGCACGTCGCGTGCGCACCACGCGCATGATCGTGGGGGCGCGGAGCGCCGTCGAACGACTGTGGCTGCTCTTGCGCGCGACGATGCCGGCACCGAGTACGGTCCGCACGAGTCAACCGCTCTACGCGCTAGCGCGCGAGTCGCTCCTGTTTTCGCGCGCGGACGCAAACGCAGGGCCGGCAACGCTCGACGAGCTCGACGAGCTTACCACGAACTCGGCACTGATGATTGCAGGCGAACTCGGCGGCGATCCGCGGCGAACGAACGCCGATTTTCGGGGCCGAACCGCGCGTATCATCGAAGCGGGCTGGTGGTGGCGGTATCGCGTCGACGGCCAGCTCGCATTCATGTGCAACGTCGGCTCGACGATGCCGCAAACGAGCCAGTTGCAGGGCGTGTGGTCGCCGCCGCAGATGCGCGGCCACGGTTACGCGGCTCGCGCTCTAGGAGCAATTTGCGACCTTCTGCTCGACCGCATTCCGACGTTATCATTATACGTTAACGACTTCAACCGTTCGGCAATCGCCCTCTACGAGCGCGTCGGATTCGCCCGAGTCGGAGAATTTCAAACGATCTTATTCTAACGCTAGAGACGTATTGCGTCGAGTATGCGCTCGCGAGCGCGTCCGTCCGCGAGCTCTACGCGATAGGCGTTCGCCGCGGGGCGTGCCGTCACGGCGCAGTTGAAGTCCCGTCCGATGAAGTGCAGCGCGGCCCCGTCATCACAAGCGTAACCTTCCGCGATAGTACCCGCGGTCATCAGCCGCTGATAAGACGGCCGCCGTTCGGATTCTCCATCGTAATGCGGACAGTTACTGCCCGCAACGAAACTCAGACACGGCATTGCCGTCAGAGTGCCCGCGACCGAATCGGTCAGACCTTGGTCGAACCAACAGATCGAACCCGCGCTCGAACCGCACATCACGGTTCCGCGTTCCCACACCTCGCGCAACAAGTCGTCGAATTCCCAGTGCCTCCAGACGGCAAGCATGCTGCGCGTGTTGCCGCCACCGACATGCACGATGTCGAAATCGGCAAGAAACTCCCGCAAGTTGCCGGGCGTGCGCCGAAAGAAGCGCAGCAGTTCGGCGCTCGCGCCGAGCCGCGCGTACGTTTCGTAGAAGCGAGCGATGTAATTCGCATCATCACCGCTTGCGGTCGGCACGAAGCAAACGCGCGGCCTCGACTTTCCACACGCGTCGAGAATGTAGCGTTCGAGTTTCACATTGTCCGACTCCGGAACCAGAAGCGCACCTCCAGCCGCAACGATCTGGGGCGCAATCACGAATAAGCGGCAACGTCCGGCGCGCCGTTCTCGAGACCACCGGCGGCGTGAGATTCGCCCGGAAACTCGCCGCTGCGCACTTCGTCCGCAAAGGCCGCGAGCGCACTCGTCGCAGCCGCGGCCAGCTCAGCGTAGCGTTTCGCGAACGGCGGCGCCTGCGGATAGAGTCCCAGGATGTCGTGCAGTACGAGAACCTGCGCGTCGCAACCGCCGCCGGCACCGATGCCGATCGTCGGAATACCGAGTGCGGCCGTTACCTCGGCCACGACGCGGAAATCGACCATCTCGAGAACGACCGCGTACGCGCCCGCGGCTTCGACCGCTCGCGCGTCAGCAAGCAGCGTCACGGAGTCCCGCTTGCGTCTGTAACCGGCTCCCATAGCTGCCGTCTGCGGCAGGACGCCGATGTGTCCCATGACGGGAATGCCGGCGGCGACGATGGCTGCGATGCGTGCGGCAGCGGTAACCCCGCCCTCGAGTTTCACGCTACTAGCGCCGCTGCGAACCAACATGACTGCGGATCGGACGGCGTCGGCGTCGCTCGGCTCGTAGCTGCCGAACGGCATGTCTACGACCACATGCGCACGTGTGGTCGCGCGCGCGACGGCCCCCGCGTGGCGGCACATGTCCTGTAGCTCGACTTGCGTCGTCGAATCGTATCCGAGCACGACCATACCGAGCGAATCACCGACGAGGATGATATCGATGCCCGCGGCTTCCGCGCACCGCGCGAACGGTGCATCGTAAGCGGTGACGACGGGAAAGCGGCCACCCTTACGGGCGCCGATCGCAGCGGAAGTAACGCGACGGTGTACGGCCATCTTCCGCGCTACGCTCCCGAGACTGCACGGACCTCGTTCGAGCGTAATGTCGCCGCGAGCACAGCGGCAAACGAGCGCCGTCCCATGGTCATGTGATCTACTCTCCAGACGCCGGCGGTGCAGAACGCGGACCGCATTGCTTCGGCCGGACACGATCGTAGACGTCCGCCAATCGCACCGCGCCGACGTGCGAAACGCTGGTATGCCTCGGGTAGGCGCGGAAAGCGCGCGAGCAGAGCGGCCCGCAGGCGACGCTTCGAGCGCGCGTTCGAGGGATGTGGTCAGGCTTCATAACTGACGGCGCGGACCGTCAGGCGTACGTCGCCGCTCGGGCGGTGCCATACGACGCTCTCCCCCGGGGCAGCTCCGTCCAGGGCGAGGGCCAGGGGCGACCCCGAGCCGATAAAACCCGCCGCAATATCGATCTCGTCTTCGCCTACGATCGTGTAGCGGCGCTCGCCGCGACCGACGCCCGTCACGGTGACCGTAGCGCCGAACGCGCAGCGCGAGCGGTCCTTCGGCAGCGCAGGCACGACGGCCCGGCCGATTGTGCGCTCGAGATCGGAGCGCCGCACGGGATCGTTCGTGGCTGCGAGCAAGCTCTCGAGTGCCGCCAAACCGCGCGCCGTATAACGGCGCTCGCGGTCCGCATCCGGCATCACGGGGTCGGGGATCTCCTCGAGCTCTTTTACGAAACCTCGACTCATCCAGCGGCCGTACCCAAAGGTCTGAAAAATGAACGACCCGCGTCGTTGCCGGCGCGGGTCGCTTTCTTCGGTGTAGAGCCGTGCGTTACGGTCGCGGCGTTACGTCGTCGACTGCGCTCGCATCGGTTGCCCGGGTACGCGCGTTCTCCGCGGCGTCGTCGACAACGAGTTCTTCGTGCCGGACGCTGCCGTCGACCCGCTCCGTATTCGTCACGGCGCGCTTGCCGATCGATACTTCTTCGCGGACTACCGTACGCTTATCGACCACGACCTGCTCTCGCATCAGCGGAATGCGTATCGTTTCGTCGGTTCCGATGGTGCCCGCTGCGGCGCGCGTGCCTTCGGCAACCGGGCGGCGCTGGATGAACAACTCTTCGTGCATGACCGGAACGTCGACTGAAGCATCCGCAGAGACAACGCGCTTCTCGAGGGTCGCTTCCCCGGAGGAAACACGCTCTTTGTCTACCGAGAGCCGCTCTTCGCGCAGTTGCATCGTACGCGTATCGTCGATATCTTTACCCGGAGCCGCCATCGAAGCCGAATCGGAGACCGGCGGCCTCGTACGCGCCGAGGTTTCGCCAAGTGCACCGGCTGCCGCCGTAGAAGAGACCTCTCCACGACCCTTTTGCAGGATCTGTAACACTTCGTCGTAGCGGTCCTTGGCTTCGACAGTGATAACGGCCCCGCCGCCGAGCATTTGATGGTCGAGCGCCAGCGCATCACTTTGTGGCACGCCGCGCTTCGTGAGTGCGTCGTAGAGCGACTCGCGCCCATCTTCACCGAAGAAGCGGGCGATCGACGCTCCGAAGCCGCCTTCAGCCGTCTCAACTTGTGTCGTGCCGCCGGTGCTCGCGGCCGGCGCCGTACCGGGATCGTTATACGTACCTGCCGCGGTGTCTGCCGCAGTCGTCACGCCCATCCACGTCTTATGGAAACCTGCATCGTGCAAATCTTGCAGAGCGTGCTTCGCATCATCGCGCGTATCGAAGATAGCGGCGACCGTCCCGCGATCGTACGGGCTTGCCTCGTTCTCGTCGTACGCAAAGCCTTGGTTCGAATTCATGCCGTCTCCTCATTCGAGTGTGTTCGGCCGGCAGCGCGAAGCGCTCCACCGGAGCCCGTTAAACATCTTGCCCCGCCTTGAAAGATCCCTAACCGGCGTCGTCCGGGGCACGCTAGCATGTGAGCCGGACCTCTGCTGCCCAGCGTGACGCCGGGCTGCCTCGACGCTTGCTTAGCCAGAGATGGAACAGGACTTGCTTCACCACTCGAGCATTTTTCGTCAGCCCACCGCTCGGGAGGAGATCGAACCATGCAAGTCGCCGCGAGTCCCCTCACTACGGGCGTCCCGAACCTACGCTGGCTGCGCCTAATTCCGATTGCAATGTTGGTCTATGTCATCTCGTTCATGGATCGGACGAACATCAGCTATGCGTTCGAAGGCATGGGCCGCGATCTCGGTATCGACAAAACCGCGCAAGGTTTCGCGGGCGGAATCTTCTTCGTCGGCTATCTCTTCCTGCAGATTCCCGGCGGCATGCTCGCCGAGCGATGGAGTGCCAAACGCTTCGTCGGCGTCATGATTTTCATCTGGGGTGTGATGGCAATCCTCGAGGGCTTCGTACAGAATTTTACGCAACTATTGGTCGTACGATTTCTGCTCGGCGTCGCCGAAGGCGGTATTTGGCCCGCCACGCTCGTCTTAATCTCACACTGGTTTCCCTCCGGCGAACGCGCGCGCGCATACGGTTTCTGGATGGTCAATTTGGCGCTCGCAAGCATCATCACGCAGCCGGTCTCGGGCGCGATCGTAAGTACGTCCGGGTGGCGCGGGCTCTTTATCATCGAAGGCATTTTGCCGTTCGTCATTGCAGCGCCGCTGTGGTGGGGCTTCATTGCGGATCGGCCGGAGCAGGCGAAATGGCTCTCACCTCGAGAGCGCGACTATATCGCGCACGGACTCGCGGCCGATCGCCGGGATGAGCCCGCACCGATGACCATGCGCGCGGCACTTTCCCAGGTGCGTGTCTGGCAGTTCGTCGGCGTGTATTTCCTGATTCAGGTCGGCTTCTACGGGCTGAACTTATGGCTGCCGACGCTTATCAAAGCGATCACGCAGCAGGGGTTCGCGACCGTCGGCCTCATCGCGGCTCTGCCCTACGTCGTCGCGATCTTCGGTTTGACGGGTAACGGCGTGTGGGCGGATCGGACGCGCAAATACCGGCTGCACGTCTTCGGGGCGCTCGCCGTCGCAGCCGCCGCGTTGCTGATCTCCGTTCATGCGGGTACGCACGCCGTGTGGCTTTCGATCTTCGCGGTGTGTCTTGCGATGGGCGGCGCGCTCGCCTACGACGGCCCGTTCTGGGCAGCCGTCTCCCGGACGCTTCCGGCAGCCGTGCTTGGAGGCGCGATGGGGCTCATCAATGCCCTCGGTAATCTCGGAGGGTTCCTCGGGCCTTCGATCGCCGGCTACTTGCAACAAAAGAGCGGCGATTTTACGAGCACGGCGAGCGTGCTTGCGGGGTCGCTGCTTCTGGGCGGAATCGTTATGCTGACCATACGCACGCGCAACGCGCCGACCGCGGCGGCGCCCGCGTGAACGGTAGCCGCGCGAACGGTAGTACGTTACGCTCCGCGCAGTGGTGGGGCAAAATGGACCGCGACGGCTTCATCCATCGGTCTTGGATGCGCAGCGAAGGCTTCGCACCCGACGTCTTCGACGGTCGGCCCGTCATCGGCATCTGCAACTCGTGGTCCGAGTTGACGTCGTGCAACGTGCACTTGCGCATGATCGCGGAAGCCGTCAAACGCGGCGTCTGGGAGGCCGGTGGCTGGCCGCTTGAATTTCCGACGATCTCGCTCGGCGAGACGTATATGCGGCCGAGCGCGATGCTCTTTCGCAATTTGATGAGCATGGATGTCGAGGAGTGCATCCGCGCGAACCCGATCGACGGCGTCGTGTTGCTGAGCGGCTGCGATAAAACGACCCCCGCCCAACTCATGGGCGCCGCCAGCGTCGACCTGCCGGCACTCATGCTTACCGGCGGACCGATGCTTAATGGCAAGTATCGCGGGCGTGACGTCGGTTCGGGTACGATGGTCTGGCAGTTCTCGGAGGAAGTGCGCGGCGGGCATATGACCTGGCCGGATTTCTTCGAGGCCGAAGCCGGTCAGTCGCGCAGCAGCGGCCATTGCATGACGATGGGCACGGCGTCGACGATGGCGAGCATGGCCGAAGCGCTCGGCATAGCGCCGACCGGCAACGCTGCGATCCCGGCCGTCGATTCACGTCGTACCGCGCTGGCGCAGCTTTCGGGCCGGCGGATCGTCGAAATGGTACGCGAAAATCTAACGATGTCCAAGATTCTTACGCGCGCCGCGTTCGAGAATGCGATTCGCGTGAACGCGGCGATCGGTGGATCGACCAATGCGGTCATCCATCTCCTCGCCATCGCGGGGCGAATCGGCGTCGATCTCTCACTCGACGATTTCGATACGCTCGGGCACGATATGCCGATGATCGTCAATCTTCAGCCGTCCGGCCGGTACCTCATGGAAGATTTCTATTATGCAGGCGGCTTGCCGGCCGTGGTCCGCGAACTCGGCGCTCTGCTGCATCGCGACGCGTTGACGGTGAGCGGCAAGACGATCGGCGAGATGACGGAAAACGCACCGAATTACGGGCGCGACGTCATCGCCACGCTCGCCGAACCGATCAAGACGCACGCCGGCATCGCGGTCTTACGCGGCAATCTGGCGCCCGACGGCGCCGTTATCAAGCCGTCGGCCGCAACCCCAGCGTTGCTCACGCACCGCGGCCGCGCGGTTGTCTTCGAGACGATCGAAGATTATAAAGCGCGCATCGACGACCCGGCCCTCGAGATCGACGAAACGTGCGTCATGGTCTTGAAGGGAGCCGGTCCGCGCGGCTATCCGGGCATGCCTGAGACCGGCAACCTGCCGCTGCCACCGAAGCTCCTTGCGAAGGGCGTGACCGATATGGTTCGCATTTCCGATGCGCGCATGAGCGGTACCGCCTACGGAACAGTCGTGCTGCATACGTCGCCGGAGTCGGCCGTCGGCGGTACGCTCGCGTACGTGCAAAATGGTGACGAGATCGTGCTCGACGTTCCGGCGCGACGTCTCGAACTGCTCGTCGACGATGCGGAACTCGACCGGCGGCGCGCTGCGAGCCGGCCCGAACCAGCGCGCTTCGAACGTGGGTACGCAAAGCTCTACGTCGAGCACGTCCTCGGAGCCGACCGCGGAGCGGATTTCGATTTTCTGGTCGGCAAGAGCGGCTCGGCCGTCGCTCGCGAAATGCACTGATACCGGCCGCCCGCATACGCCGATAGGAGACGCAGAGGATGAATAATCAGCCGAACAAGGTCTACGCGGCCGCGCTCACGCCGTTCAGCCGCGACCTGCAAGTCGACACTGCGCTTCTCGCGCGGCACTGCGGTACACTTCTAGCCGGCGGTTGCGACGGCGTCTCATTATTCGGCACCACGGGCGAAGCGAACTCGATGAGCATCGCCGAAAGGATCAACGGTCTCGAAGCCGTTTTGGAAGGCGGCATACCGGCGCGCACGCTCATGCCGGGTACGGGATGCTGCTCCGTCATCGATAGCGTCATTTTAACGAAACACGCGCTGGCGAACGGCGTTACGGACGTGCTCGTGCTTCCGCCCTTCTTTTACAAAAACGTTAGCGATGACGGCGTCTTCGATGCCTACGCGTATCTTATCGACAAGGTGGACGACCCGCGATTGCGCGTTTACCTCTATCACATCCCGCAGTATTCGGGCGTTCCGCTCGGTCTCGAACTCATCGCGCGCCTCCGCGCCGCGTATCCGGATATCGTCGTCGGCATCAAAGATAGTTCCGCCGACGCTGCAAACTTGCTTTCGCTCTGCGCCCTTGAAGGTTTCCGGGTATTCGTCGGTGCCGAGCGGCTGATACGCCGCGCTCTTCATGCCGGAGCAGCCGGGACGATATGTGCGCTCGGGAACACGTCGGGCGAGACGCTCGCGGCGCTGTGCGCGGATGCCGGTTCGGATAGCGCGGACGGTCTGCAAAGCCAGATCACGGCCGAGCTCGATCTCGTCGACCGTTACGGCTTTATCCCGGCGCTCAAAGCGCATCTTGCCGTCGAGCAGCAGAACGCAACCTGGGAAAACGTCCGGCCGCCGCTTACCGGGCTCGCGACTGCGCGACGCTTCGAAGTAAATGAAGCGTTCGAAGGTCTCGCCGTAGCTCGCTAACGCTCTCTACTCCGGTGACGAGGTTAGGCGCCGTACCAGTTCACGCTCTTCGAGATCGCAGCGCTCTACCAAATCCGAGTATTCGTCGATGGCACGTTCAACAAGAGTGCTCGGGCTCTCATGTTGCAGCGTTGCATGAATCTCTAAACGCTCGTAGACGTCGCGCCGTAAAGACAAATCGACCGTCGTCGTCAGATCGCCCGGGTTCCGATCGTTCACGTGACGGTAGGTACGCTCTAGCGCTACAAAACGCCGTTGCATCGCGGTAGGTGTGCGGTATATCACTTTACAATGCATTAAGCATTAGGTAGCGCTAGAATGAGCCGCTGAAAACGTGCACTGGGACGGGATGGTAGCTTGCGAAAGATCTCTCCAGGAGTCGGTCCGAAATATGCACAGGTCGTCGTACTTGTAGGCGCAACGGGTGATCTCGCTCGGCGGAAGTTATTGCCGGGTCTATTCCACCTATCGAGTGCCGGATTTATCCCCGGCTGCAGAATCATCGGCGTCTCGCTCGACGAGCTCGATGTCGAAGGCTTCCGCGCCCTTGCACGGCAGGCACTCGATGAGTTCTCCGCGCGGAAGGTGAATGACGCGGACTGGACTACGTTCGCAAACAGCCTGGCATACGTCCCGCTAAACGCGGGCGCTGAAGTTCTCAAGGCGGCGGTCGAAACGGCGGAGGCGACGCTCGGCCGCGAGAGCCGTCGCCTGCACTATCTCAGTGTTCCGCCGAGTGCAGCGTTGTCGGCGGTCCGGTTGCTGGGAGAAGCCGATCTCGTCGACCACTCGCGCATCATCATGGAGAAGCCGTTCGGCACGGATCTGACGAGCGCGGTGTCGCTCAATGCCGAACTGCACGAAGTCTTCTCCGAAGACCAGATTTTCCGGATCGATCATTTCCTGGGCAAAGAACCGGCGCAAAACATCCTTGCGTTTCGCTTCGCCAACGGTTTGTTCGAGCCGATTTGGAACCGGAATTTTATCGACCACGTGCAGATCGACGTGCCTGAAACCCTCGGCCTCGGCATGCGTGCCGGATTCTACGAGGCGACCGGAGCGTATCGCGACATGGTGGTAACCCACCTGTTCCAAATTCTCGCGTTCATGGCGATGGAACCGCCGACGGCCTTGGAACCGGGCCCCATCAGTGAAGAAAAGAATAAAGTTTTTCGCAGCATGTCGCCGGTGGATCCCAAAGATGTCGTCCGCGGGCAATACAGCGGATACCGGTCCGAGGCCGGCGTCGACCCCGAGTCGGACACCGAAACCTTCGTCGCGCTGAATGCGCGATCGACAACTGGCGCTGGGCCGGCGTGCCGTTCTTCCTACGCACGGGCAAGCGGCTCGCGGAAGGACAACGGATTATTTCCATCGCCTTTCGCCAACCGCCTAAAAGCATGTTTCCTGCCGGGTCGGGCGTCGGCGCGGAAGGTCCCGATCACCTGACGTTCGACTTGGCGGACGCTTCCAAAATGTCGCTGTCCTTTTATGGCAAGCGCCCCGGCCCGGGCATGCGGCTGGACAAGCTGAGTTTGCAGTTCGCCATGCATGAAACGGGCCTGATCGGCGATGTGCTCGAGGCGTACGAACGCTTAATCCTCGACGCGATGCGCGGCGACCACACCCTGTTTACGACCGCCGAGGGTATCGAGCGGCTTTGGGAGGTTTCCAGACCTCTGTTGGAAGCACCGCCACCGGTTCGCCTTTATCCGCCCGGCTCGTGGGGTCCGAAATCAGTGCATCAGCTCGTTGCCCCTAACGCCTGGCGGCTCCCATTCGAAAGAGCTTGGCGAGCCCCAGATACATTAGGGAGCTGACGCACGACGATTGCCGCAGTTTACGCAACCGCTAAAGAGTCGGCGAGCAGCTGCGGAGCGCTATGCTGAAGATTAATAATCTGAACCCAATCGGCGTCGCAGGTGCGATTGCCCAGGCCCTCGCCGTGCGTTTACAATGTGAGCTTGAACACCGCGCCGCAGCCGCTAACGCAACCGCCGTTACCGCCATTTTGTGCGGTGCCGTAAAGTGAGCCACTGAAATAAGTCAAACCGGAAGACGGATTCGCGCCGTCCGTTCCGCCTCTGAAACTGTGCAGCACCGTTTCGTTGCCGGAAGCCGTAATCTTAAAGATCGTGCCGTTATTATATGCGCCGCCGCCCGTGGTCGTGCCATAGCCAACGCCGTTCACAACAATGAGCCCGGCCTTCGGATTTTCGCCGTCGGGCTTTCCCTTAAAGCTGTGAAGCACGTTCTCGGTCGAGCCCTTGAACGAAAAGACCGCCCCACGATCGTATGCGCCACCGTTCGACGTGGTACCGTAAAGCACGCCGTTGCCGAATATCAGACCGCCGTTCGGCAAGCGTCCATCCGGCGCGCCTTTAAAGGTGTAGAGCACCCGCTCTCCGGCCCTGCCGAACTCATATACGGTCCCGCCTCCGCCTCCAGCGGTGCTCGTGTCGAAGAGAGAGGTGCCGTAGCCAACGCCGTTCACGTCGATTAGGTCGATTGGAATATAAGCGTCAAGAGCCGGTGAATTCTTAAAATGATAGAGAACGCGTTCGGCGCCGCGCGTGCTTATCTCAAAGACGGTGCCGCTCCCGTAGACTTGGTTGAGTCTAGAAGTGGCAGTAACTCCGTAGAGCACGCCGTTTGCGTAAACCAGCGGGCCAGTCGATGTGTTGTAATTACCAGGGCTGATGCCATCACCGTCCCGGTCTGGAAAGCTGTGAAGCACGCGCTCATTGCCACCGGTCTCAATAGAGAAAACCGTCCCTCCAGTAGGGGCTCCTTCGACCGAAAATTTGGAACTTCCACCGCCGTAGGTTGTTCCGTACAGCACGCCGTTCAGATCGAGCAGAGCGGCTAGCGGATACGCACCGTCGGAGCCGTTTCCAAAAGCGTGCAGTACGCCTTCGGCTCCGGAAGGACTAATCTTGAAGACGGTTCCCGAGCCGTCGGGCAGATTATTTGGGCCCGGATTCGGACCGCCACGATACGTCGTGCCGTAAAAGGTCCCGTTCACCTCGGTCAACGCGGAAACCGGATAGGCGCCGTCCTGCTTGCCGCCTTTGAAGGCGTAGAGTACGCGATAACTGCCGTCCGTGCGGCTTTGTTGAGGGATCTTCGCTGCGTCACTAACTCGAGTGGCTGGAGACGTTTGAGCGGCGAGTCCGATGCAGGGAGCCAGCGCGAGAACGAAACCGTAAGAAATTATACGAACACCAAATCCGAATGTACGGCCCATGGTTTCCATTCTGTAAGAAGTGCTGAGGAGCTACTCTCGGAGCATTTTTTTAATTCTAACACATAGACCTTCATTGCAAACTTGATCGGATTTCGACGACGATCAATACCAATGATGAAAACGCCGGCAGCATCGGCTGACCGTTCTTAACGTTCTTAAGAACTGAGGGACTTATAATCATGTCAGGTGGTCCATACCGGCGGCGTTCGGTGATACGCATCGCAAATAACGAAAGCGCGTTTTAATCAGAGGCGTGACACGTGACACACCCTACATTTTCGAGATATCGCACTTCGTTAACGATCTGGAATGAAGTGTTTCGTTATGAGCGCGGCCGAAATGGCTTCGTTCGCAAACAAGCTGTGCATCTGATGACCGTGCGGCGACCGGGCCAGAACATTGGCGCGGACAAGCGCAAGAGACCGGGTCCTCGCGACCCGGCATTGCCGGAAGGCAGCTCTCTGGGGCCGCACGAGGGTGTCTAAGCCCCTATCGCCGTAGGGTAGTAAAGCTACGCCGAGCCACTTGGGCCGACCAAGAGCACGTCCTACGCGAATTGGCGATCGCGAGCACTGGGAGCCGGGCATCGATTACTGCACCGCGTGCGCGAATTCGGCCGATGAAGCACTCGTAGTTGAACGATGACCTTTGCGGCACCGCGCTGTCACGGCTGCGCACGGCCCTTGATAAGCCTGATGCTCTCTTCCGCGACGGCCAGCGGGACGCGATCGAGGCGCTCGTGGGGAGACGCCAGCGCCTATTGCTCGTACAGCGAACCGGCTGGGGCAAGAGCGTAGTCTACTTCATCGCCGCCTCGCTGCTTCGCTCCGCGGGCTCCGGTCCTACACTCATCATTTCACCGCTGATAGCACTCATGCGTAATCAGCTCGAAGCCGCACGCAGGCTCGGCCTTCGGGCCGAACGGATCGAGTCCGCGAACGAACGCGAGGACGGCGAATGGGCACGTATATTCGGATTAATCGAGAGCGATGAAGTGGACGTGCTGCTCATTTCTCCAGAGTAGCTCGCCAACCCGGAATTTTAGGCGCGAGCCGGCGCGGTGCTTTTCGCTCGCCTGGGCCTGCTTGTAGTGGATGAAGCGCATTGCATCTCCGATTGGGGGCATAACTTTCGTCCCCATTACCGTTTGATTGCGACGTTCGTACGTTTTTTACCGCCCAAGTACCCTACTCGCAACGACCGCAACGGCAGACGCGTGTCACACTTCAGGGCAACCGCCCTCCCGAATGTTCTAGGCCGCCGAACGCGTCGCCGTGGCACGCGCTTCCCGCCCGTGAAGCATCGCAAGGAGCCGGCCGTCTCGTCGCGCGGACCGGCGCACGGCCACTGATCAAACGCCCGCTACTGGAGACCAAGAAGCGGTTTCTAAATTGGGAAGCGTTCCAACAGCTCATCGAAGACAACGTTGATGAAACTGAGGCCTTAAAGCCGAAAAAGAAACGGTAGGAGCATCTCCGCACTGGGCCACCTAGGGAGACGAGATGCGAAACCCCGTTCGGATGTGTAGCGAATGTGTAGATTTTAAGCCGGAAGCCCGTCGTGTCGCGCTTTTCTGCCTATTGGCGGGAAAGTGTAGGAATCGAACCTACCAGCCCCATTGCGGAGGCCTCAGCGGTTTTGAAGACCGTGCGAGCCACCAGACTCGTACTCTCCCATGCGCGGGCGTTAGCGGCGCAACCATTCCTCGCATCCGAGCCCACGCCTTTCGGCTTCCGAACGAAAAGAGGCCGCGATTGCTCGCGGCCTCTTTTCGACAGTCGGCGCGTTTCTAGAGCGCTAGTTGTCGTCGCCTTTCGGAGCGCTCACGATCGTCGCTGCTTTCGGAAGTTTGCCGCGGCCGGTCATACCGTATTCGAGGATCGCGTTGTAGGCCTCGAAATTTACGGCGTCAGGCTTGCTGAAGTTCATCTCCGCGGTGACCTTCTGCCACCAATCGGCGGGATGCCGGTCCGCAACGCGGCGTGTCCGCAGCGCATTCGAGTGGCAGGCCGGAACGAGATCCGGTGCCACCGGCGGCGCGCATAGCGAACCCGGAATGATCGCTGTGTACGCCGTGCGGGTCGGCGACGTGCCGAACACCGTGGACATCGGGGCCGCATTCGCATCGTAGATGCTGAGCGGGCGCGCGCCGAGCAACTCTTCGACGGTGCGCACGACGCTGACCGTATTATACGTCGTGTGATCGACCAGATGCGAGCGGGTCCACGGCGAGATGACGTGCGCGATCGAACGATGCGCCTCGACGTGATCCTGGCCGTTTTGCGGATCGTCCTCGATCATGATGATCGCGGTCGATTCCCAGTACTGCGAATGGCTGACGGCTTCGACGAGCTGGCCGACGGCGTAGTCATGGTCGGCAAGCTCGAGCTTCGGCGTACCGAGCCCTTCGATCGCCGAACCGTAGCTGCCGGTGTGATCGTGGGGAATCGTCATTACCATCAAGTTCGGCATGTTGCCCCTCGCAATGAAGTCCGCGTACTCGCGCTTCCATTCTTCGATGCGATAGATGTCGGGATACGCCATATCGAACGCGCGATAGTAGCGGTCGGTCAGCGCGCGAATCGACGGCGTGCTCGGCTGTGACTGCAGCTGATGCTTCGCAAACGGATACCGCACTTCGGCCGGCCCAAGCGGCGTGCCGTAATAACCGAGATCGATCTGCCAACCGTAATTGCGAACCGTTTTGTGGGCGCGAAGTGCCGTCTCCCAGATGTAGCCGCCCAAAGCATCGGCGGAAAGGTCGTTCGCGCCTTCGGACGCGCTCGGATCTTTCGCACCCGGAAGAATCGTCGAGCGGCCGGACGGATCGAGCACGCCCGTAACGCGCGTCGTGAAGAGCGAACCTGAACCCGTCGGCGGGTTACCGAGATTCATGTGCGCGACGATGCCTTGCCAGTCGTAGGTAAGCCCGAGGCCGTTCGAGTTGCCGTACTGCACGGGTTGCGTCTTCTCGACAAAGTCGTTCGTATGCGCCTGCATCGCCCAATTCCAGCCGACGCCGCTCGTTTCGCTCGCGTCGTAAAAATTGTCGAGCGTGACGTAATTCGCGGCCAGCGCGTGAAGATTCGGCGTGATCGGTTGATTGAAGAACGTCAACCGCGGATCGCCGTTCGCACCGTTGCCTAGATCACCGAGCACCTGATCGTACGTGCGATTCTCATTCACGATATAGATAACGTGCTTGATCTTCGTACGCAGAAACGCCATCATCGGATCGTTTCCGCGGCGGTTAGTGAAGCCGTCATTCACATTGACGACGGCGGTGAGACTCTGCAGCGTGGCGGCATCCGGGGTCGGCATCGATACGAGGCCCGCCTTCTCCAGTTCCCACGTATAGCTATTGCGGTACGTCTTGTTGAGCGAAATGCCGTACTGCGTGTTATGTGAATAGTAGGTTTGGTCCGGGTTCGGCCCGGCATTCGACTTTTCATTACTGATGAAAAGATGTTTGCCGTCTTGACTGACGATGACCGAAGTCGGCAGCCAGCCCGTCGGAATACGGCCCATGACCCGCCCGCTCGCAACGTCGACAACGGCGACGGCGTTCTCACCGCCGAGCGTCACGTAAAGCGTGCGGCCGTACGGACCCACGGCGATCGAATTTGGCACCGCGCCCTTATATGGGTCGCCCGGTCGCGAGAGACTTATCTTGCGCACCATCGTATCCGTCGCCGTATCGATCACGGCGACCGAGTCGTCGTTCCCGCAGGCCACGTAAAGCAGCCCCTGATCTCCGTCGAGAACCGCTTTATTGGGTCCTGAGGGGACGGGAATGACCTTGAGCAGCGCCTCTTTGCTCGTGACCATCACTTGATCGTCGCGTTCGCTCGTCACGTACGCTTTCGAGAAGGCACCCGTCGTCGCGTCGCTTTTTACGGCGACCCAGAACGGGAATTCCCCCTGCGCGAGCAGTTGGCCGGGAACGGCAAAATGAATCTCCGAGTGCAAATTTCGCTGCGGCAAATTGATGACGGTTGCCGAGGCATCTTCGAAGTTGGCGGCGACCATCGTCTTACCGTCTTTGCTCACGTCGAAGCCCGCAACGACGGCACCGGTGTCGAGCTGCGGCGCGGCTTTACCGGCCGCCGTATTCTTTAATTCGCCGCCGTTATAAAGCGGAATCGGGAGAGCGTCGTCGCTGTTGTGTCCGAGGATGACAAACGGCGCATCGGGGGTGTAGGCGAACCCGTAAGTCCCCGGCGTTTTACGTTTGTACACGAGGACGCGGTCGTCGACGCCGCCGGACACGTAGAACTTATCGCCCGACGGATCCCACGCGAGACCGTCGAACGTATCGTCGATCGGTATCTTCTGAATCTTGCGCGCGGTCCCCGACGACACGTCGTAGACGAAGACCCATTCGGCTTGGTTGACACCGTGCATGACGGACGAACCCGGGTTGTTCGGGTTCGTGAAGCTGGCGGGTTGCCCGGTCTTCGGATCGAGGACCGGAAACATGATCGGCGGTCCGTTTTCGTAATTGATCGATACGTTGAAGCCGCTCGTGAGCACGAGCATCGTTTTTCCATCCGGACTCAATGCCGACGACATCGCGGAATCGGCGTCTGCATTGCCGTCGGCGCGCAGACCCGTCGCGAGCCGCTGGTACGACGAGCCGGGCGCGGCGGTTGCGGTTAAGTACTGACCGGTCGGCAGGAAGCCGGGGCCACCATTACCGCCCCAGACGCCCGTTGGAGCCGCGCCAACGGCCGCAGCACCGGCACCGAGCATTGCAAGACTTGCGCCTGCTGCAAGCGCGCGGCGCAAAGAAAATATCATGAAGAAAACGACCTCCTAGAATCTGTGCCCCCTTAGGCTACGACGAGATTATTAAGACCAAATTAGCAACTATTAAGGTGCTGGAGGCAGCAAGGCGCACCGAACCGAGAAACAGGTCGGCAGGGAGGCTTTACTTTGCCGCGCAAAGTGAAGCGTCGATGGAAGTTCGGCAAGCCTTGGCGGATCTCGCCGAGGTGCGCGGCCGCCTCGCGACGATCCAGCGATTTGACGGCTATTCCGGCACCGCCGCCATCGTCAGCGGCGGCGTGGCGGTGCTCGCCGGCCTCGTCCAGGCGCTCGTCGCGCCGGAACCGCACGATACGCCGTCGCGCCAGGCGTACCTCGGCATCTGGCTGAGCTGCCTCGGGCTCGCTCTCGGCATTAATTACGGCGCTATTCTCGTCTGGAGGCTGCGTAACCGCGGCGCGCAGGCAGGCGTGCAATTTCGCACCGTCGGCATGAGTATCGTACCGGCGCTAGCAGCGGGCGGCGTCGTCACCCTGGCGCTCGTGCAGCGCGGGCTCGACGATCTACTGCCGGGCATGTGGTGTGCGACCTACGCGCTCGGCCTCTTTGCATCGCGAGCGATGGTCCCGCCGCGCGTCGTGATCGTCGCAGTCGCCTTCGGAGCCGTCGCCACGCTCCTTTTACTGCAGGCTCACGCGAATTCGCTCGCTTGGTGGATTATGCCGGCAGCGTTCGGCGTGGGACAGATTGCGATCGGCTATATCCTTCGCGCCGCTGATTCGACCGACACTGTTTCAGAATGGAAGCAACGATGAAGCGTACGGCTCCCTTCGCTTACGAAGGTTTGGAACGAATTTTTCACGAGCGCGGCAGGCTCGCCGTGTGCACCGCTCTGATGGCGCATGCTTCGAGCATGCGGTTCAGAGCCTTACAAGAGGCGTGCGCCTTGACCGACGGCAACCTGAACCGGCACCTGCATGCGCTGGCCGAAACCGGCATCGTCGAGCTCGCGCGCGAAACGGGAAACGGACGTCCGGCGACGCTCGTGCGGATTACCGATGCCGGGAAAGCACGCTTCCTCGCGTATATCGACGAACTCGAAGCGGTCGTACGAGCCGTTAACGCGACCGAGCCCGAGCGCGCCGGCGCCGCGAACGCGCTTCGCTTGGCCGCGTCGTCATGATCGAACGCGCCTCGCTTGCCGATGCGTATGAGGCCCGGCCGCGCCACGTCGCGATCGTCATGGAAGGGACCGAAAGTTGGGCCCGCGAGCACGGCCGTTCGCGTAGCGAAACCGAGCGGGCCGCGGCCCTTACGTTGCGCGAAACGGTTCGGACGGCCGCTCGCTACGGCATCGAGATCTTAACGGTTCACGCTCGTTCCGAGGGCGTCGCGCGCACGTTCGCCCTCGAGCACTGCGAAGCGCTCCGCCGCAGCGGCGTCCGCATCCGGACCCTCGGAAGGCTGGACGGCGCTCCGCAAGCGACGCGCAGCGCCTTGACGAGCGCGCTCGAAGCGACCGCGGATTGTCGCGGTATGCGACTCAATATCGCGCTCAATTACGGCGCGCGGACGGAGCTCTGCGACGCCTTTCGCGCGCTCGCGCGTGACGTTCGCGACGGGCGATTGAGCCTCGCCGCAATCGACGACGATCTTCTCTCGAAGTACCTGTACACGTGGGATCTGCCCGATCCGGATCTGCTGATTCGAACCGGCGGAGAGTTGCGAATCTCGAATTTTCTACTCTACCAAATCGCGTATTCGGAGCTCTGGTCCACGCCGACGCTCTGGCCGAGCTTCGCAGAACGGGATTTCGCATCGGCGCTGGCAGCTTTTGCGAGCCGGCAGCGGCGTTTCGGCTCGTAGCGAGCCCGGCGGTCGCGGCTGCGCCGGAAACCGTCGAAATGACGTTTTCGGAGCGACCCAAGGCGCTTCCCAAGCATGTAGGTGGAACATGCTATACTCTAGGGTGTGAAAACGCGCCCTGATATCCGCAATCTCGCTATTATCGCCCACGTCGACCACGGTAAAACGACCCTGGTCGACGCCATGCTCAAGCAAAGCGGCGTTTTTCGCGAAGGCCAGGCACTCACGACCCGCGTTATGGATTCGAACCCGCTCGAACGCGAGCGCGGGATCACGATTCTTGCCAAGAATACCTCCATCAAGCACGGCGATATCAAGTTCAATATCGTCGATACGCCGGGTCACGCCGACTTCGGCGGCGAGGTCGAACGCGTATTGCAGATGGTGCAGGGCGTCTTGCTGCTCGTCGATGCGGCCGAGGGCGTCATGCCGCAGACGCGATTCGTTTTGCGCAAAGCCCTCGAACTCGATTTGAAGGCGATCGTCGTCATCAATAAGATCGATCGCAAAGACGCGCGCGCGAGCGAAGTCGTCAACGAAGTTTTCGACCTTTTCATCGAACTCGGTGCCAACGACGAGCAAGCCGATTTCCCGGTCGTGTTCACCAATGGCCGCGCCGGAATCGCCAAACACAATCTCGAGGATGAGAGCGATAATTTAGAGCCGCTCTTCGAAGAGATCGCCAAGGCCGTACCCGAGGCGCCGGCCGAAGAAGGTCCGTTTCAGATGCTCGTTTCGGCGATCGATCACAATAAATACGTCGGCCGCATCGGAATCGGGCGCGTTTTCCGCGGCAGCTCGAAGGTGAATTCGGCGATCGCCAAAGTTTCCGGTGACGGCAAAGTCGAAATGGGCCTGCGCCTCACAAAGCTGCTGGCGTTCGCGGGTCTGGAACGCGTCGATATCGAGGAAGCGACGGCCGGCGACATCGTCTGCGTGTCAGGCATCGAGGGGCTGAACATCGGCGACACGATCGCCGACGCGAATACGCCCGAAGGGATCACCGCCGTCGCGGTCGACGAACCGACCGTCTCGATGTTCTTCATGGTAAACGCTTCGCCGTTCGCAGGCAAAGACGGCAAGTTCCTGACCTCGCGGCAGATTCGGGACCGCCTCATGCGCGAGCTCGAGTCGAACGTCGCCTTGCGGGTCGAGGATACGGATTCCGCCGACACGTTCGAAGTGCGCGGCCGCGGCGAGCTGCATCTCTCGATACTCATCGAAACGATGCGCCGTGAAGGCTATGAGATGGCCGTCTCCAAGCCGCAAGTGATCGTCACCGAGCGCGAAGGCAAGAAGTTCGAACCGGTCGAGTTCGTCGTGATCGACGTACAAGAAGAATACTCGGGCGCCGTCATCGAGTCGCTCGGTAAGCGCAAAGCGCAGATGTCGAACATGTTCAACGTCGGCGATTCGCGCCGTCTCGAGTACACGATGCCGACGCGCGCGATCTTCGGCCTGCGCGGTGAACTGCTGACGCTCTCGCGTGGCACGGCAATCATGTCGCACACGTATTACGATCACCAGCCGTTCAGCGGCGAGTTGCCCGGACGCAGTGTCGGGGCCCTCGTTACGAGCGAGACCGGCACGACGACGTCGTACGCGATGGTCGGGCTCGAAGCGCGCGGGCGCTTCTTCGTGGGCGAAGGCATCGATGTCTACGAAGGCATGATCGTCGGTCGCGCAAATGACGACAAGGACATCGCGCTCAACGTCGTGCGCGCGAAAAAGCTAACGAACATGCGCGCTTCCGGATCGGACGACAGCACGAAACTGTCGCCGCCGGAAGAGATGTCGCTGGAACGCGCGATCGAATTCATCGAAGACGACGAGCTCGTCGAAGTTACGCCGAAATCGATTCGCTTGCGCAAACGGATGTTGCTCGAAACCGAGCGCTTACGGAACCGTAAGCGCGACAAGGTTCTCGCCTAAGCGCGGATAGCGCGCGCTGAGCCGGAAGCTCAGTCGCCCGTCAGCGACTGTAGCTCCGGAAATTTCGGCAGCCCGGTCGTGAACGTCAGCTCGCCGCTGCCTTCGTTGTAATCGACGTACACGTGCTGCCCGTCGCGCACTTGGCCACCGAGGATGCGCCGTCCGAGCGGCGTCTCCAATTCGCGCTGCACGGCGCGCTTGAGTGGACGCGCACCATACACCGGATCGTAGCCGACCTTGACGAGGTGACGCCGCGCGGCGTCGCTGACGTCGATTTCGATCCGCCGGTCCGCGAGCCGTACGCCGAGCCGCCCGAGTTGGAGCTCGACGATCCGTTCGAGTTGCGCTTCAGAAAGCGCCTGGAAAACGACGATTTCGTCGACGCGATTGAGGAATTCGGGCCGGAAGTGACGCCGCAACTCGTCGAGTACCGTCGCACGCATGACCGCGTATTCCGCACCGCCGTGGCCTGAGAAATCGAGAATACGGTTCGATCCGATGTTCGACGTCATGATGAGGATCGTGTTCTTGAAATCGACGGTTCGGCCCTGACCGTCGGTCAAGCGCCCATCGTCGAGAATCTGTAAGAAGACGTTGAAAACGTCGGGCGACGCTTTCTCGATTTCGTCGAACAGCACGACCGAAAAGGGACGGCGACGCACGGCTTCCGTGAGCTGTCCGCCCTGATCGTAACCGACGTAACCGGGAGGCGCGCCGATGAGACGCGACACCGAATGCTTCTCGCCGTATTCGGACATATCGATTCGGATCATCGCCCGTTCGTCGTCGAACAAATACGACGCGAGCGCGCGCGCGAGCTCGGTCTTTCCGACCCCCGTCGGTCCCAGGAAGATGAACGAGCCGATCGGACGGTTCGGGTCCGAGAGGCCGCTACGCGAGCGAATGACGGCCTCGGCGACGGCGGTTACCGCTTCTTCCTGTCCGATCACGCGTTCGTGCAGTTCCTCGTCGAGGCGCAGCAACTTTCGCATCTCGCCCTCGAGCAGCTTCGCTACGGGAATCCCCGTCCAGCGTGCGACGACGCCCGCGATATCCGCTTCATCGACTTCTTCTTTCAACAACCGTGGCCGGCCGTCGCCGCCGATCTTCGCTTCCTCTGCGACGAGGCGGCGTTCGAGATCGGAGAGCGTACCGTAGCGCAATTCCGCCGCGCGGTTGAGATCGTATTGACGTTCGGCTTGATCGATTTCCGTTTTGGTCTGATCGATCCGGCGGCGCAAAGAGCGCAGGTCCGCAACCGCGCTTTTTTCGGCTTGCCAGCGCTCGGAAATACCGTCGGTCTGGGAGCGCAGCTCGGCCAGTTCGCGTTCGATGCGCGCTAAACGCTCCTTCGAAGCTTCGTCGGTTTCCTTACGCAGCGCTTCACGCTCGATTTCGAGTTGCATCGAACGTCGCGACGCTTCATCGAGCTCTTGCGGCATCGACTCGATTTCCGTGCGCAACTTCGCGCCCGCTTCATCGACGAGATCGATCGCCTTGTCCGGCAAGAAGCGGTCCGCGATATAACGGTTCGAAAGCGTTGCGGCCGCGACGAGTGCGGAATCTTTGATCCGGATCCCGTGATGCACTTCGTAACGTTCGCGCAAGCCACGCAAAATGGAGATCGTATCTTCGACGCTCGGCTGATCGACGAAGACGGGCTGGAAACGCCGTTCCAGCGCGGCGTCCTTCTCGATATATTGCCGATACTCGTCGAGCGTCGTCGCGCCGATGAGATGGAGTTCCCCGCGCGCGAGGAGCGGCTTCAACAAATTGCCCGCGTCCATCGAACCTTCGGCCTTGCCGGCACCAACGACGTTATGCACTTCATCGATAAACAGCAACACCGCGCCCTCGGAAGACTGCACGTCTTTGAGTACGGCTTTGAGCCGCTCTTCGAACTCGCCGCGGAACTTTGCGCCCGCGATGAGCGCGCCCATGTCGAGCGAAACGAGGCGCTTGCTTTTTAACGATTCGGGCACGTCGCCACGCACGATGCGCTGCGCGAGCCCCTCGACGATCGCCGTCTTACCGACGCCCGGTTCGCCGATAAGCACGGGATTGTTTTTCGTGCGTCGAGAGAGCACTTGGATGACGCGCCGAATCTCCTCGTCGCGCCCGATGACCGGATCGAGTTTGCCCTGCTCCGCGGCTTGCGTGAGATCTTGCCCGTAGCGCTCGAGGGACTGGTACGTTCCTTCGGGGTTCTGGGTCGTCACGCGTTGGTTGCCACGGACTTCGCGTAGCGCGCCGAGCAAGCTATCCCGCGTTACGCGGCTCTCACGTAGCAGCCGTCCGACGGGTCCCGCATTGTCTAGCATCGCGAGCAGCAGGTGCTCGACCGAGACGTACTCGTCGGTCAATTTCGTCGCTTCATCCGCCGCCTGCACGAGCAGCCGGCTTGCGGCACCGGAGAGCTGCGGCTTGACGTCGCTCGAACCCGAGAGCCGCGGCTGCTGAGAAAGGGCATCGTCGAGCCTGCGGGTCAGTGCGGCGACGTCGGTGCCGGTGCGCGTCAGGAGCCCGGGCACGACGCCCTGACTCTGGCCGAGCAGCGCGTGCAAGACGTGCTCGACGTCCACGTTCGGATTGCGCTCACGCAAAGCCGCCGAAAACGCGTCACCCAGCGCTTCACGCACGCGTTCGGTCATCTTATCTACATTCATTTGCACTCTACAACCGTGAGTGCTAACGGCCGGGTTGCGCCGCGACTGAGTCGAAACCTACACCATGACCATCGTGGAGCGCCGCTTGCCGGTGGTCCCCCCGCCCGTTCGGGCGGCCCGTTTTCACGCCTACTTCGTCTACGATATCGCCGACACGATCGATCTCAGCGTCCTGGCAAGCGTCGCGGGCGAGGGGCTCACGCGTGCGCCGCTGCTGCTGCGCCGCGAAGCGTCTTCGGGCTTCATCGAATTCCCCGAGCCGCCCGTCGTCGCGCAGATCGCGCCCGGACCGAGCGGCACCGAGGTCCGCGCCAAGATTTTCGATTACGGCGTGGTGTCGATTCGCATCACGCTGCCTTTCGACGGGTCGTGGGCGGCCTTCGCCGCGTTCACCCGCCGGCTGCGGATCGATGACGAGCTCCCGCAACTCGCTGCCCGGACCCTCGCGAGGATGCTTCTCGAAATCCAGCACGCCCTCGACGAGCCGCACGATCCGCTGGTCGAGGATTACTTCGTATTCGAAGTGGAATCGTTTGCGGAACCGACGAGCGCGATCGAGCTGTTGGAAGAATTCGGCGACGCGCTCGCGAGCCTCGTCCTGTGCGAGGAGCGGCGCGTCACCCCGAGTGAAAGTTCGGAAACCTTGCGCGTCGCGTTTTCATACTTCGACGACGATCTCTCGATCGTGCAATGGGATACGGCGTTCGTCTACGACCGTCGCGACGGCGCGAACAACACACTCGATATCCTTGAATTCGCGAACACGCAACTCGTCGAATTGCGCACCTACGACGCGCGCCTGGACGCCGAGCTCGACACGATTTACAAATACGATGCCAAACGCCCGACTCGCCGCTTTGGCCGCAGGCAAGCTCAAGACGCGGCCGACCGGCTACGCTACCTCATCGTCGACATCGCCGAGTTAACCGATCGCGCCTCGAACGCGCTCAAGATCATCGGCGATGCATACTATGCGCGCCTGTATCGCGGCGCCGCCGGCCGGCTCGGCCTCAGAGACTGGCAAAAACAGATCGATTCGAAAGTCGAAACGGTCAACGAGATGTATCGCTTCTTTACCGATCAGGCGCAAGCTGCGCGCACCGAGTTTTTGGAAGTCGTCGTCATCGTCATGATCGGGATCGAAATCATCGTCGGTTTGCTCGCTCTGCGCCACTAGACGAGTGGGCTGTATCCACTAGCCGGTATATGCGGTCGCTCACTTGACGGCGCCGCCCTCTTGCCACTACGGTTTCATTGAACGCGTGCGTCGCCCACTCGGTGCAAGCGCTTCAAGCCGTCGCGTGCTCGGCGTGGTACGTAACTGATAGCCCACATCGGGAAGCGGTTTTAGATGCCGATCGTTTTTGTCGTTTGAGGCGGACCGCCGAAGTGCGGCGCCTGTGAAGAGGAGAGCCCCATGACTTGGCTGGAGCGCAACGCTATGTTTCTGGCGGTTGCAGTACTCTCTGCGTGTTCGTCTTCCGCAACCTCAGCCGGCAAAAGCGCGCTTCCGCAAGCCGTTAGACGCGCGCCTGCTGCGTCCCAGACGCAGGATCCGACCGTTATTTCGCTCGCGCTCACGAATTGCATCGCCCCGACGACCTGTTCGACGGACGCGGCTAGCGGCAAATCCTACATCGTTTTTCACGGAGCCGCGCCAACCAACGCGACGGTCAAAGCCACGCCGACCGAGACGGGTTACCCATACGGCTACGCCGTCGACACGTGCGTGCGAAAAGTCGAAATGATCGACGGTGTCGACACACCGGTCGGCGATCAGCTCTCGGAATGTCGCAACGTGAGCGGTTTTATCGACGCACTCGACAACGTGAGCGATCCGGCCTTTCCGAATTCAACTCAAACGCTCGAGTTTTTCGGTGACGGCTTGGCGAAGCCGAGCCCGAACAATCCTATTTATAATAGCCTATCTTTCCCGACGTATGTGAACGGGCAAGGTTTGCCGCAGGATCAGACCTACGGGTTCGCCGTTAACCTGCATATCCACGACGCGAACGGCCACTTCACGATCTTATACCTGCAATGGTGCCCGACGGCATCCTGCCTGGGGCTTTAATGCGGCACGCTCACGGTTGTCCTCGCTTTCGGGACGACGCGCAGCAGACGCACGTCGCCCGAACGGATCGTCACGCCGGTCGCATCGAACCACTCTAGCAGCGGCACGGCGAATTTACGCGACGTGCCGACGAGATCGCGAAAAGCCGCCATCGTGATTTGCTTATCTCGCCGCAGCGCCGCTTCGAGCTTGGCCCGAATCTCCGCGATCTGCCGGCCGCGATAGATGGCGTCTTGCACTCTGACGAGCGCTCCGCTCGTCAACAACGTCTCGAGAGCTTGGGCGAGCCCGCTTGGCTTCGCGGCTCGTATCGCCGCCATAACCTCGCTCGAGGCGAGCGGCCGTGACGGCTCGGCCGGATCTATGGCAAAGAGCCGATCGAAGAAGGCCTGCTGCTCGCTCGTCAGCTGCGGAACGAACGCGGGCGATGCATAATATCCGCCACGATGCGCGACGCGACCGTCCTCGGCGGCTACGGCGAGTAAGCGCGCGAGCGCGGCTTCCGGTATCGCGAGAACGCGTGAGAGCGCGAGCCCCGTCGTGCCGACGGTCCACGGAGCCGCCGTCTCATTGGCAGATAAACGTTGGAGGACGAGCGCCAGCACCTCGTTCGCAACCGACGCTGCAACATAGCCCTGCGGTCTTTGCAGCCGCAGGGCGCGCCCGTTCTCCGCCAGCTCGGCAAGCAGCGCTTCGGCCGTCTCCGAGCGCACGTTCGCCAGCGCGCCGACTCGCGCTGCGTCCGCGCCGCTGTGCCCGGAGGTATGTAGCGCGAGCGCGACCGCAGCCGCTTCCGGCGAGTCGCCGAGCTGCGTTCCGAGCGCCGCCTCGAGGGCCGCGACCCTTCCGCCGCCGAGCAGCGTCTTAGGCGAAAGTCGCCGGACGACGAACGCGGCTCCGGGAAATACGACGGTGGACGCGCGCAGATGAAGCGTCGCGGCCACCGCGCTCGTATCGGCCGGCACCGTTTCGAAAACGAGCGTTCCCAGAATCTCCGCCGCACCCAGATGGGCACGCACGGGTGTCCGGCGTTTGAGCAGCGGCAGCGCGGCGGCGAGCGCCCGAAAGTAAACTTCAACGGCGTTGTGGGTTGCGAATTGCGCGCTCGCAAGGACCGCACCGCGCGCGACGTCGCTCGTTTCGATGCCCGGCAGATTGACTGCGACGCGCGAACCGCCATCGACGCTCGTGCGCTTCTGCCCGAAGACTTGCAGGCTGCGAATGCGCACGTCGCGACCGTAGGGCGACAGCAGGAGTTGGTCGCCGACCCGGATGCGACCCTGCATCAGCGTACCCGTTATAATCGTACCGTGCCCGGGAAGTGCGAATACGCGATCGACCGGCAGATACGCGGGCGCTTCGGGCGAGCGCGGCGGCAGTGCGACGAGTGCGTCGTAGATGAGCGTCCGTAAACCCTCGAGGCCTGAGCCCGTTGCGCTCGAGACGCAGGCGATCGGCGCGTTCGCCGCAATCGTCCCCGCTATTTCCTCGCGCACGAGCTCGTGTGCGAAGGCAAGCTCTTCTGCGTCGACGGTATCGCTTTTCGATAGCACGACGATCGTCTTGCGTACGTTCAGGTACTCAAGTATCGCGAGGTGCTCGCGCGTCTGCGGCTTCGGTCCTTCGTTTGCGGCGATGACCAGCAGCAACACGTCCATGCCGGCCGCTCCAGCAAGCATATTGTGGAGGAAGCGCTCGTGTCCCGGTACATCGATGACGCCCGCCTCGACGCCGTCGGGATAGCGCAGGTGAGCGAAACCGAGATCGAGCGTCATGCCGCGTAACCGCTCTTCGATCCAGCGGTCGGGATCGGTTCCAGTCAACGCTCTGACAAGCGACGATTTCCCATGATCGACATGTCCCGCCGTCCCGAGTACGTGCACGTTTTAGAGCGGTGTTGCTATGCGAGGGCGTCGGCGAGCGTCCGTGCGATTTCGCCATCCCGCAGCGAAGGAATCGCCCGTAAATCGACGATCACGGCGTCGCCTGAAGTACGGGTGATGAGCGGGGGCCGGGCCCGCCGCAACGTTGCGGCAAGCGCACTCGCGCTCGAATGCGACGCACGCAATGCGAGCCCGGCCGAGGCAAGCGTCGCGAGCGGCGCCGCCCCTCCACCGGCGTACGCGGCCGTGGCGACGACCGCAAGCTGCGAGCGGACGGCATCCGGCTGTCCGTCGCGAATGCGCTCGGCTCGCGCGGTTAGCGAGCCCACCTCCGCACCGAGCATGGCGTAAAACGGAATGCGACGGTAACCTTCGGGCTCCAGATAGAGCCGTAGCGTCGCGGCTAGCGCGGCTAGCGTCGCCTTATCGACGCGCAGCGCGCGTAACAATGGATTAGCGCGCATGCGGGCGATGGCGTGCGCGCTGCCCGCGATGATTCCGGCCTGCGGGCCGCCCAGCAGCTTATCCCCTGAAAACGCAACGAGGTCGATACCGTCGGCGACGGCCTCGAGTACGGTTCGTTCGTGCGGCAGCCCGAAGCCGGTAAGATCGACGAGTGCGCCGCCGCCGAGATCTTCAACGGTCGGGATACCCGCCCGCTTTCCGAGCGCGGCCAAGTCCGCGGCTGCAACGTCCGCGGTAAAACCCTCGATGCGAAAGTTCGACGTATGACTGCGCATCAATAGCGCCGTCCGCGCACTCAGCGCGCGTTCGAAATCGCGTAGATACACCCTATTCGTGGCGCCCACTTCGACGAGCGTCGCACCGCTACGTGCAAGGACTTCGGGCAGCCGAAAACCGCCACCGATCTCGACTAGCTGGTTGCGCGATACTACGACCTCGCGCCCTTTCGCGAACGTGTCCAAAATCAACAACACCGCGGCCGCACAATTGTTCACGACGAGCGCGTCCGAGGCTCCCGTCGTGGCGCGCAACAGCGAATTGACCCGCTCGTAGCGCGAGCCGCGCGTGCCGCCCTCGAGGTCGTATTCCAAGTTGGAATATCCCGAAGCTGCGCCCGTCATCGCGGCGAGCGCTTCAGGAGCAAGCGGAGCCCGGCCGAGATTGGTATGAAGCAGAATTCCGGTACCGTTGAGAACCTCGACCAGACCGTCCGTCTCGATCCGCGCCAGCCGAAGGCGCACCTCCGCGAGCATGCCGTCGAAACCGGGCAAGGCGCCTTGCGAGCGAGTTACCCGCGCCCGTATGTCGCGTAGAACGTCATCGACCGTTGCTTTCACGACGGTCGAGCCGAAAAGTGCCGCGTAGCCGGCGACATCCGGTTCCACGAGGAACCTGCCCATCGCCGGCACGCCGCGCAGCGACACGACGCGTTGGGTTAGGCGGCGGCGCTGACGTGCTTCTGCAGCATCGATGAAATCTGGTTTTCCGGTACGAATCCGACGATCCGGTCCACCGCCTGGCCGCCCTTGAAGAGGATCAAGCACGGAATACCGGACACGTGATACTCCCCGGCTAGCGCGGGATTCTCGTCCGTATTGAGCTTCACGAATTTGGCCCGCCCGGCGTGCGCGGCCGCCACCTTCTCGACGACCGGCGCAAGCATCCGGCAAGGCCCGCACCACGGCGCCCAAAAGTCGACCAGCACCGGCTGGTCGCTCGTTAGCACGTCGTGCTGAAACGACGCCTGTGTAACTTCGGGGATTGCACTCATTTGTAAATCATTACCTCGCACTCTCAAACCGCAATACGAGAGGTCCGGTTGCGTCTGCTCCGCCGCCGGGAACCCTGGCGCGCTCGCAGTCGTTACGCGGACGGTTCCTACATTCTCACATAAGGATCTATCGATGACACTTAAACATGTACTTCCCACCGCGGGTGCACTGGCCGTGCTCGTTTCCGCCTCGCTCGTGCCCGCGGCGGCACGCACGCCGCAGCCGGCGCAGCTCGCGCAAGCGCAGACGACGCGTCAAGAGGGCGACGCGCGCGCGACCGAATGCTCGCGCTGGTCACGAGCCTATCAGCGGCTCGACAAAGTCCGTGACGAGCTCACGCGGCTTCAGCTCGCTTTCGCGCCCACGGACGATCTGCGCCCGAAGCTCGATGCGCTCATCGCGCAAACCAACGATGCTATGACGACCACTCAAGAGCGCGTGCGCCGCTGCCCGAGCAAAGATAACGATAAATAAGCGCCGCCCCCTCGCGCCTTGGCGCTAGAAGCGGCACGGCGCATAGACGCCGTGCTGCTTCGTACGCATCACGCGTCGATCGGTTCGCCCGTAATTTCCTCGATCTGTTTGACCGCGACGCCGAGATTCGTGATCGCGATGACTTCGTCACCGCGCTCGAGCTTTTGTAGCCGGACACCCTTCGCGCCGCGGCCGGCTTTCCGAATGTCGGCCACGCGGATGCGAATGACTTGGTTACCCGAAGTAATCAACAAAACTTCGTCGCCCGGTTTAACGAGTATCTGATCGACGACGGAGCCGATATCTTTCTCGCGCGCAAACGCCTTAACGCCTTTACCGCCGCGTTGCGTATGCCGGTAGTCGTCGATCGGCGTACGCTTTCCGAAGGCTTGCGACGTAACGATCAACACTTCGCGACGGTCCGCTTCCTCGATGTCCATCGCGACGACCGAATCGCCCGCGGCGAGGGTGATCGCGCGCACGCCGCGCGCGTTGCGACCCATCGGCCGCACGTCCTTTTCCGAGAAGTGAACCGCCATGCCGTCCTTCGTGCCCAGCAGGATGTTGTCCGATCCGTCGGAGAGATCGACGCTGAGCAACTCGTCGGCGTCGTCGAGCCCGACCGCATTGAGACCGCTGCGCCGGATGTTTGCAAACTCGCGCAGCGACGTTTTCTTGATGACGCCGCGCCGGGTCAGCATGACGAGAAACCGGTCCTCCGCAAATTCCCGAATCGGAAAAACGGCCGTGACGTTTTCGCCCGGCGGCAACGTCAAAAGGTTCACGAGCGCCGTGCCGCGCGCTTGACGCGTGGAATCCGGAATCTCGTACGCCCGCAGACGATACGCCCGGCCTTTGTTCGTAAAGAACATCACGAACTCGTGCGTCGAGGTCATGAAGAAATTCTGGACGACGTCTTCGCGTTTGAGATTTGCAATTCCGACGACACCGCGGCCGCCGCGATTCTGCGCGCGGAACGTGTCGACCGAGACGCGTTTGATATACCCGCCGACCGTCGACGTCACGACGACCGGCGTATCGGGAATCACGTCGAGCATGTTGAGTTCGTCTTCGAGCGGCACGATGAGCGTGCGACGCCCGTCGCCGAACCGCTTCTTGATATCGGCGCTATCGCTCGCGATCAGGCCGGCGATACGCGGCGAGCCCGGCTTGAGGATATCTTCGAGATCCGCGATCGTCGCCTGCAGCGCGTTGTACTCGTCTTCGATCTTCTGCCGCTCGAGGCTCGTCAGCGTCCGCAGACGCATGTCGAGAATTGCGTTCGCCTGCACGGGCGTGAATTTGAAGCGCTCCATCAGCGCTTCGCGCGCGCGCTCGGTCGAATCGCTCTCTCGGATGATGCGAATCACTTCGTCGATGCTGTCGAGAGCGATCCGGAAGCCTTCGAGAACGTGCGCCCGGTCGCGTGCCTTGTTGAGGTCGTATTCGGTGCGCCGCCGGATGACGACCTTACGATGCGCGATGAAGTGCTGCAGCATTTCGCGCAGACCCAGCACGCGCGGTTCGAGCGCTTGCGACGTACCCGTCGTACGCGCTTCCATTCCGCCGCCTACCGGCACGAGCGCGAGCATATTGAAGCCGAAGGTCGACTGCAGCGGCGTGTGTTTATAGAGCTGATTGAGCACGACGCTCGGAGTCGCTTGGCGTTGCAATTCGACGACGATGCGGGTTCCGTGCCGGTCGGATTCATTCTTGAGATCGGCGATGCCCGGAATCGACTTCTCCGCGTGAGCTTCGGCGATCGCCTCGACGATACGCGACGTCGTGACTTGGAACGGCACCTCGGTAATGACGATCCGAAAGCGGCCCTTATCTTCAACGATCTCCGCCTTACCGCGCATGGTGACCGAGCCGCGCCCGGTCCTGTAAGCGGTGCGGATGATCTCTCTTCCGAGCAGCGTGCCGCCGGTCGGGAAATCCGGCCCTTGCACGATCTCCGCCAGCGCTTCGTCGATGGCGTCCGGGGCTTCTTGCTCGTTCGCTACGAGGTACGCGATCGCGTCGCAGATTTCGCCGACGTTATGCGGCGGAATATTGGTCGCCATACCGACCGCGATTCCCGAGGAACCGTTAACGAGCAGTTGCGGCAAACGAGCCGGCAAAACGACCGGCTCCGTTCCCTGATTATCGAAGTTGGGAACGAACTCGACCGTATCCTTATCGATATCGGCCAGCATCTCCATGGCGACGCGGGCGAGACGCGCTTCCGTGTACCGGTATGCGGCCGGCGGATCGCCGTCGATCGAACCGAAATTACCGTGCCCGTCGACGAGCGGATAGCGCAGGGTGAAATCTTGCGCCATGCGGACGAGCGCGTCGTAGACGGACGAGTCGCCGTGGGGATGATAACTCTTGAGAACCTCGCCGATCACACCCGCGCACTTGCGGTGCTGTTTATCGGGCGTCAGGTTCATTTCGCGCATGGCGTAGAGGATGCGGCGCTGCACGGGCTTGAAGCCGTCGCGTACGTCGGGCAAAGCGCGCGAAGCGATGACCGACATCGCATACGAGAGATAGCTCTCGCGCATTTCGTCTTCGACGTTTACCTGGGAAACCCGATCTCTTTCCAATACCTATCCCAATGAGAGCGCGAGCGGAAGCGGCCGGCAGCCGGCCGAGCTCAGCGCGGCTGCGATCGCGGGTTGATTACCGCACCCACGAAAAATCCGACGACGCCGCCGACGATCGCGCCGATGAAGGCAATCACGAAGATCTTGCTCGCGATCGATCCGACATGTTCCCCGAAAGAAAGGAAACGCGCGGTCACAATCGAGGCTTCGAAGAGGGCGGCGAAGACGGCCGAAAAGACCCCCGTGACAATCCCGACGAGGACGTCATTCACTCTCCACCACATTGTCGTGTCGTTCGCGTCGCACGCAGGGAGTTCTTCTCGTTGACGACCGAGCGGTTCCGGGTAGAGAATCTTGCGGCGCTCGAGCTTGCGGCCCGCACCTTTGCCGCGACGCTCCGGGCGGGCGACGTCATCGCGCTCGCGGGGGATCTCGGAGCGGGTAAAACCGCTTTTATTGCGGCAACGGTTCGCGCTCTCCACGGTCCTGCAGCAGAGGTGACCAGTCCGACCTTTACCTTCTGGCATCATTACGGCGGGACGCCGCCCGTCGAACATCTCGACCTGTACCGCATCGACGACCCCGAGGAAGCTGGCGAACTCGGCCTGCACGAGGCATTCGGACCGGCGAGCATTACGTTCGTCGAATGGCCGGAGCGGCTGCCTGCCTTGCTACCGGCGAACAGCGTGCGCATCTCGATTGCGGGTGCGGGGGACCGGCCCCGCGAGCTGACGATCGCCCGCCCGGCGTGATCGTCCGGCGCTGGCTCGGGCTCGACGGGGCTATTGGAGCGTTTTCAGCCGCGCTCGTTTCCGATGCCGCGGGCGAGCCGTCGCGCAGCCGGCGCGGCGCAGGCAGCGACGCACTCGAACGGGGGCTCGGCCTCGTGGACGAAGTGCTCGCCGGCGTCCCCATAGCGACGCTGAGCGGAATCGCGGTCGGCTCGGGACCGGGCACGTTCACCGGGCTGCGGATCGCGCTCGCGTACGGGAAAAGCCTCGCCTTTGCCGCGGGGCTGCCGCTGGTAGCAGTCTCGTCGTACGATGCGTACGAGCCTGACGAACCGGGCGGGCCCGCCACGCCGTACGCGACGTTCGTGCATGGACGAGCGGGCATCGCCTGCATGCGGTTTCGCAGCCGGGATGTAACCGAAACCGTCTGTGGCGCGTACGCGGCAATCGCGGCGGCACTCGGCAAACTCGTGTCGCCCGGCCCGCTCGATTCGTACGGCGACGCGGAGGGCGTCGCTCCCGCGCTTGGCGAACGCGGAATCATCGTGCGCCCAATGCCCCCGCCTGCCGATTCCCCCGCGCTCGCCATCGCCCGGCGCGCGCTACGCGGAGCAGCGCCGTCGAGGCTTCACGCTCTGCGCGCGGACTACGGCGAACGAGCGCATTACGCGCTGCGCGCCGAGCGTAAGGGAGCTGGGCTCGGGCCGTGAGAGCGGAGCTCGATCCGCGTTCGGCGGATCGTCCCGAGCGCTTGACCATCTCTCGGATGACGGGCGCCGATATCCGGGTTGTTATGCGTATCGAAGCGCTCTCGTTCACGACGTCTTGGCCGACGAGCGCTTTCCAGAGCGAGTTGAACGATAACAAGCTGGCGCATTACTTCACCGGACGGATAGCGGGCGGCGATATCGTCGTCTATGGCGGTATCTGGGCGATTCTCGAAGATTCCCACGTAACGACCATCGCCGTCCATCCGGATTGGCGCGGCAAACGGTACGGTGAGGAGATGCTCGTGCATCTTCTGCACGAAGCGATCGAGCGGGGCGCTTCCTGGATAACGCTCGAGGCACGCGAGTCCAATGCGATCGCGCAGAGCCTCTATCGCAAATACGGCTTCACGACCGTTTCGACCCGGCGGGCTTACTATAGCGACGACGGAGAAAATGCCGTCGTCATGTGGGCCGGAAACCTGCGCGGCGAGCTGTACCGCAATCGTCTAGCGACCCTAGAAGCCGAATTGGCCGCTCATATCGCAGGCGGACGCTGAGTTTTAGCGCGCTCGCCCGCGACGTACGCGCGCACATCGGCCAGGACCAGCGCTTCGCACATTCGATTCGCGTGGCGCGTCTCGCCGATCGCCTGGCCCAGCGTCATCATGAAGACGCGGGTCGCGCGCGCCTCGCAGGCCTCTTTCACGACCTCGCCCGGCTCTATCCGCCGCACCGGCTTATCGCCGAGTGTGAGGAGCGGCAGCTTCCGCTCGAGGCGTTCGAGCGGCGCTATCCGGTCGTTCTTCACGCGCGCCTCGGCGCGGAGCTGGCGCGCGAGCGTTTCGGCGTCGACGACCCGGCCATTCTGTCGGCGATCCGCAAGCACACCGTGGCAGCGGCCGCGATGTCGCGCCTAGATTGCGTCGTCTACTTGGCCGATGCCCTAGAACCGGGGCGAGCGTATCCCGAGCGCGCCGGCCTCGAAGCCTTGGCCTTCCGGGACCTCACGGGCGCAATGCGCGCCGTACTACGTTCGACCCTCGCCTACCTCGCCGGGCGTGAACTAGAAGCCGCACCCCAGACGCTCGCCGCTCTGGCAGCGTTCGAATCGCTCGAAAGGAGCCCGCTCTCTGCCTGATCTCCTCGATATCGTGCGCGAAGCCGCGCTCGAAAAAAAAGCCGAAGACGTCTTGGTGCTCCCGCTCGAAGGCCGCACGATCGTCGCCGATGCCTTCGTTATCGCGACCGGCCGATCCAGTATTCAGACGCGTTCGATCGCGGACGCCGTAACCGGAGCAGCCCGCAGCGGCGGTTTTTACGTGGCCCGCACCGAGGGCTACGCCGACGGCGGCTGGATCCTGATCGATCTCGGGACGATCGTCGTTCACGTCTTTACGCCGGACCAACGCGCCTTCTACAACCTCGAACGCTTATGGGGCGCGCCCGAAGCTCGGCAGGCGCGCTCCTCGTGAGACCGCGCACCCGGCGCGCGCGCACCCTGCGAGACAATCTCAAGAAAGCATTTATTTGGGTCTTCCTTCTGATCTTCGTTCTGAGCGTGGTCGGCGTCGCAGTGGTAACCGTTTCGCGTTAACCGCGAGCGGAAACAAATCGGGCGGCAGCGGGTACCTAGTGCCGTGATCAAACACGGGACGCCCCTCAAGCTGATGACTGCGCTGACCGCTCTAGTGGCGGTCGCGGCAACCTACTCTCCGCTCGGCGCGCGTTCGGCGTACGTGCAGGACGGCGCACATCTTTTCAGCTCCGCGACGGTCTCGAGCCTCAATTCGGCGATCGGCGATTTTAGCGCCCAAACCGGTAAGGAAGTCGTCGTCGTTACCGTCCCGTCGCTCGACGGCGCGCCGGCAAAAGATGTCGCGGAGAAAGCCTTCGCGCAGCAACAGGTCAACGGCGTGCTCATCTTCTTGGCCAAAGCCGAGAAGAAACAGGGCATCATCCCGGATCGCGCAGCGACGGCATTTTTCCCCGCGGGCGAGATCGATACGATTCGGCAAGCGATGCGCGGCTACTTTCGAACGGGTGACTACGATACGGGTATAACGACTGGCGTCAACCTCGTTCTCGACCAGTACCGCAGTCACGAGCGCGCTCTCCGGGGCGGGACCGTGCGCAATCAGCAACTAGCACCGAGAACGACCACTCAGTCATTTGGAGGCGGCATGTCACTCCTGTTTCTCATCGGAATCCTCGTAGCGGGCTTCCTTATCATCCGCGCGGTTTTCCGGGCGATGTCCGGCTCGCGCAGAATGCCACCGGGCTACGGCGGCGGCCCGGGTGGCCCGGGCTACGGTGGCCAAGGCTACGGCGGCGGCCCCGGTTACGGCGGTCCTGGTTACGGCGGAGGCGGTGGCGGCGGCTTTATGAGCGGCTTGCTCGGTGGACTCGGCGGGGCGTTTCTCGGCAACGAACTCTTCGGACGCGGCAATGCCGGCGGCCTCGAAAATCAGGCCGGTTTCGGGGGCAACGACCAGCAGTTACAGCAGCCCGACGCGAGCGGCTTTCAGAACGACGCGGGACAAGCCGACATGAGTAACGCCTCGTTCGGCGATTACGGCTCGTCCGGGGGCGGCTTCGGCGACGGCGGCGGTGGCGGGTTCGGCGATAGCGGCGGCGGCGGAGATTTCGGCGGCGGCGGCGGCGGCGATTCGGGTGGCGGCTGGTAGCTCGCTTCCTCCATCCATGTACGGAGCGGCGCTCGATACGATCGCGACACCGCTCACGTAGCGACGTTCATCGAACGGTGTCGCGGCGAAGCCGTCCGCGCCCGGTCGACTTAGAACGAAACGTATGGCACGATGGCGTCGACTTTCCCGGTCGTCATGCCGCCGACATCGAGCAGCTCGTCGCTCGAAGCGAACGGTCCGTTGAGGTCGCGAAACGCGATCAGGCGTTGCGCCAGGGACGGGCCGATACCCGGCAACGTTTCGAGCGTCGCCGCGTCGGCGGCATTAACGTCAACCGTTTCCGTCGGGACGTCGGCCGAGCCAACCGGACCACCATCCTGCGCCGCAGCGGGGGCCGCTTTCCGTCGATGCCGCTTACGCTGTAGGCCGCGTTGGGAGTGGTGCCGCCGGTGCTTATCGCCGGCGACGGCTGCGCCCGCGATGACTCCGCCCGCGACCGCCTCCGCGCCGCGAACCGGAACGGCGACTTCCTCACCATCTTCGACCCGTTCGGCGAGGTTGACCGCCGGGAGATCGGCTTGCGCGGTCGCACCACCCGCGGCCCGTAGTGCGTCCGCCACTCGGGCGGCCGGCGCGAGTGCATACACGCCCGGCTTAGAAACCGCGCCCGCCACGTAGACAACGGCGGAAGCGACGGGCGGAATTGGCCGGCGCGAAGAACGAGCTCCGTCGGCCGACTTTCCCAGCTCGCTCGCGGGCGACGAAGCGAAGGTGACCGCCCGGGCCACCGGAGCGGATCCCGGGTGCGACGCACTCAACGCCCGGGCGCCGGCCGCGCCTGCGGCCGCGGCCACGACCATCGCGACGATACTCGTTCTGAGCTGCATGCAAGACGATCGCGACGCAAAGCTCGAGCAACAAGGTGCTCGATTCTGGGACTGGCCTGGGGAACTTAAGAGGATGTTCCCAGGCAGCTCTGCGAAAGCTTCGGGCCGGACGCGTCTTATATTGCCGTCGCATATGGCGGTCGCGGATGCGCTCCTGCTAGGAGATCGAAACGATGAATAAGCAGAAGAAAGTCTGGACGCGCCCCCAATTCGACGTCACGGCGACCGGGTTCGAAGTGACCATGTACCTCGGCACGCAAACCGAAGCGCGCTAGAACCGCATCGTGATCGGCGCTGCCGTCGCTGGCGACTTGGTGGAACGCCTGCGCGCCGTCGGCGAGCAGCGCTATCACGACAAGCACCCCTTTCATCAAAGACTGGTGGCGGGAGAACTCGAGCCGCGTGCGTTGCGCGCGTGGGTAGCGAACCGCTATTACTATCAGATCGCAATTCCAAAAAAGGACGCGTACGTCTTGGCGTCGCTGCCTTCGCGCGACTATCGGCGCGCATGGCTTTCCCGAATAACCGATCATGACGGCATCGGCGCGCAAGCGGGCGGTACCGAAAAGTGGCTCGCACTCGCGCGCGCCGTCGGCCTGCGCGACGAAGAGGTCGTCTCGGAACGCGGCGTCGCGCCGGGCACACGCTTCGCAGTCGACGCCTACGTCGATTTCGCGCGCCGCAAACCGTGGCTGGAAGCGGTTGCGTCGTCGCTCACCGAGCTCTTCGGGCCGCCCGTTATGGCGGCGCGCGTCGCGGCCATCGTGGCGCGCTATCCGTGGGTCGATCGTGCGGGCCTCGCGTATTTCGAAGACCGGCTCGGGATTGCGAAACGGGATGCGGATATCGCCCTCGCATGGGTGCTCGAACACGCCCGAACCCCCGAACAGCAGGACGCCTGCGTCGCCGCACTGCGCTTCAAATGCGACGTTCTGTGGTGTATGCTCGACGCGACCGCGCTCGAATGCGGAGTATTCGCTTGAACGCCACGGCGCGCTATCGGCTCGCCCGCGGCGTGCGCCTGAAAACGACCGATTGCGGCGAAGCGCTCTTGCTCGTTCCCGAAGGCGTCGTGCGACTCAACGAGACGGCGGCAGCGACGCTCGAACTCATCGACGGAGTGCACGATGCAGCGCAGGTTGCGCATACGCTTGCCGAACGATTCGAGGCGGATGAAGCGGACGTCGCGCGCGACGTTGCGGATCTGCTCGCGGCCTTCGCGCGCCGCGGCTTCGTGATCGACCGATGAGCGAACCGCGCGATCCGCTTTCGCTGCTCTGCGAACTCACGTATCGCTGTAATCTGCAATGCCCCTACTGCTATAATCCGCTCGACCTCGGTTCGTCGCGTGAAGAGCTACCGCTCGCAACGTGGCTGCGCGTCGTCGATGAAGCAGTGGCACTCGGCGTCGTGCAGATCGGACTCTCCGGCGGCGAGCCCACACTTCGGCCGGCCGAACTGCTCGCAATCGTCGCGCGTGCGACGGAACGCGGCGCATACACGAACCTGATCACGCAGGGAACTTTCCTAGACGACCCTCTGCTCGATGCACTGCTCGCGGCGGGTCTCGCGCACGTGCAGATCAGTTTTCAAGCGCCGGAACCCGTGCTCGCAGCGTCGATCGCGGGCACCGATGTTTTCGAACGCAAGTTGAGCGCCTTACGCAGCGTCGCACGACGCGACGTCGCGCTGACGTTCAACTACGTGCTGCACCGGCTCAACCATCACACCCTCGAGGCCGTCATCGCTTTCGCCGAGCGTGAGGGCATTCGCCGGCTCGAACTCGCGAACGTCCAGTTCTACGGCTGGGCCTACCGTAATCGCGGTGCGTTACTGCCGTCCCGCGAGCAGGTCGCGCGGGGCGCGGATATCGTCGCCGCCGCCAAAGCGCGCCTCGGCGACAGCATGGAAATAACGTACGTGTTGCCCGATTATTTCGAAGAACTGCCGAAGCCGTGCATGCACGGCTGGGGCGAAGTTGCGCTGACGGTCACGCCGGACGGACGCATGTTACCGTGTCCTGCCGCCGCGACGATCAAGACGCTGACGTTTCCGAATGTCGCGGTACAGTCCGTCGGGGATGCATGGCGCACGAGCCCCGCATTCATGGCCTATCGCGGCACCGCCTGGATGCCGGAGCCTTGCCGTTCGTGCGACCGGCGCGAAATCGACCATGGCGGCTGCCGCTGCCAGGCGTTTTTGCTGGCCGGCGACGCCGGGCTTACCGATCCGGCGTGCGTGCTCAGTCCGCACCACGATGCGATCGTCGCATTGCGCGACGCGGCACCCGAACCCGCGTTTACGCCGCGCCGTCCGGAGCCTGCCGGCGCGCGATGATCGTCCGGGTCCTCGGTTCCGCTGCGGGCGGAGGCGTCCCGCAGTGGAACTGCGGCTGCGCGAATTGCGCCGCAGCCCGGCGCGGCGACCGTCCGCGCCGCACCCAATCTTCGTTCGCATTCTCGGAGGACGGCAAGCGCTTCTGGCTCGTCAACGTCTCGCCCGACATCGCGCTTCAGATCGAGGCCTACGCTCCGTTGCAGCCGAGCGGGCTGCGAGGGACGCCGATCGCGGGCATGCTCGCGACCGATGCGAATGTCGACCATCTCGGCGGACTTGCGGTGCTGCGCCAGGACGGCGCCCACCACTTCGAACTCTATTCGAGTTCCGCCGTGAGCGATATCGCGCGAACGCAACCGGCATTCGCGCCTTTTAGGGCGGCCCCGCATCGTTGGCACGCAGTCGCAAGCGGCGAGTCGTTCCGGCTCGGCGAGCATCTCCACGTGCGGGTCGTTCCGGTTGCCGGGCTGACTCCCGGCTACGACGGACGCCGCTCCGTCGCGGACGCCGTCGTCGCGTACGAAGTGAGCGACGAGACGAGCCGGAAAGTCGTACTGTTCGCCCCCGTATTCGCTGCAATGGAAGAGCCGTTGCGCGCGGCAATCTTGCGTTCGGACGTCGCCTTGCTGGACGGCTCGTTTTGGTCCGATGACGAACTCGGCGAACTCGGCGTGCCGAAAGCGGCGCAGAGTCTCGGCCATTTGCCCGTCGGCGGCGAAGCCGGGTCGCTAGCGGCGTTGCGCTCGCTACCGAAACAGAAATGCGTCGGCTACGTCCACCTCAATAACTCGACGCCGCTCTTGGATCCGCAGTCGGCGGCCGCCCGCCAAGTCGCGGCAGCCGGCGCCTTCGTCGCGTGGGACGGCATGGAGATTCAGCTGTAATCAGGAGCGGCGCCGCTCGATCCAGCCGCTGCAGCATAGGTGCGCGAGGTCGTCGGGGTGCGGCCTGAGGAAGAAAACCGTATGGTCGACGAACGCGCTCCGCAAACATACGATTTTCGCAACATCGAAAAATATTGGCAAGACCTGTGGGAACGCGACGCGCTCTACCGTGCGAACGACGACGCTCCGGGCGAGAAATACTACGTGCTCGAAATGCTGCCCTACCCGTCGGGCGATCTGCACGTCGGACATGCGAAAAACTATACGCTCGGCGACGCGTTCGCGCGCATGATGCGGATGCACGGCTACAACGTCCTCCATCCGATGGGCTTCGACGCGTTCGGACTGCCGGCCGAAAATGCCGCGATCGAACGCGGCATCGATCCGAACGCCTGGACGCGTCAGAACATCGCGAACATGGAACGCCAACTGCGGTTGATGGGCACGGGTTACGACTGGTCGCGCGAATTCGCAACGTGCGAGCCGGCGTATTATCGCTGGAATCAGTGGCTCTTCCTACGCCTCTACGAAGACGGCCTGGCCTATAAACGCGAAGCGCCGGTCAACTGGTGCCCGAAAGATCAAACCGTTCTCGCCAACGAACAGGTCGAAGACGGGCGCTGCTGGCGTTGCGGCACGCTCGTGGAACGCCGCAATCTCTCGCAGTGGTTTTTAAAGATTACCGCTTTCGCCGACCGGCTGCTCGAAGCGATCGACGGACTTCAAGGTTGGCCCGAAAAAATTCGTCTCATGCAGCGCAACTGGATCGGTCGCAGCGAAGGCGTCACGTTCTCATTCGATGTCGAAGAAGCGCACGACCCGATTTCCGTCTACACGACGCGCATCGACACGCTCTTCGGCGTAACGTATCTCGCGCTCGCTCCCGAACACCCGCTCGTAGAACGGTTAGCCCTGCGCCATCCCAAGCACGGCGAGGCGATCGCGAGCTTCGCCGCAAGCGTTAAGAATAAATCGGAACTCGAACGCACGAGTCTGATGGCCAAAGACGGCGTCTTTACGGGCGCGTACGCCCGCAACCCACTCTCGAACGAGCGCATTCCGATCTGGGTGACGAACTACGTACTTGCTGAATACGGGACCGGCGCCGTCATGGGCGTTCCGGGTCACGACGAGCGCGACTACGAGTTCGCGCAGAAGATGGGCTTGCCGATCGTGCGCGTCGTCGATGATCCGCGCGCGCCCTCGAGCGGACCGCTTAACGAAGCATACACTGCAGACGGACGGCTCGTGGCGAGCGGGGACTTTACGAGCATGACATCCGCGCGCGCGCGCGCCGCGATCGGCGAGCGGCTCGAAGCGCTCGGCCGCGGCACGCGGACGGTCAACTATCGTATTCGGGATTGGTTGATTTCTCGTCAGCGCTATTGGGGAACTCCGATCCCGATCGTCTATTGCGCCGAGCACGGCGAAGTCGCGCTGCCGGATGACGCCTTACCGGTGCTGCTGCCGGCGAACGTGCCGATAACGGGCGAAGGCTCACCGCTCGCGCGCGACGCCGCTTTCATGCAAACGACGTGTCCGATCTGCGGCGGTCCCGCGCGGCGCGAGAGCGATACGATGGATACGTTTTTCGAATCGTCGTGGTACTACGTGCGCTATCTCGATCCGCGCGACGAGCGCGCCCCCTTCGACACGGCGCGCGTCGATCCGTGGCTCAACGTAGACCAATATATCGGTGGGGCGGAACATGCGGTCCTGCACTTGCTCTACGCGCGTTTCTTCTATAAATACTTTCATGACAAGGGCTGGGTAAACGGCCCGGACGAACCGTTCGCGCGATTGTTCAATCAAGGCATGGTACTGCGCAACGGGGAGAAGATGTCGAAGAGCCGCGGCAACGTCGTCGGGGTCGACGAAACGGCCGAGCGCACGGGCGTCGATGCGATGCGGCTCTTTCTCTTCAAAGCGACGCCGCCCGAAGACACGATGGAATGGACCGATGACGGCATCGCGGGCCGCGTGCGCTTTCTCGATCGGGTTTGGCGCGCGTGCGAACCTTACTGCGCTGTAGCGGGTACGGCCGCGACGGACTCGTTGCCGGAGGTTCGTGGCGAGCTGCAACGCGAAGTCGTGCGCGGCGTACACGCAGCACTACGCTCCGGCTCGGATGAGACGCTTACACGGCGTTTCCATTACAACACGACCCTCGCTCGGCTCGACGAACTCGTCAATGCCATGACGCGCCTCGCGTCGGTCGACGTGCCGCAGGACGATCCGGCGATGCTCTACGCGGTAAAGATATTACCGCTCATTCTCGCACCGTTCGCGCCGCATATCGCCGAAGAACTTTGGCACCGGATGGGCTTCGAGCGCTCGGTGCATCTCGAACGCTGGCTTGCCTTCGATCCCGCAGCGCTCGCAGTCGAGAGCATCGAACTCGTCGTTCAGGTCAATGGAAAGATTCGCGCGCGCTTGGCAGCAGCACCCGGGCTCGGCGAGGAAGACGCTTTCGCCCTGGCGGCTGCGGACGCGAATGTGATCGCGTACGTCGACGGCAAACAGATCCGCAAGCGCATCTACGTGCAAGACAAGCTCGTCAACCTTGTCGTCGCTTAGTGGCGTTACAGGCCATCGACCGCTTTACATCGTTTGCGTCTGGTACATGATGAGCGAGGCGCCGCCCGTCGCAAAATTCGGCACGTCCGCAACCGTAACTTGACCTTCGGGCGACGCGAGCGCGCTTTGAATCGCCGCCATCGAAGCGAATTCGAGCACTGCAACGAAATAGTATGGTGGCGCACCGTCCGGCGCTACGAGCGCGCCTTTATTTACCGTGTACGAAAGCAATCCGGGTAAGCGCTTCGCGAGCGGCACGTGAGTACCGAAATAATACTGCTCGAAATGCGTCGGATCGAGCGGCGCATTGTAAAGCGCGAGAACGTGTGCGGCCATAGAGCTCCTTGAAAGTAAGGACGGTCGTGCGTTAAGTGCTACTTGGTTTGTCCGGGGCTCTTGACCTATCGTAAACACTCGTTCGGATACTTACAGACCACGCGCATTGTCGTAGGATTGAGTCGGGCAAAGCTCAGATCGTTCATACGATCGGCAAAGCGGGCGTTTCCTTCGTTACCTGACGCCGTTTCGCCGCACAAACCCCGCGTATCTTACCGTGCATCGACGTTATAAACGGTGCTGGTTTTTTTCGTCGCCCGTTTTTCGTACCGTTCGGCCGGATCGCCGACTCAGGAGCAACTCGTCGATGAAAAGCCACAAGTATAGAGCGACGCTCGGCACGCTGACATTGCTCGCATTCGTTGCATCGAACGTAAGCGGCGTGTCCGCAAACGGAACGCCTGCGGCGCCGCACGCTGCGGCGCAGGCGCGAGTTACGCGCAACGTCGCGCGGCCGCTTGCGAGCCGCGTAGGCAAAGCCGCCTTCGCAGCGACCGGTACGACCGTCGCCGGCGATCCGTTCACGGAAAGTTCATCTCCCGCAAACGCATGGTTGGCCGTTGGAAGCTCTTGTTTGACGGCCGGTACCGCGGCCACGCCCGCGACGTCGATTCCGGCTTGCAATGCAAGCGCGACAATCGATCCGCCCGGCGGCGGAGCGCTCGCGCTTACCGCCGGAACGATGAACGACAGCGGAATGGTCGTTTACCGGACTCCGATTGCAACCTCCGGCGGCTTACAGGTCAGTTTCACCGATGCCTCATTCAACGGGACGGCGCCCGGCGCCGACGGCATCACGCTATTTCTGTCCGACGCGTCCGCGGCGATGCCGGCCGCGCTCGGTAATCTCGGTGGGTCGCTCGGCTATGCCAACGGCAACTACAACGCCGCGAACGGCGGTGTCGCGCCCGGACTTGCCAACGGATACGTCGGTATTGCATTCGACGAATACGGAAATTACAGCAACCCGACGCAGGGTCGCGTCGGCGGCCCGGGTCAGATCCCGGAGACGATCGCCGTTCGCGGCGCCGCGTCGTCGGGCTACCAATACCTCGGAGGTGCGGCGAGCGCAACGGGCGTGGCCGCGAGCCTGCCGTTCGCCTTCGATCAGCCGGCCGCGACGACACGGCCGGCAAACGCCCCGACCATTACCGCAACGCTTACGGCAGCGGGAGCGCTTAGCGTCGCGATCGATCGTCATGACGGAAACGGTTCGTTACCGTACTATTCACAAACGATCGTCGGACTGAGCGGACAGCCCGCCGTCCCGGCGAACGTCTACGTCGGCCTGACCGCGTCGACCGGTGGTTCCTTCAACCGTCACCAGATTACGGGCTTCTCCGTAGCCAGCGGCACGGCTCCGGCTTCAACTCCAACTCCGACTCCGGCGCCTGTTTCGCAAGGCTTTACGCCGAAGCAAATTCCGAATTTGCGAGCCTGGTTCGATCCGTCGCAGGCGGCCGGCGTTACACAGAGCGCCGGTGCGGTCAGCGCCTGGAACGATCTCAGCGGCAACAACAATTCCGTCTCGCAGACGACGCCCGCTTTGCAGCCCGCCTTTACCGCGAGCGGCATCAACAATCTCGGCAGCCTGACGTTCAACGGCAGAAACGATCTACTGGGTGCGAATCCTGCCTTTTCAACGAATCTCTTTAATGAGTCGACGGTCTTCGTCGTCTCCAATCAAAGCAACGGCACGCAAGCTAGTTCCGTAGCGTGGTCCGGCGCCTACCTAAGCAACCCGCGCTGGAACTTGCGACTGTCGGAAAAAGGCGTCACGAATTTCGACTTCAACGGCTTAGGGACGGGGCGGCTATCGCCCGTGGATGTCCCGAACGGTCCTGCAATCTGGACCGCAGGCGGCAGTATCAGCACGAAAGCGCAGTTCGTGCGCAAAGACGGTAACACGCTTTCGAGCGGCACGACGTCGGGCCAAACCGCGGGCGGCAGTTATCCGCTCTCGATCGGCGCGACCGCCGGCGGTGGCAAACTCTCGTACCAATACGCCGGGCAGCTCGGTGAGATGCTCGTTTTCAATCGGGCGCTTTCCGCAACCGAGACGACGCAAGTCGAGGGCTATCTCGCGTGCAAATGGGGGCTGCAGAACCGCCTGCCCGCGAACCATCCATATCGCAACCTGTGCCCGCAAGGCGGAACCTACGCTTCGCTGCCATTGCCGGGGCCGGTCGCGGGCGCGTTGCAAGACCCGCAGCAAGTCCGCAGCCAGAACGGTCAGCTCGTCTTCAACGTCGTCGCTTCGCAAGCGAGCAACGGCACTCCGCAATTCGTCTACAACGGCTCGGCGGTACCGCCGACGCTGCGCCTCCAACCCGGCGACACGCTCATCGTCAACCTGACGAATAATCTACCGGTCCCGCCGGCGGGCGCAGGGTATCTCAACGATACGAACCTGCACTACCACGGGCTGCACGTAAGTCCGAGCGCACCCGGTGACGACTCGATCGACATGATGGCAATGCCGGGTCAAGCGCTACACTATCAGATCGCGATTCCGGCCAATCATCCGAGCGGCCTATACTGGTACCATTCGCACGCGCACGGCGAAGCCGAGCGACAAAATCTCGCCGGCATGTCGGGCGCACTCGTCATCGACGGCATCGCGCAGTATGCGCCGCAAGTTGCGAACCTGCCGGAACGCATCCTCGTGGTCCGCGACACGGTACCGTCCGGTCAAGTTCTGCCCGCCGCCGACCGCCGGCAAGTCAACGCGATGCAGTGGGCGATGCGCCATGGCAGAGCAGCGGCTACCAAAAGTATTCCGGCTTCGCACGGCATGAGAATGCAGGGCATGTCGATGGATAGCGCCGTGCGCGGCAACACGACGGCGAAGACGCGTAATCCCTATGTCGTCGTTAATCCGAAATTTCAAGCCTTCGTACGTCCGGCCGCGAGTTCGCATTGTCTCGCCGGCAGCCCGGAGGCGGCCTCGCGCAATTGGACCCTCAACGGTCAGACGCAGCCGAGCATCGGCATCCGGCCGGGCGAACAACAGTTTTGGCGCCTCGTCAACGCCGGTTCGGATACCTATCTCGATATCGCCGTCGACAACACGCAGATGCAGATCGTCGGCCTCGACGGCGTTCCGCTCGCAAGCGTCGGCAACAGGCCGATGACCGTCAGCCATTACGTCGTCCCACCCGCCAGCCGCATCGAATTTATCGTGACGGGACCGCCCGCCGGAAGACCGCGTATCTGCGGACCAATTGCTTCGACGCGGGCACGACCGGGCTCGCCATGCCGGGCGCCACGCTCGCGACGATCAACGCGACGACGTCGCTGACCGACCTGTTCAAACACCGCGAACGGGTTCGAACTGCAGCGACGCTGCATGCCATGCTGCTGCGGCCACATACGGCGCTCATCCGGACGCACACCGCCGCCTACATCCGCTCGTTCGTTGCAGCCCGTGCGATCGCACGGACGCAAACGCTTACCTACAGCAGCCAAGATCAAATCAACGGGCAATCGTACGATCCGGCCGCTCCGCCGCAGTTCTACGCGCAGAGCGGGACCATGGAGCAATGGCAGATCGTCAACGCGTCGAGTCAAGTCAAGTCCACACCTTTCATATCCACCAGACGCACTTCTTAGTGCAGTCGATCGTCGGTGGCACGCCGATCGAGCAGAGCAACGTCGGCCAAGAGCTCGACAACATCAACGTTCCCGCCGCGACGCCGAACGGACCGGGTTCGGTCACGCTCATCATGGACTTCACGGATCCGGCCATCATCGGCACGTTTCTGCTGCACTGCCACATCCTTTCGCACGAGGACATGGGCATGATGGCAAAAATCCGCATCGGCACGGCACCGCCGCTCACGACGAGTGCGCCCGCCCAAGGCCTCTCGTTTGCCGGGCCGGGTGCGGCCGCACAGACGGTCACCGTGACGGGCGGTCAAGCTCCCTTTAGCGTCAGCGGTTGTGCGAACGTCGCGAACGCAAGCGTCACGGGTGCGGCCGTTACGGTTACGCCGGCGGGTTCCGGCAGCTGCGTGCTGGTCGTCGCCGACGCGAGCGGACTCACGGCGAGTCTCGCCATTAGCGTCATGGGTACGGCTTCGGCCATCTCCGTCGCGCCGAATTCGCTCGCCTTCGCCTCGACCGGCGCCGCGCCGCAGACCGCCACGCTTGCCGGTGGAACACCGCCCTACGCCGTTACGGGTTGCCAAAACATCACAGCCGATTCCATCAGCGGTTCGACGCTAAGCGTAGCCCCGCAGACGGTAGGTTCTTGTTCCCTGACGGTAGCGGACTCCGCAAGAAATACGCAGATCGTCTCCGTTTCGGTCAACTCCGCTTCAACGGCTAACGCGGCGGACAACGATACCTTCCACAACAACACTGCCCGGCAGGGTTGGAATCAATCCGAAACGGCCTTGACGACGACCAACGTCAACGCAAATTCATTCGGAAAAATAAATTACTTGACCGGTAGCGGGTACGGCAAAGTCTACGCGCAACCGCTCTTTGCGAGCAACGAGTCGGTCGGCGGTACCACGCACAATCTCGTTATCGTCTCGACCGCCACGGATCAAGTCATCGCCTACGACGATCGGACGCTCGCCGTCGTTTGGCAGCGCAGCTTTACGAATCCGCTGGCCGGTATCACGCAGCAAAGCTGGACCGATACCCAGTGTCGCGACGTCAATCCCGATATCGGCTTCACGGGCACGCCCGTCATCGATCGGGCCAAGGACCGCCTGTACGTCGTCGTCCCGACCAAGGAAAACGGAACGTTCCACATACGGCTCCACGCGCTTTCGCTGCAAAATGGTAACGATGTCGTCAACGCGCCCGAAGTCAGCGCGTCCGTGATGCTGGCCGGAAATACCGGCGCCGCGAGTACCAGCGCGGAGTGGAACTTCAATCGCAGCGCGCTGCTCGAAGCCAACGGCAGCATCTACGTCTCGCTCGGCTCGCATTGCGACTACCAAGCCGCGAAGACACACGGGTGGGTCCTCGCCTTCGACGCGGCATCGCTCGCGCCGGCCGGCAGCGTCATCAATATGACGAACGCCCAAAACGGCTACTATCTCGGCGCGTCTTGGATGGCCGGTTACGGACCGGCCGCCGATAGTAACGGAAATGTCTATTTCGCCACCGGCAACGGTCCCTGGGACGGCGTCAACAACTTCTCGATGTCCGATGTCAAAGTACCGGGAAATTTGAATATCGGTAACGGCTCATATTTTACGCCGGCCGACGAGTTCAACGAATCGAGCAACGATGAAGATCTCGGTTCCGGCGGCGTGATGCTCTTGCCCGACGGACTATCGCCGAAGTACCCGCATTTGCTCGTGCAAGGCGGTAAGACCGGCGAGAAGTACATCCTCAACCGCGATAATCTCGGCGGCAAGCAAACAAACGACGCGGGCGCTCTGTGGCACGCCAACACCGGCGGCGGTGAGTGGGGCGGTCCGGCGTTCTTCCAAGATACCAACGGCACGTCGTACGTCATCTACGGCAGCGGCTCTCCGCTTTCGACCTACGCGTTCAATCCCGCATCGTCCTCGCTCTCGATTGCGAGTTCCGCGTACGTGCCCGGCGGCTGCCTCGAATGCCGCGACGGCGGCTCGCAGCCGGTCGTCTCTTCGAATGGAACGAACCCGGGCAGCGCGATCGTTTGGGCACTCCAGACGCCGCGCGGAGCCGGAGGCGCACTATCGCTCTTCGCTTTCGATGCTCTGACGATGAAAGTGCTCTATAGCGGAGGGGCCGGCGGCTGGTATCCGGGCAATGCCGTGGGCTCGATCGCGGGCGCGCTCATCTCTCCGCTCGTCGCTAATGGTAAAGTTTACGTACCGACCGACGGTGGCGTCGCGGTCTTCGGGCTCACGGGCACTGCCGCCAACATGGCCACCCTTCACCGTCTTCCAGTAAGGACGCATCTCAAGTGATACAGCGCATCGCTCCCATGTTCGTCGCGGCGGCGTGTGCCATCGCGACTCTCGCCCCCGGTGGCGGCGCCGCAGCCCGGCCCGCGCCGCAGCACGTGCTTTCACGCGGACTCACGGATCATACAGATCACGCGGACCACGCGAACCGCGCGCGCGCTCAAACGATGGCCGCGACGCGCAAGAACGAGCGCGTGCTCTACGGATCGATCGACGCTATCCATGGCAACATCCTACTCGTGCGCGCGCGTAACGGCCGCTCGCAAAGTGTCGATGCGAGCGACGCGATACGCAGCGGCATGTTTTCGGCGCCACTCTTCGTTGGAAAACTCATCCTCGTGAACGGTTACTCGGATGCCACGCACACGCTCCATGCGCAAAGCATCACGCGCGAGACGCGCCCCGATGCGGCCGTTACTCCCGACCGCTAAGGGCGGTCGCCATTCGCGCGCGGGCGAGCGATCGTCGCCTTAATGCGCGGCCCAACCACCGTCGATCGAGATCGGCGAGCCCGTGATCGAACGCGCCGCATCGGAACACAAAAACGCACACAGTTGGCCGACCTCTTGCGGATCGATGAACGCGTTGCTCGGCATCGCTTCCAGAAAAGCGCGCGCGAGCGCCTCGTCTTCGCTCAACCCGCCGCCGTATTGGGCGACGAGCTGCGGGGCTTGATTGCGAATGAGATCGGTCATGACCGCGCCAGGGCAGACTGCATTGACGGTAATGCCGGCTGCGACGCCTTCGAGAGCCGTCGCGCGCGTTAGGCCGACCACGCCGTGCTTTGCGGCGACGTACGCGGCCTTATACGCCGACGCTACGAGGCCGTGAACGCTCGCGACATTGACGATCCGGCCGCGGCCGCGCGAAACCATGTGCGGCCAGACGGCTTTGGTCGCATAGAAGACGCCGTCGAGATTGATGCTGGTCACAAAATCCCACTTGTCATCGGGAAACTCCGCCACCGGAGCGATAAATTGCACGCCCGCGTTATTTACCAGGTGATCGAGCGATCCGAAATCATGCGCGACCGCATCGCACATTTGCTTGAGCACTTCGGATTTGCGAACGTCGACCGCATAGCCGCGCGCTTTCGAGCCCGTTTCGCGTTCGATGCCGGCCGCCGTGTGGCTCGCTTCGTCGCCGTCGAGGTCGAAGAGCGCGACGGCGGAACCGGCACGCGCCAGTTCAAGCGCAGCAGCCGCCCCGATGCCGCGGCTGCCGCCCGTTACGATGCTGACGCGCCCGGCAAGATCGACGAAGGTCGCCGCCATTACGCCGGCTGTCGCTCGCGAAAATATTCGTAGGTTTTGCGCATGCCGTCCACGAGCGTCGTCTCCGGTTGCCAGTCGAGTTCCCGCACCGCGAGCGACGCATCGAATTGCGCGTCTCTCACGTCGCCCGGCCGGCGCGGAAGATACTCGACCGGAGCTCGGAAACCCGTCACTTCGACGAGTGCGCGATAGATCTCGTTCACGCTCGTCTTCTTCCCCGTTCCAATCACGTAACACATGCCGCTACCGCGTTCGAGCGCGCGTAGATTTGCGCTGACGACGTCGCCGACGTAGATGTAATCGCGCGTTTGCTCCCCATCCCAGAAAATTTTGAGGCCCTGCTCGGCGAGGAAGCGTCCGATGAAAATCGATATAACGCCCGCTTCGCCGTTAGGATCCTGGCGCGGTCCGTACACATTTCCGTAACGCAGCGCCGTGAAATCGAGCCCGTGCTGCGCGCGATAAAAACGCAGGTAGTGCTCGCTGACCATCTTGGTGATCGCATACGGTGATTCGGGATGTTGCGGCGTCGCCTCGGTGATCGGTAGGCGCTCCGGTTCTCCGAACGTCGCACCGCTCGAGGCGAACAGCACCTTTTTAACGCCGTTCTTCACGCTATTTTCGAGCACGTTGAGAAGCCCGATCACGTTTATTTGCGCATCGAATTGCGGATCGCGCGAACTGATCGCGACGCTGTGCTGCGCTGCATGATGGCTGACGATATCCGGTTGAAAGTCTTCGAAGAGCCGTTCGAGCGAAGCGTCGCGGATGTCCGCTTCGAGGAAAGAGGCCCGAGCATCGACGTTTGCGCGCCGGCCGCCGCCGTGCGACCAGAGGTTGTCGACCACCGCCACCTCATGCCCGGCGGCAAGATATCCGTCGACGATATGCGACCCGATGAAGCCCGCCCCGCCCGTGACCAAGATTCGCATGATTCTCCTTCGTGCCGCACGGCATCTCGCCCAGGTCGTACGAGAGCAGTATCGTCAACCGAAGCCCGAAGCATTACCGGGCACGGCTGCGGCGTTGTTCTGGGCTTACGCCCGGGGCTCCGCGTCGTAACCTCTAGAGAGACTCGACGTAGGATGCGACGTCGGCAACGTCCTTTTCGCCGAGCGGCGACGGATAGAGCTTGGGCATCGGCGGCTTGGGATTCTTGATCCACGCGACGGCCGCAGCCTGATTCTTGCGCGACTTCTCACCTTTCAATGTCGGCCCGATGCTGCCGCCCGCGCCTGCGGCTCCATGGCAGCTCGCGCAATTAGCAGTGAAAATCGTCTTCCCATGTGCCGCATCGCCGCCGGTCGCTGCAGCGACGACCGCCGGCGGCGACGCCTGTGAGGCCGCAGACGAAGACGAATCGGTGTTGACTAGGAACGGAAGGAAGAGCTTCTCGCTACGACTTGCCATTGCGTCTCCTTTTGCGCAGCCTCTCCCGACTTTCCAACGCGGCAACGCACGACTGTCAGCTAGCTGCGGCGCGACCGCCGAGCGTTTAGTGGTCGCGGAAGTCCGAGGCCTCGCTCAGCGTCGGATCTCGCCGTAGCGACTCCAGGGCGAAGCGGCGCGCTTCGCGGCCGCCGCCGGCATCGACCTCGACGGTTGCCTCATGTGGATGCACGTCTTTGACCGTCCCGGCGAGCGGACCACCGTCGATGATCACGCGGTCCCCGGCTTTCAGCATCGGATGATTTCCCATAGTGTTCCTTACGTTACATCGACGAACTGACGGATTCGCACCTATGCCGGGTTCGCTGCACGGCTCAAAGCGGGTCCGGTTCCTCGCAAGATGCAAGGGACGCCGAAAGCGCTCCTGGCCGGACCGCGAAACGAGCGCGTGCGCCGCAGGTTCGTAGGGACGTGCAACAGCCTGCGACCATCCTCTTCGACGGCATCTGCAATCTTTGCAACGCCGGCGTCCGCACGATCGTCGCGAACGATCCGGGCGGCCGTTTTCAATTCGCGGCGCTGGAATCGGAAGCGGCGTGCGTCGCGCTCGCCCCGTTCGATCGCAGGCCGATGTCGTTCGAAAGCATCGTGCTCATCGAGTCCGATACGCTGTTCGAAGGCAGCGACGCGGCGCTGCGAATCGCCTGCGGCCTGCGCTGGCCCTGGCCTTTGCTCGGCGCGCTCTTTGCGGTGCGGCGCGATCTGCGCGACCGCATCTATGCCTGGATCGGGAAGAATCGCTACCGGTTGTTCGGAAGGAGCGACCGGTGCGCGTTGCCGACAGCGGAGATGCGCGGCCGCTTCTTGTGAACGGTCCCGCCCTGCTCTCCATGTGCTGGCGCGATATCCTGGCGGCGCACTGGCGCGCGGATGCCGCCGTTTTGACGGCGCTGCTGCCCGCCGGCGTCGTGTTGGATCGCTTCGACGGCGACGCGTGGCTCTCGGTCGTCCCGTTTCGTATGACCGGCGTCCGAGTTCGGTTCGCGCCGGTATTGCCCGGTTTCGCGAACATTTCGCGCCGCTCGGCTCGCGACCGGCCTTCCGTATTTGCACGCGCGCATCGCCTGCCGAACCTCGCCGGAGGGAATCGATTTTTCGAGCGTTCGCACCGATCGCGCGGTTGGGCCGGGGAGTTTCCGACGATCGTGGCGGCGCAAGCCGAATCTCCCGACAGGAATATTGACTTCGGTGCTGCCCCGATGCTATCGTCGGCAACGTGAAAACCGCCGCCAAGCCCGATCGAGCATTGTTGACGACGGCATGGCCGCCGCTTCCGGCTGCGCCACGGCACGCCGCGCGGACGTTATCATCGTCGCTAGTGGTTTCGCAAGTGCAGTAGCGTGAAGAAACTCATTATTTTCGATCTCGACGGCACTCTGGCTGAAAGCAAGTCTGCTATCGAACCGCAGATGGCGGCCGTACTCTGCGCGCTACTCGACGTTGCCAAAGTGGCGATCATTTCCGGCGGCGATCTGCCTCAGTTTCAGAAGCAAGTCTTGGCTAATTTGCCGACCGGTGGAAACTTTAAAGATCTATCACTCCTGCCGACGTGCGGTACGAAGTTTCTTCAGTTCGGTGACGGTTGGCACGAGCTCTATTCCGAAGATCTCAGTGACGCGCAGAAAAACAAAATCATCAGTTCGCTCAACGCGGCTGTCGCTTCGTCCGGTTTTCAAGCGAATACAACGTGGGGCGATACCGTTGAAGACCGGGGGAGTCAGATCACCTACTCGGCGCTCGGTCAGCAAGCTCCGCTGAACGAAAAGAAGCAATGGGATCCGGACTTCACTAAGCGTAAAAAGATCAAGACTTTGCTCGATGGGACGTTGCCGGAGTTCTCCGTTCGAATGGGAGGGGCGACGTCTATCGACGTTACCCTGCCGGGAATCGATAAGGCGTACGGGATTAGAAAATTGCGCGATATCCTCCGCATCGCAATCCGCGAGATGTTATACGTCGGCGATGCGCTGTTCCCGGGCGGCAACGATTATCCGGCGCGAGAAACGGGGGTAGTGTGTATTGCGGTGCGGGATCCGCAAGAAACGCAACGCGTATCCGAAGCCGTTATCGCATGCTTAACGGCATAGTACGCGCCGGACAAAGCGTTCGCTGCCGTTGCTCGTTCGCGCGAGGGTAAACGCTAGCGCTCGATGCGCTGCAGCACCCCCGGCCTGAGATCGGCGATTCTCGGGTACCCGTCGACAGCCATATAGAGGTCGGCCTCGGCGAGCAGACAGCGCAGCACATGCACGATTCCCTCGACCCCGCCTAGAGCGAGGCCGTAAGCGTAAGGGCGGCCGACGCCCACTGCCGTGGCACCCATGGCCAGCGCCTTGATGACGTCGATACCGGTACGGACGCCGGAATCAAATAACACCGGCGTTTTCCCCGCAGCCTTAACAACGGCCGGCAACATGTCGAGGGCAGCAATGCCGCCGTTGGCTTGACGGCCGCCGTGGTTGGAACAATAGATCCCGTCAACACCGCCGTCGATGGCGCGCCGCGCGTCATCGGGATGACAGATACCCTTTACGAGCAATGGAAGCTTTGTTAGCGAACGCAGCCACGGAAGGTCATTCCATGTCAGCGGGTTGCCGAAGACTTTAGCCCACTGCATGACCGCGGCGGGCAAGTCGTCCGCTGGAGGCTTCGACAGCATGCCTACGAAACGCGCGTCCGTAAAGTAATTGGCCAGACACAAGCCGCGCAGTTGCGGAAAGTTGGCCGTCGTAAGGTCCCGCGGACGCCAACCCGTTAGCCACGTATCGAGCGTAACGACAATCGCTTTAAAACCGGCTAACTCCGCACGTCGAACGAAACTTTCAGCGAGATCGCGGTCTGTAGGTGTGTAGAGTTGGAAGAACCCGGGAGTCGCGCCGAACTCTCTCGCGACATCCTCGAGCGGGTCGACGGTCAACGTCGACGCAACCATCGGTACGCCGGTCCGCGCCGCAGCGCGGGCCGTCGCGACGTCGCCGTGCCCGTCCTGAGCGCACAGGCCGATCACACCGATCGGACTCATGAACAACGGTGTGGGCAATTTCATGCCGAAAAGATCGATCGAAAGATCTCGTCGTGAGGCGCCGACAAACATCCGCGGCACGAAACCCCAGCGGTCGAACGCGGCGACGTTGGCATCTTGCGTGCGTTCGTTGCCACACCCGCCCGCGACGTAGGAGACGAGACTGCTCGGAAGAGCCGCATGTGCTTTCGCTTCCAGCTCTTCAAAACGGATCGGCAAGTGAGGCTGACGGCCGCTCAAGCCTGCAAAGTAAACTTCGTTTTGGTAGTCTCCGAAACCGGCCATAGACAACTCCTGACTCGTGCATCGTTGGCTGCCGTCAGGGACTGTTCCTCAGTTTGAACGCAGCGCGAGCCGGCGGCAACTCATGCGGCTTCGACTCGCCTTCGATCTGATTTCGGCCGGGGCTCGTGTCCGCCGCAATGCCGAAAATTGCCGTGCTGCTGCTCAAACAATCCGCGCAAAAATAGGCGCGGCGCTTCACGCCTCACATTCAACGCGCTTCGTAAGAGCATGCTACCCGTCGCGTTACCGGCGCGATCCTCGACTTTGAAGATGTCGTGACGCGTATTGGGCCGAAGCTAGCGGGTCCGGTTACCCGACCTTCGATGTCGCGCAGTTGCGGCTGCTGCTTGTCGAGCCGTCAGCGCGCGGGCTTGGCATCGGGCAACGTCTCGTTAACGAGTGCATCGCTTTTGCGCGGCGAGCCAACCAAGACGATCACATTGTGGATCAATGACGTGTTACACGCGGCACGCCGGATCTACGAAGGAGCTGGTTTTCATCTGGTCGCGGAAGAGCCTCACCATAGCTTTGGTCGCGACCTCGCGGGTCAGAGTTGGACCCTCGAGCTTTCCGGTACCCTCGCACGCAGATAAGCTCCCAAAAAGCGTGACCCGACGAGCCGTCCAAGAAAGCGTAGTTTTTTGGGATGATTCGGCGCCCGTCTTCAGTTGATCACTGGACCGCTTATAGCGGGATCCCTTCGTCCTGACGGCACGCTGAAGAGATCCGCGTGACCGGCTTGATGACGTTTGTTCAATGCAATCCAGCCGGAGATCGCGATTATTGGTAGCTCAGTTGCTCGTCCCAATCGGGCGCGCGCCCTTCTGGTGTGAGGTCGAACATGTTCCAAAGCGGCTCGATCGTGCCGGTATGTCGGGGATCCTGTCCGGGATCGCTCGGCGCGTAGAGCAACTCCGAGGCCCAGAAGTGGCGGATCGTCTCGCCGGTGCGGTGGAACACGTTCAGAATAGGCCTCTGCGATCCGTCGGCGGTTTCGGCAAGATAGTCGCGGTTGTAGGTGTTGCCGGCCGAGGACAGCAGGCGCAGCCGCCGCCAGCCGCGCTCCCTCGCGAAGGTGAGGAGGTGCGCCAGCGGGGCCCTCGCGACGATCACGAAGTTGACGCGCTCGGAGATGTGCTGTGCGGCACCATCGAGTTGGTCGAGCAGGGCCGTGCACGATGGACACGGACCCTGGGCGAAAGGCAGGCGCGCCGTCTCGCCGGCGGAAGGGCCCGGCCGCTCATCGCTGGAGTCACGCGGGAACATCATGCTGTAGATCGCGAGCGAATCTTTGCCGGACGCGAAGAGGTCCGACATGCGAACGTCGGTCGGGTTGCCGTTCGCATCTGCGCCCTGAAATACGTAGTTCGCCGGAACGACTCCGCCGGGCGGGAGTTCACGCCGCGCGACAGCTACGTCCTCGGTGAGGCGGCGCAGCGCGATCTCGCGCTCGAGCAGCCGGTCGCGCGCCGCTCGGTATTCTGCTGACTCACCTGGAAAGGCTAAGTTCATGCTTCTCCTCTTCTTACGCGAGATACGCTACGCAAATTGATTATCTGAAGTCGAATTGCGCTTGAGTTGAAAAGATCGTGTCTATACGAGGTGGAGCAACATCAGCACGATTATCGACACGTACGCGCTAGAAAAGACGCAGAACGATGCCGATGGGACGTGTCGACACATCTCCGCCTTGTGCGAGGGTCGTGTTCCCAGCAGGCCGAGCACAATTCGCGCGATGCGACTATTCGAATCGGCACGGGATTTAGTGCTAGACTGCAATCTTAGGGCGGCGTCACTTCGTGGAGATGACACGTTGCGTCGCCGACGAGGTCGAGGAACTGACGCGTAAACGCGATCGCTTCTTCGCGGCCTGAAACCTCGAGCAGCGCGAAACCGCCGATGACTTCCTTCGCCTCAGCAAATGGTCCATCGGTGATCGAATAGCTGCCGTTCTTGCGCGCGACTGTCATTTCGAGCGAGCCCGGCATGGCGCCCCCAGTATCGATGAGCGCCCCGTTGCGCTTCATCTCTTCGATGAGATTGCCCATCCGCTCCATCTCCCCCGGACTGGGAGTTTGAATCGCTGTCGGATCCATCGTCATGATCGAAAGAATCTTCATAAAATTTCTCCCTAATGCTCCGCTATTCGAGACTCTACTATGGCGTCGAACGACGAATGCCTAAATCGACACGACTTTCAAACCAGCGCACTTTGCGTCACGGTTGGTGCGAGCCGCTGTATGGTGGTGAAGCGGCACGGGCGAGCAGCAGCGAACGCTCGCGTGCATTGTTCGTGAGATGTGCGGCTCGTTGGAATTCGGCACAACCATCGCTATGGCGTCCCAGCCTCACGAGCAGATCGCCGCGGACGCTCGACAGGAGGTAGTAGCCCCGGAGAGTCGGCTCGGAGCGGAGTTCTTCGACGGCTTCGAGGCCGGCCGCGGGGCCGTACGCGATGCCCACGGCGACGGCGCGGTTTAGCGCGACAACCGGTGACGGGAGGAGTTGCAACAGCGCATCGTAGAGAGCGACAATCCGGAGCCAGTCGGTTTCCTCAGCCGTTCGCGCGCGCCCATGACAGGCAGCGATTGCAGCCTGCAGCGCGTACGGCCCGAGGCTGCCGTCGAGGCGTTCGGCCCGCTCCAGCGCGGCAAGCCCGCGGCGAATCAGGACGTGGTTCCAGCGCGAGCGGTCCTGATCGAGGAGCAGCACCGGATCGCCTCCTGGCCCGGTCCGTGCCGCTATTCGCGACGCTTGGATCTCCATGAGGCCGACCAGACCGAGGACTTCGGATTCGTTCGGCATCAGCTCGGCAACGACGCGGCCCATGCGAAGGGCGTCCTCGCAGAGCGCGGGGCGCAGCCAGTCCTCTCCAGCCGAGGCGCAGTATCCCTCGTTGAAAATGAGGTAGAGAACCTCGAGCACCGACGCGAGTCGCGCCGCGCGGTCGGGTCCATGTGGCACTTCGAACGGAACGCGTACTGCGGTGAGCGTACGCTTCGCGCGCACGATTCGCTGCGCGACCGTCGCCTCCGGGACGAAGAACGCTCGCGCGATCTCGCGGTCGTCAGACCGCCGAGCAGACGGAGGGTGAGCGCAACGCGCCCGGCCGCTGCAAGCAACGGATGGCACGCGATGAAGACGAGACGCAACAAATCGTCGCCGATGTCGTCGTCGAGCGCGTCGTCAACCTGCGCCGCGGACGCGTCCTCGCGAACCTGGAGCGCGAACCCGACTTCCTTGAACTTGCGTTCGCTTAGCTCCTCGCGCCGGAAACGGTCTATCGCGCGGCGCTTGGCGATAGCCATGAGCCAGGCGCCCGGATTTCCGGGGACGCCCGACTGCGGCCACTGCTCGAGCGCAGCCACCAGCGCATCCTGCGCGAGATCTTCGGCGACTCCGACGTCGCGCACCATGCGCGCAAGACCGGCGATCAGCCGCGGCGACTCGATCCGCCAGACCGTATCGATCGCGCGGTGTGCACTGGTTGCCGTCATGGGCCTAGGTTCTCTCCTGCGCGCGCTTGCAGATCGGAAAAACTCGCTGCGGCTTCCTGCACGTCGGCGGGGAAATCGCCAAAATCTTGAACCTGCCGAACTTCGATCGTTTCGTTTTCGCCGGCGGGGCAGCGCGACGCCCACTCGATCGCTTCCTCACGCGACTTCGCCTGGATCATCCAATAGCCGCCAACGACTTCTTTCGCCTCGGCGAATGGGCCGTCGGTCACCTTTGGCTTCCCTGCGCGGAACGTAACTCGAGCGCCCATCGACGGCGGATGCAGCCCGTCGAGCGCGAGCAACACGCCTGCCTTTTGCAGGTCCTCATTGTACTTCATCATCCGGGCGACGCCTTCGGCGTCTGGCATGGTGCCAGGCTTGGCATCCTCGTAACCGCTTGGAATCATCAACATCATGAATCGCATTCTGAACCCCTTCCACTTTTGAGGCTGACCTTTTGCTACTCACGCGTCGAGCTAGGCGATACAAAATCGACATAGGAGACGCACCGACACCATAATGCGCGGCAATGTGTATCCTTTCGCGCTGAGCAGCCGCGGCGACGTGCTGCTCGCCGGAACCGGAAGATATGCCGCTCGCCACGTTGTAGCCCTGGGGCACGAATCGCCGCTTTCAACGGCTTCCGATCCGGCGAACGCTCGTTATTCCCGCAATCGCGGAAAGCGACGCCAATATCGCGCTCGAGGCACCATTCGGTCGCATCACGACGTTGCCGTTCGGGGTCGTCAAGGACACAGGTGAGCCGGCGGTGCGTCGAACGTTCGACAAGAGGGCGGCCGAATAAGACTATACGTGGACGCGTGCCGGTGTTTTAACGTGTTCCGGGCGAAAACCGATGCCGACGATGTACGCCTGTAGTGCCGCTCGGCGTCGTCGTCCTGCATCAAGTATTACAGCGACAGATCGACCGAGAAGAAAGCTTGGAACGGGTTCGTTTGTCCGCCATATGCCTGCTGAAAAGTGTTTCCGAAGGTTGGGCCGTAGGGCTGCCCCGTGGAGCCTTGAAACGAATTGCCCGGATTGTAGAAGTTGCCGGCATACGGAAGCAGCGGCGATGACACCGCATACCAGCAGCCGATTTTCGAGCCCTGGTTCGCCCACGGTACGTTACTGCCGCCGAAACATTGATTGACCACGTTCACGAGTTGCGCACGAAATGATACGCGCTTCGTCGCCTGGTACGTGAGCTGAAGATTGCCGGCCAAATTCGACGGTTCGGTGTACTCGCCGAAGCGGTCGAACGAACCCGTGTAAGCGTTCGGCGTGAACAGCGCTCCCGAGCATGTCTGCGCGAGATACTCATTGGCGGGAGTCGAGCTTGCGGGAAGGCCGGCCGTATAGCGCGGATCTCTCGCGACTCCGGCGACGCCGAGCGTGCCGCCGCAGGTTGCGGGATCGATGCCGTAGGCGGTGGACGGGCTGCCGTATTTACCACCCGCGGTGAATTGGACAGTCGGCGTGATGGTGAACGGTCCGTGCTTGTATTGAAGCAGTAGCGTCGCAACGTGCGGGACGATGAAGCTGCTTACGACCGGCGTCCCTGCGTCACCCGCGGTTGCGCCCACGGTTTGGTTGAACGGCGAGTAAAAAGCATTCGGATCGAAAAGACTCTGCACGGGTGCATTCCAATAGGGGTTTGCCACGTCGCCCGGCACGCATGTCGACTCTGCCGTACCGCCGCCGCTCGCGGTTACCGGCGTGTAGCACGGTGCCGCGGGTACGCCACCGGGTGTGCCCCCGGCGCAGCGCAAGTCGCGAGCGTGAGTCGCACAATAGGACGTGTACGAGTTATACTGTCTGATTCCGGCGTTGATCGGTTCGATTACCGTATGACCGTTGGGCAGCGTGTCGTAGTGCACGCGTCCATACGTATAGGTATAACTCAACTGCGCGGCGAGCCCGTTGCGAGCGAAATCGCCCTTGCGCAGTTCCAACTCGGCGCCTTCGATGTAACTCTTTCCGACGTTGACTCCCGAGCTGAAATTCGTCTTGGGATCGAGCAGGACACTGAAAATTTGCCGGTTGGTCGTCCGATAAAAAGGCGAGAGCGAGAACGAAGCGTCGCTACCCTTGAAGCGGTGTTCGAACGAGAAGTCCGTGTTGTAAGACTCTTCGGGATAGATCGTGTGAGCTGGGCTTCGAAAGCCGACTGGGTAGAACTGCGCCTGATCCGGTAACGAGCCCTGCGCCCCGTTGTACTGCTGAAACGAGGAGCTCGCGGGTTGCTCGACCTTGCTGTATGCGGCGCGAATAACGCTTAGTGGATCGACGGTATACGTAGCTGCGAAACGAGGCTCAAACGCATGATGGTCGCTGACGCTCGAGCTTTGATCGGTGAACGCGACCGGAACTGCGTTCGTGGGGCACGGCCCATTGATGCTCTTTCTCGGGACCAGCACCAACGTTTGTACGTTCTGACAATTCGACGCGATGAACGAGTTGACCCAGAACGCCCGTTGCAGCGTCGTCGCACTGTTCGGTTGCGGGCCGCCCGGAACGGTCGTGTCCGCCAAGTCGTATCGAAAATCATCGTAGCGAATACCGAGCGATAACAGAAGTCTGTCGGTCGGCTTGAAACGATCTTCGAACGAAAGGTTCGAGAAGCGCGGCGCGACGGTACTGTACGAGCCCGAGAGGCCGTTGTCTACAACGAAATACTCGCATGGAGCGCCGCCGCAACGCTGCGCGCCGATCGCACTCAAGCTGGGCGCACCGTCGGAAGGCGCGAGCGGCGCCGCGATGCTATCGACCGGCGGCAGTTCATACCGCCATGCGTCCGCACCGCATTTCACTGCACCCGCGGCCCCATAGCAGGCGCCGCTCATTGGATTCGCCGAGCTAACCGCATATGCGACGTTCGCCGAAGATGAGGGCGTACCGTTATTCCAGCGCACCGTGCCGGCGTAGGTGTAGCCGGCGCCGAAGTTGAGCAGGTTTTGCCGATTCACTTGATCCGATACCGAAAGCGCGAGGCCCCGCGTGTGGGTCGCGATTTCGTAATCCCCCACCACGTTTCCGGCAAGATTATCGACCGTACTGTTGGGCCCGTTCTGCAACCAGTCGGAGTAGAATTCGTAGCCATACACGCGCGCGAAGGCATTGGAGCCGAGGGTCTTCGTAAACTGGAGTTTTTCGATCGACGCGCGATTGTCGTAGCTATCGCGAATGTCGAAACCAATCGGCGCGCCGACCGTTCTCGCGAGCGGTGAGTTCGGAAAATAATACTGCCGGACGTTCCCGGCGAGATTCGCGGTTAGCGGCACGCCGACGGGACCCGTGTAGATCGAATGGTCGAGGTACGCTTGGCGTGAGGGCCCATAGACGCCGCACGGGTTGCTTAGACCCGCCGTCGTCGGATCGGCGAGTGTCGTACACGACGGATAACGTGCGCCGTTATACGCCGACGTGCCGGAGATGACGTTGGCTGCGGCATAGGTCCAGTCGTTTTGGCTCGTCTGAAAATCGGTGTGCAGCAGCGAGTTGTTGAACAACAGCTGGACGTCGTCCCGGCTGCCGTCCTTGTGCGGTAATCCAAAATGCAGATTCACGATAGACTCGCGGTCGGCGATCTGATTTTGCAGGCCGTAGCTGAACGGTCCGAGCGCGTAGCCGCTCGGACCGGTGGGATTGGAGCCGAAAACGCCGAGTGAATTCGTGTAGCAGCCGACGGTCGCATCGATGCCGGCGCAGCCTGATCTAACGAGGTTATACGGGGTTCCGGCGTAGTGATCCAGTTGCGCGCCGTTCTGCTGAGAAAAATAGCGAAATTCTTGGTTGTACCCGGCTGTCGCCAAATAGTAAGAGAAGTTTCGGTTCTTCGCCGCACCCCCGACCTCGATGCTCGCGTGATGATAGAAAGTCGGTGAGCCGAGTCCTAGATCGGCGAGGATGAAGCCGGGGTACGTGCCGGTCTTGATCACCTGGTTGATCGAGCCCGCGAGCCCCGTGCTCTGCTGATCGAGCGGCGCCGAACCTGCGTATACTTGAAGGTTCTGCTGCCCGAGTGAGGAGAGCGCAGTCGAGGGATACTGATCGAACGCACGCTGAATCGGAACGCCGTCGAACTGATAGCCGAGCTGCGTGTAATCGCCGCCGCGGATGAAAACCGTTTGGTAGATGCCGCTCTGACCCTGCGGAATATAGACCCCGGGAACCGATGCCAACCCGGAGTAAGCTTGGTTGAGCGAACCGCCGCCACCGAGCGTCGATGCGGCAGCGGCGGTTGCGGGCGTGACGGTGTAGACGTTGGTCGTAGCGCCACTATTGACGAGATCCGAAGCGGCCCGCGCGGTTACCGTACCGATCGTGCGCAAGCGTGGTTGGGAGCGTAACGTCACCGTCGCTTCCTGTTCTGCAAAAACGTTGACGCCGGTGAGGAATATTGGTTCGAAGCCCTGCTTCTGCATGGACACGGTGTACGCGTCCGGCGCGAGCGAGAGGAATCGAAATTGACCTCGAGCATCGCTCGTCGCCGTCGCGTTTGCGGACGGGCTGACGGCGCTGATCGCCGCGCCTGCAATCGGAACGTTCTTCGCGTCGAGCACCGTGCCGGTAAGGCTTCCGGTCGTCTGCGCCGCCAATACGATCGTCGCCGGAAAACACGTCGAAACGCCGCTCAGCGCTACAATCGCGGCAACGAGAACGCGCATGCGACGAGCCGAGAACGCTGCGACTCTAGCGATGATTACGCGTGGCACGAACATGATGCCGTCCTAACGAGGGTGAGTCAGCTGCGCTGAGTCGTGCAACCCTCGGCTGCGCCGGATCGTGCACGTTGGTGGAAGTCGGCGAAGCTCGGGAATCGGTATGTCGCTTTCGATCGGGACGCATTGAACGTACGGGCAAGTCCTGTCAAGCGTCCGCGTACAGCCAAGCGTCAAGAACGATGCTAGCCGAAACGCCGACACGCGTCTTGCCCCAATTCGGCGCAAATCGAATGGGCCAATTCTCAACTCGTTCAGCCGGGTCTTGCGTGATCAATCGCGTTCGAAGCGGCGACCGTGTTGTGTATCTACGTAAGGCGAAATTGGACCAGAACGCGGGCTCGGAAGCGGACGTTGCCCTTTGCCTTAACCTAAGATACGCTCCTAAGAGTCCGATGCTTGCGCTCTTTTCGCTTGCCGCGACCCTATTATTGTCGCGATCCGCGTTGGCCGATTCGGCTCATTTTCGTACATGCTGAACCTCGCAAATACGTTATTGGGATCTACGAGGATTCGCTCGAGGATCTTAACTCACGCTTGCGCAAAAGTTGTTGGCCCGGCGAGATTGCGGACCGCGCGGGCAACGATGGGCTGAAACAGGCTGATACGCGACCGCTATGGTTCGATCGAGGCGAAGCCTTGCGTCCCCGCTGGCATACGTGCAACTGCCGAAGGCCCTGTGAACCCCGCCAGCGAGTGGATCGAACGCGGATATCATCTTGTTCGATACAGTCAGTTCTCGTCGGGCGGTCATTTCGCGGCGCTCGAAAAATCGGAAGAACTGGCAAGGAGCGGGTCGGCAGCCGCGACGCTATTCGCACGCTCCGCGACCGTAAAGCCATCCGCGGGGCGGTCGGGATTCCCGTTGGCCGGGGCGCATTGGACCACGGCCGGACGACCTACAAAGAAGCACTCGCGATCAGACGCAGTGCGTGCTCGGTCGCCGCGGTGAGGTCGTCGATATCGCGCGAAGCATAGCCGAGAACAAAGCCGGAGCAGTCTTGGCGCGCGACACACAACGTCGATAAGGGCTCCAGATGAAGACCCTCGCGAGCGGCTTGCGCGACCACCGAAGCATCGTCGAACCCGCTCGGGGCCCGCAAGGCGACGTGCAATCCGGTCTTCGAGGGCCCGAGGGTGAAACCGTGGGGTAAGGAGCCCGTGACCCGCTGCAGCAGACGCTCGCGCCGCCGAGCGTAGAGCCCCGTCATTCGTCGTACGTGTCTTGCGAAATGGCCCTGCGCGACAAATTCCGCAAGAATCGCCTGGTCGAGCGTCGCGCACCCGTGACTTTCCAGCGAGCGCGCGATCGCAAAACATTCGCGCAGATGCTCCGGCACGATCAGATACCCCACCCGCAGACCGGGAGCCAGCGTCTTGCTGAAGGTTCCGATGTAGATCACGCGTTCTGCACGATCGAGCGACTGGAGCGCCGGTAACGGACGAGCCGCATACGAAAATTCGCTGTCGTAGTCGTCTTCGAGAACGTAAGCATCGTGCCGCGCGGCCCAGCGCAGCAACGCCTCGCGCCGCGTTAAGCTCATCGCGCCGCCAAGGGGATATTGATGCGAGGGCGCGACGAACGCCAAGCGCGCCGGGGGCGCCGCGTCGGCGTCTAGGCCGTCCTCATCAACGGGAAGCGGCACGAGCAGCGATCCGTGAGCCGCAAACATCCTCCGCGCTGCGCCGTAACAGGGGTCCTCGAGCAGGATGCGGTCGCCCGCATTTACGAGGACCCTGGCGACGAGCGCCAATGCCGCTTGCGTGCCCTCCACGATGATGACGTTACGCCTCTCGGATGCCACTCCACGGAACTGCCGCAGATGCTGCGAAATCGCTTCGCGTAACGCTCGGTATCCTTTTGGATCGCCGTAAGAGAGATAGTCCGGCAAATGATGGAGATGGCGGCGTGACAGCCGGTTCCACGCATTGATCGGAAACGCGCGCACGTCCGGAATTCCGGACCGAAGTGCATCGTTCGGTGTCGGAAGCGGCGCAGGAAGGGTTGCTGCAAAGACAGGCGCAGTGGCGAATTCGCGTAGCCGCCGCGCACTCTCGGGCGTGGGCGGGACGCTCGTTTTCTGACGCCCCTTTCGTTTGGGAGCGACGAACGTTCCGGCGCCGACGCGCGACTCGAGGTAGCCTTCGGCAACGAGTTGCTCGATCGCCGCGACGACGGTATTGCGCGCGAGCCCAAGGCGCAGCGCCATTTCGCGACTCGGTAGAAGTCGCGACGCGGCGCGCAGCTCGCCGCTCTCGATCGCTTGGCGCATCTTGCGCGTGAGCTGCCGCCCAAGCGGTTCCGTGGACGAGCGATCCGGAAAGAGGGCGTCGAGCGAACGGATTGGTTCCATTACACCACGTAGAATGAGCGGATGGACGGACCAATCCTTCGTCAGGTCGCCCGCTAGACAAGTGCTTGCTCTCGTAAATAGCCGTAAATAAAGCGAGAGCGATTTTTCGATCTCGCAAGGAGGGAGGAGCGAAGAAGGATAGCGTCCTTTGAGCGACGAGCGACGCGGCGAGACCGGAAAATCGCCGAGCGACTTTACGGTTATTTACGAAAGCAAGCACTCTAGGTCGGCGTTTCGGAACGGCGAACCCGAACATGCTGTCGAGAGACGTAGCAAGGCCGGCTTGAGCGTATCGAGCAACTGGCCTACGTTCCGATTGTTTTCTAGAGACGATTTATGAAGTGACCCGAGCCGACTTAGCTGCCCAGCATTACTTTTCGCGTAGTTGCTTATTAAGGTCCTTATGCGAACGATGGTGAATCAGGGGTTTTAAAATAGCCGTACGAAAACGCGTGAGCCGTGCAGCAGAAAACGAGAGGCTCCATCGATCCGATTGTTTTTGGCTCCCTCCGGGTTCGTGAAACCGTTGTACCATCACACGTTAACGATCGGAGGTGGACCGGACGACGTCGATCGTTCATAGGTTGCCGGACGCACGCATCTAATACTGCTTTGCTTGCCGCCGCACGGATGAACGAGTGGTGCGTTCCGCAAGACCGAGCGACGTAACTAACGTGCGTGACGCGCGAGAAAGGCGAGAAAGGCGTGAAGTCGTTCGGGAAAACGTCTATTGCGGCCGACAGGCGCTGGGTATCCCTCGTTTTGCTCTGCGTCGGGATGCTGATGATCGTCCTGGACAATACTGTCGTGAACGTCGCGCTCCATCTATTGAAGCCGACCTCGGATTCACGCCGGCCGGCCTCGCCTGGGTCGTAAACGCGTACATGATCGCATTCGGCGGTCTGCTACTGCTTGCCGGGCGGCTCGGTGACCTGATCGGCAGCAAGCGCGTCTTCATCGCGGGCCTTATCACATTCACGGGCGCATCGCTTCTCTGCGGCGTCGCTTTTAGCCGCGAGACGCTGATCGTGGCGCGCTTCGTGCAGGGCGTCGGCGGCGCCATGGCGTCTTCCGTCATCCTGGCCATGATCGTCACGATGTTCCGAGAGCCGGCAGAGCGTGCGCGGGCAATGGGCGTCTTCAGTTTTACCGCCGCCGCCGGCGGTTCGATTGGCCTCTTAATCGGCGGCGCGCTGACGCAGCTGCTCAACTGGCATTGGATCTTCCTGATCAACGTCCCGATCGGCATCGTTGCCACGCTGCTCACGCTGCGCCTACTCGAATCGAACGCCGCAATCGGACTTCATGCGGGAGCGGACGCGCTCGGCGCATTCCTCATCACGGCGTCGCTCATGCTCGCGGTCTACACGGTCGTCGAGATCCCGACGTTCGGGGCGATATCCGCGCACACGTTCGAATTCGGAGCGGGCGCGGCCGTGCTCTTCGCGGCGTTCATCGCGCGCCAAGCGACGGCCGCAGCGCCGCTGCTCCCTCTGAGCGTCTTTCGGGCGCGCAACGTCGCCGGAAGTAACGTGCTGCAACTTCTGCTCGTCGCCGCACTCTTCGGCTTTTTCTTCTTGGACTCGCTCTATCTCAGAGACGTACTCGGTTACGATGCGGTGCAGACGGGGCTTGCGTTTCTTCCGATCACGCTTTCCATCGGCGCACTCTCACTGGGTTGGTCAGCGAGCTTGCCCGCCCGGTTCGGACCGCGCCCCGTCGTAGTCGCCGGCCTCGCTCTCGCCACCGCCGGACTTGCGATCTTCGCGCTCGCGCCGCTCGACGGCAGCTACGCCGGCACCATCCTGCCGGCGATGCTGCTTCTCGGCACCGGCATGGGTGCCGCGTTTCCGTCCGTGATGATGTTCGCGATGTCGAGCGCTACGGCAAACGACTCGGGGTTGATCTCCGGTCTCATCAACACGACAGCGCAAGTCGGCGGGGCGCTCGGCCTCGCCGTCTTGGCAACCCTATCAGCATCGCGAACGCACGCTGTTTTCGCCTCGGGAGCCGGCACGGCCATATCGCTGGCCGCGGGCTACCATCTTGCGTTTGGTATTGGTTCCTGTTTTCTCGCCATAGCGTGCGTTATCGCGGCGACAGTCCTGCAGCCGCCGTCCGCATCCGAGCCACAATCAGCTGGGAACGCGTCACACTCGCGAGGCGGTGCGTAACCCGGCCGACGAAGTGGCCGTGTCTCTCTACACGGCTCGACGGCAAATAACAACGTTGCGCGCACGACTGGGGAGCAATGCTATCAGCCTCGAGGACTGGGAAGAGACCCTGCGCGCCAACTTGACCTCGGTATTTCTGGTCACCCAGGCCGTGTTGCCCGGGATGCGTGCGCGACGCTCGGGACGGATAATCAACCTGTCCTCGGTTGCGGCGCACACGGGCGGTATAATCGGTCCCCACTATACGGCCTCAAAGGCGGCCATCATCGGCCTAACGCACGCATATGCGGCGCAGCTGGCGAAAGACTCCGTCACCGTCAACGCAATCGCGCCGGCGCTCATTGACACGGAGATGCTTGGCGACGTCGCTCGCACGCGCGCACGGACCATTCCGCTGCAACGTCCCGGGACAGCAGATGAAGTCGCCAACGTAGCTGTGATGCTGGCTACGAATGGCTTCATCACCGGGCAGACGATCGGTGTGAAGGGCGGAATCTACATGACGTAGGCAAGCCCGGTTTCGCGCCGGCAAGAGTCTCTTCTACCGCGAAATCGCGGCGTTAGCGAGGGACCGACTCAGGTGTCTGGCAGATAAGGCTCCTGCGTTCTTCATTCGTACGAAGCGACGAGCGAACGCGAGCGCTGAACGCGCGGGGAACGATCGGCAACGCGCAATCGAAGCTCGGCGACGTTGCACTTCGTCAGGCACACCAGTTTCGAAATGGTCCAGCCCGGACGAGCCTGATTGGTCCTTTCGCAAGGTCGACGGCGATGCTACGATCTTGCCGGTCTTTTTTGACCCCTCAACATGAACGAACGTTTGAAGAAGATGGTAGATCGATATAACGTAGCGGATAGCGCCCGATCTCTCGGCTCGTTCAGGCAAGTGCCGGCCGACGCCGAACTCGTACGAGAAACCTTGCGCGGACGAGGCGATGCCTTCGGCCTGCTGGTCCAACGCTACCGCCCGTCGATCGTGCGCTTCGCGTTCGGCTTCACGTACGACATCGATGAGGCTCATGACGTCGCGCAAGACGTATTCATACGAGCGTACACAAAACTCCGGACGCTGCAATCGAATCGCCCGTTCGCAGGCTGGCTGTTCGCGATCGCACGAAACGCGTCGATCGACGCAACGCGGCGCACGCGAAGGATGATCGCCGCGCCCGTAGTTGCACCGCAACTCGGCCCGGAAGATGTTGCGCTGCGCGCCGAAGACGCGGTAGCCGTGCATGCGGCGCTCGACGCAATCCCGGCCCGCTATCGAAAGGTCCTGGATTTGTACTACCTCAGGGGCCTACTCTATCGCGAAATTAGCGACGTGCTCGACCTACCGATCGGAACGGTCAAGACGTATATGGCGCGCGGGAAACGTCGCATTCGAAGCCAGCTAGAAGCGATCGAGTTGCGACAAATCGCTTGATCGTTCGCCGCTTGTGCGAGGCCGATCTCGTCGCCACCGCGATCTACGAAGTGCCTCCGGCCGTGATCTTACACATGATAGGAATTCCTGACGAGCGGATGGAGATCTCCCTGAAAACGACGTCCAGCGTGCGACCGCAAAGTGCATGGCCGAGGTCGGCGCCATTTCGCTCGACGACTTCCGCTACACTCGAAAATATAGAGGTCCAGCGAAGGGCTCAAAGTGTAAAGCCTTCGCGTCTCCTAACCGTCCCCTCGGCCGGCGAAAAACTATGCCGGTCGCTCAGGTACGCGAAGACCTCGAGAGGTAGCGGTCGCCGGTTCGGACGCGTCGGCGCTTGCGGCGCGTGCAAAGTCGATCGCCGTGCCTTCATCCCAAGTCGCTGCAACGTCGGCCGCGCGCGCCAGCGCCGTCTCGTCGAGCCGATCGCGCAGGCGCGCCTCGAATTTGGACGCCTGTAACTCCTGGGCTCCGTGGCGCACGAATCCTTCAGACCCTAGCCGACGCCTTACGTATGCCGCAATGGCGGCAGATTCCGTGATGCGACCACGCGCTTCGACAACTTGTGCGAGCGTGCCGAGAGCGAACGTTGCGAGCGCTCCGAGTCCAGCTTTCCGCGCATCTTCGATCGTCGCAAGCGCGAGCGCGCGAGCCTCGGAGAAGCGACCTGCCGCGCACAGAAAGATGCATTGGTTCGATCTTGCCGCGCGCAAACCCGGCAACTCGCCGCATTCCTCCGCGATTGCGACGGCTTGGGTGCCAAGCCGAATGGCTTCCTCCACGCGTCCCGCTAAGAACTCGTTCTCCGCAAAATTGACGCGATACTCCACGGCCTGGGTCTGAAACGTGAGGCCCTCGCTTGACATTGAGCCCTCGCTGGCCAGTAACTCGAGGAAGAGCGAACGCGCGCGATCATAGTCGCGCCGTGCAGAAACGACGACTGGCAGAAATCCGCGCGCTTGCCGCTCGAAGAGCAGGTGGCCGCGCGCGCCGGCAATTGCAATGCATTCGGTGGCCAACGATTCGGCTTCGTCGAGACGCTGCGTCCCAACCGCGGCTAGGACGGCGTTGAGAGTGAACGCGCACAACAAATCGTCGTCGCCGAGTTTTCGCGCAAGCTCGATCGCGTACTTCGCCGCTTCGTACGCTTCGGCGAAACGCAGGCTCTCCTTTGCATGCCGGCTGAGAGCCTGGTACAGCTTCGCCTGCGTCTTAAGCGACGACCGCTCGTCGACGGCTCGCAGTGCTTCGAGCACATACGAGCGCCCTTCGTCCGGAGCGACGAAAATAAAATACATGCTGGCAGCCGCGAGACGCGCGCCGAGTTCAAGATCGTTGCCGTTTACAAGCGCCCACTGCAGCGCGGCGCGCAGGTCGTCCACTTCGGCGCTTGCTCGAGCAACGCGTGTTGCCATCGCGAGGCTCTGGCCGGCATCGACGAATTTCTCGGCCGCGCATAACACCGCCTCGGCGTGGCGACGGCGCGCGGCTACCGCCTCGCCTGCCTGGCTCAGACGCGCGGCGGCGTAGGCGCGAATCGGTTCGAGAAAACGATATCGGGTCGCTGCGTCCGAGCGGTCGACGACCACCAGCGTCGCGTCGACGAGATCGCCGATCGCGAACGCAACACGTTCCTCATCGTCGGCGACGAAGGCCGCGCAGGCGCGCTCGACCGTCCATCCGCCGGCGAAGGTCGAGAGATGACGGAAGACACGCGCGGTCTCCGCGTCGAGATAATCGTAGCTCCAATCGAGGACTGCGCCCATCGTCTTGCGACGCGGCGGTCGTCCTCGCCGGTACGTATGGAGCCCGATGGCCTGGGCTAAGCGCGCAACAAGATCGTCCAGGCCGACCGTCGCTGCGCGCGAAGCGGCGAGTTCGAGCGCAAGCGGAATGCCGTCCAGCCGTGCAACGATCGCATCGACGGCGTCCGGCTCGAGCGTAGGCGGAGCAAAGGTCTTCTCCGCGTGAAGCGCGCGACGCGCGCGATCGACAAATAACGCTGCGGCGCTGCTTCGATCGAGCGGCCGGACCCGATGAACGAGTTCGGCGTCGAGGTCGAGTTGCTCGCGGCTCGTGATGATAAATCGGGAGCCGCCGCTGAGCGGCACGATGCGATTCAAGAGGCGCGCGACGGCTTCGGGCTGCCGCTCGCAATTATCGACGATAACGACGCGGCGTTCGGAACTCAGCGCCCCGATCGTACGCGTCTCCAGGTCGTCGACCCTAGCGAGCGTCGAAACGCCGAGTGCATCAGCAAAGACCGGCAGAAGACGCTCTTCGCGCTCAGCGCGTGCGACATCGACAAACGCGACGCCGCCCGGAAAAAGATCGATCATGCCGGTCGCAACGTCAATTGCCAGGCGCGTCTTACCAATTCCACCGATCCCGAGGAGGGTCACGAGCGAATGTGCGGTTAGTGATTCGCCGACCGCGTTTCGTTCCGCCTCGCGTCCGAAGAGCGGCGTTGCAATCAGCGGGACGCCTGACAAGCGCGCATCGCGATCGTTCGCTGCGACGGAAGTTTGCAGATCTGCGACGATGCGCTTTTGCAGCGCGTGCGTCTCCTCGCTCGGTTCAACCCCGAACTCTTCGCGCGCCAGTTTTCGAAACTCATCGAACTCGCGCAGCGCGCCGATGCGGTCGCCGATCTCCGTCCGGCGTTGCAGCAGCGCGCGAACCGCAACTTCGTCCAGTGGGTCGTGCACGATAAGACGTTTCGCCAGCACGATCGCGGAGCGAGCCTGCAATTCCTGGCGGCTTTCGAGCGCGGCGTGGCCGGCCGCTGCGAACCGTTCGCGCAGGCGCGCGCGCAGCGGTTCGACCCACGGCTCATCGAACGATTCCATCACGTCTCCGCGATAAAGGTCGAGGACGCGCTCGACGTCGACGGGCGGAGCCGTCGCGGTCTCAAAATCAGCCACATCGCATTGCACGTGCGCATCGTCTTGCCAGGCGATGGAACGTGCCGTCGTCGCAAGCCAGGGCCGCTTCACAGACGGCAGCAGGTTTCTCGTAAGACGGTAGAGATAGCGCCGCAGGTTCGCGAGGGCATTCGCTTCCGGCTCGTCCGGCCAAAGCGCAAAGGCCGCCGCCTCGCGCTCGACGCGGCGCACGGGGTGCAGCAGAATATACGCGAGCAACGCGAAGGTTTTGGGCGGGACGTTCGCGCCGACGATCGACCCTGCATATCGTACTTCGGCACGACCCAGGAGTGCGACCGCAAGCTTCTCCGACGGCACGGCCGATGGTTCGGCCGTGCCGTCGGCGATTCCGGCACCCGTTTAGAGTACGGCGGCCTAGGTGATCTTGGCAGCGTATGCAGACTCGAATCGCGCCAGTCAGCCGCGCCTTTTTATGGTAGATCACGTGGATCGTCGTTCGTCGGACATGACAGCTCGTTGGCCGGAACCGCCGACTCAACGCGTCTGGCAATGCCTCGCGCCCCTGTTCAACGGCGATACCGGCAGCCCATACGAGATGCCGAACGAGCCCGAGCTTCTCCCCTAGCCCACAAGCCGGGCGGCGCCCATCATCACGACCGGATGGACCACCATCGTCACGTACGGCTTTGGCGCCGCATTGGTGCGAGCGTCAGTGAGGTTTCGCGGCAGAGTTTATCTATACCGAGGAGACGTTTGGAAGACGCAAGGGCCGTACTGTGCGGATCATGACGACAACGCAATGCGGGCCGATCGCCTGGTGCAAGCCGTCTGGTTCGCTTCCGCGTCAGCGCTACGAGTAGGTCCAAAGGAGCAAAATAGTGAGCCAGTCCCAATCAAAGGTCGTCGCTGATCACGAAACGCCGGACGCGCATATCGCCAGGATGGTCGAATTAATCACCGGTTCTCTGGCCAGCCAAGTTATTCGAACCTTCGCCGAAATGTCGATCGCCGATCTGATCGCAGAGCACCCGGCGTCAGCTGCCAGTATTGCGGAGGCGACGGGTTCCGACTTAGGCGCCATGAAGCGGCTGATGCGTGCCGGCGTGGCCTTAGGGCTTGTCACGGTTGACAAAGATGAACTGTTCGCAGGCACGCCACTGTCCAAGACGTTGCAAGAAGACACGCGCGGATCACTCAAGGGCTGGGCAACCATCATGGGATCACCCGGAGCATGGCTTCCATGGGGTAATTTCGCTGATGCGATCAGGACGGGGCAGCGGCAGACGCTAGCAACCCTCGGTAAGGAATATTTCGATTACCTTGCGCAAGCTCCCGCCGAAGCGCAAGCTTTCACGGTCGGGATGGGCGGCATAAGCGACGTGATAAGCGATAAAGCCGCGGACATGATCGACACCAGGTCGATTACCGTTGCCGCCGACATCGGCGGCGCATCAGGCGCGTTTCTGTATGCTCTGATGGCGCGAAACGCGAATTTTAAAGGAATCGTTTTTGAGCGACCCAACGTCGTCGCGGCAGCTGACGCGGCGGCTGAAAAAGCCGGACTAAGCCGCCGAACGAAGGTCGTTGCTGGTAACTTCCTAGAGGCGGTCCCGGAGGCCGATCTGTACCTCCTCAAATGGATCTTGCACGATTGGAATGACTCGGACTGCGTCAAGATCCTTTCGAATTGTCGTCGCTCCATGCGTTCGGGCGGACGCGTCATAGCCCTAGAGCTTCAACTAGGCGAAATCGACGATCCCGGCTTGTCGTCATTGATGGACTTGAATATGCTCGTCGTCTTGAACGGCCGGGAGCGATCGGCGCACGAGTATAGGGACCTATTCGCAGCTGCCGGTCTTTATATGACGCGCATCACACCACTTAAGGCTCCGCTAGGCCCTTGGAGCCTGCTTGAATCCGAGGCCGTATGATCTTCTTGTTTTTCGCGATCGAAGACACATTACGGGGAAATCGCCAAGTCTAGCCTCGTGCGAAGCACAAATAGGGACGAGCTCACCATCGAACACCTCGTGTACTTTTCGTTACTTTCTCAGCAGTTCGGCAGTCTCGCCAACGCGAGAGGGCTTAACCACGGCCGCGAACGATCGAGCGATCGGGGCCGCGAGAGCTAGGCGAAGTTGCGCGACCGCGCGCTGAGCGTACCTACGGCTATCCTGATCAACGTCTCAGGCCGCATCTCGTCGGTAAAGACCGACCGATGATGTAGCTCGGACGTATGGGCTGTATTGCGTTTGTCGATATGACCGCAGCCTACAGTCTCCGCTTCTCCGAAACGTCCCCTAGACGAGCGGAAATTCCGACCGTTTCGCCGCGCAGCTTACATGATGACCTCAACACTGCGAAGGTCGCGATCGAGTAGTCCGCTATCGTGACGATCGCTAAGATCGCGGCTTCGGCTTCGTCACAAGTCGGGGCAAGTGCGGACGTTTCGGCGTAAGCGCTGACGGTTGCAGTTCTCCAGCGGCGCGAAACCTCTCAAGGCAACATGGCCTTGGCAAGTCGACGCAGGGTCGCGATACAAGGCATGTGGGCCGCGCAAATCTCGTTCCGTTAGCGCTGGCATTCATCGCAGGTATCATCGCAGGCAATCATAACTTTTTCATTGTCGCGCTCTGCGCGGGCGTCGTCGTCGCGTGCGCCGTTCGCGGCGTCGCCCGTGTCACTCGCACAAGCACCGTCGCCGCGCTCGCGCTCGGCTTGTTTGTAGCCCACTGCACGCTGCACCGCGCTTTGCCGCTATCGGACGCCCACACGTCGCGTTTTTCCGGCACGCTCATCGAAACGCGCGCGCTTTCGAGTAACCTCGACACCGTTACCGTACGACTGGCCGACGGAACCCTCGCCAGTGCGGCATTACCGCTGCCCGTGCCGGACGTTGGAGCGCGTCTTCTCATGCGCGGCCGTCGTGTTGCCTTCGACGACGCCCGCAATCCGGGCGAACCGGCGCGCGCGAACTGGAAGCCGAACGCGGCCTCTCGTGGCGTATCGCGCGGCCGTCCCTTCTTGCGAGCTACGGATCCGATCCGAAGGACGCGTCGCTGTGGCTGGGCCGGCTGCGTGCGTGGGGCTCCTCCCGTCTGCATGCGGAACTCGGTGAGCCCGACGCAACGATTCTCGCGGGTGCACTCTGGGGCGAGCGCAACGCCTTACCACCTGGAAACGGCAATGTGAATTTGAACCCGTAGCGGCAATGTGAATTTGAACCTCTGACTGCAAAAAGCAGGACGCTCCTCTCGAAGGTGACGGTAACGACACCTCCCCCCGAGAGGAGCGACCAGAG
>JAABUX010000118.1_pt1 | contig 136281 bp, 148 predicted proteins | sample 5561851 | NCBI WGS metagenome assembly JAABUX01 (sample SAMN10711883, study PRJNA513361) | rock metagenome | isolation source: Antarctica rocks | place: Antarctica: Victoria Land, Richard Nunatak red sandstone | collected 2016-01-03
ATCGAAACTTGGTACAATACAGAGAGACTTCACTCAACGCTGCGCTATCGCAGTCCAGATGAGTTTGAAAAACTCGAAGACCACGAAGCTGCTTAAATCACCGTCCATCAAACCGGGTCAAGATCATTCTGTACGGCCGGCGCCGCGTCGGTAAGTCGTTCTTGCTCGAGCAGTTCGCGACCGGCAAGCCGACTATCTTTTACCAGGCCACCCCAGCAAACGGAAGCATGTGCAGCGGTGCGGAACGAAAGTGCCAGACTTATGGCCTCGTGGCAACGCCGTCTTAGGTTCCCTGGTTACGTGGCTTGATGTAGTGCCGGAATAGCTTCCTCCAAAGCTAGACGAGACGCTCCTCACCATTCGGCGGGGAGCTTTTTTACATCAGACATCGTCGACTTGCAGTTGCTACCCGCGAGAATTGAAGGCGATGCGTTTGCTATACACTTTTATATCTGATGCGTTGAGGCGACGGATCTGGACGGCTTTAATCTCGCCTTTGCGGTAACACCAGAAACGTTTTCAGATATCGTCGAACTGTTGATACGCGAATTACAGCGGCGCGGCGTCTTCAAAAAAGAGTACCGTAACGGAACGTTCCGCGAAAAGCTTTTTGGAAAGGGCCCCAGTCCCGACGCGATGCATCCCGCGCACGCCTATCGCCACAGGCGGGAAGTGCCCGTGTAGTGACACTTGCACCATCATCAGAACAATGTGCGGTGGACGCGGTGATGTAGCTCGCTCATTCCTTTAACGACGCTCGTCGCGAGCGTTCGGGCTCGCCCGCGGTCTGAGGGACCATTTCGGCGCAGTAGCCCAGGGACGGTCCGACGAATGGCCCCCCACGATGATCGACACCGACAATCGGCTCGTTCGCATCGCCGTCTTCTATGACGGTAACTTCTTCTCGCACGTTAGTAACTATTATAATTATCAACATGCGCGGCACGCGCGGATCGATTTCAACGGCCTGCACGAATTCGTTCGTTACGAGATCGCGGAGCAGGAAGGCACGAACGTCCGCTATTGTCAGATCGTCGATGCGCACTACTTTCGCGGCCGCAAGTCGGCTCGCGACGCGAACCTCGTAGCTGAGCGTCAGTTCGACGAAGTGCTGATGCGCGCCGGGATCACGACGCACTATACGCCACTGACGCGTTACGGCGAGAAAGGTATCGACGTGTGGCTCGCGCTCGAGGCCTTCGAGCTGGTCATTCTCAAAAAGTACAGCGTCGTCGTCTTGATCGCCGGCGACTCGGATTACGTGCCGCTCATTCGGAAGCTCGCGACCTTCGGTGCGCGCGTCCTCCTCTTGGGTTGGCATTTCAAGTCGCTCGGCGCGGACGGCGTCGAACGCGAGACGCGTACCTCGCAAATGCTGCTCGACGAAGCGACGTACCCCGTCGTCATGAGCGATGTCATGGACGAGCCGGAACGCCAAAACGATCCGCTCATCGCGGGCTTGTTCGTGAAACGTCAAACAGCGTCGGTCGTCGTTGCCGACGGACCGCTGCGTGACGACGGGAGCGCGCTGCCCTTCGAGGGCTCAGCCGACGATGATCAACCGCCGGAGAACGGCGCGCACGCCACGGCTCGCACGGGAACGGTCAAATTCGTCAAAAACGGTTGGGGCTTCATCGTCGATGGCGAATCACAAGCCGACGTGTTCTTCCACTGGACGGACGTCGAGGGCGGCGATTTCAACGACCTCCGCGAAGGTTCGCACGTCAGCTACGTTCCGGGCCGAAACGACCGCGGTGCGTGCGCCCGGCACGTCATGCCGACGGCGACGGCAACGCTGCGCTACTAATCCGCGAGCGGGGACGCGCTCACGACGTGAACTGCCACTCGCGCCGGATCTCCAAGCGCGCCGCTTCGAGCGCCTCGTCGATCAAGCGCGGCAGCGTCTTACGGCATTCGCAACGGGGCGCGGTGCAGCCGGTCGTTTCGTGCACGATCGCACCGTGTTCGCAAGCCTCACAAGAAACGAGTCGTTCCATTTTTCCTATCCCCGAACTGAGGCTCGGGCGTCCTGAGGTCGTGTGCGGTTCGACTTTACCCTCAACCCGCGGCTTTCTTACGCGTCCGGTGCACGACCATACAGCCTTCCTGACACCGTCCGTCGACGGGGTTCTTACCCACGGGGCTGCGCGTTACGCGAGGCGGATCTCGGCCTGCCGGTCCTCGAGCATCTCCGCGATGATCTGCGCTTCGGTCGCGTGTGCGCCGGCCTCCACCCAGCGCCGGTAGACGTCCTCACCGACGTTTGCGCGTAAGGCCGTTCGCGCGTCCTCAAAATGCGAGACATCGCTTGCAAGACGACCGATATCGCGACGGCGGCGCATCGCATCTGCAAAGCCGAAGGCGCGCGCGGCGCGTTCGCGGTCGTCGGGTGCGACCGCAACCCCGATCGTTTCGATGATGCCCGGCAGGCGCTGCGGAAAGTCGAGGTCACGCACGATCGTTAGCGCTTCGCGCGCGAAACGCGCGGCGGCGACGCGATCGTCGCGCGCGAGCTCGTATGCCGCCAAACGCGCGAGTATGTCGGCGACGGCGACGGTCGCGCCAAAGGCCGCCTGCAGCTCGCTTGCGGCGAGCGTTGCCGTCGCGATCGCGCTCGCCGTTTCGCCCGCAGCGAATTCGAGCTCGGCAAGCCCGCCCCGCGCTTTCGCGGCCAGGGCGGTTGCACCGCACGCGCTCGCCGCCGCGATCGCGCGCGCGTAGACGTCGCGCGCGGTCGCAACATCGCCTCGGGCACGCGCCACTTCCGCTTCCAGTTCCAGCGTCGCGGCGCGCATCTTCGCCCCCGCTCGTCCACCGTCGGCCGCTCGTGCGTCGCGCAAGGCTTCTTGCGCATCGTCGACGCGCCCCGTGGCGAGGGCCGCTTCGGCGAACCAGCGCAACGCCTCGGCGCGCGTGCGGTCGTCGCCCTGCGAACGGACGGCTGCCGCAACCCAATCCGCATGTTGTGTCGCATCGCGCGCGATGGCGGCCGTTTGCCACAGCAGTCGCGTTGCCAGCTCCGGATGCGCGGACCGGTCCAAGTTTTCGTACGCGAGCTCGAGCCACTGCCGGTCGCCGCGACTGACCCCGAAGCGCCACGCGCGCGCGTATGCGCTTGCCAGCGCCGCGCCGAGCTGCGCTGCATCGGCCGAATCGAAGCACCAGCGCAGGGCAGCGCGCACGTTATCGATTTCGGAGACCGCGAAGGCGAACCACCGCGCGTCCGGCATCGACTCGTACGCCGCATCGACGCGCGTTGCGAACGCCGCGATCTCTTCGGCATGGCGCCGTCCTAGCTGCGCGCGCTCGCCCGCCGCATCGAGTTTTTCGAGCGCGTACGCGCGGATCGACTCCAGTAGACGATAGCGGCGTCCTTGCTCGAGCGTTTCGGCGACCACGAGAGATTTATCGACGAGCGCTCCGGCGAGGACGACGGCGTCGCGTGGATCGAGCGGTTCGAAAAAGCAAACCACTTCCGCGGCGTCGAGCGTCCACCCGCCCGCAAAGATCGCGACCCGTCGCAAGACGGTGCGCTCGGCTTCGCTCGAAAGATCCCAACTCCAATCGATGAGCGCACGCATCGTCCGATGACGCGAGAGTGCCGTGCGCTCGCCGCCGCCGAGGATGCGGAAGCGCTCGTCGAGCCGGCGCGCGAGCTCGCGCGGTTCGAGCATCGTCGCGCGCGCGGCCGCGAGTTCTAGGGCCAGCGCGATACCCTCGAGCCGGCGGCAGATTTCGACGACGTCGGCGAGGTTTTGCACGCTCAGCCTGAAGTGCGGGTCGGCCGCAACCGCGCGCTGCTCGAAAAGCGCGAGCGCACCGAAGCCGCGTGCGAGCGCCGGGGTGAGCCCTTCGAGCGAGGGCGGCACCTCGAGCGACGGCACGCGAAAGACGCGCTCCCCGCGCACGGCGAGCGGCTCGCGACTCGTTGCGAGCACGACCATGGCGGGCGCGCCGCCCAGGAGCGCGTCGACGACGCGCGCGACCTCGGCGATGAGGTGTTCGCAATTATCGATGACCAGCAGCAGCCGCTTCGAGCGCAACGTGGCGACGACCGTGGCCACTTCGAGACGTTCGGTCGCCTGCGCGATGCCGAGCGCGGCGGCGATCGCCGTCACGACCAGTGCCGGTTCCCCGAGCGGTCCGAGATCGGCGAAGGCGACGCCGTCGGCAAAAGCGTCACGCACGTTCCAAGCCGCGTCGATCGCTAGCCGCGTCTTGCCGACGCCTCCGGTTCCGACGAGCGTGACGATGCGCGCGCTTTCGAGCATCGCCGCAATCTCCGTTCGCACCGCATCGCGCCCGACGAGCGGCGCCACCGGTGCGGGGAGCGTCGCGGGCGCGACGTCGAGCGCGCGCGCCGACGGCGAGCGCGGCGCGCGTTCGAGATCGCCGCGCGCGATCGCATCGTAGAGCGCCGTCGTCTCCGCCATCGGTGGAACGTCGAGTTCGGCGCGCAGCCGCTCCGCGAACGTTCGATACGCGTGCAGCGCGCCCGCGCGGTCGCCAGAATGATGGCGCAACTCGATCAGCGACCGCAGCGCGTCCTCGCGCCACGGGTCCACCCGCAACAGCCGCTCCGCGTACGCGACGGCGCGCACCGGATCGATGTCGCGTTCGCGCTCGAGCGCACGCAGCAGCACGGTTTCGACCGCGTTTTGCAGCCGTTCGCGTTCGGGCTCGATCCACGCTTCGTCGAAACCGTCGAGCAGCGGCCCGCGGTAACATTCCGCGGCTGCCTCGACGTCGTCATCGCGCACGGCGCGCTCGAGGTCGGCGACGTCGAAACACAGCGGCGCGTTGGGATTCCAGCCGAGCGTCTTCTTATCGGCCACGATCCACGGGTCGGCAGGCGGCCGCTGCGGTAGTGCTTTTGCCAGCGCGTACAAGTGCCGTCGGAGGTTCGCCCGCGCCTCGTCTTCGTCGGCGTCGGGCCAAAACGTGAAGGCGATTCCGTCCCGCGCGAGCGGCGCGCGGCGGTGCATGACAATCCACGCGAGCAACGTTACCGCGCGCGGCGGCCCATGCAGACGGAAGGGCTGGCCCTCGTACGCAAACTCCGGCGCACCGAGAAGGTGGATCTCGAGCACGCGGCTTCCTTCGACAGTGCCGCAGGCGCGCCTCGCCCTCCAGCCCAACCGTGCCTCAGGCGATCGTTTTGACGACGCCTCCGTCGACGCGGACCGATGCGCCGGTCGTCGCCGACGCCGCGGGCGAGCAGAGATAGACGATCATATTTGCAACTTCGTCGACGGAGATGAAGCGCTTGAGCAACGACGTCGGCGGCACGTGCTTGAAGAATTCGTCTTCCATGGCCGCTTCATCCACGCCGCGCTGCTTGGCCATGTCGGCGATAAACGTACCGACCCCCTCCGACTTCGTCGGCCCGGGCAACACGCTGTTGACGGTAACCCCGGTACCGGCGACCGATTCCGCGATTCCGCGCGCCACGGCAAGCTGCGCCGCCTTTGTCATGCCGTAGTGCACCATCTCGACTGGAATGTTCAACGCCGATTCGCTCGAGACGAAGATGATCCGTCCCCAATTCGTTGCGCGCATATGCGGCAGATACGCGCGCGACAGGCGCACGCCGCTCATGACGTTCGTCTCGAAGAACCGCAGCCAATCGGCGTCGGGAATTTCATCGAACGGCTTTGTTTGGAAGACGCCGAGGTTGTTGACGAGCACGTCGACGTCCGGAAAGGCGGCCACGACTTTGGCCGCGCCGTCGGCGGTCGCGAGATCGACGGCCGCCGTCTCGACAACGGCGTTTGCCTGCGTTGCGCGAATGTGCTTCGCCGCGGCGTCGACGCGCTCGGTCGTACGCCCGTTCACGATCACACGCGCGCCTTCCGCCGCCAGGCCGTTCGCGACGGCCAAACCGATGCCGGCCGTGGAACCCGTTACGAGCGCGGTCTTGCCTTGCAGATTGAGGTTCATAGCGCCGGGATGATACCCAGCCGGCGCATCGGCCATCGCAACGCAGCATCGCGCGGCGCGTAGAGGAAACATCGACCGGCAAATCGGCTTAGGGTACGCGACGATGCTTGAGGCGCAGCTGCTTGAACTATCGTCGTTAGGCGCTCAGTGCGCGAACGCCGCTCGCAGTGCGGCATTGGCTTGGGCCATCGCGTCGCACGCTCCCTCGACGACCGCTTGCATGCCGAAGAACTCGTGCGTGACGCCTGGATACAACGTGCGGGTAACGGGAACGCCGGCGGCCTTTAGCTTGGCCGCGTAATTTAAACCGTCGTCCCGTAAGGGATCGATGCCGGCGTTGATGATCGTCGCGGGTGGCAGCCGGTGCAGGTCCGCTCGCAGCGGCGAAACCAGTGGATTGGTGATCTCGCTTTGACTGTTGAGGTAGAAGGTTGCGAAAGTAGAATAAGGCCGCTTTGTTGAGCGGTACGGTCGTAACGTTCGGCTCGACCGACTCCGTATCGAATGCGAAATCGACCTCCGGATGGACGAGCAGTTGATGGACCGGCATCTGCACGCGACGGTCACGGGCGAGTAGCGGGACCGCGGCTGCCAAGTTGCCGCCCGCGCTCTCACCTGCAACGGCCACGCGCTTCGGATCACCGCCGAACGAAGCAGCGTTGGCGATGACGTAGCGATATGCCGCAAATGCATCCTCGACGGCCGCGGGAAAACGGTGCTCGGGTGCGAGTCGATACGCGACGGAGACCACGATCGCGCGCGATCCGTTGGTGAGCCCGCGCGCAGAAGCGTCCTACGTGTCGAGATTTGCGATCACGAAGCCACCGCCGTGGAAGTAGACGATGACGGGGAACGGTCCGGTGCCGGCAGGCGTGTAGATGCGCAGCAGCAGCTGACCGCCTGGGCCGGCGATCACCTTGTGTTGCTCCATCGCCACCGGTTGCACGCACGGCTTCCCCTGCGCCGAGACGACGGCCAGGACCGCATCCACGTTGATTGACGGCAGCTCGCGCGCCACTTCGGGGGTTACTTGCGTGATCGGCGGCGCGTTGAAGTCCAAAAATGCCTCCAAGACGCGCTTCATATCCGGATCCGCGCGCTTGTCGGGTGTAGGCAGCGGCATTTTTCAGACGGCATCTGAGCGGCCGACGCGCTTCGAGCGGACGTCTGTGCGGCAAAACCGAGTGCGACCGCTGCAGCGGATGCAAAAACGAACCGCTTGCGATCGATCTCCGAAACTCGCACGGATTTCCGTCGCACGCGTACGGAACGTTCGTAAAAGCGACGCGCAGCTAGGCGTCGACGTGCCCGTCACGACCGACGTAACGAATCGGCCCCGACTGCGGAGGGAACTCACACGCGAACTTGTGTGCGGTCGTCGCGCGAATCGGTAACTCGCTCTCGGACCAACTTGCAAGCGTCATAAAGAGACCCGCGCTCATCGCGCGGGTCTCTTCGTTTTCTAGTAGTCTTCGTCGCCGCCGCCGAGGGGGCCGAGGCCTTCATCCTCCTCTTCCTCCTCTTCGGGTTCGTCCTCTTCTTCTTCGAGAACGTAGCCTTCGTCGACGTCTTCCTCTTCCGCAGGCGCTTCTTCTTCGACGAGATCGGTGTCGAGCACGTCCTCACCGCCAAGGCCGCCCGCGCTCCCGCCGATGCGGCCGAGGCCACCCTCGTCGAGATCGGGTGACGCCGGCATCACGCTGCGCGGCGAAGCCTGCGCTGCGGCGACTTCCTCGTCGCTCGCTTCGGCTTCTTCGTCTTCCTCGGGCTCGTCGGCTTCGGGCGCCGTCACGCCTTCGGCCGACTCTTCCATGCCGATGCCCGCGGGAACCGCCGTGGCGACCGCGCGCTCTTGCTCCGCTTCGCGCGCGGCGACCATCGTTTGCGACATGCGCGAGTCGTCGTCGCCCACGAGCAGACCGATATCCTTCGCGGTCTCGGTCATATCGTCGTCTTGGATTTTGATCTCGATCTCTTCGCGGTTCTCGGTGAGCACCTTGACGTCGAGAGCGAGCGACTGCAATTCCTTGATGAGGACCTTGAACGATTCCGGAACGCCCGGCTCCATCACGTTCTCACCCTTGACGATCGCTTCGTAGGTCTTCACGCGACCGACGACGTCGTCCGACTTGACGGTGAGCAACTCTTGCAGCGTGTAGGCCGCGCCGTACGCTTCGAGCGCCCAGACTTCCATCTCGCCGAACCGCTGGCCGCCGAACTGCGCTTTCCCGCCGAGCGGCTGCTGCGTGATCATCGAGTACGGACCCGTCGACCGCGCGTGGATCTTGTCGTCCACCAAGTGCGCGAGCTTGAGCATGTAGATCATGCCGACGGTGATCGGGCGGTTGAAGCGGTCGCCCGTGCGGCCGTCGCGCAACCAGGTCTTGCCGTCGGGCGGAAGTCCCGCGTCTTGCAGCCACTCGCTGATGTCTTCGGCGTGTGCGCCGTCGAAGACGGGCGTCGCGATGAACATGTCGAGCATCTTGGCGGCCCACCCGAGGTGGGTCTCCATGATCTGGCCGAGGTTCATGCGCGACGGAACGCCGAGTGGGTTGAGCACGATGTCGACCGGCGTGCCGTCTTCGGTATACGGCATGTCCTCTTCGGGCAACACCTTGGCGATGACGCCCTTGTTGCCGTGGCGTCCGGCCATTTTGTCGCCTTGCAGAATCTTACGCTTCTGCGCGACGTAGACGCGCACGAGATGGCTCACGCCGGGCGAGAGTTCGTCGCCGTTGTCGCGCGAGAACATCTTGACGTCGATGATCTTACCTTTTTCACCGTGCGGCACTTTGAGCGAGGTGTCGCGCACTTCGCGCGACTTCTCGCCGAAGATCGCACGCAGCAGCCGCTCCTCGGCCGTCAGCTCGGTCTCACCTTTGGGCGTGACCTTGCCGACGAGGATGTCTTCGGGCCGAACCTCGGCGCCGATGCGGATGATGCCGTTCTCGTCGAGATCCTTGAGCGCGTCTTCGCCCACGTTGGGAATGTCGCGCGTAATCTCTTCGGGCCCGAGCTTCGTGTCGCGGGCTTCGCACTCGTACTCCTCGATGTGGATCGAGGTGAAGCGATCGTCCTTGACCATCCGCTCCGAGATCAGGATCGCATCTTCGTAGTTGTAACCTTCCCAGGGCATGAACGCGACGAGCACGTTTTGCCCGAGCGCCATCTCGCCCTGATCCGAGGACGGGCCGTCTGCCAAAATCTGGCCGCGCATCACGCGCTCGCCAACCGTAACGATCGGCGTCTGGTTGATGCACGTGCCGGCATTCGAGCGCGTGAACTTGAGGAGATCGTACGTCTCTTCGAGACCGTCCTCGTCGTTCTTGACGACGATCGCCTTCGCATCGACGTGCAGCACTTCGCCCGCGCCGCGCGCGAGCACGCAGCCGCCGGAGTCCTTGGCCGCGCGGTACTCCATGCCGGTGCCGATGATCGGCGCCTGCGGCCGCAGCAGCGGAACCGCTTGGCGCTGCATGTTGGCGCCCATGAGCGCGCGATTGGCGTCGTCGTGCTCGAGGAACGGAATGAGCGCCGTCGCGACGGACACGATTTGCTTCGGCGAGACATCCATGAGCTGCACGGCCTGCGGCGGTTCCGTGACGTACTCTTCCGCGTAACGCGCTACGACTTGATCGGCGCTGATGCGGCCGTCCTCGGCAAGCGGCGTGTTTGCCTGCGCGATGATGTACTCGTCTTCACGATCGGCGGTGAGGTAACGCAGATTCGTCGAGACGATGCCGTCCGTGACGATGCGGTACGGCGTTTCGATGAAGCCGTACTTGTTCACGCGCGCAAAAGTCGCGAGCGAGCCGATGAGACCGATGTTCGGTCCTTCCGGCGTCTCGATCGGACAGATGCGGCCGTAGTGCGAGTGGTGGACGTCGCGGACTTCGAAGCCGGCGCGTTCGCGCGACAGACCGCCCGGCCCCAGGGCCGAGAGACGGCGCTTATGCGTAAGTTCTGCCAGCGAGTTCGTCTGGTCCATGAACTGCGAAAGCTGCGAGGACCCGAAGAACTCTTTGATCGCGGCGACGACCGGACGAATGTTGATCAGCGCCTGCGGCGTGACCGTCTCGATGTCCTGAACCGTCATGCGCTCGCGAACGACGCGCTCGAGGCGCAGCAAACCAACGCGAAACTGATTCTGCAGCAGTTCGCCGACGGAACGGATGCGACGGTTGCCGAGGTGATCGATGTCGTCGATGTGGACTTGCTTGGTCGCGACCTTGATGAGGCGGCGAATGACGGCGATCATGTCCTCGCGGACGAGGCACTTCTTCTCGATCGAGGGGATCGGCACGCCGGCCGCGTTATACTCGCGCTCGAGCTTGCCGGAGAGCTTGTACCGCCCGACGCCGGCGAGATCGTAACGCTTCTCGTCGAAGAACAGCGACTCGAGCAGCTTCTCGGCGTTTTCGGCATTCTCGGGCTCGCCCGGGCGCAGCTTTTTATAGATCTCTTTGAGCGCGTCCTCACGCGTCTTAACATCTTTGTCTTTTTCTAGACAGTTGACGATCAAGGGCGAGTGCTCGAAGAGATTCAGAATCGCTTCGTCGCTCTCCCAGCTGAAGCCGAGGTCGGGACGCGAAAGCGCGCGCACGAACGTCGTGACGTAGATCTTGCGGTTCTTATCGATGCGGACGCCGACGGTGCCCTCGGTCTCGTCATTCTTGGTACCGTTGTCGGTCTCGAACTCGATCCAAGCACCGCGGTTCGGAATGATCGTCGCATTATAGGTCGGCCGGTTATTCGTGTCCGAATCTTGCAAGAAGTAGACGCCGGGCGAGCGCACGAGCTGGCTCACGATCACGCGCTCGGCGCCATTGATCATGAACGTGCCTTTGTCCGTCATGAGCGGAAAATCGCCCATGAAAATTTCCTGGTCGGGAATACCCTTGATTTCGCCGGACTCCGCCGTGATGAGACGCACACGCACGCGCAGCGGCGCGGAGTAGGTCATGTCGCGTTCGCGGCACTCTTCGACCGTATACTTCGGTTCGCCGAGCGAATGCTCGCCGAATTCGAGAACGAGGTTGCCGGTGAAATCCTTGATCGGCGAGATCGATTCGAACGCGTCTTTGAGACCGTCCGTGATGAACCAGCGGAAGGACGCCTTTTGCAGCTCGATCAGATCGGGGAGCTCGAGAACGTCGGCGATCTTGGCAAACGAGTAGCGCTTGCGCTTCGCGCCGGGATCGGCATAGCGCTCGACGGTGAAGGCTTCCGTCTCGGGCGCGAAGACGCCCGGTGACGGCGCGACGAGCGTCGCGACCGGACCGTCGTCCCCCTTCGCCTGGCGCTTGGAGCGGGCCGTCTTCGCGGCCGGCGCTTTCGCACCTGACGGTTTGGGAACCATCGATTTCGCCATTATATCTGTTGTACTCTCACCGTTCGGGGTTAGCGCGTCATGTACGCCCCGGCCGACAAACAGATACAGGCCAGCGAGTCCTCTCGCCCGCCTGAGCTCCGCGCGGTTCCCAAGGGCATAGGCGCCTATCGTATCACGCAGCGCCAGCTTTGCAAAGGGGGCCGCGGCACACAGCAACACGAACGAGGGACGGGTGAGTCGCTCCGACCGCGGGAACTTTTCCTTCACTCTCGCGAAAGAGGAACCGATGACCTTCCGCCATGCGGCCGTATCCGTATTTTTTCCGTGGCCGTCGGCGGGCGGCACCGAACGGCGTTGGCCGGTTGCTCCAAAGCAGCGCCATGTAAGGAAAGCCCGCGTCCAACGACACGGGCTTTCTTTTGCTTCTAGCGGCCTTCCGCCCTTACCGGTAGCTGCTGCTGCGGCTTGCGAAACAGTCGCGGCAGTAGACGGGCTTATCGCCGCGCGGTTGGAACGGCACTTCAGCCGTCTGGCCGCACTGGCTGCACGTCGTCTGGAACATCTCGCGAGCTGCGCCGCGCGAGGATCCGCCGCCGTTGCCGGCATAACTTCCGCCGCCGCCGCCGGCCGAGCCACGCTGCGCTTTGCGCGCGGCGCGGCACTCGGGACAACGGTTGGGCTTGTTCTGGAAGCCTTTGCTCGCGAAGAACTGCTGTTCGCCGGAGCTAAAAATAAACTGGCTGTTGCAATCAACGCAGTTCAGGGTTTCATCAGTGTACATTCTAGGGTCTTTCCTGGCGTCTGTATTGTTTGTTCGGACCCCGCTGAGTACCTGATGGAGAGCTACGTGGCTAACTACCGGTCCGCGATGGTTTCGAGCCGGACGGCGTGACGCCATGAGTACCCGCCGGCTGCACGGACTATAACACACTCCGAGCACGGATGGATTAAGTTCGCACAATTTTTTTCATGCTTCCTTGGAGAACGTTTTAAGCGAGCCGTTTGCTCATCGGCCGATGGAGAATTCCGGCGTCCCAAAGCGGCTCGCCGTCGTCTTCGAAACCCGCTTTTGCGTAGAACTCGCGCGCTTGCAGCTGGGCGTGCAGGTGCGCGCGGACGAAACCCCGTCGCCGCGCCTCCGCGCAGAGCGTCTCCAGTAGCGCACGTCCGGCACCGATGCCGCGGGCCTCTGCCGCGACGGCCATCCGACCGATCTGCACGCTGCGACGGTCGAGCGGATAGTAGCGGGCGGCGCCGACGGAACGCCCTGTGGCATCGCGCGCGAGTGCGTGGACCGCGTCTGGCGTGATCCGGTCGTGCGCATCGATCTCCTCTTCGGGCGGAACGCCCTGTTCCTCGACGAACACCTGCGTGCGGATCGCGAGCGCTTCACGCATGCGATCCGCATCGTTTATGTCGAAGAGCTCAACGGTCACGATCGCCTGCGCCCTCTGCGTTGGCGCCGCGCACGAACTCTACTTAGAGGCAGCGCTCGCGGCGATCTCACCGAGCGTCGACATGCTGGTCGTCAATGACAACTCCGGCCTTGCGCGCAGCGACAACGTCGTCACCCTGGAAGCGAGCCCATTTGCCAAGCGCGGCGCGCTGCATATTGCGCGCCGGCCGTTCGTCCATTTTGCGGATATGCGAAACTTCGCATTCGCGCAACTGGGCGCGCTCGCGGTGCCGCCGGACTGGGTGCTGTTCCTGGATGCCGACGAAGTACACGGCGCGCAGTTGCGTTACATCGCGCGCGACATCGCGCCGGCGGTCGCGGCGGACGTCGGCAACATCGACGCGTACACGTACCACTTCTTCGGCACCTACCGCTGGATCACGGATATCGCGCGGCGCATGGTCCTGTACCGGTATCGTCCCGAGATCTACTGGGAGAATGCCGTGCACGAAAAAATCGTCGGTCTGCGCGGTCGCGCGCTCGTGCTGCCCTACGTGTATCATCACTATGGCAACGTCGTCCCCGCCGCGGCGCTCGCGCTCAAGCACGAGCGCTACTACGCCCTCGGTGGGGCCATGCCTTCGCACTCCGCACCGGGGGCAGCGACACTCGACGTCTACGTCGCGAAGGCGGCCGGCGCGCGCCGGTATCGTGCGCCGCATCCCGCCGTCGCGCGGCCGACGCTCGCGCGGTGCGAAGCGGATTTCGCGCCGGAACTCGCCGCAGTCGAGGCAGCCTTTCGCGCGGCGCGGTCGCCCGCGGTGAACGTTGCAAATTTTACCCGCGCGGCGCTCGAAACGCTGCGGGTCCAACTGCGCCGCGTGCAACATCCGCTCGCCTATCGCGCACCGACGCGCGGCCGATGACCGCAAGCGGGCACCGCATCCACCTGGCCACGGGAATCTTCGAACGCGACGGCGCGCTGCTGCTGGCGGCCTCGCAGTATCCCAACCACGCGCAGCCGCTCTGGAATTTGCCGGGCGGACGTCAGCGCGCGGGAGAACTGCTCGAAGCGACGCTTCGCCGCGAATTGCGGGAAGAAGCGACGCTCGCGGTCGACGTCGGCCCGCTACGCTACGTGGCAGAGTCGTACGACCGCGCGACGGACACGCACTTCGTCAACTTCGCATTCACGATTGCCGCGACGGGCGAACCACGCCCGGGCCCGGATGATGCGCACGTCGTGGCGCTGGCCTGGGTGCCGTACGCGGAACTGGGCCGGCGGCTGACGGTCGCGGTCGTGCGCGAACCGCTCCTGGCGCACCTTGCCGATCCCGCGCGTCGCTACTTCGGGTTCGCCGACGCCGGTATCTCGATCGAGTTCGCCGACTCGTCGTAGACGCCGCGCCGCCGCATCCACCGCTCGCGCGGCATCTCGAAGAGAACGATGTCGACGGGCCGGGCACGCACGATCGCGCCGTTGCGCTGCAGGCGCGTTTCGATGAAGCCCAGGCTCGCCAACAACCGCCGCGACGGCACGTTTGCCGGCACGCAACACGCGTCGACCTGCTGCAAGTCGCTCTCCGAAAATGCGAAGTCCACCAGCAGTTGCGTCGCCTCGGTCGCGTAGCCCGCGCCGCGGTGATCGAGGGCGACGCTGTAGCCGATCTCCGCCGTTCCGCGCGCGTGATCGCCGACGCGCAGCGAGACCCAGCCGATCGCAGCGCGCGTCTTGGCGACGAGAATGAGCCACTCGAAACGGCCCGTCGCGCGCGTGTCGAACGCCTTGGGCCGCGACGCGACACGGCGCTCGAACTCATCACGCGTGTAACGTGGTACGTCTTGGAATTCGCGCAGGTCTTTGCTCTGCATGATCCGCCATAAAGTCACGGCATTGGTCGGAGTCACCGGTTCGAGAACGACCCGCTTCCCGACGAGGCGCTTCATCGCCCCAGCGCTGTATCGGAAAATCCGGTCACGGAACTTTGACCGCCCGGTCCGGACTGCGCGCGGAAGCGTACGGCGTCGCCGCTGCGCGTAAGAAGCGCCGTCGCATCATCGCGCGCGTCGACCACGTAGATGCGCCGCGCGCCGCGCAGCGTGAAGTAGAGCATTGTCCCGTTCGATGCGAAGCGATCGATCGTTCCCGTGATTTCACGCGAACCGGTCGTAGGAGCCGCGGGGCCCGGGCCGACGTGCAGAAATGCGGCTTGTTGCGCGAACGCGTCCGTCTGGGGCGAGGGATTGGAGCTCGATCCGACCACGACGTGTCCGTTCTTCGCCTGCACCAGCGCCACCGTTTGGTATTTCCCGGTTTCCGCCACGAGCGGCACGATCCACGTATTCTGTTGGTACACGTTGTAGAGCAGCGGCTGCGTCGGAATCAGTTTGCCCTGGCGCACGATCGGATTCGATGCGACCGCATCTTCCGCGCCCCGCGAGTTGAACTCGCCGCCTGCCGACGTGTAATAGACGATCTTTCCGGTCACCGTGTCCATGTACGTGAAGCCCGTCATCGATTGATCGTTGGCAGGCGACGTGTGATCGACGAACCAAACGAATCGGCTTCCGGCAAGCAGCCCAAACACTTCGTCGCGTGCCGGGACGTGCACGTCGCGGCGGACGATGAGGTAGTTCAGTAAACCGTGGACGTACGCGCCGAACCACGCGTTGTATTGGAGCGCGAGTTCGGCCGGATAGACGCGGCTCACCCACGCCGGCAACGCGCCGAAATCGCTGCGGGCGACGTAACGCATCTCGCCCGATACCGGATCGACGAGGACCACGCCCGTGACGACGTCGCCGGTGTAGCCGATCGCGGGACGCCCGAGCGTGCAGATGTATTGCGGGTTACCGGCGTTGTCGAGCTGCAAGGTCGTTTCCAGAATCCGCTGCGTACCGTAGCGAAGATAGACGTGCCGGTAGAGATTGTCGCCCAGCAATGCGGAAGGAATGTAACGCAGCGGCGCGCGGGCGCGCAGTTCCGCCGAGGCGTCGGGATTCTCCGCGCTGACGACGATGACGCCCGGACTCGTTCGCCGCGAAAGCCACTGCACGATTCCGTGAAACTCCAGCGGCGCGACCCAGACGAGCGCACCGTTCGCGACTTGAACGTTGAAGTCGCCGACGCCGTAGTACGCACCGAGCTGGCCGACGACTTTATTGCCGGCGAAGACCGCGGCTTCTTGCGGAACGACACGCACGTGCCGCAGGTCGGGGCTCGGTGGGAGAGAGGTCGAGACCGTGACGTCGGCGAGGTCGCGCAGACCGCTCGCGTCGACGTACGGCAGCGCCGCGAGCACCGCCGAGAGTGCGCCGAGCGCCGCGAGCGCGTAAACGTACGGCAGGACCGGCGCGCGACGAATCGAGACGATGCGCCGCGCGACGGCGAACGTTCGCGCCGCACCCAGCAGGCTGTACGCGGCATTGGGCACGAGCGGCAAGAGCAGCAATGTGAATGCCTGCGGAAAGACGAGCGCGGGCATCTGGAAGTAAACGTACAAGACGAGCAGCGGCAAGCCGATCGCCAAGCGGATGCGCTGGCCCGGCCACCAGTTTCGGTCGAACTGCAAATTGAGCAGTCCCAGCGACATGAAGGCAACGGCATAGACCAAGACCACCGCTTCGACTTCGTCGAATCCGTAGCGCTCGGCCTTGTCGCGCGCGGCGGAGTGCGTGATGGAGCATTGCAATGACGACGGTCGCGGGCGGACTCGCCCAACACGCCCCGTGCGAGGTCGCGTTCTCGGCGACCGTGACCTCCGCACCGCACTTCTTCTACGGAACCAACACGCATGCGATGCATGAAGAATTTTCGATTCGCAGCGACGACGGGCAGGCGCTCGACGTCGTCGACAACGTCAAAATCGCTCCGCGCGTACCAGTCGCGGTCGGCGACCGTATCCGTCTGCAGGGCGAGCTCGTTCCCGACGCTCGCCCGGAGCCGATCGTGCACTGGACGCACCACGACCCGCGCGGCCTTCATCCGGCCGGCTACATCGAACTCAACGGGATGCGGTACGCATGAGGCGCGTATCGCGGTCGGAGTCGACGATCAGCTGCGGAATCGTGACGAAACGGAAGCCGCGCGCCCGCAAGGTCTCGACGATCTCGCGCGTGGCCGCCACGTCCTGGCCGCGGTCACACGCAGTGCCCGGGGAACGGTGGCCGCGCGCGCATACCAAACCTCGGTTGCCGTCGTGCAGCACGATGATGCTGCCGGGCTCGACCTTGTCGATGACGCGCCGGGCGATCGTCGCGTCGCCCGGCTGCTCCCAGTCGTTGGGCAGCGGTACGCTCCACATCACGACGCGGTAGCCCATGCGCCGTGCCTCGGCGAGGACCGCTGGGTCGCGGGCACCGAACGGCGGCCGCATCAGGACCGGGCGAACGCCGCTCGCGCGCGCGATCGCGTCGCTCGTACGCTGCAGCTCCGAGCGAACCTCGCGCGGCGACTCGACGATAAGGTGCGCGTGATCCCAGGTGTGGTTGCCGACGGCGTTCCCATCAGCGACGATGCGTCGCACCGTTTGCGGGTAGGCCGCGACCGCCCGGCCCACGAGAAAAAATGTCGCCCGGACATGCTCGCGACGCAGCACGTCCAGGATCCGGTTCGTATACGGCGGATTGGGACCGTCGTCGAAGGTCAGCGCGACCTCGCGGGTCGCGGACGCTCCTGCGACGAGCGTGCCGCCGAAAAGCTGGTTGCCGGGGGCTTCGAGCACTTCGTAGGCCGCGTACGCACCGAGCGCGAGGAACGCGAGCAGTGCCACGCCCGGCAGAAACCTCAGCTTCGCGCCCCGAGTCTCGCTTGGGCCGCGGCGACCTTGGCGCGAAACGACGACGGACCGAAGCTTCGGAAATCGTCGACGAGCTCTTGGTAGCGGGGTTCGACGAGCGTCGTGCTCGAGAGCTGGAGCAGGTTGGGAATGGGCTTGTCCTTCGCGAGCTTGATGTGGAACTGATGACCGCCCGTCGTCGCCCAATAGTGCGGGTCGGTGAACGCGAAGCGATGCGAGCCGTGCTGCTCGCCCGTCAGCTGCGCGATCGAGATCGCGAAGCGTTCGCGCGTGTCGCCGCGTGGCGGCTTCGTGCGTAGCTCCCAGATGCCGTCTCGCACCACCTTATCGAAAAAGAACGCGACGTTGGCGCCGTCTTCGAGCGTGACGCGCGGGCGTTCGGTGATCGTGATCTGCGTACCGCCGCGCCCGAGCGCGCGGTAACTGCTGCGCGACGTTCCTTCGATATCGGAGAGCTCGTAGCGTTCCTGGACGAGAGGTCCGTGCTCATAGGTGACCGTCATGCCGAGCCGGATCTCCGAGCGCTGCGCGGCCACTTTGCGCGTAGCGGCGTAGTGCGTGCCCTCGGTCGTCTGAAAGTAGGCATAGGCGGCGCCGAGCCCAACGAGCACGGCGACCAGGATGAGGACCGGAATGGGGTTTCGCGCCACGACCCGCGCAAATTCGCCTTCAGTTCGGCAGCCCCGCTTGCGCTCGTGCGGCAGCCGCATCGAGCACCTGGTTGACCACGGCGTCCGCGGCCGCATTTTCCTTGCGGGGCACGTGCCGGATGTCGATCGAGCGGAACGTGCGCAGCAGCACGCGTGCCTTGGTCGCGAGCGGAATGAGGTCGGCGTGCTTGACGCGATAGACGCCCGTGAGTTGCCGGACGACGAGCTCGCTGTCTAAACGGACGGCCAGATCTTCGACGCCGAGCTCGCGGGCCTTGGCGAGTCCCGCCAGGACCGCGCGCCATTCGGCGACGTTGTTCGTCGCGATGCCGAGATACTCGCCGATCTCCGCGAGCGGCGTGCCGTCGGCCGCGAAGAGGACCGCGCCACCCGCCGCCGGACCCGGATTCCCACGCGAACCGCCGTCGGCGAACAAGGTCGCCTTCACGGTCGATCGAACCGCTTGCTGTTGCTCACGAGGGCTTAGCTTCGCAGCACGAGGCGTGGAACCCGCAACAAACGGCGGCGCGCGGGCGTCAAGGTAGCGATATGACGGTAGCGCTATGACGGAAGCGGCAATCGCGGTTCACGACCTGGTCAAGCGGTTCGGCAACGTCACCGCGGTCGACGGCATCAGCTTCACCGTCGCGCAAGGCGCGGTCTTCGGACTCCTGGGACGTAACGGCGCCGGCAAGACGACGACGCTCGAAACCTGTATCGGCCTCACGGTTCCGACCTCGGGCAGCGTGCGCGTCGCCGGACTCGATCCGACGCGGCGGCGCGACTTCGCGCAACTGCGCAAGCGCATCGGCGTGCAGCTCCAAGCGACGTCGCTGCCCGAGAAAGCGCGGGTGGGCGAGATCCTGACGCTCTACGCCGCCTACTACAACGTACGGCCCCACACGCAAGCACTCGCCGAACGCGTCGGCCTCGGGGACAAGCTCGACCGGCTCGTCGGCAAAATGTCCGGCGGCGAGCAGCCGCGCCTCGCGCTCGCAATCGCGCTCTTGCACGATCCCGCGATCATTTTTCTCGACGAGCCGACCGCGGGGATGGACGCGTTTGGCCGCCGCATCCTGTGGGGCGAGGTCGAACGGCTCAAAGCGCAAGGCAAGACCCTCGTGCTCACGACGCACTACATCGAGGAAGCCGAGCGCCTCTGCGACGAGATTTGCATCGTGCAGGCCGGACGCATCGTCGCGCAAGCGGGGCCGGCCGAGCTCGTCGAGCGCTACGGCGGCGATGCGACGATCGACTTCAAGGCCCGCGGCTTCACGCCCGGCACGGCGCTCGGGGGGCTCGGACGTTGGGCGCGTGAGGGAGAACGCTGGTCGCTCGTCGTGCACGCCGAACCCGGTCGCGCGCTCGGGGCGCTCGTCGCGCACGCAAACGATCTCGGAATTGCGCTCGACGAACTCGACCTGCACCGCCCGGGCCTCGAAGACGCCTTCCTCGCGATTACGGGCGAGCGGCTCGACGATCCGGGAAGCGCGGCGGCATGAGCGTCTTGCGGGTTCTGGTCGCCCAGACGCGCGCGAACTTCATTTGGTATTTCTGGCGTGACGGTGAGATGATTTTTTGGTCGCTCGTCATCCCGCTCTTCTTTCTGTTCATCTTCTCCTTCGCACTCGGCGGCGGCACGGGTCGGACGTCGACGTTTCTGGTGCCGGGGCTCATCGGCGCGCAAGTGCTCAGCTCCGGGTTCTGGGGCGTCGGCGCGATGCTCGCGACGTTTCGTGAAAAGAAAGTCTTGCGCCGCATTTACTTGACGCCGCTGCCGGCGTGGGTTTTCTTCGCCGCGCTCGTGCTCTATCGGATGAGTCTGCTCGCGCTGCAAGCGCTGTTGCTCGCGATCGCGGGCGGTCTCGTGTTCGGCGTACGCATCGTCGGCAATCCCTTCGAGATCGGAATCATCCTCGTGCTCGGTGCGGCGACGTTCGTCTCGCTCGGCACCGTGATCGGCGCGGTCGTGCGTTCGACGGAGAGCGCGAACAACATCGCATCGGTACTGACGGTGCCGCTCGCGTTTCTGAGCGATGCGTACATTCCGATCGATCGCTTTCCGCCGCAAATCGGCTCGGTGTTGCGGCTCTTGCCATCGACGCAGTTCATCGACGCATTTCGCGGCATCGCCATGCACGGCGAATCGCTCGCGCACTACGGATTGTGGATCGTGATCCTCGCGCTCTGGACGATCGTGGGCACGAGCGTCAGCGCGCGTTACTTCCGCTGGGTCTAAGGTCGAGACAGCGGCCATGCAGTTGGCGGTGCAGACGCTCGCGGCGGCCGCCGCTCGGCAGCGCGCTAGAGGGTGGCAAAATGGTATTATGACAGGGTAATGCAAGTTAAGATCGATCGCGCCGGCCGGATCGTACTTCCCAAACCGGTGCGCGATAAGCTCCAGCTAGCGCCCGGTGATTCGCTACAACTCGAGCAACGAGGGAATCGCGTCACCCTATTTCCGGTGGCGAGCGTGCGGCAATGCGCAAAAAACACGGCACGTGGGTCTTTCGAGTGGGACAGCCGCTGTCGACCGAAACCGTCCGCCGCGCGCTCGATGAGATACGCGAAGAGCGAGAGACGCGGGCGCCCGCGGCCGAATGAAGCGACGCAACGAGAAGAAGCGGTTCTTGCGCGGCCCATACGCTTGCTGAGTTGTACGCGACCTCGACGCGTTTGCCGGGTCGTCACCGACTATCGGGCGATCAAGCTTTACTTGTCATCGAGAACGTTACGAAACGCTTGACGCTCGTGCACCTTGACGGTGGGCAGTATGTCGCCGCCATCGAGGCTGCGGCCGCTGCTGGCGTTACCGGCGGGACGATTTACGACGCCTTACTCCTCGCCTGCGCGAGCAAAGTGCGAGCTCACTTGATTTACACGTGGAACGTGGGACACTTTCAGCGTGCCTATCCCGAGGCGGCGGAACGAGTGCAGCGGCCAACGTAGTTCAACTCATGAAAGTATTACGCACCCCCGACGAACGTTTCGCGCATCTGCCGGACTATGCGTTCGCACCGCACTACGCCGAAATTCCCAGCGGCGACGGCGCAACGTTGCGCGTCCACTACGTCGATGAAGGTCCACGCGCGGGGCGCCCGATTCTGTGTCTGCATGGCGAGCCGACGTGGAGCTTCCTGTATCGAAAGATGATCCCGTACTTTACCGCGGCGGCCTATCGAACCATCGCTCCCGACTTGGTCGGGTTCGGTCGTTCGGATAAGCCTTCAGCGCGCGGCGACTACACCTACGCGCGGCATGTCGCGTGGCTGCACGCGCTCCTGGACGCCCTCGACTTACGCGGCATCGTGCTCGTCGCGCAAGATTGGGGCGGCCTGCTCGGACTGCGACTCGTCGCCGAACGCGAAGAGCGTTTCGCTGCGGTCGCCGTCGCCAACACGTTCTTGCCGACGGGCGACGAACCGCCCAACGCCGCGTTCGAAAAGTGGCGCGCCGCCTCACAGCGGATGCCGCGCTTCGACGCCGGCAGCATCCTCGCGCGCACGTGCACGCCGCCGCTCGAACCCGATGTCGCCGCGGCGTACGACGCGCCGTTTCCGGATGAGTCGTTCTGCGCGGGCGCGCGCGAATTCCCGCTGCTCGTCCCCACGGCGCCGAGCGACCCCGAGACCGCTGCGAATCGTGCGGCTTGGGAGGTCTTGCGACGCTTCGAAAAGCCGGTGCTGTGCGCGTTCTCGGACGGCGACCCGATCACACGCGGAGCGGAACGTTACTTCCAGACACACGTCCCCGGAACGCAGGGCGTCGCACATGCAGCGATCGGGGGCGCGAGTCATTTCCTTCAGGAAGACCGGCCGGCCGAACTCGCGGGCGCGATTCTCGACTTCCTCGCGCGCGCAAGCCTTTAATCGCCGAGGCGCTCGATCACGAACGCGACCGTCAAGCCGTAGATCGTTCGCGGGATGATGTCGGCCAGCCACTCCGCTGGCGTCCACTGCGACCAATCGGTCGCACCCAGCGCCGTCGAGGAACCCTCACTCAGGACGAGCGTCGACGCACCCAGCAGCACGCCGGCGAGCTGCCACGGTAGCCAGTCGCGCACGAAGGGCCGCAGCATCGCGTAACCCACGCCGGCGCCGAGCCCGACACCGTAACCGAGCAATGCGCCGGCACCGCTGCGGCGGTTCTTGGGCGCGTCGCCGTCGTCGCTCGCGAGGCCCGGGATGTCGAGTTGCTCGGCGAGTTTCTGTACGGTCGTGGACGGCAAGCTGCTCGGTGCACGAGCCGTCGCGAAGATATCGGCATAGGTGTAGATGTCCAGCGCGAGCGTTCCAGCGGCTCCGGCGAGCAGTCCTTCAGTGATCATCACCGCCATCATTCCCTCAGAACTGCGCGAGAAACGAGGTACTCGCACCCACGTCGACCGCGGCCCGGGCGAACCGTTTGGGCATTGCGTCCGGGCCGGCCGGCGGCGCCGCGGCCAGCACGGCCGCTCCGGGTGTGAGGGCGCGCAGCATCGCAACATCGAGCGCGGCGGGGACGAGCGCCGATTGGTACGGTTCTAAACGAAGCACCGTGCCGCGCGCTTCGACTTCGAGCGGCTTGTCGAGTGCGAGCAGCACGAGCGGCATGCCCTCGGTATCGATTCCGCTCGCTTCATCCGTCAGAACGATCCGTTCGATCCAAAACTTGGGATCGGCGATGAGCGCGGTGCGTTCGAGGCCGTGGAGCCGGTAGCGCAACGGTTGCAACGCGCCGGCCTCGGAACGCTCGTAGTCGAGCACGTCGGCAGCTTTATCGACGTGGAGCTCGCGCGGCTTGCCATCCTGGCCGGGACGATTGTAATCGAAAATGCGATAGGTCAGGTCGCTGGCCTGTTGCGCCTCGAAGAGCACGATGCCCGCGCCGATCGCATGCAACGTACCCGCCGGCAGATGAAAGACGTCGCCGGGCCGCACCGGAACCCGGCGCAGCAATTCTCCGAGCGATCCGTCGCGTACGCGTTCGAGGTACTCACCGCGCGACGTATCTCGGTTCCAGCCGAGCACGATCGTGGCATCGGGCTGCGCTTCGAGAACGTACCACGACTCCGTCTTGCCGACGCGCTGATGCTCGACGCGCCGCGCGTAGGCGTCGTCCGGATGCACCTGAACCGAGAGCGGCTGACGCGCATCGATGAGCTTCGTGAGCAGCGGAAAGATGTGCGCGGGATCGGCATCGCCCATCAGATCGCGTCCCAAACGAGCGCGCAGCTCGGCGATCGTTGCGCCACGCTGGTCGCCGTTGCCGACCCGATTCTGATCCCAGCATTCCCACGATTCGCCGATTTTCGCGCGGGGATCGCCCGCCTTGCCGTAGCGGCTGACGAGCGCGTCGCCACCCCAAACGACCTCGTGTTCCTGCGGTTCGAGCGCGAAAGGATAGAGCATACTCATGCGAGCAACGCCGCAATCCCGGCTTGCGCGACCGTTACGTCTTCGTCCGAGGTCCCCGAGCTCACACCGACCGCGCCGACGATCTGGCCGTCGATTGCGATCGGCACGCCGCCGCCGACGCCCGTCACGCCGAGCTGTGAGGCCAGCGCGATCCGCACGGTCGTCAACGCGTCGCCGCCGCCTTCTTCAGCGGTCGCGCGCCGCCGGCGCGCGGCCGAACGCGCTTTCGTGAGCGCGATCTCGATCGAGCCCGGCCGCGCACCGTCCATGCGCGAGAACGCGAGCAGATCGCCACCGGGGTCGACGACGGCGATGCACTCGGGAACGCTCATCTGCGCTGCCTGCTTCTCCGCGGCGTGAACGACGACGTGTGCTCCCTTGCACGAGAGCGCGATGCGATCGCGGATGACAGAGCTCTCTTCCATACGCTCGGGCTTCGCAGCTGCCCGAGCGGCGCCTGTGCACGAGCGGTTCGCCACATCGGCGGCGAAAGGGCCGCTCGATGCTCACTCCCGACCTTGCATTTCACGATTGTGCGAACGCCGCCGCTGAAGCCTTCGCGAAGAATCGGCCGGCCTTCATCACGTATCACGTTGCTACGCACGTGAGCGCTCCGGCGCTGCATCGCGAGCGTAACGTGATCCGGCGTGTGAGCGTGCGCACCAAAGACGACCTCGCGGTCATTCAAGACTTGCCACAAGGAAGCAATCAACTCGGACACGGCTTTCCCGTCACGCCGGCCTTCGATGCGCTCTCCTTCTTCACGCTGTCGTGGCACGTCGGTGCGCGGACGGAGGTTTCCGCGTACGTGCACGACGTCACGCCGATGACGTTTCCCGACCCGCTCAAGTCGACCGCGGACGTCGTGGTGTTCCGGCTGCGCCAATACCGCGTCGCCTACGCGAGCGACTCGAGCAACGCCCCGGATGCAAAGACGCACATCACCTTCGTGCCGTTCGATTTTGTCAAACGCGAAGTAAAGAAACCCGACAGCACATTTTTCTTAAGCGACGTGTACATCGATAACGCGACGAAGCTTCCGACGCAGGTTCGCTACCAAGGCGGTGACGACATCGATTTCGTCGTCGATTACGCGATGCTGCAAGGCCACTGGCTCATCGATCACGCGCACTACGAGGAGACGCTGCGCGGACCGCTGCGCATCGGGCGGCTGCACGTCATCGCGGATGCCGCGTACGATGAGTTTACGTTTCCCGCGCAGGCACCCGATCCGCGCTTGCAAGACGGCGCCTGATGCGCGCGATCGTGTACGATGGCGCGGGCGGAGCGGAGGTCATCGGCCTCGGCGAGCTGCCCGATCCCGTGGTCGGCAGCGACGATGCGCTCGTTGCGGTCGCGTACGCTGGGCTCAACCGGGCCGATATCCTCGAGCGCATGGGCCGCTACCCGCGTCCCAAAGACGCGCCGCCGATCCCGGGTCTCGAGTTCTCCGGCGTCGTTCGTTCCGTTGGCGAACGCGTGACGGTGCTCGCGCCGGGTGACCGCGTTTGCGGCCTCGTGCCGGCGGGCGCGCACGCCGAACTCGTCGCGACACCCGCCGCGACGCTTGCAAAAGTGCCGGATCGCATCGAACTGCGCGACGCCGCGGCGATCCCGGAAGCGTTCATCACGGCCCACGACGCGCTCTTCACGCGCGGCGGCTTCGCGCTCGGTGACACGGTCGTCGTGCACGCCGTCGGCAGCAGCGTCGGTCTCGCTGCCGTTGCGCTCGTCCGCGCGGGCGGGGGTACCGCGATCGGCACGTCGCGAACGCCCGACAAACTCGCGCGCGCGGCGAGTCACGGCCTTGCCTACGGCTTCGCACTGGACGACGGTTGGGTCGGGCGGGTTTTGGCGGCGACGAACGCCCGTGGCGCCGACATCGTTTTGGACTTCGTCGGGGCGCCGATCTTGGACGCAAACATACAGGCGCTCGCAGCCGGCGGCCGGATCGTGCAGATCGGCACGCTCGGCGGCGTCGATGCGAAGTTCTCGCTCGCGCCGCTGATGGCGAAGCGCGCCGCGCTGCACGGCACCGTACTGCGCACACGCGCGCTCGAAGAACGCATCGCGCTCGCCAAGCATCTCGAACGCGCCCTGCTGCCACTCTTCGCGCGTGGCGACTTGCGGACCGAAATCGATCGCGTCTTTCCTTTTACGGAGATGCGCGCCGCTCACGAACGCATGGAAGCCAATGCAAATTTCGGCAAGATCGTCGTCGCCATCGGCGGCGACTCACGATGACGCCCGGACGCTCAAGGGTCGTGGGATCGTGCGCAAGATGACGGACGCCGACCGCTTGTTGGACCACGTTACCGGTTGATGGACTTCCACCCGCTCATCGCGTTGGAGCGCATAGATTCGCACTACCAGTTTTACCCGCGAGAGTTTAGAACCTCAAATAATCATGCCGTCAGGCAGCGACCGTCACGATCTCAACGTCGCCGCTCGATTCATCTGTGCCGTCGCCGGACGTAAGACGCCCGTCTTCCCGCGCCATCTCGAGTTGCATCGCGATTCCCTTGACGATGGCATCTCGAGCTTCATCTCGCCTCGCGTATCCGTCCACGGCGACGAACCCGAACGGCGTGTCGGCGCTCGAACCCCAGGTCTTTCCATCTGTTTCGAACGTCGCTAGAAAGTTCACTTCAAGCCTGCCTTTTTGCGAAGCGCATTAAGCATCCCCGGCTTCACTTCGTCGCCTCAGTTTGTGATAAGCCACAACCAACGGCTGCGCAAAATCGGGATGCCGGAATGTATGATGGCTCGATTCCGCGCGAACCTCGCGCCGACCGCTCGCCTTCATCTCGCCGAGGAGGTCACGATACTTCACTGGCTAGCTGAAGGAGCAACGACTGCCTCCTAGATTGACGGCAACCGAGTCAGGAATAGATGCCCCGGAGAGGGAGAGATTCGAACTCTCGAGACGCTCATCACGTCTGTCCGCTTTCGAGGCGGATGCCTTCAACCACTCGACCACCTCTCCGCGGCGGGCTCGGGCCAGCCCCGACTATAAGACGCCGGAGCCGGTGGCTCCTTGCGACGCTTTCTTCCGCTTCGCCGCGAAGTAGCTGCGCAATTGCGCGGCGGTCTCTGCCTCGAGCACACCTCGCACGACTTCGACGCGGTGATTGACCGCTGCAGAGGCAAAGATATCGATGACGCTGCCGGCCGCACCAGCTTTTGGATCTCCGCATCCGAACACAAGGCGTGCCACGCGCGCCGCGACGATCGCCCCCGCACACATCACGCACGGTTCCTTCGTCGCGTACAGCGTCGCGCCGAAGAGTCGCCAGGTTTGCAGCGTCGCGGCGGCCGAACGAAGCACCAAGATCTCCGCGTGTGCGGTGGGATCCGGGCGCCGTTCCTTCTCATTGTGCGCGAAAAACGTCCGGCCGGCGACGACCAGGACGGCTCCGACCGGAACGTCGCCTGTGCACTGCGCGTCTGCGGCGAGCGCGAGCGCTTGGCGAAGATACGACTCGTCCACGCTGCGGTGTTCAGCGCGGCGGCCTGAAGCGCTGCGGCATTCGAAATAAATTTGCGTCCGGAAGGGACTCGAGCCTCCGAGCTCAGCCTTCGGTTAAAAAAGACCGAGGCTTGCCAAACAGCCGTGGATTAGCCAGATTCGGTGCTGCAGCGTGTTGAATCGTAGTTGATAAGCGCCAGCTCGCGGATTTTGCTACGCAAAACCTGACACCGGCCACCGCGGCTGCATACCTGACCCAGGCGGCTTCGGCGGCCGCGTTATCCGAGTGGGCGATCGCGGTCCAGAGTGCAAAGGCCTCGTCGGCCCGGACGCGCGCTTCGTGGACTCTTGCTGCGGTAGTGCGGATAACGGCGTCGTCGGGAGTGGGTTCGGCGATACGCGGGCCGACCGTCGCTTCCTCCATTCCCCGGGCGGCCGTAGCTATTGCTTTCACAGCCAAGCAACGTTTGCAGCCCGAATTTAGATGGCTCCGCGCTCTTGGATATGGTACGCACAGCCGGCGTTAGCTTAGTCGGAACGGCGCGCAACGATTTCCTACAAGCCGCGATCTAGGCGCGGCTGCGATGGCGGGCGCGTGCGACGCTCGGCGCAGCTACAGACCAGAAGGAGGGAAGTCGTAAATTGGGTATAAAGACCTATTTTTTATAGGTCAAAAGACCTATACCGCTCCTCGCCGACTCCAGACGCGATGTGAAGAACCCCCCTTGCCTCGCATCGCGTCTGGAGTTTTTCGCGCCTATAGCACGTAGAAGAATTGCGCAAACCGGCTACGGGCACCGTCTCAGTGCAAAAGCGGGATCCGCTTCGCAAATCGATATTCACGCGAAAGAATGGCAGCCGTTCCTTGCGCGTATCGAGATGCATGGCATCACGCCTCACCAGCCTCGGCACCGCAGCGATGCTGCGCATGGCAGCCGGAGCGCACGGAAGGTCGCTCAGGAAACGCTCGGACGCGGCTCGATTGGCGTGACCGTCGGGACCTACTCGCATGCGCATGTCGCTTCTTCCATACAAAAGGAGGCCGCTGAACTCGTCAGCGACCTCCTTTCGGCTCTCGAGCGGCCCCGCAAACTTCAGCATAAGCTGCAGTCCATGTGTACCGACTCGGAAAACCGCTGATTCCATGCGTCCGGAGGGATTCGAACCCCCGATCTCAGCCTTCGGAGGGCCGCGCGTTATCCAGCTACGCTACGGACGCAAGAGGCCGCCGTTATTTGGGTTCCTCGGGGGAAAGCGGCGCGGCCGTGGGGAGGTGCTTGAAGAGATCGAGCTTGTGATCGACGAGGCCGCGATAAAATTTCCGCACGCAATCGGGATGCCCGAAGAAATACGTGCGCGCGTAGGCGAGGTCGTCGCCGGACGAGTCCGGGACGTAATGTGAAATTTCGATCTCTTCCATTTGGCCCCGGTCGACCGGGTGGGGACAGAAATCGCAGGGGATCGTCGACATGTACGCTCTTACCTCGGATGAAATTCGTGGCCCGGCGGCGAGCCGTCGAGTCACCCACCCTCAACCCCGTTACGCCGGGGAAAGATTCGCATCCTCGCCGCGGTCGAGAAGGCAGCGCAGCTGGCCGAGCGAACAGTTCAATCTCACGCCGAGCATCTTCAACGAAACCGCAGCTCGCGCGACATCTGCTATTTTACGGCATCTTCGCGCTGTTGCTCGGGTGGGAAGCGGACCGCAGAATCTCCGCGGGTGGCTCGAAGGCATGACGGCGTCACCGAAGCAACGAGCATCTCCAAATTGGCGACGGCCAGGCCGCTCGAGGAAGTGGTGACTCGGGCAGGATTTGAACCTGCGACCTAGGGCTTATGAGTCCCCCGCTCTACCGCTGAGCTACCGAGCCGACATGAAGCGCCGCCTGTTGTTCCGCATGCAGCGCCGCGTTCCCCGGCGTTATCTCACGGCCGCCGTTTCGATGTCCTGCTTCCCGGTCGACGTGCCGGTCCAGATGACTTGCGCGCCCCGCGCCGTAGCCGCGGCGCCCGTGTAGTCGCCAAAGAACGTGTCACTGAAGCTGACCGCAGGCGTGATCGTCGTCTTGGAGACTCGCACCGGGGGCGTTTGCGGTTTCAAATTCGCTCCGAACCGGCGGTAGTCGTAGTCGTACGCGTCGGTCCCCGGATGAGCGATGTTATCGTAATACGAGACGTAGACGTCACCGGTCGCGGCCGACACCGCAACCGCCGGAAAGAATCGGAAGCCGCCCAAGAGTGGCGGCCGTACCGTGATCGGTTTACTCCACGGGCCGTGGATGCCGGCCGTCGACGTAGAAATATCGATCTCGGGTGAGCCGGAACGCTGGTCCGCCCATGCGACGTAGAGCTCGCCCGTCACCGGGTTGACGGCGAGATTCGGAAAGCTGTTGACGCGGAACGTTCCATACGGATTGGCGATGTCATAGTCATCGCTGACCTTGGCGGGCGCGCCGAAGGTCGCGCCACCGTCGAAACAGGCCGCGATGAGAATCTGGTCCTGCACGGTAACCGTATCGAAATTCTCGTAGGCGATATACACGATGCCCTTGGGACCGACGCCAATCGTCGAGGCCTGATCGTCGGCGCAAGCGCCCGCATCGAAGGGGCAGAGCGCAGCACCGCCCGGCTTGGAAACCAGAACCGGTGTGGCGAACGTCGCGCCTTGCGAGCGCGAGAAAGCGGCGACGATCGGACTGCTTCCCGGCACGAACTGTGTGAATGCGCTGTAGATGGAACCACTCGAGGGACTGCCCAACACGTTGTCGACCGCGAGCGAATCTTTGTCATCGAAAATCCCTGAAGTCGCAGCTTGTTGGTCGAGCGCAACCGGAATTCGATTTACGAACAATCCGGTTGCCGAAGGCAACGAGCGTGCGACGATGACGGCACTGCGTCCCGGCGTCGTGCGATCGAATGCGAGCATTCCGAAATAATCGGTTCCCGACCGATCGATTCCAGTCGACGGATCTCCGGCTGCGTTGTAATAGTACGGCCCGCTGTTCACGTACTGGACGACCGTATCGGTAAAAGAGAACGGCCCGGCGAGCGCGCTGTAGAGCCCCTTTTGCGAATCGCCGAAGCGATAATCGTTGGCCGAGGCGATGATGTGCGCCGAATTGTTGGGATCGACCGCGACCGCCGGTTCGTTGGCGGAAACGGTCCGACGACGGAGCGGTTGACGATCGCGACGCCGTCGGACGCTGCGGCTTGGGTTGCATTTGCGACCGCGTTCCGGCCGCTCGTCGTCGCGTTGCCTGCTCGGAGCATGCGGTCGGAGGGACTCGAACCCCCAACCTACAAGTTCGTAGCCTGTTGCTCTATCCAATTGAGCTACGACCGCACGCGTTGTGGCGACTCGATCTGATACCGCGCGTGGCGGTCGTTCCCTGCCCGGCACGATCGTGACCGTGCCAAAAAGCTCTGGAGTGGAGCTTTTTGGATGTCGCGATTCGGAGGGAGAGAGATTCGAACTCTCGGTGGATTTTTTAGACCCACGACCATTTAGCAAACGGTTGGTTTCAGCCACTCACCCATCCCTCCGGGCGCCGGCGTCGGCTCGCATTGGCGCGCGAGCGGCACGACCCCTCCCGTGATTGCCGCGATTACCGCGGGCGGCCGCATCGACGCACCGTTCGCGCGTGCGGTCGGCACGACGGTGAAGGCGCTCGTACCAATCGCCGGCGTGACGCTGCTCGACCGCGCCATCGATGCGGCGCGCGCCGCAGGCGCGCGGCGCATCGTGGTGGTCGGCGGCAACGACGTGCGCGCTGCGTGCGGCGCACGCGTCGAGGCAGTGATCGCGGAGTCGCGCGACGGCCGCGAAAACGTGCGCAAGGCGCTCGAAGCGGGGGATCGCAGCGAGGAGCTGGTTTTTTTCGCGAGCGACATGCCATTTATCGCGGCCTGCGACGTCGACGCATTCGTGCGCCGCGCTCGCGGTGCGGATGTCGCGCTGCCGCTGGCAACGGCGAACGACTACGCGGCAGCGTATCCGGACGCGCCGGCGCACGCGACCCGCATCGGCAGCGAATGCGTCGTCAACGGTAGCGTCGTCTACTTCGCACCCGGCGTCGCGCTGCGTGCGCTCGACGTGTCGCAGCGACTCTTCGATGCGCGCAAGAGTCTGTGGCGAATGGCCGCGCTGCTGGGACCCGCGCTCTTGGTGCGCTTCGCGCTCGGAACGCTGGGCGTTGCCGACGTCGAAATTCGCGCCCGTTCGCTGCTCGCGCTCGAAGCGCGGGCGGTTCACGATGCGTCACCAGGCCTGTGTTTCGACATCGACTCGTTCGAGGATTATCGCTACGTCACCGCGCTCACCCGCCCGTCGAGTGACCAGCTAAGCCGGAACGCGAGCGTCCAGGAGCTCGGCGATACGGTCCGCGACGCGCCGCGCGGCGTCGGGCCGGCGCAGTAGGTTCATGCGTTCGTGCAATTCGCTGCGTCGCTGCGGCGAGGTGAGTACCTCGGTGACGACGGCGGCGAGTTGCCCGCCGTCCCTCGCTTCGATCGCCGCGTCGCGCTCGACGAGATAGTCCGTGTTGCGTTTCTCGGGACCGGGCAACGGCCGCACGAGCACCATGGGCAACCGTGCCGCGAGCGCTTCGGACGAGGTGAGACCGCCCGGCTTCGAGAGCAGCACGTCGCTTGCGTGCATGTAGTCGAACACATTGTCCACGAAGCCGAAGACCCGCAGTGGATAGGCCGTTCGTTCCGCGGCGGCGCGGACGCGCCGCTCGAGGCGCCCGTTGCGCCCGACGATCACGGCCGCAGCGAGCGGCACGTCGACGCTCCCGAGCGCAGCCATCAGTTTGTCGAGCGGTCCGATGCCGACGCCGCCACCCATGATCAGAACGATGTGCCCGTCGCGCGGCAGCCCGAGTTCCCGTCGCAGCGCGTCCTTGTCGGCGCGCGGCCGGCCGAAGCGCGCATCGATCGGGATGCCGGAGAGAACCACGCGCTCGGGTCGTACGCCGCGAGCGACTAGCGCCGCGCGCATTTCCGGTGTTGCGACCGCGTACGCATCGACGTTGGGATAGATCCAGAACGGGTGCACGACGAAGTCGGTCACGATTCCCACGACGGGCAGGTTCGGATCGAATTGGCGCTTGTACTCCGCCATCACGCCGCATGGAAACGCGTGCGTGCACACCACGAGGTCGGGCTTCGTACGCTCGACGAGTGCGCGCAGATTGGCGGCGGTATACCGGTTGACGAAACGCCGCGCACTGGGCACGTGCTTCGCGCGCTCGACGCGTCCGTACAGATACGCGTAGACCCCTGGAACGGTCTTGACCATTCCGATATAGCCGTCGGCGACGACTTTCGCAAACACGCTCGCGGCGTACTGGTACGAGTCGACCGTCAGCGTCTCGAGTGACGGATCGCGCGCGACGAGTTCGTCACGGACCGCGTTGGCGGCGGCCGTATGGCCGACACCCACGGCCGCCGAGAGAAATACGATGCGCGGCAACGGACGGCCGGTCAGTTCTCCCCGGGAGCCGACTCTTCGGCGAGCACGAAGAAGTCGTCGAGGATTTCCTGTGCGAGCGCGTCGTCTTCCAGGAGCTTTCCCATGTCGTCGGTGACGACGAACTCGTCGGCCCCCTCGCTGTAAGCGACCGCGTACGCATTGTTCTCGTCGTCTTCGACGAGACCCACGATCTCGAACTCGAACTTCTTACCGTCGGTCGTTTCGATGACGAGCGTATCGCGTAGCTCGACTTTGGCGTCGCCCGGGCTTTCGCCGTTCGTAGCGTCGATAGTGATTCTCCTCGCAGGCCCGTTAACGGAGGTAGCGTGCGACGTTGGCGTTGTGTTCGGCCAGCGTTCGCGAGAACGCGTGATGTCCATTTCCCATATACACGTAATACAAATAGTCCGACGTTTTGGGGTAGAGGGCGGCGCGCAGCGAGGGCAGCCCGGGGTTAGCGATCGGGGTGGGGGGCAAGCCCGTATGCTTGTACGTGTTGTATGGAGAATCGATCGCCAGATCGGCATAGGTGATCACGGCTTTGTGCTGCGGAAACGCGTACTCGATCGAAGCGTCGACTTCCAGCGGCATGCCGCGATGCAGCCGGTTATAGTAGACGCCCGCGATCAGCGGCCGCTCGTCGTCGGCTTTGGCTTCACGTTCGACGAGCGATGCCAGGGTGACGACCTCCGGCAAGGTCAGTCCGAGCGCTTTGGCACGCGCGGCCGCACCGGAAGGAAGTTCCGTCGCGAACTGGTCGGTAAAACGCTTGACGACCGCAGCCGGGTCGGCGTCGATCGCAACGAGATAGGTGTCCGGAAAAAGGTAACCTTCGAGCGACGGCGTTCGCGTCCCGCCGAGCGTTAGCGAACCATGCATGAAGCGCCGTTCGTAGTCGGCCGCTGCGCCCAAGCGATGCGCTGCGAGCGTCGCCGCAATTTGTTTGGCGGTAAAGCCCTCGGGAATCGTGATCCAAAGCGCCGTCTGTCCGCCGCCCTCGACCAGTTGACGCAGAATTTCGTTTTGCGTCTGATGCGGTGCAAAGCGAAACTCACCCGCTCGCAGCGCGGACTGCTCGCCCCGGTATCGCGCGAGGAGCTCGAAGGTCAGCGGCGATGCGATCACGCCATCTTTGGCGAGCAAGGCCGCGACCTCGTGGCCCGTCGCGCCGGTCGGCACGACGACGTTCGTTTCGGCTCGCGGCAGCGAACGGTTCAAAGCGACCCGCGCGCGCAGCCAAAAAAAAGCTCCGCTCGCGACGATGACCGCGAGCGCCGAGAACAGCGCGAACGTGCGAAGGGAGCGGCCGGTCATTGCGCGCTGCGGCGCCTGCGCGCGAGAAACGAGTCCAGGATCAACGTCGCCGCAAGCTGATCGACGACGCGTTTACGTCCCTTGCGTGAGACGTCCGCCGCGACGAGCGAGCGTGTCACCTGCGCCGTCGTTAGGCGTTCGTCGACGCGTTCGATCGCGCCGTCGTACGCCTTGCGCAGTACGGCGACGAACGCGTCCATCTTCTGCGCCGCGATGCCGCGCTCGCCTGAAAGAGCGATCGGATCGCCGACGACGATCGTCCCCGCAGCATAGTCGCGCGCGACCTCGAGAATCGTCGCGAGATCGTCGTGCAAGCTCGCACGTTCGATCGTGCGCAGCGGAAGCGAGAACGTTTCGTCCGGATCGCTGATCGCTACGCCGATGCGGCGTTCCCCGACGTCGAGGGCAACGATCATGCCAGCGCGAGCGTGTCGAGCAGCATCGCCGATTTGAGGCGTTTGCCCAAATGCCAGGTAACGAAGGCGTCGACCGCGCGCGTCGCAGCACGCGTGGCGTGCATCGCGGGGCGCACGCTGCCGCCGCCGGCCGCCGCGAGGCCGCGAAAGTTTGCGACGTCCTCTGCGCCCAATGCCAGGGCATCGGCGCTGCGCGGCCGGCAGCGTTCGCACGCGAGGCCGCCCGCTTCGACGTCGGCCCACGCTGCCGCGGCGAAGTCGTCGCCGCAGCGCACGCAGGCATCGGCCTCGGGTCCGTACCCGAGCGCGCCGAGAAGCCGCAGTTCGAAGCGTGGCACGAGCAACGCCGGCTCTTCCGCCGCCGCGAGCGCACGTAGCGCTCCGCGCAGAAGTGCGTACACGTCGGGCAGCGCGAGATCCGTCTCGCAGAACGCATCGACGAGCTCGGCGACGACGTGCGCCGTGCCGAACGCTCCCGGACGCGCGATGCCATTCCAATACGAGTCCACGATCTCGGCACTCGTAACGACGTCGAGGTTGCGTCCACGGTGCAACCCGAGTGCAATCTCACTGCCGAACTCGAGCCGTCCCCCCAGCTGGCTCTTCGCGCGCCGCACACCCTTGGCGACCGCATCGACCTTCCCGCGTTCGGCGGTGAAGAGCGTGTAGATCTTGTCCGCCTCGCCGAGGTTGCGCGCGCGCAGAACGATGCCGTGCGTCTTGTACGTTCGCTCGCGCCCGTTCACGGCAATTCGAACTTCACCGGCAAGAGCGCTTCGACCGTCGTCGCAGCGTGGCCGGCCGGGGTCGTGTAGAGCACGCGCAGCGCCGTCCCGAATTCCGCGAGGACTTGGCGGCACGCCCCGCACGGGGGCGTCGCGGTTCGTTCGGGACCGGCGATGGCGAGCGCTTCGAAGGCGAGGCGTCCGCTCGCGACCGCGCTGAAGACGGCCGTTCGTTCGGCGCACATCGAAAGGCCACATGACGCATTCTCGACGTTCGCGCCGCTGTAGATGGCGCCATCCGCGCAGCGCAGCGCCGCGCCCACGCGATACTGCGAATACGGCGCGTACGCATGCGCGCGTGCGGCACGGGCGGCATCGAGCAACGCCGCATCGACCGCTTCAGACACGTTCGGCGTCGAAGGCGTCCGACTCGGCGAGTGCGGTGTCCTGCGCCGTGGTCAGCCCGTTCTTGAAGATCCGCACGGCCAGAATGCGCCGGCCGCGCGTGCGATCGATGCGCAGGCGTACGCCGTCCGCAACGATCTCCTCGCCTTCCTGCGGCAGATGTCCGAAGAGGCCGACCGTAAGGCCGCCGATGGTTTCAAAGTCTTCGTGCGGAAGGTGCAGTCCCAGACGCGCGTTGACGTCTTCGATATTCGTCCCGGCGTCGACGGCCGCTTCGTCGGGCGAGATGATGCGAATCGCTTCCTCTTCTCCCTCGTCGTGTTCGTCGCGAATCTCGCCGACGATCTCTTCGAGCAGATCTTCCATCGTGACCAAACCTGCCGTACCGCCGTACTCGTCGACCACGATCGCGAGCGAAAACTTTCCGCGCTGCATCTCGCGCAGCAACTCGCTCACGCGTTTGGATTCGGGAACGAGCGTGATCGCACGCATCAGCGCCCGGATCGGCGTCTGCGCGAGGGTCCCGTCGGAGAGCGCGATGAGGAGTTCGCGATCGTGGACGACGCCGATAACGTTGTCGACCGTCTCTTCGAAAACGGGCAACTTCGAATAGCCGTCGGCGATCACGAGGTCTAGCGCGCGGCGCGCCGACGCGCCAACTTCGATTGCGACCATGTCGGGGCGCGGCGTCATCACTTCGCGCACGATCGTGTCGCCGAACTGGATGATCGAGTGGATCATCTCGCGCTCTTGCTCTTCGAGGACTTTCTGTTCGACGCCGACGTTGACGATGTTGCGAATATCATCTTCGGTCACGAACGGGCCGTTGGCTTTGGGGGAGACGCCGAAAAGCTTGACGACGAAGTTCGTGAAAAGCAGAAACGCCGCGATCACGGGCGTCATGATCCACGCAAAGCGTTCGACCACGGGCGCGAGGCGCAGCGCCCAGCGTTCGTTGTTCGCGACGGCCACGGTCTTGGGAATGATCTCGCCGAACGCGAGCAGCAGGATCGTCATGACGACGGTCGAGACGAGCGCCGGCTGCGGCACGCCCTCGTGAATGAAGAGCAACGTTGCAACCGAATCCGCGGCGAGCAGCACGATCGTGTTGCCGATCAGGATCGACGTCAAGAAACGGTTGCGGTCGTCGAGCAGGCGCAGGACGACGTCGGCCCCCTTGACGCCGCGTTCGAGCATGCCTCGCGCATGCAGCCGCGAGAGCGATATCAACGCTGCCTCGGAGCCGGAGAAAAATGCCGAACCGGCGATCAGGACCATGAGCGCGAGTATCTCGGAGAAATGTGCGCTCACGGCCGGCGGGATCATTGTCGGCGCCGCGTGACTGCTTGGGCAGCGGGCTCCGCTTGCAGCCGCTTCGCTTGCCGCGAGCCGCGCGAGCCGTCAGGAGCCGACGCAGGATGGCTTCGGGGCGGGGGGTCGGTACTCAAATTGCGGCAATTATACCACACGGCGCAAACCGTTTCCGGGCGCACTCAAACGCGGATGAGCAGAAACAGACCGGCCGTGATGCCGGCGCCGACGATGCCGCCCGCGACCACCTCCCCCAAGCTGTGTATTCCGCCCTCGATTCGGCTCTGGCTCACGAGGAAGGCGAGGAAGTACGCCAGCAGCGCGACCACGAGCGTCTGGCCGAGCAGCGCGATCAGGGTCGCGCCCGCGAAGGCGAGCGCCGCGTGGCCCGAGACGGCACCGCCTTGCAGCGGCGTGCCCCGGCGCCCCGCGTAGGCTTTCATGAAGATCGTGACGACGCCGACGATGGCGAGCGCGACGAAGACGTAGTTGCGCGGGACCCCGGCGAGGGCCGCGGAGACCTTGGCGCCGGCAGCCGTGACACCTTCGTAAAAAGCCAGGTAGCCGACGATCACGGCGCCCATCGAGACGACCAGGACCGCGGCGGCCGAGGCGTCCTTGGCAATCTTGGCAAGCGGATGGTGGGCAACCGTCATCAGGTCGACGACCGCTTCGATCGCTGTGTTGAGGAGCTCGAGGGCGATCACGAGCACGATGACGATGACGACCAGCGCGACGTACGCGCGCTCGAGGCGCAGGTACAGCGTGGCGAAGAGCGCGAGCGAGCCCGCGACGAGGTGCACGCGCATGTTGCGCTGCGTCCGCGTCGCGTACAAGATGCCTTGGAACGCGTAATCGAAGGCGGCCCACATCGGGTTGTCGTGGACGCGCTTGGCGCTCGGCGGCAGACGCACGGGATGCATGGTCGTACGCCTGACGTTCCGCGACGGGACCCCAATGACATTCGTCATGCGCGCGGCGTGATGGAGCACCGTGGCGGAGGCTCCGGCGACGCGCGACACTTAAGGGCATGAAAACGGGAGAGACCCTCATGCCTGACACCACGGTCACCGCGCAGCTCGCGCAGGCGACCAAACATTTCGGTTCGCGCGTCGCCGTCGACGCGCTCGATCTCACGCTCCATCGCGGCCAGACGGTCGCACTGCTCGGGCCCAACGGCGCGGGCAAAACGACCGCAATCCGGATGCTGCTCGGCGTGATCCGGCCGACGAGTGGCACGGCGACCGTCTTCGGCCGCGATCCGCGCGACCGCGCGACGCGCCTGCGGATGGGCGCGATGCTCCAGGTCGCAAGCGTGCCGCCGACGTTGACCGTCATGGAACTCGTGACGCTCTTCGCGAGCTATTATGCGCGGCCGCTGCCAGTGCCCGAAACGCTCGCTATCGCGTGTTTGCAAGCGCTCGCCAAGCGCCGCGCGGGCGACCTGTCCGGCGGAGAACGCCAGCGGCTCTCCTTCGCGCTCGCGATCTGCGGCGATCCCGACTTCGTGGCACTCGACGAGCCGAGCGCCGGGCTCGACGTCGAGACGCGCCAACTGATGTGGGAGGCGGTGCGCGGCCTGCACTCTCGCTGCAAGACGCTCCTGCTCACGACGCACTATCTCGAGGAAGCGGACGCGCTCGCCGATCGCATCGTGCTCATTGCGGGCGGCACGATCGTCGCGCAAGGAACGCAGGCCGAACTCAAAGCGCGCGTCGCCGGGGTGGCCGGCACGTCGACGCTCCAAGACGCTTATTTATCGCTTACGAAAAAGGTGGCATGATGACAACCGGTGTGCTGCGCTCGTACGGCCTCGAAGCGCGCTTCGAATTTGCAAAACTGCTGCGACTCCCGGCTTACGTTGTGCCGAGCTTCGCCTTTCCACTGATGTTCTACGCGTTTTTCGCAAACGTGCTCAACCATTCCGCAGGAGGTGGCGCCGATCCGAGTGGCGCGCGCGAGCTGCTGGCAAACTGCGGCGCGTTCGGCGTGATCGCAGCGGCACTCTTCGGATTCGGCGTCAGTCTCGCAGTCGAACGGGGCCAGGGCTGGCTGCTGCTCAAACGCGCGAGCCCGATGCCGCCGGCCGCGTACCTACTCGCGAAACTTGCGAGCGCGCTCGCTTTCGCACTGGCGATCGGGATCGCAATGGAGCTCTTGGCGGCGACGTACGGCAACGTTCGCATGCCGGCCGCCGCATGGGTCACGCTGCTCGTGGTGCTCGCGCTCGGAAGCATCCCGTTTTGCGCACTTGGAATGGCACTCGGCATGCTGGCCGGCCCCAATAGCGCGCCGGCGATCGTCAATGTCGTTTATTTGCCGCTCTCATTTGCAGGCGGACTATGGCTCCCGATGGATGAGCTACCAGCGTTTTTCGTGCACCTCGCCCCGTGGTTGCCGACTTATCACTTGGGACGGCTCGCGCTCGCCTCGGTCGGCGCGGCGGCGTTCTCTGCGGTCGATGCACTCGCGCTCGCAGGCTTCACGGTGGTCTTCCTCGCGCTCGCAGCGATAGGGTGGCAGCGCGACGAAGGCAAGCTCTATGGCTAAGTTCCGCCTCTTGCCCGCGGCGTGCGATGAAGGCTGGAATCCCTACTATTATCTCGTCTACGCTGCGTTCACGTTCGCGTATCCGATCATCGCGCGCGAACGCATGTCGCTCGCTGCGACGGCGCTCGCGACCGCAGGGTTTCTCGTCTTATATTTTCGCGGTTATTGGCTCGAAGGACGCGCGCTCTTGGCGGTCATCTGCGCGATTGCGGCCCTCGGTGCGATCCTTGGACTCGTCAATCCCTCGGCTTCAACGTATTTCGTGTATGCCGCCGGCTTCGCACCCTTCGTCGCTTCGTCCGTGGTCGCTTGGCGGATCGTCGCAACGTTGATCGCGGCGATCGCCCTCGAAGCATGGCTGCTGCACCTGGACATCTGGTTCTGGCTGCCGGGCATCGTGTTCACCGCGATGGTCGGTGCAATCGTCGTGCGCGCCGCCGAGACCGCGCGTCTCAATGCGGAGTTGCGCACGGCGCGCGCTGACGTCGAACGACTCGCCAAGGTCGCGGAACGGGAACGGATCGCGCGCGATATGCATGACGTTCTGGGACACACGCTCTCGGTGATCGTCCTCAAGGCCGAACTCGCCTCCAAGCTTGCAGACCGCGACATAATGCGCGCAGTGACCGAGATTCGCGACGTCGAATCGATCGCGCGCGACGCGCTCGGCGAGCTACGCGAAGCGCTTGCGGGCTATCGTGCCGCGGGCATCGCGATTGAGATCGAACGCGCGCGCGGCGTGCTCCAGGCAGCAGGCGTGCGTTTTGAGTGTGAGGTCGGCGATTTGCGCCTTTCGCCACAGCAAGAGGGGGTGCTTGCGCTCGCGATCCGGGAAGCGGTCACGAACATCGTCCGCCACGCCGGCGCCTCCACGTGCAGGCTACAACTTGCAAGCGACGGGACCGGCTACCGCTTTACAATTTCCGACGACGGCCGGGGAACGCGGGGGGACGAAGGGCTCGGTTTGACCGGGATGCGCGAGCGCGTCGAAGCACTCGGCGGAACGCTCGCGCGCGAGGTCGCCGATGGAACGCGTTTGATCTTAACCTTGCCGGCGACCGCGCGCTGATCCACATCGTTCTGGCCGAAGACCAAGCGCTCGTGCGCGGCGCACTCGCGGCACTGCTCGGTCTAGAACGCGACTTGCTCGTCGTCGCGCAAGCGCGAACAGGCGACGAGGCGCTCGAGCTCGTGCGCGAACACAGGCCCGACGTGCTCGTCACCGATATCGAGATGCCGGGATGCTCAGGCCTCGAGGTGGCCGCCGCCGTGCGCAACGCAAAGCTCCCGACGCGCGTCGTCGTCGTAACGACGTTTGCCCGCAGCGGCTACTTGCGACGCGCACTCGATGCCGGCGTGACGGGTTATCTGCTCAAGGACGCTCCCGCGTCGCAACTCGCCGACGGCGTACGCCGCGTCGCAGCCGGCGGCCGCGCGATCGATCCCCAACTCGCGCTCGAGTCGTGGTCGCAAGCCGACCCGCTCACCGACCGCGAACGCACCGTCCTGCGGCTAGCCGGCGACGGCCTCTCGGCAGCAGCAATCGGAACGCAGCTCGGTCTCACCGAAGGTACGGTACGAAACTATCTCTCCGAAGCGATCGGGAAACTCGGCGCGGCCAATCGCATCGAGGCCGCTCGAATCGCGCGCGAACGCGGTTGGCTGTGAAAGGACGTTCACGATGCCAACGAGGTAGGTTCCTCGAAGCGGTCTACGCCAAACCAATCCGCTACATCTTGATGCATCAGTTCGGACAAAACACCTGACTCGCCACCGCGGCGGGTTCAGCACACTTTGAGAACAACTCAGCTCCATGTTATCATAGTCGCATGGTGCGCACACAGATCCAACTTGACGACACAACGGCAAAGCGCTTGCCGAAGCTCGCGAAGGAGCGTGGCCTTTCTGTAGCCGCCTTCGTTCGCGAAGCGGTCGAGGCGCGCATTGCCGACCTGGAGCGCGAACGCGCCGACGCGTGGGCGGCTGCCCTTGAAGTGATCGAAAAGGGCTACGACGATTGCGAGCACGCAACTGATTTGAGCGAGAACCACGATGATTACGTTGCCGGCGCCGCTTATTAACGCAAAGTCGCGACGGCAAAGCCTGCCAAACGATGATCTTTGTCGACACGTCCGCCTTCGTGGCCGCGTTCGCTGCAACGGACACCAACCACTCCGCGGCGCAGGACGTCTTCCGGCGGATGGCGAGTGCAAGCGACGGGCTCGTGACGACGAATCTCGTTCTCGTCGAGACAGCTTCGCTGCTGCAACGCCGACTGGGTTTCGAGGCTGCAGCGCGATTCGTAACCGTCTTTCTCAGACCGATTGACGTCCTGATCGTCGATCGCGCGCTGCTCGACGCCGCGATCCGAGAGTGGACGACTTCGAGACGAAGACAGCTGAGCTTAGTCGATTGTGTGAGCTTTGCGCTTATGCGTCAGCATCAGATCGAGCAAGCATTTACGTTCGACCGCGATTTTTCGAAGGCCGGGTTCGCCCTCATCGATGGCGTCTCCTAATCGACGCACCAAAGACAACAGCTGCCGGCCGTCATCCTGGCCGCAGCGTACCGTACTATTATCGAGTTTAACGCTGCGCGCAACATACCCGTTGCGCTCGCGCGCGGCACCTAAGTTCGGCAAGGACAAAGGGCCCGTCGAACGCGGTTGGCGAGATCGTTTTCCTGCCGCCGAAACAAAGTTACTGCTTGGTGCCCGTGCAAATCTCAGCAATCCTACAACATGGAGCACCGGTGAACGCCTCTGACTACCGAGACATCCGAGTCATGGAGCTACGACCGCCGGACCTCTGTCCTGGCCAATGCGGTTCGGTCAGCGTGAGGGGCAGGCGTCTCGCGGTCGACTGGTATGATCGGTGCGTTCTGCGCGGATTCTCGTTGCGCGTCGTACAGGAAGGTGAGGTTCCTGACGCGTTCGAGATACATCGATCACTGGCCGAATGAGCCGGCACGGTGAAGGCGGATCATCGAGTCTGACCAGCGAGTCCGCGTCCGCAACGCGGTAATACTCCGCCGACACGCCGCCGACGTCAGACAGCCGCAACTTCGCGCTCGTCCCTTCATACTGTCACGACGTACCTGAGCCTTCGTATTGCTCGTGTCCGCGAGTGTGACGGCCCCACTGGCAGACGGTGTCAGCAAGGCAAGGCCTAAGCAGACCGATGGCACGCCGAACACGCGGAACCGGCCGTTGTGCGTTCCATCGCTCGCGAGCGCGAACCCGCTCGGCTTCAATACGGCCACGCCAGTCGGATGGTGGCGGCTAGCCGCCTTTCTTCGCGCAGCATGCGAGCGCGTTCGCGTGGTTGCTCGTGATCGTGGCCGAGCAAATGCGCGATGGCGTGTACGAGCAGCCGTTCGATCTCGGCGATGAGAGGCACGTCGTAGGCGGCCGCTTGACGCGCAGCGACGTCGAGGCTGATGATGACGTCGCCGATGAGTAGTTCGGGGTCGGCCGCGCTCCGGCGTTTCGGGATCGTAAACGGCTCGTACATTGGGAAACTCAATACGTCCGTCGTTTTGTCTCGAGCGCGATGCTCGCGGTTCAGTCGCCGCATCGCGGCGTCACCGACGAATGTCAGCGAGAGCGTCGCCTCTGGGCGGCCCGTCGCCGCGAGCAGCGCCGTAGCGGTTCGTTCGATCCGCTGTAACGACACGGCGTGTTTGCGCGTCGTGTTCCGCACATAAATCACCAGCGGCTTCGCTGCGCCGAGCGAATCTACGGCAACTTCGCGTATGCGCGGATGATGCGCCCGACGAGCGGATGACGCACGACGTCGGTGTCGTCGAGCTCTACGACGCCAATATCTTCGACGTCGGCGAAAAGCTTCGGCACGTCGAGCAAGCCCGAGTGGACGCCGCGCGGCAAGTCGATTTGCGTCACGTCGCCGTTGACGATCATCTTCGAATTCGCGCCGAGCCGGGTCAAGAACATCTTCAGCTGCTCGCGCGTCGCGTTCTGCGCTTCGTCGAGGATGATGAACGCGTCGGAGAGCGTGCGGCCACGCATGTATGCGAGCGGTGCGACCTCGATCGTTCCGCGCTCCAAGAAGCGCGACGTTACGCCATCGTCGAGCAGTTCCGCGAGCGCGTCGTAGAGTGGCCGTAAGTATGGATCGACTTTTTCTTTGAGATCGCCCGGCAGAAAGCCGAGCTTCTCGCCGGCTTCGACGGCGGGACGCGAGAGGATGATCTTGGCGATCTCGCGATTGCGTAACGCGCGCACGGCCATCAGCATCGCGAGAAACGTTTTGCCCGTGCCGGCCGGTCCGATGCCGAAGGTGAGGGTGCAGCGTTCGATCGTCTCGACGAAACGCCGCTGGCCCTCGGTCTTGGGGCGGATGTCTTTGCCGCGCTGCGTCGTGAAGAGGGTCTTCGGGTGGGCGCGCGGCGCCTGCGGTCCGCCGAGCGCTTCTCGCGCCGCGAGCGCGACGTCGTCGGGCGTGAGCTGCGCGCCGTCGTTGGCGGCATCGCGCATGCGTTCGAGGATGCCGGTGGCCGAACGCACGGCCGGCGCCGGCCCGGAGAGGCGCAGACGGTCGCCCTCCAAGTTGACGACGACCGGGACGAGCCCCTCGAGCGCAGTGAGGTTCCGGTCCAAATGACCGCAGAAGTTCAGGGGATCGCGCACGCCCGCGAGCTCGAAAACTCGTTCCGTCCGTGCGTCAGCCAGCGTGGTCGCTCCGCATCTACATCTCCCTCAACGCGTCGCAAGCAAAAAGGGTTTTCCCGTGCTCAGCGGTCTCGCTCGCGGCGCAGCGCGAGCGGCGGCGCGAGCGTCTCGGAGAGCACGATACCGGCGAGCAGGCCCTCGCGACCGGCGAACGCTGCGAGCAACGTCGCCCCGGCCGGACGCACCGTCACGGCAGCCGCCGTCATCGCCGCGAACGGATCGGCGGCCTCGATCGCGGAGCCGCCGGGAGGCAACGCGGCGCGCGGCAGGATCTCCTGCGCGGTACCAGGCGGCTGCGCCATCTGTTGGGGCGGCGGCGCCTGCTGTGCCCCGCCGGAGGCGGGAGCTGGAAAGCCGCCGGGGCGCTGCGGTCGGGGTTGTTGCACGACGGCCCCACGCATCCGTGCAGCGTTGAGGCGCTTTTCTATGGCGTTCCTGATGAACTGCGCTAGCCAGTCGTCCACTTACTGACCCGGGGTTCTCGGTTGCGTGCTCGTGCCGGCACCCTCGCCCGGAGTGACGCCACTCGAGATCGAGGAGCGCATGTCCGTATCGGCCTTGATATTGTTGAGCCGGTAGTAGTCCATGACGCCGAGGTTTCCATCGCGAAACGCTTCGGCGATCGCCTGCGGAATCTGCGCCTCGGCTTCGACGACTTTCGCACGCATCGCTTGCGTTTGCGCTTTCTGTTCTTGTTCGGCCGCGAGCGCGCCGTACTGCCGTTCGGCGGCTTTGGCTTGTGCGATCCGGCGGTCGGCTTCGGCTTGCGACGTCTGCAATTCCGCACCAATATTCTTCCCGACGTCGACGTCCGCGATGTCGATCGAGACGATCTGAAACGCCGTGCCGGCGTCGAGTCCCTTGGAGAGCACGGCCTTGGAGATACGGTCGGGATACTCCAGCACTTCCTTATGATCGATCGCCGCACCGACGGCGGAGACGACGCCCTCGCCCACGCGCGCGATGATCGTCGGCTCGCCCGCGCCGCCGACGTAGGTATCGAGATTCGTGCGCACGGTCACGCGGGCTTTGACGTTGAGCTGAATGCCGTTCTGCGCGACGCCCTGGAACGTCGGCGTCTCGATCACTTTGGGATTGACCGACTGCTGCAACGCTTCGACGACGTTACGTCCCGCCAAATCGATCGCCGCGGCGCGTTGCCACTCGAGCGGAATCTGCGCGCGCTGCGCGGTGATCATCGCAAGGGTCACCGCCTCGACGTTACCGCCGGCGAGATAGTGCGACTGCATCTGATCGATCGTGAGCGGCAAGCCCGCCTTGCGGGCGCGCACGAGGTTGGTCACGATGACGCTCGGCGCAATGCCGATCAGGCGCATGCGAATGAGCGATTGAATCGAAAGCGGCACGCCCGCGGCGATCGTGCGGATCCACATGCCCAGCGGAAAATAATACAGGAACACGATCAATCCGAGGATCACCGCGAGCACGATCACGGTGAGCCCAAACCCGGCGACTGCCAACTAATTCTCCTTCGAAATCGGATTGACGAAAACGCGCGAACCTTGCACGCGGCTGACGCGGACGGGAGAACCCGCCGCGACGAAATCACCTTCGGTCAGCACGTCGACTCGCTTGCCGTCGACGCTCGCTACGCCGGCTGGACGCAGATACGACGTTGCAAAGCCGGTGTGCCCGACGAGCGCGCTGTGGTCGCCGCCGGCAACATACTCCGGGCCCTGCGTTGCGGTGAGCGCCAGGCGACGAAAGAACGCGTTCTCGGGCAAGACGCGCGTCGAGAGGGCGAACACGATCGCCGACAAGACGATTGCAAACGCGATCGCCTGCGCGGCGACGAAGATGAATGGCACGCCGAAGGCAAGGACGACCGCGGCCAGCAGGGCGAGCGCGCCTAAGACCCCGGGAAGTCCGTGACCGGGAACGACGTGCAGCTCGAGGATGATACCGATGACGCCCGCGATCGCGAGCAGAACGACGAAACCGTCGGAGAAGCCGGCGTACACGTGCGTCCCGAAAAAGAGCGCGAGCGCGCCGACGCCGACGGCACCCGCGATGCCATGCAGCGTTTGCAGCTCGATGAGCAGACCGAGAACTCCGACCGAAAGCAGCAGGCCGCTCGCCTCCGGGCTCGTCGCGAAACGCGCGAGCCGCTCGCCCAGGGTATACTGAGCCTGCCGCTCCGGCCCGGGCGCCACGTGCGCGAACCGCAAGGCGTCGTCGAGCGTCGGTGCGATCGCATCGGTAAATTTCGCGCGCAGCGCTTCATCTGCCGTAAAGGTGAGGATCGACCCGGACTTCTTGTACGCCGGCGCGTCGACGTTCTTATCGACCATCGCCGCGGCGAGCGTCGGGTCTCGGTGGTTGCGCGCAGCAGTCGAGGCGAACTCGGCCCGTAATGCCGAAACGTGTTTGGGGTCGTTCGGAATCGGCTCCGCGGCACCGATGCTCGCACCCGGTGCCATCACGATCGTGTGCGCGGAAAGCGTAATGAGGGCACCCGCCGAGTAGGCGCGTTCCGAGACGAAGGCAACCGTCGGCACGTGCGCCGCAAGCAGGGCGTCGCGGATTTCGAAGGCGGCGCTGACGAGCCCGCCCGGCGTGTTGACGTCGAGCACGAGCGCCGAGGCGTGGGTGGCATCGGCTTCGGCGACGGCTCGCGCCACGTAGTGCGCCATCCCTTCGTCGACGACGCCCTCGATCGGCACGACGACGACCTGGCGCGAAGCGGCTGCCGGGGCGGCGGGTGCGCGAGAGCCGAGCAGTCCGGCGCAACCAAAGCACGCCGCCAACGCGAAGAGCACGAGTCGCAGCGCGGAGAGCTTCACGCAGTCAACGTACCCGCGCGTCGGAAGAAAGTTGCGCTCGTGCGGCTCAGGCGCTTTCGAGCGCTTTGAGCTCTTCGAGCACGATCGCACGGATCGTGCCGCCGTCCGCGTCGCCTTTGAGTTGCGGCATCACGGCCTTCATCGCGCTACCCGCATTGCGCGCCTCGGGGGCCAGCGCCGCGAGCGCGGCCCGCACGACGGGCCGGATTTCGTCGGCCGACTTCTGCGCCGGCAGCAACGCCGAGAGGATCTCGCGTTCGCGCGCTTCCTTTGCTGCGAGCTCCGGCCGCTGACCCCGCTCGAACTCCACGATCGAGTCCGTGCGCTGCTTGATGAGTTTGCGCACGACGTCGACCTGGTCGCTGTCCTCGAGCTCGCGTCCCGCTTCGATCTTTTTATAGGAGAACGCGGAAAGTGCGGACCGCAAGGTATCGAGCCGCACCTGATCCTTCGCCCGCATGGCCTCTTTGAGGTCGGCCGTGATGCGGTCTTTGAGGGTCACCGGCCGTTAAGCGCGACGCTTGCGAGCGGCGGCGGACTTCTTCTTGCGGCGAACGCTCGGCTTCTCGTAGTGCTCGTGTTTGCGAGCTTCGGCGAGGACGCCGGCCTTCTGGGTGGCTTTCTTGAAGCGACGCAGCGCACTCTCGATCGTCTCACCCGGTGCAACGCGGACTTCCATAGAACAACCCTCCCTTCGCAACCGCCGAAGCGGCAAAATAGACGCGCTCCCGTTCGGGAGAGCAACTTCGAGAATGTAACACAAAGAAGACACGCCCGTCCAGCGCTCGGCTACCGGAAACGGCTCGGACACCTCAGAAGGAAGCGCAAGTCCTTTTTCTTCGAGGAGGTTTTTATGCAACGTCTTCTTTCATCGATGGTCGCCTTTGCATTCGTCGCCGCGCTCGGCAGCGGCGCCGCGTCGGCGAAGCAATGCCGGGATGCCAAGGGCAAGTTCATGAAATGCCCGACCACCACGTCCGCCCCCGCCACCAAGTGCCGCGATAAGAAGGGTAAATTCACGAAGTGCCCCGCTAAGTAAGGCACTCCGGCGCGGCTTGGCGCGCAGCGCCAAACGCCATGGATTCGCGAAACCAGGAGCAGCATCGCGCAGCCGAGCCGCTCGATAGTTTCGCGAATCCTGCTAGCCGGGCGGCCACGTAAAGCGGCGCCCGGCGAGCACGTGCAGATGCAGATGAAAGACGGTCTGGCCCGCCAGCGCGCCCTCGTTGACGACGATTCGGTAGCCCCCTGATGACGCCGCGCGCCCCTGCTGCGAGGCGATCGAGAAGAGATCTCCGACTTCCCGGGCATCCGAGGCAGCGACGAAGTCTCCGAGATCGCGCGAATGCCGGCGCGGAATCGCGAGGAGATGGGTCGGCGCCTGCGGGTTGCGATCGCGGAAGACGAGCACGTCGTCCGTGCGCGTCACCTCATCCGCCTGGATCTCGCGTCGGAAAATCTTGCAGAAAAGACAATCGGCGTCTTCCATCTACGTCCCCGCTTTCGGCCGCATGGTAATGAAGTTGAGCGACGAATCGGGGCTCGCGGTCACGCCGCCGACCGACGACTTCGCGACGAACGAGACGACCGAGTGCACGAGTGGAATCGCGGGCGCCCGGTCGTGGATCATGGCGTTCGCGGCTGCGTAGATGCGCGCGCGAACGGCGTCGCTCGACGCTCGCTGCCCGGCGAGCATCAGCTTGTGAAAGGCCGGGTCGCGCCAAAACGAATAGTTTTGGGCTTGACCTTTGACGGCGCTATCCTGATCTAAGAGCGGATACATGAAGTTGTCGGGATCGCCGTTGTCGCCGGTCCAGCCGATGAGGCACATCGGATGTTCGCCGTTACGAACCTTGCTCAGAAAGACCCCGAACTCGAAGGGCTCGAGCGTCACGTCGATGCCGACTTCTTTGAGATTCGCCTGGATCGCCTCGGCGATCCGCTGCGGCTCGGGCATGTACGGCCGCGGTGACGTGGGATAGTACAGCTCCGTTGCAAAATGCCGGCGACCGGCCTGTGCGAGCAGCGCTCTGGCACGCGCGTCGTCGTGCGGATAGGCTTTCACTGACCGGTTTTCGCCGAGCATGCCCGGCGGCGTCCAGTTGTCGGCGACGAGCGCGCGCTCGGCATAAAATCCGTGCGCGAGCGCGCGCTTATCGATCGCGTAGCCGATCGCCTGACGCACGCGGAGGTCCTCGAACGGCTTCTTCTCGACGTTGAGCGCGAGGTAAGAGACATTGTTGCTCGGCGGATGGTAGAGCGTGATGCCGCGCTGCGCGGCGAGGTCTTTCGCATCGTCGGGCCGCGGATCGAGCAGCATATCGACGTCGCCCTTCTTCATCGCCAGTACGCTCGTCGATTGATCGGGAATGTCGCCGATGACGACCGTCCGGTACGCAGGCCTGGGGCCGTGCCAGAAGGCGTTCGCAGTCAACGTGATGTGGTCGTCGTGTTCCCAGTCGTCCAGCACGTAAGGACCGCTCGCGACGGGCGACTGATTGAAGGCGTCGGTGCCCATCTTTGCGATGGCGTGCGGCGAGCCGATCGCGAAAGACGGCATCGCCAGGTCGCGCAGCAGCGGACTAAAGGGCGCCCGCAGATGAATCGCAACCGTTCGCGCGTTCGGCGCGTCGACGGACGCGATCGCGCTCTGGCCGTCGAAGCCGCCGAACATACTCGCGTAATATCCGAAGGGAACGCTGCTGCCGCGATAGGGATTCTTCGAATCGCGCCAGCGGTCGAAGTTGAATTTTACGGCTGCCGCATCGAGCGCGGTCCCATCGGAAAACCGCAATCCGGGCTCGAGCGAAAACGTCCACGTCTTCCCATCGCGCGAGATCTGCCAGCTGCGCGCCGCGTCGGGGCGCACCTCGAACGTTCCGGGCAAAAAACGGACCAGATTTTGAAAGATCTCTTGCGAGACGGTCAGCGAAAGGCCGTCGGTCTGCGTCGCGGGATCGAGCCCGACGGCGTCCTTGACGCGCGCGACGACGAGTTGCGGCCCGTTCGCACCGCTCGCGTTGCCGCCGCACCCGCCCAGTGCGAGCGCCGCGATACTTACCCCGATGAGACGATTGCGTAAACTCAACGCCTGATCGTAAAGGTCCAGGACTTGGTGGACGTGTTGCCCGCCGAGTCCGAGACGCGCACCAGGACCGAAACCGGTCCGTCGCCGAGATCGACGCCGGGACTATAGGTAATGAAGTTACTCGTGCGGGTCGAGGACGACGTCACATCGTGACCGTTGACGACGAGTGAAGCGCTGCCCGCATTGATCTCGACCTCGGTCGGCGCGTTGAAGGTCGCATAGATGCTCGGGCGCGTGTTGTTGACGCTTTGACCGCCGGGCGGCGCGACCTCACCGATCGAGGGCGGCGTCGTCGTCGCCGAGAGCGTTTGCCCGGCTTCCGTGCGCGGTGCGGAGGACGCGCCGACGCTGAGTTTACCGTAGATCGGTACCTGTGCGAGGTTGAAGCGGTCGGGAATCGTGAAGCGCCCGGTATAGACGCCGGGCGCCGACTCGCGCATTTCGAGGTTCTGCAAATAATCGCCGATGTCGAAGGACGCACGTCCGCCGGGCGTTCCCTTGAGAATGACGTCGAAGTTCTCGCCCGCGCGCAGCGGCCGCTGCGTCGAAAGGGTGACGCTCGCGATCGCCACGTTTGCGGCGGTCGCGCCGTTGGGCGTTGCGACGGGCGGCGGGCCGGCGAGCTTACGCGATGCGACGATCTGCCGCAGTTCGCCACTCTCGGGATTGCGCCGCACCGTGACGTAGTCGCCGCTGCGCAAATCGCTGAAGTGGGCGGCGTCGGCGTTGAGGGTGATCTCGGTCGCGGCCGCCGGCGAGACGACGCGACCGGTTTCGAGTACGAGTGCGGCGGGCGAGAGCGCCGTGATCGTGCCGCTCGTCGAACGGTAGTAATCGAAGACCGAGACGACCCGTCCGTCGCGGGTGAGAATCGCGTGCACCGCATCGCCGACGCGAACGTCGCCGAGCGAACCGCGCAGTTGCGAATGAATCGTCACGTCTTCCGTCCAGATCTTCGCATCGGAGGTCAGCGAGATCGTGCGCGACGTGCCGCCGCGAACGACCGTGATCGAGGGCGGGTTCGAATCCGCGTCGATCGCGGAGACGACGCCCTGCACGTCCACGCCGCCGCCTTCACGGGCTTGTTCGGCGCCGCTCGTGCGGCCGAAGAACGACGAGACGACCTCGACCCGCGAGCCGCGTTGATCGTAGTGTGCTTGCGCACCGAATGCGATGACGAAGAGTTTGAGCGGCGCGTAGGTCGTGCCGGCGACGTCTTGCACCGGCGCATCCAGCATCACCGTCTTACCATTGATGGTCGCAGTCGGTTTTCCGACGTCGAAGCTCACGCTGCCGGTCGGCGTCTGCGCCGTAATCGTTTGGCCCGCGCGCGTCAGCGAAAGTCCGAGCGCGCCAAAAACGTCGCGCAGCGGCACGAGTACGTGGCCGCCGATCACTTGCGCGGGCGTGGCGCTTGCGATCGGCTCGCCATTGACCTCGACCGCGATCGTGCGGATCGGCCGCTCGACCGGTACCGCACGGTTGGGACGCGCGAGCACGCACGAGGGTGACCCGAGCATCGCGGCCGCGCTTGCGAGCACGGCGACGCGCAGAACCTTCATCGGCCGCAACCTTCTGCCAAGACGTCCCGGTACACCTCGGCGGTTCGCTCCGCGCAGCGGTCCCACGTCAGCGTCCGCGCAAAGGTTCGCGCCGCTTCGCGCTGCCCGGGTGTCGCGATGGTCCGCTCGAGCAGCCTCCGCAACGCCCCAACGTCGCGCGTCGGGAAGACATCCGCGTAGGGTCGCAGCACCGTCGGCACGGCGTCCGCGCTTGCGATCACGGGCGTGCCGACCGCCGCGGCCTCGAGCATGGGCAGTCCGAAACCCTCGCAGAGCGAGGGATACACGAACGCGAGCGCCCCGCGGTACAATCGCGCGAGTTGCGCGCGCGAGACGTTGCCGGCGAAGCGCAGCCGCCCATGCTCGCGACGCGGCCGCAATAGTGCGATGTCGTGCTCGTCGTTTCCGGTGAGCACGAGATCGACGTCGAGCGCCGGGTCGAGCGCTTCCCAAGCCCGGAACAGCGTCGCCAAATCTTTATGGGGACGGTGATTGCCCGCGTAGAGCAGGTACGGACGCGGTGCGGCCGCCGGCTCGACGCGGTCGAAGAACGCATCGTCGACGCCGAGCGCCACGACCCGCACGTTCTCGGGCGTGACGCCGAGATAGCGCCGCAGATCGCCCACGGTCCGTTCGTCATCGGTGATCACGCGCGCCGCGCGCGCGCAGACGGTGCGCACGACCGTACGATAATACGGGCCGACCGAACGTTTGAAGTGCGTGGGAAAGCGCAGATGGATCAAATCGTGGATCGTGATCACGTACGGTCGCGGACCCGCGAGCGGCGCGTAAACGCTGAGATGATGCACGAGCCGCGGGCGCAAACGCCGCAACCGAAGCGGCAGATCGACTTGTTCGCGCCGGTCCAAGCCTGAACTGCGCACGACGCTTTCGAAGCGCAGGTCGGGCGCGGTGTGTGGCAAGCGCCGCGCCAGTTCTTCGGCGTAGGCCGTCATGCCGACGGAGAGCCGGGCCATGCGCGGCAAGTCGAGTGCGACGTCCACCCTCATCGCCGCAGCGCTTTCCAGGTCACGACGACCGGGTAGCAGGCCGAAGCCGCAGCGATGTACGCGCCGCGCCAGCCGTCACGCCAGCCGCCGCGCGCGACGAAGAGCCAGGGCCCGCGCACCAGTGCGCGCACGACCGCAGCGGCGACCGCACCGCCGGAGGGGCGCAGACCGGCGGCCTCCAGCGCGGTATACCGGACGAACTTCGCACGGTACGCCGCAAGCGTCGGATACGAATGATGCTGCAGCGTGCCCGCGAGCGTTTCGATGCGGCCGGGAACGGACCAGGCTTCGTGCAACTCGGCCGTACCGCCGGCAGCGGGGTACGCGGTGAGCCGCGCCGCGTGCGTCCGGAAGAGGCGCAAGGGCCGTTCGCCGCCCCACGCACCGCCGCGGATCGGGCGGCCGCAAAAATAGGTCGTGCGCCGAACGGCGTAACCGTCGGTTCCGGCGCTCGGCTCGGTCGCGCGCAAGTTCGCGGCGAGCGCGGCATCCAGCGCTTCATCCGCATCGAGCATGAACGTCCAGGTCGTGCGCACGCGTGCGAGCGCATCGCGCCGCGCCGCGACGAAGCCGCTCCACGGTCGCACGACGACCTCCGCACCACGCGCTCGCGCGAGGCCGACCGTCCCGTCCGTCGACTCGGCATCGACCACGAGGACGGGCGATGCGGCGGGAAGACTCGCGAAGAGTCGTGGCACGTTCCGTGCTTCGTCTTTCGTGAGGACGACGAAGGTGACGTCGGCGAGGTTCAGGTGGACGAGGCGAGCGGCGCGGACGCGAAGCCTTCATGCTCGATCGCAGGCGCCGCTTTCGCGAGCGCGGCACCCACGAAGTCGCAGTAGAGCGGCGACGGCCGCGTCGGGCGCGATTTGAATTCGGGATGCGCCTGCGTGCCGACGAACCACGGGTGCAACGACGGCGCGAGCTCGATACATTCTACCAGCGTCGTGCGCCCGACGACGTGATGGCCGGAGAAGATCAGCCCGTGCTCTTCGAAGAGCGCCTTGTACCGATTGTTGAACTCATAACGATGCCGGTGGCGCTCGCTGATCGTGAGCATGCCGTAGGCGCGCGCGACGAGCGTCTCCGGTTCGAGCCGGCACTCGTACGCGCCCAACCGCATCGTGCCGCCCATCAACTCGAGATTGCGCTGCTCGGGCAAAAAATCGATGACCGGATCGGGCGTCGCCTCGTCGACTTCGCTCGTCATCGCGTCCGGTAAGCCGCACACGTGCCGCGCGAACTCGACGCAGGCGAGCTGCATGCCGAAGCAAATGCCTAAGAACGGAATGCGGCGTTCGCGCGCGTACTCGATCGCGCGCAGCTTGCCCTTGACGCCGCGCGAGCCGAAGCCCGGCGCGACCAAGATGCCGTCGACGCCGTGCAGCGCCGCGACACCCGCCTCTTCGACCGTCTCGGAATCGATGCGCCGGATCTCGACGTGCGCGTCGTGGTGGACTCCTGCGTGATAGAGCGACTCGTTGATCGAGATGTACGCATCCTTGAGCTCGACGTACTTTCCGACAAGCGCAATCTTGACGTGATGGCGGGGATGCGTGAGCCGCTCGACGATGCTCTCCCACGCTTCGAGGTCGAGCGTCTGCGGCACCAGCTTCAGCCGCGCGATGACGGCGTCGGCCAGCCCTTCCCGTTCGAGGTTGAGCGGTACTTTGTAGATCGTGCTCGCGTCACCGTTCTGCACGACGTTGCGCGCCGGGACGTCGCAGAAGAGCCCGATCTTCTCCTTGAGTTCGATCGGAATCGGGTTCTCGGAGCCGGTACGCACGACGATCGCGTCGGGCGCGATTCCGATCGAACGCAGCTCGCGCACGGAGTGCTGGGTCGGTTTGGTCTTGAGCTCCCCCGCCGCACCGAGGTGCGGCATGAGCGTGAGGTGCACGAACATGACGTTTTCATCGCCGACGTCGTAACGCACTTGCCGGATCGCTTCGAGAAAGGGCAGCGACTCGATGTCGCCGACCGTGCCGCCGACCTCCACGATGCAGATGTCCGCGCCACTCTTCTCAGCGACGCGCGTGATCGCGGCCTTGATCTCGTTCGTGATGTGCGGGATCACTTGCACGGTCGCGCCGAGGTAATCGCCGCGGCGTTCTTTATCGATCACCGACGCGTAGATCTGGCCCGTTGTCACATTGTTCACGCGGGTTAAAGGCTCGTCGATGAAGCGCTCGTAGTGCCCGAGATCGAGGTCCGTCTCGGCGCCGTCTTCGGTAACGAAGACCTCGCCGTGCTGGTACGGGTTCATCGTTCCGGCATCGACGTTGATATACGGATCGAGCTTCTGGATGGAGACCGAAAAGCCGCGGCTCTTGAGCAGGCGCCCCAGGGACGCGGCCGTGATGCCCTTACCGAGCGAACTCACGACGCCTCCCGTGAAGAAGATGTACTTCGCCACTATGGGAGGTGCGACTTCGTGAGTCCGTCGCAGCGCTCCCTCCGCGCTCACGTCGCGGCCGCGAGCTCCCGCGCGTACGCAGCGTCCGCGGCGGCGACCACGTCCAGAACGATGCGCGCATCGGGGACGAGCGTCGGCCGTGCGCCCGCGCCGTCCACGACGGCTCCGCCGGCTTCCTCGATAACGAGCATCGCCGCTGCCAGGTCGTGCACGTGCACGACGGCGCGGTCGAGCGCGTAGAACGCCGCAAGTGACCCGTCGCCGACGCGGCACAGATCGCTCGCGGTGCTGCCGCCGATGCGAAGACGCTCGATGCCGGGCAACGAGCGCAACCTCGTCGTGCCCGGCAGCGGACTCGGGATCGCGGCGAGCGGTCCGCGCCGCGTCCGAATCGGCCGCCCGTCGAGCGTCGCACCGCCGTTCGCGCGCGCTTCCCAGCGATGATTGCCGGCGAGGTCGACCACGAGCGCGGCGAGCGGCCGGCCCGCTTGCACGAGTGCGAGCGACGTGGCGTAAGCGGGGTAAGCCGCGACGAAATTGCGGCTGCCATCGAGGGGATCGAGCGAGATCCAGGGCTGTGCCGGATCGACGGCGTCGGCGCCGACGAGACCCGCTTCTTCGCTCACGATTGGATGGCCGAGCGGCAGCAACTCGGCAAAGGCCGCTCGTTCGGCTGCGTCGTCGGCATCCTCCGTCGGCGCACCGTCGGCGCCGATGCCGACGGACGTCTGCGCTCCGCGGCCCGCGATCGCGACGGCGATCGCGCTCGCGGCACGCGACGCGGCGTCGAGAAAGCGATCGATCGCGGAAGTACCCTTAGGCGTCACGCTGCGCTCGAAGCGGCGCGCGGGCGGCTTCTCCGTAAAACCATTGGCCAGATAGAACGCGTGCGCGTACTCGCGCCACGCCGACGATTCGAGAACGATCGCCGCGCATCCGAGCCGCGCCGCTTCCCGCTCCGACGCACCCAGCAAAGCGAGACCCACGCCATCTCCGCGCAGGTCCGGGGTGACGGCGAGCGCGGCGAGCCATGCCTCACGGCGGTCGTCGAGCGGCGACGTCCGAGCTTGCAATGCCGCAAAGCCGACAACCGACCCGTCGCGCTCTGCAACGATGACGCGGTATTCGGGAGCGGCTAAGACTGCGGCCAGAGAGCGCAGCCCTGCTGCGACACCGACGTCGTCATGGCCACCCATCGCTCGGAGGAGCGCCGCGATCGCAGCACTATCGTGCGCGCTGGCGGGGCGCAGCAGCGTGTTACTCACCGAGGTGCTGCAGATCGATATGCAGCGTCGCGACGATCGCACGGATCGGATCGTACTCGGCATCGTTGGCCGCCACGAACTGGCGTCCGTTCAAGAGATGCTTGGGATCGGGCAGTTTCGCTAAGTCGAGCGAGAGCAAGGCCGTTTGGAGCCGGGTCCGCAGCGCCGCCGCGAGGTCGCCGCGCACCGCCATCGGCGACGACGGAATCGGCGCGGAGCGCCACAGCGTTCTGAAATCCGCAGCGTTGTATTCGCCCGTCGCGGTTGCAACGCGGATCGCTGCAGTGTTGAGCTCACCCGCATCGACCTTGTGGTTGCGCAACGCTTCGAACGAAGCGGCGTGGCTTCCGGCAAAAAACGGATGGATACCGCTCTTGGGATCGATGCCGGCTTTTTGCAACGCATAAGCCGGCATCAAGTAGCCCGACGTCGAGGCGGCATCGGAATACGCGAACGAACGTCCGGCAACCTCGCGCAGCGTCGTGATGCCGGAGGACTTCGGGGTGACGATCGTCGCTTCGTACGTCGCTTTGCTGCCGCCGCGGTAGCCGTATTGCACGATCGCCTGCGCGTCTGCAACGCGGTGCGCGAGCACGTAGCTCAGCGGTCCGAACGTCTCGAGATCGAGGTGCTTGGAGCGCATCGCCTCGATACCGGCGCTGTAACTCGTCGAAATCGAGAGATCGACGCGGCACCCGAGCTTTTGGCCGAGCTCGCTCGCCAGTGGCCCGTACACTTCCACGAGCGTTTGGGTGTCTTCACTCGGGACTAACCCCATGCGCAGCGTGCCGCCGGGACACGCCGCGCTGGGTGCAGCGCGTGCGCCGGCGCTCGCGATGGCCGCGAGCAACACGAACGTGCACGCGATAGCGCGCAGACCCATCGCTACAGCGCCGCAGCGTTGCGCGCGCTCCAGCGTTCGAAGACGTTCGCGATGTCGTCGATGGACGGCGCGGGCGCGTCCGGTACTTTCGCCGCATCGTCCCAGCGTCGCAACGCGATCGCCTCCGCCGCCCAAGGACCCGCCAAGAACATGCGCAGCTCGTCCGGCGTCATCCGTCCGCCTTGAACTTCGAGCGAACGAAGCGACCCGGGGCTCAACGTGCCGGCATAGTCCGCGTCGGCCGTAACGAGGTAGCGTTTGGCCGCAACGTGTGCGCCGACGAGCCGGCCGGCCCGCTCGCCGAACGCTTCGCGCAGCATGGCGGCGCCCGAAACTTCGTGCGGTACGCCCGGATTTCGCCGCGCCACGTCGCGCGAGCTGCCGACATCGTGCAACGCGGCCGCCAACACGACGTCGTCGTCGGCACCCGCGGTCATGGCATGCCCGGCAGTTTGCAGCGCGTGCTGCAATTCACTGATGGCACCCGGCGTAAACGGTACATCGCAGAAGCTCGCGAACAGTGCGCGCAGTTCGTTGGACGTCATGCGGGAACTCCTTGGGAAGCCGGGTGCAGTTGCACGCCGAGAATGGGAACGCCGCCGACCCACGTCTGGCGGACGAATGGGAAGCGGCCGCTCGGAGCGACGGCGACGACATCGGCCCGCATCCCCGGCGCAAGCCGGCCGCGGTCGGAGAGACCCGCGATGCGCGCCGGTCCGGACGTCACCAGCCGCAGCGCATCGGCCCAAGAGCACGCGCCGTCGGCGGCGAGCGCGTACGCAGCGCAGATCAGCGACGGCGGATGGTAATCGGAAGCCAGCGCGTCGAGCCAGCCGCCCGCGAGCGCCTCACGTGCCGAAAGGTTCGCGACGTGGGAACCGCCGCGGCGCGCGTTGGGCGCACCCATTACCGTGCCGAGCCCGGCGGCGACGGCGGCTGCGGCGGCCTCGGCGTTCACGGGAAATTCGCAAATGCGCGCGCCCAGTTCGACGGCACGGGCGACGGCCTCCGCGCCGTCGTCGTCGTGCGATGCGAGGACCGCGCCGTGGCGGTGCGCGTGTTCGGCGACGACGGCTTGGCGCGCCTGCGCGCCCACGTGTCCCGCGGCTTGCGCGGCGAGACGCGCGTCGACTTCGGACTGCGACTGGTTGCGCGCGTAGCTCTTGCGCCAATCGCCGGCGTTCGCGTACTGCCCTTGTCCGGGCGAATGGTCCATGTACGAAATCAACGCAGTCGCTTCGTACGCCGCGAACACCGGCACGAGCGGCAGGGGATCCTCCGACGTCACGTCGACGCGCAGATGAATGCGGTGGTCGGCACGCAGCAGTGCCCGTTCGCTCTGCAAGGCTCGCGCCGTCGCGAGTGCACGTTCACGCGTGCGAAAACGCGTGTGCGGTCCTTCGAGTGCGATGCACAGATAATTCGTCGTGATGCCGTGCGCGACGAGCGACGCGTCCATCTCATAGAGCGCCTCGGAAAGCGGCAGTTCGGCGGAGGGACGCGGCCGCACGAGTGCCTCGAGACAATCGGAGTGCAGGTCGATCAGTCCCGGTACGAGGTCGACGTCGCCGAGATCGACGCCGTGCGCACCGCGCGGAAGTTCGGGCCCGATTTCGACGATGCGCTCGCGCTCGATCGTCAGCCACCAGCCCGGGCGTTCGACGCCGTCGGCGAGCAGACGGCGAGCGCGCAGTGCGATCACGCGACCCGCTTGCCGTCGCGCACGACGGCCGTAATGCGCGGGATCGCATCGCGCGTATCCACACTGATCAGATCCGCGCGCTTGCCGATCTCGAGCGCGCCTCGATCCGCGTCGAGCCCGAGCGCGTGCGCGGGGTTTTGCGTCACGAGGCGCATCGTTTCGTGGAGCGGCACGCCGAGCTCGGCGGCAAGCATAAAGACCGCTTGCAACAAGCTTTGCGGAACGTAATCCGACGACAACACATCGACGAGTCCCAAGCGCGCAAGCTCGAGCGCCGCGACGTTGCCCGAGTGCGAGCCGCCCAACACCACGTTGGGCGAGCCCATGAGCACGAACAAGCCGGCTTCATGCGCCGCTCGCGCGGCAGCGAGCGTCGTCGGAAACTCGGCAACGACCGCGCCGTCGCGAACCGCTTCGGCGACGTGTTCGCGCGTCGCGTCATCGTGCGTCGCCAGCGGAACATTGCGGCCGTGTGCCAGCGCCACGACCGCAGCACGGTTGGAAGCGGCATGCAAGATTTGGTCGCGGCGACGCGTCTCGACGAGATCGCGTATTTGCTGCGGGCTGTAACCGTGCTTGCCCGAGTAGTACTGTTCGAAGCGCGCGAGATCCGCGAACTGACGTTGCCCGGGTGTGTGATCCATCACGGAAAGCAGCGCCACGAGGGGATAGTCGACGTACCGTCTGACGGCCGAAACGAGGTCGTCGTAAACGAGCTCGCAGCGCAGGTGGACGAGATGATCGGCGGCATAGCGACCCTGCGCGCAACCTTCCGCAATGACGTCGAACATCGGCTCGTAGCTATCGTAGCGGTCGGAACCGGGCACCGTATCGCCGATCGCAATCGCATCGCAGACGGTCGTGATACCCGCGGCGATGACGACGCGGTCGTGGTACGCAGCAGCAGAGGCGAGCGGCCAGCGCACGCCCGGCCGCGGCGCGAGAGCGGTCTCCAGATTGTCCGTGTGCAGCTCGACGAGCCCCGGCATCAAGATCGCGCCGCCACCGTCGACGCCCTCCCGCGCGAACGCCGGCGCGATGTTCACGATGCGACCGTCTTCGACGACCAGCGTCCCCAGGAGTTCTCGATCGGGCAGCTGCAAACGAAAGTTCGTAAAGACCTCGCGCTCTTTCCCCGGTGCGGCCTGGCGCGTACCGATCACGCTGCGGTCCCCCCTCCGAAGACGATGCTGCGATCCGCGACGCGCCCGCGCACCTCGTCGTCGTGGAAGATTCCGACGAGCGCCGCGCCCGCGGCTTTGCGCTCCAGCAGCAACTCGATGACGGCTTCGCGACTCTGCGCGTCGAGCGCGGAGGTCGGTTCGTCCAGCAGCAGGATCGGATACGCGACGCCGAGCGTGCGCGCGAGGTTCACGCGCTGTTTTTCGCCGCCCGAAAACGTCGTCGGTGAGAGGTTCCAGAGCCGCTCCGGCACGGAAAGACGCGTGAAGAGCGTCCGCACGACCTCGCACGCCGCGTCGCGCTCGAGGCCGTTCTGCAGCAGCGGCTCGATCGCAATCTCGAGCGCCGGCACGCGCGGAATCACGCGCAGGAATTGGCTCACGTAGCCGACCGTACGTGCGCGCAGGCTCGCGAGTTCGTGCGGCGCGAGCACGGTGAGGTCGACGAAGGCGCCGTCATCGAAGACGCAAATCGTCCCCGCGTCGACGCCGTAGTTGCCATACAGCGAACGCATGAAGGTCGACTTGCCGCTGCCCGATGCGCCGGCTAGCGCGACGCATTCGCCGGCACGGAGTTCGAAAGCCAGATCGTGCAACACGGGCAGGTGCACGCCGCCCTGCAAGTGCAGCGTGAACGATTTCGAGAGTCCATGCGCGCGCAGCAACGTCGCACTCACGGGACGAGCGCCGCGCTCACGAGCAGCTGCGTGTAGGGATGCTGCGGATCGTCGAGGATGCGGTCCGCGATGCCGTTCTCGACGATGCGTCCGTCGCGCATGACGAGCACGTGATCCGCCAGCAGCCGGACGATCCCGATATCGTGCGTCACCAGCACGACGCTGAGGTGCAGGTTGCGCACGAGCGACCGGATCAAATCGAGCAGTCGCGCCTGCACGGAAAGGTCGAGGCCCCCCGTCGGCTCGTCCATCAGAACGAGGCGGGGCTTCGTGACGAGTACGCGCGCGAGCTGCAGCCGCTGCTGCATTCCGCCCGAGAAGACGCCGGGCCGGTCGCCGGCGCGGCCGGGATCGATCTCGACGTCGCGCAGCCACGCTTCGACCGTACGCCGAATCGCGCCATAGTGCCGCGCCCCGCCGTCGAGCAGTCGTTCCGCGACGTTCGCGCCGGCGGTGTTGTGCATGCGCAATCCGTCGCGCGGATTCTGGTGAACGAAGCCCCACTCGGTCCGCATCAAGCGCCGCCGCGCGTGTTCGGAGAGCTGCGCGAGACGGACGACGTCACCGTTCGCGCGAGCGTACGCGACGTCGCCTGCCTCGATTGGCACATCGCCGACGATCGCGCGCAACAACGTGGACTTGCCGGAACCCGATTCGCCGACGAGCCCGAGCACCTGACCCTTGTAGAGATCGAGCGACACGTCGTCGCAGGCGACGATCGATCCGTAGCGCTTCGTGAGTCCGCGCACGCGCACGATCGGCGTCATGCGAGCCCGCTCTCGCCGCGGCCGCCGCGGCTTTCGCCGCGGCACTGCGCGCAGAAGTCCGTATCGGAGCAGATCCAGAGCCGGTCGCCTCGGTCGCTGACGACGACCTCGTCGAGATAGCTGACGCGGGAGCCGCAGAACGCGCACGCGCCGTCCCACGTCTCGCGCACGAAGGGATAGTCCTCGAAGCACAGGCTCTCGACGCGCGTATACGGCGGCACGGCGTAGAGCCGCTTCTCGCGCCCGGCACCAAAGAGTTGGAGTGCGGGGTTGCGATCCATCTTCGGGTTGTCGAAGCGTGGAATCGGGCTCGGACTCATCACGTACCGTCCGTGCACGAGCACCGGATAATCGTAGGCGGTCGCGATCCGGCCGTACTTCGCGATGTCTTCGTAGAGACGGAGGTACATCGCGCCGTACTCCTCGAGCGCGTGCATCTTCTTCGTCTTGGCTTCCGAGGGCTCCAGACGGCGCAGCGGCTCCGGAACCGGCACCTGATAGACGAGGATCTGCCCTTCGCGCAGCGGCGTCTCCGGGATGCGATGCCGGGTTTGCAAAATCGTCGCTTCCGTGGTGCGCGTCGTCGTCGCGATGCCGCACGTTTTGGCGAAGAAGCGCCGGATGTTGACGGCGTTCGTCGTGTCGTCGGCGCCTTGATCGATCACCTTGAGCGTGTCGTCCAGACCGACGAGCGACGACGTCAACTGGATGCCGCCCGTACCCCAGCCATACGACATCGGCATTTCGCGCGAGCGAAACGGAATTTGGTGACCCGGTATCGCGACTGCCTTGAGCAAGCTGCGGCGGATCGAGCGCTTCGTCCCTTCGTCGAGATAGCCGAAGTTGAAGCCGGTCGTGACGGGGGGTGATTCGCGCACGACGGGTGCCGCAAGGGGCATCATTGCGTGGCCGCTTCGCGAAGACCACGAATGAGGTGCAGTTCCGCTTGAAAGTCGACGTAGTGCGGCAGTTTGAGGTGCTGCACGAAACCCTGCGCTTCGACGTTGTCGCCGTGCATCATCACGAACTCCGCGTTCTGCGCGGGTCCGCGCACGCGCTCGCCGTACTCCTCCGAGCGCAGCGCGCGGTCGACGAGCGCCATCGACATCGCCTTGCGTTCGTTGTAGCCCAGCGTCAGACCGTATCCGCGCGTGAACTGCGGCGGTTCGCGATCGTTGCCCAGGAACTGATTGACCATCTGCACCTCGGTGATGACGATCTCACCGACGACGATTTCGCCGTCCAGTTCGTCCGCAAAGACGCAGACCTCGACGTCGCCGACGCGGACCTCGCCCGCGAAGGGATGCGTGCGGCCGTAGCCGCGCTGCGTCGAATAGGCCAGGCCGAGCAAGAAGCCTTCATCGGCGCGTGCGAGCGATTGGAGCCGCGCCGAGCGGTCCGCCGGAAAACGCGCGGGCTCGCGGGTGAGATCGAAGGGCGCCACGTCGCCCGGCGGTTCGGGCGTGATGAGGCCCTCCGCGCGCAGCAGGTCGATCACGCCCGGAATCGCATCGCCTTCGGCCGAGCCTTGCGGCGCGACCGCCGCACCGTTGCTCGCAAGCAAGGTAAAGTCGAGCAGACGTTGCGTGTAGTCGAAACTCGGTCCGATGATCTGACCGCCCGGCACGTCCTTGAAGATCGCCGAGATCCGGCGCACGAGGTCCATGCGTGACGTCTCAAGCGGAACGCTTTCGTAGAAGCGCGGTAGCGTCGTTCGGTACGCCCGCAGCAGAAACGCCGCTTCGACGAGATCGCCCCACGACTGCTTCACGGCAAGCGACGCCAGTCCGCGATCGTAGAGGCTGCCTTCCGACATGACGCGGTCGACTGCGAGCCCGAGTTGTCCTCCGATCTGCGCGACGTCGAGTTCGGCGATGCCGGGGTCGCCGCGCCGCAGCGCGTGCAAGAGCGCCTCCGAATTATGAATCGCACGCTCGCCGCCTTTGACCGCGACGTACGTCATCCGCGGCGCGCCTCGACCGCACGCGGCAACCCGGCAACGCCGTGCGCGTCGAAGAAAAAGCAGTCGACGCCCAGCGGATAGCTGCGAACGTTCGTCGACCACTCATCCCAAAAGCGATCCGGCAGTCCGGCCGCCGCGAGCGCGAACTCGGTCGCGATGCCGGGACCGCGCAGCAGCACGGGAGCCTCACCGCGCAGCGCATCGATTTGCACGAGCAGTGTTGTCGAGGTCTCGGGCTCCTCGAGGGTCCCCTGGCGCCAGGCGCCGAGCGCGGGCGCCCGCGACGGCTCGCAGACGACGGCGAAGTCGGCCTCGCGCGGCGCCCGGGCAATGCGGCACGCGGTTTGCGAGACGAGCCACGCGCCCGCGACATCGCGCGCCCGCGCGTCGAGCCAAACGGCGGTCTCGTCGTCGCAGAGCGTCAGCGCACAGGCGGCGAGCGCGGGCCCGAGCGCAGGCGGTCCGGCGACGCTGCAGTCGACGTCGTACCTGCGACCGGGATACGCGAGCGCGGCGAGCAGCGCGCGATACGTGCGCTGCGCGTCGTGGACCGGATTCGCAAGACCGCGACCGTTCGTAACGATCACGCTTCGCCCGACCGCACGACCGTCACGAAATCGGCTTTCGTCGCGGCGCGCTGCCGAGCGCGCAGCGTTCGCTTCTCCGCGAGCGCCGTTTCCGCGGGCGCGATGACGCGGCGTACGACAAGATCGCGCCACGCGGGTGATTGCAAGAGCGCATCGCACACCGCGGCGAGCTCGGCATGGAGCGGCGCGCGTCCGGCAACGCAGGCAAAACCGTCCCGCGCTTCGTCGCCCGTCGTCGCGACGCGAACGGTGCAGCGCGTGACGGTCATCTCACCAAGATTAAACGGCGCGCCGTCGCCGCCCGCGCGACCGCGGACCATCGCGAGGCCGATCTCCGGGCCACGAACACGTTCGTAAGCGGGTAAAGCATCGAATGCAGCGACGCTCCCAGCCAGCTCGACATAGGGCGCGAGCGCGAGGACGCGCAGCCACGCTCGACGCTGCGACATCACGTTTCACGCTCCAGTGCGAACACGACACGAAAGACGTCGGCACGCAGCCAACTCGTCGTCATTTCGATCGGCCGGCGCTCGCGTCCCGAATCCGTCTGACCGTCGAGGCGAAAGAGCATGGGGCGGCCATCGACTTCGAGCTTGCGTGCGACGCTGGCGGGCGCGATGACGAGTTCCGCGCGCGACGCGGCGCGCACGGGCCGCAGCGCGTACGCCGCCGCGAAGGCCGCATACAACGAGCCCTGCGCGGTGAGCGTCGCCGAGAGGTCGGGCACGAGATCGCCCGCGAGCCAGGTCTCGGCGTACGCTGCCAACTCGTCGTCGACGAAGCGCCGGCGCGCTAAAAACAGTGCCGTTCCTCCCGGCGGCAAACGCAACTGCGTGCGAACGCGATCGCTGGAGCGCCGGTGCTGAAGCGTCATGGTCTCCGAACGCGGCTCCGCGCCGCCGCGGCGAACCGTTTCACTCCAACTCGGCGGCACGCCCGGACCGATCGTGTAGTCGATCCGGCGTGCGACGAAGGCGCGCCGGCCTTGGCTGCGTCGCACGAGGTAACGCCGCTCGAGTTCTTCGAGCGCGGCTCGCGCGGTCAACCGGCTGACACCGTACGTTCGCGCCAACTCGTTCTCGGAAGGCAACAGAGCGCCCGGCTTGCGCCGTACGAATTCACCCTGCAAGACATCTGCAACGCGAAGATAGATCGGCTGCTGCGTCCCACGTTCGGTCATCGTTGAACTACCGTAGCACGCACGCAGTACACTTGTCTATACAAGTGTTCATAGAACGGCGCGCCGCAGCGCAGCGGAGACGCGTTCGACGATCACGACCAGCGCGAACGTAAGCAGCAGGTAGAGCGAGACGTCGCGATATTGAAAGAGATTCATCGCGGAGAGAATCTGGAAACCGATGCCGCCCGCGCCGACGAATCCGAGCACGAGCGACGAACGTACGTTTTCATCGAGACGATAGAGCGCGATGCCGAGCAACGACGGTGCGACGCCGGGCACGACGGCGTGCGTGAACACTTGCAGCCGCGACGCTCCCGTCAGCGTGAGCGACTCGACGGGCCCCATGTCCATGTCTTCGATCACCTCGGCGAAGAGACGGCCGAGCATGCCGATAGAGTGGACCGAGAGCGCGAGTGCGCCGGGAAATGGTCCCAGGCCGACCGCGGTGACGAAGAGCAGGGCCCAGATGAGATCGGGCACGGCGCGCGTGAACGCGATCATTCCGCGCGCGAGCGCGTAGAGCGCGCGTGACGGCGACACATTCGTCGCCGCCAGGATCGCGAGGGGCAATGCCAAGATGACGCCCGCGGTCGTTCCGAAGAGCGCCGTATCGAAGGTTTCCAGCGTCGGCCAAAGCGCCGACCGCAGCAGCCCGAGATTGGGCGGCAGCGCCCGGTGCACGATGTTGAGCATGCCGAGAGCGCCCGTGACGAGGTCTTGCGGCCGCGCTTTTACGACGACGATCGACTGCGCGAGAAGCGTGGCGAAGGCGAGCGTTCCCAGCGCCAGCCAGCGTGCATTGCGATTCGTCGCCACGACCGCAGCGAGCTTCTCATCGTAGCCTTCGCGCGCGAGTAATTTCACGCCGCTTCGTTTGCATAGAGCGAGGAAACGACGGGCGACGACACGGCGGCCGACGGAAGATCGAAGGCGACCTCGCCGCAGCGTAAGCCGATCACCCGGTCGGCAAAGCGCAGTGCGAGATCGGGCTGATGCAGGACGCAGAGGACCGCGAGACCGTCGTGCGCGAGGCGGCGCAGAAGCACGAGCACGTCGAGCGCGGCTTCCGGGTCGAGGCTCGCAACGGGCTCGTCTGCGAGCAAGACGCGCGGCCGTTGCGCTAAGGCCCGTCCAATGGCGACCCGCTGCGCCTGACCACCCGAGAGCGTCCCCGCGCGCTGCAGTGCCTTGTCCGCCAAACCGACGACCCGCAACGCTTCGTACGCGAAGGGCATCTCGCGCGACGGCAGCATGCCGAGCGCAGTGCGTACGGAGTGGTGGCGCCCGAGCATACCGGTTGCGACGTTCGCGATGACGCTGCGGCGCCGGATGAGGTTCGCTTGCTGCGACACGAGAGCGACGCTGCACCGTGCGTGACGAAGCGCCCGGCCCGAGAGCCGCGAAAGGTCGCAGCCCGCCACGGTGATCGAACCGGAAGACGGATCGAGCAGCCGCGAGACGCAGCGCAGCAGCGTCGACTTTCCGCTCCCATTACTGCCCAAGATCACGACGAACTCGCCGGTTCGCACGCAGAGATCGACGTTGCGCAGCGCCGCAAAGCCATTCGCAAAGCGCATCGAGAGCGCTCGATATCCAGCAGCGTATCCGCTGCGTCTGGTTGCGCCGTCACGAGAGCTTGTTGAGATCGACGCCGAGGGTTTTGACGAGATCGCGGATCACGTCGTACGACGCGTCCGGCATGGGGACGAAGTTCGTCGTGCCCGTCGCGGGAAAAACTCGCACGAGATCCGGCGGCAGCTGGGAGAACTTGAGCGCGAGCAGCGCGCTCGTAAAGCGTTTTTTGAAGGCGGCGGGAAGGTCGCGGCGGATTGTGATCGGGTCATTGGGGATCGGCGGCGAACGCCACAGCGTCAACCAATCGGCAGGCGTATATTCGCCGGCGTCGGTCGCGCTTACGATCTCGGCGGTGTTGAGCTCGCCCGCGTCGGCTTTGTGATTGCGGATCGTCTCGAATGCAGCCGTATGACTCCCGGCGAAGAGCGGTTGGACGCCGCGGTCGGGATCGATTCCAGCTTTGCGCAATCCGTACGCCGGAAAGAGATGACCGGAGGTCGACGCGGGATCGGAGTACGCGAACGAATGTCCGCTCACGCCCTTGAGCGTCTTTATGCCGGACCCGGGCCACGTCACGATGCTTGCGTAGTAGGCGATCGGCTGACCCTTCGCATTTCCGTACGTCGCAACCACGTCGGCCCGGGAGATGCGGTGGGCCAGAACGTAACCGACGGGCCCGAATTCGCCGGCTTCGAGCTTGCCGCTGCGCATCGCTTCGATCTCCGCGTTGTAGCTCGTCGGAATCGAGACCTCGACGGGACAACCGAGCTTCTCGCCCAGAAGCTTGCCGAGCGCTTCGTAGGCCGGAACGATCCGCGCTGCGGCTTCGAACGGCTCGACGCCGAAACGGACCGTGCCGCCGCTCGGGCACGCGGAATCGGCCTGCGTCGCGGCGCGCAAAGCCGTACCCGGCAGCGCGAGTATGGCGACCGCAGCAGCTACGCGCGCGAATCTTCTCAATCCCGACTCTCTTATCTAGACAAGTGGTATCGGGTTCTACGGTGCGCGCACACGATTAAGCCGTCCTTATCGCTCGCTCAAGAGGTCGTTATCTCGCGCAAGACGCCGGAAACCGCGGCGGCCGCGGCGTAGTTCCATGTGACGGCATGAATGACGACGGAACGCCGATCCTGGCAAGCCATATCGAAGACACGGTCCGAGCCACGGCCGAGCTCCACGCAGTGCACCACCGCGAGGCGACGTCGTACCAGCATGCGATCGACCGGATTACGGCGACGGTCGGCCGGCCCGCGACCGTCGGTATCGTCGGCGGACTCATCGTGCTCTGGGTGCTCGTCAACGTCGCGGGGCCGCGCGTCCTGCGTTTCGATCCGCCGCCCTTCTTCTGGCTCGCGACCGTCGCTTCGGTCTCTGCGCTGCTCACGGCCGTGCTGATCTTGACGACCCAGCGACGGCAGGACCGGCTCGGCGACCAGCGCGCGCAGCTGACGCTCCAACTCGGGATCGTCAACGAACAAAAAAATTCGAAGATCATCGCGTTGCTCGAGCAGCTGCGCCGCGACCATCCCGAGATCGAAGACCGCATGGATCCCGAGGCGATCGCGATGACGCGCTCCGCCGATCCAAGTCACGTACTCGATAAACTCAAAGAATCGAGCCGGGAGCTCAAGTCATAGCGAAGGTCGGCGGCGGGCTTGCGTCATCGCGACGTCGACGATGCGCTCGAGGCCCGCGAGATCGCGCTCGATGCTGACCTGCGCCTGCGGGAACGCCGCTGCGGCGAGTTGCGCGAGTTCGGCTGCGGTATCGGGCCCCGCTTCCATCAGCAGCGTGCCGCGTGCTGCAAGCCGCCTTGGGGCGCCCGCGACGAGACGCCGGTAGACGGCGAGGCCGTCGGGGCCGCCGTCGAGTGCGATCCGCGGCTCGAAGGCAGTCGGGTCCGGACGCGCGCGAAGATCCGCCGTGCGCACGTAGGGCAGGTTGGCGACGATCGCATCGAAACTCGCGTCCGGCTCGGCTTCGCAGAGCGCATCGCCGCAACGGAAGTCGATGCGCTTCGCGACGCCGAACCTGGTCGCGTTCTCGGCTGCAACGGCGAGTGCCGCCGCCGAGGCGTCGATCGCGGTCACGCTCGCACGCGTGCGCGCGAGCGCGAGTGTAATGGCGAGGATACCGCTGCCCGTACCCACATCGCAGATGCGCGGGCTCTCGCGCGTTTGGAGCCGCGCGAGTGCGAGGGCGACGAGTTGTTCGGTTTCCGGCCGCGGCACGAGCACGTCGGGGGTCACCAAAAACGTTCGGCCGTAAAACCCGGCGCGACCGGTGATGTACGGCACGGGTTCGCCCGCAACGCGACGTTCGACTGCAGCGCGGTATCGCTCCACAAGATCGTCCCTCATGTCGTCGCGGTCGTGCGCGAGCAGCCACGCGGTATCCGTGTCGAGCGTCGCGGCGAGCAGCCATGCCGCGTCGAAACGGGCCGTTGCCGTGCGACCGAAACGATCGCTTGCCGCGGCGAGCAACTCGCCGACCGTCACGCGTTCAAAGGTCGTCCGCGAGCGAAGCGAGCACCGCCGGATGTTCTTCGTATGCGAGCCCGTCGAACGTCCAAAAGAGCGCCCACGCTTGGCGTCCGTGCAGTTCCGCCGTGCCTTCGTCTTCCGCCTCATTGTATGCGAGTGCGAGCGATGCGACGCGCACGCTTTCCGGGAAGATCCCCGTTTCGTTCTCGATTCCAAGCGCACTCGCACCGAAAAAGGTGAGCGCGGCCGCGTACGTCTCGCTGCCACCGCGCAGCGTTCCGTACAGCCGCAACGTGAGGCGCCGCGCTTGCATGTCGAGTGCGACCGACGAGACGTAGGCACCGTCGAAGCTGCGGGACGCGACGAGACCCAGGGCTTCTTGATCGCGCGGCGCGATGCTCATGCGTCCTCTGTGCGCGCGTGCCGCCCGCGCGTCCTGCGCGCGAACGCACCTCTGCTGCGCTACGCGTTCGTAACGACGAACGAGCGCTCTTCACCGGCGCGCTCGATGCGCAACGTGCGGTAGTCGCGAATCGCGCCGTCGACGAACGGCGGCGCCTCGCCGCGCGCGACGATCGCGACGACGCGGCAGCCGGCGCTTTTCCCCGCCGCAATGCCTGCCGCAGAATCCTCGAAGACGATGCACTCGGCGGCCGGTACGCCGAGCACTGCGGCCGCACACCGGTAGACTTCGGGATCGGGCTTGCCGCGCTCGACGTCTTCGGCCGTGATGAGTACGGGTGGATCGGCGATGCCGATCTGCGCGAGCCGCGACGTAGCAATGCGACGGGAGCCCGACGTTACGACGGCCCAGGTGCTGCGCGGCAAACGCGCGACAAATTCCGGCGCTCCCGGGATGGGATGGATGCGATGCAACTCTTGATCTTCGAGCGCTTCGACGGTCGCCGCTTCGCGCTCGGGGTCGAGTTGCGGCGCGAGCAGCGCGACGACGTCGATCGCGCGGCGTCCCAGAATCGCCGCGGCTGCAAGGCCGGCGTCGATGCTATGCTGCGCGGCCCAGCGTTCCCAGGCGGCCTCGACCGCCGGAATAGAATCGGCCAGAACGCCGTCGAGATCGAAAAGCAGCGCACGTCCCTGCACGCGAAACGGCATCATCCCGCGGGATCGCCGCGCTCTTCGAGCGGCTTTTCTCCCGCGCCGGCACGGCGTGCGAACAGCGGCGCGAGCGCGGCGTAGGTGTCGACGTAGAAGCCGTACGCTTCGTCATACGCCGAACGTACGTTGACGTTCGGTTCGACGCGCGCCGCACGCTTGACCATCGCGCGCGATGCCGCGCGCAAATCGGGGAAGGCACCCGCCGCAACGGCCGCGCAGACGGCGCTGCCCAGTGCGACTGCGTCGTCGACCGTCGTGAGTTCGAGCGGAACGCCCGCGACGTCGGCGAGAATCTGCAGCCAGAGTTTGCTGCGCACGCCGCCGCCGCACGCGACGATACGCTGCGTCGGCACGCCGCCCGCGGCGAGCGTATCGAGGATGCGGCGATTGCCGAACGCCGTGCCTTCGTAAACGGCGCGCAACAAGTGGCCGGGACCGTGCGAAGTCGTGAGACCCCAGATCGTTCCGCGCGCTGCGGGATCGCGCACGGGCGTGCGGCTTCCCTGCCAATAGTCGAGCAGTGTTAAACCGTCGGCACCGGCGGGCACAGCCGCTGCCGCGGCGTCGGCCTGCGCGTAGCGCTCCGCCTCGGGCCAGCGCGCGCCGACGAGCTCGAGCAGCCAGCGCACCGTGCCGCCAGTACTGGCTTGGCCCGCTTCGATCGTCCACTCATTGCGAATCACCGCATCCTGGAACGGCCCCCACAAGCCGGGATCGAAGATCGCATCCGCGGCCTGCGCGAGTTGACACGTCGACGTTCCCGTAATGAGCGCGAGGGTGCCTGGTTCCAGAACGTCCGTGCCCGCCATGCCGACGTGCGCGTCGATGCCCGTCATTGCAATCGGAATGCCCGCACGCAAACCGATCTCGCCGGCGGCCTGCGCGCTCAGATCGCCGCCTCGTTCGCCCATCGCGACGACGCATGACGGTAGCTTATCGAGAGCATCTTCGAGACCGACGCGGCGCATCAGATCGGCCGGCCACGCACCGTGATAGTGCCACTTCGCAGCCGCACTGTTGAGCGGCGCGACCCATTCGCCGCTCAAGCGCCAGGTGAGCCACGTCATCTGCTCGACGAGCCGGTCCGCCCGTTGCCAAACGTCCGCCGCGCGCTCTTTGAGCCACAGCGCCTTGGGCAGCGGCCATTCGACGGGTACCGTGCCGCCGCAATAGCGCAACACATCGGCGTGCGTTTCGGTGAGCCGGCGCGCTTGATCGGCACCACGCAAGTCCATCCACATCAGGGCGTCCGTCAGCGGCGTGCCGTCGCGGTCCGCGAGGAGAATGTCGCACGGCGAGTCGATCGCGAGCCCCATGACGCGTGCAGCGTCGATTTTGGCCGCGTCCAGCGCAGCGTGCACCGCCTCGACGAGCGCCCGCCACCAATCGTGCGGCGACTGTTCGGCCCAACCGGCGCGCGGATACTGCGTCTTGTAGCCGCGCTCGGCGATGCCGAGCAGCGCGCCCTGCAAATCGAAGAGCGCCGCGCGCAAACTGCCCGTGCCGGCGTCGATCCCAAGGACGACGTCGCCGCGGTTCAGGCCGCGAGCGCCTTCCCGGTCTCGTTATCGAAAACGTGCAGACGTTGCGGATCGAGCGTCGCGTTGACGTTCTGTCCCGGCTTCACGTCGAAACCGCCCGAGACGCGCGCGACGAGTTGCTGTCCTCCGTCGAGCGAGAGAAACACGTCCTGTTCCGCACCCAGCGTCTCGACGACGTCGACGACCGCGTGCACGGACGTATCGGTTTGCGCGCCGTCGAGATACACGTTCTCGGGACGGACGCCGAGCGTGATCTTACCGGTGCCGTTGATCGAGTGCGACGTGGCGTCGGGGATGCGGACGCGGTGCGAGGCGCTGCGCGCGAAGACCGCGCCATCCGTGCGCTCGACGTCGGCATCGACGAAGTTCATTTGCGGCGAGCCGATGAAGCCCGCGACGAACGTGTTGACCGGACGTTCGTAGATCGTTTTGGGCGTGTCGAACTGCTGAACGACGCCGTCCTTCATAACGACGATGCGGTCGGCCATGGTCATCGCTTCGACCTGATCGTGCGTGACGTAGACGATCGTATTCTTGAGCCGCCGGTGCAGCCGCAAAATCTCGGTGCGGGTCTGGACGCGCAGCTTTGCGTCGAGGTTCGAGAGTGGCTCGTCCATGAGGAAGACCGCCGGCTCGCGGACGATCGCGCGGCCGAGCGCAACGCGTTGCCGCTGACCGCCCGAGAGTTCGCGCGGTCGCCGCTTGAGCAGCGCCTGCAGGCCCAGAAGTTCCGCCGCGCCTTTGATGCGGCGGTCGATCTCGCCCGTCTCGACCTTGTGCAAGCGCAGTCCGAAGCTCATGTTGTCGTAGACGGTCATGTGCGGATAGAGCGCATAGTTCTGAAAGACCATCGCGATGTCGCGATCCTTGGGCTGCACGTCGTTGACGATGCGGTCGCCGATGCGAATCGTACCGCTGGAAATGTCTTCCAGACCCGCAATCATCCGCAACGTCGTGGTCTTGCCGCAGCCCGACGGGCCAACGAGCACGAGAAACTCTTCATCGGTAATGTCCAAGCTGACGTTATCGACCACGAGCGTCGTGCCGTAGCGCTTGCAAACCGACTCTAAAGCGATACCAGCCATGGGTGCCCTCTCTCCCGGACGGCGAACTCTTCGTTGCGCCGATCGTTGCACGTAAATTCCCTGCTCATGAAGAAAGTTTCCTTGCGAGAACGTCAGGCGGCGAAGGGTCGCGTGCGGCCGCAGCGCCGACGGATCCCCGAACGATCAGTGACGGCGGCAGCACGATTTGTCGCGACGGCCCGAGATACTCACGGTCGACGCGATCGAGCAGCAGATTTGCGGCCGTCGTTCCAAGGGCTTGCGTCGGTTGACCGATCGTCGTGAGCGGTGGCTCGAGCAGTTCGGCCCACGGCGTGTCGTCGAAACCCATGAGGCTGAGGTCCTGCGGCACGCGCGCGCCCGCCATGCGCGCAGCGCGCATCGCACCGAGCAGCATGAGGTGGTTCGTGACGAAGATCGCCGTCGGAGGCTCACCGAGTCCGAGCAGCGCGGAGGTCAGCTCGAGGCCGGTCTGCAAGCGCGCGTCGTGGCCGCGGCGTTCGTATTCACGGCGTTCCGCAATGTCGAATCGCGCGAGTGCGGCGCGAAAGCCCGCGACGCGTTCGAAGCTCACCGTTTCGTCGTGCGCGGTGATGATGGCGATGCGCCGGTGTCCCTGCGCGACGAGATGATCGACGGCGAGCGCGCTCCCGAGCACGTTATCGACGATGGCGAGATCGAGGTCGACGTCGGGAAGCCGACGGTCCAGGCAGACGATCGGGGTCTCCGATTGGAGAAACGGCGCGAGCGACGCACCGGTCGCGCACACCGGCAGCAAAATGATGCCGTCGATGCGCTGTGCCCGCATCGCTTGGAGATGGAACTGCTCGCGCTCGGGATCTTCGTCCGAGTTGCACAAGAACAGGTCGTGCTTGGAGTCGTACGTGACGCCTTCGATCGAGCGGATGATCTGCGCGAAGAATGGGTTCTCGGCATCCGCAACGATCAACCCGATCGTGCCCGACTTCTGCCGCCGCAGCGCCCGCGCGCGCCGGTCGATGCTGTAGTGCAACTCCGTCGCGGCGCGCATAACGCGGTCGCGCGTCTCGGGCGTCACGGGTTTGCTGCCGTTTAGGACGCGCGAGACGCTCGCCACGGAGAGCCCGGCGAGCCGGGCGACGTCGGAGATGCTCTTCATCGCACGACGCAGAGTCGACGTTTAGGCGCGGCCGTGGGACACGCGGGACCTCCGCGCCAGGGAGTCGACGATGACGGCGATCGCGAGCACGGCACCCGTGATCATGTAGCGCAGCGACGACGACAAGTCGAGCAGCGTCAGCCCGCTCGCGATCGATTGGATGACGATGATGCCGAGCAGTGCCGAGTACGCGCTGCCGCGGCCGCCGAAGAGGCTCGTGCCGCCGATGACGGCAGCTGAGATGGCGTTGAGATTGACGTCGCCCGTGCCGGCCTGCTGGCTAGCCGACGCGAGCCGCGCGGCGCCGAGCACACCGCCGACCGCGGCGAGCACCGAGCACACGACGAACGCGCTCGTGTAGATGCGCCCGACCTTGATGCCGGCGCGGCGCGCTGCTTCGCGGTTGCCCCCGACAGCGGTCAGCGAGCGACCCCACTGCGTCCGGGTCAGCGCGTAGTTCATGACGACGACGAGACCGGCGAAGAGGCCGAACATCCAGGGCACCCCGCGATCCCGGTTGAGGTACGCGACGACCAGCTCGAGCCCCACGAAGATCGCGCCCGCGCGTAAGAGCAGCTGGGTCAGCGAGCTGGAAGATAGCCCGGCGGCGCGACGACGCGCGGCAGTTCGGTAGTCCGATGCGAACAGCCCGATCGCGGTCAGCGCCGCGATGCCGTATGCGACGACGTGCTGCATGCAATACAACTGACCGAAGTTGACCATCGGCGAGCCATAGGGAAGGTTGACCGACCCACCCTGCCCCAGGATGTAGAGCTGCAGGCCGAGGACCGCGAGCAGGCCAGCCAGGGTGGCGACGAAGCTCGGCATGCCGAATCGGTTGAACAACAGCGCGTACACGGCGCCGATTGCCGCGCCGGCCACGACTGCCGCGAGCACCGCGAGCAGCACCGGCCAACCCTGGTTGACCCACAGCACGCCCAGCAGCGCCGAGGAGAAACCGCTAACCGAACCGACGGAGAGGTCGATCTCGCCGACCATCAGCACGCACACGATGCCGAGCGAAATCACGCCGACGGTGGAACAGTCGAAGAGGAGGTTGACGAGGTTGTTGCTCGAGAGAAAGACCGAGTTGAGGCTCTGGAACACCGTCCAAATGATGACCAGGCCGACGACGACCGGCAGCGCGCCGAGGTCACCCGAGCGCACGCGGCGCAGAAAGGCGGCAACCGCGCCTGCGATCCCGGCCTCGTGCTGCACGCGCTCGTCGCCACGGTCGAGCAGCGGCTTGGCGGGGACGTCGCCCTCGATCACGTCGGGCACTACGCTTCTCCCGGGTTTAGACCGGCCTGCGCCTGACGTCGGTCGGACCGGCGCGAGACCGAGTTGTCGGAGGCACCGGTGATGGCGCTGACCAGATCCTCGTTGGATGTGTCGGGGTAGAAGACGCCGTTGTTGCGTCCAAGGCGGAGCACGACGATCCGGTCCGCGACGGCGCGGACGTCCTCCATGTTGTGGCTGATCATGACGACGCCGAGGCCCCGGTCGCGGACCCGCTCGATCAGATTGAGGACCTCGGCGGTCTGTGCGACCCCGAGCGCCGCGGTCGGCTCGTCGAGAATGATGATCTTCGGGTCGAGCAGCAGCGACCGGGCGATTGCCACGGTCTGGCGCTGCCCGCCGGACAGGGAGGCGACCGGGATACGGACGCTCGGGATGCGGGCCGAGAGTTCGCGCAGCAGCGTCCAGGCCCGGTTCTCCATCGCGACCTCGTCCATCGCCAGCGGGCCGATCTCCTGACCGAGGAAGATATTAGCCACCACATCTAAGTTTTCGCAGAGCGCGAGGTCCTGGAAGACGGTGGCGATACCGAGCGAAAGCGACGCGCTCGGGTCGGCGGCGGTTACGGCCTGGCCGCGGAACGTCATCGTACCCGCGTCGGGTTGGTGCACGCCGGCGAGCACCTTCACGAGTGTCGACTTTCCGGCGCCATTGTCGCCGACGAGCGCAACGACTTCACCGGCGCGGACGTCGAGATCGATATCCGTCAGCGCCGACACGGCGCCAAAGTGCTTCGAGATGCCGCGTAGCCCGAGCACCAGCTCGCCCGCCGGCGCCGGTCGCTCTAACGTGTCAGTCATTCGTGCGACCCTTTTCCTAGAGTGTTTTGGAACTGCGCCGGAAAGGGGGGAGCGTCCGGCCACCGACCTACATGCGGCCGGACGCCCAGATCAGGAGTTGATCGCGAGCTTGGCGCAACCGGCGGCGTAGCGGCCGGTGCAAAGCTGGGCCGGCGTCTGGATCGGCTTGCCATTGACCTTCTTATCGATGATCTCGGCCTTGAGGTTGCTGACCGTGACGAGAGTCGGCGTGAATAGCTGTGTCGGCGTGCCGAACAGGGTCGTGTCGGCCTTGGGCGTCTGGCCCTTCAGCAGGCTTATCGCCACGTTCGCCGCCGCGGCCGCGACGATCTCGCTAGGCTTCGAAATCGTGTTGTACTGGTCGCCGGCAATAATGAGCTGCAGCCCTGCGATCGTCGCGTCGTTTCCGGTGACCGGCGGGACCGGGTTCGCGCCCGCCGCCTTGAAGGCCGCGATCGTCCCACCAGCGGTGCCGTCGTTCGCGGCGACGACGCCCACGATCTTCTTATTGAAGCGCGAGACCTGCCCGCTAACCCACTGCTGGGCCTTCGTCGGATCCCACATCGGGGTGTCGTACTCGGCGAGGGTGGCGTAGCCGCTGCCGGCGATTCCCTCGTGAATGCCCTTCTTGATCAGGCCGGCCGCGGCGTCGGTCGGCGAGCCGTTGACCTCGAGCAGGCCGCCGGCGCTCGGTGACACGCCTTTTTTCTTGAGGTCCTGCACCAGCGACTGCGCGATCGTCTTACCGATCTGCTCGTTGTTGAAAGATACGTAGTAGTCGACCTTTGTCGATGGGATGGGCCGGTCGTAGGCGATGACTTTTACGCCCTGACTCTGCGCCTGTTTGACCAGAGATGCGGCCGCCGTGGAGTCCACAGGATCCATGACGATCGCCTTCGCGCCCTGTGAAATGACCGAGTTGAACTGCTGTTGCTGCTTTGACGCGTCCGCATCGGCGTTTTGGTACAGGACCGTGCAGCCCGGACACAGCTTCTTCATCTGGGCGACAAAGCCGGGACGGTCATGCTCCTCGTACCGGGTCGAACCCTCGTCCGGCATGAGAAAAGCGATCTTGGCATTGGACACGTTGCCGCCGCTCGGGTTCGCGGCCAACACGGTTGTCCCACTGAGGAGTCCCACTCCGAGCACCGCGGCGCCGATCGCCCTTCTAACGGCTGCAGTAGTCATCGCGACCCTCCATTCCTGTCGGTCGAAGGTGACGAGAGCCGCCTCGAATGTGCTCGGCTGGCTTCGTCAAACGGAAGAACTTTTGACATCGTTTGGTCTCTCCTTTGGTCTCTCGAAGCGACGACGAACATGACGTCCGCTGGGAAAGCATCGGCAATGAAACTTTCTTCGAAGGGGTAATCGTTTTCCCGAAGCAGCCGCGCTTCCTGTCGCGAAACGCGCTTATAGCCAAAAGTGCCGTTCACTTGAAGTGCTTCCGTCAGGCGACGACTTCGTTCCGATCGCTGAGACCGAGCGCAGCGCCGTCGCTCGACGCGGGAACCCGTGCGCATATCGAGGCGTTTGGGAAACTTAGGCCGCAGCCGTTTCGCCAGCGAGGAGTTTCGATTTTTCGTCCTGTTGCAAGCGCGCGACGATGCGGCCGAGGTTGCCGTCCATGAGATCGCGCACGTTGCCGAAATTCTCGTTGATCCGGTGATCGGTCACGCGGTCTTGCGGGAAATTATAGGTCCGAATCTTTTCGCTGCGATCGCCCGTACCGACCTGACTGCGCCGCAGACTGCCGACGGCTTCTTCGGCCTCGCGGCGCTTACGATCGGCGAGAACGCTGCGGAGCATCTGCATCGCGCGTTCGCGATTCTGCAGTTGCGAGCGCTCCTCGCTGCACGACACGACGACGCCACTGGGTACGTGCGTGATGCGAATTGCGGATTCGGTTTTGTTGACGTGCTGGCCGCCCGCGCCCGAGGCTTTGAACGTGTCGATCTCGAGGTCTTTGGGATTGATCTCGATGGCCGTATCGTTGTCGGCCTCGGGCAGCACGGCGACCGTCGCGGTACTCGTGTGCACGCGGCCTTGCGACTCGGTTTGCGGGACGCGTTGCACGCGGTGCACGCCGCTCTCGTATTTGAAGAACCGGTACGGTTCCCCGCTCTTGACGGCGAGGACGATCTCCTTCACGCCGCCGGCCTCGCTCTCGCTCTGCGAGAGGATCTCCGTGCGCATCCCGAGCGACTCGGCATAACGCGCGTAGAGTCGCGCGAGCTCTGCGCCGAAGAGACTCGCTTCGTCGCCGCCGGCGCCTGCGCGGATTTCGATGAAGACGTCCTTCGTGTCGTTGGGATCGCGCGGCAACATGAGCTCCGTAAGCTCGGCCTCGAGCTCACGGCGCCGCTCGCGCAGCGTGCGCGACTCATCCTCGGCGAGGGCCTGCATCTCGGGATCGCTCTTATCGGCGAGCAATGCCTCGTTGGCCTCGCTCTCGGCGAGCAGCTTTTTGTAAGCGCGATATGCGGCAACCGTCGCTTCGTTGGCGGCCCGCTCCCGGGCGAGCGCCGTAAAGCGCGCCTGATCGAAGGTATCGCCCGGATTGGCAAGGTCGGCTTCGATCTCATCGAAGCGCCGGGAAAGCGTCTCGAGCCGTTCGAGATTGAACACAGTACGGTTCCTTCGGTCGAGGGCAGCGTGAGATGAAAAAGGACGAGCCGCATCGCTGCAGCTCGTCCCGAGATCACGGAGCGTCGCTAGGCGTTCGCGGCGGCGGCAGCTTCCTTTTGACGTTTGCGCTCGGCGGCTTCGGTCTTCTTCTGCTCGGCCGCAGCGAGGCGCTGGTTGAACTTATCGACGCGGCCAGCCGTATCGAGGAACTTCTGCTGGCCCGTAAAGAGCGGGTGGCAGGCCGAGCAGACCTCGACGCTGATCTCCTTGAGCGTCGAACCGGTGGTAAACTCGTGACCGCAGGCGCAGTGCACGTGCGCTTGCGGATACCAAGTGGGGTGGATCTTCTCTTTCACAACCGCTCTATTATACCAGGTCTCGCAACCCGCTGCCAGGAACGAGCCGTCGCTTCAGACGCCGGCGACCGCACGGACGAGGTTGCGCCCGTAGGGCGCCCCGAGGCCGGTGACGAGATCGTAGCCTGCGGTCGACATGAAGCCGGGGTTCAGTGCGGGTGGTTTGCCGGGCGCCGGGGTCGCACCGCCGACCGTCAGGGCGTTGTTTCCGTAGAGGACGTCGTAGAATACCTGACCGTACGTCAGGCCCTTGTTGCCGCTCGTGTAGATCTTGTAAAGGAGCGAACTCGGGTTGCCGAGGCGGTACGGCGTCGCGCCTGAACCGCTGCCGCACGCGCCCGCGTTTTGCTTGCAGGCTTGGAGCACGAGGCTCCACATCGCCGCAAACTCGGGCGTCGCCACGCTCGTGCCCCCCACGGCCCCGATCGATCGGCCGCCCAGACTCGGCGGAGCGTTGACGACGAGCGAAACGCCCGTCCGCGCATCGCCATCGAGGGAAACGTCGGGCTGGCTGCGCGTGCCGCACTTTTGGCCGGCGATTCCCGCCTCGTACGCGGGCAGGGGAAACGTCGTCGAGCAACCGCCGCCGGAGCCGCCGGCACCCTGTTCGGTCTGGAAACCCCAGCCCGTCAACGGTCCGACGAGCCGGCCCGACTGGTCCAGCGGCGTGTTCGTCCCGCCGATACTCGTCGCGCTCGGGTCCGTCGCGGGATACGAGACGCACAGGCTGTTGACGACGGCGGTGGCGCTCGAACACCCTTGTGCGCCCGAATCGCCCGATGCGACGAAGACGGCGACGCCTTCGGAGGCGAGCGACGCAAATTCCGTCGGACCGAAGCCGTTGCCGGCGCCGTCGAAGTAGAAACCGAGCGCACCGCCCGTGCCGCTTTCCGGTAACGTGAAACTCAGCGACATGACGTCGGCGCGGTCGTCGGCAATCGCCTCTTGCACCTCGTCGTCGAAGAGATTGAGCCCCTCTTGGGCGCTGCCCGGATTGGTCGGGCCACACGCCGGCGCGCCACACTCGTTGGGATTGTACGCAAGATAGAAGCGAACGTTCGCATCGGGCGCAAGCGCCGCAGCCTGCTCCGTATCGAGCTGGGCTTCAAAATCTTCGGGATTGCACGTCGTGAAATCGCTGATGCTATTGTAATCGGGATTGTTCGGGTCGATGTGCTGCGCCGCGCAGCCGGGCGAGCTCGGCGCGGTCGGCGGCGGTGGCGGCAGCAAGCCTTTGGAATACTGACCGCCCGGAACACTCGGGTTTCCCGGCGAGACGTTCGCATCGGTCGAGTAAACCTGCGTGACCGTGCCCGACCCACCGATGCCGTAGAGATGCTTGTACTCTGCGACGTCACCGCCGCTGCCGAATCCGGCGTAGCCGTCGGTGATGATGCCGGTCCCGATGATGCCGATCGTAATTCCGCTGCCGGTGTATCCCGCGTGGTACGCGCCCGTGTAATCGAACGCGTTCGCGATCTGCTGCGGTGCGTAGCCCAGCGCGTTCCCGGGCCGCACCGGGACGAAGTTGCGGTGCAGCGCGGATAGTGCGACCGCGCCGCCGAGCGCAACGACCCGCGCGCGCAACGTCGGATGCGGCGCCGTCGCGACCGCGACGAACGTGCGCGTGCCGGCACGATAGACGCCGAACGTCGTGCCGAGCAAACGTTCGACCGCGGCTTGCGGTCCGCGCAAGCGCAGCATCTGCCGCTGCGGATACTTCTCGACCGCGATGCCTGCGGCAACGAGCGCGGCCGCGGAGGCATCGTAGTCGCTTTGCAGCGCGCCGAAACGATCACCGAGTTGCTGCGGCGTCAGCCACTGCCGGTAGAAGGCGGAGGATGGATCGCTCGCCTCGCGCGCATATTGCATCAGGCCGGCGGCGTCGCGCAGCGCGACGTGTACGTCGATACCGACGGTTGTGAGATGCGCGGCGCCGAGATAGGTTGCGCCGGCAAGATTGCGCTGACCGTAGGCGATCGACGTCGATCCACTCGAGGGCGGCGGCGCAGGCGGCTGCACGGCGCCTTGCGCGTCCGGCAGCGGCGACGAATGCGAGCCGCCGCCGCATGCCGCGAGCGCAAGGATGACGAGCAACGTGCAGCAGCGCGACCCCAGTCGAGCGCAGATCATCGTGCATTCCTCTGTGGGAGCGTGGGCGCGAGCGCGGCGGCGAGACGCCGGCGGTAACGCATCTTTTCATGCTCGACAAGCGCCAAAAGATTCGCGCGCGCATTTGCGATGCGAAATCCCGCGGCTTCGAGCGGCGCGGTCGCATCGCGCCGCAGCGCCGCCTGCACCGTCGCGCTCGTCAAGCCCAGCGTCGTGGCGACCGTCTTCGTTTCGATCGGCGTGCTACTCACTTTCGGAAAGGTCGGCGATTGGCCGCTGTAGTCGTAATAGGATTGCAGCGTGTCGACGAGCGCCACGCACGCAGTGCCCGTCTTGGGAATGACGTAGTCCGTCGTCACGATGTTCTCGAGCGTGCCATTGATCGTATCGACGCTCGAGATCTTTTGGACGATCGCGTTCGCCGCGGTCGCAATCGAAGCCGGGACATGACACGCGGCCGGGACGGTCGTGGGCCCGCTGTTCGTATCGGTCTCGCTGTAGAGCACGAGCGGTGCGGGATACCAGTCCGGCACGTCGACCTCCGCAGGGGCCCCGGTTCCCCGCGTTCGCACGATCGGAATGACTGGCGCCCCCGAGGCGGCGGGCCGCGGCGTTCCCACGGCGACGGAAATGACATTTTGGCCGCTCCCGGCGAGCACGTAGCTGCCCGAACCATTCGCGTTCTGCGTAATCGTCGCGGTCAAAGCGGGGACGTTCGTTGAATAGATCGAGCCGAGCGGATAATTCGTGGTGTCGGCATAGCTGCCGTCGGCGGCGTAGGTGCGCTGCGACGTCGCTCCGCCGGGCGAGGCTTCTTGGAGCGTCTGCGCGGCGGAGTTCGTCCACGAGTCGCCCGCAAGTTCGGGAAGCTTGTCGACGAGGTGCGGGCCGGCGTATGCGACGCTCAACGTTTCGCCGAGCGTGTCCCTGGACGCGTAGCCGTAGGTGACGTAGTTCGAACCCGACGTCCCGTAGTAGTTATCGGTAATCGTGCCGACCGACTGCAGGGGCGATGTGGCAGTCTCGCTCGTTTTGAAATCGAATGCGTCGCTTTGTCCGTTGAACGATACGGGACCCGTGACGGCCACCTTTTGCGCGACGGTGTAGGTGGTGTTCGCCGCGGGGCTCGGCACGGCGCCAAGGTAAACGAAATTTTGCTGCGTCGTGCCGGCGTAGGCGAACGCGTCGCCGTTCGCAAGCGGTCGCGACGTAACGGCGCCGACCAAGCTGTTCGTCGGCCCGGGGACCGGCGGCGTCCCGCCGCCACCACCGCCGCAGCCGACGATAACGGCTATAGCGGGGGCCAATGACAACAAAAGGGCGCGATTGCAACGCGTCATGCCCGGCGCTTGCGGCGGCCGACGGCAAGGCTCCTGGGAACGCGGCGCGAACCCGCAGCGTTGGCTTTTCGGTCGGTCGCTTTTTTTATGAGAGGTGTGCAGAGGTTTTGAAGCAGGTTCGTAACAACCGCCTCCTCCCGTCGCTCGGGTTCGCAGGCGCCCTGGCCGTGGCGCTCGCGTTCGGCCCCGCCAGTGGGACGCGCGTGGGCGCGCAAGGGGGTCCGCCGCCGCCGCCGCTACCCGGACCGACGCCGGCTCCGACCCTGCTCGCAACGCCGCTGCCTTCCGGAGCCCCGCCGTCGCTTGCACCGACGACGGCACCGACGCCGCCCGGACGCCGCGGGCGCCGGCGGCGCGGCGCGCAGCCGCAATCCAGTGCCAGCCCAGGCGCGACGACGACACCCGCTCCCGCGCCGACGGCCACGCCGACGTCGCCGGCCTTCGCGACGCTCGACGGCACGTGGGAAATGCAGCTGCAGTACATCGACCACACGGACTACGCATATCTCGATGTGCAACAGACCGCCGGCGGAACGCTCCTGGGAACGTGGCGGACGCCTACCGGCAAGTCGTATCCCTTCGAAGGCACCTACGACGGCCGTTTGATTCGCATGACCGCGAAGGAGCCGGCGGCATCGGTCGTCTTCAGTGGCTATGTCGAAGGCGCGCAAGATATGGTCGGCCTCATCGACTTCGGTGCGGGCGCTAAGGATCAAACGCCCTTTACGGCCGAACACCGCGGCGCACCCAATCACAAAATTCTCAAGAAACAATCGACGCGCTAAGAGGATTGCGCTCCGCGCAATCCGTCGCGTTCGGCCTGAGGGCCGATCCGCCGTCGTCGTCCGTCGGACAAAGTCCGACGGACTCCTCCGTCGAAGAAACGCCGGCCATGCAAGACCACAGCTTCGGTTTCCGGACACGCGCGCTGCACGCCGGCACGCCACCCGATCCCACGACGGGCGCGCGCGCGATGCCGATCTATCTTTCGTCGAGCTTCGTCTTCGACTCGACCGAACACGCGGCCGAACTCTTCGCGCTGCGCACCTACGGCAACATCTACAGCCGCATCGGAAATCCCACGGTCGCCGCGTTCGAAGAGCGTATGGCAAGCCTCGAGGGCGGCCTTGGCGCCGTCGCATTCGCGAGCGGTCTAGCGGCGCAGCTCGCCGCCGTGCTTTCCCTCGCGCAGGCGGGCGATCACATCGTCGCCACGGCGAGTCTCTACGGCGGCACGGTCACGCAGTTCACGGTCACCCTCAAACGCATGGGCATCGACTGCACGCTCGTCGGCGGTGACGACCCGGCCGCGCTGCGCGCCGCAATCCGGCCGAACACGAAGCTCGTCTACACGGAAACGATCGGCAATCCCGCGGGCAACGTCGCCGACTTGGAAAAAATCGCGCTGCTCGCGCACGAAGCGCACGTGCCCCTCGTCGTCGACAACACGTTCGCCTCACCGGCGCTCTGCCGGCCGATCGAATGGGGCGCCGACATCGTCGTGGAGTCCGCGACGAAGTTCATCGGCGGCCACGGCACCGTGATCGCGGGCGTGCTCGTCGAAAGCGGAAAGTTCGACTGGAGCTCCGCGAAACACCCGCTGCTTTCGCAGCCGAGTCCGGGCTACCACGACATGAACTTTGCCGAGACGTTCGGCGAGTACGCGTTCCTGATGCGCGCACGCACCGAAGTGCTGCGCGACGTCGGCGCCTCGCTCTCGCCGATGAACGCGTGGCAGCTCTTGCAAGGACTCGAGACGCTGCCACTGCGGATGCGCGCGCACGTCGAGAACGCGCGCATCGTGGCGGAGTTCCTGCGTGGCCGCGAAGAAGTCAAGTGGGTTGCCTATGCGGAGCTCGAGGATTCGCCGTACCACGCGCTCGCGCGCAGGTATCTGCCCGAGGGCGCCGGTTCGATCTTCACGTTCGGACTGCGCGGCGGCCGTGAGGCGGGGCGCGCGTTCATCGAGGGCCTGGAACTGTGGAGCCATCTCGCCAACGTCGGCGACGCGAAGTCGCTCGTGATCCACCCGGCGTCGACGACGCACCAGCAGCTCACGGACGAAGACATGGTCACGAGCGGCGTCTCCCCCGACATGGTGCGGCTCTCGGTCGGGCTCGAAGACCCGGGCGACCTCATCTGGGATCTCGAGAACGGCCTACGCGCCACGAGCAACGTTGCGGGTATCGGAGCGGCGGTATGATTTTGGACACGATCTCCACACGTCGCGCGCTGCTCGCGCGCTCGCGCACCGTCGCGCTGGTCGGCGCGTCACCCAATACGACGCGCCCGAGCTACTTCGTCTTCTCATACTTGCGCACGAAAGGACTCCTCGACGTTACGCCGATCAATCCAACGATCGCAGCGATCGATGGCATCCGCGCGTATCCGACGCTTGCGGCGTACGCCGCCGAGCGAGGCGCGCCCGACATCGTCGACGTCTTTCGCAAAGCCGCGGATGCGCCGCAGGTCGTGCGCGAAGCGATCGCGGCCGGCGCCAAGGCGGTGTGGTTTCAGTACGGCGTTATCAACGATGAGGCGACCCGGCTCGCGGACGCTGCAGGACTCGACGTCGTCGTCGACCGCTGCATCAAGGTGGAGTCCGCGCGCTTCGATGGCGGCCTCTCCCTCGGCGGTCTCAACAGCGGCCTCATCAGCTCCAAACGCGCAACCCCGCTCCGGCGCGCCGCAGTCCGATGAGCGACGCGCGGACGCGCGCACTCGACGATGCCTTCCTCGCCGTCGTCGCGGACTGGAGCGCGGGCGGCGCGGGGTGCGACGACGTGCGTTTCGACGAACTCGCACGCGAGACGTGCGCATATCAATGCGAACGCAATGCGCCGTACGCGCGCTATGCGGCATCGCTCGGCGTTGATCTCGCTCACCCGCCGGCGACGTGGCGCCACATCCCCGCCGTGCCGGCGAGCGCGTTCAAAGATGCCACGCTCGCAACCTTCGAACCGCTCGCAGCGGAGCTCGTCTTCCACACGAGCGGCACGACGGTCCAGACATCGGGAAAGCATTACATCGAGCACGCCCGGCTCTACGACGCGGCGCTGCTCGCCGGCTTCGACCGCTTCATGTTGCCGGACCGGCGCAAGTTGCGGTATCTCAACCTCGTGCCGAGCCCGCGGCTGCGCCCGCATTCCTCGCTCGGCTACATGCTGGGACACGTGTCCGTGTTGCGCGGCGATGGTAAAGCGGCGTACTTCCTAGACGACGAACGCGTCGATGTTGGGGGCTTCGGCCGTACGCTGGAAACGGCGATCGCCCAAAGCCAGCCGGTGTGTATTGCCGGCACGGCGTTTGCCTTCCTCGCGCTCCTGCAAGCACTTGGCACGCAAGGGCGCACGTATGTTGCGCCGGAGGGTTCGCGCATCATGGAGACAGGCGGCTTCAAAGGCCGCACGCAGCGCGTCGAGCGCGGCGAACTCTATGCGCGCCTCGAAACGACGCTCGGCGTACCGCAGTACGCGATCGTCGCAGAATACGGCATGACGGAGCTCGTGAGTCAGTACTACGACGCGCCGGATTCGCGCGCTGCGCAGACGCGCATAAAAGTTGCACCACCTTGGCTGCGAACGCTCGTCGTCGATGCTGACGGCCAGGAAGTTTGTGACGGCGACATAGGCTTTCTGCGGCATGTCGATCTCGGCAACCGCTCGTCGGCGGTCGCGATCGATACGGAAGACCGCGGCTATCGCGCGCAGAACGGAATCGTGCTGCTGGGACGGACGCTCGACGCGCCGCTACGCGGCTGCAGTCTCGATGCCGAAGATTTGGTCGCGCGACCCTGGCCTGCACCGCTTTCGCCAGAGAGTCACGTTTCTTCTTCCCTCCGCAGAATCTGACAAGGCCGCGGCGTGCTTCAACGCATTACGAGCCTGATCGTCATCGGCGCTGCCCTCTTTCAAGTAACCGGATTTGCAGCGTTGAGGCGTTACTTCGTGGATTTGGAGATTTTTGCACCATCGGCATTGGCGAACATTGGGGCAGTCGCGGATTGGGGATACCAAGTGATCCTTGCTAGCCCAAACATCGTAGCGATCGCGTTGCTTTTTGTCGCGCGGATTGCCCTGACGGACTCCGTCATACGGCCATATACAACGCAACCGCTTGAATTAGTATTCATTTCAGATGGACCAGCAAATTACCGTGATGCAGCCGCGACATGGTACAGTCGCTTCGCCTGGGGTACGCTTCTGGATACGCAGCATTCCGCCAGCCTATGTTGTAGTTATTGCACTCTCTTTGGCGGCATTGACGATCTCGGCCGAGAGCTATGCTGACAAGACTGCGAGTCAGGTTCTTGCAACCGGAAGTCGCGCTCAGATCACCCCACCCGCAACAGTCGTTGAGTACGCCGAGGTCGCGCTCCGCGCGCCCGCCACGTTGTCGCCAGCAATTTCAAAAGCGAACAATTCAAAAAACCTCGCAATCCTATGGAGCGACGAAAGCATTGTTGCAATAGGACTAAAAGGAAAGCTGAACGCTTCGTCGCCCCTCGAAACGGACGTGATCGACCGTAGCACAATTGCAAGCGTTCGGACGTTTCGTAATTTTTCGGGCCACAGCGCGAAGCCATCGAACGGAGTAACGACTGGATCTCTAACCGTTGCTTGGGCGATCATCGTGACAGAGATTCTCGCGCTTGGTTATATTCTCTCGAAAGCCAAGCAACGCGCAAGAGCTACCGTCAACCTCCAAAACATGGCTGGAAGCCAGGAAGTCCTTCTGCGCTTGAACCCGGACGACGCGGAATCCGTGTCGCGAGCATACCGCGAAGACCGGGGAGTCATTCTTTCCTATTTCATAAGGCGCCGGCCGAAGGGGAGAATCAAGTTGCCAAAATTCTTCTGGCCAACGATTCTCGTTGAACGATTCATCTTCCGAGAGATCTGTTCAAAGACGGACTAGAAATGCACCGAAGGTAGAGCTGACCGGACAAGTCGAGCTACGCCTAGCGTCACCTTATAGGCCCGTACCGAAAGACTGTAACGCATCCCCGCCGACGTACCATTAACGCCCATCAGCGACCAAGAACGCTAGAGACGTCAATGATGACACCGGGATATGCCGTGGGTGAGATTGCCGCATCTGGACCAAATGTCGTCTCTGATGTGTACTCGTTACGTTCGCGAAGCGGTTCGCGAAATACGAGAACGACGTCGTGCTGGAGGTCGAACACCCAGTATTCGGGGATTCCGGCGCGGGCGTAAATTGCGCGTTTGGGACCCAAGTCGCGGTCCCGAGACGAATCGGCGATCTCGATGAGAAGGGTAACGCTTTCCGCCCGCACCGGTCCGGGAGCGGTCGCCGGTGCGGTGAGCGCCACATCGGGTTCGGGCGCCTCGAATGTTTCGAGTTTGAGGCTGAGACTTTCACAATTAACTTCGTAAAGGTCGCGGCGCTGGTCGCTGAACTGCTCGTTGAGCCGATTAACCGCCCAGCGGTGGCGGTCATCCGCAGTGAAACGATGGAGTCGCTGCATCGACGTTGCCACGACGTGATCATACCATGGAGCTGGTCGCTCGAATCTGTTGCAGTGATCTGGCAGCGAGCTGCGCAGCGGACTGCCGCGAAAGCAAAACCGCCACGTTAGCAGCGGTTTCACCTTCGGTACGTTGCCGTCGTTCAGCGAGGCGGGATGTTGGGGCTCTTTGGATCGACCGGGTCTTGCGGGTCGATGCCGGTCTTCATGCGCGCCGTCGAGCCGCCGGCGGGGCGGCCTGCATCGTCTTCGCCAAGATCGACGCTGCCGGTTCCTCCTCGCTCTTGGCGATGTCTTCACCCCGCCTCGTCGTGCTTTCGCCGGTCCCCGGGGGCGGAAAACGATCATCTTTCATAGTCCCTCCTTCCAATGGCATACGTTACCCACGAGATCACGCGCTTATGCGTGCGCAACTACGACGCATGCGCTGCGGCGTCCGCAGCGCGCTCGGCGAGCCGCAAATGCATCTCGAACTGCGGCAGCATTGCCTCTTCGAACTTGAGGATCGCCGGAGTCTTCGTGTACTCGGTCGCGTGCCGGAGCGTCGAGATGTCACTCTGGTGGTCGCTAACGTTGTTGAGCATGAAGTTTTCGTCAAAGGCCTTGCCGCTGTATAGCGCAAGGTGCGCGTAGGACACCGCGCCGTCCTCGCTCGGTTTCAGCTCGAGCCCGGTGACGTTCTGCGCCCGCCCGAGCGCCATTGCTTCGTTGGCGATCCGCGTATGTTCGTCGATCATCTTGCGCGCGAACTCGCGAACGGCCGCATTCTCCGATTTTTGGAGCGCGAGTTGCGAAAGCTTTACCTCGGCAACCGAGTCCGTTACGACGTACGTGATGATTGCGTGCTCGGATTGGGAGCTTGTCGGCGGCGGTGCACCGATCGCCGTCGTTCGGCCAGCTGCAGGACCGGTGAGAGCGAGTGCGAGGAGCGTGACGAGTGCAGGCTTCATGCATCTTAACCTTCGTTAACCGCGATGCGGCCAACCGCACTTCCTCGGACAGTGACCTACCGGCGCGGCCCGGTCAGAGGCTGGCACGGTGGTCAAACTCCATTCGAGCACGGAGTAGCGCCTGACTTGCATTCCGAACACTGCCGCGTGTTGAACGTATCGGCCGCGCGGATTGTCGAGGCGATCGCCGATGCGGCGCGACGTTGGACCGACGCCGATTTTCCGCCACGCGTTCGGACGACGCGCGCGCTGATCGAACGCACGGGTTACACGGAACCGGTCGTCGACTACGCGCTCGACCGCCTCTTCGAATGCATCACTGGCGACGCGCTGCGCGAAGCGATCGCAGGCGAGCTCGGCTCGCTCGCCGCGCTCGACGGCTTCGTCTCGCGGCCGGGCCGGCCCGACGTCTACTTTCGCGGCGCGGCGCGCGTCGCGATCGTCGCGAGCGACACGACGATCGGCGTCGCAATCCCCGCGCTGATCTTCGCGCTCTGCGCGAAGTCGCAGGTGCTCGTCAAAGACCGCGAGGACAAGCTCGTCGCCTCGTTCGCGCACACGCTGGCGGAGGAAGAGCCGGCGCTGCGTGAACGGATGTTGGTCGACGTTTGGAATGGTGCCGACGAGACGGCGACGCGTGCACACCTTGGGGACGCGCAGGTCGTCGTTGCCTACGGTAGTGACGAGGCGCTGCGTGCGATTCGGACTCAGCTCGTACCCACGGCGCGCTTCGTGCCGTTCGGCCATCGCACGAGCGTCGGTTACATCGCACGCGAAAGTCTGGAGGATGCACGCCGAACGAGGGAGCTCGCGCGTGCGACGGCGCTCGATGCGCTACTTTATGACGGTGAGGGCTGTCTCTCGTTGCACGCGCTTTTCGTCGAGCGCGGCGGCTCGTGTGATCCCGCCGACTTCGCGCGCGAGCTCGCCCGCGCGTGCGACGAACTCGCCATCCAGTTTCCACCGGGCCCTCGCCAGAGCGATGCGCGTGCGATGACGTACCGGCGCGCAGCAGCCTTTCGCGCAGCTCAGGGCCACGGCGCGTTGTACGGCGATCCTGCAGCGCGACATCTCGTCGCGTACGACGCACCGCGTAACGAACCGCCGCCGCTCTCGTCGCGGACGATCGCGGTCTACCCCGTTGCTGGGCCGACGGAGGCGCTCGCGTATCTGCAGGATCATGCGTTGCCGCTCGAAGCCTTCGCCTGCGACGACGACCGCGCCGACATCGCTGCGCTCGCGGTTGCAAGTGGCGCCGCGCGGATCGCGCGCCTCGGGACGCTGCAACGGCCGCCCCTCGGTGGCGAGCACGGCGGCGAAGGGCGGATATTGCCTTTCGTGCGCGCTATCTATCGCGCATGACGGACGAGCTCGAAGCGATCGTAACACGGATTCCGGGACCGCGCTCGCTCGAACTTGCCGCGACCCTCGCGCGGACCGAGACGCGCGGGGTCACCTTCTTAGCCGATGATTTTCCCGTATTTTGGGAGCGCGGTTCGGGTGCACTCGTGTCCGACGTCGACGGCAACCGTTATATCGATTGCACGGCTGCCTTCGGCGTCGCAACGACCGGGCACGCGAACCCGGCCGTTGCCGAAGCGATCGCCGAACAAGCGCACCGGCTCCCGCACGGAATGGGCGACGTGCATCCGAGCGAAACAAAAACCCGCCTGTTGGCCAAGCTCGCAGCACTCGCCCCGCTGGAAGACCCGCGCACGTTCTTGTGCTCGAGCGGAGCTGAAGCGGTCGAGTTTGCGCTCAAGACCGCACACCTCGCAACGTCTGCGCCGAACGTCCTCGCGTTCGAAGGTGCGTATCACGGGCTCAGTTACGGCACGCTCGAAGTCGGCGGCATCGCGAAGTTCCGCGAACCCTGGCGCACGCAGCTGCGGGCGACGACGACGTTCGTGGGCTTTCCCGATCGTCGCGATATGCAAAGTGGCGCGCGCGCACTCGAAGCAATCGGCACTGCGCTCGCGCGCGATCCGAGTATCGGCGCGGTGATCGTCGAGCCGATCTTGGGCCGCGCCGGCGTCATCGTCCCGCCCGACGGCTTTCTGAACGGCGTGCGCCAGCTATGCACGCGACATGATGCGCTCCTGATCTTCGACGAAATCTACACGTGCTTCGGACGCACCGGCACGCTCTTTGCCTGCGACCGCGAAGGCGCGCGACCCGATCTGCTCTGCGTCGGAAAGGCGCTCGCCGGCGGGTTTCCGCTCTCGGCCACGATCGCGAGCGGCGCAGTCGCCGCGGCGTGGTCGCCCTCGGACGGCGAAGCCTTACATACTTCGACGTACCTCGGCAACCCGATGGGTTGTGCCGCGGCGCTCGCCAACCTCGCGGAGATCGAGCGGCTCGAGATTCCGCGCGTCGCGCGCGAACGCGAGCCGGTTTTTGCGGAACGCCTGCACGCGCTCGAGCACGCGAGCGCGCCGATCGTCGATGCGCGCGGACGCGGCATGCTGTGGGCGATCGAGTTCGCCGACCCGGCAGCGGCGAACCGCTGCATGGTGAGGGCACTCGCACGCGGTCTCATCCTGCTGCAATCGGGCGTGCACGGTGAGTCGATTACGTTCGCCCCGCCGCCCGTAATCACGGACGCGCAGCTCGCGCGCGCGTTCGACTTGCTCGCGAGCGTCGTCGACACGCCGGTGTTTGCATGAGCGCACCGCGCCTGCGCGTCGGCGTCGTCGGCGCGAGCTTCGGCGGCAGCGTCCACGTGCCGGCATTTGCTGCTCAGGGCCGCTTCGACGTCGTCGCGCTCGCATCGCCCAATCGCGCCGCCGACGTCGCCAAAGCGCGCAAGATTCCGCACGCGTTCACGTCCGTCGATGACATGCTGGCGAGTGTGGAGCTCGACGTCGTTTCGATAGCGTCACCACCGTTCGAACACCGGACCGCCGTACTGGCGGCACTCGCGCGCGGGCTGCACGTGCTCTGCGAGAAACCGTTCGCGCTCGATGTCGCTGAGGCGGAAGAACTCGTCGCCGCGGCGACGCGAGCCGGAACCGTGTGCGCGCTCGCGCACGAGTTCCGTTACACGCCGGCGCGCCAGGCGATTCACGAACTCGTGCGCAACGGCCATCTCGGGCCACTGCGTGCGATTGAAGTCTCCATCTTTGCATCGAACTTGCGCGCCGACGTCGAGCGCCCAAACTCTTGGTGGTTCGAACGCCGGCGCGGCGGCGGCATCACGGGGGCGAATGCCTCGCACCTCGTCGACGGGGCGAACTGGCTCGCGGGACGCGCTCCGGTGCGCGCGAGCGGATACGAGCGGACGGCGAACCCGCAGCGCCACGCGGACGGCCAAACGTTCACGAGCGACGTCGCAGACGGCACGTTCGTCACGATCGACTACGGCGAGGGACTCATCGCAACGGTGACGGCCGATGGGACGCGTGCCGTCGCGTCGTCGACCGTCGCCGTGCACGGCGAGACGCGCACGGCGGTCGCGAGCGGCCCGAATGCGCTGGACCTGACGACCTACGTCGTCGATGATGACGAAACGGCCGAACTCAAGCTCGACCCGCAGCCGCATGCAAACTTGAGCGCCGTGCACGCGAATCTACCCGCCTTCGTCACGTTGCTCGATGCGTTCGCGTCGACGATCGACGGCAACCCCGCGGGACTTGCGACCTTCGCCGAGGGTCTGTTAACCCAGCGCGTCCTCGCAGCCGTCGGCTACCACCCGTAGCCGCAGTGTGGTCGGTACACTGATATGCGAGACCGCGTAGCCGTCATCCTTACGATCGCCGTCGTGGCCTTCCACGCCGCTTTCGCCAATCGGTACGATCTTTTTCGAGACGAGCTGTACTTATCGTTTGCGGCCGTCATCCGGCATTCGGATACGCAGATCAGCCGCCGCTGGTCCCGCTCCTGGCAGCCGGTGCCTACGCGATCGGCGCGCAGACCTGGCTCGTGCGCGTGCCGGCCATATTGGCTGCGGGGGCACTCGTCTGGGTCGTCGTGGCGTTCGCGCGGCTCTTAGGCGCGCGCGACGGCGCGGCGTGGATCGCAGGGCTCGCCGCGGGCACGGCGCCGGTGCTCATCGGTCTTACGGCAACGCTGAATACCACGACGTTCGAACCGCTTGCCTGGACCGTCGTTGCCTATGCGCTGGCGCGCGTTGCGCTCCTGGACGATCGTCGTGCCCTGCTCTGGGCGGGAGTCGTCGCCGGCCTCGCGCTGGAGGCGAAGTACGCACTCCCCGTGTGGCTGCTCGCGCTCACCTTAGCCGTGAGCGCGTTTCCCGAGCGCCGTCTCTTTCGCTACCGCGAGCTTTGGCTCGGCGTTGCGATCGCGTCCGTGATCGCCGCCCCGTCCGTCATGTGGCAGCTGGCGCACGGGTTGCCATTCGTCGAGCTGGTTCGCAACGCCGGCGAAAAAGACGTTGCTACGGCTCCGCTTGCCTTTGAACTCAATCAGGTCTTCTTGCTCGGGCCGCTCTTCGCCCCGATTTGGCTAGCCGGGCTCATCGGGCCGTTCGCGATCGCAGACTTGCGAGCGGTGCGCTTCCTCTCGCTTGCGTTTCTGTTTGCGGCGCTTGCGATCGTTGCCGGCCACGGGAAAGACTACTATCTCGCGCCGGCCTATCCGCCGCTCTTCGCGATCGGTGGAATCGTGATCGAGCGGCTCGTCGCGCTTTCTTTCTTGCGTGTCGCCTACACGATCGTCGCGGTCGCGCTCGCGCTCATCATCGCGCCGCTCGCGCTGCCCGTCCTCGCACCGAGCGCTCTTCTTTCCTACGAGCTGCGACTGCACCTAAAAGTGGCCGCACAAGAGCAGGGCGACGCCGGCGATGCATTACCGTCCACGTTCGCCGACATGCTCGGCTGGCACGACTTCGTTGCCGAAGTCGGCCGCGCGTATGAGGCGCTCTCGATGCACGACCGCGCCCGCACGTCGATTTTGGTCGACAACTACGGAGAAGCCGCGGCCATCGATCTTTACGGCGCCGCTTACAACCTGCCGCCGGCCCTAAGCGGTCACAACCAATACTTCTTCTGGGGCCTGCGCGATCAACAGCCGGCGCATATCTTACGGGTTGGGCGCCACGCCGACCGCCTCAAGCCTTATTGCGCCCAGATGCAGGTGCTCGGCACGACGCACTCGCGCTACGCGCGAAGCTTCGAGAACGGCAAGGCGATCGCGTTCTGCCGGGACGTCCACCCCAGCCTCTCGACACTCTGGTCATCGTTTCGATTGTTCGTCTAAACGTGCGTTGAACTACCTCGAAACGCGCGCGCTTCGACCCACGGCCTGTTACGACCGCGGTGGTCGCGTGGGACGATGCGATCGAAGCCCTGACTCGGCCGATCACGAAGCTCGTCATCGCGCGCGAACGTTAGGCAGGCACGACTACGTGATTTCGTCCGTCGCGCCCCGATCCGCGTCGTAGCGTTTTCGCGCGCCTTCAATGGCGATAATGTTGTCTTCGGACCAGTCGTGAAGGCGCGCGATGATCGGAACGAGCGTCCGGCCGAGATCGGTCAAGGCGTACGAAACGGCGGGGGGATGCGAATGGATGACTCGTCGCAAAACGATACCGTCACGCTCTAATTGATGCAACGTCTTCGCCAGCATCCGCAGCGAGATACCATCGATCTCGCGCTTGAGTTCGCCGAACCGGTACGCGCGTCGATCGAGCAGTGCGAGTATGAGCACGCACCACTTATTCGCAATCGAGCCGAGCACCTCACGCGTGGGGCACGCTGCGGCGTAGACGCTCACGAGGCGTGAACCATGCGCTCTCATTTTAAGACCATACAACAATTCTGTACGTAATTGCAATCCGAGAGAGCGCGAACTACAGTGTCTCTGCTGCCAATTAACATCACTTCTTTAATCCAGAAAAAGGAGACCTCCGTGTATGCTCGCGCCATCATCAGGCCGCTCTCGTACGTTGCGGCGCTCGCAACCATCGCGCTCGCGCTCGCCGTTGCGCCTCGCGCCGTGACCGCACAGGGGAACGACGGTTTTGGCAATCCGCAATTCGTCGCCGTCGTTGTCAAAATTCCGGTGCCCAGCGGCGTACCGCACGATAAAGTCATCGAGCTCATGAAAGCAACGGTGCCCGATTACCAGCATCTTGCCGGCCTCGTTCGGAAATATTTTACGATTTCCGATGATAACCAGTTCGGCGGAATTTACCTATTCGAAAATAGGAGTGCAGCGGACAACCACTTTGACGCGGCGTGGTTTGCGGCCGTGCAAAAACGCTATGGAGCGAAGGCCGACGTCACCTTCTTCAGTGCGCCGTTCCAGATCGAAGGCCAGAGTCTCACGAGGTAAGTAACGCTGCGCACGGCGCATCTCTCGCGTTAAAGGGTAACCGATCGGAGTGAATCGGAAAAGCACCCGGTACGTTGTCAACGTAATCCCCGCCTTCCCACGCAAGCCGATCATTGAAGTGAAGCAAAACCATGGCCGATAGCAACGCGCCTCCCGAGTTCGCACCGCTCTTTCGCACGAGTCCGTTCCTGGATCTCGTCGGTCCGCTCTACTACCGGCGCAATCCCAAGCGCGGATTAGTCATCGGCTTCCGCGTTGAAGCGAAACATGCGAACGCGCGGGGACTCGCTCACGGCGGCGTCTTGCTCACGCTCGCGGATGTCGCCCTGGGCTATGCCACCGCGTTCTCCGTCGATCCGCCGGCGGCACTCGTCACGACGAACATCTCGGCGGACCTCGCCGGCGCGGCCCGCCTCGGAGACTGGATCGAAGCCCACGTCGACGTGCAGCGGCTGGGCACGCGCATGGCCTTCGCGAACGCGTACCTCACCGTTGGCGACCGCCGCATCACGCGCGTCAGCGCGGTCTTCGCGCGCGATGACGGGGCGCAGCCGCCGACGTAACGCGAGTCGAAGCCAGAGCGCGTTCCGGCGACTGAGTTGCGTAACAGTGGGGCGGAGATCGTTTCGCGCGTCGCGTACGGCGAAGAGCCTGTGGTGTTAACGCGCTTCGGGAAGCCGCTTGCCGCGGTTGTTTCGCTTCGCCAACTCGAGCTCATCGAGCAGCTCGAGGACAAGCTCGACCTTGAGGCCGCGCGGGCGGCTCGGCGCGACGCTGCAAAGCATGGTACGATCTCACACACGGAATTGAAGGCGCGCCTCGGCCTATAGCATCGTTTACGCGCGGGCGGCGGCGAAAGCGATCGAGAAGTTGCCGCCGAGCGCGGTGCGCCGCGTAATGAAGAAAATCGAAGGCCTCTCCCCTCCAACCGCGGCCACCCGGTGCCAAGAAGCTCGAAGGCGGCGAAGGCGAGCTTCGCGTCCGCGTTGGCGACTACCGCATCGTCTACGAGGTGCACGATCAGGTGCTACGCGTGCTGATCCTGACCGTCGGCCGAGTCGCCTTCCGGACTTAGCGGGGTGCAGTTTTCTACGCGGGCACGCTCTCCGCTTTGTCCAGGTGGCGCCACAGCGCATTGAGCGCGGCGCTCGTCGCGCGGCGCCGGATGTCGTCGCGACTGCCGGGCAACGTCAGACGTCGCGCACTCGCCTCTCCACCGCGCGACGCGATGCCGATGTAGACGAGGCCGACCGGTTTGTCCGGCGTCGCGCCCGTCGGGCCCGCGATGCCCGTCGACGCGATGGCGAGATCCGTGCCCAGGCGCGCGCACGCGCCGCGCGCCATCGCAATCGCGACCGGTTCGCTCACCGCCCCATGCTCGCGCAAGACCGCCTCATCGACGTCGAGCAGCGAAGCCTTCACCGCATTGTCGTACGCGACGACGCCGCCGCGAAAAGCCTGCGAGGCGCCCGGCACGCGCACGAGGGCGCTTGCGATGGCACCGCCCGTGATCGACTCGGCGGTGCCGAGCGTCTGACCACGTGCCGCCAGGCGCGCGAGCAACGCACCCTCGAGCGTCTCGTCATCGACGCCGAAGATGCCGCTGCCGATCTGGTCTCGCAGCTCCGCTTCGACCGGGGCGATGAGGGTCGCCGCTGCAGTTCGATCCGTCGCCTTCGCCATGATCTTGACGTCGACTTTGAATTCGTGCGCGAGAACGGCGATTTTCGGATTCTCGAGCGTTCGGAACAGCGACTCGATGCGCGCGTCCACTTCGGACTCGGGAATGCCGACGGTGTGCAACGTGCGCGTGTAGATCCCGTCGTGCAAGCCGTAGCGCGCGACGAGCCACGGCACGAGTCCGCCAGTGAGCATCGGTTTCATCTCGCGCGGCACGCCCGGCATGCAGGCCACGAACTTGCCGTCGGCGCGCAGCGCGACGAACCCCGGCGCCGTACCGTGCGCATTTTCGAGCACGAGCGCACCGGCCGGCAGAATCGCTTGGCGACGGTTGTTCTCGGTCACGGCACCGGGTCGCCCGAACGCCACGAAGCGCGCTTCGATCGCGCGCACGGAGGGCTCGTGCAGTTCCAGCGTCGTGCCGACGGCCGCGGCAACCGCATCTTTCGTGAGGTCGTCGACCGTCGGACCCAGCCCACCCGTCGTCACCACGCCGTCCGCCCGTTCGAGCGCGGAACGCAGCAGCGTCTCCAACCGTACGGCATTATCGCCGACGGAGTGCTTGAGATAGACGTCGACCCCCGAATCGGCGAGCACACGCGCGACGTGCGCGGAATTCGTATCGATGAGATCGCCCAGCAGAATCTCCGTACCGATCGTAACGATTTCGACGCTTGCCATTGCGCTACACGACTTCCGGACGCTGCGCCGCGAGTTCGTCTTCGAACCACTGCGGATAGCGCACCGCGACGTCGACCTCGAAGCCTTCGGCGATCGCAATCATCGCGCCGCGGCGCTGCGCGGAGGTCGCCAGGCGGACGCGGTTGCGCTCGCGCTGCGCGTTGTGGCAGTCGATGAAACGCACGAACGTCTTGTCGAGCGCTTGCGTCAACGCCGCGCGCAGTTTCTTTCCGACGCGCGGCGCGATGCCGCCCGTCGAGATCGCGATGCGGACGGGCCCCGCCTTCACGATCGCCTGCATCGCGACGAAACCGTGGCGCGGTTGATCGATCGCGCACAGCAGAAACCGGTGTTCGTCCGCGAGGGCGCGTAAGCGCGCCGAGAGCGCTTCGTCTTGCGGCGTCGAGATCACGAAGAAGGCATCCGCCACGTCTGCGTCGCGCACGGCGGCGGGATCTTGCAGCCACACGACATCGGCACCGACTTCGCCCAGCGCCTCGTTTTTTTCGATCGCCTCGAAATCGTCGGGCTTGCCGATCACGACGCACTTGCGACCGCGCAAGTTGAGCCCAACCGGAAAGAAAACGAACGGGTACTCCGTCACGTCGCGCGGCATCTGCAGTGCAGTCACGTTAATAATCCACCGGGCGCAAGTAAAATTCGTTGATAGCCGTGTTGCTCAGCATCGCCGTCGTCGGCAGATGGCGTTTCCAATGCGTGCCTTCAACGCGTTTGCGCACGAGCGCCACGTCGCTCTCCGCGAAACCGCGCGCGGCGATCTTCGCATCGCTGTAGCCACCGAGCATCAGTGAGAGGATGCGGTCGGCCTGCGCATACGTGATGCCGAGGTCGGTCTCGTCGGTTTGGTTCGCCTCGAGATCGGCACTGGGCGCCTTCGAGACGACCTGTTGCGGCACGCCGAGGTACTCCGCGAGCTTGCGAACCTGCGTCTTGAAGAGATCGCCGATCGGATTGACCGGCGGCGAGTCGTCGCCGTGCCACGTAAAATAACCCATCAGTCGTTCGGTCTTATTCCCGGTGCCGATCGGCAACGCGCCGAGCTTCGCCGACTGATCGAAGAGCACGATCATACGCATGCGCGACATGACGTTACCGCGACGGCGGCCGTCGGCATCGGGTTCGAATTGCAAATAGCCGTCGACGGCGTCGCTGATCTCGACCGTGCGGCTCTGGCAGCCGAGCGCGTCGATAACCGATTGCGCATCCGCTAAACTGTCGGGACTCGAGGTGCGATACGGCATCCGAAACGCATGCACGTTCTCGGGTCCGAAAGCGCGCACGCACAAGAACGCGACGACGGCCGAATCCAGGCCACCCGACAGCGCGACGAGGGCGCGCTGCGTGTTGCGCCGCAGGACGACCTCGTCGTGCAAGAAGGCTTCGAGCCAGCGCGCGACGAGCGCGCAGTCGATCTCGAGCGACGGCATGCGCGGCGCGGTCGCATCGACAATCGCGAGTGGCCCCGAACGCGTACCGTTCATCGCACCGTCTCGAGCAGGTCGGGCAGCACGGCGCCCAGATCGCCGATCAGCGGCAGGTTGGCGCGTGCGACCTCGACGTCGTCCAGATCGATCTCAGCGCGCAGCACCCCGGGACCCAGGTCCGGCAGGCTGCCGAGCACGTCGCCGAAGGGATCGATCACGCACGACGAGCCCGTCATGCCCTTACCGCCCTCGAACCCCGCCAGGCCCGCGTAAATCGTGAACATGCCATGTTCGACCGCATACGAGCGCAACACGCTCCGCCAATAGTGCACGCTCTCGAGTTCGCCCGCGCGTGCGAAGCCACGCCCGGGAGAAGCGCTGGGCACGATGAGCGTCCGCGCGCCCTTGACCGCTGCGAGCGTCGGCATGATCGCATGCCAGGCATCCTCGCAAATGAGCAGCGCCATCCGGCCGAAGCGCGTGTCGAAGGCTTCGATGCGCCGGCCACGCGAGAGGAAACGCTCCTCGTCGAAGACGCCGTACGTCGGCAGGAACATCTTGCGATGGACGTGTTCGATCCGGTGTGTGCGCGCGTCGATCGCCACGTAGAGCGCCGAATTATAATACGTCCCGCCGGCATTCTCGTAAAAGCCGAGTGCGACGTCGACCGGCCGAACCGCTGCGGGCGCACTGCGCCGCCACAGGTCGGCAAGCGCTCGGGCCAAGTCCTGCGCCTCGAAGGCGAGCTCGTACACGGCACCTTCCAGGAAATACCCGGTGAGCGTCGCCTCGGGCATCACGATGAGATCGTAGGGCAGCTCTTCTGAAGCGAGCTGTGCGAAGAGGCTGCCGAGTTCCGCGAGGTTGGCGGCGAGGTCGCCCTTGCGCGGTTTGGTCTGAACGACGGCAACCTTCAAACTGCGGCTGCCACGGCGGCCACGCCACGCTCCTCGATTTGTCCCACGATGTCTTCGGCGGGATAGGTCAGTATCTCGGCGAGCGTTGGATGCAGGTGCGGAATCTTCACGAATTCTTGCACCGTCGCACCGTAATACATCGCAACGATCACTTCGTGAATGAGGTCCGACGCCTCGGCTCCCACGATTGCCGCACCGAGAATTTTTCCGTCCTGCGGCGAGGCCATCATCTTCACGAACCCTTTGGTCTTGTTGATTGCGACCGCTTTCCCGTGCTCGCTAAAGAGATACGAACCCGAGAGGTACGGTGTGCCGGCCGCCGCCAGCACCTTTTCTGTCGCTCCGACGACCGCGACCTGGGGATCGGTGAAGATGGTGTGCGTCTTTTGCAGACGGTAATCGGCCGTTTCGCTCGTCCCCAGGATCGCGTTACGCGCGGCGAGTTCGCCCTGATAGATGGCGACGTGCACGAGCGCGAAATCGCCCGCCACGTCGCCGACGGCGAAGATGTGCGGCACGCACGTGCGCTGGTCGGAGCTCGTGCGAATGCCCGTGATACTGTGGCACTCGACGCCTGCTTTTTCGAGCTCGAGACCGGCAAAGTTCGGGACGCGGCCCAGCGCATAGAAGATCTCTTCGGCCTGGACGCTTTCGCGCACACCGCCCCGCAGATAGTGGACGACTTTGAGCGCGCCACGCTTTTCGACATGGGAGAGTTGCACGCCCGAGCGTACGTCGATCCCCTCCTGGCGGAAGTAGAACGTGAGCGAGTCGCCGACGTCGTTATCCTCACTCGAAAGCAGATGCTTCGCCCGAATGAGGAATGTCGTCTGGGCGCCCATGCGCGACAAGAACTGACCGAGCTCGGAGCCCACATAGCCGCCGCCCAGAACGACGATCGATTTGGGCACGCGATCGGCCTCGAGCACGGCGTCGCTGTCGATGAAGCCGGCCTCCGCAAGTCCCGGTAAGGCCGCCGGCGCGACCGTGCTGCCCGTCGCGATCACGAACGACTTCGCACCCAGCGCAACGTCGTCGCCGACGAGCACCGTGTCCGGCGATGCAAAGCGCGTGCGCCCTTCGTAGAGCGGGAACGACCTCAAACCCGCGATCCGATAGTCGGCGAAGCCCGCGATGACTTCGCGCTTGCGAGCGATGATCGCGTGCAAATCGATGGTCGGCGACGCGTGCACGCCGAGCTCGCTGCCGTCCCGAACCTCTTGCACGAGATCGCTCGAGGCCAGCAGCGTCTTCGAGGGCATGCAGCCCTTGAGGATACACAGACCACCGAGAGGCCCGTCATTGACGAGCGCCACGCTCGCCCCGAGGTCGCGGGCGGTGCGAGCCGCCGCGTACCCGGCGCTGCCGGCGCCGAGCACCACGAGATCGTACGAGAAACGTTTCACCTTACTTAAAACCCCAAACCGGTTTCGCGCGTGGCGGCCCCGCTCACGCGGGCGTTGCGCTAAACGCTTCGTAAGACCGGGGGTGTCCCCCCGTTCGCACAGAAGATGGGGCGTCGCATGTCCGCTCAGGCCACGTTCTCCCGGGAACGCGTGTTACGGCGTTTTCGGTCGCTCGAGAACGTCGCAGCGTGCGGTCCGCTCGCCATCGCATCGGTTGCGGTCGGCGGGATCGCCATCGGCTTCTTCTTATGGTACGCCTCGCTCGCGCGTCTCCCGTCCGTGCGCGGGGCGAGCGAGATAGCCCTTCTTTGCTCCCTGCTCTTCGGACTGCTGGTGGCCTTCGCCGGGTGGGACGGCTACGGCCACTATTTTGCACGCCGCGCGGGCATCGCACCCGTAACGGCGCTCCGCTATGACGCGGGTTCGTGGTTCGCATTCGCGATCGCAGCCGCAGGCCTGGTCACGCCGCTCCACGTCGCGAGTCCCTCGCGCGCGGCCGCACTTGCAGTGGGGCTCTTCGCTTTGGTGAAACTCGGCGTGGCGACGCGCTTCGTTCATACGGTGCGCGACGTGCTCGTCACGTTCGTCGTCTCGCGCGGGTCGATCATCGTGGTCGCCGAGCTCGCCTCGATCGTCATCGCGCAACGTCCCGGGGTTCATGTCGCAGAATCGCATAATCCGCTCTTGGCCGTGTGGGGCCGCTGGGACGCGGTCCACTACATCGACATCGCGCAGCGCGGCTACTACGGCACCGACATGGCGTTCTTTCCGCTCTACCCGCTGCTGATCGCACTCGTCGGCCGCGTGCTCGGCAATCACCTCATCGCGGGACTGCTCATCTCCAACGTCGCGCTCTTTTTCGGGCTCTTGTTCTTCTACAAGCTCGTCGAACATCAATTCACCCGCTCGGTCGCGCATCGCGCGATCTTTTACGTCTCGATCTTTCCGACTGCCATCTTCTTCTCGGCCGTCTACACGGAGTCGCTGTTCTTCGCGCTGACCGTCGCATCGTTTTACTACATCCGCGAGCACAAGTGGCTCACCGCAGGCATCATCGGCGCCTTCGCAGCCCTCACGCGGGTCGAGGGCGTGCTGCTCTTCGTACCCTATGCGATCGAAGTGTTCGCGGCGGCCGGCAACGGCCGGTCGTGGGACCGCGTGCTCGCGCCGCCGCAGCGGCTGCTGCGGATCGCGCTCGGCGCCGCCGCAATTCCGTCAGGTCTGGGCGCGTACATGGCGATGCTTTGGGTCCTGCGTGGTGACCCGCTCTATTTTTCACACGTTCAGGCGCACTGGGACCGCCACCTCGCGCCGCCCTGGTTCAGCGTCTATCGTGCCGCGCGCGCGATCGTCACGCAACACTCGTCGGTCCTCGTGGCCGGCCAAGCGATCGAACTCGTCTTTACGGTGCTGATGATCGCGGTGCTGGTCGCGGGTCTGCGGCGCTTGCCACCTTCCTTCAGCGCCTATATGGCGCTTTCGGTCGTCGTGCCGATGTCGACGTCGAGCCTCATGAGTATGCCGCGCTTCGCGCTCGTGCTCTTCCCCATGTTCGCGATCCTGGCACTCTGGGGCGGCTGGCCGTGGGTCAATAACGTGATCGTCGCATTCTCACTGCCGCTGCTGGGACTCTTTACCGTGCTTTTCGCCGCCTGGTACTGGGTCGCGTGATGGGAAATCCAACGCTCGTCCACCGGATCACGCAGCGTCGCGGGGTGCGGCAGTTCGTGAAGTTCGGCATCGTCGGCGCGTCGGGCTTCCTCGTCAACCTCATCATCTTTACGATCTTGCAAAGTACGACGCCGCGCCAAGTTCAAGCCGCGCACTATACGCTGAACTACTCGGTCTCGTTTTTGGCCGGCGGCGTCTCGAATTATTTTCTCAACCGCGCCTGGACGTTCCGGTCGAGCGCGCATCCCGTCAGGCAGGGCCTGCAGTTCATCACGGTCTCATGCGTCGCGCTCGCGGTCGGCCTCACCGTGTCACACTTTGCCGAACCGTATCTCGGTCCGGGGCACAAGACCTGGTTCCTCGCGAACGTCGCGGCGATCTTCGTCAACTTCTTCGTCAATAAATACTGGACGTTTCGCGAACCCGTATGACCGACCGGTGTCTCCGCTGGTACGTCGCCCTCGGCGTCGTGCTGCTGCTCGGACTCGTGCTGCGCCTGCGCGGCATCCACGATCCGATTCTCGACCATCCCGGCTGGCGACAAGGTGACACCGCAGCGATCGCGCGCAACTTCGCAACGCTGGACATCAACCCGTTTCATCCACAGACCGACTATAACGGGCCACCACCCAATTACGTCGAGCTCGAACTCCAGATCGTACCGTACGCTGCCGCGCTGCTCTACAAGACCTTCGGCGTCCACGAGATCTTTGGGCGCTTGATCTCGGTCGCATTCAGTCTGGGCACGGTCGCCATGTGCGGATTCTTCGCGCGGCGGCTCTACGCAAGTACGACGGCAGGCGTCGTCGCAGCCGTGGCCTTCGCGATCTATCCCGGCAGCGTGTACTACGGCCGGACGTTCATGCCGGATTCGACGATGACGTTTTTCTTGACGGCGGCGTTGTACGCGAGCTGGAACTGGATCGTCGACGACGACGCCGGGTTTGGCCGCCGCTTCTGGGTAGCAGCCGCGCTCACCGCGCTCGCGATCTTGGCCAAGCCCGTAGCAATCGTCGCACTCGCCCCGGTTGCGGCGGCGCTCGTGTCGCGTCGCGGTTTCGCGACGACCGTGCGCGCGCCGCAGACCTACCTCTTTTTCGGGCTCGCCCTCGTACCGTACGCCGCATACGACGCGTACGTGCGCGCGATTGCCGAATGGCACTGGGCGAGTGGGATCACGCAGCTCCATGTGTTGCCTGCGCTGCGTGCGGCAGCGACGTCGTTCACGGCGTTCCGGCACAAACTCGGGCTCATGCGCAGCGTTCTCGACCTGCTCGCTGCGACGATGCTCGGATCTTGGGGCATCTCGCTGTTCGTTGCCGCCATTCTCGTACCGGTGCAGCGGATGTCGCGCGCACTGCTTTGGACATGGCTCGCCGCCGTTCTCGCGTACGCGTTCGTGGTTGTAACCGTCGAACGCGTCGACTACTACCTCTATCCGTTCTTGCCGCTCGCCGCGATCTGGACGGGCGGCTTCGCGGACGCACTCGCACGCAGCCTTCCCTCCCTCACTGCGCGCCGCGTCGTCACGGCCGCGGCCGCCGTTATCGCCATCTCTGCGCTCGTGAGCGGACGCAAAGCGGTCGCGCCCTATTATCACTACAGCAAGCTCGTCTACCGGCAGGCGAAGGCGCTCGATGCAGGCCTCGCTCCGGGCGCCCTCATCGTGATGGGTCATTACGATCCATCGGTGCTGTATTACATCGATCGCAAAGGCTGGGAAGAGGATCCGTACCTGTGGACTCCCTTCGACGAACAGAGCGCAATCCGCAAAGGCGCGCGCTACTTCGTCGCGATCGAACCGCGCCGCCTCCGGCGCAACGTCGAACTCTACGCGTGGCTGCAACGCTTCCCGCAGTCGAACGCGAACGCCCGTTGGCCGGTTTACGAGACGGAGACGGGTAAAGTCGTACCCGGCGCCGAGGAGCGCTGGCGCGCGTTCCGCCGTGCCGAAAAAGCCGGCAAGCTCATCGAATGAGCGGCCTTCGGCGCACCGGCACTACGGCAGCGGAAGCAATGAAGCCGCCGGCGCAAGCCGCGTGCCTGCGCCGGTTGTCTTCTCGGGCGAACCCGCTTCAACGAGCTGCCGGTAATTCTTGAGCCGCGATGTCAGCCGTACGACTTCCTTATTGAGATTCGAAGACTCCTTGATCGCTTTATCGAGTTGGTTCTCGTCGAAGCTGTAGTCGAAGCGCTGTAAGGTCGCGACGACCGCGTTACTCTGCGCTTTCAACTGCGCGTACGCGCGCCGCAACGCGAGCCCTTGCTCGCGATACGTCGGATAGTTCGAAAGGACGATCTCGTGTTTGACGCGCGCTTGCTCGATCTCCGAGCGGAGCTCCGCCAGACGAACGCTCTGCGGGTCGTACTTCGCGGCAATGGCGAGCGACGCGAGCGCGTCCTCGAAATTCGAGGCGACGAACTCTTGTGCTGCGAGCTGCAATTGAACCGCCGCCAGCCCGGTCCGCGCATGCACGTTCTTCGGATCGACGCGCAAAGCAAGCTTATACGCGAGTGCCGCTTCGGTGGGATTTCTGTGCTCCAAGGCAAGGTCGCCCTGCTGGTTGCGAATCTGGACGATGAAGCGCGAAATGCTGCCGGCGCAGCCGGTCGATACGACGGTGAGTGTCGCGGCGAGAGCGAGCGTTCGAACTGTAGGGCTCACGAGGGTTCCTTCAATGCGTGCGGTTGAGCAAGTGCGCGGCGTCTCCGATGAAGAGCGCGGCGGGGAAAAGGATCAACTGGCCGGCGAGCGTCCCCACGACTGCGGTCACGGCGAGATAGAAGACCATCGACCGCACTTGCTCGGTCGTTCGTTCGCCGCGCGCCGCTTGATCGACGATGTACGCCGACGTGGGATCGACAATGAGCGCGAAGGCGATCGTCGCGATGCCGTTCACGAGGCCGCTGGCCGACAGGGCGGTGCGCGCAACTTCGGGGCGCAGGACGCTCGCTTCGTAGGATGCGACGATCGCGATCGCTTGAATCGCGGTCACGACGACGTTGCCGATCAAAAGCTTGGCAGGCACGTCGCGCACGGAAAAACGGCGGAAGAGCATCACGTTGGGCAAGCCGACGGTCCGCAAGATGTCGCGAACCACGCGCGGTCGCGCGAGGCGCGTGAGCGAGCGCGGGATCGAACCGCTGCGCTCGAAGGCCGCGACACCCCGTACGAAGAGATACACGAACGTCGGCAAGAGCACGGCGCCGAAGAACATTCCGACCGTCCCGCCGAAAACGATCGTGCGCAACTGCCGCTCGAACTGCGCGATCTGCGCGGGCGCAAGGGCTGCGATGAGCACGGTTTTCCCGGCGCGGTCGGCGATCGAACCGAGCAGCGGCGCGTAGAACATGTTCGCGAAGCGGCTCGCGGTCACGAACAAATTGAAGAGCGAGATCGACGTGCCGATTCGGCCCGTTTGCACGCCGGCAAGGCGCGCTGCATACGCGCCGACTTGGACCGCCTGCAGAAACGCGTTGAGCCCGAGCGCAAAGACGAGTTGCACGGACCAGAAAGGATCGAGCAGCGCTCGTAGCGCCTTGCCGTGTTGACCAGCCGAGACGATGCCGAACGCACCGTGCGGACTCACGCGGCGTTACGGTGCCAGCGTATCCCCGCTTCGTCGAGCGGACCGAGAACGCACAGACCGAGCGTCGCCGGATCGAGCAGTTCGCGTGCGAGCGTCCAGACCGCATCGACGTCGACTGCATCGATATCGCGCTCGATCTCCTCGATTGCGACCTGGCGCCCCAAGTTGAACTCGTTACGCCCGAGGCGAATCATGCGGCTCGCGCTCGCCTCGAGCGAGAGCGTCAAGCTGCCTTTGAGATGTTCGCGCGCGAGCGCGACCTCGGCGCCGGTCGGACCACCGTCGACCATACGCGCGAGCTCACCCGTAATGACGTCGATGCACTCCTGCGCGCTATCGGGGGACGTGCCGGCCGAGATACCGAGCAGTCCCGCGCCGCGATACCCCTGCTGGAAGGAATACACGCTGTATGCCAGGCCGCGCTTCTCGCGAACTTCTTGAAACAGGCGGCTGGACATCCCGCCGCCCAGTACGGTATCGAGGACCGAGAGCGCGTAGCGCCGTTCGTCCGCGACGGCGAGCCCGCGCGTGCCGAGTACGATGTAGGCCTGTTCCGTATCTTTACGCCGCACGACCGTCGTCGGCGTGAGCTGCGGATGCTCGGGAACCGGCACGATCGCGCTGCCGCGATGCTCGGCGAACGCGCGCTCGACGAGCTCGACGATCGCATCGTGCTCGATGTTTCCGGCCGCGGCGAAGACGACGGCGTCCGGGGTATAGCGCGTCGCGAGATGGTGACGCAGGTCGTCGCTGGTGAGCGCGGAGACGGTTTCGGCGTAGCCGATCGTAGGCTCGCCGAGATCGGAGCCGCGCCACATCGTCCGCGTGAAGAGATCGTGAATCATATCGTCCGGAGAATCGTCGTACATCCGGATCTCTTCGAGCACGACGCGCTGCTCTTTGGCGAGCTCTTCGGGCGCGAAGGTCGAGTGAAGGAACATGTCCGCCAGAACGTCGATCGCAAGCGGAACGTGATGGTCGATGACCTTGGCGTAGTAACAGGTCGCTTCTTTATCGGTAAAGGCGTTGAGGTTGCCGCCCACGCCGTCCATCGTCTCGGCGATCTCGCGCGCGCTGCGCCGCGCCGTTCCTTTAAAGAGCATGTGTTCCACGAGATGCGAGACACCGCGCTGCTCCCCACGTTCTGCGGCGCTGCCGACGTCCGCCCAGATGCCCAGCGACGCGGAGCGCACGTACGGCATGGACTCCGTGATGACGCGGATGCCGCTCGCGAGAATGGTCTTCCGATACAATAGGCGCTCCAGACGGTTGAAAACGACCTCCAACGATTGTGGTCGGCTCCGAACAGGTCCTTTTTTCGGCCCCTAGCTCGAATCCGTCGCACCGCGCCAGGAGTCTTCGTTTGCCGACGCGGAGGCGTGGCCATGCGTTGCCCTGGCCGATACGACCGCGCGTGCTGAGCAGCGGCGTCGCATCCGTCTCCCACGCGGAATTCGCCATTCGGGTGACGGTCGCGCTGCTCTTCGGATCGCTCATCGGACTCGAGCGGCAGTGGCGACAACGCATGGCGGGTCTGCGCACCTTGCAGATCGCGAAGAGAATCATTCGGGCGCTGCAACCGGCCGGCGCGCCGAGCCGGTCCGACAGTTCGATGAACGCGATCGTCACGACGCCCGATCGACCCGGCGGCCTCATCCGCACAGAGACGCCCGTTCCCGCTGCGAATCCGGGCCACGCGCTGATCCGCGTGCGTGCGACCTCGATCAATCGCGGCGAAACGCGTCTCATCGGGGCGCGACCAAACTCTTGGGCGCCGGGGCAAGACGTTGCCGGCACCGTTGAAACGGCGGCCCCCGATGGCGGGCCGCCGGCTGGTACGCGCGTCGTCGGGCTCGCCGACGGCGGAGCGTGGAGCGAGCTCGTTTTGGTCTGTGTCGACCGCGTCGCGGTGTTGCCCGAGAACGTCGATTTCGAACGGGCAGCCTGCTTACCGGTAGCGGGGCTGACGGCGCTGCGCGCGTTGCGCGCGCTCGGCGACGTCGTCGGTCGCGAGCTTTTGGTGACGGGTGCCAGCGGCGGCGTGGGAAACCTCGCCGTTCAACTCGCTCGCGACGCCGGCGCACTCGTTACGGCGCTCGCGCGCCGGCCGCTCAAAATCGAGGGAATTCGCGTCGCGACGTCGCTCGACGACGTGATGCGCTTCGACCGCGTGATCGACGGCGTCGGCGGCGACGTGCTCCGCGATGCGCTCGGACATCTGCGCCCGCACGCAAAAGTTGTATTTTACGGCGGCGGCGAACGCGCACCGCTCGGACTCGACGTACTGCGCGGTTCGCCCGCGACGATCGAGGCGCTCTTCGTCTATCAGGCGCCGGGTCGCTTCGACGAAGATCTCGCCACCCTCGTGCGCTTCGTCTCGTCAGGGCGTCTGCAGCCACTCGTTGACCGCACCGTTTCGATCGATCGCGTGGACGACGCGCTCGCGGCTCTGCAAGCCGGCGGCATTGCGGGCAAGATCGTGCTCACACGTTGAGCTAACGCCGTTCGCATCGTCCAAGTCTCGATGGTCGATGGAGCCGCCCACCAAACAACTTCCGCACGTCGCACTCGCCTTATCGGGTGTTTTGCGCGTCGCGATGGCAAGCGCGTTGATGCGGCGGCGGCGACCTTCAGCCTTCGTTCGATGATCGATTCGAGACGGAGTAAACGGGCTCGTTTTGCTTTGTGCGACCGCCGCTCGTTTGCGGACTTAGGCGTCAATGATGGCGTCAAGATCCAATTGTAGGCTTTCGGGCGGCGTCCCGAGCGCAAAAGTATCGCGGCGATACGGATCGATGCCGAGCGCATATTGTGCTCCGCTCCCGTAATAGAGACGAATCTTATCCTGCAATTCCGCCCAGCTGTCCGTTTCGGACAGTAGTTCGATGACTATGTCGGGGCAAGTTGCCCAAAACTTTCGTTTTGTCTCCGGTGCAAGGCCATTCAAGTGCTCCTGACTGATCCAGGACGCATCGGGCGACTTAAGGCCAGCTACAGGGATACGAAATCCAGCGGATGAGCTGAACGCCTTTCCTCCGACCCGCTTGGCGAAATCTCGGAGTCGGGCGGCAGCTTCTAGATCGCGCGCGCCGCCATCAGAGAACGTTGGACTTACGACGAGAGACCCGGTCTGCGTAAATTCGATTCTCCAACCTGGGTTAGAACGGGTGAAACGTTCGATGGCATCGTCATCGTTGAGGGCTGGAATCTCTGAGACAACTAGCGCCATGGGGGCTCCTTAGGGCCTGGCAGCGCTTCGTTCGAAACCTCTCCGAATCTCCCTCGCCATCAAGGCCGATTGCCGCGCCGCGTTCATCGCGGATGGATTCCATCCCGTACAGCGTGTCCGCATACGCGAGAGTCGTTGTTTGACGTGCGACCATTTCCGCGAGCGCGACGAGTTTTCCGATGGCAACGGCGACGGCAACCGCGGGCAAGTGCAGCGCGATGTGTGCGCCAAGGACGCTCGAGTGGAACGTCGTGCGTCGATCGAGCAGCGTGATGAGCGACGCACTCGCGACCGAACCGCCCAGATTGAACGCGAGGGTACTTCTTGGCGGAGCGACCGGAGCACGTGGTACGATCGTTGCACGTGCCATTACAAAATCGCGTCACGCCTTTTGGAGACATCGTCGCTTGCACCGGACGAGGCCTGGTCATGGGAAATCGCGGGATTCTCCACGACGACGCACGCCACGTTCTGCGTTCTTGGCAAGTCCGGCGCTGGCTCGCGTGCCGTACCGAGTTCCGCGGGCGTAAACGGAGCGTGATGCGACCGCATTCGTACACGGAGCTGTTCTTTCTCGATGAAGCGACCGCACTCGGAGCCGGCCACCGCCCGTGCGCGGAATGTCGCCACGCCGACTACCAGCGTTTCCGTTCCTTGTGGGAGGCGCGTTACGGCCCGCAGGTGAGCGCCGATCTCATCGACGTGAAGCTCCACGCGGACCGCTTAGATGAACGTAAGAAACGCACGTACGAAGAGGATCTCGCGGCGCTCCCGGAGGGCACGTATGTCGCCGTGGATCGAATCGCATGGCTCGTATGGCAAGGCGCGCTATTCGCCTGGTCGAGCACGGGCTACGCGCGATGGTATCCCCGGCCCGCGCACCTTCAAGTCGACGTGCTAACGCCGCGGTCGACGGTCGAACTCCTCAGAGACGGCTACGTTCCGGGCGTTCACCCGAGCGTCGACGCAAAACGATTCGCATGAGGTTCCCACCCGCGCTACGTCCCTCAACGCTTTGTGAGTGACCGTTTCCAGGCATCGTCCCAAAAAATGCCCGTCCCGCTGCGTAGCCGGCGCGCAAACGTTGCGGCCTCTTCGCGGCGCACGGTCGCGCCGTACACGGTACGCGTCGTCGGCTGCGCGTTATCGCCCGCGACGACGACGTGTTCCCCGACGTGCAGCGGCACCGTCGCCCAAACGTCCACTTCCTCGACGTGACTGCGCGCGAACGCCCGCTCCACGAGCGCGACCACTTCGCCGGTAAACGCTGCTGCGTCGATCGGCCTGTGGAACTTCACGCCGGAAAGCACGAGCCCCGCGACCTCGTGCGCGCCGAAACCGTCGATCCGCACTTTGAGCACCTGCGCGGGCCAACGCGTCCTCAAGAGTGCGGTCCCAAGATCGACGGCGTCCGTCCGCCGATTCCCCGCCGCGCGGGCTTCCGCATTGATGACGGCTTGTGCGTCGTCGGCACGGACGCCCGCGGGAAACACTCCCGCGGCGCAAGCGATCGCGAACGCCGCGACGATCGGCGCCGGCGCGAAGTGGCGCACGTTAGTAACTCTGTGCGAAATACGCGCGGACCGCGGCAGGCTCGCCGCACGCCACGCAGGTCGCGTGGCCGGCATCGAGCGGACGCGTGTTGCGCGTCGTTGCGCCCGTCGCCGCCTTGACCGCCGCTTCGCAGGACGCGAGTCCGCACCACGCAATGTCGACCATCCCGCCGCGCGACGAACACAAGCGCTCGAACTCCGCGCGGTCCTCCGTCCGCGTCGTGTGACCGTGTAAAAATGCGCGCGCCTGCGCGAAGAGATTACGCTGAATCTCAGTGAGCACGGCTGGGATGCGCGCCGGAACGTCCGCGAGCGGAACGGTGAACTTGCCGCCGTCCTCGCCCTTGTCTTTATCTCGCCGCACGAATGTCGCGACGCCCGCTTCGAGGTCTTTAGCACCGAGTTCGATGCGCAGCGGAACGCCGCGCATCTCCCAGTCCGCGAACTTGTTGCCGGGCCGCAAATCGCGCTCGTCGAGCTTGACGCGCAAACCCGCAGCCCCCAGGCGTGCGGCCAGTTCGCGCGCAGCCGCAAGAACGTCCTGGCTCTCCGCGCGCACGATCGGTACGACGACGACTTCGATCGGCGCCATCTTGGGCGGCATGCGCAGACCGCGGTCGTCGCCATGCACCATGATGAGCGCACCGATCAGGCGCCACGACATGCCCCACGACGTCGTCCAGGCATACCGGACCGTCTGATCTTCGGCTGCGAACCTGATGTCGTATGCTTTCGCAAAATTTTGGCCGAGCTCGTGCGACGTGGCGGATTGCAACGCGCGCCCGTCGGGCATCAGTGCTTCGATCGAAAACGTGTGCGTCGCACCGGCGAAGCGCTCCGAGGATGACTTCTCACCTTTGTACACCGGGACCGCGGCGACGTCTTCGGCGACTTCGCGATACACCTCGAGCATCTGCTGCACTTCACGCGCCGCCTCGTCCTGCGTGGCGTGCGCGGTGTGACCTTCTTGCCATAAGAATTCGAGCGTCCGCAAGAACGGGCGCGTGCGCTTTTCCCAACGCATCACGTTGGCCCACTGGTTGATGAGCACGGGAAGATCGCGGTACGACTGGATCCACTCTGCATACATCGTGCCGATGATGACTTCCGACGTGGGCCGAATCGCGAGACGCTCGGCGAGCTTCTCAGTGCCGCCTTGGGTCACCCAGGCGACTTCGGGTGCGAAGCCTTCGACGTGTTCTGCTTCGCGGACGAGCAGACTCTCGGGAATGAGCAGCGGAAAATACGCATTCTCGTGACCGGTCGCTTTAAGGCGCGAGTCCAGTGCACTCTGCAAACGCTCCCACATGCCGTAGCCGTAGGGACGCAACACGATGCAGCCGCGGACCGGCGAAAGCGAGACGAGCTCCGCCTTGTAACACACCGCTTGATACCATTCCGAGAGATCCGCGGCTTTGGGCGGAATCTCTTTGACGAGCGGTGTTTTGGGAGGGGCGGCTTCGGACATGACCCGCCTACGTTCGCATGCTTGCGAGGCGTGCCTGCCGCAAAGAAACGCGCACGTTCGGCGCGACCTTACGCCGCAGTCATCGAACGGTCGCGCGCCGAAACGTTGCGGATCATGCCCAAACTCACGCGGATCTATACCCGGACGGGCGATGACGGAACGACCGGACTCGTCGGCGGCCAGCGCGTCAAGAAGAACGCCCTGCGCATCGAAGCGTACGGCACGATCGACGAGCTCTCGAGCGCGATCGGTCTCGCGCGCACGGCATTGGCGGCGATCTCGACGGATCGGCCCGCCGGAGCGTCGCCCGCGGTAGACGTCGCAACGGACCTCGATGCCTGGCTTGCCTGGACGCAAGACGCGCTCTTCAATCTGGGCAGCGACCTCGCGACGCTGCCGCAGGACCGCTGGGAGGGGATGCCGCTCATCACGGTCGCCGATGCGGAAGCGCTCGAACGCGCGATCGATCGCGCGCAGCGCGATCTCGAACCGCTTGCGAATTTCATCCATCCGGGCGGCTCGCCCGCCGGCGCATTTTTGCACCTCGCGCGCACGATCTCGCGGCGGGCGGAACGTCTGCTCGTCAACTTGCGCGACAACGAACCGATCTCGCCCGAAGTGATGCAGTACGTCAATCGTCTCTCCGACGCACTTTTCGTTTGGTCGCGCTGGATCAATCACGCGCTCGGCCAACCCGAACACCTCTGGAACGCGCAAACCTCTCCTCCATAGCCGCGCTGCGCGCGGCTGCGGCTTGCGGCCGCAAACGCCACAGGTTCGGCGCAGCCGAACCCTGTAGGTCCACCTTTTCGCACCGCGAACCGGCAGCGGATGGCCGCCTCTCCGCAGACGCCTTTTTTGCGGCGTCTCTTCGCCACGACCTCGATCGACGCGATGCGTGCAGCGCGGCCATCGACGCTGCGGCGTGCGCTGCGCGCGCGCGACCTCATCGCAGTCGGGCTTGGAACGATGATCGGCGGCGGCATCTTCACGACGATCGGACCGGGCGTGCGGCTCGCGGGGCCAGCCATTATCATCGCCTTCGTCTTCGCCGGACTCGCGTCGTTTTTTGCGGCGCTCTGCTATGCGGAGCTCGGCGCGATGGTGCCGATCGCCGGCAGTGCGTACACCTATGCCTACGCGACGCTGGGCCAGATCGTCGCGTGGATCATCGGTTTCGCGCTGCTCTTCGAATACGGCATCAGCGCGGCGCCCGTCGCGCAGCAGTTCTCTTCAGCCGTGCAAGGTGCGCTGCGCACGTTCGGCATCTCGTTGCCGTACTGGGCGCAGACGTCGAATTTCGTGACGCACGGGCCGTGGTGGTCGTTCTGGCAATGGGATCCCGTCCACTCGCAGTACGACGTCGTCGGGGCATTTTTCGTGCTCGCGCTCTCGTGTCTGCTCGTGATCGGCATCCGCGAGACGGCAACGACGAACAACATTTTCGTCGTCCTCAAGATCTCGGCGCTCGCCGTCTTCGTGATCGCGGGGCTCAAACTGTTCCATTCGGCCAACCTCGTGCCGTTCGTGCCGCTGGGGTGGGGATCGCTCAAGCCCTTTAGCGGCGGTGGGGGCCAAGGCGTCATCCCGGCGGCCGCGCTCGTCTTCTTCTCATACATCGGCTTCGACACGGCGACGACGACGGCCGAAGAGTGCCGCAACCCACAGCGCGACGTTCCGGTCGGCGTGATCGGAGCACTCGCGATCGGCACGGTCATCTACTGCGTCGTTGCGATCGTTCTGGTCGGAATCGTGCCGTGGCGCAACGTCGATCAGAACGCCGCACTCATGAACGCGATCGCGCCGCTGCACAATCCGTTCGTTTCGTGGACCATCACGATGGGTGTCATCGCCGGCACGACGAGCGTCGCGCTCTCTTCGCTACTGGGGCAGACGCGGATCTTCTTCGTCATGTCGCGCGACCGCATGCTGCCACCCTTCGTGTCGCGCGTCCATCCGCGCTTCAAAACGCCTGCGCTCATGACGATGATCACCGGCGCCGGCGTCGCACTCTTGACCTTGATCGTGCCGCTCACGCAACTGCTCAACCTCGTCAACATCGGCACGCTCGCCGCGTTCATCGTCGTGTGCGCGGGCGTCATCTGGCTGCGTTACAAGCGGCCGGACATCCCGCGGCCGTTCCGCTCGCCCTTCGTCCCAATATTTCCGGCAATCGGAATCGTACTCTCACTCGTGCTCATCGTCTTCGGCCTCAGCCGCGATACGATCGTGTGGTTCCTCGGGTCGCTGTCTGTCGGACTCGTCATCTATTTCGCATACGGATTTCGTAAGTCGCGACCGGAGAACGATTGATGGCCGCACCCGCGCGTGAGGCATTCGCCGCGCTCGTGCGCGGGCGGCTCGCGCTGCCGGTCGTCGCGGCGCCGCTCTTCATCGTCTCGGGTCCCGAGCTCGTGATCGCCCAGTGCACGGCCGGCGTCGTCGGCTCGTTTCCGGCGCTCAACGCGCGGCCGGCCGCGCAACTCGAGACGTGGCTGCAGCGCATCACGGCTGCGCTCGCAGCGCACGATGGCGCCCATCCGCAGCGACCCGCGGCACCGTTCGCGGTAAACCAAATCGTACACCGCTCCAACGATCGTCTCGAGCACGACCTCGCAATGTGCGTCAAGTACGAGGTTCCGATCGTTATCACGTCGCTCGGCGCGCGCGAAGACCTCAACCGCGCCGTGCACGCATATGGCGGGCTCGTCTTCCACGACGTCATCGACGATCGCTTCGCGCGCAAAGCGATCGATAAGGGCGCGGACGGTATTATCGCGGTCGCAGCCGGTGCCGGCGGACACCGGGAACGATCTCACCGTTCGCACTCGTCCACGAGATTCGCGCCTGGTTCGACGGACCGCTGTGGCTCTCGGGAGCGATTGCGACGGGCGGCGCCGTGCTCGCCGCGCAAACGATCGGCGCCGACTGCGCGTACGTCGGCTCGGCATTCATCGCAACCCACGAAGCGAGCGCGAAGGCCGCGTACAAGGACATGATCGTCGCGTCGAAAGCGGCCGACGTCGTGTACTCGTCGCACTTCACGGGCGTCCATGGCAATTACCTCGCGCCCTCGATCGCGGCGGCGGGGCTCGACCCGGCGAACCTTCCCGAAGCGGACAAGACGACGATGAACTTCGCATCGGGCGGATCGTCGGAGGCCAAGGCGTGGCGCGACATCTGGGGTTCGGGACAGGGCATCGGCGCGGTGCGCGAGATCGTCCTGGTAGCCCAGTTGGTAGCGCGGCTGCGCGACGAGTATGAGGCCGCGCGCGAAGCGGTCGCCGCCGGAACGTCGGCCGCATACGCGAACGGGCGGCTATGACGTTCGCAGAGTTTTTACCCGAGTATCTCGCGGCACACGCCGACCGGCGGACGCAGATCGTGCACGCACTGGGAACGACGACTGCTCTGGCGATCAGCGCCGCGGCAATCGCGCGGCGCAGCCCGTCGCTCGTTCCCGTGGCGCTCGCGGCGGGCTATCTCCCCGCGTGGCTCTCGCATTGGGTCATCGAAGGCAACATGCCCAAGACGTTCAAACACCCGTTGCTCTCGTTACGCGGCGACTTCGTCATGGCATATCGTCTCGTTACCGGGCAACTCGCCTAACCGCCGCTCCGCACGGCGAGAGCCGGCCCGTGCCAGCACGACCTGGTGGCTCACGAAGCCAAAGGCTACTCCGCGCACTTTCGACTTTTCCGAGAACACTCGCGATAGTGCGAGCGCCCGCCTAACATCCGCTCGTCAGATCGTTTTACTGCGATAGCTTGTCAAACGTGTTCGATGTCCAAGATAGCTACGAGGCTCGAGAAATCGGCCGGGTTCCGCGTGTATAGCGGTAAACTGCGCGATAGAGCTGTTGCAGCGATGAACAGATCGACGGCACGTCCACCACGCGGCTTTCGCCCATCAGCGACAACAGCAGCATAGACGCGTCCGTATGCACGAGCGGCATCTGCATCAAATGGTAGAGCCAGCAGTTCGGATTCGACCCACTGGAGACGCGCTTGGCGCCGCGACCGTTCGTCGATATCGAAGACTGCGTGCGGTCCGGCTACGATCTCCGCGAGGGTGATCGCAGCAATCGACGCTTGAACGGGCAGATCGTCGGTTGCGAGCTTTTCATAGTCCAGAACAACCGATGTATCAAGAACGCCTCTTGCGTGTTTAGGCACGGGGCGTCGGATCCTGATCGATGAAGGCGTCAACCTCTTCGCGGAAGCGCTTCGCATCGACCGGCGGCAAATGAATGGCCGTCTCCATCAATTTGTCGGATCGTACGAAATGTCGCCGCCCGACGGGCTTCAATTCGCCAACGGGCACTCCGTTCCGAGTAATGATGAAAGAATCACCCTCATCAAGGGCGCGCATAATGCTCCCGCTATCGTTGCGCAATTCACGCTGCGTAATCTCCCGTTGCATGTGGCGGAGCGTAGCACAGGCGCTACGCGCCGTAAACCCGAGACACTCACTTGACAAGTGACAAAAAGGTCACTTAAAATCGGCGGGCGATGGATGACGTGTTCCGAGCCCTCGGCGACCCAACACGTCGCAGCCTGCTCGACGAGCTGTTCAAAGAAGACGGTCAGACGCTCAGTGCGCTCGAGCGGCGGCTCCCGATGACGCGTTTCGGCGTGATGAAGCACCTACAGGTGCTCGCGGCGGCGGGCCTCATCGTGACCAGGCGGCACGGGCGCGAGAAGCTACACTTCCTGAACCCCGTTCCGATTCGGCTCGTCCACGATCGCTGGGTGAGCAAGTACACGGAGCGGTGGGCGACGACCCTGACTGACCTCAAGCACGCACTGGAGGACAAGGCGATGGAAAAAGTGTTCGAGATTTACATCAAGACGACCCCGGAGCGACTCTGGGAGGCAATCACCAACCCCGAGATGAGGCGCAAGTACACGTTCGGGGTCGGCGTCGACTCGGACTGGACGACGGGCTCCCGTTACAAGGCCCTCAACCCGCAGTCATCCACTCCGATCTCCGAGGGCGAGAATCTGGAGGTCGACCCGCCGCGCCGGCTCGTCCAGAGCTTCAACGCCATGTGGAGCGACGACGTCAAGAGCGAGGGCACTTCACGGGTCACCTGGGAAATCGAGCAGGTCGCGGATTCATGCCGGCTTACCGTCATCCACGATCAGCTGCGCGAAGACGCCAACGACGAGCTCTACGGCGGCTGGCCGATGATCCTCTCCGGCCTCAAGACGCTGCTCGAAACCGGCGAAACGCTTACGACGCCCGGCTCACTGCGCTACTCGCCCCCGCAACCGGCTGCCTGACGTGCCCGAGAGCACGAACGCGCGCGACGATCCACTTTTGTAACGGCAGGATCGGCATGCGCTTTCGATTTCCACAACGATGAGCGCCCACATGAACCGCTCGTTTAAACGCCGGCGACGATGTAGTCAACGGCGCTCGGCACCTACCGCATCGGTCGGTTCGACTTTCGTCATTCACCACGGATTCGTGTTGGTCACATAAGCGGATGCGGACGCGCCATTGACAGCACTGCTTGCGTAAGTTTATACTTACGGTAAGTGAAGACGAACCGCAATTCAGCCCAACAGCTTGACGCGCTTGGCGATGCAACTCGACGCGCGATATTCGAGCGCGTCGCCAAACGCCCGCAAAGTGTCGGCGAACTTGCCAAAGCGTTGCCCGTCAGTCGGCCAGCTGTTTCGCAGCATCTGAAGGTACTTAAAGATGCCGGATTGCTGAGCGTCCGAAGCGACGGACCGCGCAATATCTATGCAGCCGATCCTGCTGGAATCGCCGTCTTGCGCGCGTCAATCGAGCGCTTCCGGCGCGATGCGCTCGTCGCATTCAAAGATCACGCCGAGCAGAAAGGATCAAAATCGCGATGAGTTCCACAAATGATTTTGCCGTTCAGCGCTCGATCGTCGTAAACGTTGAACAGTCACAGGCGTTCCATAGGTTTATCAATATGACGTCGTGGTGGCCGCTGGACACGCATACGATCGGAGCTGCCCCTGCTCGCGCGAGCATCATCGAGCCACGTGTCGGCGGCCGGTGGTACGGCATCGATGCAACAGGGAGCGAGCACGGAATCGGTCACGTGCTCGAGTATGAACCACCGTACCGGATCCTGCTCACTTGGCAGATTAGTCATGATTGGCGCTACGACGAGCATATAAAGACAGAAATCGAGGTGACGTTCCGCGCCGCGGGCCCCAGGCAGACCCACATTTCCCTTGAACATCGCCGGTTTGACGTTTACGGTAAACACGAGGCCGCACAACGCGCGACATACGAAGCCGACGATGCGTGGACGTACATCTTGCAATGTTACGGTCGCGCCGCGCAGGCAGCCTGAACGCGTCAAATTGCTCACTCTGCCTGGCCTACTCGTCGCCGGCCCGCGATGGGACGACCAGGAACTTGCAGAAACGACTTTCACATAGCCACGGCTAGATTGACCGACCTCAGTCGCGCAACTTGGCTCACATCGCTCGTGATGGCGTCGGCTGCGAGCGCCGCGACTTCAGCCGCTCCCGGAGGATCTCCTTGGAAGACCAGTTCTACTTCATGAAATTCGTCGCGCATCGCAAGACGTTCGCTGAGGACATGACGAACGAAGAACGCGCTACGATCGGACAGCACGTCGCGTTTTGGACCGAACGTGTCGCCGAAGGAAGCGTCTTGACGTTCGGCCCAGTCATCGACCCCCACGAATCGTGGGGCTTCGGCGTGTTTCGCGTCACGTCGGAAGCCGCGGCGCTCGCATTGACCGAGAAGGATCCCGCCAAGGCACTCGGCCGACACGAAGTGTTCGCGATCCCGCTCCTGATCCGATAACTGTGGACGGACTCGTGGCACCTTGCTAGTGCTCAAAGAGGTCGACGTTGTTGGAAAAGGCGACGCCGCTTCTGCGAGAGGAGGCGACTGCGGATTTGTTCAAACCCGGCCGCAACGTAGCGGCCAAGACTGGCCTCAATCGGGCGATGCTGGATGCGGGCTTCGGCAAGTTTGCGGCGCTGATACGCGAGAAGGCAGCATGGGCCGTTCGAGGGATCGTCAGCGTGGATGCAAGATATTCGTCGCAGACGTGCGGACGCTGCCAGCATGTCGCGGCGGAGAGTCGCCGGAAAAGGCGCTTTTGGTGCGTTGCGTGTGGCTGGACCTGTCACGCCGACATCGCCGCCGCGCTGGAGTTCCGGCGACGAGCACAGTTGGCGCTCCTGAGCGCGTCATTGTCGGGGAGCACCCCGGCTTACGTCGCAAGACGCGGCGTAAGCATGCGCACAACGATTCGTGAATGCTGTCCGGGACGTCGTCGGGTCGGTAGGCGGCAAGGTGCACGCGGATGGCGACGACGGCGCTCGAACAAGCTTCGCGATCCCGTGCGGGCCGTCAGTGTCACGTCGCCGAACGGAAACCGTGATGGCTGGCGAGGAAATGCAGCACAGAATTTTCACGCTGCTGGACGCCCTAGCGATTCAGGTCGGCGCGATGGACACGAAGGTCGATGGGATCGCGGGCGACCTAAGAGAGCACCGGAATGAGACCAGCGCCGGCTTCGAGCGCGTCGAACGCCGCCTTGGAAACATCGAGACTAGGATCGAAGGTTTGGAGACGGACGTGCGCGACCTCAAAGGCGAAGTGCGCGGTAACAAGGAGAACCTCGAAATGCGGGTGTCAGCGCTCGAATCGCAGTAAGGGACTCGTTCAAGAACCGTAGATCACGCTCTGGCGTAAAGCTTTTGCGGCTGTAAACCTCACCTTTCGGAGTAATTCGTAGAGTGATGTTATCGCACGATGAACAGCAGACATGTGCGAGAAACGCACCGGCGATATGATGCTCCGATGCCAAACGATGAAGCGTACCGCAGCGCTGCCCGGCGCCTGTATCTCGAAGTCGAAGACGACGCCGACGTCTCCACCGCCCCCGACGGAGCGTTCGTCGCTGCCTGGGTGTTGGTCGCGATGACGCTGGCCGTACCGCCGATAACAGAAAGCTAACGTCCCAAAAGCGCCCCTTCCAGGACCGCTCATCTTCAGTCGCAGGGCACCGCATGAATCCGAAAAATTCGACCCTTGTCACTCGCGACATCTACATGTCAGTCGACGGTGCCAAAGTACTTGGCGAGCACCTCTCGATAGCGCTCGTCGTCAAGTTGCTCCTCGATTCGAGCGTTACCACGCGTTGTAACGAATCGGCGTCCCGAGATCGTGATGCGGGTAGGAAGCATCACAACGGCTTTGATCGTAAAGGCGGACGATGTCGATGTCTGATGATGCGTCATCATCTCGGAAAAGTCTCCCACGGTCCGAGGTGTGAGATCGAAAACCTATCCATCATTCTAGCGGCCGTCGCAACGACGTTGCACTGCGAACTCCGCATCATGTTCGACGATCCGAAACATGTGAGCGTCGCGTGCCTGCGGCTCGTTCGTGACAAGCAGCAACGGTGTTGTTGCGGAATCCCGAAGCCGACGTCAACGAGCCACGTATCCTTGACGTGCACGAGGAGAGCCAGATGGTCGAACGGCGGCCCGAAACCGCCATCATCCGCCGCAACGCGCGCCGAAATGATCGAAACCACGAACCTGAGCTCTACAAGCAGCGCGTTTAGCTCGTAGCAGAAGCCTCCACGGCGTTTGGTGACGATCTTTTCGAACAGAGAGTCGATATCGAAGCGGGGGGTATCGACGCACTACGTCGAGGTTTTCGAAGGGTAGTGCTTCGATGTGGGCTCGTTGCATAGCGCACAACGTCGGCACGTCCGCCACGGCGCGGCCCTCGTAGCGGATGCGCTTCAAGTATGCTTCGCGATTCATAATCCGATGATAGTACAGCGGCGCGCGACCTAACGTGCGCAGAGCGCAAACCTTTGACGCTCAGCCGGGAAGGCTTGCACTAGGACACCGCTTTCTGGGCTGCCAAGGAGCGGCCTTTGAAGATAAACCGCTGTTTCAAAACCAACCCCTTGAGGGACTGACGCGGACGAAGCTAAAGATCATTCATCGTCTTCCACGAGGAGGCGACGTAGATACCGTTCCGGCGCTGCAAGAAAATCTCGGGTGACACGCACATGCTCCAGCTCCGCATGAGTAGTCGCGCGTAATCGACCGTTGTCAAAGAGCAGTATCTCGGCATTTGGTAACGCGGCCAGGATAGGTGAGTGCGTTGCGATGATAAACTGCGAACCCGCGTGCACTGCGTCGTGGATCAAGACTAGAAGCGCAAGAACCCGGGTCGGCGATAACGGGGTCTCAGGTTCGTCTAGCAGATACAAGCCGCACGGGACGAGTCGTTGTCGGAGAATTCCTAGAAAAGTCTCTCCATGAGAAAACGCATGCGGATCCTTGCCGTAGCGAGCGACGAGCGCGCCGCGCTGCGCTCGCACGAAGCCGGCGGCGCGCCGACGTGCGGCGGCTCCTGCCTTCTCATCCGCAAGCAGCCGGTCAGCCTCTTCGTTGATCGCATTCATCTCGCGCTCGACGCGCCGGCTGAACCCGAACGCGTCTTCCGCGCGGAAAAACATCTTCGTATGGGGGCGTCCGCGTTGGGACGTTACGAAGGTTTCGGCGAGCCGGCGGGCGCCTGAGAGCGTCGCGTCTTCGGCTGCATCTTCAGCGCCGACCGTCGCCGCGCCAACCGCGACCGCGAGGGCTTCAATGAACGTCGACTGCCTGAGCCGTTCTCGCCCATCAAGAAGGTCACCGATGACGAAAAACGCAGCCTCTCGAGGGAGATAAGTGCCGGCACGGACCAGGGGAACGCGTCGTCGATGCGCGCGTCGCTACGCCGCCGAATCTCCTCGAGAAAGAGCGTCATGCCTGCTTATTCGCCGCCGCTCTGCATGCACCGTGACAATCCCGATTAGGACCCCTTTTTGGGATGATCTGTCTCTCTCTCTCGGCGCCGCTGGGTCGAACCGTCAACTTCCCGTCCCTTGATAGTGGGCGAGTCCGGCGCGCCAGAATGCGTACGCCACCGCGAGCCACATGACGCCGACGAGCGGCGTAAGCAATCCGAGCCAGGGCGAGAGCAGAAGCGCACCATCCGTCTTGTGAAGAAAAAACGACGCCGGAAAATAGTTCATGAACGCAAACGGCAAAACGAACGTAAGAACAAAGCGAACGGGGGGCGTGTAGATGCTGATGGGGTAACGCGTAAAATTCTGTTCGAGCGACATCACTAACCAGCGCAGCGTATCGATCCGGATCACCCAAAAGCTCGCCGTCACGATCGCGAGTTGGATCCCGAATTCGATGAACGCTCCGCCGACGGCGATGAGCGGCACGAGCAGCACGAAACCGAGATCGACGTGCACGCCGGCATAGGCGGTCGCAGTGCAAAATATGACGATGGCAATGATGAGTTTGTCGGGCCACACCTGCGCGGGAATCGTTATTGCGGAGAAGAGCGGGTCGAGCGGACGGACGAGGAACCGGTCGAAGCTGCCTTCGCGGATCAGCGTCGGCACCTGATCGACGCCGCTGAACGATGTGAAGTGCGTCTGCGCGCCGAGCATCCACAACCCGTACAGAAAGGCCATCTGCCGGAAATCCCAGCCGTTCATCGACGGAAACTGATGGAGCGTCACCCAGAGCGCTGCGATCGCCGTCCCGTAATAGACGACGTTGAACCCGGCCCAGAGAGCAAAATTCGCGCGATATTCAAACATCGTCAGCGCATTGAGGCGCCAATACTGGCTGTACGCGGCAAGGCTCATCGGCAAAACGATTCGAGGTGCGGGCTGCGGATGCATTGGATGGACGCGGCGTTCGTGACGGCATGGCCGATTAGAACAACGGGCGTTTTGGTAAGCCGAGCGGCATCATGCAAGAACGTCGTCCGCCAAGAGAGCAGCCGCACCGTCATATTCGGTGTCGTTGCGATCGTCGCCATTCTCGTGGTCACCTTATTCTACTTCCAACCCTACTCGGCAAATCACACGACTATTATCAATCAGCAACCGGGAACCGCTGCGGGTCATTGTCAGTCGTTGGGCTGCCTGCATCATGGTCGTACGAAGGCTTGCGCGACGGCCGTTTCGCTCCGGTCACGCCATACGAACGCGCCGCGACGGTGCTCGGCGTGTCGCTCTCTTGCGCGGTGCTGAACAAGGAGACGCCTTCCTTCGCGGTTCAGTAACGGCGAGCGTTTCGCGTTCCAGGGAACCCGGTGAGAAGCCGGGACGGTCGCGCCACTGTAAGCGGGTAGCCGCTCGACGTCACTGCCGGAAATTGGTGGGAAGCCGGCGAGCACAAGGCATCAATCCGCGAGTCAGGATACTGCAGGCGATACGCGTCATCACCAACCTCGCGAAAAGGTAGGTCATAACGTGAAGTCTCTTCATGCGACACTTGGTGTCGATTCGCGCGCGCATTGCCACGTGTCGACCGACAACTACGCCTACCCGAGCGTCAATTATGGCCTGCAATCTTCGTGCGAGGGCGGGTTCTTGGCGCCGTGCTCGCTTCCGGCGGGCGTTCGAACCGACGCGGTCGGCGATCAAAGCGCGGCGCGCATATCGCTCGACGTTCCGCTCGTCGACGGCTTGCGCGTGCCCGCGCGCGTCGACGCCCAGGCGACGCAGATCGGCGTGCCCGACGCCATAACGTTCCTGACGCCGACCGCGCCGCAAATACGATTCGTGACCCTGCGCGGTTTCAATCTCGGCAACGAATTCGCAAGTCCGATTTTCGGTTACCCGGCGTCCGTCGCACGTTACTTTTTGGAGATTTCGACACGATGACGGCGGGCGAATCGTGGAGAGGCCGGCACGTATGGGCTACCGTGTCCGACCCGAAACTCTTCGCGCACCATAAACTTATGTTTTGCCACGTTAACAGCGCAAAAGGTCCGTCCATAAACGTCACTCCTAGTGTGCGAATGGACGCAGCGGCGGAGCTGTCGGAAACGCCTCTTTCGGGAACACAATGATGATGAGTGGTCCTTATGAGAATGTTCGTATCTCTAAAGCGGGGCGCGACCGACTATCGGAAATTGAACCTTTGTGGGCAGCGTTGCACGCATATCACACCTGCCTCGATCAAAATGGGGTGCGGACGCGTGATGTCGAGGATTCCTGGCGCCGTCGACGTGGTCAATATGACGCGTGGTTTGACGATGGCACCGCAACTCTCTTTCTTGCTGAAAATGCCACACTGTGTGGTTATCTAATGCTGCGCGTCGCTGAAGGGCTGCCGACTTGGTCGGTCGGCGAGCGGATTGCCGAAGTTGAGACGCTTTCGCTCGTTGGCTCAGCGCGCGGACGCGGTATCGGACAGGCTCTCATCGCGGCCGCGCGGATCGAGGCGCGAACGCAAGGCATCGTGACGATGTCGGTAATGTGTGCGATTAACAATGAAAAAGCGCTTCAGTTTTATGAGCGTGAAGGTTTTCAACCCTTTTTCTTGTCGATGCTCGCTCACACGTGAAGAAAAATTAGCACTTGAAGTTATTACACATGACCCTACGCGGTAAGGCCGGGGTGATTTGCTGCGCCGACACGAGGCCGCTCTTCACCTCATCCCAAAACCGACCCGTTTTGGGACGGTTTCGCGATCCAGGTCCTCTAGGGGCTACGAGAATGTCCGGGGCGCCGGTTCCCGCGTTAGACCGGCGGCTCGGCGCGCGGCGGCGACGACGGCGTTACCGGGAGCGGCCCACGCAATCTCCCAATAGTTGCCTTCCGGATCCGCGACGTATGCAGAACGTCCGTCGAAGAATTCGGCATCGACCGGATCCTTCGTCACGCTCCCTCCGGCCTCGCGAAAAACGCGCACCATCTCGTCCACCTGCCGTGCGTTCTCGACGCTGATAATGACGCTGAAACGAATTCCGTTACGACCAGACTCCGGTTGTACTCGGGCGTCGACGGCAAGTTGATCGATCGGAAACAAAGCGAGTAGCGCGCCGCGTAGCTCGAAGACTGCGAATTCTTCCGAGTCGAACACCTGAGGCCAGCGCAGGCGCTGATAGAATTCGCGTTCGGTGGCGAAGTCGCGTACACCAAGAGTGATGATGTTAGCCAAGGGACTCTCTGCCTGCTCCATCTTCGTATCGCCTCGTTGTTCTCGTGAAGCTCGTTCTCTATATAAGTGGGGCTCTCTCGCCCGATACGGAATCATCGAATCACGCTTTTTGGGTGAGGCCCATCTGCGCGGACGGCACCGGACCGGAAAGCTCGAGGGTCCAATTCTGTCCGACGAGGTCATGACCAAAGCTATGGTGATGCTCTTCCCCGACGAGATGAAAACCAGCTTCTTCGTAGATACGGCGTGCCGCGTGCAAGACGTCGTTGGTCCACAACGTGATCGCCTTGTAATTGGCTCGCCGCGCAAAAGCGACGCACTCATTAACGAGACGGTGCCCGATGCCAAGTCCGCGCGCTGACGGCTCGACAAGCAGCAGCCGCAACTGCGCCACATCGTCGGATTGTCTGACGAGGAGGACCGAGCCGAGAATTTTTCCTTCCCGCTCTGCGATCCAGCACCGCTCGCGTCTTGGATCATGCTGTTCGATAAATTTCGACGCGATTTCGGCGATCAACGCTTCACAGCGCTCATCCCAGCCGTATTCCTGCGCGTATAGCACGCCGTGACGATGTATGATCCAACCCATGTCGCCCGGCTGATGTGGTCGCAGAATGTACGGAACGCGTGCTGGTGGTGCATCGCCAAGCGCGGTCTCAATGGCATGCATCGATTCAATCAATCGGCATTGCTCGACCGCGGAGAGCCGGCGGAGCATCGCTACCGTCTCGTCATGGGAGCGTTGATCGAGTGGAGCAAGCGCCTCAAAACCTTGCGGGGTTAGGGACAGGAGCGTTTGTCGGCCGTCGATTTCCGACGGCGTTCGCTCGATGAATCCACGTTGTTCAAAGCTCCTCAGAATGCGGCTCAGGTAGCCGCGATCGAGCTCCAGCTCCTTGCCCACATCTCCCGCCGTTGCGTTCTCGCGGTGGGCGAGCTCGTAGAGTACACGGCCTTCGGCCAAGGAAAACGGGCTGCGCAAAAAACCGTCCTGCAAAACGCCAATCCGCTTGGTGTAAAAGCGGTTGAATCGCCGGACGACTCCAGCCGCCTCATCGATATCTTGCACTTTGTTTTGACGCTTCTGCGAGTCCGGACGATCCACGCGTACATTGTCAACTAAATTAGTTGACAATGTCAAGTACCCGACTGGGCGCTCCGAGCGGGTGTGAATCCCAGCTCCCGCTGTCGTTGCGCAATTCGCGCTGGGTAGTCTCCCGTTGCATGTGCCGGAGCGTAACACACGTGCTACAACGGTACATCGTCGAAGCAGGCTTCCGGACGCAAATGCTGTTGCGAACGAAAGCCTCAGTCGAATCGCGGAGGCGCAGGACGGCCGCTTTTGGTGCGAGCCGAAATTCCTTAGGGCGCGGTGTCTTCGCCGGGTACGTCGACGCCCGGTTCGACGACGTCGATCTTCGCGCGCGCGCGGTCGTAGCTGACATTCGTGCCGAAGGCGCGCGCGATGGTTGCGAGCGAGACCATCGTGCGCCCGCGCACCGAGAACGGCGCGCTGCGCAACGTCATCTTCTTACCGTTGAGCGTGGCAACGCGGTCGCCGACGCGCAAGCGCATCGTGTCGTTACCGCGCACGAGTTCGATGCGACCGGTCTTCACATCGTAGTTCGCATCACCGCCGAGCGACTCGGCAACCACGCGCAACGGCACGTAAGCGCCCTTGGGCGTCGTGACGGGCGGTACGTCGGAAAGCATGCGATGCCCGTCGACGCGCAGCGATACGGGATTGGCGAGCGCCGACATCGCCGCCGTGATCGCCGCCACGCAAGCCGTCGCGCCGATGCTGCGCAGACCAGGACGGCGGCTGATGTGGCGGCCGTCAGGAGACGGGAGCGAGAGTTTTTCCATGCGCCGTTTCGTGAATGAAATCGGGATAGAGATCCGCGATGACTTTTTCGATTTCGACGCGCAGCGCGCCGAGCAACTCGTCTTCGGGGAATGTGCCCACGAGCGCGCCCTTGCGGTAGATCGCGCCCTTGCCCTTACCGCCGGCGACGCCGACGTCGGCCATCTTGCTTTCACCGGGTCCATTGACGACGCAGCCCATCACCGCAACTTTTACGGGGGCTTCGTATTCCTTCGCGATGAGCTCGACCTTACGCGCGAGTTCGACGACTTCGATCTCCGCGCGGCCGCACGACGGACACGCTGTAATATCGAAACCTTTTTCGCGAATCTGCAGCGCTTTGAGAATGCCCCAGCAGACCGGAACCTCTTCGATGGGGTCGGCCGCAAGCGAAACGCGCAGCGTGTCGCCGATGCCTTCCCAAAGTAGTAAGCCGAGACCAATCGCAGATTTGATCGTCCCTTCGCGCGGCAGGCCGGCCTCCGTGATACCGAGGTGCAGCGCGTACGGCGTGCCGCGCTCGGCCAGGAGTTTGTCGGCGAGGCGATAGGCGTGAATCGTCATCGGCACGTCGTGCGCTTTGAGCGAGATCACGATATCCGTGTGACCGAGCTCTTCGAGAATCTCCACGTGCCGTAGCGCGCTACGCACCATCGCTTCGGGCGTGTGGCCGAGCGTCTTCTCGAGGTCCGCTGCGAGCGAGCCCATGTTGACGCCGATGCGGATCGGCGTGCCCATATCTTTTGCGAGCTGTACGACCTCGCGCGTCTTGGTGCGATCGGTGATGTTGCCCGGATTGAGGCGCAGCTTTGCAACGCCCGCTTCGAGCGCGGCCAGCGCCATCTTGTGATCGAAATGAATGTCGGCGACGATCGGCACGGGCGAGCGGGCGACGATGGCGGGCATCCCGGCGGCATCGGGGGCATCCTTGACCGTCACGCGCACCACTTCGCAGCCCGCGGCCGCGAGACCGTAGATCTGCTCGAGCGTCTTGTCGGCATCCGCAGTGTCGGTCGTCGTCATCGACTGCACGACGACGGGATGATCGCCGCCCATCCAAACCTTTTTCGCACCGCTGGAATACTTCGACTTATTCGCGAGCAAGACGGGCTTCGAGGGACGCCGCAGGCGCACCATAACCTAGAAAATCCCCTTACCGGAAACGATGTTGGTGATGTCGCGAAACGCGACGAACACCATGAGTGCCATCAGCACGGCGAAACCCGTGACATGCACGAGCGCCTCTTTTTCGGGCTCGACCGGCCGCCCGCGCAACATCTCCGCAACGATGAAGACGGCGCGCCCGCCATCGAGTGCGGGGAACGGCAGCAGGTTGAGCAGACCGAGCGCAATCGAGATCGTCGCCGCGAGGCTCAGATACGGCCCCCAGCCGAGATCTTGCACGACCGACGCCGCGCGTTCCATGCCGATGGGGCCGGAGATGCTCGAGGCGTTCTGATGGAAGTGCGAGATGAGCTGCCCGTAGCCTTGGACTTGCCCGACGATGAGGTTCACGGTTTGCGAGCCTGCCACCGCAAACGCCGCGAGAACGCCGACCCGTTCGAACGTCGGAATCGGCGCGAAACCGATGCGCCCTTCAGTACCGCCGCGCGCGGTCTTGGCCGCGTACGGCGTCACGGCGATCGTGGAAGTCGCGCCGTGCCGGCCGATCGTGATGTGCAACAGTTTACCGGCCGAGGCGTGGATCTTCGTGACGACCGCCTCGCCGCTCGTGAACGGCGTCCCGTCGATCGCCAGGATCCGGTCGCCCGTTTGAAAGCCGGCCTTCATCGCCGGCGAGTTCGGCATCAGGATACCGATCTGCGGACTGATCTTTTGCGACGCGATGCCGAACGTGATCGCGGCGACGAACATAATGACGTAGGCGAGGATAAAGTTCGCGATCGGACCCGCGACGACGATCGAGAGCCGCTGCCAAGGCTTCTTCGCCTGGAAATTATCATCGATCGCAGTAGCCCCGGGAAGCGCGCCCGGCGCCTCGAGTTTCGGCAGCGTTTCCACGGACGTGCGTTCGGCGACAGCAACGCTGCTGTCGCCGTGCGTTCCGGGTCCGACCGCAACATCGCCCGCGCGCTGCTCGCGAAACGCGCGCTGCTGCTCCGCCTCGCTCTTTTGGCCGTCTTCACCCTGCATCGCGCAGTAGCCGCCGAGAGGGAGCAGGTTGAGCCGGTAGTTCGTGCCGCTGCGCGGCGACGTCCACTTCAGCAGCGTGGGGCCGAAGCCCACGGCGAAGTCATTGACCCGCACACCGTTGCGCCGCGCGAGCAAAAAGTGACCCGCTTCGTGCAGCACGACGAGCACGGAGAGCATGATCAGGAAGACGACGATCTTGCCCAAGCCGTCGAGGCTGGGGAGAGCGAACGCGAGGAGATTCACAGGAAGCATGCGGTACCTTTTTAGTTCGCCGAAGCTGCGGAGTGGGCCTCGACCGCTGCTCGCGCGAGCTCCCGGGCGCGAAGGTCGGCGGCGCGGACCGAGTCCAGGCTGAGCGGTTCGTCCGAGACGCCGCTCAGTGCCGCTCCCACGACGCCCGGGATCGCACCGAAACGGATCATCCCTCCTACGAACGCGTCCACGGCGACTTCGTTTGCGGCGGAGAGCGCGGCCGGGGCGATGCCCCCGCGCCGCAACGCCGCATAGGCCAGGGCGAGGCACGGGAACCGCTCGAGGTCGGGCCGCGCGAAGTCCAAGCGAGCGAGCATAGTACCCGCGGCGCCGAGCGCCGCGAGCGGATCGGTACGCCCGCGATCCGGCAACCGGTCCGGATAGGCGAGGGCGTAACCGATCGGCAGTCGCATGTCGGGCGGCGCAAGCTGCGCCTTGACGTTACCGTCGCTGAAGACGACGAATCCGTGCGCCACGGACGTGCGATGCACGAGCACGTCGATGCGCTCCGCGTCGACGCCGAAGAGCCGGCTCGCTTCGATGACTTCGAGGCCCTTGTTCATGAGGGATGCCGAATCGACCGTATTCTTCGTTCCCATCTGCCACGTCGGGTGCTGCAACGCATCGGCGACCGAGGCGCGCGCGATCGCGTCGTGCTCCCACTCCCAGAACGGACCGCCCGACGCCGTGAGGATGATGCTGCCGACGCGCTCCGGCGGTTCGCCGACGAGGCATTGAAAGATCGCGCTGTGCTCGGAATCGACCGGTACGATCTGGGCGCCGCTGCGCTTCGCGGCGGCCATGAACAACTCGCCCGCGGCGACGATGAGCTCTTTGTTCGCGACCGCGATGCGGATGCCGCGTTCGACGGCGGCGAAGACGGCGTCGAAGGCGACCGCGCCATCCGTTGCAGCGACGACCACGTCGGCGCCGCTTTCGGCCGCGACCGCGAGGAGGCCCGTGCTTGCGTGCGCGACGCGCGTCCCGGCGGGCAGCGCGGCGCGCAACGCGGCGACGTCCCTTTCGTTGCCGCACGACACGACGTCCGGCCGGAAGCGGCGCGCCTGGTCGACGAGCTCGCCGACACGCGAACCCGCTGCAAGCGCGACGACGCGAAAGCGCTCACGGTGCCGGGCAATGACATCGAGCGTCTGCGTGCCGATCGAACCCGTCGAGCCGAGGATGGCGACCGTCTTCTGCACCGTCGACACGTTTGTCGGCGTCCTTTGCCGCACCTCGCCGCCGACGCGCCCTGCGAGGAGTGAAGGAACGTTCTCCCGCACACCGCGCATATCGATGCTTAGTTCATCGAGCAATGGTCATTCGCTTTGGTGAGGCGTCGCACGTGCAGGAGCTCGCTCAACAAATCGTCAGCGGACTTGCAACCGGCTCCATCTTCGCGAGCATGGCGCTGGCGCTCGTCTTGATCTATCGCTCGATGGGCGTCATCAACTTCGCGCAAGGCGAGCTCGCAATGTTCACCACCTACATCGCCTGGCAACTCGTGCAGAACGGCATGTCCATCTGGGCCGCGTACCCGCTAACGATCGCCGTTGCATTTGCCGGCGGCGTCGCGCTCGAGCGGCTCGTCATCCGTCCCGTCGAGCGAGCCTCGCAGCTCACCGTCATCATCGTGACCCTCGGCCTGCTGATCACCTTCAACGGCCTCGCCGGCTGGATCTGGGGCTTCGTCGTGAAGTCGTTTCCGTCACCCTTTCCGACGACGCCGATTCAAGTCGGCGGCGTCGGTTTCAGCGCCCAAGACATCGGCGTCATCGTGGTCTCGCTCATCACGCTCGGGCTGATCACGCTCTTCTTCCAAAAGACGAAGCTCGGGCTTGCGATGCGCGCGGCTGCGCTCTATCCCGATCAGAGCCGAGCGCTGGGCATCCGCGTCGGGTGGATGCTGGCGCTGGGCTGGGGACTGGCATCCGTCGTGGGCGCGATTTCGGGGATCATGATCGCACCACTCTCATTTCTCGATCCCAACATGATGCAAACCGTCATCGTCTATGCCTTTGCCGCAGCCGTGCTCGGGGGCATCGAGAGCCCACTGGGCGCGGTGATCGGTGGCCTCATCTTGGGCGTCGCGATCAATCTGCTCGGTACGTATGTGGCGGCGATCGGTAACGAATTACGGCTCGCCGTCGCACTCGCCATCATCGTCGTCGTGCTGCTGTTCCGTCCGGCAGGACTGTTCGGGCGGGTCGCGGTGCAGCGTGTCTAAATGACGGCGCGTTCGGCGCAGCTCTCGCGCATCGCACTCACCATCGGCGTCGTCGCCGTATTGCCGTGGATCGTGCCGTCGTTCGTCGTCTTCGATCTCATCTACGTCGGCGCGTACGCGATCGCCATTTTGGGATTGATCGTCCTCACCGGGATGAACGGCCAAATCTCGCTCGGGCACGGGGCCTTTCTCGCGGTCGGCGCGTACATCGTCGCGATCCTCGCGCACGATGCGGGCTGGCCGTATTGGGCGGCCGTACCGATGGCGGCGCTGGGCTGCGGCATACTCGGGCTTCTCCTGGGCCTCGTGGCGCTGCGTCTCGCGGGCGTCTACCTCGCGCTTGCAACCTTCTCGCTCGCCGTCGCAACGCCGTCGATCCTCAAACACTTCAAGGATCTCACCGGCGGCTACGGCGGACTGTCGCTGAACCCGGTCACCCCACCGGATCGCATCCCGCTCGATGCACAACACTGGCTCTACTACGTGACGTGGGCCGTCGTCGGCATCGTCTTTCTGCTGACGGCGCAACTCGTCCGCGGAAAGTTCGGCCGCGCGCTGCGCGGACTGCGCGACAATCCGACCGCCGCCGAGTCGTTCGGAGTCAACCCGTATTATTACAAAACGTTTGCCTTCGGCTGGAGCGCCGCACTCGCCGGCGTCGCCGGCGCCTTCTACGCATTTGCAACGGCCTATCTGAGCCCCGACTCGTTCACCGTTGCGCTCTCGATCACGCTGCTCATCGGTGCGGTACTGGGCGGCATCCTGACGTTTTGGGGAGCGCTCGTAGGCGCAGTCGTCGTCGAGTTTCTACCCCTGCTCGCGCAGCAGATCAGTGCCGGCGCCCCGGGCGTCGTTTACGGCATCGCGCTGATCCTCGTGATGCTCTTCGTGCCGGACGGCATCGTCGGCGGCTGCGTACGCCTCTACCGCCGCGCGCTGCGCAAAACGGTTCCAAACCTAGGACCGGAACCCTCGATCCAACCCGCCGCTCCCGTCACGGCCAAATCGTCGTCGCGCGACTAGCGCGAAACTCGCGCCATCGGCGCAGTCAGGAGATAGTTCATTGAATCGAACGATTCGCAAAGCCGCCGTCGCCACGTTGCTCTCGCTCTTCTCACTCAGCGTTTCGGGCGCAACGCTCGCGCCGGCCTACGCGGACGAACCCGGCGTAACGCCGACCGAGATTACGATCGGCGGAGATCATCCCTTCAGCGGTCCCGCCTCCGCCTACGGCGTCATCGGCAAAGGCATCGGCGCGTATTTCAACTACGTCAACGACCACGGCGGCGTGAACGGCCGCAAGATCACGTGGATCGATAAAGACGACGCGTACAGCCCGCCGCAAGCGGTTCAAGTCGTGCATCAACTCGTCGAGCAAAATCACGCCTTTCTCATTCTTAATTCGCTCGGCACCGGCGTGAACGTCGCCATTCGTCCGTACCTCAATCAAAACAAAATTCCGCAACTCTTCGTCGCAACCGGAGCGACGACGTTCGGTCGCGACTACAAAGAGTTTCCCTGGACCATCGGCTGGCAGCCCGACTATCAGGCAGAAACGATCATCGACGGCCACGACATCCTCAAGAACCATTCCAAAGCCAAGGTCGGCGTTATCTATCAGAACGACGACTACGGCAACGACCTCTTAACGGGACTCAAGAAAGGACTGGGGGCGCAGGCCGGGTTGATCGTCAAAACGGCGTCGTACGAAACGACGGACCAAAACGTCAGCTCGCAGATTTCGACGCTCAAGGCCGCCGGCGCAGACACGCTGTTGATCTTCGCGACGCCGAAGTTTGCCGTTCAATCACTTATCGCCGTCTCGCAGCAATCGTGGCATCCGTTTACCTATATGAATCTGGTTTCGGCAACCGCACCGCTATTCCGAGCGGCACAGAAAGCCGGCGGTCCGTCCGCCGTGAACGGCGTGATCTCGGCTTCATACGTCAAGGATCCGGCGGATCACGAACGGTACGCGAACGACGCAGGCATGAAGCTCTACAAGACGATCATGAGCAAATATCTCGTCGGCGCCGACCAGGACGACGGCTTCTATCTCTATGGGATGGCCGTCGCATTCTCGACGATTGATTGTCTGACGCGCGCGGGAAAGGATCTCACGCGTGAAAAGGTCATGGACGCGGCGACGCATTTGGACGAAACGAACAATCCCTTCATGTATCCCGGCGTGAAGGTTCAAACGACGCCGACCTACCGTTTCCCAGTCAGCCAGATGGTATTCGGCAAATGGGATGCTGCGAAGCAAGACTTCGTGCCGTTCGGTCCCGTCATCGACGCACGGCAGTTCACCACGCAAGCCGAACATTGAGTCATCAGTGTGCCGACCGGTAGATGGCGTGACAGTCGCTCGGCGCTTTTCCGCTCTCGCTTTGTGTCACGCCATCTACCGGTCGGCACACTGATGACGACGCTGCTCGGTGTCGGGGACCTGACGATCCGCTTCGGTGGGATCTCGGCCCTGAGCGACGTGTCGTTCGACGTTGCGCAGGGACACATCACCGGGCTCATCGGACCCAACGGCGCCGGCAAGACGACGTGCTTCAACTGCATCACTCGGTTGTACCAGCCGAGCTCCGGCCGGATTACGTTTAAAGGCGGAGATTTATTGCGCCGCGCACCCCACGAGATCACGCGTTTGCGAATCGCGCGCACGTTTCAAAACCTCGCGCTCTTCGAAAGTATGTCCGTCATCGACAACGTGCTCGTCGGCGCCCATGTGCGCCTGGGTCGCACGGGCGGGATGAGCGAAACCGCGATGCGCGGCGAAGCAACGACGACACTGGACTATCTCGGCTTGCGCGCGCTCGCCGAGCGTCCGGTGCGCGGCTTGCCGTTCGGCACCCGTAAGACGGTCGAGCTCGCCCGCGCGCTCGCGGCGTCACCCGAACTGCTTCTGCTCGACGAGCCGGCGGCGGGTCTCGGGTCCGAAGAAGTCTCTGCGCTCGGTGAAGCGCTCACGCGCATTCGCGACGATTTCAAGACGACGATCCTCATGGTGGAACATCACATGCGACTCGTCATGAGCGTCTCGGACCATGTCGTCGTCTTGGATTCGGGCCGTAAGATCGCCGACGGCGCGCCGGAGCAGATACAACGCGATCCCCTCGTCATCGAAGCATATTTGGGGGCAGCATAGTGTTTACGCTCGCATCGAAGCAGTAGGATGGCATTACTCAATCTGCGCGGTGTGCGTGCGCGGTACGGCGAAATCGAAGCGCTGCACGGCATCGACCTGACGGTTGAGCGCGGCACGATCGTCGCGCTCTTGGGCGCCAACGGCGCGGGCAAGACCAGTACGTTTCGCGCGATCACCGGTATGCTCAAGCTCCAAGGCGAGGTGATCTTCAACGACGCGCCGCTGCACACCGGAAAACCGGAGGACGCGGCGCGCCGCGGCATCGCGCACGTGGCGGAGGGTCGCGGAACGCTCGGCGCGCTCACGGTGTGGGAAAATCTCGCGCTCGGTGCATACACGTGCGCCGATCGCAAGCGCATCAAGGGACGCTTCGAACGCGTCGTCCGCTATTTTCCATGGCTCGCGGAGCGCAAGCACCAAACGGCCGGGACTCTGAGCGGTGGCGAGCAACAGATGCTTGCAATCGCGCGCGCCCTCATGATGGAGCCGCAATTGATGCTGCTGGACGAACCGTCGCTCGGACTCGCGCCGATCGTCGTCCGCGATATCTTCGCCTTGCTCGCGACGATCAATCGCGAAGACGGCGTCGCGATACTCGTCGCCGAGCAAAACGTTACTGTAGCACTCGCGACTGCGTCTGAGGCGTACGTACTGGAGACCGGCCGCATCGCCGTGCACGGCCCTAGCGCCACACTCGCACGCGACGAGGCCAGAGCTCGTTTCAAATTCCGTTGAAACATGAAGGCGACGTAACGACGGACTAATTATCTCATGCGGCTTTCTTGGAATCAAGGTTGCGGCGTAACAGATTTCGGATCTCGCGATGACCGTCAATGCGT
>JAABUX010000119.1_pt1 | contig 135776 bp, 127 predicted proteins | sample 5561851 | NCBI WGS metagenome assembly JAABUX01 (sample SAMN10711883, study PRJNA513361) | rock metagenome | isolation source: Antarctica rocks | place: Antarctica: Victoria Land, Richard Nunatak red sandstone | collected 2016-01-03
CAAGATTTTTCAAGTAAGAATTGGCGCACGTTTGTGGGAGGTGCGGGAGTGAGTTAGCAAACAAGTGTAAGGTTTTTCGGTTAAGAATTTGAGGGACTATTGTCACCTTATTTGTTAGTAAAAACACTCCAGCAGGAAAACGGTATGATTCTCCCTATGATCCAGAAGCTCATTATGGGAATAAACGCTCGATTGTCTGGACGGGCTACAAAGTTCATATCACAGAAACCTGTGACGATGACGAGCTTCATGTCATCACACACATAGAAACGACGCCTGCTGGAGTGACCGACAGGGAGCTTTCAGCTCCAATTCATGACGCATTAGCCAGGAAAGCTCTTCTTCCCAACAAACATTTTCTGGATTCAGGCTATGTGGATGCAGACCTCATTGTGAAGAGTCAGCGCGATCTGAGTGTTGTGGTGATTGGTCCAGTTCGTCCCGATTCGAGCTGGCAAGCGCACGCAGAGGAGAGATATGACGTGTCTCACTTCACCATCAACTGGGAGACCCATCAGGTTGTCTGTCCACAAGGAAAGATGAATACCTGTTGGACGCCTCACCTGGATGCGTATGGCAATCCAATTGTGAGTGTGAAATTCTCGCGTACTGATTGTCGTCTGTGTCCAGTCCGCTCCTTATGTACCCGCTCAGCAGAGGCTCCGCGTCATGTGACCTTACGAATGCAAGCTGATCACGAAATCTTGCAACGCATCCGTGTGCAGCAGACGACCACGGAGTGGAAAGATCAGTACAAACGACGAGCAGGAATTGAGGGGACTATTTCCCAAGGAACTCGCGCCTTTGGTCTGCGTCGATCTCGCTACATTGGACAAGAGAAAACTCACCTGCAACATGTGTTGACTGCAGGAGCCATCAATATGGTACGCTTTGCATCCTGGAAAGCGGGTGTTCCTCATGCCAAGACGCGCACGTCACGCTTTGCAGCACTCAAGGCTTCTTGAGCACGTTGGCAATTAAGCAACAGTATCCGTTAATACTCAAGGGCCTATTCCAACTTTCTGTTCCTACCATGGGCAAACCCCTAGTAAGACCGCTCGATACTTCTGTAGCTTCTTCGAGCGTCGTGCTGCTGAGTATGTGGATGCCTCTCAGGTTTCCACATGAAGCAAGTGGGGAAAGGGAATACAACAAGGGTGCTTCAGGGGAAAAGAGCAATAATGAGAGAATATCCAATCTCTTCTAGAGAAGTCGAAGAAGAGGTTTTCCGGCGACACATGGAAGCCTCAGCTAATCATCGTGACAATGTTGCATTCCACAGCCCCTTGAAGGCCCTCATGCTCATCTTTTGCCTCAATGGCCCCCTTTAGCATACTGACTCAGAGCAACAGGTCACTGCAAGTATTCGTACCCCTGCTTTGAGTCAGTATGCTCCTTAGCGCGAAGAATGGTACGAAAAAATGTTATGACCCCGATATGTACCACTCCACTCTCGGTTTTCGTCGATCAAAACGACTCAGTGCCGAGATACGTGTAAAATAGGACGGAGGGGCAACAGGTAAAAGACGAATAAGCCTCTTTAAGAGTTTATTGTGGTTTCACTCTCTATCAAGCAACAAACCATCCCTGTGCATTCATGTTATAGGATCGCTTGGAAGCTTTTTGGCTTCCTATGATTTCCTTTTTCATGGGAGTGACCAAATTGGACAAGGGCTGTTTCATGTTGGGATGTACGGAGATAGCCATCCCAACGCTGCTCTTTCATGGAACTGCCTCTGCCCTGGTTCCATCGTATCAAGCGACCTCTACGCACAAACTCCTCTCAATTTTGTCACCTATTTGCGCGCAGAGGGGGTCGATCACACACTCAAGTGGAACGCTCATCCACAAGCTTACGAAGAGACACTCACAACGTTCCTCTGCTCTCCCACAGAGCTCATGAGCAAGTATCAAGCACTCTTCGTGCTTTACGAGAGAGCTTTTTTCAAGTTCTCGGTATAGACCTCCGCCGCCTGGGTTTCTACCGCCTCCAGGATCTTTTCGGCGACGGACTCGGCGCTCTCGACGGACGTCGCACCGGCTAGCCTCGGATTCAGCTGTTGGCTCCCGATGAGGTTGTCATAAAAGTTGGTCGCGGTCACTCCGGGATAGACCAGCCCGAGGGAAATGTTCTCTGCGGCAAGCTCCTGGCGGCCTAGAAGCGTAATGGCATTGAGCGCGTACTTGGTGGAAACGTAGGGACCGACGGGGTTCGCCCCCCTGTATCTCTCTAGTGGGATCTTCGACGCACCCGAACTGATATTGATGATCACGCCTCTGCCCTGCGCTCGCATCATTGGAATGACCTCTTGCATGGCCACAATGACGCTGACGACATTTACTTCAAAGACGGAACGATACGTCTCTACATTCAGCTTCTCAATCAGCATATTCAACCCCTGCCCGGCATTGTTGATCAAAACGTCGATGCGCTTATAATACTCCTGCGTTTGGGCCACCATACGCCGTACCTCTGCCTCATCACGCATATCAGTCGGGACCGCAAGAGCTTCCGGCAGTTCTCTCGCGAGCTGTTCCAACGTTTCAGTCGAGCGGGCAGCCAGGGCCAGCTTTGCTCCCTTCTGGGCAAAAAGACGGGCCGTTGCCAGCCCAATCCCGCTCGAAGCTCCAGTAATCAGGACAACTTTTCCTGCAATCTCCATACAAAAAACCCTTTCACTGTTCTCTTTCCTCATGTAAAAAGAGCTAGTTTTACTGCTTCTACTCGTTTCCCCTCTGTCCTATTTTTACACCTACCTCGGTGCTGGGTCAAAACGCCCCTGTGGAATGCTTTTACTTTTGACGGTACTGACGGTACATACCAGTAGATAGTGCCTAGCACCCTCTTCCTAGCCTTCCCCTGACAGTGAACCTCACTTCCCTCTTCGGGGTGCTGCCCTTGAAAAAACGATGGTATACCACGCACACTGGGTGCATATGCTGCCCACAAAACTACGCGTTGCTCCTGTGCGCCTGAATATCACCCTCGATACACTCGTAGAACACTTCTGCTGACCCATATTCGCGTTTGACCTCGCAGCCTGGCTTATTCACCCACTGGCGGTGTTCCCGCGTCAGGCACTCAGGATCGTCGAGTGTCACTACCACATAGGGTATCTGGCCCACCAGTGGCGCAATCTCTCCGGTGGTCAATACATCCAGGTCAACTTGCAACTCCGTCGCTCGCCGGACAATGCTCGGCTCCACCTGGAACACATGGCGTACCTGGGCGCAAACCATTTCCTGATTCTGCTCCGTGGTTGGCACCGAATAGGTCAGTTTCATGCATGGCCTCGCTTTTCTCGGTTCTCTTTTACAACGAACGAGCGTGGGCTCTGGGGATCGGGTATTAACGAACCGAGAAACAACGATAAGGGTCAGCTCACGAAACGAAAAAAATAGCACGTTAAGCTCCACGGAAGGCTAAGCCTCTTCAGGCTCATAAACTTCCCCTTGCACATTCGCCCTTGTTTGTGCAAGAAGCGAGTGGGCTTCTAAGAATGTTCCTGGCATCCAAATCGAGTTACGTCGTCGGGCGGCGTGCAATAAAGACAAATTCGCGTCCCGGACGATCAGGGGCTTCTCGTATCTCATCCAAGGACATTCCTACATCCCTGAGTGAGTGGGTAATCTCCTCACGACTCCTAAAGCGCAACGTTGAGTCTGATGTGATTACAGCACCATCGCTCTCGAAAATATAAGTCCATCGGAAAGACACAAAGGAATTTTGAACGTCAGTAACGTCAACCCATCCCTCGACAACGCCACAATTGGGTATGTCAACGCGTTTGTAAGTGTTCTCCTGATTCCATTTCAGCCACGCCTGCGGCTTGGGGTTCCGCGTTTCAAACGCCAACCGTCCGCCTGGTCGCAATACCGCCCGAATCGCAAGGAGTGTCTCCTTCCACTCCTCGTCCGTCAGAAAGACCTGGGCAACGTTAGCAGTCATTGTCGCGAGGTCAATCGTCAAAAGGGGAAGGTTTAACGCATTGCCGTGAATCCATTTGACGCGGTCAGACCAAGGTTTCGTTTGAGCCACCTTGAGTGAGGCTTCGGCTGGATCGAATCCAATCACCTCGATGCTGCGAGCAGCGAGACGACAAGCAAATGTTCCTGTTCCACAGCCAATGTCAAGTACAGAACGAGCACCAAACTCGTCGGCCATAGATTCGTAAGCCTCTAGGTCAGAACGCTCAGACTCAAACGAGTCGTAGATAACAGCAAGTCTTGGATTCTCAAAAAGTTCATCAGCCATTCACATACTCCCAATTCTGGTTTAGCATCTAACCCAAGATGCAATCGGTAACTTTCTTGTTGAGTACTCCTGCCCGTTAGTGATACAACCAATCTTTTCTTCGAGGGCTCTCGTTATCGGTTGGCCTGAGAAGCACCCTTACAGCCTATCGTTGTTTCCCGGCCCATTAATGCTCGATCCCCGCTCTTGGCTCACACAGCAACTCTCAGCATCATTCTACCATCAAGGCCTGGTATGCGCGAGGCTGTTACGAAGTGCAAGAGAGCCGCTCATACGGCCTACAAAGCTTTTTTGTGGCGAGGTTTCGCCGTGTATTCTGACCTTTGCCCGTTTTATCTGAGCAGAAAACTGGCAGCAGATGAGAGTTTCTGCTGCCAGTTTTCTGCGACGAGTTACGATAAACAGAACCGCCTGTAAAGCTGATTGATAGGCAACGTAGAGCAGGAAGGGAATGGCTACCTTGCACTCCATGTCAGCTTCGCGCATATCACCCCTCTTTGGACTGGCAACTGGACTTTGCTGGTGGGTAGTTCTGGTCCTTCTTCTCTCGACAGTGCTCCGACACATCCAGCAATCTGCCTATGGAATGGTGCTCTGGTTGGTCACCAGCCTGCTTTATGGATTGGTTTTGGGAAGCCTTTATGGGCAGTTTCAGAGGCTGAAGGGTACGCACGAACGACGAACCGTCTGAAAACTGCCACTCGTTCCACCCTGACAGAGAAACACGATCATGACCCATCGCTCTTTCTCCCAGAGAATCTCTTACACGAGGCTGCCGTCAATGCGGCGCAGACAGGCCAAGTGTATCTCGTCGTTCTTCCGAAATATAACAAATTGCTTTACTGCACAAAATCGCTAGGATCTTAGTCTACCCTCTGATGCTGGCGCATTGATCTACTTCGCTCATCATTCACGATCACCTATGCTCAACATCTACTCAGAAGAGCGAGTTGCCAAGAGCATCAGCGTTGCTGCTTCTGACAAGCCACATGTTGAGATGTATCTCAACATGTGGCTTGTTGTGTATCTCCTCTCATAGAATCGCAAGAATTCTATGAGTTGGGCTTCAGGAGAACGAGAGGAGTGCTCAAGATACAAGAGGTGTGAGTGCATGTCTCATGCTCACGTCTCCTAAAACGTCCCAACACTCTTCTGCTACGCGAGATGGAGTCTACGTGCGAACCGGAGTATGGCATTCGTCGGTTGATGAAACCACCGACGAAGAAATGTCACGAACAATGCTGCCAGAAGACCATCAAGTGCTCCACCCAGGATGTCGCCTGGATAATGCACCCCGACAAAGACACGAGCAATACCAATACTGGTTGCCAGGACAATGGTGAGCAGAAGGAGGAGACAAGGAACGAGGAAGGCACGCCAATACGTCCTTGTCTGTGTTTCCCGTTGCTGGCGATAGGTACGTGGTAGCAGAGGAAAGAGGTGAAACAAGAGCATACCTACGACCGCAAAGGCCCAGGCAGTGTGATCACTCGGAAACGAGGAATCGGCTGGATGGCTCACCAGCAGGTGAATATGGTGGCTGACAAACGGACGTGGCTCGAAGACAAATTGCTCAATGAGCAGATTGATGCTATAGGCTACAAGGCAAGCGATACCAGTCCAGACGACCACTGATCGACGTCCCCGAAGGAGTTCTTCCTCCTCTTGAAGAACGGAGTGTTTCCTCCAGTTCAATGGTCTTCCCCACGTCATCACCAGGATGAGCGGAAAAAGGAAAATAAGTGAATTTGCACAGAAAATCATGAGGGCATCTAACCAGGGATGGGTTCCCGCGGGCGCGTTGATCTCTTGAAACACGGTATAGTTTATTTTCATCAACGTCACAAGCATTGTTTTCATTTCTCCTACCTTTTTGGATAGGCCCATTGTACATGAAGAGCAGACTCCTAGCAATGAATTTGGGAAAGTCGTCTGGAAGAAGAATGACTTCCTCGCCAATTGACCTGTCAGTGTGAGACTGTCTCATGTCATGGGGTTCTCGTAGCAGTTGGACAAAAACCAACGTTAACAATAATGCTGGTATTGTTATGATTGCGATTCGGAGATATTTTTGTTAACCATGATCCGGTTCTGGCGTGTCAGTGCGATTTTGACGAGATACGACGCACCATAGAACTGTAGAACCATGAAGGGGGTTCAGTAGCAACGGAACAAGAACCAAAGTGAAGGGTCTATTCCACCATCACAATCCCGTAATTTACAATTCATACTCAACTCCCTATCACTAGACTGTGATATTAGCAGGCGCACTCATAAAGGGAAGCGAAAAGGTGGGCAATATCTCATTCAGAATCTCTTCTAACGGCAGATGATATTCATCGGTTAAATCTTGCATCTTATGTGGTCCTTCCTTGGCTGCTTCGATTGCCAAAAGCAGATGATAGGTTGTTGCGTTGAAAACAACCTGAGGAGAAAGGAGCAAATCATACGCCATGAGTAAGTATGAGGGTATAGATGGTTCAGGTGAAAAAAGATTTGTCTCACTGCGCCTCCGATCTCAATTCCTAACTGACCGAGGGGATATTGCGCCTGATTGAGGTAAGCCCAGGATACGTGCAAAAATCGCTCATAGTGTACCGATGTTCTACAAGAACGCCTACGAAACCATGTAAGAAGTGCCATACAAGCGGTTTTCCCCTATCTTTCGTATATTTCTCAAGCAAGGGTGCTTCTGCTCTTTATCACTTTGGTTGGCCTGTGAAACGGCTCTATGGGCTTATGATAGATTGTTACACGTATCCTGATGCTGTTGGCAAATTGCTAAATGTCTGCTCCTCTTGAGCACAAAGGCCATTTCCCTTTGAGCTTGGAAAATCAATTCGTCAACAGCATCTATCCTGGACCTATCTTAAGTAGCGTTCACCTCCTTTGCGAAAGAGGTACACGAAGCTTGTGCTCGATCTAAAGGACTGTGCTGACCCCTGGTCATGCTCCCAATGCTCCAGAATTCGTTCTGCAATTCGGCTCTGCCACTGCGGGTCCACAGATGGGTCCACTTTAACATCCATTCTCCAATGAAACATATGTTGTTACTGAATTAGGGCTGCTTGCGAAAGAAGGTGACATTGCGCACAATCCAAGATTGTCCTTCTTTCGGCAAAGCCGATTCTTCAAAGATAGCCGAGAGTGGGCAAGCTGGTTCACAAGCACTACATTCAATACATTCATCTGGATTGATATGCAAATGATCCACCAACTCATACTCCGGCTCATCTGTAGTAGGGTGAATGCAATAGACAGGACAAGCATCGACACACGAAGCATCCTTTGTCCCAATGCAAGGTTGCATAATGATATAGGGTGTTTTGGTTAACGTAAAATGAGTCATGTTGCTGCGATAAAAATCTGCCATTGCCGCTTGCTTGGTGCCAGTTTTGTTCCTAACAAATGTTGCCGTCCTTTGAGCCGGAAAAACGGCTCTTTTTGACCAACAACTGCCTGCGTCTTTCTGATCATGCTTATGAAGCGGTGTCAAGGGAGAGCGAAGCGACTTGACGCGAGCGTCCAGCATGAGAGATTGTCTAGGGACAGTGATCGGGATGGCAAGGTTCACAGAAGAACCTTTTTTGCTCTCTGGCAGTCCCTTACAGGAGCAACAACATGGCTCTATGATAGCTTACTCAAGGGAGACCGACTAGGAAAATCTTGCGGTTTTGCGGTAGCTTCCTGGTGTCATCAAAAAATACCGCTTAAACTGCTGAGAGAAGTGCGATTGATCAAAAAAGCCGGTTTCATTGGCAACATAGCCCACTTCGAACCCTTGCGCTAGCAACGTTCTGGCACGAGCCAGGCGAAGCTGGGTCTGATAGGCATGGGGAGGCAAGCCAACAGCTTGACGAAAGACACGGGAGAGATGAAAGGGGCTGATGTTGGTCACGCTGGCCAGCTCTTGCAGAGCAACCTCCTCGGCGTAGTGCGCTTCCAGATACTCCTTCGTGCGCTTGATGGCTGGGTGTTCCCAACCCAGCTGAGGAAGTACCCCAGCGTCTTGGGCATGGGAGAACAGCAACTGAGCAAACAGGTGCACCAGCATCTCCTCCTGTTGGAGACGAGAAGCAGGAGCGAGCGAACTGGCAGAGAGGTCACGCAAGGCCATGCTCAAAGATGGGTCAAAGAGGGAATGGCTAGGAAAATGGGGCAAGGACTTCTCCCTTTGGAACATCTCTTTGGCGATCCGTTGCAGCCAGGCAGGATCAAGACAGATACAAAAGAAGGTTAAGTCTTTGGACTGACAGGTCCAGGTTTCTCCAGGCTCGAACACATAAAAGGCACCATCGATAAAATGGTCACTTACACGGGTGTTTCGATACTGGAAGTCTGCAGTACCTGACTGCATAGAGACAATCATATACTCCTGAAAAAAATGCCGACTAGAGGGGGTGGTGACGGCAATACCTTGGAAGAGTTCGAGCTGCTTGAGCTGCCATGGTCGCCACACCTTGAGGTTGCCTTCGACTGCTTCGATAGGTCTCATCAACGCTTTACTCCCTTTTTGGCCTAGTGCTATGTAAGTTGCTATGAAGCGTAATGGAGAGGGCAATACACACGAATGTGTTCTGAAGAGGTTGCGAAATCGGTAGAGAGGCGTGGATGAACTCATACTCTCACCCGAAATATCACCTGTACATGTCCATACCGCTACACTGCGCTTCATATCGAACAACGAGGGAAAAGGAGGAGATGTGCAAGGGTGACAGCGATTGAACGAACAGCCTATCCGCGATTTAAACGGATACTCTCGGCTAAGGCTCTGGAAGAGGTGTATACCTCAACGCCTAACACTCGTGGCGTAGGCATCTGGTTCTCGGAGTGTATGCGAATGAGTCGAAGGAGCGTATCAGGGCTGGTGCAGAGATCCATCCCTGCCGCCAAGCGTTTTCCTGCTTCTCCGCAAGGGCAAAGTCAATGAGAGTGAAGACATCGGTGAGCTGCGTAATGCACCGGACATAGGACGCGATCACACTGGAGAGGCGTTCAAGGAACGATTCGCGGTACACCCGGCCTGCTCCTAAAATCGAATAATATGAGTGCAACGATCTGGGAGACACAGGGTATTGTGTACACCCTGGCCCTGGGCACTGGCGATAGCACTCAACTGCTCGACACCGTCAACTCGCTCACATAGCAGCAATCTCTAATTTCTTACATTTTCTGCAACAAGACAAACAGATCATCTTTAAGCAAAACAAGCAAAAGGTTTTTAATATGTTTTCAAGGAGAGCGTAGAGGTCTCTTCACTTAATAGTATCCTCTTTGTTCTCTTGTGGACTTAATAAGTCTACAAGAGAACAAAGAGAATGATGGTATTATCTTTTCCTGTGATGCATAACAGCTTCCCGACCACCAGCTAATCTGAGGATTCCTATGCCTTTGCTTGCTCCCTTTGCTTTTGTTCCTGCTCTTGCATTATCGTTTGCTGAACGAAGCTGATAGTTGCTGGTGACGCGCTTCGCGGTGAGCCTGATGCAAAAGGTGGCTGTGGATCATACTCCATCATAAGTTGGATGGCCTCTGCCATCTCTTGACCCGCAATTTCTCGCGCAAGATGGAGTGCCATATCAATTCCAGCCGATACCCCTGCTGCTGTGATAATCTTCCCACGTTGAACGAAACGCTCGGAAATATAGGTGGCTCCATACGGCTCAAGTTCTTTTTGTAATGCCCAATGAGTTGTCGCCGTCAGCCCTTGCAGGGAGCCTCGGTGTCGGGTGTTCGGAGCCATCCACGCAGGACCACACCTCCGGTGGTGAACTCCACGTCGCGCTGATTCGACGCACCTTGTCTTGGGTCAGTCATTTGCGTTCCTCCCAATGGTTTGACCACCCTGCTGGGACAACACATCTTTCTTGAAGTAGTGGCCTTGTTCGATGTCCGCGATCAGTCCAGGCCCCTCTGGCCGCCATCCCACGCGCTCCTGGGTCAGCACGCTCGACCGACGTAGGGGCACTGTGGCTAGGCGTGCAATTCGGGCGCTTCTGGGAAAGCGAGGAGAACTGGCAATGGTATCGCGCTCACTCACCGATGACGTATGTGGAGCGTATCTCAACGCCTCTTCTCCTGCTCCAATCCGAGAACGACTATGCTGCCCCATTGAGCAGGGCGAGCAACTCTTCTCCGCGCTCTGTGCACGCCAGCAGACGGTGGAGCTGATCCGCTTTCCCAACGCCAGCCATGTAATTGCCAGCACCGCCAGCCCGCACCACCGCTATTTCCAGTGGAAGTTGACTCTGGATTGGTTCGAGACGCACCTCAAAACACGCGGACAGTGATCGAGAAAGATAGAACGATGGATATTCTTGTGATTGGTTGTGGTGTTTCCGGCCTCACGACAGGTCTATGTCTGCTTGAGGCCGGGCACAGCGTCACCATCTGGGCCAGGGATTTCCCGCTGCAGACCACCTCCAACGTGGCTGCGGCAATCTGGCTACCCTTCAAAGCGTTCCCCGTTGAGCGCGTGACCGCGTGGGGAAAAACGACATTTCAACGTTTTAAGACGCTCCAGGCTGAGCGGGAGAGCGGCGTCTTCATGACTGACGTGCTTGATCTGAAAACATCTCCCAGTGCTGATCCCTGGTGGGTCTCGGCGGTTGAAAGCTTTCGGCACGCGGACCAAGACGAGTTGCCTCAGGGTTATGCCGATGGCTTCGCCTTCGAGGCTCCGGTGATTGATACACGCGTGTACCTCGACTATTTGTTGCACCGTTTTCAAGCGCGTGGGGGACAGGTCTACCAGAGGGCAATCATCGACCTGTCAGAGGCTTTTGAGAGATGCAACATCGTCATCAATTGCACCGGTTTGGGAGCACGCGAACTGGTTGGCGACCGGGACCTGCACGCGGCACGAGGTCAGGTTGTCCGCGTCAGGCACAATGGTTTTCGCCGGACGCTGATTGATGAACACAATCTCACTCAACTCACCTATATCGTGCCCCGAACTCACGATATCGTGCTGGGCGGAACCTATGAAGAGCAGAACGAGAGTACCGAGATCGATCTTGAGACGACCCGAGCGATTCTGCGACGCTGTACCCAGCTTGTTCCCACCTTTGCCACACTCACGCTGAACGATATCCTAAGCATTGGCTGTGGGCTGCGACCAGTGCGTTCGGCTGTGCGCCTTGAGGCCGAGCAACCTGCTCCGCAACAACTGCTCATCCACAACTACGGACATGGAGGAGCCGGGATTACCCTCTCATGGGGGTGTGCGATGGACGTCGTCGCATTGCTAACAAGCGTCCTTTCCCCCTAGAGTACTGGTCGAGGAATTAGGATGGCGATGTGGTTTACTAACGGATATGCGACCTTCATCGAAACTTAGTAAGGGGAAAATCGTTCTATGAAGCTCGACCTTTAGCAGCAGACGTTTTATCAGTGGGAATGTCGCACGACTCGCTGGCGTCTCTCGAACCACCGTTTCACTAGTGCTGAATAATATACCTACTGCAAATATTTCACTGCTCGAAGAAATCAGTGCAATGCACAATCATCACATCACGAATCTCAGCTTTCCGGCCTCGAATATGGATGAGGCGAACATAGATAGTATCGTGCCAATCTCAGATGTCGGAGAACGCTTATTGCTCGAACACCTATTAGAGCTTGGACATCGGCGTATCAGCTATATCTATAGCGTTGTGAACCGAGATTTTCTGAGTGACTGTTTACAGACATGTCTACGTGCTCACTCAAAGATTTATCTGCTGGAAGGGGCAAACAAACGAAGAGTGATTGTGGGTTCAGCCAATGCTTCAGAACGCGCCTTTTCGGGGAAGCAAGCCGAAAAGCTAATCGTCTTCGATGATGAACAGGCATGGAACTATTACGTGCGAGAATATGAACTGGTGAAACAGCTTGCAACCAATGAGGTTGCTCTGACGGACGTCAATGTCACCCAAGCCGAAATCCTCCTAGAAGAACTCCCTCTCATGCAAGAGGTACAACGCTCGAAAACAGCCCTCACCATTTTTATCAACACTGACGTTACAGCAGCAACAGTTCCTATCGTTATTCACACGGATTACTGACGAGCAGTTTTATTCCTCCTACGCCTCAACGTGAGTTGCGAGAACTAACTCGCTACCGCACCAATCTGGTCGAGGAACGGGCACGGTCGGTCAATCGCCTGCAGAAGAGGTTGGAAGATACGAACCTGAAGCTGGGGGACGTGGTAACTGATATCATGGGCAAGTCGGCGCGAGCTATTCTCGATGCCTTGCTTGCAGGGCAAACCGACTCTGCAACCCTTGCAGAGTTGGCACGAGGACGCATGAAGGCGAAACGAGCCGAGTTGGAACAGGTTCTGGTGGGAACTCTCAAGCCTCATCACCGCTTCATGCTGAGAGAACATCTGGTGCTCATTGATACACTGGAGGAAGCCGTCACCCGTGCCACCCAAGAGATTGAGACACGCATGAGTCCGCCAGACCCTGAGCATCAGTCACCCGTGCCGTTGGGAGACGAAGGCCCGCATGAGAATGAGACAATAGGAGAGGGTCAGCACGAGCGTCTGCCTTTGAAGTGGATGGACGCGGTGAAGCTCTTAGATACGATTCCAGGCATCAATGCACGAACGGCTCAGGGCATCATCGCTGAAGTTGGAACCGATATGAGTCGGTTTAAGAACGCTCGACATCTGGCTTCGTGGGCAGGGATGTGCCCCGGCACCAATGAGAGTGCAGGCAAACGCCTTCAAGGCAAGACGCGCAAAGGGAGTCTGTGGCGGCACAAACTCCTGGTGGAAGCGGCCCATGCTGCAGCCCATACCAAGAACACGTATCTCTCAGCCCAGTACCATCGCATTGCAGCGCGGCGAGGAGCGAAAACGGCCATGATCGCGGTGGGTCACACCCTTTTGACGGTGATCTATCACCTGCTCTCCGAACACCAGCCGTATCCCGATTTGGGCGGAAACTATTTTGATGAACAGGATCGACAGGTCACCCAGAAGCGGCTGGTACGACGGTTGGAAAAGCTGGGCTATCAGGTTTCGGTCTCCGCTGCCTAACCGCTACCACAAAGCAGTATTTTCAGGAGAGAGTATCAATATGAGGGAGAGCCATTTAATTACCAAATTCCGTTCATTTAATTTCAAAATTTACACTTCAGAATGTATTGTGGGGTGACTCCGCTGCTATAGATTAGAGGGATATGTTCTCAGTTCCCTTCGCCATCAATTGAAAGTAAACCGACCCCATTTGCTCAGCAGAAGGTGAGATCTCATGCCGCAGCCACCAGGAGATTAAGCCAAATAATGACCCCGCTGCATAGGCTGCAATGAGTTCGTTTCTCAAAGACGAGAAGTTCTCTCTCACAATGGGGTCGAGCGTATATCGTTGAAAGAGTTCTGCGAAATAGGTTCTCATCAAGTTTCCGATGTTGACCGGTCCCGCTTCCGAGAGCAGCGCTTGATACAAGAGCTGTCGTTGTGCAACGTGCTGGAAGATGCGAATGCACCGAATGTAGTACGGACAGATTTCTTCGGCACTCGGCTCGACATCCAGTTGGAGTTCACGCATGAGCGTTTTGAGACTCGCTTTCAGGAGTTCCTCTTTCTCCTGGTAATGAAGATAAAAGGTGGTTCGTCCAACATTGGCCCGCTCGGTAATATCGGCTATCGCGATCTTATCGTAGCCTCGTTCGATGATGAGCTCAAACAACGCCTCACGAAGCAACTGGCGCGTTCTCTGAATACGCCGATCAATGGGGGTATCGTGTCCATCCAGCATGCTTCCTGTCGTGTGGAAGAAACAGGTTTTGGTTCTGTACTCGGAATCTTCTGTCGAGGGGTGGGGAGTCTGATCCATTTTGTTCCTTTGTCTCTTAATAGACAGTTTTACCTATTTTGTTCGAGAAATCACGAAAAAGCTAATAGATATTGAATTATTCTTTCTATTTCTGGTATGCTACAACCAGCAAGCCGACACAGTGTTCAGTAGTGATTGAGTTGTCAATGCAGTATAGCACATTCGCGCTTGACTCTATGGTGTGCCTCGATGTGCTGCCGAAGAACCGAGGAGAGCAACAGATCACAAATGCTGTTGCTCTGTCTCTGTATTCATCATACATGGCGGCCTCATCTTGCGGAAACATATGAAACATATAAGGAGGACAAAACGCATGAGCACCATTTGGAATAGAGGAGAGAAGACCGTAATCGTAACGGGAGGGACGAAAGGAATCGGCTATGAGACAGCCTCTGGGCTGGTCGCGCGTGGTGCCACGGTGATCATTGTTGGTCGCGATGCACAACGCGGTGCTGCTGCCGTTAGCAGCATGCAGCACCGCATAGGCAATGCTGCTATTTCCTTTCTCCAAGCGGATCTCTCGTCGCTCGCTGAAGTCCGTCGTCTCGCCGAGCAGATTACCAGACAGTATCCACACATCCATATGCTAGTGAATAATGCTGGCGGGGTCAATGCCCAGCGGACGGTGACCGCTGATGGTCTGGAAGCGACCTTTGTGACAAATCATCTGGCTTCTTTCCTTCTGACGAATCTGTTGCTTCCCACTCTGAAAGCCAACACACCTGCACGGATTGTGACTGTCAATTCGAACCAGCATCGTTCTGGCCACATCGATTTTGATGACCTGCAATCGGAAAAAGATTATGATATGATGCGTGCTTATCGACAAGCAAAGCTCGCGAATCTGTTCTTCACCTATGAACTCGCGCGTCGTCTGAGTGGTACCAACGTGACGGTGAATGCCGCTGATCCTGGAGGGACGATTGAAGGGACCAAAGCGGTTCCATTACCCCTTGCCGTTCGGCTCATCCTGCCGTTCCTCTCACCTTGGCTGACCGCCAAGCATGCGGCGCAGAGTTCGATCTACCTGACATCCTCACCAGATGTGGAAGGTTTCACTGGGAAGTATGTCAACTTCCGCAGGAAGGTGGTGCGTTCATCACCAGCCTCCTACGAGGAAGCAACTGCTGAAAAACTCTGGCGTATCAGTGCTGCGCTGGTCGGCCTTCGGGTAGAAGAACTCGCTTCCTAGAGCGTCATACCGACATCAGGGAGGAGAAGAGAGAAGAGAGAGAAAGAAGAGAGCCGCTTATCAACGCAAGCACTTTTCACAGGTTTTCATCTCTACAAAAGTCATGGCGACGTCCACCCCGAATGTGGCTCGGTGCATAGCAGATACGACAGGCATTTTCTCGGCAGGAACACTCGTTGAGTGGGGACCAACATCGCGCGTGTTCTCTCATTCACAAGACTGGCGGACGGAGGCATTTCTGACAGGCCGTCTCAGATGAGACAACCACGACACAGAAGAAGAGAGATGGTATCTTATTTCAGGAAAGAGGGTTTGTTGACATGACTGAGAATGCTACAGGAGAAGAGAGGATATATTCGTGACCAAACTCGTCATTATTGGCGGCAGTGATGCAGGGATCGTATATTAAGAAGGAGCCGTTCTATGCCAGATAACGATTGGAATACACCACTCTACGATCAAAAACATGCCTTTGTTTCCGAATATGGGAAGGGTCTATTACCCCTTCTGGAACCAAGGGCTGGTGAAGCTATCTTGGATTTGGGGTGCGGTTCGGGCCATCTCGCACATACCATTGCACAGTCGGGGGCGCATGTAGTAGGAATAGATAGTTCTGCCAATATGATTGAAGCAGCCCGTCTCGCATATTCCGATGTCGAGTTTCTTGTCGCGGATGCGAGAGATTTCGCCTTCCCGTTTTCCTTTGACGCAATCTTTTCAAATGCGACCCTCCATTGGGTGAGAGAGGCAGACCAGGCCGTGCAGCATATCGCAACAGCCTTAAAGCCAAATGGGAGGTTGGTTGCGGAGTTTGGCGGAAAAGGCAATGTGGCAACTATTACGACGGCTGTCGAGCAATCATTGTGGGAACTTACGCATACAAAGGTAGATTTTGGCTGGTATTTCCCCTCGATAGGTGAATACACGTCCCTACTAGAGCGGCATGGCCTTGCTGTACAGATGGCACTTCTTTTTGATCGTCCAACAAAACTAGAGGAAGGCAAGAAAGGATTGAGGAACTGGATACAGATGTTTGGAGATCGTATCTTCGCCAATGTTTCCGAAGAGGTCAAGCAACAAGCGTTAGAATACATAGAAGAGAAGACCCGTACACAGCTTTTCAAAGATGGCAACTGGTTTGCCGACTACAGGCGATTGCGTATCGTCGCCTACAAAGAGATATTCCATGAGGTGTAAAGTTACAACGCGCCGTCGTCCCCGAAAAGAGAGCAATAGTGCCGATGTTGGTTAGGGTATTGGTGGTAGGATATAATGTCATACGCACACTTTGAGTGTAAATTTGCTAATTAAGCTGAACACGTTATTTTGATGAAGGGATCAGACATTTGGAACACAAAACGAACGTTGGCATCATTGGCTGTGGGCAGATTAGTTCCATCTACATGGAATCACCGCGGCTGTTCGATATTTTGAATATCGTTGCATGTACCGATATTGACATGGAGCGCGCCCATGCACAGGCTCAACGCTATAATATTCCAAAAGTGTATAGCGTTGAAGAGCTACTTGCTGATCCTGATATAGAAATCGTTGTTAATCTCACTATCCCTAATGTTCATGCAAAAGTTGGTATAGATGTGATACATGCAGGCAAATCAGTGTATGGAGAGAAGCCTCTGGCGATTGATAGAGAGCAGGGAAAAGCTCTTTTGGATATCGCCCATGCTAAAAATCTTCGTGTTGGCAGTGCCCCCGATACATTTCTCGGCGGTGGTATACAGACATGTATTCAGTTGATTAACGAAGGGAAAATAGGTACGCCTGTAGCCGCAACCGCCTTCATGCTCAATCATGGGCCAGAGGTATTTCATTATAACCCCGACTTCTTTTACCAACCAGGAGGGGGACCACTATTCGACATGGGACCATATTACCTCACTGCGCTTATCAATCTGATCGGTCCTATTCGTCGTGTCTCCGCCACTGCTCACACCACGTTTTCGGAGCGTCCAGTGCTTGTTGGTCCACTACAAGGACAAACCATGACCGTCAATACACCTACCCATATTTCGGGTGTGATGGATTTCGCCAGTGGAGCAGTAGGCACGCTCATCACAAGCTTTGACGTGTGGTCACATCATCTGCCACGTATAGAGATATACGGAACCGAGGGAACGCTAAGTGTGCCTGACCCCAATACGTTTGGTGGTCCCGTCTTTATCAGTTTGGGGCGGAGTAGAGAGTGGGAAGAAGTGCCATTAACTTACGGCTATACGAGTAACTCGCGTGGCATAGGGTTGGCAGATATGGCCTATGCAATGCGTTCTGGTCGTATGCATCGTGCAAATGGTGTTATGGCCTATCATGTACTCGATATCATGCAATCCTTCTTAGAGTCTTCCCAACAGGGCAGGCATATAGAATTGACGAGTATCTGTGAGCGTCCCACACCACTCAAGATGGGCGCACATCCCTGGCAAGACGAGATGCAGGCAGAAAGGAGCGAGTAAAAATGAATCGAAATGTAGCAAATAGACGATTGCGAGCAGGCATCGTGGGTGGTGGACAAGGCTCATTTATTGGAGCGGTCCACCGTATGGCCGTCGAATTAGATGGTCAAGCCGAGGTTATCGCAGGTGCTATGTCCACCGATCCACAACGTGCGGCAACTTCGGCGCAGGCGTGGTATCTCAAACGTTCGTACAACAGTTTCCAGGATATGGCTGAAGCTGAAGCACAACTTGAAGATGGCATTGATTTCGTCATCGTTGCCACGCCAAACTATATGCATTTCCCGGTTGCAAAAACGTTTCTCGAACATGGTATTCATGTTGTCTCGGATAAACCCATGTCGTTCACACTTGAGGAAGCGCAAGAAGAGGTTGCGCTCGTCGAGAGCAATGATCTTGTATTTGCACTGACGCACAATTATACAGGCTATCCAACTATTCGCCATGCACGGGACCTTATACGTCGCGGTATGCTTGGCGATGTCAGAAAGGTCCTTGTCGAATACGTTCAAGATTGGTTAATCGAGCCGGTAGAGAAGTCAGGAAATAAGCAGGCGGGATGGCGTACTGACCCGACAAAATCCGGTATCTCTGGCTGTATCGGCGATATTGGGACACATGGCGAGAATTTGCTAGAGTTCATTACTGGCCTCAAAATCGCCTCGTTGTGTGCCGATCTAACCACATTTGTAGCGGGCAGGGCACTTGAAGACGACGCCAACATGCTGCTACGGCTCGAAAATGGCGGCAAAGGCATTTTGACCTGCTCACAGATTGCAGCAGGCGAAGAAAACAACCTCACCATCCGTATCTATGGGAGCAAAGCAGGATTGGAATGGCACCAGATGGACCCTAACACGCTCATCTTCAAACAACCAGGGCAGCCAACACAAATACTGCGTACCGGGCTGCCCTATATGAGTGAAGAGGCTAAAGCTGCAACTCGATTGCCAGCAGGCCATCCAGAAGGTTTCCTCGAAGCGTTTGCCAACCTCTACAAGATGATTATCGCCGACATTCGCAGAGTGGAAGAGGGCAACAAACCAATGGGTGGCTATCCCACTGTCTATGATGGCTTACGTGGCATGCAGTTCGTCACCAAAGCGGTTGAAAGTCATAAAAATGGCAGTGTATGGGTGAATATGTAGTGCTAAGAAGTAGACAAAATCGACTTCCTGAAAGTCGATTTTGTCTACTTCTTAGCACGTTACTGCTCGTGCTTCTTGCGTTGCTGCTCCATCTTCACCACCGTTGTACCTATCGCTCGTCCTACAAGCAGTGGTGTCGTAAGAACATCCGCGGCAGAGTCACTTATATCTCGCCTCGGAGCAATCACCTTGTACGCTTCAAATTCCAATCGTCGCGATGTGCGGCCTATATTCGTGATGCGTCCCGTCACTTCAACGAAATCGCCAGCGTACAATGGGGCAAAGAACTCAATGCTTTCATAGCCTACCAGCAAGCCCTCATCACCATCACAAAGAATGGCAAGTTCCGTCGCCACATCACCAAATAATGAGAGCATGTGGGCACCATTGACAAGATTGCCACCATAATGAGCAGTGCTTGCACTTAGACGGACGCGAAGTGTTGATGTATATTCATTTGTATCTGACATATTTTTCCCTTCTGTTTTCATACAATACTTTCCCTGTCGTCCATAATTATGTTACATATATTTGATCTCATGTTACAATAAAGCGAGATCACCATAAGGAGAATCGCTCTATGAAAAACTATACCACAGCACCAGCATTAACCGAGGCATATATTACAAACGTATGGGAGACACTTCCGCCGCATGTACGGCCAACAACGCTTTTGCCGTGTCCATGTCCGGCTCTTGCTACACAATTTCACTGTGATGTCACCATTGCCAGCGAGACCTTTCAGTATACGGGAAGTTTTAAGTTTCGTGCAGCCTACAATCTTCTCGCATCTATCTCACAACACCGTATAGTAACAGCTTCGTCAGGGAATTTTGGTCAAGCGGTAGCCTATGCCAGCAAGTTACTTGGCAAAACATGTACCGTTGTAATGCCTTCGACCTCGGCACAAGTTAAGATCGATGCCGTGCAATCATATGGTGGTCACGTCGATCTGGTTGATGTGCGACAGGTAAGTCGCGCCGAACGGGTCGCACAATTGCTACAAGAACAGCCCGATGCATTTCAGGCACAGGCATATGATGACTATCGCGTTGTCGCAGGCAACTCGACGTTAGGCAAAGATATTTTTACGATGGGGAACTTCGATACTATAATCGTTCCCGTAGGTGGAGGTGGCCTTTCGTCGGGTGTCGTCATTGCACGCGAGTATCTGCACAAAACCACCGAGATCATCGGGGCAGAACCTCTGTTAGGCAACGACGCCGCTCGCTCACTGCATAGTGGACACCTGATTCGTAACGAACAGGAGCCAGCGACAATTGCTGATGGTGCGCGTACCATCAGCCTTGGTCATCTCAATTGGGAGATACTACAGCAGAGTCTTAGCGATATTATCGAGGTACCCGATGAATTGATACTCACGGCAACCCGCCATTGCTTTCGCTATGTCAACTTGAAAGTCGAGCCGACGGGTGCGCTTGCTATTGGTGCCATCTTTGCCAATCCAGCCCGTTTCGCGGGTAAACGAGTGTGTTGTATTGTCAGTGGAGGCAACGTTGACCCAGGCGTTTATGCGAACATTATTACTGGTTAATCACTTTTGCGCTGGATACAATGCGAGATGAGCAAATGTTGCCTCCGCCCCTGGCCGAGCGTCTTGCAGGTTTGAGACAAACAGCGCAATAGCTCCACTTGTATACGCGGTGTCGGTAATCGTACTCAGGACTTGATTGTTGACCATGAATTGCAGTTTAGAACCTGTCGCGTTAATAGCAATATGGTTGATACCACCCTGCTTTTGAATTGCCGAACTATTTGTATAATCGACGAGGCGCGGCGTTGTAGTAACTCCATTGGCATCGGTTGTCCCTTTGAAGAGGGCAAAGGAGCCGTCGCCATACAATTCAAAACGATAAAATGCTGTTATCGACATATTCTGGCTCAATGCCCCTCGGATGTACACACCATAGCCATTATCCTGTGACCCCTTCGAGAGCGTAGCATCGACAGAGAGCTGAAAATCGGCATACGTTTTGCTCCCTGGAATAAGTTCCCAGAGCAATTTATGGCTATCATTTTCCAGTTTTAGCGCACCGTTTCCCAGTGACACGGAAAATTCACCGGGATAACTTTGTATACTCCAACCATTGGTATTGCTTGCAAACGCATCTTGAAAGAGGGGATTACCCTTTGGCACAGGATTTGTCGCGGCAGCTTTTGGTGTAGTGCCACCTGAGTCGGATTGCGTATTTTTCTGTGCAAACAGGAACGTATAGACCAGAAAGCTTGCTCCAATCAGTGCAATGAGTAGCGCACACACACCTATAATTCGTCCCAACTGAGGTCGGCGACGCGATTCAGGTTCCCTATAAAACGACGGTGATTGCTGTTGAGCATGGCGACCGACATTATTTGTGAGTTGACCAGATTGATACCCATACGTATTGTCTGCATTATGGAGAGAATGCACAGGGAGTTGCGAAATATTATTCTGGGGCATGGATTGAGGCATGCCAAACGCTGCTGGACTCACGATTGCTTGTGACTGTTGAGGGGGGACCTGATATGATGTAGGCTGGTTATATCTATTTCTTTGTTCGGGTGGCGCAGGATAGCGTTGCAATTGACTATCAGCCTGTCCCTGTTGCTGATCAAACCGCTGCATTGACGGACTTTGTTGCACAGGCTGATGTGGTGAATTCCAAGGCGATGGAGGTTGAGGAAGTTGCTGTTGACCATTATTTGTAGATGGCACCCTATTATAGAAACCACAGTTTGCACAACGTGGATTCCTGAGACCGAGTGACGCTCCGCAGTTTTGACAACGGGGCGTTGTGTTCTGTGACGAATATGTAGAAGACATACAGAAACCTCCAATCCTGCGAAAATGTATCCATGAGAATATCGCATAGAATGAGCCTTCTGTCCAATGTTGTGTTCCACAATAGCATTTTTGGGTAAGCTTGCCATACTCGATTACTCGCCACTAGTTACCATATGTCACCACTAATGGTGCTGGATCAAGCGCAAGGACCTCCTGTGGTGTCATCAAGCGGGTTTTCGACTCAATATGGTAGAACAACTTAAAGCCCCCGTATTGAAAGTTAGAGTATTTTTGCATATCTCCCTTCACCCAGTTGGTATACTGCTGTATTTTGTCGGCGCGATCACCAACGTATCCCCCAACACTATCAACATGAATTACCACATCGACGCGTGTATCAAACAACAGGTTTTGCTTATCCGCAATCTCGGCCTGTCCAGCGTCATGGGGATTGGCGGTTCCATCACCACTCGGACGATATTGATGGATAATAAGTATTTTTCTAGGAACGTGATATTTCATCGGGAGTTCCGCTACTGCTTGAATGATGGGGTTCAGATCTGAAGCTCGCACATTGCTCAAATTCACGCCAGGGATGCCATCATGACGTGGGAACATCCATTCAGGGTCTATCGCCATATGGACGAATGTATATTTTTCCAGGTAAGGTAAGAAGTAATTGACCTCTTCCATCACAGGTGCGAGTCCGATGTTCAGGTCTAAAAATAGCAGGAGATGATGACTTTGACAGAAATCCGCATATGCCTGGATGGTATCGGGATCGACATGATGGCTGTAGTACCCATTGGGGCCAGGAAAAGAATCCGGTACGCTTACTACAAGGTCAATACCGGCCTGAATGGGATGTGCCGGATCAAGCTGTTGATAGGCATCACCCTGTTGAACCAACTGGTTATACATATCCTCGCTTAACTCATACGCTGGTCCCGTTGGCTCTGCCCCTGGTACGGCATAAAATGCCACGACCCGATGTGATGGCAACACAGCACCAACGTTGGGATCAAATATTGGCGTGGGTGTAGGTGTTGGCACTGAAGTTGCGGTTGGCTTTGGTCTAGTTGTGGGTGAAGATGACATCAAGCCAATATTCGTCATTCTGGCCCGCGCCATAAACACACTTGTAGTTATTATCATAACTGATAAAACGAGTAGGAATGAAGTGATAGTCCATGTTGTTTTTCTGTGTTTTGCCATATTGCTCTGCCTCTGCATCTCGTTAGTACCTACTCCTCGCGAAGGGGTTTACCTCTATATACTATCTCTTATTTACTAGAATTACTCACAAGCGAAACGAAATATAGACATATATTGCTATACACTTTCTTTGCTAGCGGCCATATCATGGCTATAAAGTTTTATACCGAGAAGGATTGGTCAATACACGTCCCTTTTTAGCCGTCAGAAGATATATAATAAGGTATCTTCTATTTGACGTTGTAGAAAGGACATTCTCTTGGACCAAAGTATAAAAAAACAGGCATTACGTCTTTTTACGTATGGACTCTATGCTGTCATGTGTGCAGGCCAGCAAGATGTGAACGCCTTCACTGCTAATTGGCTCACACAAATTTCGTTTGAGCCACCCTTAGTTGCTGTCTCTATAGAAAATAACGCAAAGTCGCTCTCAATCATCCTGAATAGCAGAAAATTTACGATAAATGTGCTACAGACCGGGCAGCGCGAACTTGCTGGCACACTGGGAAAGTCTGCTACACGCACACCGGACAAGCTTGTTGGTATTCCCTATACCACAACGAATGCTGGTTATCCAATCCTACAATCGGCTCTAGGCTGGGTGGCTTGCGACGTGCAACAAACAGTACCAGCAGGTGACTCGACGCTCGTTATCGCCGAAGTCGTGGATGCAGGCATGCTCGCCGAAGGAACACCACTTACGATGGCCGAAGCTGGTTTTCGTCACGCAGGATAACACAATAAACCAACTTCTCCCTTGCGGTTGCCTTTCTTGAAAGGCTACACCCAGAAAAGGGACAATCTATCTCAGGAGTGACCTTTATGCAAAATGGGAGCAGTGTCTCCTTGGGCGTAGAAGCAGTACGCGCCGACTGTGTATTTTGTCAACGCAATGCTATCGCCACGAACATACTCAAAGAGACTCCAAATTTTCGTCTTGTCGCCGATCACGCCCCTCTTGTCGAGGGTCATATACTTATCATGCCTAAACTGCACTATGCATGCTATGGAGCCATACCTGCGGAACTGGATGCGGAATTTTTTGCCTTAAAGCAAGAGGCTCAACGTTTCCTGCAACAATACTATCTGCCTCCAACCTTTTGGGAACATGGCATCTTTCATCAGTCGGTATTCCATGCCCATGTACACTGTTTTCCCTTTGGGACACTAGAGCAGAAACAACATGATCTGTGTCAACAACTTGCAACGGAAACGGTGCAGACACAGGACAATATCCGTGCATGGTATATATCGAAAGGCCAATACTTTTATCTGGAGCCAGATAAAGCCTTTCTTTTTGCACCTAAGACAGACGACTACCTGCGTATCGTCCAGGGGATTTTCTGGCCTAAAGTATCAATGCTCAATCACCAGAAAGTCTGGCACTCGTCGCAGCAGCGGCAAAAGGAAGGGCTAACGCGTATCGCCGCAACCTTCGCCAAGTGGCGCATGTTTGAACAGCAAGGAGCAACTTATGCCAACGAAGCCAGTACATGATGAATTTATTATCGCGGATGATGTCACCTTACATTGGGTACAATGGGGTACACAAGGGGCACCAATTATCTGCATTCATGGTATTACGGCGAATGCATTCTTTTTTCAAGCCATAGCCGATGACCTTGCGCCTACTCATCGCGTTTTCGCCTATGATCTACGAGGACGTGGAGATAGTGATAAACCTGAAGAAGGCTATAGTGTTCCCATTCATGCAGCGGAACTTGCTGCACTGATTGACGAACTCGGCCTTGAGCGTCCTATCGTCATTGGTCACTCGCTCGGTGCCATGATTGCGCTCTACTTGGCTGCTCACTATCCCGACAAATTGAGCAAGTTAGTTCTCCTCGATGCTGGAACACCATTGCCGTGGCGAACAGCCGCTGAGCAACCTGCGTGGTTGACCGCTGCAATTGATCGCCTGGGCACAACAGTTTCCTCATATCAGGAGTACATCAGACGCATGAAAGCCGCTCCATTTCTTGGTCCCTACTGGAATGAGTATGTAGATATTTACTACGCTCATGATGTTCTACATGAAAACGATGGCTCGGTTCTGCCCAAGAGCTATAAAGCAGGCATTCTTGAGGAGGCCGCGCATTTTGAAGAGTTCCAGCCGGAGCAGCAGTGGGCGCATGTTACCGTTCCAACGCTCCTGCTACGTGCAGGGCAAGGCTTATTCGTCGAGAATGACCAGTTAGTGACGGAAATCGCAGCAGCAGAGGCACAACGCACAATCCCCAATTGCCGCTACGTCAACTTTCCAGCATTGAATCATTACACAATCGTCTTTCTGGCTGATCAAGGACCGCTACAGCAGATACGCGCCTTCATAGAAGAAAAGTAATCAAGAAGACGCGTGGACAACATGTACACGTTGCCCACGCGTCTTCTGCAATCTCTTATTCGTGCTTATGCATGTTGCACTGTTCCCGATCCTTCTGTCTGTTGCACTTCGTCGTGTACATCCTGTATACGTGCGGCTTGCAAAGCGTGTGCCTTGTGCCAGCATGCCAGCGCGATAACGACGAGGAGCAAGCCTGAATTGAAATCAGTTGCCATGCCAGTAAGAATCATGCCAAACGCCTGAGAGCAATACCACACGATGACGCTCAGGACAATGGACGCAATCAGGAAGGGGCGCAACTGGTTTTCCTTAGCAAAAGCCAGACCGCAACCAAGAGCCAGGAACACTACAATGAGCGTGATATTGAGCGGCACCTCGATGTTGGCTGTAGCGTTTGCGAGATTTGTGAGAACGGGGTCAACCAGTATGCTATTCAGGCCGCCTTGATCTATCATCGCGCTAATAGCTTGAGAAATCTGCTGTGGTTGCCACCAGTATGGCTGCAATTGGAGTAACGCAGCAAAGAACCAGAAGCCTGAGAGTACCCAACGTAATGCCCTTCGTGTGAGCAATCCGTCGTCATAATTTCTTGTCGTTGCCTCATTCGCCTGATTACGTGGATAAACGGCTAGACCGAGCAGCGCATAGAGTAACACCGCCCCCGGCGCACCCGATAGTACGCTTGCTTGCCCTGTCAAGAGCATGCTCATCCCCTCGCCTCCATACCAGACGACGAAGGCCCACACGATAGAAACGATTACTACCTCCTTCATCCAACGATCAGGAAGGAAGAGGAAGGCGAGTCCTAGTAGAATTTGCACTATGGCAATGAGCAGATTAACAGCCACAAGGTGGAGCGTGGTCTGGGTAACAATGAACTGAAGGCTCGGTTCAAATAAGCCAGGTTGACCATTTAGCATGGGCTTCATGACACCATTGACCATATTCATGGTAAACATTTGTGGTTGTAACTGTAAGAGACCATCAATGAGCCATAACACACCCAGGATTCGTTGCAACACTTTACGAGAAAATAGCATATTGTTAACACATCCTTTCAGCGATAATGAGAGTGAATGTATAATCACAAGTACGTATTACACGCTCCATAAAATGAATGATTTCCTCTAAAATCTGTTCTCGTTGAATATAAATTATTCCCTCCACATGAATATAGAGCAATTCACCCTAATTGTCTATTAGTAGAAATCCCTATTTCTTCGCTGTTTGAGATATAGGAAGAAAGGAAGTGTGGTGGACTGCACTAAAGAATTTCTATATCGTATCATGTAGAGAGCATGCGAAAAGAAGGAGTACGTTCTTATGAAACGATCACCACGATTAGACCGGTATGCCCAGTTTGTTGGTGAAGATATGCTTGCTCGTATCTACCATGTTGCTGAGTCTTTGGCAGGAGTACATGTCCTGCACATCAATACGACACGTCATGGTGGAGGGGTAGCCGAACTGCTGGCAGCACTCCTTCCTCTCATGGAGGAACTCGGCATTCCGCATACATGGAATGTGATTACGCTCGCTGATGCCGAAAATCGTTTCGTGGCACGTCTTGGAGAGATGTTGCAAGGTATTGGACAAGGGGGCCTTTCCACTCAAGAGCAGCGCGTCTTCCTCGACTCTTTACAGCATACAGTGTCTGAGAGCTATGTACAGGAAAAGCAGGCGGACTTCTATTTTATCCATGACTTTCAACTCGCTCCCCTTGCAACATTTCTTCCCTGGATGAGGCCAGCACTATGGATGTGTCACGTAGATACTGCCCATCCCAACGCGAGCGCAAAGGCATATATCGAGCAGTTCCTCGATCCTTATGTTGTCTATGTTTTTAATACCCAGGCGTCAATCTTTCCTGAATTGCCGCATGACAAAACACAGGTTATTACGCCAACAATTGATCCGTTCGGTGAAAAGAATCGAGATATCGCACAAGCGTATGGGTTAAAACTGTTGAGCGATTGCGGGATAGATACGACACGTCCTCTGATCACACAGGTTTCGCGGTTCAGCACCTGGAAAAATCCCTGGCAGGTGATTGATGTGTATCGACTGGTAAAACAACAACTCCCTACTGTTCAGGTCGCACTTGTTGGGGCAATGGAAGCCGCCGATGATATTAGCGCACAAGAAATACTCAAGCAGTTGCAGGACTACGCGGGGAAAGATACGGACATACATTTGCTCTCTGATCCTGCTCAGATACAGCACGTGCAAGTGAACGCATTCCAACGTTATTCGAGCGTTATCCTCCAACGCTCACCGCGTGAAGGATTTGGTTTGACAGCGACGGAGGCGATGTGGAAGTACCAGCCCGTCGTGGGAACATCCGCGACGGGCTTGCGTACACAGATTCTCGACGGACAGAACGGGTACATTGTTGATGACACAGAAACATGCGCTCAGGATACGCTCAAGCTTCTTCAAGACCGAGACCTCTGGCATCAACTCGGCAAAGCTGCTCATCAGCGCGTCCAGGATAACTACCTTTTGCCAACGATGGCATTAGAGTATCTGACAGCACTTACAAAAGCGCGTGACAACGGTAGGGAGACCGCAAAGGTCTCCCCTATATCGTAGGCGTTAACGGTTATGGTAGATGGAAGACCTGGGGCCACTGGTTGTTGCAATCCCAGATTTGTAGCTGTGTGCCGTCAGCAGTATTGCCAGCAGGGTCGTCCAGGCAACGACCCGACTGTGGGTTGAGCAGAGAGCCATTGGACTGCGGAACCCACTGCTGACCACCGACACCATTGCAGTCCCATAGTTCGACTTTGGTACCAGCGGCGGTACCATTGCCGTCGATGTCGAGGCATTTACCTAGTGCCTGCAAGGTACCGTTGGAAGCCACCGTCCAAGCTTGAGCGTTCGTGCCGTTGCAGTCCCACATTTGTACGATAGTACCGCTGGTCGAGTTTGCACCTGCAACATCTACGCATTTGCCGCCCGGAGCACCAATTGGTCCGGTTGCCCCACCACCTGTGCCTGGATCACCCGATGGTACTGCAATCGGAACACCTAACCCCACTGGGCTACCGAAATTCGGGCTGCCATCACCATTCCAGGTGAACTGCTGTGCCCGCGTGATACGATGTGAGTATGTGTCATTCCCACTCGCATCGGTATCTTTGCCGTGATAGACAATCCAATCCCGCGTCCCATCAGGCGATTGAAAGAAGCCGTTGCTGCCTACGCTCCAGACACCAGCTCCGGGATTGCTCTGGAAAACGGTGCCCCAGTCCTGCCAGTTGTTCGGGTTCATGGGGTCTGCCCCATCGTTGATGCTTTGCATCTTCAACTGGTATTCTGGTTTACCGGTATCGCACACCGAGTACACAAGCCAGGTGCGTCCGTTACGGTGAAGCGTCGAAGGTGCCTCTGCCACGCCTTCGCAACTATCCACATTGAGTGCGACACTCGTGCCTGATAGCGTGAATGGGTTGCTCATTGTCGAGAGACGTAACGTGTCGAAGCCACAACAGTAGCCTGCTGCCCACACAAAGTACATCTGATTGTTGTGAACGAACGGAATGCCGTCGATGCCCAGAACGTTGTTGACAGGATCATTGAGGGTACTCTTAAAGTGGTAGGAACTGTTCGGCTTTGCACCCTGTGAGAGTAGGCCATCAGACTCCAGCACCTGCATGCGGTGGTTGCCAATATTGCCGTCGTCGCCAGTCCAGTAGACATACCAGTGATCATTGAATGTGTAGAATGAGGGTGCCCAGACATCCCGGTTGCGACTGGGATCGTTCTCAGTCCAGATAATCTGCGGGGTCGCATTGTACAGCGAACCGATGCTGGTCGTCGAGCGCATGCGGATAGTGTTATCGCCGTTGGCCTCAACCAGGTAATACTGTCCATTATAGTAGGTCATGAACGGGTCAGGTTTTGGACCAATAGGGTTGGTAAAGGTGCCTGCGGCATGAGCCGTCATTGGCTTGAAGGTGCCTGCAACCACCACAGTTGCCAATACTAGGATAAGGAGGATGGCTAGCAACCTGCGTCCTCGCTGCCCTTGTACCTCGTGGATAACCAGATGCAATCCATCCAAAAGATTAGTTCTTGACATCGAACTACAACCTCCTTCATTTAATTGATGATTTTTGGCCTTCGCATGTCTACTATTATTGTACTTGCGCGTAATTTGAAAGGCAATGAAATTATTAATCGCTTTTTCGTCGCTTTTTCGTCACTTTTTCGTCACCGTAGATAAGCTCATTCTGTGTTACAATACTCTTAGGCAAACTTCGTAAAAATAGGTTAGAAGGATAGAAGACACGATGGCAATTTCCAAAGTAGGGGTCGTTGGTGCGGGTCTCATGGGTGCTGGCATTGCCCAGACGTGTGCCCAATCGGGCTACGACGTAGTTGTACGTGAGATCAACCAACAACTGCTCGATAAGGGTCTGGCACGTATTTATGGGGCGTGGGATATGATGGCAAGCAAAGGTAAGCTTACACATGGGCAGGTCGATGAAAACCGTACTCGCATTCGTGGAACACTCGATATCGCAGACTTTGCAGAGTGTGATCTTGTCATCGAGGCAGTCATAGAAAATATGGAAGAGAAACTACGCCTCTTTCCTGCGCTGGACCACACACTAAAACCGGATGCGCTTATTTTGAGCAACACATCGTCACTTAATATCACCCAGATGGGGGCGGTGACGAAGCGGCAAGACAAGATATGTGGCTTGCACTTTTTCAATCCAGCACCTGTGATGCAACTCGTGGAGATTGTTCAAACAATTTCTACATCGCAAGAAACTATCGAGACGGTGAAACAGTTTGCAATCTCGCTTGGTAAAAAGCCTGTTCTTGCGAAAGATACTGCTGGCTTTATCGTCAACTTCTTGCTCATCCCTTATCTGCTGGCGGCTATTCGTATGCTGGAGAACGGCATGGCGACACGCGACGACATAGATACCGCGATGAAGCTGGGTTGTGGTTATCCAATGGGTCCCTTTACACTTCTTGACTACGTGGGGCTGGACACGACCATGTGGGCAGCAGAGGCTATCTACGAAGAGTATAAAGACCCTTTGTACGCGCCTCCACCATTGCTTCGCCGCATGGTCATCTCCGGTATGTATGGTCGCAAAAGTGGCAAAGGCTTCTACGACTATCAGTAATTGAGACAAAGGAAAGCACTATGTACGAGATTAAAACTGTACATAGTGCTTTCCTTTGTTCTGAAGAGAACGTATCTCTTACTCTGGGTTAGTAGCCGACTTGGGTAATGTTTTCTCGGTGGCATATAATCGGTGGCGGCGATCAGCGACGTAACGCTGTGGCGTTGGTCGTACCTCATCATGGTGATATGAACCGCTCGCGTCGGTGTTCATGCCTGGAAAGTTAGGGCCATAGTTGTAATGCCCTGTCTCGGCAGGTGATAATGGACCAAACGCGAATTGAGCAATACCACTGGTGATTGGTGCCCCGTACTCCGGCGTATTATCATAGAGGTCATCAGGAACAGCGTTATAACCCTTGCTCACAAGTTCGTCCTCGCTCAACGAAAGTCGAACAAAGCCTCTTTTCTTGTCATTAGTCGCATAACTCTGTGGTACGTAGTACGCTTTTGCGAGCAAACCACTACTGCGCTCGATGAGAATATAGTTTGCAAAACGTGCTTCAACTTTGCCGAGAATATACCCATCTTTGTCAACAGCCTGCTCACCAAGTCGGAAGCGCGAAGGAGCCTCCCTGCGGCCATAAAGACTTGCTAGCTTGTCGGTTTTTGGTGCCATCGGATCTTCCAATGCCCAGCCTAAAATACCAATGATGACCAGTGGTACAGCAACAATGGTAAGCCAGGGGTTTTCAGGAAAGAACAATATCCCAATAACGGCAAGTAACATTGCGCCACTCAATAAAAGGGGCCATAAGCTGGGGTTCGGCAGGTGGATATGATGCTCTTCTTCATCATGACCCTCTGCGTTCTCTACGACACCCCCTTTTTTCGCCAGCGATTCGGTCAACTCTTCTGTGGTAAGCTTAGCAGCACTTTGAAGAGAACTATCCATAAGTTTCTTGCTCTCCTCTTAATAATATAAGAATAAATCTACAAGGACTTTTAATTTCAACATTTGTCCTACTACATCTTAGCAAATAAATTCAGGTGATGCAAGCATTTTGTAGCGTTCACAGTACTAGCGAGTGGCTTGTAGCAGCAAGCCCTCTTCATAAATACGGCGAATTACGTCCTCAATTTCTGGTTCTTGAAATGTTACATCGCGTAGTTGATGCCTTGCTCCCAGCCATGCCACCAACTCATGCGCCGGCATCGCCTCTCGTCCAAAACTTAGCCACAGGCGCGGTCCCTCTGAGTGTATCTGCTGTACATCGTGCGGAAGATCACGAAGAACTGGCTGACCTTGCGTATCATGAGACAAAGCGGCAAGTGCAGCAGGGTCCAGTACAGCAACGAGAGTACGATTCCCACCAAAGCGTTCTCGAATTGACGTAACAGTTCCATCGTAGAGTTTGCGTCCATGATCGATAATCATCATACGCGGGCATAACATCTCTATATCGTCCATGTCATGAGTTGTCAAAATCATAGTGATCTCTTTACGTGTGTTGAGTTCAAGCAGAAACTCTCGTATGCGAGCCTTTGCTACTACATCTAAACCAATCGTCGGCTCATCAAGATAGAGTAGGTCTGGTTCATGCAGTAGTGCCGCCGCAAGGTCGCCACGCATACGTTGTCCCAGTGAGAGTTGTCGTACAGGCGTGTCGATAAATTCGTCGAGTTCAAGCATCACACGTAGTTGTGCCAGGTTCTCAGTATGTCTCACCTCTGGTACACGATACAAATGTCGCAATAGGCGTAGCGAGTCTATCAGAGGCAGGTCCCACCATAGTTGCGTCCTTTGTCCAAAAACAACACCGATACGTGCAGCAAGCTCACGCCGTTGTTGAATCGGAATCAGGCCAGCAACTTGTACCTTGCCACTTGTGGGCATGAGAATCCCAGTTAGCATTTTAATTGTCGTACTTTTTCCCGCACCATTTGGACCCACAAGCCCGATCATCTCGCCACGCTCAACCTGCATCGACAGGTCGCGCACCGCTTCCACAATCCGTATCTCCGGGTCTACAATGCTACGGAATGCTCCTATCATACCTGTACGTCGTCGGGCGACTCGGAATGTTTTGCTCAGACCTTCAACATCTATCATCTTCATGCATATTCTCCTTTCCTTAGCAAGCTAGCTTCCTGTACTTTGATAGTGGCGAACTCCAAAACTCCAGATATACCCCGAAATTAGCGCAAAAATCAGTGCAATAAGCGGAGAGATAAATGCGATATTTGCCGGAAGACCAAATGGAAGAGCGTGCCCAAGAATAGCACATACTGGAATATAGGAGCCGAACGCTAATGGTACAACAAAAAGAAAGAAGCGTTGTAGCGTCTGGCTATAGATCGTTAGTGGGTAGCTCAGCATCTCTCTTCCACCGTAGGTGAGGATATTGGTAAGCTCAGTCGTCTCAACGGTCCAGAAGCAGATAGTCGCACCCAGTAGCAATACAGAGACGAAAATAATCGCACCGCTTACGATACCAATGAGTAGTAAAACTACTTTGTACAGCGTCCACTGTAACGAAGGGAGCAAGATGAGCGCAACAATAAACCCTATACTTCCCTGTGTCAAACGCCCCAGGCGGCGTAAACGGAAATCGCTGCCAACAACCTGTATCAACGCTCCGACAGGTCGCAGCAGTACGCGGTCAAACTCTCCAAGTCTGACGATTGTCGAGAAATTGTCTATACCTGAGCCGAGCATCTCGGCACACCCAAAGCTAATCGACATAACTGAGGCTAGTAGCGCAACCTCGCCAATCTTCCAACCAAGTAGTGAAGGGAAGGGACCAAAGATAACAAGTACACCTAGAAATTCGCAGCTTGTCGTTAAGAAAAATGTACCAATGTCAATCAACAGGTTTGCTTTATACTGGAACTGCACCCGTATCTGGATACCAACAAGATACCAGTACAGGCGTATATCATCTATTATTGCGTGTAGCATCGTATGCATTCTCCTTTCTAGCCACCCTGAACGACGACACGTTTTGCAGCAATTGCGGTTATCCAGCGTACAAGAAGCGTCAGGACAAAAAGCCAGAGCAGCAAACGTCCACTATTCAGCCATATCTCGTCGGTGCTTAACTTATTCAAAAACAGTTCCGCAGGAAAGTTCATCAAACCATTGAAAGGCAACCATACTGCAATTGTGCGTACCCATGCTGGAAAAAAAGGAAATGGTACAAACGAGCCGGTTAGAAAAAGTGCAATGGTTCCAGCCAGAACAGCTACTGCGCGTGCTTCGGTAATCCAGAAGGCAACGACATTGTAGAGGTAGCGATAGGCGATACCTAACATCGCGCTGAATGGGAGAATGAGCAAAAATGCGAGCAATGCATGCCAGTCTGTTGGGATGCCAATACCGAAGAGGAGCATACCCGCAAGATAGGTAGGGATAGCTCGAAACACAATGTAATAACAATCACGCCCAATTTCGCGACTAAACCAGTACCAATAGAAATCGCATGGTTTACTCAAGTCAGAGATAACGTCGCCTGAACGAATAGAGAGCATCACATCGTACCAACCAAAAGGAAGCACCACCATAATCATACTCTGTACAAGCCATGTGTAGCTGAGCGTGTCATGCACGTTATAGCCACCTGCTGAAGGCCGTGCTTGATAGAGGGCGATAATGAGATAGCTGAAAATGACGGCGAAGAAAATATTGGTAAGCAGCCCCGCAATGTTTGCCCAGCGATACATGAGTTGACGGCGAAATGCGGTTCGCGCAACATCGACATAGAAATGGAGCACGTCTGTTCTCCTCCACCAAGCAGTCTTTGTGACAGCACAAAAAGCCAGCATCCACACCAATAGGGATGCTGGTAGCACAATATTTCTTTTCCAAGCGCATGCAGGTACTTGGGATAGCCAATGACTACCCCTCCGTATCCATCCGCTCGGCGTTCTTAACGCCGAGCGGATGGATACTATATCACTTGTTGAACGGTGGCGTCAATGGTTTCTCGTGGTTTTTGTTCAAAGAAAAATGGATGAGGGAAATAAGCTTTTACAGAAGGCATTGATCCTGTTTTTGTGATATAATGTGTCATCGTTTCATACATACGTAGTATCCTGACTTGCGTTGACGGGCAAGGTCAACATCGAAGGCATGCGAATCGATTAGGAGGATATCAAAGATGAGTGTTCTCGACCTGAATCAGATCCAACCGTTTGATGTAGCCACCATCATGGGAGGATTATATGGAGATGGAATTATTGGGTATAAAGGTGCCTTTCCTCACCAATGGGTCCAGGAATTGGGAGAAGATATTGAAGTCCTTTTTCAGGAAGCGTTAAAAAGACCTAGCGGTGCGGTTGGACGCGGACCAAAGCGTTACTACGTGGAGATTCACCCAGAAGATATCCGCGGTTTTGTCGCCTTGGTCACCCACCCCTGGGTAGTCGCTGTCTGCGAAACTCTCCTGGGGCCGCAGTATAAAATTGTCGAGATTGGTTTCGACGTGCCTTTGCCTGGCGCACAAAACCAGCCCTGGCACCGCGACTTTCCTTCCCCACAGGATACCCTCATCGGTCGTCGCCTGAATTCGCTGGCATTCAATCTCACTACTGTCGATGTCTTCGAGGATATGGGTCCGTTCGAGATTGCGCCCGGAACGCAGTGGGACCTGCCGGTGGAGTTCCAGCATGAGATGTTCCCACCCAAAGCATACTACCCGCGTTACGAAGAGCGTGCCCAGAAGAAAATGCCCAAAATGGGAGATATTTCAGTCCGCTCGGCGCTGACCATCCACCGAGGCACAGCTAACCAGTCGAATAAATCGCGACCAGCGCTCGTTCTTGGCGTAGATTCACCAACCGCTCACAACGCTGACCATCATGACCTGCAAATCACCAACCGTTTCTTTGAGACGCTCCCCCAGCAGGTACGTGATCACCTGACCTATCGATTGGTGGACGCGTTGGAGCCGATTCATCAATTGCACCAAATCGAAACCTTAATGATGGGCGAAGCCTGATTCCGAGGGAGGTCCAGCAAGACAAGCAAGGCATCAAGATAACAGCGGTACTTAAAAAAGGTATAGGCATCAGATTCACAGAGGATGATGTGCTACTTTTTCATAAGATAGTGCCTGTAGCCATCACCCTCCACCACATCCAATACAACTAAAGATGCCTCGGTCAGCCAACCACGCACACGTTCATATGTGGGATAGTAATGATAGCCACCATGATGAGCATATTCACCATAAATCAAGGGTAGATTGAGCCGTTTACCTGCATCATAAGCAATACGCAATTCTTCTTCGGTTTCCATCTCCACCGTCAGGTATACATGTCCGTCAAGATGCAATGCGTTTACGAAGTTTTTCAATACCACAGGCCAATCCTCGGGAAAAACATTCTCTTTTGTGTTCCCTTTATAGAAGATGAGCCAGTGATTTCGGTGAGCTTCGGACAATCCAGCGGCATACCGTAGTGCTCAAGTATCGCCACGTCTGCCGCACAATAGCCATGTTCGGCCCAAGCGGGTACGACACAGGGTTCCCAACGGGTCCAGCGTCCCGGCAGTTTGTCGTTTTTCTGGGCACTGCGGATAGCACTCCAGGTCCGCTCGGGGAGTGCTAATAGTAGTTCTTCAGGGTTGGCGGTCGGCCAGAGTTGCCGCAAACGCGTCATCTCCTCATCGCTCCACGTACCAGACGCCACGTTGTCTCGCCGGTACAGGAACGTCTGCTCGGGCCACGCAAACCAGTTGATCTGCACGAGTAAGAAGCTCGGACCAAGTATGCTGATGAAAACAGTATCAATGGTCGATTCGATGATGACCCGTTTGTCTGCTGGTTCCATATGCTCAAAGTGCGGACCAAGCTGCTCAATCAGTTCATAATAACTAAGCATCCGCCGATTGCGACTAGACTGCGGCTGGCTGTTTTCTGCAAGCTGCTGCTTAAGGGTCGCATTCCTTGTGCGTAGTCCCTGGTATTTCTCCTGCTGCTTCAGCAATAAGCGCGGTTCCGTCAGCGTATCGATGCGGATTTCCGTTGCTCGTATTTCTGCTTCATTCTCCGCGAGTAGCCGCTCAAGGTTGGCGTTCTGGGCGGTCTGTTGGGCCTGCAGCGTTTCACCGTATTGCCGGTAGCCCTCCAGCTCTTTGGTGTCTTTCAGCTTTTGCACCAGCACTGGCAAAAGGACAGTATCGAACTCCTGGGCGCGAATGTGCAACAAGTATACTGGGTTAGACCCATGCCTACAGTCGCTTAGCTGGTAGTACAGTTCCTTGTGCCCGTCGTTATTTACGACACGCCGGTTGACACGTAATGCTTCGTCACTGGTCGTCAGCAAGCCGTGGAAGACGCCGACGGCGTCTTCAAGATTATTGCTGGTACGGCTATATGAAGGTTGGATGCAATCGGGGTTGGGAGAGCCGTCAAGCAGGATTGGCGAGAGCCGTTTGAAGGCATACCAGAAGTGTTCAGGTGGTACGATGGCTGGATGGTTGTCTGCTATCCATTCGCCGTTCAGTGGATTGAACCAATACCCAGCGTACAGCGGGTTGGTCAGTAAAAACTTCATCCCTTGGCGCGTCATGGTAAAACCTTCATCGTACACACCCTGCTTCTTACTTGCTCGGAAGCCGGAGTAATTTTTCATATCCGCAGGCAAGCGAGGGAACAGCGGCTGGTCGGCGATTTCTCGGTAAACCTGGATCATGCTGCCGGTCTCGTAGTAGCGCCGAAAGAGGTACCTGACTGGTTCGGCCCACGGCGTGTACTCAATCGGCTTGGAGTACTGAGCTTCCCCCACTTTTGTAGAGGAGTGAAATCTTAGGATATACTATTCAAGAGCGAGGAGAGAGAGCATGCAGAAATCCCAGAAGACGTATACAGCTGAATTCAAACGAGAAGCAGTGCAGCTTGCGCAGACCAGCGGGAAGCCAATTACTCAAGGAGCCCGTGAGCTAGGCGTTTCCGATACGTCGATCCATCAATGGCGCAAGGAATTAGTTGAGAATGGCTCAGAAGCCTTCCCTGGCAGTGGGCATCAAACAGCCCTCGAGGAAGAAAATCGCCAGCTCAAACGAGAGAAAGACGAGAACACGTCAGGAACGCGACATTCTAAAAAAAACAGTGGGTATCTTCTCTCGCGGCCAGCTGTGAGGTATCAGATGATTGACATGCATCGAGAAGACTATCCGATCAGTGTCCTGTGCGAGACCTTGGAGGTCTCGATACGTGGATATTACGCCTGGAAGAAGCGGCCTATGAGCCAGCATCAACGTGAAGATACCCAGCTTGCCGAGCGTATCCAAGTCGTCTACCATACCACTCGAGAGGTGTATGGGAGTCCGCGGCTTCATGCCGAGATGCAGGAGCAAGGGATCAGGTGCTTACAGAAGCGCATCGCTCGATTGATGCGAGAAATGGGACTGTCCCCTCGTCGCCCACGTCATCGGACTCTCACCACTCGCAGTGATCCCCTAGCGCGTGTGGCAGCCAATGTCTTAAATCGAGACTTCACCGCGAACTCACCCAATAAAAAGTGGAGCGGCGACATCACGGCAGTTTGGACCTCGGAGGGCTGGCTCTACTTGGCAGCGGTACTTGACCTCTTTTCTCGGCATCAGTGGTGGGATGGGTAATGGCAGCGCAACAGGATGAAACGCTGGTTGAGACGGCATTGCGGATGGCACTGCACCAGCGATCTCCCCAGACTGGCCTGTTACACCATACGGATCGTGGGTGTCAATACACGAGCCATGAGTATCAAGCCCTCCTTGCCGAGATTGGCATCACGGTAAGCATGTCACGCCGTGGAAATTGCTACGACAACGCTGTCAGCGAGTCCTTCTTTGGGACACTCAAGCGAGAATGTGTTGACCGCTCGTGTTTTCAGACGCGAGCCCAAGCGAGGCAGGCCATCTTCGAATAGACGGAGTGTTTCTACAATCGGGTCCGGCGACACTCCTCATTAGGTTACAAGAGTCCCGTCATGTATGAACAAATGATGAGTTAATCCAAACGTTTAGTACCTCTACAAAAGTGGGGCAAGCTCAACGCGTGCAACCGTTCAGCAAGACTCCCTGTTCCCGGCAGGATGGCCTCATACAGCGTATGCGCCTGTTCAAACTGCTCTTCAGGAGTCCATGTAGGGGAGATATCCAAACAGTTTCTCGCCTCTTCTAGAAGTTGGAAGGACTCACCAGAGAGCTTCCGACCTACTGTCTCCATCGCTTTGACCTGTTTACTGAGATAGAGTACTCGGCTAGAGGCGAAACCTTGAATGGGTAACGTATCAGCAAGGGTCATGGCTTGACGCACCAGATCGGACGCTTCCATCTCTGGTTCCGCTTCTACTTGAGCTCGCCATACTGGTGGTCCGTAGTACCCCTCAACAAAAGGACTACCATACCTTGCCTGGACCACTTTGTGAAGACGAAGGGCTAAGAGGATGTAATTCTGAAGCCAAGTTTCGCTCATATAAGGTCTTTTCTCCTTGTTTTGTTTGCTTCAACTGGCATTTGCTTCGCCCATAGAAGGTATCTGTTCCTCTTGCAGGAGACGTTGACGGAAGCGGTAGGATTCTCCGACGAATTCGAGGATACTTGCTCGATGAGTCAGGCGGTCCAACAACGCTCCCGTCATTTTTTCGTCTCCGAATACTTGATTCCATTCGGCAAACCGCAAATTGGTAGTGACGATGATGGAGACCCGTTCATTCAGTTCGCTACACAGTTGAAACAAAAGTTGACCGCCATCTTTCGTAAAGGGAATAAACCCCATTTCGTCAAGCACGACGAGGTCCATTTTGCCAATCTGGGCCATGAACTTGGAGAGACGGAGGTCTTTCTGTGCCGAGAGCAGGTCATTGACAAGATTGGTCGAGCTAAAGAAGCGCACTCGTTTTCCTTGCTTGCATGCGGCAACCGCAAGTCCAGTCGCAAGGTGCGTCTTTCCAAGTCCTGGATTTCCAATCGAAATGATCGTCTCTTTCTGCGCCATGTATCCCCCTTGAGCCAGTTCCAGAACGCGTTGCTTCGGGATATTCTGCACGGCATTGAAATCGAAGGTCGCAAGTTCTTTGAAAACCGGAAATTTTGCAAAAGCGATGGCTCGTTCCACACGTAAGGCGTCTCGCTGTGCTACTTCCGCAGCACATAATGCGAGGAGGAACCGCTCGTAAGGCAAATCTGTTCGAGCCGCATCCGCTGCATATGCTTGGTAATTTTGAACGAAGCTAGAGAGATGCAGTTGTTTGAGGTAGTTCTCTAACAAGGCTTGATGTTGCATGGGCCACCACCTTTCCTACCACGACTGCTTGAGCAGTCGCTCGTAGCGAGACAAATCAACTGGCTGATTGCCAATAGCATCGAGTTGCGGTCGATCTGAGAGGTCCAGAGGCGCAATATGCTCTTCGTGTTCCGTCACCTGATGCAAACAGTGCAAGACCCCATCAAGATGGACACATCCGTAGGAAAGGGCTTGCTCAATCGCCTCTTGCATCTGTGGGGGAGAATACTGTTCATGAAGTTGTAATATCCTCACAAATTCTTGGACTCCTCGCCCTTCAGGCCATTTCTCTCGCAAGTTTCGCAACATTCGATGGTAGCACTCCGGCCAGTCTTTGCGCCAGCGCTTCATCGGAGCAGCAAAGTCAAAGGCTCCTGGGCGACTCTTGAGTAAGGGCAGGTAGTGAAGAGGGTCAAAAATGTCCTGTTCACGCTCGTAACAGCGAAGATGACTGGCGAGAAGGTGATCATGATCAAAAATCTCCACCTGGAAGGGATAGGCTTTCACCGTCACCTCACGGCGAGCGTGAGCAACAGGAACACTGTATCGGTTGGTGTCAAAAATGATTTGACTGTAGGGGGTCAGTCGAGCGGTGATCTGCTCGCTGCAATCGTATTCAAACTCTGGAAGAGGGCGTAACAACGGCTGTTCCTGTTCCCATGCTTGCCCAATCGTCACGCTTTGTCCACGCATGCGCCGCCCATCGTTGCGGCGACATTCCTTGAGCAAGTACTGATTGAGGGCTGCGTAAGAGGGGACATCAGGAATGGGAACCAGAAAATTGCGGCGTGAAAACCCAACGGCATTTTCAACCCCACCCTTCTCGTGCCCTTGACCAGGCGTACAGAAGTGCGACTCAAACAGGTAGTGGCTGCGGAAGGAGACGAAGGTACGGTTTTCGAGCCGAAGCCTCCGCCGCTTGTCCTTGTCCATCGCCAACTTGACCGCAGTCGCAAGGTTGTCGTAGCTAATGCGTCTGGGAACGCCTCCAAAGTGCTTGAATGCCTGCACATGTGCGTAGAGCTTTCTTGTTGCTGCGTCGGAAAGCTCATCACAAACACCCGGCGAGAGTAGTTCAAACGCAACACAAAGACCTGCACTGTTTGTCGGACGCCACCAATGATGGCAATGGCTTCTCCCCAATCGCATTGTGCATCCTGACCCGGATCAAATTCGAGTGGCAGAAATACTTCTGGTGGGTAGTTCGCTTGCTTCCACTCTGTGCGAAATTGACCGATCCGCGACTCACACCCTTGATACCCTTCAGCGCAGAGAATCTCGAACAGCTTGTGCGTAGTGTAGCGTTGTTTTGGGGGAAGTGCTTCATTCTCCGCAAGCAACTCCTCAACCCGTTTTTGAAAGGGTTGGAACCTGGGACCTGGGCGTCCATCGCGTAATTGATACGCTTTACGAGGAACTGCCTCAAGGACATCCTTCACGGTTTGGCGACAATGACCCATATCTCTGGCAATTTGAGACACCTTGAGATGATCAATGTAGTAGGCGCGGCGCATGCGCTCACGCTCATCCTCAGAAAGCATAGCAGATCTCCTCTTGTCTTGTGGGACACCTAGAGAAGGACAGCCTAAAAGAGGAATAGAGAAGCACACTTCTACAATACCAGAGAAACGGGGGGCAATTGCAAGATTTTTCGAGTAAGAATTTACTCATTTGTATGAAGCACTGCTGAGATTTTGGAAAGAAAAGAGAGAGCAGGGCTATGCCTCTTCTGAAAACCTTGAAATGGAATACTGTTTCCTTTGGGCAGAGCTAGATGCTTTATCTCAAAAATGGTCGATTTTGAGAATCTTCTTCACCACTTCTGTCCACAGAGCATGCCGCACCCCCGGGCCAGGCTTTCGGCAGCGGACCGAGGATTTGAGCAAGATCGAAGAAGTTTTTTCTTTCTCTGCCGGTAGAATAGGTATACTTGCAAATGGTAGTTGCATCTCTGCTCACCATAAGTTATCCTGAATGCAAGAGGGAGAAGAAAGAAGGAGATACCTATGAATACACCTGATCAGCACAATTTCGCCAGAGGCCTCGACACTTCTGCACTGCCTGCAGTGGTCGACCGGGCCACCTGGCAGGTAGAACTGGACACTCTGCGGGTACGGGAAAAGGCACACACCCGCGCTGGGGATGCGATCGCGGCGGCTCGCCGACGGCTGCCGATGGTGGAGGTAGACCCCTCCATCACGCTGATCGGCCCGCACGGACCGGTCCCGCTGCTGGAGGTCTTCGAGGGCCGGCGACAGTTGATCGTCTACCTTCACATGTGGCACACCGGTCAACCTGCCGAAGCCCAGTGCGAGGGCTGCACCTTCTCCATCACCCACATCAACGAGCTGTCTTATCTGAACTCGCGGGACGTGAGCTACGCGACCTTCTGTCAGGGACCTTACGAGGAGAGCTCGCGCTATCGCGACTTCATGGGCTGGACCGTTCCCTGGTACTCGGTGCCGCAGGACGCCGTGGACCAGCTGGTCGCAGACCGGCACTTCGGCATCCTGGTCAGCTATCTCCGAGACGGTGACCAGGTCTTCGAGACCTACTGGACCACCGGCCGCGGCAATGAAGTGATGGCACCGTCGTACGGACTCCTGGATCTGACCGCCTACGGCCGGCAGGAGTTCTGGGAGGACTCGCCCGAGGGCTGGCCGCAGCGGTGGGATTCCAAAGGTGACCAGATGCGGCTGGACGGCCGCCCGACCGCCCAATGGTCCCGGCTTGCCGCCGGACGCTCCGACGACCTTGGCCCCCGGGCTACCGCCACTGCCCCACACTGCTGCCAAAACGAGCCGTAACACGCGCGGGAAAGCAACGAGCTGGTGCACCGCCTCAGTGACCCTCCAGCTCGTTGCACCCTCTTGGGTCTCACTTTTCCAACGTTTCTTGAGACAGAAAAAAAGGGAGAGACCTCAACACTTTATGAGTGACTTCCCACATCATGCCACGCATCGACGTGCCAGACTGCCTGTCCGAATAGTTTTCCATCTCCAACGAGGAAGACGATGGCGAACACGAGTAGACCTAGAACGAGCAAAATGCTCCACACGTCAGGTCATTTCCCACTTGCTTCACGATGCAATGTACACGATGATGTAGTACCCGTATGCCGCCAGGAGAAGGAGCACTAGCGCCGATCCAATGACAAACGGGCTAAACCAGCGGCCCTTGAGAGCGAGCTTCTCCTTGTTGTGCTCGACTGAATCCTCGCGCATATCGAGCGCACTGATCGTGGAGCGCATTCCCGGGGGCATCCACCAGTGGGGTTTGCGTCCCTTCGCAACCCAGCGACGGCAAAAGAACAGCATATTCGCATTCAGGACCGGTTGAGTGATGCGCTTTACCGCAAAGCCAGCGATGAGACCAATGAGAAATGCGTCATAGCCGTCCGCATAGAGCTTCGCTGCGAGAGAGGGATGCGTGCTGAGATGTGACTCAAGCCACCTCACATGCAGCGTGTCATGGAAGAACGGCAACACCCACAGGAACATCGGGATCGCAATCACCGTCCCCACGAGGAGCACGATGAAGGGGAGCGCGACTTCTTGTGCGGTGGTGACCGGCTTATACCGCGAGGGGATGAGCGGCACGTGCAGAAGGAAGCGGTCGATCGTGCCTGGCCCAGATTCCTCCGTCTTCTTTTCGTACTTCAGAGAAGCGAAGCCAATCTGCTGGTAGAGCAGTAATGCCATGAGACCTTCGATGAAGGGGCGCACGACGTGACGGGCGTCGTCCCACTGCTTGATCGACAGCCACTCAACGACGCCACCATGGGAGATATCACGGCTCAGCAGGTGATCCCAGGTGTACTTGACATTCCAGAGATGCACGTCAAGATGCTGGCTCATGATCGTGGTGACGACATGCTGGCCAGAGAGCCACTGCGTCAGGATGAAGTAGAGGGCGATCATCGACAGCTTACCGATATGCCCGAAAAACAGGCCATAGAGCTGGCCCTGGGTGAAAGTGAGGAGCGTGTCCCTCCGCTTGAGTTGAGGACGCTCGGCGTGGTCTTCCATTGCAGGAGCACTCATGTTGCAGCCTCCATACACTTGGTAGCCCCCTGCTCATAGCGAGCCTTGAAGGGCCGACTGGTGAACATCAATTTGTAAATGCACTTCTTAGACACTGTGGTTGCCTCATCGAGGAACTGCTGCATGGAGCCGAGACACTGCACGTGGTTGCTGGTCAATGGCACTCCTGGACCCAGAACCCTGTCCCGTTTGTCCCCTCTCATGCTCAGAAGCCCTTTCCCTGCTGCTTCCTGGACCTCTTCTCCCAGATGGGCTACAGACGCTCTGTCCTCTGCTTCACTGAGGCTCTGTCGTTGGTCTTTCGGTTCCATGGCTTTGTCCTCCTCTTCTGCGAGTGCTCCACGTGCCTGGGAGACCTGTGCCGTCAAGCACGTTGCACACTTTGAGAGAAGCTTCCCGCTGTACGTGATTGATCTTTCATCAACGTGATCGTGTGAACAGTCAGTCAAGAGCAGTTTCCAACACCTTCCAAAACCAATTCCACTGTATTTAGGTACGCTCGGCAAAGCCAGTGAGTTTCATCCATCCCATGTCCCTGTTTCAGCAGAAGAGACTCAGTGGAGCACGGGACGAGTCCACTGCTTCACGAGGATTCCCACCAGTGGGCCAATCGGTGTGATCCTAGCGAAAAGCGTCATGTCTCTGCGGACAGAGAGAATGATGAAAATGGGATAGAATAAGGTGGGATCGGGAAACAGAGATCGTTCGTATCAGTAGAGCCTCTAGCCTGTCGAAAAGCTGATCGAGGTGCATCCAGCAGAGAGAATTGTCGCCACCCGCAAGGGATGAGCACGCATAGGAACATTGTGTCACGTTGTGTACCTCTTCCCGATGCCTTGAACGAAAGCGAGGAAGAAACCATGCAAGTGATTCACCCCCGATGTGCCGGACTCGATGTGCATCAGAAGACCGTTGTGGTCACTTCAATGATTACCGAGCAGGATGGAACTGTTCAGCGTGAGCGGCAGACCTTTTCGACGATGACGGCTGATCTGCTTGTCCTCGACGACTGGCTGCGACAGCGGCAAATCGAGATCATTGCACTTGAAAGTACAGGGGTATATTGGCGTCCAGTTTTTACGATTTTGGAGGAAGGCCGCACGGTTATTCTCGTGAACGCGAGGCACATGAAGGCGGTTCCAGGGCGAAAAACGGATATCAAGGATAGCGAGTGGATTGCTGATCTCTTGCGTCATGGACTCCTGCAAGCCAGTTTTATTCCTCCTGAACCCATTCGAGAACTCCGAGAGCTGACGCGGTATCGCAAGACCTTGATTCAAGAACGTGCGGATGAGACCAACCGTCTGCAAAAGGTGTTAGAAATGGCGAATCTCAAGCTCGCGACGGTCGCCACCAATGTTCTCGGCACAAGTGGACGTGCCATGCTCGAAGCCATTGTAGGTGAGCAACACGACCCCCACGTTCTCGCAGAGTTGGCCCGTGGGCGTTTACGGAGTAAGTTGCCTGCCTTACAACAAGCACTCGACGGCCGAGTCCAACCCTACCATCGCTTTCTCATTACACGGATTCTTGCTCATATTGATTTTCTGGAGGAGTCGTTGCTGATTCTGGTGCAGGAAATTGAAGTGCGACTCACTCCGTATGCAGAGGAGGTCGAGTTGCTCAAAGGGATTGCCCCCTTACAAGAAAAAGCCATTGCGACGGTGATATCGGAGATTGGAGTCGATATGACTCGCTTCCCTTCTGACAAACATTTGGCTTCCTGGGCGGGAGTCTGCCCTGGCAATTATGAAAGTGCAGGCAAGCGGCTCAGTGGAAAGACGACACATGGGGGAACCCGTATCTGCGAGCTGTTCTCTGCGAACTGGCCTGGGTGGTAGCTCATATGAAAGAAACGTATTTGTCAGCTTTCTATCATCGCATCGCTCGCCGTCGTGGCAAGAAACGAGCGATTCTCGCTGTAGCTCACAAACTGCTAGTCATTATCTACCACGTCTTGAAAACGAAAAAGCCCTTTGTAGACTTAGGAGCAGATTACTTTGACAAACTGGAAACCTCTCACATCCAACGGCGAGCAGTGAATCGGCTGGAGCAGCTGGGCTATCAAGTCACACTTACTCCAGTACAAGCCGCCTCATGAACAAGGACGAGGGATTTTCATAGGAAGATTTGTGTCATTTTTCCTCTATTGGAAAAGGAGTCTACTTTGCTGTCCATCCACAGTCAATCACCTGTGCACTGCCTGTAATGCCACTGGCAGCATCGGTACAGAGATAGGTGACAAGTTGTGCTACCTCTTCAGGTTCCAACAGACGGCGAATAGCTCCTTCTGTGACCATAATTTTCTCCACCACCTCAGACTCAGGAATGCCATGAACACGAGCCTGATCCGCTATTTGTTTCTCGACAAGTGGAGTTCGCACATAAGAGGGACAGATAGCGTTACAGGTGACACCATGTTCTGCTCCCTCTAATGCGCTAACACGTGTCAATCCCAGAAGGCCATGTTTAGCAGCCACATAGGCAGCTTTAAATGCAGATGCCCGTAAAGCATGAACCGATGCAATGTTGATGACACGTCCCCACTTGTGGTCGTACATACTGGGGAGGACAGCCTTCGTTAGCAAAAAAGGGGCGGTGAGCATAATTTCAATAATCTGCCGCCACTTTGCCTCTGGAAATTCTGTAATGGGCGATACATACTGAATGCCTGCGTTATTCACCAGGATATCTATCTGTCCCTCTGAAGCAAGAGTTTCAGTGACCAGGCGTTGTAGTGCCTCTCCATTTGCCATATCGGTCTCCTGGAAACGCGCACCCGCCAATGCAGAGGCAGCGGCTTGTCCTCTTTCGACATCGATATCAGAAAGCGTCACGCGCATTCCGTGCTGCGCGAAGTCATGGGCAATAGCTAATCCAATGCCGGAAGCCGCGCCCGTTACAATAGCCACCTTGCCTTCTAGGTTTTGCATATTCCTCTCTCCTGTTAGATATTTATTTATCTGAACTCGCTAAGTTTTTCATCGAACTGCTTCTGCTCCTTGTTACCCACGTTTCACTTTAAAAATGCCAGTAAGAATATGACGCAGCCTCGTTTGAGACTCGACATGTTGTTTATCGCTCGTTTGCAAAGCATGAGCCATAAAAAAGTTGTACAATGCTATGCTAGCGTTTGGTCCGCGTACATCGGTGAATGTTCCGGCAGGACTACCGCCTGACCATGCATGACCCAATCCACCAATTTTCCAATAGGCTTGCACTTCACTCCCATTAACAGCATTCCACGAAGCTACAACATATGAGTATCCACCTGGCACCTTGCCCGAAACAACACTTGTAGGCTGCTTAAAATCAGCAGGATAGGTGTTCGTAGAGGCAAGGTAATCGGTCTCCATCCATTGTTGCAATGTCTGATCGCCATTCACGGAAGCGACAGTGGTATCGTTTGTGCCATGAAAAACAATAGTAGGGACGACGGATGCAAGATTGCCCATAGCAGTATATGCCGTGCGTCCTTGCTGTTGTGGATTAGGTCCACCACGTCGCATTGCCCTCAAACCGTCGTTCAGATTAGTAGCGGCTTGATACTCTACTCCTGAATGCACACCAATAGCAGCGAACACATCAGGATAGGTAACTCCGAGAATAACAGACATTGCTGCTCCTGCAGAAAGGCCAGCTACGTAGATGCGTGTAGCGTCTATCGTCCAACGTGTACTATTCTGTTGTATTGCCTGGACAATGCCAACGATACACGCAGGTTCACCACGATTTCGCGCCTGGTTTGCAGGAAGAAACCAGTTCCAGCAGAGATTCTGATTGTAAGTACCGGTCTGCTGAGGATATACAACAATGAAACCGTACTGCTCTGCGAGTAGGTTCATGGCTGTGCCAGTAGCGAAATCTATCGCTGTTTGAGAACAACCATGCAACATAACGAATAAAGGGACGGCTGTTCCAACTTGATAATTTTGAGGAGTGTACACAAAATACGGGTGCTTACCGACAGGGTCGTTATACAAGTACTGTTGCCACATAGTGCTCCTAGCCAGAGGCGGAGAATAAGCATCTTCACATCAACAAGGTACAAAGTAAGTACCTGCCTTATTCGATGTGAAGATGTGTGTTTTATGCTTTTGAACGTTGCTCTAACCAATCTCGCAACTTAGGCCAGAGTCTCTTCTTTGCTTCTCCGCCAGTCAGAAGTCCTATATGTCCGGCATCAAGTACCAGAAACTCTTTATCTTGACTGCTGATGAGGCTCATAGTAGCTTCTGCTTGTGGTAACGAGCAGATGTGATCTTTGGTACCCGCGATATTGAGTACTGGGCAAGTAATATTCGAGAGGTCCACACGGCGTCCTCGCAGCTTGATTTCGCCTTTCACAAGCTTATTCTGCTGATAGAACTCACGTATCCACTGTCTGAATGTGTCACCTGCGAATGGCACACCATCATTGACCCACTTATTCATAGCAAGCCACGTTTCCATAGGCTTGTCATGCATAATGCGGTCCCACATCGTTACATACGTACCAACATAGTTTGTCACAGGTTTGACCAAACGGTTGCCTGTGTCAACCATCTCTCCGGGAATGTTGCCAAAAGCGTCAACGAGCAGATCAGGATTAAAGTATTGTTCGCTCGTCATAACTCCGTAGAGACCCATCGTCTCTGGCGTGAAATCTGTGGGAGCGGTGAGCAGAATCAGGTTCTTGAGCGGCTTCCCAGGAAAGAGCGAAGCGTACATAGCACTCATGGTTCCGCCCATGCAAAAGCCTAGAATGGTTAACTCTTCCGCATGAGAATTTTTCAGCACCTTTTTTATCGCTCGCGGAATATAATCTAAGACATAGTTCTCAAATGTAAGATGCTTATCCTCTTCACCAGGAGTACCCCAATCGAGCATGTACACATCGAAGCCCTGTTGCGTCAGGTATTCAACAATGCTGTTTCCTGGCATGAGATCCATAACATAAGGACGGTTGATAAGGGCGTAAATCAGCAGAATAGGAATGGGAAAACGCTTTTCAAGGGAAGGCTCATAGTGATACAGTTTTGCTTTATTCTTGGTCCAGATTACGTCTTTCGGCGTGCTCCCTGTCTCGCTCTTTGCCCCCTCTAAGAGAATTCGCATGCCTGTCGCATATTTTCTATAGGTATTTTCAATATCTGTTACAGAGGGTACGCTATGAATTGTTGCCATGTAGCTCTCCTGTTGAGTCTGTACATCACACATTGATGTCTACTTCACGACATTTACCTTGCTCTAGCACATTCTCTACTATTGTTGAATTTCCTGCTGGCCTGTGCTTTTCTTGTGAGCTTTGCGCGGAGTTCCCTCGCTGGTCGGAGCGAGTTGAGTAGCCTTTTTCTCTTCAAGCTTCTCTAATGCTAGCAGGACTTTTTCAAGCTTGCTCTCAATCTGGTTTAGCCGTTGCTCCAGAGCAGTCGTTGTCTCGGTTGTCGCTACCTTGTCCAATCTCTGTTCCAAACCTGTTACCACTTCAGTAGTTGCCACTTGATGTAGCCGTTGTTCTAAACTAGTTACCATCTCGGCTGTAGCTACCTTGTCTAGTTGCTGGCCTAGACTTGTCACCGCTTCAGTAGTTGCAGCGTTTGCATAGGTGTCCTCGAAGTTCTCCAACGAGTCTTCTATCTTATCAATTTTCTCTTCCAGATTAATGACAAGCGTTGCAACATTTGCAAGGTCTAAAGTTGTTGGGATTTGGAGTCGTTTGAAATACTCCTCGTTCGCACGTCGGAAGGCTAAGCTAATGCTGGCATAACTCTCTAAGAGAGGGCGTGTGGACTCTAAGAACTGCTTAGAGCCAAGAGTTTCCTCAACCACTTTTGACCATTGCTCGCTTGTAGCGTCATACCATTGCTTGAATAGAGTGAAAGGGTCTGTTTGCAAAGGAGTACCTGCAAGAAGTTTGCTCTGTGCCTCTTCCATCATCTTGAGCCACTGCCGAGTCAGACCTAGGGGATCCCCACCTGTCTCAGCCGCTTTTCGCCAGGTTTCCATTGTCGCATCAAACCACGTCTTCCAGGCATCAGTTGGCTTCATCATCTGGAACGGGTTAAAGGGTACTTGCTCCTGTGCCTTACTTACGCTATCACTAATGGTTTGTATCCAAGCTTGATAGAGACCATTGGAGTTTGTTGTTACTTCCGCGCTATTTTGTACCGCGCTCAACCACGCCTTGGAGGTTGTCTCGTTCCAACGCTTCCATAGCTCTATTGGATCCACTGATCCTGTGGTACCTGATGGACTAGCTTTATCTAACACTATACACGCTCCTTACATGGTATACGTACTTCAAGGTGTTGTTTGTTTCACCTGTAGGGGTCTAATTCTATTACACCCTTATGGGCAATCGACATTGTTGATAGGATTGATGAAACGTTTTTTATGTCATGCCAACAGGGTGTAATAGAATTAGACCCCTACAGGGGAGGAACTACTGATTCTCTTGCTGAGTAGCGGATTGCGCGGCATTCATTCCCTGTTTGGCAAAATGCTGTGCTGTTTCCATTCCCTGCTGCGCTGAATGCTGTGCCACTTCCATAGCGTGCTTCGTAAGTGCTTGCGCGGTCTCTACTGCCTGCTTATAGCTGGCAAGAGGCGCACGAAACATATTCATGTAGGCATCGACATAGGGAAGAGTCAAGAGTTGTTCCTGCTGTTCGCGTGTCTTCTCTATCACATCCTGCATCAATGAACGTGTGGCTTCTACGTGACTCTTGAAGACCTCTGTTCCACCCTCTACAACGTTCTGAGCAAACGCAGCGTTACGCCTTTGAGCCTCCGCAGTGCTTTCCGCGATTGTCTGCAGCGAACCCTGGGGATTCTGTGTCTGCCCGGCCAATGTCTGCATCAATGCCTGTGTAGCCGCAGCGTGGTTCTTGAGTACTTCAATTCCGCTATCGAAGATACTCTGCGCGTATCTCATATTTCGCTCTTGTGCCTCCACAGCATTGCGAGCGATTGTTTGGTTTGTCTCATACACTGACTGACTCAAATTTTTAGCTATTTCGTTTATGTTCGTATCGGTCATTACCTTGTTCCTTTTACTATCCGTTCTCATTCTTCCGTGTCGATTGACCCGTGTAGAGATCAAAGAACGTATTCATCATCTTTTGGTATTGGTTCAGCGACTCCGTCCAGAGCTTCAGATATGCTTCACCTGCTTCTGTAATTGAGTACACGCGTCGGGCTGGTCCCGCCTCAGACGTGTCCCAACTGGAGCAAACAACTCCATCTTTCTCCATTTGCCGCAGCGTTCGGTAAAACGTTCCTGGATTCATCGCATGCAAACCGAACGTGGACATTTTCTCCATTAACTCGTAGCCGTAGGAGTTCCATTCCCGCAGCATCAAGAGAATGATAGGAACGTGCCAATTTTTGGACCAAGCCTCTGTGCCCAGACTGTTTTGTCCGTTGTTCCCATTCTCTTCTGTCATAGTGCCTCAATCTACCTGGATGCAATTTATCAACATGTTGTTTTAACATCTATATGCATTTTACATCTAGGTGCATAGCTTTGTCAAGGGATGAAGAAACAATTTTGCCAACAGTTTTTGAACTATAAGTAAGATGTGCCCCTTGACAAGATGCATACCTTCCATGTACCATCTATATAGATGCTAAGGAGATGATAAAATGGCCGAAATTGAGAAAACAGAGAAAATCACGATAAACATGGGACCTGTGGATTTAGGACAAATTGATTTGTTGGTACAGGAAGGCTTCTATTCTAACCGAACCGATTTTATCCGTACCGCAATTCGCACTCAGCTTGCTACCCATGCGGAGGTTGTCAAGCGCACGGTAACACGCAAGACGATGGTGCTTGGCGTGCAGCACTATACACGTATGGACCTGGAAGCTATACGTGCCGCTGGCGAAACGCTGCACATCAATGTACTCGGCTTAGTAAGTATCGCTGAGGATGTTTCGCCAGAACTTGCTCTGGCGACGATAAACGTGATTGAGGTGCTTGGAGCCTTTAGAGCCAGTGCAGCAGTGAAAGCAGCCTTAGCAGGACGTATCAGGTGAGCTACACAACTCATTTAGGATAAGGCACCATTCAGGTGCAGGCACTATACAGAAGGAAGGAACGTGTTCAGATGAATAAACACATGCAGGATACTATGGCCGAAGCTACGCGCCTCACTCGTGCTGGCCGACTTACGGAGGCAACTGCGCTGATTCAGCGCACCCTTGCGAGCCAGTCAGCTACTAATGTAGTGGAGACTGAATCTGGCCGTGCTGATGCACCAATCGAGGCAGTATTCCGTGTTCTTGATGACTCCTCACCTTCGGCAGAGACACCGAGAGAGGACGTGGCTCACGCTCACAGAATAGGAAAATCTGCACCTGTGCGTCCTACTACACCACTAAAAACGCTCTTTCCAACTACACTGCGGGTACCCAACGACATGCCCAAGACCAGAGAAGCCATACCCTCGGTCACGTCCAGCGTGGTGTCTTCCTCTATCCACACAGGCGGACAGTTTGTGGAGAAGACCTATACCAATACGGCTGGAACACGCTCCTACAAGCTCTACATCCCAGGTGGCTATACAGGGCAAGCGGTGCCCCTGCTGGTAATGCTCCATGGCTGTACCCAGACATCGGTGAATTTCGCCACTGGCACACGTATGAACATGCTCGCAGACAACGAGACGTTCCTCGTTGCCTATCCTGAGCAAGGATCCTCGGCTAATAACTCGAAATGTTGGAATTGGTTCCAGGAGAGCGATCAGCACCGCGATGCAGGCGAACCATCCCTTATTGCTGGGATTACACAGCAGGTTATGAGTACATATCACGTGGATGCGGGACGAGTGTACATAGCTGGTCTATCTTCTGGTGGAGCTATGGCTGCGATCATGGCTGCGACGTATCCTGACCTCTATGCAGCAGTCGGCGTGCATTCTGGCCTAGCCTATGGTGCTGCATACGATCTTCCTTCTGCGTTCGCTGCAATGAAACAGGGAAAACGCCAACGTACACGGCAACTGACACAGGTCATCCCACTGATCGCATTTCATGGAAATTGTGATACAACTGTTGCTCCAGCCAATGTGGATCGTCTGATTGAGCAATGGTTGCAAGGGGCAAGTGCTGGGCAAGACAGGAAAGTGGAACGTGGGCAGGTCGTTAACGGGCATGCCTACACGCGCTTCATCTATCACGATATTAAAGGTCAAGCCATTATAGAAAAGTGGATAATCCATCAGGTAAGTCATGCTTGGTCAGGAGGAAGTCCCAATGGCTCATATACCAATCCAAAGGGACCTGATGCCTCCACTGAAATGGTGCGCTTTTTCAAAGAACATCCCAGAAGGGGTTAAGCTACTGTATCCTGTTCTTCTGGTTGATCAGCGTTGCTTTTTCTGCCCATATAATTGTTGAGCTGACTCAAGAGCGCGGCGTGTACTGTCTTCACACTTGGGTCGGCGTCCAGTTCCAACAGCTTCTGTTGCTGTTTATAATAGTCAAGTACATGGGTCGTTTCCTGGAAAAAGATGTTCAATCTTCTCTCTATCGCTTCTCCTGTGTCATCGGAGCGTTGATAGAGTTCACTGCCATCCTGATCACAAATACCAGGCACCTTTGAAGGACGAAACTTGATGTGGTAAAGATGTTGATGAGCACGGCAAATATATCTTCCAGCAAGTCTACTCATCAATTCATCATGCGTCACATTCAGATACATTACAGCGTCGATTTGCCTATGAATGCGTCGAAGTTCATTATCTAGTGCTTGTGCCTGAGCAAGAGTACGCGGAAAGCCATCTAATACAATACCAGGTGTACTCTCTGGCTCTTCAATCGCGGAAAGCACCATTGCTACAGTAATCTCATCCGGTACTAATTCTCCACGGTCAATGTAGTCTTTGGCTTGCAGACCAAAGGCTGTTTTCGCCTCAAGGGCTTTACGGAACAGATCACCGGTGGCAATGTGGCGTATACCAAAATCCTGAGTAAGTAATGCTGCCTGTGTCCCTTTCCCAGAGCCTTGCGTGCCAATCAGGATAATGTTCATGTTCTTCCTCCGTCGCGGATTGTTGGGATGCTTCGTTGTATCCCTGTACATAAGGCTTGACGTGCGGCCAAGCGTACTCCTATTGTAGTATACTTCACAGAATTGGCAAGCGCAAAACGGGTTTTAGTAGATTACAAATCCCTATAAAATATGGTATACTTTTTTTTATGGATTTCGGAAAACAGGGAAAATACTCTATATGTAGAGCGAATGTAGATGTTTTTCGTATCTATATGCGAGTTGTAGCTACTAATAAGGAGAGAAGTAAGTTCCGTTTATCTTGACCTTGATGCTAGCAGCAAAACACTGATGTTTACAAGCGGCGTGTATTTGAAGGAGTATAGATAAGATGCATAAGCGACTAGACGGACAGACAGCCATTGTTACTGGAGCAGGGCGTGGCATTGGTCATGCCATTGCTTACGATCTTGCTGAAACAGGCGCGAACATTGTCGTAAACTACGTAACAAGCGCAGACGCAGCGCATGAATTAGCCGAAGAGATTGAGAAAATCGGCCCCAAGGCATTGGTCGTACAAGCCGATGTCACAGACTATGAGCAAGTAAGTGAGATGATCAAGCAAACAATCCAAACATTTGGACAAATTGACATTCTCGTCAACAACGCTGGCATTACCCGTGACAAAACCCTCAAGAACATGAACAGAGAGAACTGGGACGACGTAATACACGTCAACCTCGGCAGCGTTTTCAATTGTACCAAGCAGGTACTCCCCTTTATGCTTGAGCGCAAGAGCGGCAAAATCGTGAACATCAGTTCGTTTGTCGCGCAAGGTGGCAACGTTGGTCAATCAAACTATGCAGCCACCAAAGCTGGTATTATCGGCTTCACAAAATCAATCGCACTCGAAGTATCGCGCTACGGCATTACCGTAAATGCTGTCTGTCCAGGCTTCACCGAAACAGATATGCTTACAGCGGTGCCAGAGAATATTCGCGAGCGTATTCTTGCGAAAATTCCTATGGGTCGCTTTGGTAAGCCCGAAGAGATTGCCTCTTGTGTTCGTTATATCGTCACAGAGGGAGATTACATGACCGCCCAAGCAATCAGTATTAATGGTGGAGTATACATCTGACACTCTGCGCTAACACTCTGTGCAGCTCATTTCGACCTCCGCTGGTCGATCTCTCAATGTCAATGATGCTTTGTAAGGAGAATAATTCAGCATGAGTTCCAGCCTCAACTTTGAGAACACGCATAGTTTCCTGGTAGAAGACCGTACCTTCTCACCATCCAGCGATGTTGTCAATAATGCCAATATTACTGCCTACATGAAGTCCAAAGGCTTCAACGATAACGACTACGAAGCATTTTACGAGTGGTCATTGAAGAATCGCTTCGAGTTTTGGGACGACCTTGCGAAAGAATTGCACTGGTTTGAACCCTGGCAGACCACCTTTGAATGGACAAACAAACCGTTCTTCAAATGGTTTTCGGGTGGCAAGTTCAATATCGTCTACAATTGCCTTGATCGCTATATGGACACACCCACGCGCACGAAGGTTGCATACCACTGGGAAGGTGATGATGGCTCCACACGAACTATCACCTATGAAGACCTCTACGTTATGACGAACCGCATCACCAAAGTCTTGCAGCAATTGGGTGTCAAGAAAGGTGATCGTGTCGCCATTTCCTTGCCAATGATTCCCGAACTCGCTGCGGCGGTATTAGCATGTGCCCGACTAGGAGCGGTGCATATGGTCGTGTTCGGAGGTTTTGCAGCAAATGCGCTGCGCGAACGCATCGTTAACAGCGAAGCAAAGCTTGTCATTGCTGCGGATGGTGGCTATCGTGGCGGTAAAGTACTCGAACTCAAGAAAATCGCGGATGAGGCAGTGGCCGAGGCTCCTATCGTCGAAAAGATGCTCGTTGTTCGTCGCACAGGGCAAGACGTGCCAATGAAAGAGGGCCGTGACGTTTACCTGGATGATCTGCTCAAAGACATTCCTGAAGATACTGTTGTGCCATGTGAGCAAATGGATAGTGAGGATATGCTGTATATCCTGTACACCAGTGGCAGCACAGGCAAGCCAAAGGGTATTGTTCATGTTCAGGGCGGCTATGCGGTGGGTGTGTATGCAACTACCAAGTTTGTGTTTGATATCAAACCAGACGACGTATTCTGGTGTACTGCGGACATAGGCTGGGTTACTGGACATAGCTATGGCATTTATGGGCCACTTATGAACGGTGTAACGAGTGTACTCTTCGAGGGTATTCCAACCTACCCGGAGGCTGACCGTTGGTGGAGTGTTATCGAGAAATACAAGGTCAGTATCCTCTATACCGCACCGACCGCTATTCGCAGTCTAATGCGCTTTGGCGAGGGTGTACCTGCGAAACATGATCTCTCAAGTCTGCGTCTGCTAGGGTCGGTGGGTGAGCCGATCAATCCCGAAGCATGGATGTGGTACCGCAAGAATATTGGGCGTGACGAATTACCCATTATGGATACGTGGTGGCAAACTGAAACAGGGTCCATCATGATCTGTTCTATGCTAACGTTGCCATTGAAACCAGGCAGCGCGGGCCGTCCCTTTCCTACTATTGAGGCGGTAGTGGTAAATAATGTTGGGCAACCCGTTGAATTGGGCAAGGGGGGATTTCTGGTTGTGCGACATCCATGGCCCGCCCAGATGCGAACGGTCTTCAACGATCCTGCTCGCTACGAAACCTATTGGAACACTATTCCAGACGTATACTTTGCTGGTGATGCTGCAACAGTTGATAAAGACCGCTACTTCCGTGTTCAGGGACGTGTAGACGATGTGATCAAGGTCAGTGGACATCGTTTGGGTTCGATGGAGATTGAGTCCAGTCTGGTCAGCCATCCATCTGTTGCGGAAGCTGCCGCTATTGGCAAGCCAGATGAGGTGAAGGGCGAACGAGTCAAAGTGTTTATCATCCTCAAACACGGAATTGAGCCATCGGACGCCCTGGCAAAGGATTTGAAAACGCATGTTCGTACTGTCGTTGGTCCACTTGCCACACCCGACGAATTAGAATTTGTGAAGAGCCTCCCCAAAACGCGCTCTGGCAAAATTATGCGGCGCGTCGTGCGAGCGCAAGAATTAGGTGAACCTGTAGGCGACACAAGTACGCTGGATGTCTAGTAGGAGAGCAATAAATCATGCCCATTGGTAGAGGCACGATTTATCGCGCCTGTCATAGGGACACATTACAAAAGTAATCCAAAAGGAGCAAGTATATGACACAGCCAGAAGTTGTTGTTTTGAGTGGAGTCCGTACCGCCGTCGGTACCTATGGTGGTAGCTTAAAAGACAAGCCACCTACTGAACTCGCAGCCGATGTTGTCCGTGAGGCGGTCAAACGAGCGGCAATTCAACCGGATGAGATAGGGCATGTCGTCTTTGGGAACGTGATTCACACCGATATTCATGATATGTACCTTGCTCGCGTAGCAGCGGTCAACGGTGGCTTACCCGTCGAAACGCCTGCTTTTACGCTCAATCGCCTGTGTGGAAGTGGTTTACAGGCAATTGTTTCAGCTGCTCAGGCCATTTATATGGGCGATGTGAAAGCTGCTGTGGCGGGTGGTGCTGAGGTGATGAGCCGGGGGCAGTTTTGGGCACAAGGAGCACGCTGGGGATTGCGTATGGGCGACGGGAAGTTGATTGATGCGATGGTGGGTGGACTTACCGATCCTTTTGAAGATTGTCATATGGGTATAACTGCTGAAAATGTTGCTGCAAAGTGGGGGGTTACACGGCAGCAGCAGGATGAGTTGGCACTACAAAGTAACCAGCGAGCAGGTGCCGCAATCAAGGCGGGGTACTTCAAAGATCAAATCCTCCCTATTGAACACAAGGTGAAAGGCAACACGGTAGTCTTCGACACTGATGAGCACGTAAAGCCTGATACATCTCTGGAAAAACTTGCCAAGTTACGTCCAGCCTTCAAAGGTGATGGAACAGTTACGGCTGGCAACGCAGCAGGTGTCAACGATGCTGCTGCGGCAGTGGTGTTGATGGAGGCAGGTGAGGCACAGCAACGAGGATTGAAACCTCTTGGTCGCTTGGTCGGCTATGCCCATGCTGGAGTAGAGCCAAAGTACATGGGCATCGGGCCTATTCCAGCGGTGCGAAAGGTCCTTGACCGTACAGGTTTGAGCGTGAAAGACCTCGATGTGATCGAGCTTAACGAAGCCTTTGCAGCTCAAGCACTAGCGGTGATTCGGGAGCTTGACCTACCTCTGGACCGTACAAATCCAAATGGTAGTGGCATTTCCCTTGGACATCCAATAGGAGCCACGGGTTGTATACTAACAGTAAAGGCACTATACGAACTTCGTCGCACTGGCGGGAAGTATGCCCTTGTCACAATGTGCATTGGTGGAGGCCAGGGCATAGCCGCTATCTATGAAGCTATGTAAAAGGAGATATGTCTGTAGGGACCAATGAATGCGTTGCGGCCCCAATCGATGACTATTCATGGAAATTGGGTTGAGGGTATAATATATTGTCCTTGTATATCGAACACGTATGTTAAAGCAGTTCTCACAAAGGGCATCCCCTTGTGGGTGCCTGTTCGCTACCAGAGTAATTGGGAGGAAAAGTATGGACATTCTCTTGATTGGCGCACCAGGGGCTGGCAAAGGAACTCAAGCAATGATGCTATCCCAGGCACTTGCAGTACGCCATATTTCAAGTGGCGATCTATTCAGAAAGGCGTTTGATGATAAGACGCCGCTGGGACTGCAAACGCAAAAGTATATTGACCTGGGCGAACTTGTTCCCGATGCATTAACGGCCTCGATGATACTTCGTTGTATCGAAGAGCCAGAGAGTGAGCATGGTGTCCTGCTAGACGGCTTCCCTCGTACACTTCCTCAGATTCAAGCACTGGACGTAGAGTTGCAAACGCTTGGTCGCGATATTGGCCTCGCTCTTTACCTACAGGTTCCACAGGAAGAACTACTTGAACGATTGAACGGACGTTTGTTCTGTCATGCACATCAGCATGTGTATCACACCAAGTTTCATCCTCCCAGGGAAAGTGGCATCTGTGACCTGGACGGAAGCGAACTTTATCAGCGTGCCGATGATAAAGGCGAGCCGGTACGCCGACGCCTGGTCATCTTTTTTACTGAAACTATTCAACTGCTCGACCACTATAAAGCACAGAACAAGCTAAGAGAGATAGATGGCAATCAGAGTATCGAGCAGGTCCAGCAAGCAATTTTGCACGAAATTCATGCCTCTAAAGAAAGAACACAGGCATAAAGGACATAGATTTATGGTAAATACATCATCGACAGAACAAAATCCCTTCGAGTCTTGGAATAAGCTTCTTGAAGATACGATGAAGGCGAATCCAGCTATGCAGATGACCGCTGAGCAAGCAAAGAAGAGCGGCAATGATCCATGGACGGCTCTTATTGAGCAACTCTGGAAGGCAAATCCCTATAGCAACATTATTCCTCTTGATCCCGTAGGAACAACGCGTGCCTTTCAACAAATATGGATTGACGCTTTAAGCAATCCTACGCGCATGTGGTCAAACTATAGCAATTTTGTGCAACAATATACGCAATTGATGACCTCGACAACGCTTCGGCTCTGGGGATATGGTCAGGACACCGAGCCAATTGTTACACCGGAGAAAGGCGATAAACGTTTCAATGCCCCAGACTGGCAACAAAATCCTCTCTTTGATGCAATTAAACAAAGCTACTTGCTCACCGCCACAACACTGCTTAAGGCAACTTCACAAATAGAGGGTCTGGATAAGGAGCAACAGCATAGAGTAACCTTCTACCTGCGCCAGTTCCTGGATGCAATCAGCCCGACCAATACGCTTTTCACCAATCCGCAGGTGATTCACGAAACCATTCAGAGTGGGGGTCAAAATCTGGTGAAAGGCATAGAGCATCTCATGCGCGACATCAAAGATGGACAAATCAAGATGACCGATACTGATGCCTTCGAGCCTGGTCGCAATCTTGCACTCACTCCAGGACAAGTAATCTACCGGAATACACTCATCGAACTCATTCAATATAAGCCGACAACTGAGAGCGTCTACGCAACTCCCCTACTCTTTATTCCACCATGGATTAACAAATTTTATATCCTGGATATGCAGCCGCAGAACAGCCTCATCAAATTCATGGTAGACAATGGCTTTACCGTCTTTGTCATTAGCTGGAAGAATCCCGATGCCTCGATGGAAGAGATCAGCTTCGACGACTACCTTACACTGGGGCCACTAAATGCGCTTGATGTTATCAAAGAGATTACCAGCTCGCCAAAGGTCAACCCGATTGGCTATTGTGTGGGTGGGACACTTCTCTCGGCAGCAATACCATATCTTGTAGCGAAGGGGGAAGACACCATCAACGCCGCCACGTTCTTCGTTGCACTACAAGATTTCAGCGAAGTTGGCGATACTTCTGTCTTTATTGACGAGCCACGGTTAACCTACATGGAAGGCAAGATGGCCGAGCGTGGCTATTTGGACAGCCGCTCAATGGCGTCAATGTTTAACATGCTGCGTGCCAATGATCTGATTTGGAGCAATGTGGTAAACAACTACTTGTTAGGAAAAGAGCCACCAGCATTTGATCTTCTATACTGGAACGCGGATGGAACGAGAATGACGCGTGCTGCACACTCTTTCTACTTACGCAATACCTATCTGGAAAACAATTTAATTCAGCCCAATAAAGTCGTACTCAAGGGCATCCCTATTGACCTCAAGCAGATTCGCCAGGATGTGTACGCAGTTGGTGCAGAGCAGGATCACATTGTTCCCTGGAAGTCGGCCTGGCGTATCTCGCAACTTGCCAGTGGGCCAGTGCGTTTTGTTCTCGGAGGCAGTGGTCATATAGCAGGAGTCATCAATCCTCCTACGAAGGGACGTGGCTATTGGACAAACGACAAACCAGTGAAAAGTGCGGAGCAGTGGTTTGAAAGTGCTGAAAAGCATGAGGGTAGTTGGTGGACTGACTGGTTAGAGTGGTTGAAGACGCGTTCTGGTGAGCAGGTAGCACCACCATCGCTTGGCAACGAAGCCCATTCACTGATCACACCTGCGCCAGGGACCTATGTATTAGAGAAATAATAGTGACAACGAATGTTGGAGATATCAATGCAGATACCGAGCTATGTTCGCAATACGAGACTGTGTGTTTGGGTCGAAGAGATGGTGGCGTTGTGTCAGCCCGATGCTGTCCACTGGTGCGACGGCTCACAGGAGGAGTACGACCGCCTCTGTGAGCAGATGGTCGAGTCAGGCACCTTCCTTCAGCTCAACTCTGAAAAACGTCCGAACAGCTTCCTCGCTCGTTCCGATCCAAGCGATGTCGCTCGCGTCGAAGACCGCACCTTCATCTGCTCTCTCAGCAAAAGTGAGGCAGGTCCCACCAACAACTGGGTTCACCCCAAGGAGATGAAGGAAACACTCAACCATCTATTCGATGGCTGCATGCGAGGACGAACGATGTATATTTTCCCCTTCAGCATGGGACCCCTGGGTTCGCCAATTGCCCATATAGGCATCGAGCTGACCGACTCGCCCTATGTCGTGGTGAGCATGCGTATTATGACTCGCATGGGTCGGGCAGTGTATGACGTACTCCGGGAAGCTGGCGAGTTTGTTCCTTGTATGCATTCCGTCGGTATGCCTCTTGAGCCAGGCCAGCGAGATGTTCCCTGGCCCTGCAACACCACCAAATACATTGTACATTTCCCCGAAGAGCGAGCCATCTGGTCCTATGGTTCAGGCTATGGAGGCAATGCACTCCTGGGCAAAAAGTGCTTCGCGCTACGTATCGCCTCGGTCATCGCACGCGACGATGGCTGGCTGGCAGAACACATGCTCATTCTGGGCGTCGAGGATCCACAGGGGGAGAAGACCTATGTGGCTGCCGCCTTTCCCAGCGCATGTGGCAAGACCAACTTCGCTATGCTCATTCCACCCGAAGCTTTTCAGCAGGAGGGCTGGAAGGTAACAACTGTTGGAGATGACATCGCCTGGATCAAGGTTGGGCAAGACGGCAAGCTTAATGCCATCAATCCCGAAGCAGGCTTCTTTGGTGTTGCACCCGGTACCAGCGAGCAGTCCAATCCCAACGCGATGGCGTCGATACGTGCCAACACCATATTTACGAATGTCGCTCTCACTGATGACGGTGACGTGTGGTGGGAAGGTATGACCAAGACACCGCCAGCGCACTTGATCGACTGGACGGGTCAAGACTGGACTCCTGACAGCAAGCGCAAAGCCGCTCATCCCAACGCACGTTTCACCGCACCGATTAGCCAGTGCCCCTCCATCGACTCGGCTGCTGATGACCCACAAGGCGTTCCCATTTCCGCATTCATCTTCGGAGGTCGGCGTTCGGATGGAGTGCCGCTGGTCTACCAATCGTTCAACTGGCTTTACGGCGTGTATGCCGCCGCTACGATGGGGTCGGAGATGACCGCTGCGGCAGCAGGCAAAATAGGTCAGGTACGCCGCGATCCCTTCGCGATGCTACCATTCGCAGGCTATCACATAGCGGATTACTTCAGCCATTGGCTCAACTTTGGGCGACACTTACCCAATCCACCCAGGATATTTAGTGTGAACTGGTTCCGACGAGACGCAGAAGGCAATTTCCTGTGGCCTGGCTTCGGCGAGAACATGCGTATCCTGAAGTGGATTGTCGAGCGTGCCCATGGTCGTGCTGTGAGCATCGAGAGTCCTATCGGGTGGATGCCACGTTACGAAGACCTGGATTGGCGCGGCATGGAGGACTTCACACGTGAGCAGTTTCACGAACTGATGTCCGTTGACCGCGACTCGTGGCAACGAGAACTACTTTCGCATGAAGAACTGTTTGTGAAGCTATATGATCGACTGCCCAAGGAACTGTTCTTCATTCGCGAACTGATTCTCTCGAGTCTCTGGCGTTCCCCCCAACACTGGGGCTTGTCCTCAGAATCGAGCCTTTGAAGAACGTCTGAAAGAGTAGAGTCCTCAGAAAGTATATGTTGCCCACGCTCACAGAGACAGAGCGTGGGCAACATATACTAATTCCACGCTTTATCCAGATACGAGGGACGCTATTGGGTGCCCCAAGAACGTCCCTCTGAGTTCTTCCAAGTTGGACTGAGGGAATACCACGACGCGCAACATGCCGCACACATATGGTGTTCTAAGCTGCCAAGAAAGGATAGCTCAATCATTGGACCTGCCTGCTACTGTATCTCCCCAGAATTCAGCTTCGTCATCCACGCGTCAGCCTGGAGAACTTCAGCTTGCCGTGGAAAGACTTTGGACAGCAGGACACGCTGAACTTCTTCATCACCATCAACACAGCAATCGGCTAAGACCGTCAGTTGATAATCCTTATCAGCCGCTTCTCGCAGTGTTGATAAGACCACCCCACTGGTTGCTATGCCACAGAGTACCAGATGCGAAATGTCCTGTGCTCTCAACACCACTTCTAAATCACTCCCACTAAACGCACTGATACGACGTTTCGTGACAACAATATCCGTTGGCTGTGGAGCAATGGCAGGATGAATCTCCATGGCTGACGGTGGAGATTGCCGCTGTGTGAAGGCTGCGAAGGTCTTATTCCTTGGACTTATTTCGGGATAGCCCGGACGAAAGTCCACGATCACATAGATCACTGGGATGGTTGCGGCACGAGCGGCAGTGATCGCTGCGCGTATCGGGGTGAGGACGTCACCCAGGCGTGCGACACGAGTGACAATTCCTCCCTGCACATCCATGACTAAGAGGGCCATGTGTGAATGCGTAGTAGACATTGATTTTCCCTTTCTGTTTCTCTTGAACATAGGTAGTATACAGTAAGTGCATGAGTACGTACCAGAAAATCCTCTGGTGACTCCGCTCTGGTTGATGGGCGACTGTCCCACGACGGTGAGCGGCAATCCATGCCAATTACTCACTGTGCATGGTTGCCGCTGACTCTGCGAGGCTTTTCTCTGCCGGTTTACGCAGAAGCCAGCCAATAATCGCTGCGACGAAGCACAGACTTCCCCCGATCAAGAAGGCGGTTGGGGCGCCGAAGAGCGTCGTCAGACCCCCCGCGAGTAGGTTCCCCAGTGGCAAGCTGCCTGCGTACACCAGCAGATACACACTTATCACCCTGCCGCGCAGATAATTGGGCGTGACCGTTTGGATAGTGGTGTTGGCGGTGGTCGACATCACGATCTGCGCGAATCCCACACCAGCAAGCAAGGGGAGCGAGAGAATGTAGACATGGGAGAGCGCAAACGCGATCTCAAGCACGCTGAACGCGAACGCCGCAACCAGAAGAGAGCGAATGCTTGGTGTGTGATTTCCCCAGGCGACCCACAGCGCTGAGAACAGAGCACCAAGCCCATAGGCCGCTGAGATGAGGCCGTAACCCACCGGCCCTGCGTGGAAGACATCGGTGGCGAACAGAGGCAACATCACATTGAAATTGACTCCGAACAACACGATCACCCCAATGACTCCTATGACCAGGAGGACGGTTGGCATGTGCCAGACGTAGGACAGACCCTCGCGCAAGCTCTGGAAGGTGCCGAGTTTTTGATTGTCCGTTCGTCTAATAGGCAAAGCGTGCAATGTTCGTTGATCGATCATGACCAGTCCGATGATGACGGCGATAAAACTGATGGTGTTCAGCAGAAAGAGCGGCGCAACGCCGAGCAAGGCAATGAGCACACCACCGAGACCAGGCCCCAGTACACGAGCTATATTGACGAGCGACGAGTTGAGCGCGATCCCATTCGGCAAATCTTCACGGCCCACCATCTCACCTACAAATGCCTGTCGTGTAGGTGTATCAAGTGCATTCGTGATGCCCAGCAGTGCCGCCAGGAGCATAATATGCCAGATTTGTACCGTTCCCGTCACCACCAGTATCCACAGGATGGCTGCTTGAACAAGCGCAACGGACTGTGTCACGAGCAATAGAGTGCGTTTGGGCACCCGATCAGCCAGCACCCCGCCAAAGAGTGAGAACATCATCACTGGCAAGTATTGCAGCACGACCACTAGTCCAAGCAGCAACGCGCTGTGGGTCAGTTCCAAGACCAGCCATGCCTGCGCGGTTGTCTGCATCCAAGTCCCGATTTGTGAAATCATTTGACCAAAAAAGAACAGACGATAGTTACGGTGTCGCAAGGCACTAAACGTTCGCAGCAGGCCTCTGGCTTGCGTGCTGACCTGCCGCTCCTGTCGGATGAGAACTTCGGGCATCACCTGTTCCTGGCTACTAGAATCAATTGGGCGCATAAGAGTTCGCTCCAGAGAATACCAATACCATAATAATTATTAAGGTTTCACCGTGTTCGATGCTCAGATCAACATCCCTTACTACCTGTATTTCTTCAAAGGAACGTGATCATATCTCAACGATAATCATGGTTCTACTTCGCTTAGATGGCGAAGGATAGGAAGGGCTACACGTAACTGCGTCAGTTCTTCCCGACTGAGATGGGCGAGAAGACGTTGAAAGTTCGCACGCCAGAACTCCTCATAGAGCGAGACCGCGCGTTGCCCACGTTGAGTAGGCAACACCTGCACCACCCGCCAGTCCTGTTCGTCTCGAATCCGTTCGACAAATCCCTGAGTGAGCAGTCGTTTGACCATGGCTGTGACGGTTGGTGGCGCAACATCCAGTTGCTCGGCTAATTCTTGCATCGTGCAATGTTGACGTATCATCAGCACGCGCAACAGCTTGATCTGCCCCTTCGTGGCACGGAGTTCTAAGACATCACGCCATTCCGGTGCAATATCGTCAGTGTCGCGAGGAATGTCTGCGCGAATTCGGCCTAGCAAGCGGGGAATGAGATCAAGCAACTCGTCGGCAATATCCAACACGTCATGAGAAGAAGGCTCATGCATACATTCACTCTCTGTCTTTTCGTTAGCATAACTATTATTTAGTGTAACTACTATTTAGTGTGTCTAAGTATAGTATAGACTGCCTCTGCTAATATTGTCAAGCCCATTAAAGTACTTCGTAACCTGATGTAAAAGTCAGGAGCGAGGCCAGCAAGAGGTGAACGCCACATAAGGGGCCTCCTGCGGTCATTACCCCGAATACAGAAGCGAGCCACGAAATAGATTTGCGGTCCAATCATCTCATAGAATAAATGTGAGCTAGACATGCGTCAGTGGAAGTTCTTGGTCCTAATCAATAGTTTCGTTTGGGAGCGAAGATGACGTACCCAACAAAGACAAACCTCTGGTATATATGGCTAAACTGGCTATCCCTGTTCATCCTGGTGTCGAGAAGTGCCACTTGCTGAAATCCTTGTGGAAATACATAGGTAGGGTGGTTAGAATTTTTGACGATATCTGTATATGGTGTATAGCGATCAAAGCCAGGGTGAAGCTTTTCGTCAAGTGAACTACAGATAATCTTCTCTTCGCTCTGAAAGGTCAGGCGATTACAGGTCCAATACTCCGAATAAATGCGGGTAGCGTCGAGAGCGAGCAGACGTTGCACCAACTGATCTTGCTGCGTATAAGCATTTTGCGCCTGTGGTATTTGCATAAACGTCAGGAATGTGCCCATGATAAACAATATCAGAAGCAGAGACAAAATAGTGCCTTTCGCTCCCAGAAGCAAAGTTGTTTGCCAGGAAGATAAAGTTCTTGCTAACCATCTTTCATTCCACAGAGGCCATAGCACGGCAGGGGTGGCAACAAGCACACAGAGTAGATAGCGTGCTGTTGGCTCTGGAAATACCGCCGCTGCCGGACTAATCGCATATACAAGAATGGTACCGCCTGTGCTTAACAACAGCATCAGCCGACAACATTGCCGTTTGATGCTTTGTCGTTCCATGTTCGCGTTATCAGATTGTGACAGTGTTCTAGCTCTCCATCCTCGCCAGATGACATATGCGGTAGAGAATGTCGCGCATACCCATAAAATCACGTACCCTAATCCCCAACCACCCTGTAAAACAACACAGGGCATGCTTATTACAGTACTAAAATAAGGGAAAGCACTGGCATGGCACAGAGGATTAAAGCCGGTAGCATTGGGCAAACTAATCATAAAAGTGCCAACCAATTGTTGTAGGAAAGGGAGGTGCTGTGTAGAACCAGAATGCTGAATAGAGAGCAAAACAGCGAGAGAGTTATCGCTCAAGGGTGCAGTAACATTGTAATAAAGCAGGGGAAAAGCACCTATTAATATCCCAGCTAACAGGCTAAGGCCAGATAACGACACCAGTTCACGACGGCAAAAAAGTAGCAGCAGAATGGTTGCGGTACCTAGAAAAGGGAGTATCAAGAAATCAACCCAGAGCGCACACCCCACGACCAGACCCAGTACTCCATATACAACGATACGACGTGCAGTTGTTCGTGTTCGTCCTGTAACTTCATAGGGCGAAAGGACCAACCAGGAGATAACAAGACAGATAAAGGCCGCAAAGAAGAGCGTTTCTGGATACTCACCAACAGCTCGTAACTGGCGTCTAAGAATTTCTTCGGAGCCAAAACAAAACAAGAGAGCAGTAAAAGCGGCTAATCTCGGGGTATAAAGCAGTCGTGTCAGATAGTACATACAAAGCAGGAAAAGCGCAAAAAAGGGGAGAAGGGCTAACCTGAGTGTAAACGTTGAGGGGCCAAATAAGTGAAACAGTGGTGCCGCAGTATAACCTTCAAGCGGTCCTAAATACGGCAAACCATAAAAGAAAATAGGCCATTCCCCATTAAAGGCAACATGACGTGCCAGGATGCCCATGTTGCCTTCATCGCTATTCGTTATCGGCCAATGAAACGTGAGCAAGATAAGACGTAGTATTATGGCTATAAGAATTACAATTAAAACACAATATGCTTCTGGTGTAGGAAGCAGGGGTTTTTTACGAAGGTGGTGTAACACAGGCTCTACACCCACATATCCGACAAAGAACGACGCACACGAACAAGCCATGCAGGAAGCGAAGAAGCCCACGTGAGACGGTCCAACATTTCTTCGATAAGTGTAGGGTCTGGTTCTTCTTGCTCGTAGAAAAGCGTTTCGAGAGGACCATTGATGATCGCAATTGGAGCGACGAGCATCAGTGCATCAGCGAGGAGAGCAGCCTCGCCGGGTGCAGGTGGGTATACTTCTGCATATGCCTGTAGGAAACGTCGCGCACGTTCTGGCTCAAGACCCCGTTTGACCAAAGGGCGTGTCTCACCACTTCCTGCAAGCCAGGATAAGGCACTGAAATGGAAGAGTCCATTGGCAACTTCAAAGATACGCTTCTCCCAACGTGACGCCTCAAGCCCGATAACCGATGTCACACCGAACGAGCCAAAGCGCAAATTGAGCGCGTGATAATCGCCATGCATGTGAAATTCCGGTAGCCCTTTGCCAGCACCAATCGACATCATCGCGCCCGGTAGCACTGCTTCCCATTGGTCTACCCAGTTTGCGAGAGCCATCGCAATTGCCTGTATCTCGCTCTGGTCAGCCCTTGCACGGGCGAGGTTGAGATAACTTTGTACAAGACTCCCAATATGCACTTCAACAGGCCAGCGATGAGGTAGCTCGTTATACTCTGACGATGCTTGGTGAATGCGACCAAGCATCGTGCCTGCAAAGCCAACCCAATCGAGAGAACGTGGGTCGGCAGTGCTGAACCACTCGCCACTTGCCCAATGCTGCAATTCAAAGGCATCATCTCCAATTGTTACTACAGGTTCACCCTGTGGGGTCAGGATAAACGGTGGAATTGGTATACCTACATGTCGCAGATAGTTCTGGAAAGCATAGCGATGGCTCAAGTCTTCTTCGGCCAAACCCTCCGGTCGCTCACGGAGTAGACAGCGTTGTCCCTCTATCTCGACGATCAAGCTCAAACTAGCTGTATTTGCAGCATCCGAAGGACCGAGATTCTTCCACTCACCGATACCGAATGCATGCATGACCTTATTCAGGTCAAGAAGTTCCTCTTGCTCATCGAAGTGCTGATTAGCGTCATGTATCATAGGTTATCATAGCTCGACTGGTAAATCGTGACGCTTGCCCCACTCGTTCCACGAACCATCATAGTTCGTTAGATGGGGATAGCCCAGCATTGCCAGCGTGAACAGCACCGTTGTTGCAGCAACGCCACCATTGCAATACGCGACGACATGCTCTTGCGGCGAGATACCTGCCTCGTTGTACATCTTAGCCAGTTCTTCGTTACTACGAAAAGTACCTGTCGCAGGATCAATGACTTCTTCACGCGGAAAACTGCGTGCGCCGGGAATATGTCCTGCGCGGCTATGCCCTCGGACAACCTCGCCCGTATATTGTCCCCGGTCACGCGCATCAATGAGTGCGGTATCCTGTTGTTCCAGGAAGGTGAGCATCTCTTCTGCGGTGGCGCGTAATTGAGGTTGTACATCTGGTGTAAATGTCACGGGAGGATAGGCTGGAACGAGCCTATCGAGCGGCAGGTTCTCACGCTGCCATTTTGTCAAACCACCATTGAGTACAACCACTTCTTTGTGCCCATAGTAGTTGAGTGCCCACCAGAGGCGCGTCGCAAATTGCGAAGTTGGGTGAGCATCGTAGGCAACGACTAGATGCTGATCGCCTATCCCCAGGTGCTCCATTACCTCTGCAAAACGTTGTGCAGGGGCAACCTGCGCCTCCACTGCGTCGTTAGGATCGACAATATCGCTGCTCCAATCTATATAGAGTGCACCAGGGATGTGCCCTTGTAGATATTCATCGCCTGCCCCTACATAGAGGGCATCTGACACACCGTCTTTGACGACATTACGTACATACCCTCTCATATCGACAACACGCAGATGAGGATCATTCAGATGCTCCGCTAACCATGTTGTTTCTACAAGAAAGCTATTGCGGTTCAGCTCCATTATCTTTTCCTTTATGTACGTGTTATGAGAATAGACCTGCTGCATCGGGATTATCGGTATGCACAAAGTGCGCGGTCGTGCCGAACAACGTCATTTTCGATACCTTGACGACGCGCATTGAAGCATTCGGAGTTTGTGTTGTAATGTAGCGTTGCACCGTCAGACCCAGTGGGCGTGCCAGCACAATCGCTGCCGTAGAAGCTGTGATGACATTGTTCGCGCTCCCATATGGACGACGCAATCGAGCTACAGCCATCGCAGACAGACCCGTCAGGACACCTGCAACAGCGAGATTTGTGCCACAACGTGGATTGATGGCAAGCTCAGGATTGGTAGTACGTAACACATTCAGTGCTTCTTGCGCCACTGGCAAAATCTCCTCGGTTACAACTTCACCAAAGATGAAGAAACCAACGGCAGAAGAGACGCCAGACAAACGTACATCAAGCTTTTTTTCGAGCATCACAATTGTTGCGTGTTCTAGCGCGTGATTTTGTTTTACTGCACCGCCCAGCAATACTTGCTGTGCTGCCGCGACCACAGGATTGATAGAACTCATGGAATTATCCTTCCTTAACTCATCAAGTAGCATATCATCTCTCTAGTAAAAGATGGTCAGGCTACTGAATATATATTTTGTTTTCTATTGTTTCGTTAAGCACCATAGATTACATTAAATACGACTACTTCATCACCAAAGTTGATGATATCGCCATCGTTCAATAGCGTTGCTTGTAGGATACGTTTACCATTAATCAACGTACCGTTATTGCTGTCGAGGTCTTGCAGGAACCAACGTCCCGCATCAAACCATAGCCGTGCATGTTTTCGTGACACGGTGTGACCCGATATAATCAAGTCATTCCCATTCATACGGCCAATCGTCGTAACGACCTGATGAAAGCGATATGAACGACCATTCATTGGCCCATTTTGTATAGACAGGCGAGCGAGCATAAAGCGTCCATTTGGACCGCGAAAGCGATCTGCACTTGTCAGTTTATCTGATAATTCATAGCCGCATGCCGTGCAATAGACCTGCGAACTGTCGCTCAATGCCCCACAACGGAAGCATACCAACTTCACCTTTGCAGGTGCGTTCCCTGGCTGCACAAGATTAGTAGGATTGCTTGCTCTGCCATTTGCATTTGGTAAACGTGCCGATGGATTGCTCTTTGGCTCTGCAAATGGGCCAGAGGGTCCAAGTCCGAAACGCATGCGCGGCAGTGCCAGATTTGAGTCATCCAATGCTTGTGTCAGCGCATCAATCACCTCTTCGGCAGATTGATAACGTTCCTTTGCATCTTTTGCCGTCATCTGTAATACGACTTGTATGATAGGATTGGGTACACCCTCGGCAATCATACGCTCCACAGGCAAGGGATCGTGCAAATGCTTGATGGTGATCGACAATGGACTATCGGCGGTAAATGGCACCCGACCTGTCAAGCAATGAAAAAACACAATACCGAGCGAGTAGATGTCACTTTGCCGATTTACTGGCTGCCCTGTCCCCTGTTCAGGAGACATGTATTGAGGAGTACCAATACCTGTGCCTACTCTAGTAAGATTGGTGGTGCCTTCAAGAATTTTCGCAATCCCAAAGTCGGAGAGGAGGAGGTGCCCATCTCTACGTAGCAGCATATTGGCAGGTTTCACATCACGATGAATGATGCCGTTCCGATGAGCACAGTCAAGTCCTTCCGCCGCCTGAATGATGTTGCCCGCCGCTTCGGGGACTGGTAGCGCACGCTTGAGTCGCTCTTTCAGCGTACCGCCATCGACGTACTCCATAACAATGTAGGTGAGATTGCCTTCTTCCTCCGAACTGAAATCATGAATTTGCACGATATTGGGGTGTGTCAATCTTGCAACGGAACGTGCCTCCTGGACGAAGCGTTTGACAAATACCTGATCGCGAGCGTGATGCGGGGGCAACACTTTGATAGCGACATAGCGGTCGAGTGTCGGTTGATATGCCTTGAAGACGGTCGCCATGCCTCCTGCACCAATGCGCTCAACAACACGGAACTGACCTAACGACCTGCCAACGAGCGAACTCATATCATCATCTTTACTCGCTTGACGTGGATATACATTCTCCGGTTGCATCACCTTGACGACCCCTATCTTGTTGTATTCTCTGCATTTCACCTAGATTATAGCAGGTGTGGGAAGACTACGCACAGAGTCATATGTACCATTGTCTTCTAACACTACAGACGTAAAGACATGTCTCCACGTCAAATGCTATGCAAGGAGCTTTTCAGGATGCTGGGGATACTATTACTGAGTATTCCCCTCCATTCTCTTATCAGATTTGTATCATTTTCAACGCAAACTCTCATGCTGTGTTCTATGGGGGATGATGCTCGTCTCTCTGTTTCTCCGAAGGAACGTGCTCAGCTGGACTCATCAGAACAGGAATGGTTTCCAATCAGGTAGACTCACGCTGAATCAGGTGCGGAATGAGAGGGCGAGCGAGTTCTTCCGAAAGCACCTCCTCTTGATGCAGAGTATGAAGTATTTCAATCGCTCGTTTTCCAATGCTGAATGTGTCAAAGCAAAGAGAGGTCAGCGACGGCCAGACAAATTCACCGAGGGGAAGATTCCCCGTGCCAACAAGAGCAACCTCTTGCGGCACCTGTATACCACAGCGAGTGAGCGCACCAAGCAGGACTGCTGCATACGGATCACCAAAGGCATAAACCCCAGTAGGATGATCAAAACGCACGAAGTGGGTCTCGACAAGCGAACGAGCAGCAGCAACTGAGAGGTGCAGTGGCAAGATATCCAGGGTCATTCCCTTTTCCTCAGCCATAGCCACATGCATTCCTTCCAGCCGTTGCAGAAATGCTTCTTCTTGTATCGGATCATCTGGATGTACGAGGGCAAGATGACGATGACCGCGTTCTCTCAGATGTTGGGCTGCGAGATATCCTAACTGCTGGCTCGGGAAGGAAATAGTAGAGGTATGCTCAATCGGTTCTGTATGAAACCCGATGAAGAGAATATGATCGATTCCCATCTCGCGTGCATGCGTGACATCTTCAGTCGTAAAGTGGAAGGAACTGGTAATGATACCAATTGGGTGACGAGCAAAGATGGTCTGATGCAAGTCCCTTCTTTGCTCAGCTGAAAACCCCTGACAGAAGTATGTCACGAGCGTATATCCATAACTGGACGCTTGCTGCTGCAACGAGGTAATCAATTCGCTTCCAAAGGGATCGAGGGTCACATCGACGATATAGGCCAACTCCTGGCTGTATCCCTTGCTGAGCGCGCGTGCAAGGGCATCTGGAGAAAAATGCAACTCCTGTACTGCCTGCAACACTTTCGCGCGAGTTTCCGCACTCACATGCTTGTTGCGTTCCCCATTTTCATTCAGGACATAGGAAACCGCTGTTCGCGACACGCCAGCCCTCTGTGCGACATCCGTGACGGTGAGCGACGCATGAGAAGGTATCTTGCGCTTTTTTGTTGCCATACGTTCTTTCTTGCTCCCTGACCAGAAACCAATTTTTCTCGTCTTTAGAAAATGTGAACCGATTCACTTGACAAAAGTATGCTTCATTCTGTATACTTTTGTCAAGTGATGTGAATCGGTTCACATTCTCAACAAGAGCAAAGTAATCGAGCTTGTTCCACCAATGGAGGCTCCATGAAAGCAATCTTTGTCTGCTTTGACACCCTGAATCGCCACATGCTCCCGCCATACGGGGGCGACTGGGTGCAGGCCCCGAACTTTAGCCGCTTAGCGCAACGGTCTGTCACCTTCGACAATGCCTATGTGGGCAGTATGCCGTGTATCCCTGCACGACGCGAGCTTCACACAGGACGCTACAACTTTCTCCATCGAAGTTGGGGTCCACTAGAACCGTTCGATGACTCGATGCCGGAAATCCTCACCCAACATGGCGTGTACACCCACTTGGTCAGTGACCATGGGCATTACTGGGAAGATGGGGGAGCCACCTACCATACGCGCTACCGCACCTGGGAAATCATCCGTGGTCAGGAGGGCGATCCATGGAAGGGCCGTGTAGCTGATCCCGAGATTCCGCCCAGTTCACGGAAAGTGCGAGGCGAACTCTGGCGACAAGACTGGGTTAACCGAGAGTATTTACAGCGGGAAGAGGATATGCCACAGGATCAGGTCTTTGCGTGTGGACTGGAATTCATCCGCACCAACCGCGCCCAGGATAACTGGTTTCTGCAAATCGAAGCATTCGACCCCCACGAACCCTTCTACACGCAGGAGCACTACAAAGCCCTCTACCCACATCACTACAGCGGTCCGCATTTCGACTGGCCTGACTACACGCGGGTCAGCGAGCCGCCGGAGCAGGTCGAACACGTACGCTACGAGTATGCTGCGCTGGTCAGTATGTGTGACCACTCTCTCGGTCAGATACTTGACACGATGGATGAACTCGCGCTCTGGGATGACACCCTCCTCATCGTCGGTACTGATCACGGCTTCCTCCTGGGTGAGCACGATTGGTGGGCCAAGAACGTGCAGCCCTGGTACAACGAGGTTGCTCACATTCCGTTGTTCATTTGGGATCCTCGTTCCCGCAAGCTTGGTGAACGGCGTACCAGCCTTGTCCAGTGGATCGACTTCGCTCCAACGCTCTTAGAGTTTTTCAATGTCCCCATCCCTGAGACGATGCAGGGAACGCCACTTCGGGAGAGAGTTGCGAACGATACAACTGCACGACCAACAGGCTTGTTCGGAGTGTTTGGCGGACATGTCAACGTCACCGATGGTCGCTATGTCTATATGCGAGCACCAGTACGCCCAGAGAATACGCCGCTCTTTGAGTACACCCTGATGCCAACCCATATGCGTGGCAGGTTCGCGGCGAGCGAACTGCAGGATGCACGCCTCGCCTCGCCTTTCTCCTTCACGCAGGGCGTTCGCCCATTGAAGATTCCCGCTCGCACCTTCGTCAATGCCCACAGCTTCGGAACGATGCTCTTTGATCTCGTATCCGACCCCGCTCAAGAATATCCCATCCTGAATGACGAGGTTGAGCTTCGCATGTGTCGTCTTCTCGTCGCATGGATGCATTGGAATGATGCCCCCCTCGAACAGTTTGAGCGGTTGGGCTTGCCAACCGAGGGCGAGATACGCGACGAGCATCTCTTATGTACACGGCAGCAGGAGCAAAACCGACACAAGGCAGTGGAAGAATATACAGGTCCTGGTGACAGATACCTGACACTGCCCCTCAAGGAGTTGAAGGAGGATGAGGAGAAACCACACTAATGCTTTACTCGAGAAGAGACGCTCACACTGGTGTAGGCCATGATCGCCAGTCTGGAAAAAGCGAATGCAGTGACTCGATCCCTTCTCTGAACAGACATTTCTCATCGTGTTCCATGAGAAATAGCCACAGTTCTCCATCAACGAAGAATAGGAGAATGCACATCACACTGTGCGCTGGCTACAAAGCCTTCTTCACCCACGTCGATGCCCTCATGAAGCGCATAACCGACCTGATTCACTATGGGCGTCCTATAATGGACGTGATGACTCATATGCATTCATGATGAAGCACCTCCAAGAAGTTGATGCAAGAATTCGTGGGGTATCGTTACCTATGAGAAGAAGGTCACACCACCCTTCCCGTTCGGTTTTGGTCTCTCCTATACGACCTTTGGCTACGGTGAACTCCGCGTAAGTGCCCAGGAAATAGGACCCGGCGCGACGCTTCAGGTGTCTATCGACGTGACCAATACGGGTGAAAGGCAAGGGCAGGAGGTCGTCCAACTCTATGTAGGTGATATCGAAGCTCGCCTGCAGCGACCTGAAAAAGAACTCAAAGCCTTCGCCAAAGTAGCCATTGAGCCTGGCGAACGTCAAACCGTCACGCTCTCAATTGCCCACGAAGCCCTCGCCTATTTCAATGACAAGGTACACGCATGGGTCGCGGAGGCCTGGGAGTTTGAAGTACTCGTTGGCGCATCATCGCAGGACATTCGTGCAACAGCTACGTTTCAGCTGACAGACACAAGCACATGGCTCTAACGATTCACATAGCTCGAAGTACATTGCATACGTTTAAAGGTGCGCCGTTTTCGACAGGAGTCCAGGGAAGTGAAGCCACCCAGCTCGCTTCTCTCAACGAAAGGAGCATGGAAGACAGATGACAAGAAAACAAGTAACGTCGTCAAAACCACCCCAAATCAGTAGGAGGGTCACGGATCACCTTGCCAACGAACGGACCTTTCTTGCCTGGGTACGTACTGGCTTGGCAACCATAACCTTTGGTTTTGTTGTCGAACGCTTTGGGCTGGTCGTGCGAGAACTGGACCCCAAGACAAGATCGCTCTTTGTGCTCCCCTTTCATGTTTCTTCGCTGATAGGTGTTGCATTGACGGTCTTGGGCGTGATCATTCTTGTGTTTGCACTCATCACCTTCCTGCAGAATCGTCGTTCCATCGATGCAGAACAATTCCATCCTCCTGCTAGCTTCGCCATCGTGCTGACCATTCTCGCAAGCGTTATTGGTGGACTCCTTGCGGTCTATCTTCTGTTTTCAGCATAGGAAGCAGCAGAGACCATTGAAAAAATACGTGTTGAGTAGAACTCAAAGGTATTGTCAACGTGGTAAAACATGAGTGAAGCTCAAACATATTGTCCTCTCATCATACCTTGTCCCTCAATTTCGGGCATTATGGATAATATAAAGGTGTTCCCTGCTTTCTCTCCTTCAGTTGGTCGCTACGATTTGCTCAAGATGGTTAGAGTAATTCTTCTCTAACCTCGCTCATTTCTAAACAGCTATCTATGCAGCCCGTAGAGAGTATTCGTCATCTACCGTTACCGACGAGGAACAGGAACGGCTGGTGCTGGCTTACCGCTGGCGAACAAGTGGAAAAGAAGAGGTCAGTGAAGAAATCTCTTTTGCAGAAAGAAGGACATCATGCGAACAGCACCATCTGTTTTTTCTAAAGACGTAGCGCGTCACGTGACCCTTGCCGCTCAGACACAGGCCGTTGAATGCGCTATTCAGGTCATGCATACTCAGCTACATGACCTATTAAGCCTCGAAGATCTGGCTGCGGTAGCCTGTCTGAGTCCCTCGCATTTCCATCACATCTTTCATCGATTGATTGGCATTCCCCCTGGCGCATTTCTCGCCGCACTCCGCTTGCAGATGGCTCGACATTTGCTGTTGACGACTTCGCTCAGCGTAACCGATATTTGTTTTGAGGTCGGTTATAGCAGCACTGGCTCGTTCACGAGTCGTTTCACACACCTGGTGGGACTGTCTCCTCGCCTTTTGCGCCAACGGGCTTCTGCATTCGAGCCACCTTCGCAAGAGCTTGCCGCACACCGTCCCACGCCGTCTTCTCACCCACTAGGGCAACACACACTGCTAGGCCGCATCATTGCTCCGGCTAACTTTCAGGGCACGATCTATGTTGGTCTGTTCAGCAGTCCTATTCCCCAGGGAAGACCGGTGCGATGCACCATCCTCTGCTCGTCGGACGTGTATCTGCTTCATAACGTTGACGACGGTGTCTATTATCTGCGGGCGGCTGCATTTCCCGTGGCTACGGACCTGCACTCGTCTCTGCTGCCCGGCGAGAAGCTGTTGTTGGGCAACAACCGGACTCCGCTTATTATTCGCCAGGGGCAGGTTGCGGGTAGTCCCGATCTCGTGCTGCATGCTCCGCGACTGACAGATCCACCTCTGGTGATGGGATTGCCTTTACTATGAAGGTGAATTTGAAGAGACGCTCAAAAATAGGAAGGCTACTTGCACAAGGAAGCGCACACATGCAATAACTCGTATGAGCATTGTAAACGAAGTTTGTGCCGAGAGCAAGAGAGAGCAGGCACCACAAAGGAAAATACTCGGTGGAGAAAGAGCACTTCACTCCGCATGAGCCATTTCTTAACGCTTATACTGAACTCGGCTACACCTATCACGAGGAGGAAGAAGAGGAATAGTCACAATAAAAACAAAGCGGATGCTCAAAAGAGTATTCGCTTTGTTCAAACTTAAGGTAGTGAGTTTCCCATACTCCTAATTAGCAGCCAATACAAAGCTGTGTTACCTTAACGGTACTTGAAGAACCGAAGTACCATGTATCTCCAGGAGTCTGATAGATCGTCTCGCCACTAGGAGCATACGCTCGAAACCAATCCGAGTTTGCCTGAGTCGTCCTAGATGGATCAATATCATCAACCTCATTGACTTTATAAATCGCTACCCCCAAATACCCTGTTCCATTGAAGCAAAGCACCTGGTTGTAGCTATTAGTGTACATATTCACCGTATCATACGCAACCTTGCAGTCAGTTCTCCCAGTCAGAGGAATAGGCTTTGACCTATTTTGTGCGAAAGTCCTATCACAAGTAGTTATATGCGTAGAGCCACTGAGATGAATGTTGATGACGCGACATGTCTTCTGTAATGCAGTAAAATCGACAACAGGGTTGGAAGAAGAAGTGGCTGCATAAGCACTCCTACCAACAGAGAGGAAGGCTACTGACAGAAGCATCAGTATTCCAAGAAACGTAAGTATTTTACGAAACATCGTATGATCTCCTTCGGGCAAGTGATACTCACTTTTTTCATCATTGAGAGGTAAACAAACAAAGATAGAAGGGGTGTGTAAGTTTCATATACAACCCCTTATCACTCGCTCCTTAGCACCGCCCCCCCACTGTACCTGCGTAGCAGAGTTGTGTTATCTGTACACCTGTATTGCCATTACCAAAGTCGTAAATTTCTCCGTTGCCCGTTAACACACGGTAGTGATGGCCCGGATACCAGAGAAACCACATAGAACTACCACCTTCATCTACAATTTCATTAACCTGATAGATGTTAACACCTAAGTAACCAGTACTGTTATCTCCATAGAAGCAGAGATTTTGACTCCAATTGTAATTGTATATCAATACTTCCTCAGTATACCCGTACCAATTGCCAGAACAATCTCTCCCTCGACCAAAGAAGTTAGGAGTCACGCCGTGAGAGCGTTGCTTATGACATTCAGCCTGCTGTATCTTTCCATGAAGCATCAGGACATTCAATGTCTGACACGTTTTTTGCATCGCAGCGATATCAACAGAAGGAGTAGAAGAAGTAGCTTGACGACCATTACTCGCTGCACTGGCACTTCCACCAAAGGCGAAGAAAGACAGAAGAAGGGCCAAGACACCGAAGAGGGTTAACGCTTTGCGAATCATGAGATTCTCCATTCCAGTGTTCCTACTCAACCCATCACAATAAGTAAGGGATGTGACACACAGGGATGTGTACGTAGTAAATGGGGGAGTACAGCTACTTTTGTAATCTGTGTCAGTCACAGAATAATTCAGTAAAGTATCAACTTTATAGAAGTATACAATAGCTGATAAAAGTAGCTTCCTGGTAATTGAAGAAGAAACTACGGAAATATGCGATAGGGCACCGCACAATAAAAATCCGATGAACATGTACAAGTCGTACACAAGGAAGTATACCTGAAAAGAAAGAGTTACGCCCTGCCATTTCCCTGACATTCCCCTGACATTCCCCAAAAGTACGCTTGAAGACAGAGGTTTTTGTCTCCAAAAGAATAAAAGGGAGAAAAAGGTATCATGATGGAGTAGGGTGAGGAAGCGAGCAGATGAGTTGCAAGGAGTGCATCATATGTATCTTCTTGTCAGGTGAAGCTGGCTGAGACGCTTGGGAACGTATCTGGCTCGTCCCATTCTAGATGTGCAAAAGCAGTCAGTGGCCTGACTCTTGAACCTATTTGTTGAATAGACAAAAGATGAAGGGGAACGTTCTCTTCTCTCATATTTTTACAGAGAAAGGTGGGGGAAATTTGTAGTGCTGGGAGACTAAGGAGTCTCCTAGCACTACAATGTAAATGCCATTCATCGCCTTGTTTGCTACAGTTAGCTCCAGCGTACCTCATCAACATAAACATTACCGCTACCAGTCCCATTAAACTGAATACCAATCTGGTTCGCATTTGCCGGAACAGCAAAGGTCAGCTTATTCCACGTCCCCTTTGTAATCGTCACAGGCGACTCCTTGTACCACTTGTAGTTACTGTCTTGCACAAAGAGCCAGCCGCTTACAGACAGGGATACCGAACTCGGCACATACACGTAAGCCGTCAGTATCTGTCCGCTTTGTGGTGCTGGTGAGAGATGCGAGCCTGCAACAGAGGTATAGGGGTAGTCATCACTCCCCGTACCTGGAAACTTCACTTCCAGCGAGTGCGTTCCGACATAGGCATAATCAGTGCTACCCACGGCGGTAACGTTCCCACTCGTGCTCCAGCCTTGAGCCGTGCCATCTTCAAAACCAAAGCCCGACGTTGGTGGTGGAGTCGCTGTTGGGCTAGGTGTTGGCGTTGCCGTCGAAGTTGCCGTTGGACTGAGCGTTGGTGTCGGTGTCGGTGTTGATGAGCCACCTCCAACCAACTGCGTGTATTCACTCTGGAAGGTGCGTGCTTGCTGCGTCAGCTGGTCGTTGCTGATCAATGGTGTCAGGGCGTCTACTGCATATTGCATCGACGCAAATGCATGGTTGCTGGCAAGCAAGCCGAGAGCCTTTGTTGTCCAGGCATTCATGAAGTTGGTATCGCCATTATCCTGTGGAATATGAGGATCATAGTTCCACTCAGAGATGATAATAGGCAGTTCAATATTCCCACCAAGTGTCGTATGCATGGCGGTACGTGCATCGCTAAAGTGTTGAGTCCAACCATCTAGGTTCGCAAGGCAAGTGCTTTCTGACTGCTTAGGACCATAAATACCATCAGTATCACAGGTGTACATATGCCAACTTACCGCATCAGGACGCGGATTAGCATGCTGTAAAAAGTATCTCAGATAGGCATCATCATACTGATAGTTCACGGGACCGATGAAGAATGCGTTGTTCGCAATACTCTTCAGCTTTGAAATAACAGCATTCCAGGACGTGGAAGTCGCATCCGTATATTGAGATGCTGAAACACCCTGAAGGTCTTCCTCGTTCCCAAATTCGTAGTAGACACGACTGTTCCTGAAAACAGCATTCATGTCTTGAACAACGGGAGTATCGTCTGCCAAAGGATTGGCACGTTTCTGTCCCCCTAAAATCACGAGGGCTGCAGCCCCCATGTCATGGACCTTTTGGGCCGCCGCTTTCACGACTGACTCTGGCATCCCTACTCGCGTAGGGAGGCGGATAATCTGGGTATGTATCTGCTGGAGCAAGGGAACGTAATGCGAATCAGTCAAAAACGCATCGCTACTCCCGTACAACTGCAAGTTGGTACCGAAGATCAGGGGCGAGACAGACGAAGCGTTGGCCTTTGTTGTCGCTGCCCGCGCAACGGGTGTCATTGCCTGAAAGACAAGAGCCGCACTACAAAGCACGAGAAAAGAGAGTGCAAAGAGTATGCGAAGGGAAAATATGGGTCGTTGCTGTCGTGGTTGAGTGGTCACGAATAACCTCACCTTCTAACGGTCGTACTAAAATACACAAATTTGTTAGGATAACATGTGTTATCCTGGACGCCCTTAGCGCTCTTTCGGGGAGACATTGCAACATTACTCCTTGTGCTATTTCTACACTCTGTTGTCACTATCCCCCCTTCTAGCATGTACAAAGGAAGTATACGTGGAAAGGAGTCTATCCACCATGACGTTTCCCTGACATTTCCCTGACACCTCTCTGTGAGGTATACTTTAGCTATCTCGACAGGTAAAAGTATCCCTTCAATACTCAACCGTACAAAGTAGTAGAAGGAAAAAGTATGTCACTCGCAATGCCCTTGAGTCTGGGACAACGACTCGTTCGTGAACGGCTCCGCCTTCACTGGTCACAAGAAGAGGTAGCACAAGCACTAGGGACCACGGCGAGAAGCGTCAATCGCTGGGAACATGATAAAGCCGTGCCTCATCCACACTATCGACAGCAACTCTGTCACGTCTTTCACGTCAGCAGTGAGAGCTTGTTCGGACCGTTTCCTTCTGTGGAGAACACTCCTTCCGCCTCTTCATCTCTTTGGACCATTCCTTACCGACGCAACCCCTTCTTTACAGGTCGTGAAGCTATGCTTCTCAAGCTGTACACGCTTTTGCACTCAGGGAAAACAGCGACTCTCGCTCAAGCGCAAGCCATCAGCGGGTTAGGTGGCATTGGCAAGACACAACTTGCTCTCGAGTATGCCTATCGTTTTCGCGAGGAATACGCTACTGTATTATGGGTCCAAGCTGAGACGCGTGCATCGCTCGTCGCTGAGTTTGTAACACTCGCCACACGTTTGAATCTTTCGGAGAAGGACGAACAGGATCAGACGCGTATCGTGGAAGCGGTCAAACACTGGCTCGCCACGACGAATAGCTGGCTGTTGATTCTCGATAACGTGGAAGATTTCACGATGGTAGAGGATTTCCTCTCCTCACACGTTCAAGGCCATATTGTGTTTACAACGCGCACACAATCAACAGGAACATTTGCCCGCTGTATTGATCTGGAACATATGACAATTGATGAAGGCACACTTTTTCTGCTGCGTCGAGCAAAGCTTCTTGAATACAACGCTTGCCTCGAAGATGCTTCTGAGACTCTTCGATGTGATGCAAGAACTATAGCGCACCTGATGGATGGCATCCCTCTTGCTCTCGATCAAGCAGGAGCCTATATCGAAGAATGCGGATGCAGTCTTTCAGACTATAAAGACCGTTATCAAGCACAACGGACATATTTGTTAGAGCGACGAGGAAGTAGCACGAAGGATCACACACATTCGATAAGCACTACCCTGTCCCTCTGTTTTGAGAAGGTGGAACACGTCAACCCTGCAGCAACCGAAGTGCTATGTCTGTGCGCGTTTCTCGCTGCTGACGCCATTCCAGAAGAGATTTTCACTCTAGGTGCTGCTGAACTTGGTCCTACCTTACTACCGCTCGCTTCAAATTCGTTGGCGTTTGATGATGCTATTGCTCTCTTACGCAGATATTCTTTGCTCCGTCGCCATCCTGAAACCAAGATGCTCAGTATCCACCGCTTGGTACAAACGGTGCTGAAAGACAAGATGGAGAAAAATATGCAATACGTCTGGACAGAACGGGCTGTGCGTATTGTGAACCGCGCGTTTCCAGACGTGCAGGGATTGGGAAACTGGTCTCTCTGCCAACGGTACCTTGCACAAGCTCAAGCTTGTATAACCCTCATCGGGCAATGGAACATGGTTTCTTTTGAAACAGCACGATTACTGCATCAGACAGGTGCATATCTCTCACAACGCGCTCACTATAGCCAGGCAGAGCAATTGCTGAAAGAGGCCCTTACTATGCGTATGCACCTGTCGGGGCCTGAGCATCTTGACGTTATCCCCATCCTTGATAACTTGTCAGAACTGTACTATCTCCAGGGTCAATATACTTCCATGGAGCCGGTAACGCAGAAATCTCTTGCCATTCGCAAGCAGCACCTGGGAGGAGAACATCCTGATGTGGCCGAAAGTCTCAACAACCTGGCATTGCTCTACTTTGATCAAGGGCGTTATGCTCAAGCAGAGCCACTGCATCAGCAATCCTTAGCGATACGCAAGCAAACCTTGGGATCAGAGCATCCCACTGTAGCCGAGAGCCTCAATAACCTGGCACTACTCTATAGAGATTGGGGAAAATATGCTCAAGCAGAACTCCTCTTTCCGCAAGCACTTGTAACGTATGAAAAGGCGTTAGGACCAGACCATCTGTACGTTGCGCTCTGCCTCAACAACTTTGCCATGCTGTACCGTTCTCAAGGTCAATACATTCAGGCAGAGCCTCTGTATCAACGAGCCTTGACAATTCGAGAGAAGGTGTTGGGGCTAGAACATCCTGAAGTTGCAAATACCCTCAGCAACTTGGCAGTACTCTATCGTCATCAAGGAAAGTATGCTCAAGCAGAACCTCTCTGTCAACGGGCATTAGCAATTCGAGAAAAGATGCTGGGGATGAAGCATATCGACGTAGCTCTCAGCCTCAATAGTTTATCAAACATCTTCATTGAACAGGGGAGGTATGATGAGGCGGAACCGCTCTGCCAAAGAGCCTTAGCCATTCGGGAGGAAGGCTTAGGACCAGAGCATCTGCGTACTGCTCAAAGCCTCAACGACGTAGCAAGACTGTATTTGAAGCAAGGAAGGTACAATGAGGCAGAGCCGCTCTATCAGCGAGCCCTCACGATCCGAACGCACCAACTGGGACGAGAACATCCTGACACCATTGTCACCTTGGAGAGCTATACTGACCTGCTAGTGCAAATGGGAAAGGAGGCAAGAGTTGTAGAGAACCCGCAACAGACCGTATAGCTTTTGTACCTACCTTGTTCCACATCTTTATACTTCAATGGTTCAGGAGGACGCCACTCTTGGATGGAGATCACCTGTTTCTCCTGCTCAAGAGGAGGAGTGATCGCTGATGTACTTGCAGCTAGAATTTCCGCTTGGCAGCGTGTTAACAGGAGTTGTGTGGCCCCGGTCAATTTTTTGACGATGTGGAAACGGTCTGCACACTGCACCGCTTGTGGAACTGCTTCCGAGGCAGCTGATGCGTAGGTACTTCCACGGTCTCAGCTCACGACGGTAATATCTGGGTGGCGGCGCATCCACCGTGCTGAGGTTTCCTCTGCTCGACGGTTGTAAATTGAGGAAAGAGAAAGGATGCTCTCAAGATGTGTCAAAGTATCCTTTCGGTCAGTTTCCATCGACGTATGCGTTTACACGCTTTTGTGGAGGACTTCGTAGCGTACAAGGATGTTATCGGGGTCCTCCCACCTGCGGATTTCGATGAGCCGAAGCGACGCGTCCGGCTTGCCCACGAAGACAGGGACTCCTTCGCCTAAGACGACGTTGCCAATCATTAGATGGATCTCATCAACCAGATCATGCGCCAGCAGATCGTTCCACAGGGTCCTGCTACCTGTCATCAAAATATCTTTGCCTGTTTGGCTTTTGAGTTCGGCAATCTGCTGGTACGCGTCTGCACGCCTGATGATGCGGATACTGGGCCAGTTTCCCGTCAGCGTATCTGAGACGACGATGGTGTTGACGGACTCGCCCGCCTGTACGATCTCCCTCTGTTCGTCCGTCCACTCGTCAGAGGTGGGATTCTCGGCGACCTTGGGCCAGTAACTGTGGAACAGCTCGAAGAAAACACGGCTACAGTACAAAGGGGATGAGCCGTTTTGTGCGCCGCATGTACTCCTGATACCGCTGGCCCAGATGCTCCTGCAGGACATGCTCTTCCACATGGATACGGTAGCTCAGGCCAATCAGCGTGCATCCCATAAGGACCAACAGACTCAACCAGTTCGTAAAGCTGAGTCCAAGCCCGAACAGCGTGATGAGCAAGCCGGTATAGGAGGGATGACGAATGAGTCGGTAAGGACCCGTTTCGATCACGGTCTGCTCAGAGGCGACGGCCACCGCCGTCGTGAAGAAGGCGCCGAGCACGTGGATGGCGTAGAGACGGAACGCGATCCCCGCGTTGATGAGCAGAATACCCAGCCAGAAGAGGAATACGCGAGTGCTCGTGATGGCGGTGGCAGGAACCTTAAACGCCAGCCACACGCCGAGGAGGCTGCCGAACGTGACCAAGCAAATGAGGACCGCATGCGATCCTTTATCCTGGCGCTGGGCGCCAGCACGGAGGCGTTTGCGCGTCCTGATATCCACGTTCGCTTCCATCACTCTCCAGATGAGAATGCTGACCAGCAGGACACTCAGCAGCACAGGCTGGTGAGCGAAAAGCGGTTGCATGCTCTACGACCTTTCCGTTACGAGCGACAAATGAAGTGTTCCAACGGTCAGTCCGTCTGAGACGCGCGTACACCATTTCCAACGCTCAGGAACAGTATACCAGATGTGGAGCGGCTTTCCCAGGAAACTTGTACCAGTGCTCACGTTTCAGAGCAAAAGCTGCTCAGTTGTCAGGTCATTTACCATCTAGGCTACAAGAGTGACGAATATTTGATAAAAAAGAGGATACTTATTGTGGTGATTGACAGCTCTTGTTACCGGTAACAAGAGCCTTGTCCGCATGTGTGCTTCCTCGACGTATGTCCCAGGAATGTTTGTGGTGCTCTTTTGGAGCAGCGAAAATGGAGCATCTATGAGACCAAAAGAGTGTCACTTGGGACTCTGCTCTATTGCAACGTCGATGTTGCTCCACTGCAAAGTCACAAGTGACAACATTTTGTGGCTTTTTAACCCTCAAGCAATAAGGTCTCCGAGTCCTCGACCAATTCCTTGATTCGCACCAGGAACCGCACCGCCTCGCTTCCGTCAACAATGCGATGGTCGTAGGAGAGGGCGAGATACATCATGGGGCGAATGACCACCTGTCCGTTCAGAGCAATAGGACGTTGTTCGATCTTATGCATGCCAAGGATAGCGACCTGTGGTGCATTCAAAATTGGCGTCGAGAGCAACGACCCAAACACACCACCGTTTGTAATAGTGAACGTTCCACCTTGCAATTCTGATAGTGAAAGCGTATTCGCGCGTGCCTTCTTCGCCAGTTCCCCGATTTCACGCTCGATCTGAGCAAAGCTTTTACTGTCAGCGTCGCGCAACACAGGCACGACGAGTCCCTCTTCAGCACCAACCGCGATACCAATATCGTAGTAGTGCTTCAAGACAAACTCATTGCCCTGTATCTCTGCATTCAGACGGGGAAATGCTTTGAGTGCGCCAACTGCCGCCTTCGTGAAAAACGACATGAAGCCGAGCGAGACCCCATTTCGCTCCTTAAATGCGTCTTTGCGGCGGCTTCGTACCTCCATGATGGCGGTCATATCAACCTCATTGAAAGTAGTGAGCATCGCGGCTGTATGTTGCGCCTCGACGAGACGTTGCCCAATCGTTTGCCGACGCCGTGAGATACGTATGCGCTCTTCACGCCCCTGTGGAGCAGTGAGGGCTTGCGCGTTGGCGGTACCATTGCCATTGCTTGTACTGCGAGGTACCTGTACAGGTGCTATCGCTGGCGCACTCGCCTGTACTGCGGCAGGCTCTTGTGCGAGAGTTGGCTTAGCTGCCGTCTGTAGGGCATTCTGCTCCAGGTAGTTCACAACGTCGTCACGTGTGATACGTCCATGTGGGCTGGTACCTTGTACTTGCGCGATATCGACGTTGTGTTCTGCCGCGATACGGCGAGCAAGCGGAGACGGTGGACGCTGTGCCTCTTGTGATGACTGTTGTTGCGCTACGGGCTGTTGCACAACCGCCTCCTGTACTGGCTGTTGCCGCATTGGTTGCTGAGCAGTTGCCGGTGCTGGTGGCACAGGAGCATTAGACTCCGCAGGTGCCGTTTGTGGCGGTGAGGAGATGGAGTTTGTCGAAATTGTTGGCTCTTTCGCTCCATTCGCGGTAGAGGATGCGCCACTTTCCGCAAGGAGGCCCAAGACTTCGCCAACTGCAACAGTGTCGCCTGTTTGTTTGACAACCTTCTGTAGCACACCATCCTGTTCGGCGTTGACCTCTACATTGACCTTATCGGTTTCCAGTTCCACCAGGGCTTCCCCCTGATGAACGGCATCGCCTTCTTGCTTGAGCCACGACGCAATCGTAGCATCAACTATCGACTCTCCCAACGTTGGGACACGAATTTCAGTGGACATAGTTTCCTCCGCGTTGGCTTAGTGGTAGGTGAGACGCCTCTGTAGTGATTTTTTCCTGCTCTGCCATATACCAATCCCAAAAGCCAGTAGCCGGACTCGAACGATCAGGGCGCGAGATGACCCCGACCTTGATTGATGTAGCGGTAAGAGCAGTAAGATAGGGCGCGACGAACGTCCATGCCCCCATGTTACGCGGCTCTTCTTGCACCCAGACAACCTCACGGACGTTTGGATACTGTGCAAGCACTTTTTTCAAGGCTTGCTCTGGAAACGGATAGAGCAATTCGACCCGCACAATTGCGATATCTTCGACGCTTGTTCTGCTCTCATGTGAGAGCAAATCAATAGCGATCTTTCCTGTGCAAAGCACCACACGTCGCACCTGTTCTGCATGAGTACGTGCCTTTGTATCGTCGAGTACGGGCAGGAACGTGCTTTCCGTCAAATCCTCAAGACGTGATGAGGAAAGCGGATGTCGTAGCAAGCTTTTAGGTGTCATGACAATCAGCGGACGCGGATGATATTTGAGATTATGTGCCTGTCGGCGCAAGAGATGAAAGTATTGTGCCGATGTTGAGCAGTTCGCCACCTGTATGTTATCTTCAGCGGCCAACTGCAGGTAGCGTTCGAGACGCGCACTAGAATGTTCTGGTCCTTGCCCTTCATAGCCATGCGGTAAGAGCAGTATCAGAGACGACTCTTGCTTCCACTTTGCACGGCCAGAAACGAGGAACTGGTCTATAATCACTTGCGCGACATTCGCGAAATCGCCAAACTGCGCCTCCCACAGCACAAGTGCATCGAGTGCATGCACACTATAGCCATACTCGAAACCCATCGCCGCTGACTCGCTCAAAGGGCTGTTGTAGATAGAGAACGATGCTTTAGCCTCGGCTAGGTGTTGTAGTGGGATGAACAGGCTGTCATTCTCCTGATTATGTAAAACGGCATGACGATGACTGAACGTGCCACGCTCCGAATCTTGTCCCGTAAGACGAATGGGGGTGCCATCTGCCAGAATTGACGCGAATGCAAGTGCTTCGGCCTGTCCCCAGTCGATACCACCCTCTGGACCGAGGGCATTGGCGCGACGTTGTAACGTGCGTGCGAGCTTCGTATTCGGCGTAAAGTCTTCAGGCCACGTCAGCAATTCTTCGTTGAAGGTTTTCAGAACATGTGCCGAGACAGAGGGTGCCACATGCGCCTCATCGCTCTTGCCATTTGAGTCGTTTTTGCCTGCTGTTGGGTCGGTCTGGTGGGCACCGCCATCGGCCTCTCGTTTGGCTTGCTCTAAGATTGCAAATGCCTCGCTCACCATAGCATCCGCCTCTTCATGCTGTATTAACCCCTCTTGTTCTAAGCGTTGAGCGTAAAGCGCACGTACTGTTGGATGTGAACGGATGGTATCGTACATCCTGGGTTGTGTAAATGCTGGCTCATCCCCTTCATTGTGGCCCCAGCGTCGATAACCGACAAGATCGACAAGCACATCTTTATGAAAACGGTCACGGAAAGCGTGAGCGATGCGTACCGCCGTCAAACAGGCATAAGGGTCGTCGGCATTTGCATGGATGATAGGCATGGCAAACCCTTTTGCCAGGTCGCTCGCAAAATTCGTCGAGCGGCTGTCGTCAGGATTGGTGGTAAAGCCAAGCTGGTTGTTCGCGATAATGTGAATTGTGCCGCCAACCCAATAGCCGCGCAGGTGCCACAAATTCAACGTCTCGGCGACAATACCTTCGCCTGGGAATGCGGCATCACCATGAATCACGATTGGCAACGAGCGGTCCACATCCAGTTTGGGAGAGCCAGCCGCCACACGATTCTCCTGTGTAGCGCGTGCCATACCCTCAATCACAGGATTCACAAACTCTAAATGACTGGGGTTAGGGGCAAGCACAATCTTGAGCGAGACGTGGGAAGCGTCCTCGCCCAGTACGTGTTCCGCGCCGAGATGATATTTCACATCGCCCGTCCAGCCAAATCCAAAAGTATCAGTCAGGGGCACGCCTTCCTCACGTTTCGCATGACTGAACTCAGTCAGGATCGCACCATAGGATTTATCGAGAATATGCGCGAGTACGTTGAGACGACCACGATGTGCCATACCGACGATCACTTCACGCGTCTCTGAGTCAATGGCACCGTGAATGATCTCATCGAGCATGGGAATAAGCGTATCTGTTCCCTCTATCGAAAACCGCTTCTGACCTGTAAAGGTTTGGTGGAGGTAACGTTCAAACACCTCGACTTGCGTGAGTCGTTTGAGCAGTTTACGTGCCTCTACCGGACCAGGAGTAGAGTGATAGAGACGCAAACCTACAGCATCGCGTAGCCAACGACGCTCTTCTGCGCTCTTCACCTGATCAAATTCATAGCTGATTGTACCTGAATACATTAAGCGCAATGCATTCACCGCCTCAAGCGCATTAGAAGCGTTCTCTGCTGCATGGCCGCTAACGACATTTGGTGGAAGTTGAGCGAGGTCTTCGTCGCTCAAGCCATAGGTTTCTGGCAAAAGAGCGGGGTCGCCCACTGGCTCTTTGCCGAGAGGGTCAAGCTGAGCACCCAGATGCCCACGCTCGCGAATAGCATGTGCCAGCGCGGAAGCTGCGACAATATGTGAAACCAGAGGCAGCACAGCCTTATCGTTCGTAACATCATAGTTCGCCAGTTGTGCAGCATCCGACGGTAGACTCTCTTGCTGGTTCTCTAAATTTTCTGAGGACCATGAGTCAAAAAACGCCCGTGTATCTGCATCAACCGTTGCGGGATCTTGCATATAGCGTTCATAGAGATCAAGAACATAGCCCGCATTTGGTCCATAAAAGGTTTCAAGATTGTTCATGAAACAAACATTCCTTTGTGTATTTAACAGTCCCAACCCACGTTTAACCCATCTATCAAAACATCTGTACTGTGTGGATTGCTTACTCCCTATTATAATACGCTTTACTGTGTTGTGAATAGTATCATGACTATAGAATAAACGTCAGTGGTATAATTGATCTGCCCCTTAGCAAGCCCTATCCTCTTGAAAGGACGAGAAATCATGACACGAGAAAATGTCCTTTTTTCTTCTTTTTAATAGAGATATTTACAGGGCATAGAGTATGAGTTGGCACAACAAAGGAAATCCTGATCTTGATCCATTTTTGCGGAAGATTCCCATCTTCCGCAAAAATGGGTCAAGATCACTCAGCAAAAATTACATGGATGCAAACCGCATTGTCGCAAACAGCCCATCTATATGATTGACACAGCATACAAAGTCCAGTACAATAGAAGCATATCTTGCATAGCACATACCGCTACAAAAAGAGAAAAACGCTACACGCAATGACGGAGAAAGTACGCACACTGTAATTTGTTACAGAGAGTTCGGGTCTGGTGTAACCGAACACAAGCTGTGAGCAGAACATCACTCCAGAGCAGCCAGCCGAACATAAGAGTAAGCGTGGCCGGAACCTTTCCGTTATCATGAAGGTACGTATAGTGTGTCGAACATCTCGTATGTTTGTAGACAGAGAGTACGTAGAACCAAGCGAGCTTGTATACTTTTCCCTTCTTGGAAAGTGTACAGCTAATGAGGGTGGTACCACGGGAGTTTCCTCTCGTCCCTGTTGTTGGACGAGGGGGTTTTTATTGCTATTTGAAATTTTGTCAAGAGATATCTAAAAGACATACAGAACGAGGGGAGCCGCGCCAATGAAGACTAAGCTACTCTATCACGAGAACAGTTTTACCTATGAATGTACTGCAAAGGTTGTGGCCGTTGAAGGTGATGAGATCGCACTCGATGCAACGGTATTCTACCCCGGTGGTGGTGGTCAAATGGCGGACCGCGGCATTATCGCGTGGGAAGACCAACAAGCGAACGTTATTGTTATGAACAAACGCGATGATGTTGTGTGGCATACCCTCGATTCGATTCCACCATCAGTCGGCACGGAGGTTGTGGGCACAATCGACTGGGATTTCCGCTATCAGATGATGCGAACGCATACCGCTCTGCATATTCTATGTGGGATCATCTGGAAAGAGTTCGGCGTGCAGGTGACGGGTGGGCAAATGTATCCCGACCGTGCACGTATGGATTTCTCGATGGAAAACCTGGATAAAGAACGCATCGCTCTTATCGAGCAGAAGATTAACGAGGCGGTCGAAGCCGATTATCCCATCCGTGTCTACAGCTTGCCACGCGAAAAGGCATTCGCAATTCCTGATCTTGTACGCACCAAAATCAATCTGCTACCCGCCAACATCGAAGAGGTACGTATTGTAGAGATTGTCGGACTGGACTTGCAAGCAGATGGTGGTACTCATGTGAGTCATACGAAAGCTGTTGGACCAATTAAAATCACGAAAACAGAGAACAAGGGCAGGATTAACAAACGCCTGGAAATCATGCTCACGGAATAATAGATTGTTTTCATAAGTAGGTGTTCTTATTCAACACCTGTATTCCTCTTAACATAGGAATATCGGAAATAGAGGAGGATGTTGTGTCGGTTACATCAAACGTATTCCAGCCAGTCATGGCGGCAGACCGCGTGGACTATCCAAAGCTGGAACAAAACATCCAGCAGATGTGGGATGATAACAAGGTATTACAATTATACCTGCATCGCAACGAGCAGAGTGATAAACGCTATTCATTCCTGGATGGTCCAATCACCGCGAATAATCCAATGGGCGTCCACCATGCATGGGGACGCACCTATAAGGACCTGTACCAGCGTTTTAAGACGATGCAGGGCTACAAGCAACGCTATCAGAACGGCTTCGACTGTCAGGGGCTATGGGTTGAAGTTGAGGTCGAGAAAGAACTGGGTCTCAAATCCAAACGTGACATCGAGGAGTTGGGTATCGCTACCTTCGTCGAGCGCTGTGAGGCGCGTGTCTTCACCTTTGCCAGACGCCAGATAGAGCAATCTATCCGCCTGGGCTATTGGATGGATTGGGGCAACGACTACTACACGCTCTCGGACGAGAACAACTATACCATCTGGTCGTTCCTGAAAAAGTGTAACGAACGCGGCCTGATCTACAAAGGGCGCGATGTAATGCCCTGGTGTCCACGCTGCGCAACGGGGCTTTCAAACATGGAGATAGAGTCGGAAGGCTATCACGAAATCACGCACCTGAGCCTCTATGTCCGTTTCCCGTTAATAGATCGTCCAAACGAATACCTGCTTCTCTGGACAACGACGCCGTGGACATTGCCCGCGAACGTCGCTGCCGAGGTACACCCTGACCTGTCATATGCCAAAGTGCAGCAAGATGGCGAGTATTACTATCTTGCGGAACAGTTGCTGCCCGTACTCAAGCAACTCAAGGGGCGTGACAAGGGCGATTATCACGTCGTCGAGACGCTCAAAGGTAGCGATATGGTTGGCTGGACGTATCGCGGTCCTTTCGACGAGCTACCCGCTGAGCAGGGCATCGTTCATAGAGTGATAGCAGGGAAAGATGTTACCTCTACCGAGGGCACAGGCATTGTTCACATCGCTCCTGGTTGTGGACATGAAGACTTTGCGCTCTCAAAAGAGTACAACCTACCTGCGATAGCACCCGTTGACGAAGTGGGTGTCTACGTCGATGGCTTCGACTGGCTCACTGGTAAGGCTGCTGCCTCAGTGGGTCCATTGATCGCGGAAAATCTTACACAAAAGGGCTTGTTGTATCGTCCCCAGAATTACAAGCACCGCTATCCAACCTGCTGGCGTTGTAAAACTGAACTCATATTCCGCCTTGTCGATGAGTGGTTCATCTCGATGGACACGCTTCGTTACGAAATCATGGACGTGGTAAAACAGATTCACTGGATACCAGAATTCGGCTTTGATCGCGAGATGGACTGGTTGCGTAACATGGACGATTGGATGATCTCCAAGAAACGCTACTGGGGGCTTGCACTGCCGATCTACGATTGTCCACGCTGTGGCACTTACGAGGTTATCGGCAGTAAAGAGGAACTCAAAGAACGAGCGGTCTCAGGCTGGGAAGAGTTCGAGGGCCATACGCCCCATCGTCCGTGGATTGATGAAGTCAAGGTACGTTGTCTAAAGTGTGATGACGTGGTTTCACGTATCAAAGATGTCGGTAATCCATGGCTCGATGCGGGTATCGTGCCGTTCTCAACGCTACACTATCGCACTGACCACAGCTACTGGGTGCAGTGGTTCCCAGCGGATTTTGTCACGGAATCATTCCCGGGACAGTTCCGCAACTGGTTCTATTCGATGCTGGTAATGAGTACGGTGTTAGAGAGCACTGCACCATTCAAGACGCTGTTTGGCTTCGCGACACTCATGGGCGACGATGGTACGCCTATGCACAAATCAAAAGGCAACCTCGTTGTCTTCGATGATGCAGCGGAGCGTGTTGGCTCTGATACCATGCGCTGGCTCTACACCAATCATGTGCCAGAGCAAAACCTGAGCTTTCCACGTATCCCTTCTGCCGAGGATATGGAGAAGTCCGAGCAAACAGGTCTCCCTGTGCGCTTGAGTGAAAAATGGATGTTGGTACGTAAGACGCTGGACAAAATCTGGAACGTGTACTGGTTCTTTACGACATACGCTAATATCGACCAGTTCAATCCAACTCAGCATTCGGTACCCGTCGAGCAACGGAGCGAACTTGATCGTTGGATACTCTCCGAACTGCAACTTACTGTACGCACAGTGACACAAGGATTGGAGCAATATGATACGGTCAAGCCATCGGAGGCAATGCAGGACTTTCTGGATGACCTCTCGAACTGGTACCTGCGACGCAGTCGCGAACGCATCTGGACAAAGGGTCTTGAGACGGATAAGAAAGCGGCCTACCTGACACTTTACGAATGTCTGACGACGCTCATCACACTCATGGCACCCTTTATGCCATTTATCACCGAAGAGCTGTATCAGAATCTGGTGCGCAGTGTCGATCAGCAGGCACCGATGAGTGTTCATCTACAAGACTGGCCTATTGTGCAAGAAGAGTTGATCGACGAAAAGCTGACCAGCGACACGCATTTAGTCATGCGTGTCGTGGGTCTGGGTCGTGCTGCACGTGAGAAGGCACAGATCAAGGTTCGTCAGCCGCTTAACGCCCTATATGTGCGTGTACCCTCTGCAGCAGAGGAAGAGGCACTTACGCGACTGAGTACACAGGTTCTTGAAGAATTGAACATCAAGAACCTAGAATTGATGAGCAACGAAAGCGACATGCTTGCGTACACTTTGAAGCCACAGGTAAAGGTGCTGGGACCCAAATACGGACCACTGGTACAGAAAATACTTGCGGTCATCAAGGGACTTGATGAGCATAGTACACAACTCGCAGCACGCCAGCTCGAACAAACTGGCTTATTCTTCCTCGCGGTTGAGGGTCAGGAACTTGAGTTGACGAAGGATGAGGTAAACGCGGCCTCGACTGCGCGTCCTGGCTTCGTCACAGCCGAAGAGCGCGGCTACATCGTGGCACTCGAAACTACAATCACGCCAGAGTTACGCAACGAGGGTCTCATCCGCGACCTCACGCACTATGTACAGGACATGCGTAAGAAAGCGGGTTTGAATATCGAAGACCATATCGGTCTTGCGCTCTACACAGAGGATATCGAGTTGGCACGCACGCTTGTTGACTACCAGCAAGAGATCGCACAGGAGACACTGGCAGCCAACTTGCTCGTCTCGATCAGCCAGCGCGACTACCCATCTTTTGAAGAGTCTTACCGTGAGAAAATCTCGCCGACCTCGACCAAAAAGTTGGAAAGCTACACCATCGAAGTTGTGTTAGGAAAATATAAATAGCAGTAAAGCGGAAGAGTTTCTGCCATGGCAGAAACTCTTCCGCTTTACTGCTATTATGAAGGATGAATAATGGACACAGCCGAGATTCTGCAAGCAGTTAGTCATAGAGACTATCCCATCCCGAAAGGTCCATGGGTCATGAGTCAGCTATGGCTCGAACTGCTTTTCGCTCATTGGCCGATTCAGCCTGATGTACTACGTGCCCTTATACCACCAATATTTGAAGTAGACACGTTTGAACGCGAAGCATGGGTAGGTGTTGTACCCTTTCGCATGCGAGGTGTTCATCCACGCGGCTTTCCGTCAGTGCAGGGGCTTTCGCATTTTCCAGAGTTGAATGTACGAACCTATGTTACCAACCGTGGTAAGCCAGGAGTGTACTTTTTTAGCCTCGACGCGGGTAATCCCATTGCTGTTGCTATTGCAAGGTCGGTATTTCATCTCCCCTACTTCAATGCCACCATGAAATGTGAGAAGAGAGGAGGCATTGTTCATTACAGTAGTCATCGCACGCACCACAATGCTCCTGTCGCAGACTATGTTGCCCATTATCGACCGATAGCACCCGTAGAGTACGCGCCACAAGGCACGATTGCTCACTGGCTAACCGAACGCTATAGTCTCTACACCTCGTTTCGTAATCAACTCTATCGAGGTGAGATACACCACAAACAATGGCCCTTGCAAGCGGCTGAACTAGAGATAGAGCAGGATACAATGGCTCTTTCGCACAAAATTCATCTCCCTGATACCGCTCCACTACTCCATTATTCAGAACAACAAGAGGTTCTGATATGGCCTCTTCACCGTGTCGTGTAGTACACTATGTGCTATACGATAACATGAGCAAAGGGGAGTGCTATGCAACTGACGACGAGCCGCCTTGTATTGCGCGAGTTTGAAGAGAACGATTGGCAGACGGTACTGAATTATCAGCGCGACCCCTTATATCTACGCTATAATCCCTGGACCTATCGCACACCAGAAGATGTACGAAGTTTTGTGAACAGGTTTATTTTGTGGAGTAAGGAGCAACCACGCCGACGGTTTCAGTTCGCGATCACACTCCGTCAAAATGGTCAGTTGATCGGCAATGGTGGCATTCGTATGAAGTTTTCCAATGCGTGGGAAGCTGATCTTGGCTACGAATTGGATAGTCGCTACTGGGGATATGGTTATGCCACAGAAACAGCGAGTACATTACTTGCACTTGGTTTTAATGACCTTCATCTTCACCGCGTCTGGGCGCACTGTATTTTTGAAAATACGGCGTCCGCGCATGTCCTGGAAAAAATCGGCATGCGTATCGAAGGCCACTTCCGCGAAAACGAATGGATGAAAAATCGCTGGTGGGATACACTACAATATGCCATTCTGGATCACGAGTGGCAAGCGAGAAGGTAAAATAGTGCTTGTAAAATAGGAGTGGCGAGTCCATGACCATCATATTGCACCATTATCAAGGTTACTGGAACGCCAGCGGCATGCAATAACCTGGCAAAGTTTTGAGAATGGTGAGGTGCAATAAACCAGTCGTCAGTACCATGAATAATCAGGAATGGTGGATCATGAGAAGCCACATAGCTAACGGGGCTGATGGTTCGTATACGGGACTTCGCACCAGAGCCGGATGCACCTAAGCCTTGATTAAGGTTGGCAACGTGCGCCCGAAAAGGCAAAGGAAAAAGAAGGCCGAAACTCCTTCCATAATCGGAAGATAGAGGTCCGGTACATTCAATGTCTCTGGATGCCAGATAGTAAGTCCATCGGGAAGTCCGGCAGTATTGTGGGCAATCAGCCACAACAAAGTTGCTCCACCCTGGATTATCGCAGCGATAACGAGAAGACGACGTGCAGGAAACGCAACAACGGCCAATGCGATAGCAGCTTGAAGGATAATACCGATAAGCAAGAAGGCTGCTATGACACCTGATTGAGGTGGCTGCACCAGTAGGTTATTTTTGGCATTCTTTAGAAAGTAGAGAGGTTGTAGAAGGGATTTCACATACGAGACGAGTGCTGCGCCAGGAGAGCGCGACTACTTCCCTCTGGATAGTCTTGCTCATCTGGTTTGAGGGCGTGTTCACAACGCGCTCCATAAGCAAGCCCATATATCATCGCGGCGTCTAATGTCTTGCGCTCTTCAAGGGTGAACGGCTTGCCACGAGCGGCTTCGTATTCTGCGATAAATGCCTGTGACTCTTCACGCGACGGAAGCCTTTCGACATCGAAAAACTCCGTGTATGTGAAATATGCCGCTGCATGTCCAACGATGATCGGCTCCTTTTCAAGCGCAAGGCTGTCCCAATCGTAAATGATCCGTACACGCTCATCTGGTAAGTAGCGAAAATGTTTCACACCCCAATCAGTATGGCCGATCACAAGTTGTCCTGCCCCCTGTACTTTGATTTCCTGAGTCCTACGCGCAATGGCATCTATCCATTGCGCGCCCTTTGCCGTTGCCTCGAAGTCGAACAGCTTGCTGTGCGGCGTGGGCCATGTGGTTCCGGATGGAAGACGTAAATCAAGGGAAGATGGCCGCAAATCAGGAATTGCGTCAGGAGTCCAAGTAAGTGTAATGAGCCATGCCAGCATTTCAGCTATTGAACGACGGATAACTGGGTTGTGTGCATCACGATATTCGCCTTCATCGACCAACTCTTCTACCGTTGCTATGCCACTCGCAATTGGCTTCGGCTCAAGTAGTGGCTTCGTACAGGGATAGCCACTGGCTATAAGATAATGTTGTACCTGGATCACAGCATTCAGAAAATCGAGCGAACGAGAGGGTTGGTGAATTTTTAGCACGATGCGGCGACCATCGAGCAATTCAACGCCACAGACCGCGCCTTGACTGGATCCGTAGAAAAGAAACGTTGCAACGGGAGATGCAAGTTCGCGCCGACAAAAATCGTCAATGAGGGTCGCAATCTGGTCGGGATCAGTAGTATTAAAGACGGTATTCTCGACGAAGAGAACACTCCACTTATGTATCCAATCAGAGATTACCTTGTTTGACGCAATCATCAGCAACAAATCCTTCTATGCTAAATTGTCTAAAATTGGTAACAATTCTGACAAATTGCTAATGATAGCAGTGGGTGTGATGGTTTCAGGTTTGGGCCACGGATAGTCGGTCTTGCGCCATATGCCACGCATACCAGCGTTTATAGCACCGGAAACGTCGTCAATCATTCTATCGCCGACCATGACACATTCGTTTGGTGCCACATGCAAACGTTGCGCCACATGGAGAAATACAGAGGGGTGTGGTTTCGAGTGCGGTAGCTCGGAGGTATAGGTAATCTCGTCGAGCAACGGAGCAAGAGCATGTGTGGCAATCTCGGCGTTATGCCACGAGGCCGCCCACCATGTATTCGAGAGCAGCCCGATGCGATAGCCACATTTACGTAGTTCGGTCAGCGTCTCAACAGCGTCGGGAAAGACAAACGCCCAACCGTTGATCGCTTGCCCATAGCCATCTAACGCAGTCAATACCTCTTCTTCGCTTGCCTCTCGTCCTAATCTGCTAAAGCCATCACGTATAAGTACCGTCGGACTGGTACTACCCTGCACAGTTTCGACGAGCTGCCAGTGACTCTTTTCAGCATCACGCATCGCTTGTACATAGTCATCCTGTGTCGGCCAGTCTATACGAGGCAACGTAGCGATGAGATAGTCGTAAGCAAGTCCCCAACGGCGAGCAAGGTCCTCGTTGTAATCAGGCCAATCAATGAGCGTTCCACCAAGGTCGAAGATAATGGCGCGTATAGACGACATACTGCACTCTACCCTTTTCTCATAATCTCTGGACTCAGGTTGCAGCAGCGAGCCCTCTTCATCACGAATTATATACTATAAATTCTTGTTTATACCATATTTGTTCGTGTCACATTCTCTTTTTCAGATATCCATCATTAGGGTGAAAAAGGACCGAGGGACCCTTGCAGTCTCCCTACTTTTCTTAAATTTGCACAAGAGCAAGTAAGAATGATATTTTACAATAATTAGAGATGCTCCTAAGGCATACAACAAGAGGTGCAAATACAATGAGCTTTAATTTGAAAAGTAGGAATTTTCTAAAGTTGGATGACTTCACAGCACAAGAGATACGGTTTTTGCTGCAACTCTCGGCTGAACTCAAAGCGGCAAAATATGCTGGAACTGAAGTGCAACGACTGAAAGGAAAACAGATTGCCCTTATTTTCGAGAAAGACTCGACACGCACACGCTGCGCCTTCGAGGTAGCCGGCACTGACCAGGGAGCGCACGTTACGTACCTCGGACCGAGCGGTTCACATATCGGCTATAAAGAGTCAATGAAAGATACCGCGCGAGTGCTAGGTCGCATGTATGATGGCATTGAGTATCGTGGCTCTGCACAGGCCACTGTAGAAGAGTTGGGTCACTACGCTGGCGTGCCCGTCTGGAATGGCATGACCAACGAGGCACATCCGACACAGATACTGGCAGACTTTCTCACTATGCAAGAGTCTGTACACAAACCGCTAGAAGATGTCTCGTTCTGTTTTCTGGGCAATGTCAGTTACAACATCGCCGATTCGTTGCTGATCGGTGCGGTTAAGCTGGGGATGGATATTCGTCTGGTAGGTCCCAGACAGACATGGCCTAAAGCAAACCGTCTACGTGAAGTTACGGTTACTGCCGAGGAAACCGGGGCACATATCATGCTAACCGAGAACATCGAAGATGCGGTGAAAGGATGCGACTTCTTGTATACCGATGTCTGGGTGTCTATGGGTGAAGCCGCCGATCTCTGGCGCGCACGCATTCAGCAGATGCTCCCTTATCAGGTGAATAGCCAGGTTATGGCGATGACGCATAACCCTGCTACGAAATTCCTGCACTGTCTTCCTGCACTTCATAATACCGACACAAAACTTGGCAAGGAAATATACGAAGAATATGGGTTGAGTGCGTTGGAAGTGACTGATGAGGTGTTTGAATCGAATGCATCTCTCGTCTTTGACCAGTCTGAAAACCGTCTCCATACCGTCAAAGCTGTTATGGTTGCTACGCTGGGAGGATAAGCTCACAGGAATATCTCAACGTAACCCACCTGTGTAACATTTCCTTCTGTTCCATCGTGCTACCTTCGGTCATCGTCTTTCACTCCCTGTCCTTTGGGACGGGCTCCACACGATGCCATCTTAAAGGTCACGATGTCCACAACCTGTGGCTCCGACCTACACTTCATCGATAGTTACATCCCAACTATGCGCGCAGGGGATGTCATCGGCCACGAGTTTATGGGAGAGATCGTGGAGGTTGGGCGCGAGGTGCAAAAGGTCAAGAAGGGAGACCGTGTGGTTGTATATGTTCAAGCATAAGAAGGACGGCTGTATACGGGCTGTCTTCATACCTTAATAAAGACTTCAGTACCCGTCTGAATTAAAAAGACGTTTGCAGAAGTCCATTATCGAGAAGGTCCATGTCGTCGCATCTAGTTTCTCTCAGGAGAGGATGATTTAGTATGTCCACATCTAATGTTCGCACGATCAATCTCCCGTCCGGCGAAGCGATCCCAGTGCTTGGGCAAGGCACGTGGGGCATGGGTGAAGATGCTCGATATCGAAAGGACGAGGTTGCAACCTTACGTCTCGGCATCGACCTCGGTATGACGCTGATTGACACTGCCGAGATGTATGCTAATGGGGCCGCCGAGTCAATTGTTGCCGAGGCACTCGTTGGACGCCGCGATAATGTTTTCGTGGTTAGCAAAGTGTTACCAAGCAACGCGACACGGCAAAGGACAATTGCCGCATGCGAACGTAGCTTGCGGCGGCTAAAGATGGATCGGCTCGACCTCTACCTCTTGCACTGGCGCGGTCAGACACCGTTGGCGGAAACCATCGACGCCTTCGCTACACTGGTTCATGCAGGGAAGATTAGATACTGGGGAGTAAGTAATTTCAATGTGTCGGACATTGAGGAGCTTGTGGATATTCCTGGCGGTGCGGCTGTTACGACCGACCAGGTACTCTACAACCTTACACGGCGCGGCATCGAATATGGCCTGCTTCCACGGTGCCGTGAGCGTAGGCTTCCCATTATGGCCTACTCGCCAATTGAGCAGGGTCGTATGCTCAGCCATCCAGAACTTCAAAGAGTTGCAGCTAAGCATGGAGTAACAGCAGCCCAGGTAGCTCTTGCCTGGTTACTTCGGCAAGACGGTATCAACGTCATACCAAGAGCGAGGACTCAGGCCCACGTTCAGGAGAATCGCGCCGCACTTGATCTACGCCTCACAGAGCAGGATATCACTACACTTGATCGTGCGTTTCCACCACCAACTGGACCGCGTCCCCTTGAGATGCTATAATTACTGCGATTTTTGTATTTGCATTGCAGCAAGTGTGGTTGGTACTTTACAGCAACCAAATTGCCTTTGATGGACAAAACTTTGCGATAGATATGGATAAGGCCCCACGTTAAGGAGTTGATGATGGAACTTGGTATCTATACATTCGCAGAAGTGACGCCAGACCCGCATACGGGTCAAACGCTCAGCCCCGCGCAGCGTCTGCACGATCTCATGGAAGAGATTGCGCTCGCCGACCAGGTTGGCCTCGACGTATTCGGCATCGGTGAACACCACCGCCCAGAATTCGTTGTCTCAGCACCTGCAGTGGTACTCGCCGCCGCCGCAGAGCGCACACAGAGGATTCGATTGACGAGTGCAGTCACCGTTCTTAGCTCTGACGATCCAGTACGGGTATTTCAGAACTTTGCCACGCTTGACTTGCTCTCAGGAGGGCGTGCGGAGATTATGGCTGGACGTGGCTCATTCATTGAATCATTTCCGCTCTTTGGCTACGATCTCGATGACTACGATTCACTATTTGCTGAGAAGCTTGAGTTGCTGCTCCAGCTACGCGACAATGAGCACGTTACGTGGTCGGGCCAACACCGTCCCCCGCTAGACGGACTCGGTGTATATCCACGCCCCGTTCAGAATCCACTCCCCATCTGGATCGCCGTTGGCGGCACGCCCGCATCGGTGGTTCGGGCAGGCACGCTCGGTCTACCAATGGCACTCGCCATCATTGGAGGTGAACCAGCACAGTTTGCACCATTGATCGAACTCTACCGCGAGGCGGCACGGCGTGCTGGACACGACGCGGCAAAGCTGCCTGTGAGTATTAACTCGCATGGCTATGTTGCGGACACGTCGCAGCAGGCCGGGGACGATGTATTCCCCTCTTACGCAGCTATGATGAACGCATTGGGACGCGAACGTGGCTGGCGTGGGATCAGTCGGCGCGAATTCGACGCTTCACGCTCACTACGAGGCGCACTTGTGGTAGGTAGCCCCGAAGAAGTCATTGAGAAGATACTCTTACAGCACAAGATATTCAAGAATCAGCGCTTTCTTATTCAGCTAAGTGTCGGCTCGATACCACACAGCAATATCATGCATGCTATCGAGTTGCTCGGCACCAAGGTCGCCCCCATCGTGCGTGGTGAGACCATGTAGGCTCCCGGATTGAGAAAAATATAAGCTTGAAAGCTGTTCGCATCAGGTCCGGACAAGGGAACGAACTACTGATCTATTGCAGTACAAAAAGACTCTGCAGCCTCCTTGGAGGTTGCAAAGTCTTTTTGTGCTCTTTAACTTGACGCAGATTATCTCTGAGAGACAGCCATATTGTAGTTGTTCCCTCCATTGTTATCCCAGGTTCCACTCTGATTGTAAAAACCCATGTTGAGTTGGTTTGCCGCTTGTGGCAAAGAGGCAGAACCGAGCCACGAACCATCACTCTGTTTGGTCAAAGTCACATCTGCCGGACTGTTCCAGCCGTTATAACCCCAATGCATTGTGATGCTGGTGGCAGAGCCAGCCAGGGAGCCGTTGTACGTAATCTTCACCTGCTGTCCTTGTACAGGAACATAGGGAAAACTCATTACAGGTGTCGCAAGAGCGGGTGAAGGACCTGCCGAACTAATCGAGGTGTTCCAATTACCGCCACCGTTGTTATCCCAACTACCAGAGTCATTGTTGAAGGCAAAGTTGATCTGGGTAGCATCGGTTGGCACGCTGATCGTCGTTTGCCAGAAACCGTCCGCACGCTTGACCATTGGCTTGTCAACCGCGACAACGTTCTGCCAGTTGTTCTCGCCCCAGTGCAGGTATACATGGCTATTTGCTGTCAGGGAGCCGTTGTAGTAGATAGTCAGTGCCTTGCCCTGCACGAGTTGACTGCTATCATAATCCGCCGCGTTACCACTACGTGGCTGAAATGCATTAGTGACATAACGGCTTATGGGAAGCGAAGCTACATCCGCGATACTGTTGCTACTTGCCGAGAACAGCAGGGTAATGAACTCACCCATCGCCCAGTTAAGCGGGTTCATAGACTTCGTTGGCGTACCAGGGATATATCCGGCAGGGGCAGAGGTATTCCACACCTGCTCTGGAATCATGCCAGAGCCATTTTCTGCGGCTGTCATCGCCATCAGGGATGCATCGGCACTTCCACCATTGGCGACGTTGTAGATGCCGCGCTCACCAGAGAAGATGGGCCAGAGCTGACCAGCGCCACGGCCATTATAATCCGAACCGTCGCTATGCTCACCATAGCCATCGTGATTATAACGGAACCAGTATTGGTTGCCATTAATCGTCTGACTGATGGTCGAGTCGATGATCGGCAATGAGAGAGTGATGTAGGGCGAGTTCGCTGGCATGTCGCCCTGACGCACCAGTTCGAGGAAACCTGCATCCACAATAGATCGCTCATCATACGTACCTCCGCCATTCCCAAGTGTCAAGCTATGTCCATCATTTGGGTTGGCGTTGTCATCGATGCGCTCGAAGTAGTAGCCGCCTCCTAGGGAGCCACTCGTCGTAAAGGTCCAGTTCGCGACAAGCCCCTGGTAGTAGTCGGCATAATTGGTAAAGCGCGTTTGGTTGACGGTATCACCGTTGATCCTGGCAATATCGGCGGCGCACAGCAGACCGCTGATCTCTGCCGCAATGGTCGAGGGGCTAAAACCGCCATTCTCTTCCCAGCGCTCCTGCCCTGTAACAGGACCATGAGTGATGATGTAGTTGGCAGCAGACTTAATATGCTGCGTATAGTTGGCGTTATCAGTAATCCCAAGCTTCCAGGCTAGAACTATGGGGAACGCTTGCTCATCCATCTGGATGCCATTCCAATACGGTGTCCCGTTGACGTAACTGTTCTGCGGAAAGTGCCCATCTGACTGCTGCTGGCTGTTAAAGGCCCAAAGAACTGCCCGCTTAGGATCAGCCGTATCACCCGCGACGATCAGGGCACTGGAGAACTCGTACATGTCTCGTTCCCATACCAGGTGATACCCTCCTGCATTTCCATCTCCCTGCGAACCTCCCCAGGGAATACCCAAACCTGCCACAAAGGTTCCACTCTGCTTATCCTGTGCGGCCTTGAGGACATTGGCTGCCAGGTAGTATTCTTGTTGTCGGGCTTGCTGAACAGCGAGAGTGTTGCCAACGGCGGGAGGAGAATGCAGACCATTGTCAAACGTGTTCCACTGCGAGACGTAGGTACTTAGCATATTAGAAGTATCACCTAGCGTGCCGTTCAGGGTCTGTTCAGCATTGGTAGCTGCGGAATTACCATTAGCGTTTTGTCCGAAGGCCAGGTCAAGGCTAAAGGTAACGCTTGTCGCCGTTTGCGTGTTAATGGTGCCACCATTGGAGAGGTCGAATTGTCCCGTCTGTGCCGTGTTGCCACCACTGGCACTAGCATACGTGTCGTTCATGGCATAGTCGGGACAGGTGGCACTACCACAATTGCTGCTCCCTTTGAGATCAGTCCAACCATCATTTTGTGAGACAAAACCAGAATCGGTCATGCCTGCCTGATAGGGGAATGAAGCAGCTAACGCGCTGGCGTAGTTCCCCGATGAGTCGGTACTGACCAGTATTGTCCTCCCATTCGCTGTCACCGTGTAGCTACTGTTATTGTTCCCTGCGTTGTGCATGGTCGGGTTGTAAAGCGCGTACAAGAGATAGTTGGAGATACTCCCTGTCAGTGCCGTAAACGTCACACTTTGAATCAGGGTGTTGCGAGTAGGATCGGTGTAGATAGTTTTAGTGATACGGTATTTCCCGTTCTTCGCCGTATTGGTGACGTTCCATGCCAGCGAGTGATTGTTATAAAGTTGGGTCTGAGTGGTGGTATCGACTTTCTCTTCGTCAACCCATGTGTGGTTGCTATCGCCAATCAGGAATTGCAGATCGGTCGTATTAGGCGTATCAGCAGTAGGATAGAAGACCTCGCCGACGATGCCATTATAGCCGTTAAACCAGACATTACTACTTGTATTGGCGGCAGTTCCTAAAAGAGTGTTGTTCGAGGGAGTCCAGACGGAAGGAGAGCCAGGAGCGTTAGGCGCACTTCCACTGGCATAAGCGAAGTGTGTACTCGCGACGAGTACCAGTAGCAGTGCGAGCAGGGGCGAGACAAACGCTGTCAAACCCGAAACTCTCAAACTTGTAAAGTGTAGTTGTTGCTTCTGAAAAGAAGGCATGGGTGGGAACCTCCTCATGTGTGTCCACAATGACAGCTTAAAATGCAAAACGACTACAAGCTATAGCCAATCTACAAAAGAGGTAACATTAAGAGGGACTTCTAGCGAAATATGTAAAAGTTGGCACACTATTCTACAATGCAAGAAACATGCCAGTTTGTGTGCTACACACTAAAAGTACACTATGCACAAGGACGAGAAATGGACTGCAAAACAAGCGCAGACACTGAACCGTTGTAATGTAAAGATAAGGAAGGTTTTTATAACAGTAGGCCAGGAAAATGCAATTGCTCTTGCGTGGTCCAATATACTCGGAGGTATCATCGTTCCTCAAAAGGTGGTATTGTTTGCAAAATAGAGAAATTTCTAATATGATATAGTGTATGATGTGATTGGGGATTGTCAGTTTCTATTCACATCTCTCCCAACTGGTATGGAGGCTCTTGATTCAGTGTCAGGCACCCTGTCCCTTAGAAGGGGATGGGCTTGCAAACTGTTCACCGTTTTAGGCGAGGCTGTTACAAGCCGCTACCTGACCAGACCCAGCCAGGGGTGCAAGCACCCATCGTGCTACGGTATCGGCAATGTCAAAGAACGTACCAGTGGATGCGTGCTAATCTCCTGCTCTATAACTTCTGAGTTAACCAGGTCTAACGGGGTTAAGCCAGTGCTCAGAAGACGTACAGACCGATATCCTCGTCGAGGCAACCATTACCCGCGCAAGCGGTGCTTGTTCCTCTGTCTGAGCAGAGCTAGAAGTGCTAGCTTCGTTGACAGAGGGTTCAAGAAGAGTTTGAGCGGACTCTTCAAAACCGCTCTGCCTTCGGGCAGCTTTCATTCCTCCCACACGCCTGAAGGCGTGTGGGTACCCTGAAAGAATGTATATGGATTCATCACAAGGCGCATGGCATGTGCTACGCCCTCTTCTAGCCGCTCTTTTTACCGATGATGCACAACGCACGATCTTTCTAGCACGACTTGAGGAGCGTTTCGTCTCCCTCTCTGATCTGTTATTGGGTCTTTATGGTGATCGAGTTGACTTTGCTGAGCAGTTCGAGCGGATACTCACGACGGCTGCACACGCATTTATTGCACGACCTCCAGTAATGCACGCACTTGATGCGAACCGTGACGCACAATGGTTCCAAAATGAACGAATGGTGGGAGGTGTGTGCTATGTCGATCTCTATGCTGGGAATCTGAAAGGCATTCGTGAACGCATTCCTTATTTCCAGGAACTGGGCCTGACGTATTTGCATTTGATGCCCCTCTTTTGCTCTCCCTCTCCTCGAAATGATGGAGGATATGCTATCAGTAGTTTCCGCGCAGTACGCCCTCAATTGGGGACTATGGAAGAGTTGACGGAACTTGCCACGGAGTTGCGTGTACATGGAATCAGCCTGGTACTTGATATGGTCATGAACCATACTTCGGATGAACATGAGTGGGCTATACGTGCGAAGGAGGGCGATCCAAACTACCAAGACTATTATCTGACGTTTCCTGATGATACATTGCCGAAACTTTATGAACAAAACTTGCGCGAAATTTTCCCTGAGCAAGCATCTGGGAACTTCACCTATGTACCAGAATTGCAGCGCTGGGTGTGGACAACCTTCCATCGCTATCAATGGGACCTCAATTACGCGAATCCCACCGTCTTTAACGCCATGCTAGGCGAGATGCTCTTTTTGGCAAATCGCGGCGTAGAAGTACTCAGACTCGATGCAGTCCCCTTTCTTTGGAAAGAACTGGGTACCAGTTGTGAGAATCTTCCCCAGGCGCATGCTCTCATAGCAGCACTCAATGTGCTGTTCCAGGTTGCCGCACCTGCAACGATCTTCAAAGCCGAAGCGATTGTGCATCCCGACGAAATCGTGAAATATATTGGGCAGGAATGTACCATCAGCTACAATCCATTGCTCATGGTCTTGATGTGGGAGGCACTGGCAAGCGGATGGACACACCTGTTGCAGCACAGCATGACCAAACGCTTCAATATTCCTGCAAACGCTGCATGGGTGAACTATATACGTAGCCACGATGATATTGGCTGGGGTTTTGCCAACGAAGACTGTGCCGAAGTTGGCATCGATGGCGGCATCCATCGTATCTTCCTGAATAGGTTCTACACGAGTCAGGTTGAGGGAAGTTTTGCTGTCGGCCTCCCTTTTGGCTATAATCCTCACAATGGCGATATGCGTATCTGCGGCACAACGGCTTCACTAGCAGGTTTGGAGCAAGCACTGCAGCGTGACGATGCCAACGCTATTGACCTGGCTATACGACGCATCCTGGCAATGATGGGTGTGATACTCACAGTTGGCGGTATTCCGCTGCTGTATCTTGGCGATGAGGTCGGAACACTCAACGATTATAGCTATCAGTACGATGAAGCTAAGGCAGCGGATAACCGATGGGTCCATCGCCCTTATGCAAATGAGCAGGCTCTGGCACAACGGCATGATCCTGCGTCTGTCGCTGGACGTATCTTTGGCAACCTGCAACGCATGATCGCGATACGTAAGTCCCACCCCATTTTCGCAGCATACAATCCTACCAACTGGCTCAATGGCAACAACACTCACGTAGTACTGTTCGCACGTCAGCAGGGACAGCAGGCAATATACGTTGCAGTGAATTTCAGTGCATATCCGCAATGTCTCGACCTGCGTCAGTTTGTCAGGCGTGAGCACGTAACCGACCTGCTGACAAAAACATCTTATAAGAGAGATGAACTATTGACGCTTCCACCCTATGAAATGGTCTGGTTACAGAGCATTGGTCCAATTCTGGAATCATATAGCTGAGCTTCTTGAGCATATTTTTAGCTTCCTTTTGCCTTTCTTTAGCCCTTCTTGATATTTCATACAGTATCTTGAAGAGGTGACATTGCTGTTTTCCCTCTTCATCCGTCGAGAAGTCTTTGGAGACAGCATATGAAGACAAGGTGGTATGACGAAGTTCTTACCTTACAACACAAGGAAGCAACATTAATGGACCAGAAACAAGAAGGTTTTTTGTCGCAAGAGGATACGGATGGATCAAATGATGATAACTGGGCAACCAGAGGCACAAGTGGTATTGCGAGAACACAAGATGATGAAAATGATCCCGCACCCCTTGTGCGTACTGAGGTCTTACAAGGAACTAAACTTGGAGATCAACGCGTTCGTAAAACTTATGCCACGCACTCCTCGTTACGACGCGTGAACGCAGGTACTCTTGAGGCTACACCTGAAACAGAAATCCCTAAAGATAACTTCGGACGTTTCAGATATAACGTGAAACGTCTTCTGATTGGTGCCCCCATCGCAACTGCTCAACAGGAACATGAACGTCTAACAAAAGTGAAGGCATTAGCAGTCCTTTCCTCAGATGCTATCTCATCAGTCGCTTATGCAACAGAGGCAATTCTAGGGACCATCATTCTTGCAGGTTCAGGAAGTTTATGGGTAACGCTCCCAATTTGTCTTGCGATTGTTCTCCTGCTGGGCATCGTGGCTCTTTCCTACAGACAAACCATTCCCGCGTATCCTAATGGCGGTGGTTCCTATATCGTTGCAAAGGACAATCTAGGGACATTGGCTGGTCTTATTGCTGCGGCTTCACTACTAATTGACTATGTTCTCACCGTCTCAGTAAGTGTCGCATCGGGTGTACAAAATCTTGCCTCACTTTTTTCTTCTCCGGGTCTTTCTACAACGACTATCGTTATCATAGATGTCGTACTCGTCATATTCATTACCGTCGTGAATTTGCGCGGTGTTCGTGAGTCAGGTTCTATCTTCGCCATTCCTACCTACATTTTTATCGGAAGTGCTTTGTTACTTATCATTGTCGGCAGTATTAAGGGTTTTCTGTTCGAGCATCATCACATATTCGGCAACTTTCCTGCTGCATCCACAACAGAAGCACTCGGAATTTTTCTCATTTTGCGCTCATTCGCAGCAGGGTGTTCTGCAATGACAGGCGTAGAGGCTATCTCGAATGGTATTCCAGCTTTTAAGAAGCCAGAGACGAAAAACGCAGCAATCACGTTAACGTGGATGGCTGTTATTCTGGGTGTGCTCTTTATTGGTATCACAATACTTGCCACCTCGTTTGGAGTGGAAGCAAAAGCGAATGGGAATCCAACAGTTATTGCTCAGATAGCTACGCAAGTTTTTACTGGACCGTTAGCCTTTATGTATCCTGTTTTCGAGATTGCCACGTTGCTTATTCTCACACTAGCTGCAAATACAAGCTATTCGGACTTTCCACGTCTTGCGTCGTTACTTGCACGCGACAACTTTCTGCCACATCAGTTCGCCTTTAGAGGTGATCGGCTTGCATTTTCAATTGGCATAGTATTTCTTGCCATACTTGCGAGCTTGCTCTTGATAGCTTTTAGGGGTGACGTGACACTGCTGCTGAACTTGTATGCAGTGGGTGTGTTTATGTCGTTTACACTTTCGCAAGGCGGTATGGTTCGCCATTGGTGGAAACTGCGTGCCGTGAATAAGGATTGGAAACGGAGCATTATTATCAATGGTCTTGGTGCTATTACCACCTTACTGGTTGCTGTCATTATCTCCGCAACGAAGTTTTTTGATGGAGCATGGATTGTTGTCATTCTCATTCCTGTTTTAGTCATTATGCTTGAGTTAATCCATCGCCACTACACACGCGTCGAACATGAGCGCACCTCAGAGATTCCTATCCGACCAGCCGACATTCACCATCGGCTCGTTGTACCTGTAGCTGGCTTAGATGCCATCGTCAAGCAAAGCGTTTCCTATGCCCGCTCCATCTCGGCAGATGTGGTCGCAATCCATATCTCTAGCCATAAGGGAAAAGCTGAGGCACTACGGGCGGCATGGGATGCTTGGCAACAACAGTTTTCCGAAGATGAGCGCACATCGTTGGAGATTATTGATCTTGCCACCCGCACCATTCCACGCCAAGTCCTCGCCTATATCGACAATACTCACAAGCAGTTCCCTACAGACACGCTCACAGTGATCTTACCAGAGGTTGAGGTTGACCACTGGTGGGAATACTTCTTGCGTAATCGTATCGCCATTCAACTCAAGGCATCGCTGTTGTTTCGCCCAGGTATCGTCGTGACAGATATCTCTCCCTATAAGCAACCAACAATCTCTGTACCACGTAGCGAGAGTACCTTCATCCCTATGCAACCAAAACAGGTGAAGCACCTGTTCATCGTGCCGGTTGCGGGACTGGATAAGGCATCGAAACAAAGTCTTGCCTATGCCCGTTCCATCTCAGACTACGTTGTCGCCATTCATGTGGCTATCGAGAATCAAGACGCGGATAAGGTCACTAGTGACTGGAATGCCTGGAAAAAGCATCTCTCAGCGAACGAGAAAACAGAACTCGTGTTAATTGAGTCGCCCTTCCGCTCGCTTTCACGTCCATTGTTGAACTACATTGACTCCATGCGTGAGCTATACCCCGATTATGCCGTGAATGTGATTTTGCCTGAGTTCGTGGTCGCGCACTGGTGGGAATATGTTCTACATAATCAGACGGCGTTCCAGTTGAAGTGGTCGCTGCTTTTCCGCCAAGATATTATCGTAACAAGTGTTCCACAACAACTCCCAAGTCGGGCACGCGAAAGGCGACGACCGTTAGAGCCAATTGTGCCAGTGTAGTTCCATTCTTCATGCCTCGTTCTTACTGCAACAGACAAAGAACGGGGCAGCAGAAACAAAACACATGCTAATGCGCTCATTTCCACAATCTCTTACCCTAAAACGAAAGATATCCCTATGAACATGATTGAACGCATCCCAACTCTTGAAGGCAGGACAGCGAAACGTTGGCTGCGTATCCTCTGCGAAAGCGTTCTGGCCGTTGGCGGAGCATTGGCCGTAACAGGGCTGATAGACCTCTTCCATCTCTACCCGCGCATTCCCAATATCTCCATTCTCTACCTGCTCGTGATCTTAGGCTTGGCAAGTACGTCTGGACTCTTTGCGGCTGTATTAGCGTCTCTCACCGCCTTTCTCTCTTTCGACTACTTTCTCGTACCGCCCCTTTATATGTTTAGCATCAACCATTGGGAAGAATGGATTGCCCTGTTTATCTTCCTGGCAACAGCCCTTTTGACGAGCCAACTGACAGTGGTCATGCGGGAGCGTGCTACTTTAGCCCAACGCCATGAGCGTGAGACAAGGATTCTTTATGAGCTGACACGTCTCACCAACTCACAGGAGCATTTTGAGGTTCTGCTAGAACTTGTTGTAGAGTCCCTGATTCGCGTGTTTGCTTCTTGGGGAGTACGTGCATGCGGTGTGCTGTTCACTGATGCATCGGGAACGCTCACACTTCCAATAGAAGCGTCACTTGAGAATACGGGAGTAAACTTGACGCCAGAGCAGAGGATGATGGCAGTTGCCGCAATGACTAAGGGGTGTATGCTGGAGATGCGTATTCCTCCTTGCCCAGATTATCAGGATACGGTCAGTCGGATTAGTCAATACAGTACGATTGGAGCGATCACGATCCTACGTTTCCTTCCTCTGAAGGCGGCAGATCAGGTACTTGGAGTCCTCTGTCTACGTATTCAGCATCCGGTCGCATGGTTTTCTAGCATCGAACGCATGCAGCAAGACCAGGATGCTTCAACATCTCGCATGGACATTTTCTGGACATTTCTTGAGCAGACAACATCCATCCTTGAACGGGCACACCTCCATGTGACAGCAAGGTCCGGTACTGAGTAGGGAAAGTGCAGCAGCGATTGCCATGTTGCACCTCGTATGGTGACGGAAAGGACAGAGGAGAGGTGGACCACCTAATCCCGAACTCATTGCTGCCTTGAGAAGGCGTTATGATATTGAGCAACTTACGCCGCTCGTTCCTGGACAAAGTGTCACGACACCTAGGAAGTGAGAGAGGCTGAAGAGCTTGAAAGAGATGCACTAGGTCAGTTCTTGAACCAGGAAATGCTCATCTTCGACACCCATTGCTCGGATCACAGCGGCTGCGTTGTGTGCCGATTTATCATCGATGTAAGGTCACGATCAGTATGAAGCAAGGATGCCCCGGTCCCTCATCTGCTGTTTGCCTTCTCATGCTTTCTCTCCCTGTTCAAGCACTTTCATTACATGAGTGATGGTCTGTTGAATATGGTGGCGCACAGCATTGGCAGCACGAGCCGGATCACCAGCTTGACAGGCGGCAAGAATCTCGCGATGTTCCGTGTCGAGACGTTGTGCATCTTTGGGAACGTCGGCTGCTGCATAGAGATGGTTGTAGGCGAGCGAGGCATTCCGCAATTCCTCAATCATCATGGTTAGTCGTGAACGTTCCGAAAGACTATACAAACTCAAGTGGAACTGTTGATTCAACTCGACATAGCGAACTGCATCACTGGTGGCACGCATTTCATCGAGGATGGCAACAAGTGGAGGAGTATGCTGGGCTTGAAAGTGTTCGGCGGCTTTCTCGACAGCCAGCATTTCCAATGCACTACGAATTTCGTAGTGCTCGACAAGGTCCCGGATGCTCGGCAAGAAGACCGTGACGCCTCGATGAGTGTCGATCTGCACCAAGCCCTCACTTTGAAGCAGTCCAAAGGCCTCACGCACAGGAGTCGTACTCACTCCAAAGCGTTGAGCGATCTCAATCTGGGGCAACTTCGTGCCCGCCGCGAGTTGTCCCATGACGATTTCGTGTCGCAGAGTAGCCGCAATCTGCTCCGCTATCGTGAGTTTTGTGAAGGTGGTATTTGTCCTGCCCTTTCCAAATGATGCCATCACATTCATACGCTCTGTTCTCTCCCTCTTGACAAATGTAGTATGCATAATGCATACTTACAGTATTGTAGCATGCTTGTCTAGATGGCGATGAAGAGTTACGCTGGGATCTATGTTCATTAGGGGGAAACGCGTGAAAATGCAGGGAGACTGCAAGGGTCTTCCTACATATTCGAGAACCCTACGTGTAGGGAGACCCTCGCGCTGTGACACGAATCTGTCACTTATGTAGCTATGTAAATATGGACAAGTGTCCTTTCTGCGGACACTTTTGATCGCCAACGTCAACCGTTGAAAGTTATGTAGAGCGGTTCGGCTAGCAAGACGCGGGCAAAGGCAGCCTGCTTCGCGACCAATAGCTAGGACACAATGAGGTGAGCAAAATGAGCCAGAACACAGTAGCGAATGGCAATTCCTTTCCTTCAGGCCGTCCCGTAGTATTTCGTAACGCTATGGTGCTGACCATTGATCCTTCGCTTGGAATGATCGAGAGCGGTGATGTCCTCGTCGTCAATAAGCACATCGCTGCTGTAGGACGACAACTTGTCGCGCCAGATGACGCGGTGGAAATCGACGCGACCGACGGTATTCTCATGCCAGGCATGGTTGACACGCACCGTCACATGTGGCAGACTGCACTCCGTGGGTTTGGTGCTGACTGGACCCTCACAAACTACTTCCAGTTCTACTATCTGAACTGGGGCAAGATATTCCGTGCTGAGGACATTTATGCCGGGAACCTTCTTGCTGCGATTGAGGCCGTAGATGCTGGCGTCACCACAACGGTTGACTGGTCTCATGGCTTACAAACGGTCGAATACGCCGATGCGGCAGCCGATGCGCTTGAAGCGGTTCCAGGTCGGTTCGTCCTCGCTTACGGCAATCTCCTCGGTGCTCCCTGGCAGTGGACAAAGGCCCCTGAGTTCGCCGATTTCATTCGTCGTCGCATTGACGGACGTGGAGATATGCTACGCATGCAGATTGCCTTCGACGTTACTGGCGACCCGGCCTTCCCCGAGAAGGGCGCGTTCGAGATCGCACGTGACTTCAATCTGCCGGTGACGACTCACGCTGGTGTTTGGGGTGCGACCAATGATAATGGCATCCGTTTGATGCACGAACATGGATTCATGACTCCCTCTACCATCTATGTGCATGCGGCAACGTTATCCGAAGACTCATATCATCGCATAGCGGCCACGGGTGGTCATGCATCGGTGTCTGCCGAGAGCGAGGATAGTGCTGGTCAGGGCTACCCGCCCACGTGGCTGCTCCGGCGACATAATATCCCAGTTTCCCTGTCGATGGACACCAGCGTGTGGTGGAGTGCTGACCTGTTCTCTGCGATGCGTGCGACACTCAACGCGGACCGTACCCGTGAGCATTTGGAAGCCCATAAGCGCAACGAAACTGTCGTTCTCAATCATCTACGTGCTGAGCAGGTTGTCAACTGGGCAACTCTTGGCGGTGCTCAAGCATTGGGGATGGACAGCTTCATTGGTAGCATCACCACCGGCAAAAAGGCTGATCTCGTCCTCATTAAAAATGACCAGTCGCCGGTGATGTTCCCGTTGCTCCAGCCCTATGGACATGTCGTGTTCCAAGCGGGGCGCGGAGACGTACATACGGTGATGGTGGATGGCAATGTCGTCAAGTACGACCACCGTCTCCTCGGTATTGACCTCAACAGAGTCAGACAGGCCGTCGCGAAGACAGTTGAGAACGCGAAGTCCAAAATGGGCGAGCAAGCTTGGAACGAGGGCATGAATCCTGAGAAGGCAGAAGTTGAGTTGATTGACAACCCGTACAGGTACTCCGACCGGGAACGTGACCAGGCGACGCAGAAACAGGCAAGCCAGGAAGCGTGAGTAATGCCTTCGTATGACACTCTCCAGCTAACAACTGTACTTTGAAACCTTTACGTCAAAATCATTTATTATGAGCCATCAGTCCAAACAACCAACGACATACTCTCAGTCTCCTACCCTCTTGGGTAGGAAACATCAAAGATACCCGATATTGACTGACCGAACAGTACCAAAGAAAGGGAATCTCTCATGATCGAGCAGATTACGACGGCGGAAACCTCCACAACCACGCAAGAACTCATTGAGCGAGCCAAAGCACTGCGCCCGCTCCTCAAGAAGAATGCAGCCGCAACAGAGGACGGGCGACGGGTCTCAGAGGAGAATATCCAGGCCATTGCCGATTCCGGCCTTTTTCGGATCACTGTGCCCCGACGCTATGGTGGCTACGAAGTGAATATTCGCACGAAACTTGAGGTATCAGCTGCACTCGCCGAGGGATGTGGGTCCACAGCCTGGGCGGTGACACTGATCAATGTTTGTAACTGGTTCACGTCGCTCTATTCTCAGAAAGCGCAAGACGAAGTATTTGGGGCGAATCCGAACGCGCGGGTGGCTGGCGTCTTCGCTCCTTCCGCCAAGACGCGAAGAGTGGATGGTGGCATGATCGTGACTGGGAAATGGTACTATTCTTCAGGCTCTCTGCACGCTACCTGGGGACTTGTCGGTGTACCTGTTGTCAACGAGGCTGGGGTACAGGTGGACCAGGGACTGGCACTTATTCCAATGGAGCAGCTCTCCATCGAAGATACCTGGTATGTGACAGGCATGAAAGGCACCGGCAGTAATGCACTCGTCGCCAACGAGGTGTTTGTCCCCGATTATCGCATCCTGTCTCTTCCACGCGCTATTGAGGGAGACTATCCAACCGAACACAAACACGAGGAAGCCCTGTATCGCGCCGCATTTGTGCCAGTTGCTGTTCTCGTCCTTGTTGGTCCACAGCTAGGCATGGGACGTGCGGCACTTGAGTATGTGATCGAGAAAGCGCCACAGCGAGCAATTGCCTATACGTCCTTCCAGAAACAAACCGACTCGGTCGCCTTCCAACTTCAGATCGCTGAGGCCGCAACCAAGATCGACACCGCCCACCTGCTCGCCTACCGTGCGGCAGCCGATATTGATGAGGCGACAGCCCAGAATGTCTATCCCGATTATACGAGACGTGCCCGCATCCGAGCCGATAGCGGTGCTGCGATACGCCACATCACGGATGCCATCGACATCCTGCTTTCTGCTCATGGTGCTGGGAGCTTTGCACTGTCCAGCCCGTTACAGCGCATGTGGCGAGACTCGAATACAGCAGCGCGTCACGCGGTGATCCTTCCTACTGTCTCGGACGAGGTTTACGGCAAAGCCCTGTTAGGCGTAGAAAACACGGTAACCCCCTTAGTCTAATGCATCCAGTGCCACTCTGCCTGTAGAGGGAGAGTGGCACCAGCAGAAACTCGCGAGGTGGAACATGGACATTGTTAACCGTGTGGAGATCCCAGAGGGTACCCGATTGGTTGACCGAGAGGTATTCCGGGATGTGATCGGTCACTTCGCGAGCGGAGTGACCGTCATTACGACGCGCTATGAGGGAGTCAACTATGGTCTCACGGCAAGTGCTGTTTCATCGCTCTCCCTCGACCCACCAATGGTGCTAGTATGTATCAATAAGAGGACCGGCACCCCACAGGTCATTTCAAACGCAAAGGTCTTCGCCGTGAATATCTTGCGGGAAGATCAACAAGCAATTGCACGGCAATTTGCTACCCCTCATCCCAACAAGTTCCGAGAAATGCTCGTTGCATTCGGAGAACTTGGGGTTCCTCTCCTCTCCAATACGCTCGCCACAATTGAGTGCCGTGTTGTAGGCGAGGTCACAGGGGGAACACATGCAGTCCTTCTTGCCGAAGTTCAGGCCGCCCATGCTGAAGAAGGGATGCCGTTAGCATACTATCGCGGACGTATGGGCAAGTTTGTCTTCTCATCCGACGAAAGCAAAGCACCACTCTGGCGGGACGTATTGCAATGGGAAGACTATTATTGATCGAGCTAGTATCTTAGTATGGAGAGTGGAGCATAGTCATGCAACTAGTCAGTTATCGGATACACGATCACACGGATGGAAGTTGGCGTGCAGGTGTAGAACACGAGGGCCTCCTGGTGGATGTCACGGCCCTCTGGCACGATGGGAGCCATGAAACGACGACCAGACATCTGCTCGCTGCCGGGCCTGCAACCGTGCGCGAGGTCTTCAAGCAAGCTCATGAAACACTTGACGCTGGTCCTGATGCACCAAGAGTGTTTCAGACTGCGTCAGTCGAACTTGGACCGCCAGTACCCGATCCCGATAAAATCATCTGTATCGGCCTCAATTATGCCGATCATGCCAGCGAGGCTGGGCTAGCACAGACAGAGGTGCCCGTCTTCTTCGCCAAGTTCCGTAATGCGCTCGTTGGTCCTTCCGCTCCGATTGTGCTTCCTCGCGTGAGCCGCGAGATTGACTACGAGGGCGAACTAGCGGTCGTGATTGGTCAACGCTGCAAAGATGTCTCGGTCTCCGACGCGCTCGAGTACGTGGCAGGCTATAGCGTCTTCAATGATGTAAGTGCACGCGACCTGCAAATGCAGACAAGCCAGTACATGGCAGGTAAAGCCCTGGATACCTTCGCGCCGATGGGACCAGGGATAGTACCGACATCTGATATTCCCAATCCTCAGACGCTTCTGCTGACGACCAAGGTTAATGGGCAGGTGGTACAACATGCCAGCACATCCACGATGATCTTTTCGGTGGCGAGCGTGATCTCGTTCCTCAGTTCCCTCATGACGCTGGAACCGGGGGATATCATTGCGACGGGCACGCCATCAGGAGTGGGATTCAAACGTACTCCACCCCTCTTTTTGCATGACGGGGATGTCACAGAAGTCGAGATCGAAGGCATTGGTCAGCTTCGCAATCCTGTTGTGGGTCCTCGGACCTAAGCAGGAGGCTTCCTTCCCGATGTGCTGAGGCGAAGCGGCGTTGCACATTGGAATAAGGAGGAGAGTTGGAGAAGCAGAACAAAAAGAGGTGAGTTCGTATCACTGGGGGGACGAGTCTCATCGCAATAATATCAAAGGAGAAAAGGAATGATACACGTATCTGAGAGCACAACCATCACTCGACCTATCTTGCACCACATCAACCTGAAGACGAGGCGCCTTGACGAGATGATTGAGTGGTACAGCACCGTGGTCGGCATGACGGCAAACTACCGGTTTCCAGGGGGGGCCTGGCTTACCAATGACGAGGCCAACCATCGCCTCGCGTTACTGGTCTCACCACAGTTAAGCGACGACCCCGACAAGCTGATGCATACAGGGATGCATCATAGTGCCTTCGAGTACGCGACGATGGGGGACCTGATCGACACCTACTCGCGTCTGAAGGCATTGGGCATCGAGCCGCATGCCAGTCTCGATCATGGCATGACCACCTCATTCTACTATGAGGACCCCGACGGCAACAGTGTGGAACTGCAATCCGACAATTTTGAGACGTGGCAGGAGTCCAGCGAGTGGATGCGGACCTCGCCGCAATTTGCCTCCAATCCCATTGGGATGCCTGTTGATCCCGAACAGATGTTGACCGCACACAAGGCGGGTGCCTCGTTCGCGGAACTGCACGAACGAGCCTACGCGGGTGAGTTTCAGCCCTCTGGTCCTTTGGATTTACACGTACCACTGGGCGATCCACGCTCTCCCTTGTAGTCGTGGTGAGGTGTGGAGGGCTATTCACAGAGCGCAATGGTGTGAACCACACAACATGTGTACATATATCAGACAAGCACGCCAGAGGGAAACGCTTCCAGGAAAGTTCTAGAAAGGAGAGATATGTATGGACCAAGAGCAACGCATCCGCCTTTGTTCGTTCTCATCGAACAGCCGTTTTCGGATTCAACCGCAAGAACGACAGCCCTGGAATGTCGGTCGTGTACTATGTGATGGATGGCAACGACATCCTCAACTCCACAATGGAAGGTCGTGGCAAGGCCAAAGCGGTACGACGTAACCCAAAGGTTTCCCTCTGTGTCCTCGACGAACAATAGCACTCACCTATCTCCAGGTGTATGGTGATGCGACGATTGATGCGACGGTCGATACCGATCTCGAAAAGGTCGTGACCCTGTTGATGCGGATTCTCGGCCTGATGGTTGGAAAGGCCATGCCAGAGTCGGTACGTGAGCAGACGAGACAAATGGCCCTTAATGAGCGACGTGTCCAACTGCGTGTGCGACCCTGTGCAACGTTTGAGTCACCTCCACGTCATGTTTATTCATCAGAGGATGTTGCAGACCTGACACAAGGCCTCGGGCAGCATTTGCCTTGGGAGTAAACACGAGGCACATGCATGTTGTTTTGGTTCATGTGGTCTCGAAGCCATATGGTGTTCTATATAGTTCAATTGGAGGCACTATGCGAATGTTTGTTCTGATCTCTCGTTTCCAAAAGCCACTTGACGAGGTCAACCGCTCTTTTGCATCACACAGCGCATGGGTGCAACGGCAGTATGAGTCAGGGCGATTTCTCGTCTCGGGGAGACGTGAACCACCAATTGGGGGAATCACTGTGGCACGAGCATCCAATGAGCAGAAACTGCGTGAGGTCCTGACCACAGACCCCTATCAACAGAAGGGTCTGGCTGAATATGAGATATTTGCCTTCGATGCCACCGAGTTTCCCAAGCGTAGTAGCGCATTTGAGACCTTCGCTTCAAATCCGTTGCGTGAACCGTCACCCATATAGGCCGCGCTTAGGAGTGAGCCGTTCGCGGTCTGTATCATTGAGGTAAAAATAGCTTGTTCATTGTGCGTTGGATGGTTCTACCGTTTCGCTTTCTGTTATCGAACTTGCACTCCTGCCACCCAGACACCCCGAATGGCACGTGTGGCAGCCATATCCTGGGTCGGGTCTCCATCAACGAGAAGCAGATCGGCCCGACGACCAGCCGCAATGATGCCTCGATCCGTGAAGCCATAGTACTCTGCAGGAAGGACTGTTGCGGAACGCAGAGCTTCCACAGGTGTCAGCCCGGCCTCAATAAGCAAACCTAATTCATCATGGAATGCTTCCCCGTGTTGAATTGACGCGGGTGCAGCAGGTCCTTGATACGCGTCCGTCCCAGCCAGGATTGTTATGCCTGCCCGATGGAACGCTGATACCGCCCGGCGAGCATGGGCGTAATCAACATCAACTCCATGCGTCTTCAGGCGTTCTGTCATTGCTGGTATGCCTGCCACGGTACGCATCGCGATTAACGTCGGCACCGACACGATGCCCCGCCTCGTAAGAGAACGTGCCAGGGTGTCGTCAACGTCTGCATCCAGGGGAGCATGCGTGAGGATGTCTACTCCTGCATCGGCAGCATTCATGAGTGCGGCTCTAGTGGTGACATGAGCGATCACTTTCAGACCTGCCTGATGTGCTGCCTCGACCAGTGCGGCGATGGTTGCACCATCAAGCGCAGCGGAACCCATGATGCGAGGATCCTCAACGATCACTTTAATGTAATCAGCCCCATCCACAACACGGTCGGCCACAAAGCGACCCGCATCGGCAGGGCCTGTCACCGCACTCGAAACAGGAAAACCCATTCTGGTTGTCTGCATGCCTCCGGGAGCACTGGCGAGGTTTCCTGCGCCACGGATATCGGCGACTCCTTGTCGATGACGCAACGAGTTGGTCACTGCCATAGATTGCGACCCCATGTCGAGCATGGTCGTACAGCCCCACTGCGTCCCTTGCTCTAGCTGAGCGAGACTCGCAAGATGGACATGGCAATCAATGAAGCCAGGGAGCAGGGTGCCATGCTGACCATCAATCGTCGTGTCAGCCGTTGTTGCAGCAGAGATGACGCCATTGTCAATGACCACCGTGCGTTCCTCGGTCAATGCGTTGCCATCAAACACTTTGACCTGTGTGATTGCGATTGCTTCAGACATACGTACAAATTCCTTCCTTCTTCCCTCAATGGGGCAATTTTTACCACGTCTCAAATAGGGGGCACCGCATCGTTCCCTGTGAATGCTGAGACCCCACGGATCCTCTCGAGAATTGTTCCTGCCGTTGCTCGATCCACAGATGTACCGCGCCAGGCCACATGCTGGTCAGGGCGCACGAGGAGAAGCGAGGCAGCATAGAACTCTTCGAGTGACTGACCACGTAGCTCGACGACGGTCAGCGGCACCCCGTGGGCTGTAGCGGACTCGGTGAACGGAACCACATCAGCGTCATCGCGCAGCCGAAGCAGCGACAACCCGTTCCCCAGCCGATCGTAGAGCGACGCTCCATCCGGCAGCCACAGGTGCGGCAGCCGCGCTCCCGGTCGGGCCGTCGGCGAATACGCTTGGCTCTCGGGAAGAGGAGGCGTGCCGTCGTCAACGATCACCGGCGAGGCATCGTACTGGTAGCCCAAAACGATGCCCAGGCTGTGGAACTCTCTGTCTTTGGAGGCTTGGATCACCCGAGCAGCCGCTCGCCGCGCGTGCTCACCAACACGTCCCGATACATCCAATTCTCGACTGCCCAGTTCAGGGGCAAGCACGCTCATATTGGCCGTCGCCTCCCGGATGGTTCGCTCCGCGATTGGTCGCCGCTCAGCCTCATAGCTTGCGAGTAGGTCCTCACCCCCCCAGCCGTCAAGCACCGCCGCCAGCTTCCAGCCGACGTTCACCGCATCGCCGATGCCCGTGTTAAAGCCGTGTCCGCCCCACGGCGGATTCAGGTGCGCCGCATCGCCAGCCAGAAAGACCCGACCGCTGCGGTAGCGGTCCGCCAGCAACATGCGTGCCGTCCAGGGATCCGTTCCGAGCACCTCAGCGTCGATCTTGGCACCGACGAGGCCATGGATCAGGGCGAGTGGATCGGCCTGACCAGTCTCGGCAGAGACTCCGTTGACGCCAGCCCACCACTGGTCCTCCATATCCATACGACCCATGACCCCAGGACAGGCTGGGTTGAGCACCCAATACTGGACAGCGGGACCATGGGGTTGCCGCTTCGCCAGTCCAGGTGCCCGAAAGACAAAGCCGAAGTTCGGACGCAGGTCTGAGGTTCCCACGTAGTGCGCTCCGATTGCCGCTCGAACAGCACTGCGAGCTCCGTCACATCCCAGGACGTAGGACGCCCTGATCTGCCGTTGGTCCCCCTGCTCGTTCATCATGGTCGCCTCTACACCGTCGTCATGCTGGTGTAGCGTGTGCAGCGACCAGCCCAGGCAAAGGTGGCACGACTCCAGGTCGCTGACCGCCTCCCGTAAGACCTCCTCGACCAGTGGCTGGGCGATCTGCTGCCCCGCCTCCGCAAACACATCGGTTCGCTGCGGTGAAAGCCCAAAGCAATGTGTGAAGCGCATCACCTCGTGACCCAATAACGTGGTGCAGAAGACGACGTCATGTGACCAGTCCACCTTGAGCGGAGCCACCTCGCGCAGGCGCTCGGCCAGTCCCCAGCGACGAAAGTGTTCCATCGTCCGGGCGCTGACCGTCTTGGCACGCGGCCTGAGCTGCGAGACGGTTCGCCTCGGCTCGACAATCAGGCATGGCACACCGCGTCGCCCCAGCTCGATTGCCGCACTGAGTCCAACGGGACCTCCCCCGACGATGAGCACTTCCGTCTCCTGGGGAATATCCTGGCTTTTGCCTGCGCTATCTGCCGTTATCATGTTCTAACTTTCCTTTTCTTCTCTTTGCACGTTAGTAGCCTGAAAGGAAGTCCCGTGTGAGGCGACCACACTCAGTCGGATTGTCCAACCATGGGAGATGACCACCCTTCCCTTCGCACAGACGCAGGTGACCCTTTCTCTCTCCCGCTCCACATCGGCACGGAGACGATCACGAGGGCTTCGTCGTCGCATGCACCGTGACGGACAGCGTCCTCAGACTCCTGATGACGTTGTTCAACTTGCGGGTGCTTTTACCGAGTTCGAACCGCTCCACGCGTCGTGCCAATGCACTCAGGACCGCCTGACCCTCCAACCGTGCCAGGCTTGCACCCGCGCACAGGTGGACACCGTAGCCAAAGCCAAGGTGACCTGACGTGTTGCGCGTTACATCGAAGGTGTCTGGATGCTCCCACTTGCGCTCATCACGATTGGCAGAAGCGAAAAGCACGACGACACGCGATCCCGCTGGAATGGAGATACCCTCCACGTCGTAGTCGCTTGTTGCAAGACGACTGAAGCTCTGGAGCGGGGACTCCAAGCGCAGAACCTCCTCGAAGGCGTTCGGGATGAGTGAGGAGTTCTCTCGCACCTGATCCCACTGGTTTGGGTAGCGGCCAAACAACCAGATGGCACTACCGACCGCACTAATCGTGGTATCCAATGACGGGACCAGGTACGCTGTAAACAGTTGAGGGCACTGTGTCGCCGTGATCCGACCGTCTCGTTCGGCCTCAAGGACGCCTGCTCCAAAGCTTCCTGATTGCAGGTTGCCTGATGCCGCTATCTGCGCCGCGTAGCCAAAGAGTTCCGGCAGCTTCTTTATCGCGTGTGTGCAGCGCTCATTCATTGGACCCATCGCGTTGAACGTCGCCTCTGCCCAGTCCAGGAGGTGCTCACGCCCCTCTTGTGGCAACCCGATGAAGTCGGGGACAATGGACTGAGGAAGCACCTGTGCCAGGTCTTCGACAGCATCGAACGTTCGCTGCGTCACCAGCCGTTCGACAAGTGCTTCGGCTCGGCTCTCAATCATCTCCTTGGTAGGGCGTAGAGCTTGCGAGGTCATGCTGGAGCCAACCACGTTGCGCAGCAGATCGTGAAGAGGCGGATCAGAACCCAGCGTATTTCCACTCATCGCGGTGTTGAGGGTATCGTTGAGTGCGACCCCCGAGGCCGACGAGAACGTCGCCCAGTTTCTCAGCACGGTACGAACAGCATCGTAGCGGGCAACAACCCACGCGTTGTGTCGCTCAAGCCAGACCACGGGTCCAGCGTCACGAAGGCGTCGATAGTGTTCGTATGGGTCGGCCAGCACGTCGTCGCTGTACAAATCGAGATCTGATGTTGGAATGGACATTGACATGGTCCACTTTCCTCTCTTGCAGATGAACTGATCTCCAGACGCAACTTCGCGTCCCTTGGAGTGAAACGATTTACAGGCTTGCTTGATGTAAACGATAGACGATGCACTCCTCGACAAAGGCGAGTATTTTCATGTAGAACGCACAAGCGAGCGTATGTAATTCCACCGAATGGCCCATCATGCGTTGCATGCCCACATCGACAAATGGCGCGGCAGTGAACATCTTGGCAACATGGCTGAGTGCCTCGAGATCAGAGCGCCAAATACCATCGTATTCACCAACAATGAATTGGACGGGAACATGCACGTCTGCAGCCACCCGAGGAAGACGTTCTTCCCATGTTTGTGCATCTGCGAACTCTAGCATGGGGATGGAGACATCCCGTTCTGGGTCCTGTTTCGCCAGTTCCTCTGGATACGACCATGATGGTCCATACGTGACAGCAACTTTCGTGGGTTGATCTATAACTACCGTCGGTGCGTCATTCACCAAGGTCGCAAATGCGGCCTTTGTCTGAGCATGAAGGATGGCTCCCGAGCCAGTCATATTCAGTCCGAGAAGACGTTCATGTGGGTTTTCTGCCGCAAGGAGCAAGGAAAGCATCCCTCCAATTGAGTGACCAATGAAAAACATCCCCTCGGATTGCTGACCATAGGTATCCCAAATCTCCTCAAGAGCCTGCCGTAGAATTGGAACTTGACCATCGAACGAAAGTTGGTCGCGTGGAACAGAAGTAGCAGCCCCATATCCTTCCTGGTCGGTCAAGAGCGAGTATTGAGTAGCCAAGCGAAGCGCATAAGTCGAGTAACGATGGCGGAGAAGTATCGAAATATTTACTCGTATTGCCTCCTCCATGGAGTGCGACGAGGAGTGCTCTTGGCTGTCCATTCGTCGCTGGAAGGAAGCGTCCTGAAAGCTTCATGGGACCAGCACCTATGCTGACAGGGTGACTTGTCATGGTTTTCTCCTTCTTTGGAACGTATCTTGTAACGACACATACAGCATCACATAGTCGTCCAACGCAGAGAAGGATACTCGTCTGTGTTGAACCACCGTCACTTCTCATGTATGTAAGCTTGATGACATGAACGTTTCCTACAGAGGAGCGCGAGGATCATCAAGCGGGACGCGTGGGTCCATTGGGCCAGAGGGTGGAAATTCGCCCGCGTAGGCACGGCGATGGATTTCTGCGAGCGAGGCACCAGCCTTACGGGCCGCAATGATCTGCTCAGGATCCACAAACTTGCCAATCGGGTCCGCTGCGAAATCGGGCGAGGTACGCATCCACTCTTGAGATTGCATCCAGTCACCAAAGTTGTCAATCTGTAGCTCCACACTGTTCCCGTCAGGATCGACGTAGTAAAACGAGAGGGTCATGCCATGATCCAGGGTCATGTGTGGCTTGATTCCCAGTGCCTTTAAGCGCGTGTAGGCATTCAGCAGATCGTCAATCGTCGCGTACTCAAACGCGATATGATGGATGCCTGTATGAACCAGTTTGCCTGCATCATCACTCATCTTCGATGATGCGAGGAGTGCCAGGCGATGGTTTGCGGTATCATTGGTCAACCAGGCACCACCTGGAAACTGAAAGACCGTTGTGAGACCAACAACGGTGGCGTACCAGTCAATCATCTCCTGCATACGCGTCGTCTTGAGGTTCACATGATGCAGAACGGGCAGCGCACGAGTGCTCCCCTCAAATCCTTGTGCCATCGATTTCCTCCTTGTCGTCTGTGACGTGGTGTTGCCGAAACGGGATACATTTCTCCGATGCATCCCACCTCATTCTGAAAAAACACAATATCTGCTTTTTTTTACACGCGCTGGCTTCTTTGTCCATTCGCCGGAGCCTCCTACCCTCGACGCGTTTGCCTCCTGGACGGTGGTGTCTCGGGAAGAGGGGTCTCTGCTCCGACGATCTGCAACGCCATGCGGACTGCGACGGGATCAAATTCTGGAGCCATCTGTCCGAGCACCGTCAGTGCAGTACGTGCGTAGTGGCGCGTTAAGAGATATGCTGCAAGGCCAGCTTTTCCTTGTGTACACGCGCTGGCAATGGAGCGATGTTCGGCTGCGATGGCTTCTGCTGACCGCGTTGGTTGTTGTATACTCACGAGACGGTAGTACAGACGCCGGTAATATTCGCACTGGTTGGCATAGCTCGCGATCCTCTGGCGCATCGAGTCCTCTACATGGAGAACAAGAAGAGCATGGAAACGGCGATGTGGCTCTTCCCAGGCATCAAGGTCCATGTGGGCTGCCGCCTCATCGAGTTCAGCAAGCGTGTGCTTCAGGGCGTGTACGTCTGACTGCTCGATGCGAGGAACCGTCAAACGAATACTCAAGGCTTCCAACAGAATCCGACTGGCATACAGGGAGTCAACGATGGACGGTTCAAAGGAAGGGACTCTCGCTCGTTGATTATGTTCCGCCTCAATGAGTCCTTCTTTCTGAAGCATACGCAGGGCTTCTCGCAGCGGAATACGGCTGACACCCAGCGACTCGGCCAACTTGACCTGAGAAAGCATCGAGCCCGGAGGGAACACGCCGTCAAGAATCATGGTACGCAAGTGTGTGTAGAGAGGAACAACTCCGTTTTCTCCACCAGGTCCACTCGTGAATACTTCCACTTGCAGTGGGAGCGGATCATGTGTGTCATTCATGCTTTTCGCTTTTTATACTATTCTTCAATTTTCTCCTCGCTTCACCGGGTTACGAAGACGCCCAATGCGCTCAATCTCGACCTCGACCACATCGCCATCCTGGAGGAAGAGAGGAGGTGTGCGCTTGAAACCCACACCAGAGGGCGTTCCCGTTGCGAGAATGTCGCCAGGTACTAAGGTCATCAGCGAACTGAGAAAGGCAAGAGCCGACGCGACGGAAAAAATCATGTTCGCAGTGCTCTCATGCTGTACTTCTTGCCCGTTCACCCGTGTGATGAGGGTGAGTGTTTGGGGATCGGGAATCTGGGATGTTGGAACAATTCCTGGCCCCATAGGAGCGAAGGTGTCGAGGGCTTTGCCTGCTGTCCACTGGCTCGTCTGAGCTTGTATATCGCGAGCGGTGACATCATTTATAATGCTATACCCTGCGACATACTGAAGTGCCTCCTGTTCAGAAACGGCCTTGCAACGCGTGCCGATGATGACGGCTAACTCCCCCTCATAGTCGATAAGCGTACTTACGCGCGGTAAGAGAATGGGACTGGTTGGACCAGTTAAACTGTTACGGAACTTGGCGAAGACGAGGGGAACCATAGGAAGCTCCTGCTGAGCTTCTGCCGCATGTTCGCGATAGTTCACGCCAAGACACAGGATTTTGTCCGGGTTGGGAACAGGGGGGCCAAGCTCAAGCGTTTTGAGTGGGAGGACTTCATTCCCCACGTCGAACTGCTGACTGGCCCATACGCACAGCTCATCAAGCAACGGCAACAGTTCTCGCACTGAGGAGTATGATCTCCCATCACTTGAGACAAATGCGCTTGCATCAACAACCGCCTGACCGCGCATCATCCCGACATGCCAGGCGGCACCCGAAGTGTTCAGACGGTAATTTACAAGCATCATAGTAGAGACTCCTCCAGCAATGACAGTCCACACGAGTGAACACAAGACGAGCACTTTGTTGACAACTATTTTGTTCTCTATACAGCTTTCTCTCTGTTTGCCTCATCGCATCATTCTACAAGCCCGAATCCTTGCTCTCATAATTTTAGAAATCTGTATACAGCTTCGCTATCAAGCTCTTGAAAAACCCCTCTAACTTGATTATACTTATCGGTAGTGTATACAGTTTTTTGCAGTTTGTCAAGATGATCTTTCGTGAATTTGTTCCACGCGTTGTGTATTAGGCACAGTAGAAGCAGCAAAGTAGCAGCCAACGACGTTGGGAAACGCCGAGAGTGGAAGGAAAAGGCAGCTACCCGTTCTCCTAAACGCGTAAGAGTCAACAGGCGTGAAGAGGTCGGAGGCTCTTTTCTTCCTGGCACGAAGCTGCTGATGTGCTAAAATGTACTGTCAGCTCGCCGTGAGGAGAAACACCTCTAACCTGTCACTTTGAGGAGGTACGTAATGAAGCCTACAGAGCATTCTTTATCTGACACCGACCTGTCGGCGTGGTGTCCTCACTTCGACCACCATGATCCCGCTCTCACACACGACAACGTGTATCAGGTCTATAAACATCTTCGACTGGAGTGCCCCGTGGCATGGTCCGACAGGTATGATGGTTTTTGGGCCGTCTCTCGGTACGCCGACATCGTCACGGCATTAATGGACCCTGTGACCTTTTCCTCTGCCGAAGGTGCTCACCTTCCCCGACAGGAGGGTCAGCAGAAATCGATCCCGCTTGACTATGACCCGCCCATCCATACACGGTACCGAAAAATCTTCAATGATGCGCTGAACTTGCGCCTGATCCGCAGCCGTGAACCGTTCATTCGCTCCGTGATCGTCCAACTGCTGGCTCCGCTTGCAGCCAAAGGAGGTGGAGAACTGGTCAGCGAACTCGCGATACAACTGCCGATTCAAGTGATCAGCGGAATGCTTGGACTCAAAGAACACACGACCTCACGCATTCGCACCATCACAGAGCAGTTGTGGATGACCTTCGGCAAAGAACGGGACCCGGCTCCGCTACGAGAGTTGCTTGCACTCTTGATGGACGAGGTGAATGAGAGGCGTGCTCACCCGCAGAACGACCTGATCACTCAGTTCGTCACACTGACAATTGAAGGTCGTCTCCTGACCGACGAGGAACTGCTTTCGATTCTCACTGGCTTTGTTGTCGCAGGCCATGAGACGACTATGAACGCGACAGGGAACCTTCTTTTATATCTTGCTGAGCGGCCTGGGGAGCAGGCGCGGCTGCGTCAGGAGCCGGATCGTATTCCCTCGCTCATCGAGGAGAGCCTGCGCTACGATAATCCTACGCATCTCTTTGCCCGGACAGTCACCGGTGATACGACTCTGAGTGGGATCAAGATGAAGCAGGGCGACAAGGTTGTCCTCCTCTATGCATCGGGCAATCGCGATCCCGACCAGTTTGAGCATCCTGACCAGTTTGAGCCACAGCGAAATCCGAAGCATCACCTGGCCTTCGGACGAGGCATTCATCTCTGTCCTGGTGCAACGCTTGCTCGCACCGAACTGAGAATACTCCTAGAGGAACTGCTGAACGCTCATCCTCCGTTCCAGCTTGCTGGCGAGGCTGTTTGGTCCCACATGGAAGGCGGGCACCATATGGGCGTTGCCCGTCTCCCCGTGGGGTTTATTGACCATGCATTTTGAGTAAGGAGAATATTTATGACCAGAACTGGTACTGTTCACACCGAAGGTGCGAACATCGTCTATGACTACGTGGGGGACGGCCCGCTGCTGTTGTTCATCGCGGGTGGGGGTGGCGACGGGAGCCGCTACGCACCGATCTCACGCATTCTTGCCGATAAGTATACCGTCGTCAGCTATGATCGGCGAGGCAACTCGCGGAGCACTGGTGATACGTCAGTCGATATGGACATGGCACAGTCGGCACGCGACGTGTCAGCCGTGATCCGAGCTATGGGTGCCGAAAAGGCGTATGTCTTCGGCAACAGTGGCGGCGCGAACATCGGTCTCAAGCTTGCTGAAGACCTTCCTGAAGTGATTACGGGATTGGTTGTACATGAGCCGCCAGTCATACCGATCCTCCCCGATGCCGAAATATGGCAAGGCTTTGTGCAGAAAGTGCATGAAACCTATGTTACTCAGGGAACCCGCGCTGCCGTGATGATGTTTGCAAGCTCGATTGTCGGCTTCGACGTTCCATCACAGGAATCTGGTGGCGGAATTGGTGCTGCACCCAATATGGAGTTCTCCATGGCCAGAGAATATGTCCCGTTCGGCACCTACATGCCCGACCTCGACGCCATCTCTCGCCATCAGGTAGCCATCGTGACAGCCGCGGGCAGCCGCAGCGCGGACGCCTATTATGCACGCACCGCTCGCATTCTAGCGCAGCGCCTGGGTTGCCGCTATGTCGAATTTCCTGGCAACCATTTTGCGTACAGAACCGATACCGCAGCCTTTGCTGTGGTACTCCGCAAGGTCCTCCAGGACCTCGCGCTCGAACGCTTTCCCGCCTAAATCGAGCGTTACAGGCGGTTTCTGGAGCGGCTTTTCCTGGTGACTCCACGCTGCTGCTCACTTGTCACCTTAGTTACCAGTGATTCCAAAATGCACATTGACACAAGCAGACAAACACGTGAAAATAGGGTCAGCATTACACTTGGAGGTGTACAGATGGATACATTGTGGAGAACCGCCCTCTGGCAGCAGTTCGGCGCGACTATCGACATGCTCGAAAACGCCCTGCTCGCCTGTCCCAGCACGCATTGGAATGGACGCCTCTGGAGCGACCACTCAGACCATCCTCTGCCACCGGAATATGCAGAATTCTGGTATATCACCTATCACACACTCTTCTGGCTCGACTTGTATCTCACAGGCTCACTTGAAGGCTTCGCTCCCCCTACGCCCTTCACTCTGGCTGAGATTGACCCAGCAGGTGTCCTTCCCGAACGACCCTATACCAGGGATGAGCTACACGCCTATGTGGTGAATCTGCACAAGAAGTGCCAGACAACGATTGCTGGGTTGTCAGACGAGAAAGCGCACCAACAGGTCGCTTTCCCCTGGGTCGGGGAAAAGCCGATGAGCTTTTTAGAGCTCCTCTTGTACACCATGCGCCACGTGCAGGAACATGCGGCCCAGTTGAACCTGTTTCTCGGACAGAACGCCAGTGATGGAGCCTCTGATTGGGTCAGCCGGGTGAAAGCCGATGAGGGCGGTGAGTAAGCGCTTTCAGAACTGCACCCGGATTGATCTTCACCCGCTTTTGTAGAGAAGTGAAAGCTTAGGATATACTTCTTTACAAGGAGGCAAGGGATCATGCAAAAGTCCAAAGGACCTATACCCAGGAGTTTAAGCCTGCATCATTCGGACCGAGGAAGTACTTACACGAGCGAGAGCTATCAAGCGATCTTGATGCAAGAAAACATTCAAGTGAGTATGAGCCGGACTGGTAATTGATATGACAATGCTGCGATGGAAAACTTCTTTCACAACTTCAAAAATGAAGGTGTTGACCGAGAACACTTTCAGACGCGAGTCCAGGCCAGACGAGCCGCGTTTGAATATCTTGAATGCTTCTATAATCGGACCCGTAGGCACTCAACTTTGAACTATTTGAGTCCTGTCATGTACGAACAATTGATGTGTTAAATTCCCACTTTGGGGTCTCCGCAAAAACGGGTCAACATCATTCTTCTCGAAGCTCCCAATGTTTGAGTTGTCTTCCCCCGCGTAACACTCGGGCAAACAACGTTGGATCATCCACTACCTGGGGTATCCAGCGTTCTTCCTCCAACTTGAAGTAGCTATCCGAGAGCCGAGACTCGCGCCTTATCGGAGACTCAACCACCCCACTGATCGCAGGCATGCGGGGCGAGGTTCCTTCCTCATTGTCCTCTTGTTCCAGGAGGTGGAGTACGCCAGTCCCAGTGTCAATCAGAGGGTTCAGGTGGCGGTAGTACCCGTACTGGCACATGATCTGGTAAAAGAACTTGAGAGCGCTGAGAAATATTTTGATCGTCTGATGTGTCTGATTGGTTTTGAGTACCAGGAAAAACCCTTGACGGTGTTGGCGCACAAGACAATGGAGCTGGTGAATCAAGTAATCCTCGACAGCACGACGAATGCTCTCGGAATCGCCTTTCCAGTTCTGTGCAGCTCGTACTTGCCATGTATCAGTTTCCAGGTAGGTAAAAAATGGCAGTAGTGCCCGAAGATAGCCTTCAACGGTCTTCTTTTCGACGCGTGCTGCTGCCTCTTTCCCGAAAACGGTCAACTCGAAATGAAGCTGATCCTGGCAATCGAAGACTAAAAAAGGGTGCCGATGGCTTACACCGGTTTCTGCTTCATCAAGATGATGTCCTCACCTGGCGACTGCGAGCAGAAGCTGCGGAAAAGCGCCTCTAGTTTTGAGGGATATTTTTGAGGTAAGCCAGGATATGTGTAAAATTCTATCAGAAGCGAGATCCTAGTGATAGAGTTTTACACATATCCTGGTCCTCCCTCTATTTCTACGCCTCTGCCCTGACCAGGAGACAGCGCGTGGCCGCTCCCCCGCGCCTCTCGCTCTACTGGACCCCCGAGGAACAGCTGACGGAGGCGCTGGTGGAGATCCCCTATCGCGCGGACGATCTCGACCAGATGGAACAGTGCCTCCACGAAACCATCATCCGCATTCAGCAGCAGCAATTCGCCGTCCTAGAGCCGCCCTCCCAGACCGTCTGCAAAAGCTGAGACATCCGCTCGCTCTGCCGCTGGGAACGCATTATCGGCTAGCCAGACCTGCTACAGATACCGGCTGGTCAGGGACTGTTTGGCGTTGAGCAGGTCGCGGGGGGTGCCTTCGAAGATGACGGTGCCGCCCTTGTGGCCGCCTTCTGGACCCATATCAATGATCCAGTCTGCGTTGCGAATCACATCGAGATGATGCTCAATCACAATCACGGTGTTGCCGCCATCGACCAGCCGGTTCATGATGGTGAGCAGGCGACCGATGTCCGAGAGGTGCAGCCCGGTGGTGGGCTCGTCCATGACATAGATACTGCCCTGTTTGTGGAGTTCGCTGGCCAGTTTGATGCGCTGGCACTCGCCGCCTGAAAGGGTGCTCAGGGGCTGGCCGAGGGTCAGGTAGTCCAGACCCACGTCGCTCAAAGCCTGGAGCTTTGGCTGCACTTCTTTCATCTTCAAAAACGCCAGTGCCTGGTGAACGGTCAGCTTTAACACATCAGCAATGGATTTCCCGTTCAAGGTGTAGGCCAATACCTCGTCCTTAAAGCGTTTCCCGCCGCACACGTCGCAAGGAAGCTTGACCCCCTCCAGGAAGCCGAGGTCCGTGTAGGTCACGCCAAGCCCCTGACAGGTAGGACAGGCACCTTTGGAGTTAAAACTAAACAGGCCGGCATCGACGTGGTTCACCGCTGCAAAAGCCTTACGCACGGCATCCATGATGCCGGTATAGGTCGCAGGATTGGAGCGACTGGAAGTGCTCAGGGATGATTGATCAATCACCACGGCTTCCTGGTGCTGACTGAGAAAGGCTTCATTGATTAACGAGCTTTTGCCTGAACCAGCCACGCCAGTGATGACCGTCAGCACGCCCGTGGGAATATTCACGCTGACATCCTGCAAATTATTCACCGTAGCGTGGACGATTGGCAGAGCCCCGGTCGCCTGGCGAAAGCTCTCCTTAAGCGGCCTCTTACGCAGCAAATGGTTGCCGGTCAGCGTATCGGCTTGGAGCAGACCGGTGAAATCGCCTTCATAGACAATCTTGCCTCCTTCGCTCCCGGCATATGGTCCCATATCGACGATGTAATCGGCCCTCTTAATCACATCAGGATCGTGCTCTACGACAATGACCGTGTTCCCTTTGTCGCGCAATTTTTCCAGGAGTTCGTTCAGACGATGGACATCGCGCGGGTGAAGTCCGACGCTCGGTTCGTCAAAGAGGTACATGACATCTACCAGGCTGCCGTTAAGATGCTTGACCATTTTGACCCGCTGTGACTCACCCCCGGACAATGTATCTGTGGGTCGATCCAGGCTGAGATACTCCAGGCCAATCTCCACCAGATGTTGCAGCCGCTCGGTCAACGTGCGAACGATTGGCGCCGCCGGGTCTGTGAGACCCTTGACTACCTCTAAAAGCTCATCAACCTCCATCGCTGCCATGTCGGCAATAGTGTACCCCTTGACCTTACAGCTTAAGGCGGCCTGGTTGAGCCGGGCGCCTTTGCAGAGTGGACAGGGGCCGAGCTTCAAAAAAGGCTCGACCTTTTGCCGTATGCGAGACGAGAGCGTCTGGATGTCCCGCGCAATGAACTTGCGATTGAATTTGTACACCAGACCCTCATAGGTGTTGTACGCCAGACCCGTATATTTGCGCGGTTCGCTGGAGAGAAGCAGGTCCAGTTCCTCTGGTGTATAATCGGCTATCTTCTTGTCGTTGTCGAAGAAGCCAGAACGCGCATACAGATCGCTTTCCCAGCCGGCCAGTCCTGGGGCGATGACCGCTCCCTCGTTCAGCGATTTTGTGGTATCAATCAGCGCTTCCGGGGGAATGCCGATCTTGCGGCCCAAGCCATTGCATTCCAGGCACATGCCCTGTGGATCGTTGAAGGAAAAGGCGTTGGCAAAACCTACATACGGTTTGCCGATGCGCGAAAAGAGCAGGCGCAGCACTGACGCGATGTCTGTCACGGTCCCCACCGTGGAATGGGAGCCACCGCCCAGGCGCTTCTGGTCAACCATCACTGCCATGCTCAGCTTCTCAATCGCATCGGCGTCTGGTTGGGGATAGCGTGGTAAGAAGTTGCGTACAAACATACTAAAATTCTCAAACAGGAGCCGCTGCGCTTCGTTGGCAATGGTGTCAAACACCAGGGAGGACTTGCCCGAACCCGACACGCCGGTAAAAATGATGATCTTGCGCTTGGGCAAGCGCAGCGAGACATCCTTCAAATTGTTCTCGCGCGCGCCCCGAATCTCAATATATTCCTGAGCCATACTCATGGATATTCCCTCTCATATCGCCAGCAACATGCCAGCCATATCAGCCATTCTCGTACTAACAGCTTACCAATTGTTGTTCTTTTTGTCCAGAGACCCAGGAGGGGTCACACCGCAGGGGTCACACCGTAGGCGCGGCTGCGGTGTGATACTGTCGGTGGGAATCTCTCCGGTGGGAATCCCTCTGGTGGAACCCCCTCCGGTATACCCCCCTCCAGTGTAATTCGTCCGGTGGGGATTAAAATCGGTAAAGATCACATAACGCTCACCCAATGGTACCAATGCTTGTGCGTATGCTGTCACGAAAAGCACGTCAGATGCGATGTTTATGGTAGGGAACCTTCTGTGAGTTTTGAAGATACTTTGAACGACGTTGGTTCTAATGGAATGGAGAAAACATGGTACTTTTTTCTGGACGTCGCAAATAGAGATAAGCCCAGGATATGTGTAAAACTCTATTACTAGGATCTCGCTTCTGATAGAGTTTTACACATATCCTGGGCTTATCTCAAAGTGCTTGCAAGTGTTTCTGCTGAACCGCTACCTGCTCCCCTAGTACTTGACGATTGCTGATCTCATTCTGGAGCCTCTTCGTAAGTGCTTCTATGAGTCGATGCTGGGTCTCAACACGCTCCTGGTATGTCGATGTCCCGTTGTCTGCCGCTTCGACCTGTGCCGCTATTTGTTCCAGTCGAGCCTCCCACACTTCCACGCGTTCATTCCATGCTGTCCTCATACTCGCCAGTTCCGAAAGCGTGTGCTCAAACCCTATTTTCACCTCGCCAACCTGCTGAAAGAGTGCCGTGAACGTCTCTTGAGTATCCATGAGTGTGTGTTGGACCGTGCTGATACTAATTTGCAATCATATGTAACAAAATGATAGGCTAGCTCTAAGAATTGTGAGAAGGAAGAGAAGGAGCATGTATGAGCAGCATCACACGAGCAGCCGATCATTTAACCGTCGAACAGGTCAAA